>Ga0155205_115_pt1 | contig 92614 bp, 76 predicted proteins | sample RifCSPhighO2_02_FD_106173 | JGI IMG/M metagenome (GOLD analysis project Ga0155205, IMG submission 106173) | Candidatus Andersenbacteria bacterium RIFCSPHIGHO2_02_FULL_46_16 | reverse complement strand
GAATCTGATTGCGATAATTTCTGCCCCGTTCATCGGTCAAATTCGCCACATGCTCGGCAACTAAATCCGCCACTTCGGTGTTTTCCGCAAGCACAAAAAGCACCGGCTTTTTATCCAGTCCCTTTTCACGAAATTCCACGGCTATCTGTTCCATCTTTTTTCTGCCGATGTCCAAAAGCAGTTTTTGGCTTACGGAAACGCCAATAACTTGCCCTCTTCGATGTTCCTCGTCGGCTTCGGCTCGTTCGGCGCGCACATCAAGGTCATCCATTTTCTCACCCATCATTCCTTGCCGTTCTTCCAAAAATATCTGCTTCACGAGCATCGCCCGCATCGCTTCCACTAAATCAAAATCATAGACAATATGCGGAAAATACTCTTTTTTCTCCGCGCTTCCGTAGAATGGCGTGGCGGAAAAATCAATTTGTAAAAATACGCCTTTCTCCCCGCCGCGCTTTTCCACCATTCGGTTATACAGAGTAGTCAAGAATTTTCGCCAGACCAATTCTTCGCCTTTGGCGGTTTTGGCGCCGTGTACATGGTGCGCCTCGTCGTTGAAAATGATCAAATCCGGATATTCGGAAAGAAAGTCGGCAATAATTTCGCCACGCGGCTGTTCCTCCACATCGGCACCTGTCAGTTGGTCCCACAAGTTGCTTGATTCGTTCAACCGGAACTGTTGCCAATTGGTGATATATACGAACGGCTCGTCCGGGGGCGTAAGATTTGGCCGAATGTCCGCTGGCTCCAAGACTTGCAAATGGAAGCGATTGCGCCAGCGCTCGCCTTCTGGCATAAAAAGCGGCCGCTCAAAATCAGATTTGGATTTGTCGCGATTGCCGGTTTTGGGGTCGTGCTTTCCCAAAAACATATCCAGCAATCGGTTCAATACCTCGTGTCCGGACGCGACAAGCAAAAAATGCGTGGAGTATTTGCCCGGCCGTTCGCCGTTTAAGGCGTTAAAATACTGCCAGACCAAAAGCGCGGCAAGTACCCATGTTTTGCCGGTGCCGGTTGCCATTTTGAGGCAGTATTTGGCAAACGGCAAATTTTGTACTTCGTCCGTTAGCGCGGCGCTTGCGGCAAGCGCCTCCGGCGCGAATTTTTCAAATGCCTGCTTCAATGTTTCAATCCCCAAAACTTCGTGGCAATAAATAATTGTTTCCACCGAGCGTCGCTGGCACTCGTGAAATTTCTCATCTGTTTCTTCACCGCGATTAAACCAATACGCCAGAAGTTCGTAGGTCGTCTGCGTTACTCCTTGCCAGCCCTGATCCGCCCACGCCTTTACTTCATCCTCAAGCGCGGCGGCAAGCGGCAGTTCGTTGAGTAGATTGTTTTTGACTTTCTTTGCCATATTATTTATTCAAAAGCTTTTTGTCCTCCGGTTTCTTCAGATAATTTTTTCCGGACACAATACTTTTGCCGAGCCGTTTTTCAAGCTGACGTCTTGCTCCACCCGCGATATCACCACCGGCTTTAGCGTCCGCTTTCAATTTCGGAACGCCTTTTGTGTTCTCGGTGCGGTGAATCTCGGTGGTTGCACGCTCGCCGAGCATATTGAAGATAAGTTCAAAGTCATCCATATGGTCTCGCAAGTTTTCCCGCACCAGCCCTTTTAGCTTTTTGTACTCGCTAGGCGTAACACCAAAAGTTGCCTTGGAAATTTCAGCCGTCAGAATGGCATAGTCGTTATTATCTTTGGCTCCGCGGTTTTTCCATTCATCTGTTAATTCCTCGTGGATGGCAATGCTGCGCATTCGTTTTTCAATCCAATCATCAGAACGGCCTTTAAGTTTGTAAAGCATTCGAGTCCGTTTTGTCGCCAGTTCCGGATTTTCTATCTCTTGTACTCGCTCATAACCAACTTTCGCCAGCCAGCGTTTGAATGGCTCGGCTTTAGAAGAAGGGATTGATTGAATCAGGCGAAATATTCCCTCTGTATTCCAGCAAAGCAGGTTTTGTGTCCCGCCGGCTGTGGAAAATGGCAGGGCAAGGGGGGGGTCAATTTGAACCCCCCCTTTATCCACAGGGTTGAACAGAGAATCAAACTCTATATCGCGATTACGAATATTCTTTAGATATTGGGCCGGATTAGCGGACTCTGTAAGCGCTGCAACCACATCAACAATAACAAACCACCATTCCCCATTTCGGAGTGTTTTTCTGATTTCCTTCCCTTTGAATAATGCTATTTTTGTTGTAATTTCGTCAGTCATAAAATCAAAGTTAATTTTTATAATTTTACTTCCATTGTTGCCGTGGCGTCGTTACCGAAAATGTCCACCACGCGCACGGCAATCGTATGTTTGCCCGATTTTTCATAGGCGTGTTCTTTCTTGGTCGTTACCACTTTTGTCTTGCGGCCCAAGCCGCGCAAATCCTGCCACTGGCTTTTGAATGTCAGCCCGTCGTAATCCCAATCTACTGCCCAGTAGTCAATCAATATGGCGAAATTGTCTTTGACGAGGTGCAATAATGCCTCGCGGTCTTCATCCGCTTTCTTACCGCTTCCAAGCGGGAAATCGTAGAGCACATATTTTTCAATGCCAATGGTAACCGAGCTTCCTTTTACTTCCGGCTTTTGCAATTTCAAATACGGCTTTTCCAAAAACTTTACCTTGTCCGAAAGCCGCTCTATATCTTCTTCGGATTTCGCTTGTTTCAGATATTCGTAAATGTCCAGCGGAATCTGGCGGCTTATAATTTCTGTTTTGATGTCTGATGACTTACGCGCTCGCCCGCCGTAGCCTGGGCGAAGGCGGGTCTGCAAAAGCTCGTCATAATTGTATTCGTAATCCCACGCCAAAATCACCAGCCGCTTGTAGCCCGCGCCGTCAAGCGTTTGCGCTTCCGTCGCCAAGTCCTCAACCTTGTGCGCCGCAACGGCCCTGTCCGGATAGCCGCAATATACCAACTCCAGCATTCCATCCTCCGTTTTTCTTACGCCCAAATCCTTGCGGTTCGCCATTGGCTCCGCACCGTAAAGTTTCAAAATGATTTTCTGCATCTCGTAAATCCGCGCGCCTCCAAGATAAATCATTTCGCGCTGATAGTTGCCGATATTTTCAACTAAGAACGGCTTTGACTTTTGCTCCACCAGCCGCGCCCGCGCAACTTGTATGCCGACTTTGCCAAGCTCGCACCCGATCCACCGCCGATTGAGTTTTTCAGCAAGGGCAAGTGTGGTACCGGATCCACAAAAGAAATCCGCCACTAAATCTCCTTCAGAGGAGCCAGCTTTAATTATTCTTTCCAGGAGCTCATGTGGTTTTTGTGTGTCATATCCCGTGTCTTCTTTTGCCATCGAATTGACGCGTGGTATTTCCCACATTTGGCCAATCAATTTTTGATCAGACTGATAATAAACCACATTGCCCGCCTCGTCTTTTACGGTAACAGTCTTCTTATGGACAGGATCCCATTTTATCTTATTTTGTTTGCGTGGCTCGTCTAATTTAATATATTGATGGTGGAATTGATGATTGCCGTATTTTTTTGCAAAAACGAACACACTTTCGGTATCTTTCGGAAAAAATTGGGATAGTTTTGATTGTAGTTTATTCTTATAAAACCATGTGATCTCGTTAATCAAGTTGTCTGTGCCAAATACTTCGTCTAATAATAATCTAACGTAAGCATTAACGTGACCACCAATATGTACATATATCGATCCGCTGTCTGACAAGAGACGCTTCATCAGTTGCAAGCGCGGATAGAGCATATCCAAATAGCTGTCTGTGCCGCCGGCCCAAGTGTCTTTGTACGCGAGCCGCTCAATCACGCTTGGCTCTTTGGTAAATTCGGTTTCGCCCAGTTTTATTTTATGCGAATAGTCCGCCTTGGAATCAAACGGCGGGTCAATGTAAATAAGATTTATTTTGCCTTCGTAGCCCTGATTCAAAAGCGCCTGCATCGCCAGTAGATTGTCGCCCCAGATGAGGCGGTTCATTTTCTGCTTGTCCAGTTCCTCCTCGCCCAAAAGTTTATCCCGAAAAGACATCGGTAACTGCCCGGCGGTTTCGAGGTTCGGAATCACCACCTCGGCGGTCTGAAATTCAATGTCTTTAGGATTGGGCGCGCGCCGGGGCTTTGAATCCCACACAATCCTCGCCGAATCCTTTTTGCGATGTAAGCCGTTATTGTTCATATTTTTATTTGAGTAAATCGTCAACGCTTACCTCAAGTGCACGAGCAATTCTTGTCAGTGTTTCAATGGTCGGATTCTTATTTATGCCTGATTCAAGGCGAACCACCGTATTCAAAGATAAATCAGCAAGACGGGCTACCTTTTCAAGAGAGTAGCCCTTTTGTGCCCGCAGCTTTTTGAAATTTGAGCTTATTTTGTTGTTTGACATTGATTCGTTTACCATATACCATTAAAAGGTATAAAATAAATGATACATCATACTTGTTAGCCATTTTATGGTAACTTATTTATCCGCGTTTGGCAAACTTAAAGGGAGTTCCACTTTGTTGCCCGCGCACGGGAAGGGTGGGGCAAAGGCGACTATTCTTTCTTTTCTTTATTCGGTCCCGCCGTCCGCTCGCAAAAAATTCTGGCCGTCCCCGCCGCCGTTAAAACTTTGGCGGGCAGGCATTCAGGCGGGCGAAAAGAAAGGGGTTGGGGGGAAGGAATTCCGCCACGCCCGAGCCGAAGTGAAGCGTTTCCGCCGTTTGGCATTAAGCCAAACATCAAAGCAAAACAATTTTCAAATCCTTTTTAAGAAACAAAAACAGACCTCAACAAAAGAATGTCTGAATTGGTCGGGGTGCCGGGAATCGAACCCGGGCTATACCCACCCCATGGGTACGTACTACCTCTATACTACACCCCGCTTACGCTGCCTATTATAAAGGACAGCTGTGATATACTTGTACCGCTTAAATACCACTTAATCAACCTGCTATATAGAGCAAATACGCATCGAAGAACTGACTAAAATTAATAACAGTTGGCAATTCCAAGTCACCCTTGGCACCGACCCAGACACCACCTCTCACACCGTCACCTTAGACCAAGAGTATTGGGAACAATTAACCGTCGGAAAAATCACACCACAAGCCCTTATAACCAAATCATTTATCTTTCTGCTTGAGCACGAACTAAAAAATCCATTTTGCCTGAGTTTAACCTCTCTCTGATCAATAAGTATTTCCCGGAATACGAACAAACCATCTCGCCATAAAGCAGTACAGTCCAATGAACTTTTCTGCGCCCAATAATCATCCGCTCCCGCTTTCCATCAATCGCCGACAAAACATTACGATATTACATAATATCGTAATATGTGTACCCAGCCTTTTTCTTTATTACACTCTGTGATACATCTACAGCAAACCTTTTTTTATAAAGACCACACCAGCGCCATGATTGAATTCAATATCACATACCAATCCTCGGTCAGTTCCGCACGTCTAGGTAAGTTAAAAACGCCACACGGTGAGATAACCACTCCCACCCTCGTTCCCGTTGCTACCCAAGCAGTGATTAAGACACTCACCAGTCAAGAAGCCGAAGAGGCAGACTGCCAAATATTAATTGCTAACACTTTTCATTTACATTTAAAGCCCGGCGAAGAGCTCGTCGATCAAGCCGGCGGTTTGCACGAGTTCATGAACTGGCGTCATCCCCTAATGACCGACTCAGGTGGTTTCCAAGTATTCAGTCTCGGTTTTGGCCAGGACCACGGCGTGGGTAAAGTCCTCAAACAAAAAATTGATGAATCTGTCACCATCGGCCAGCAGCCTAAAAATATAACCATAACTAATGAGGGCGTCACCTTTCGTTCTCCTGTTGATGGTCAAAAGCTGTTCATCGGCCCCCCGGAATCTATCGCCATCCAACAAAAGCTCGGCGCTGACATCATCTATACTTTTGACGAAGCAACCTCCCCGGTAGCCAATAAGGAATACACCAAAGTATCGCTGGAACGTACCCACAATTGGGCTAAGCAATGCTTGTCAGCCAAAACATCTAACCAAGCACTCTTTGGCATAGTCCAGGGTGGCAAGTTTACTGATTTACGTAAGGAATCCGCTCAATTCATTGGCTCTCTTCCTTTCGATGGCTTTGGTATTGGCGGAGAATATGGTGACGACAAAACTATCATGCCAGAGATTATTCAAACAGTTCTTCAAGAACTGCCGCCGGATAAGCCACGCCACCTGCTCGGCATCGGCCACCTCGAAGATATTCCAACCATCATCAAAGCCGGCATTGATACCTTCGATTGCATCGTCCCCACTCACTACGCCCGCCACGGTACAGCGTTTACCAGCCAGGGAAAACTTAATCTAAAAAATGCCATCTTCATGAACGACCAAAAACCATTAGATCCTAAGTGCCAATGCTTTGTTTGCCAAGGTTATAAACGCAGTTACATCGCGCATTTAATCAAGGCGCAAGAGATCACCGGCTTAAAACTCTTAACCTTCCATAACCTGCATCTCTTTAATAGCTATATAGCCGACATTCGGCAACAAATTAAAGCGGGTAAGATATAAAAAAGGACGACTTGGTTTTGTCTCCCTTAAAATTTTCATCTATCAATCTATTCTAACATGGGCAACGGCAGCCGCCTTCTGCTCGTCTCTCCTGTAATCAGTTTTAATTTTCTACTTGGCATATCTCCCCGTGAGGTTAAGTGCTGCACAGATTGCGCCGGCAAACTGACACATTGGTGCACCGCATGCTTGCCATACTTCTCCTTCAACTCATCAACTGCCATATACAAACGCCGCATTTTTTCTACATTTCCCCGTCTTTCAAACAAACTCATTTGCACCGTCTCGCTAGAATTTAATTCTCCAAAGATACATCCCGTCGCTCGATACTGCTGGCCAGGCACATACAGCTGATCAAACATCTTCCTTATCACTTCCATTAATTCCACCGGCCAAGCTGTTGGTCGCGCCAACTTAGTTTCCATTCCGAGCGACCGATAATTTTGTTCCTTCAAAAAAACCGCCACCGTTTTTGGCGCTCTTTTATACCGCCTCGCTTTAATGCAGGCATTTTCCATATTCTTAATTAACTGCGCATATACGTACTCCTTATCGCCAGACGGCGGGGTAAAAGTTTTTGTCTTGCTGATCGACTTTACCTTTTGCTTCAACCCAGTTTCCACTGGCCAAACTGATTCGCCATTCAGCTCTTGCCACACCTCTACTCCCGGCTTAGTTAAAATATCTTCCACTAACCCCCTCGGCTGGTTAGCAAAAGCCAGCGCCGTTCTTATGCCATGCCCTTGCAGCAACCCAGCAGTATTTGGTCCGATATTCCATATATTGTCTAAAGGATAATCACGCAATCTGTCCTCCCTCTCATACATAGAAATCCGGGTAAAGCCAGCCGGCTTCTGCCACTTTGACGCAATTTTAGCCAGCACCTTGGAAACGCTTAATCCGACCGACACTGTTATATTCAGCTCCCGGTGAATCTCCTGCTGTATTTGCCTGACTATCGCTTCATATTTCATTCGATGTACCCGGCGTACTCCAGTCAAATCTACAAAAGCTTCGTCTACACTATATTCTTCCACCACTGGGCTATAACGGCGCATAATTTCATACATCCGCTGGGAAAAAATGCTGACCGTCTCATAATCCGTCGGTAACACTACTAAACCGGGACACATTTTCTTGGCCTCCCATAGCGCCACTCCCCTCTTCACTCCAAATGCTCTTGCTTCATAACTTGCTGCCGCCACGATATTGCGCTCTTTGCCTGTCACCACTGGCCGGCCTTTCAAGTATGGCTTAACCGCCTGCTCAACTGATGCAAAAAAGGCATCGCCATCAACATGCGCAATCGCCCTAGGCCATGAATTACTAATGTACGTCACAAAGGGGGTTTGAATTCAACTAAAAAATTAAAACTAAAAACGCAAAACAACAACCCAAAGCTCAAAATAACACTCGTTCTTGCTTAGTCATTGTTTTACATCTTAAATTGTTTTATTTGACACTTTTCGTTTTGCGTTTTTCGTTTTTAATATTTCCTAATCACCGCTGTCACCACGCCAATCACCCTTGCCCCTTCCCGTGGCAAAAACTGCGCCCAATTTCTCACTAACAAACCATTCACTGACTGCGCCACTACCACATCTCCCAGGCTTGGCCTCTTCCCTTGGTCGACAATCACTACATCGCCACGCAAGATTCCGTCTTGCTTTAAATCATCACTCGGCACCTTGGCCATGACATGCGCCGCCTGGTCTACCTCCAGCCATTCATCAAAAGATAACGTATCGGTCAGCTCCTCCTCTGCCGGACTCGGCCAACTATTACTGCCCACATTGCTGCCACCTCTGCGCGCCAAGCCTACTCCACCCGGCCAGCCCGCGTAGACCACACCACAAACAGGATACGTTAACATGTTCTTATTATGTACTAATAAACAATATGCAAACAATCACACTTTTCAACAGGACCAACCTCCCGACACACCTGGCGTGTTAGTCTCAAGAAACCCCCTTCTGTCCACACCTGGTGTGGACATGGGAAAATAAAAAAAGCGGGACAAAGTTAGTCACGTCAGATAGACATCACCCTCCTCGTCCCGCTCCAAGGTATGCATTTCTCCTGACCTCACAAAGACAACGTGAAAATCGCACACCTAAAGAACTACCTGTTTATATGTCATTCATGAATTCCTCGCAAGCGTAAATCGTTGTCGCACTTTTGACATTAGGATTTGGACATTGGTCATTTAAATTCCATCATTAACTTATTGCCCTCGCCATTTTTTAAACCTTGTACGGGGATATTTATTAGTTAGGATTAATTATATGTGTGGCCGCTATTGCTTATTCGATACTGATTGCCTATACGACCGGTTTAACATTCCGGCCAAGTATCACATTCCACTCTCTAACCGATACAACATTACTCCCAGCCAACTCATGCCAGTTATTACTAACGATGGAGAAAATCGTCTTCGCTTGATGCGCTGGGGCTTAATCCCCCGCTGGGTTAAATCACCCTCCCACCCTCGCCTAATTATTAATGCTCGCGCCAATACTCTCGTCGATAAACCTACGTTCCGTCCCGCATTAATCTCTAAACGTTGCCTTGTCCCGACCAGCGGCTACTTTGATGAGCGCAGTTATTTCCACACCACGATATGACCAATCAACAAATGGTTGATCAATTAATCGACGGCGGGGTACTTAAAACTCCCGCGCTCATTGCTGCTTTCCGGGCTATCGATCGCGCTGATTTCGTGCTTGACTCTCTTCGTAATCAAGCCTATGCCAACTATCCTTTGCCCATCGGCTACGGACAGACTATCTCACAACCCTATACCGTTGCCTTTATACTGGAATTGCTGCAACCCCGAGCAGATCAGAAAATCCTGGATATTGGTTCCGGTTCCGGCTGGCAAACTGCTTTATTAGCTCACGTTGTCGGGCCTGCTGGCCATGTCATAGCTCTAGAACGAATTAAAAAGTTAGCTGACCAATGTCTCCAAAATCTTTCCCGCTACAATTTTATCAAGGAGGGAACCGTTGAAGTACATGCCAAAAACGCCCAAACCGGATTACCAGAGAAAGCTCCCTTTGCCAGGATTATTTCCGCCGCCCAAGTACTCAAAATACCTCAAGCTTGGCTGGATCAACTAGCCAACAATGGACGATTAATTACACCCCAAAACCACAGCATCTTTGTAATAGATAAATTAAGCGACCAAGATTATCGTCAGAAAGAATATCCCGGCTTTGCCTTTGTCCCTTTCATAAACAACTAACTTAGTCCTTCAATTGTTTTCGTCATTAGGATTTGGGTATTGATTGGTCATTGGGAATTGGTCATTGGTCATTATAATCACACAACCACACCGCCACTGCATTATGCGTATAGTCTTTTTCTACCGGCCAACTCTTTCCCAACCGACAATTCTCATTAAAGAACTTACGCGGCAATAACTCCTCTGGCCCCGTCGCCATTCGTCCCCCTTTCACCAACAATACTTTTGTTATAATTATTCTTACTTTATCCTGTTTAATCCCGCTCTCCCTTTTTTCCATATCAAACCAGCCGGTCTGAAAAAACTTTATATTAGTATCCACCACGTTGTGCCAGATCGGCCGTCCCGCCCCCAGCGCTACCAACGGCGTCACTTCAAAAGAACCATAGATTGCTTCTCCCTCCACTGTATGTGATTGCACATATTCAACCACCTCGTCTAACGGCTGAATTACTGCCGCCTCCGCTTGTTCATCTATATATCTACTAATCGTTAAGCCAGAGATTATCAGTAATCCTACAATAACAACATAAGTGAATTCACGCCTCTGCACCTTTTCATCTAACTGTGCAATAACCCAACCCCACCACAGCGCCAGCCACGCGACCAATACCTTCAAATACAAATAATAAAAATCCGACCACAGTGCTGTCCACCCCACCAAGGCTACTACCGGCAATAATATCCAAGCCGGCATCTTTCTCCTCACGAGCAGCCACCCCAGCGGTGCCAGTATAAGCGCCCAATCATGTCGGATAAAGAACAATATTATTTCTTTCCGCGCCAGTCCCTCCACCTTCCCTGCATGACTTAATATCACTTGTTCGTAAAAAACATTGCCCACCCACCACCACAACACACCTGCGACAACCCCAATTACTAACAAACTGCTTATCACAAACTTGATCATTTCTCGCCACTTCTTATCCCAAACCAAACCTGCCACCCAACCCACTAACACCACTACCGCGTATAGCTTTGTTAAAACTGCCAGACCAAAAAACACACCGCTAATTATCGGCCATCTCTTTTGACTCGCCACAGCCCCTAGCAAAACTAACGTCAATACCACATGCACGTCAGAAGTAAAATCTGATGTCGCCAGATTAGCAAATGACAAACTATACAATACCGCCCCCGATAAAGCCCCTAAACGTGAACCATTCTTTAAAACCAGCCAATAAATAATCACTGCATCAATTAATGACAACCCCAAAGGGATATATCCAAACGCCTGCCAACTAAAACCGAAAAGCTTGCCGTACCAGCTAAACAAATAGGGAATTAATGGCGGTGAGGAATAAAAAAAATCCCGATAGGGGACTAAGCCATCACCGACTAGATACGACAAGTACAAATAAATACTGCCATCAGAAAAACGAGGGAATAAATAATTCAATCTTAATAAAATAAGCACTCCCAGCGAAAACACTAACCCGTATACCGTCCATGGCACATCCCTCTCGCGCCCATTAAAAATCATGTTTGTATTATAGACAAAAAAACAGGCCAGGCACATGATAGCTACGAGCTACACTTACATCAGTGCCTGACCTGCCCACCATACTGCTCTTCCAACGAACTAATCGTTTTCACGTTACCAAACCAGAATTACGTAGTCAATAGACTTGTTGCGAAAGTCTCAAAACACCCTCTGGGGACAGTATATAATGCCCCTAGAGCCCTAAATAAATCATTTCGCAATATGTCTAAAAAAACATAGCATCACAATTCGCCAGTGTTTTACACTTTAAGTTGTTGCTTGACGCTTTGCGTTTTGCCCTTTTCGTAATTTACATCTGTGTTTGAAAATTGTCTTATTAGTTTTTCTCTGAAAATTGATATTTAAAAATTCAAAATTTCTGTTTATGCTCCCCAGCTCGGATCATGCAACACCTTATCCATCACTGTCTGATATTCAAACAGTTCACTTTTCTCAAACCATAATGGAATCTCCCTATTTGCCTCATCAACATCCCCTGATGCATGCATCAGATTCCGCACCGAACGACTCTCCGCATCCGACTGCATAAAATCATCGATCGTTAAATCCCCCCTAATTGTGCCGATATCAGCCGTTAACGGATTAGTCCCGCCAATCATATTCCGCACGGACTGCACCGCCGTATTTCCTTCCAAGACAAATGCCAACACCGGACCAGTCGATATATACCTGATATTGCTTTCCCGCACCCGTTGGCCGATTTCTAACGCCGTCTCTTTCATCTCAACCCCTTTTTCCTTGGCATTCACCAACGCCTTCTCCCCTACCCCAGTTAAATAATCTTCATCATCTGCATAGTGCTCGCCCACCAGCTTCTTGTCTGGCCAAACCAATTTCATCCCCACAATCTTAAGACCTGCCTTCTCAAACCGCCCAACAATCTCGCCAACCAATCCCCTTTGTATCCCGTCAGGCTTTATAATCGCCAATGTTCTTTCAATCATCACTTTTGTTGTTAAAATATTAATGAGTAATCAGTACCTTAAATTCTTAAACATTTCAACTATTATTGTAATCTATTAAATATCACTTTAAAACACTTTAAAACATTGCCTACAATTGCTGTAACTGGCACACTAATCACATGCCCCGATCAAAACAACACCATTCGACCGAGCCAGCCACAAAAAAGGATATCCGCCTGGCCGTAGACGAACTCGCTGCCGCCACGCAAAAAGGATTTACCGAGGTTAATGAAAGGTTCACTAAAATGGATGAAAGATTCACTGAAATTGACGGAAGATTCACTGAAATTGACGGAAGATTCACTGAAATTGAAGCTAAGATTGACACCATGAAGGAAGAAATTATTCATGAGTTCAAAGCCTTGGCCGAAAACATTCACCAGGATGTGGCCGGCGCCAACCATGACGAAATCTCTCTCATTAAAGATCAACAACTCCCAGACCACGAAGCTAGAATTCAAACCTTGGAAAAACATGTTGGCGTCCTCGTCGGCCCTCGTCACTGACAGTCAACTATACCTCGTATACCAATCAAACCAAGCCACCTCATTTTTCAACCCTGCAGAGTCAAGCTAAAAAAGCCCTGAACCAAAATAAAGATGATTCAGGGCTAGAGCAAAACATTCTGATACACGTCGTTTAGACACCTACTGCAACGTCTCGCTCAAATGTGTGCAACCTCCCTTACGTCATTAAGACAGTCTCATGATCGCACACCAAAAGAACTAATGTTTATAGTACAAAACGCAATTACGGGCAAGGGTAACTCCACAGATATTCACCCTAATTTTTGATTTTTATTATGTGTTCTGCTCTCTGCGCTTTACACTCTACGCTTGAAAAAAAGCCTTGAACCGGTACAAAACTCTATTTTGGGTAACCCCAAACATGAGAATCGCACGATTCAAGGCAAGAGCAAGGCATCAGATTTAACGTCATAAGACAAGTCACATGACGCCTCGCCTCTCAAGTCCATCAAGGTACTGCTTACTAGCTACTAGTTATCAACCTCACACCTCCGCCGTGTTTATACCTTCTACTTCAGCACGACGTTGTCGTTCCTCTTCCTCCTCAATTCTCGTCCACTCCATAAACAAATGATCCACGAATTTGCTGCGTGCACGCCATAGGGACATTTTTTGAATATGGCCAGCTGTGAAGCGTTGCTTCATCACCTTTTTCTTCACACCGTTAACCTCTTCGGTCGCTTCCTCTTCAACGACCTCCGGATGCTTCTCGCGCATCTTCTCCTTGATCTGAAGCAACCTTAGCCCCCAATCGCTTTCAGGATGCCGATTGAACTGATCACCAAGCAGCCATAATGTCTGCCTAGCCATCCCGGAAGAATTAAAAACCTCGCCCACTCGACGACGCGGAAACTGCAAGTTACGCGGTAACGCCTGACCATGTTTGTCGAAACTGTTGACGTGGACGCCGCAGAACTTGCGCAATTTGGCTTGACCTTTGGACAAAAGACGACCGCGCTCCCGATGACACAAACTGGCTTTTTTCAAGAGCCACGCTTGTTTGCTCTTGCCGTTAGCGTCTTGCCAACGAGCCACCAGTCCCAACACTTCACAACGACCCATCCCTTCCTTGATTTGGTCCGCCACCTGCTGTCTGTCCTCAGTAAAATCGCCCTCCTGTTCAAGGATACGACTTCGCTGGTACATCTCTTCCATCTGCGCCGGATCAACCCAGAACCGTCTAATGTCACTGATGGGAACAATCAGTCCGGCTGTTAATCTGGGACCGAAACCGACGATATCGGCAAACAACAGATCCCACAGAGCCATTTTCTTGACCAACTTTCCCAGCTCCCTTTCATAACGACGCTCTTCCGCGACATTACCTCCATAAATAGCATCGTTAGCCAGTTCCGCTGCCGCCAAATCCTCAATCACTCCTTCCGGAAAATATCCTTCCTCATTCAGAAAGATCTTACCTACCATCCGTTGCTCAAGCCGTTGCCCGCAAGCGATTCTGGATTTCATCGCGCTCATCCGTAAACTTAGCGCTTCTTTAGTTCGAATCATATCTCGATCCCGTCGGCGCACCAGGTAAAACAACGATCGCTCCCGCTGCAGTAAACTAGCTATAAGCAAATGATCATCATCCTTGGTGGCATCACCACGTTTATCGGCCAGTGAAAAAGGTGGCAAACGATACACCTCCGCCCCAATCTCTTCACCGCGTCGAGATAGCGCCGACGCATATCTGTCACCAGATCCGCCCAGCACCATACCAACCATATCGCCGCTTTGCAAACCTTCATAGGCTACCGGTATTTGAGTGACAATCGTCACTGCTTTTCCCGACTTGGGATCCGGAATTTGCAGCACATGGGAAGAATGAAGAGACATCACACTCTCGTCCTCCTTCGCCTTGCGAAACTTGCAATGGCGGACTCGCACACCTTCCGTCGACTCCTCGGTGAAATACATAATCTCTTCGTCATCCCTCACCTTTCGCCAGGCAATAGGAAAACGGCGCATCAGGAAGTCCAGTTCAGCCGTATCAGATTCCAAGTCAAAGGTCACCATCTGGCCGCCTTCCGCAATCGCCACCGTTGTCGGTCTGGCCTCCCCTTCTTTCGTCCGCTTCCGCCGATGTCGGATACCAATATAGCGCGTCATCACAGACCCCTTTCGTCTAAAAAGACACTACAGGAAAACTCACAAACACTGCCTCAATTGTAAAGAACCTGCACTGCCATAAGTGAAACAAATCGTCTCACAGCAGCTATCATTGATTACCAGAAATGACGTTACCTGTCAATCACCAACCCCAAATTATCTTATCTTTTCTGCTTGCAGTTAAGTTGAAATTAACTTATAACCATATAGTTCATTTAGGTGTGCGTACCCAGATGTGTCCCAGTGACGTAGAAGTACGTGCACACCTTTGAGCGAGATGTGTGCGAGATTGTCTCTTAGACTTATTGAGACGTGTCTTGCTCCCGCCCTGAACTGTGTTTTTCTTAAACTCCAGTTCAGGGTTTTTTCTTACCATCCCCCCTGTCCACCCCCGGGGTGGACATAAGGGAATTTTTTCTTGCCAAGATCCGACTATTCATAAAAGACTTTGTTCTTTTGGTGTGCGTTCCTCGATGTGTCTTTATGACGCTGGTGTGACTGCACACTTTTAAGCGAGACGTATAGACATTTGTCTGTAAGACGTGGGTGCACTTGTCTCGCTTACGCCCTGAACTGTGTTTTTCTTAAACTCCAGTTCAGGGCTTTTTTATTGCAAAAACTCCTCTTTTCCTTTACAAACAAATAGTTCCTTTAGGTGTGCGTACAGAAGAATGTCCCAGTGACGTTTGAGCATGTGCACACGTTTTGAGCGAGACGTGTCTTCTGGTGTCTTAGGACTTTCCGCAACTTGTCTCGCTCTTTTTTTATTTATCCTCGTTTGAACCTGGTCGCTGTTTCGGATTTATTGAGTTCCGGATTTCGTCTTGTTTAGGATTTAAGGGTTTACCACCGCCATCAGGCGGGGTCCCGCCCGAGGCGGGAGAATTCCAGATTTTCTCACTTTGGTTATTGGGGTTTGGGATTTGATTGGTCATTGGTCATTGGAGTTTGGTCATTGACTTGTAATTTGGATTTTGACAATTGGATTTTTTATTCGCCCTCTCTCACCCACCATTTCCCCTGAGCCAGAAAAAATTCCACCGCCCCGTCCTCATCTGTCCTCCAGACCGGTATCTTACTTAATCTATCCAACACCTCCTGTGCCGGATGTCCGTACTTATTATCCGCTCCCACCGAAACAACCACTGCCTGTGGCGTCGTCGCACTAATCATCGCCGGTGTCGTAGAAGTCTTGCTGCCGTGATGTCCTGCTTTCAGTACATCAATATTCAGCAAAGATGGATCAGTCCGGGCAATTAACACGTTCTCCCCCTTTTTCTCTGCATCTCCTGTCAACAGAAAAGACAGTTCCTCCTTTCCATTATTATTATTTCCATAAACCACCCGTGCAATAACCGACGCTTCATTAACATTCCTAACCATCGCGCCATCTTCAAACGGTGCCAGTATCTGCACCTTTATGGCACCAGCCGTAATTTGTTGCCCTGCCCAGGCAAATCGCCAGTCAATTCCCTTCTCTTGAATTCTTTTCAGCCACTCTTTCTGCAGCAGCGTATCCGTTGCCACCCTTGGTATTAAGACCAGCCCTACCTCATATCTGTCCAGTACATGCAAAAGCCCTTCCATGTGGTCTTCTTGAGGATGAGTCAAAACCAATATTTCCACCCGCTTATCAGTCCAGTCCATCTGTTCACCCAATTCTTCCAGCACTTTCATCCCGGGCCCACCATCCACCAGTATCTGGTAATTTCCATCCTGCAACAACGTTGCATCCCCTTGCCCCACGTCCAAAAAAACTACTTTTCGTTCCGCTGTTTTAATAAGTAGCGCCCACGTCAGAAAAGTAATAATAGCTAAACTAACCAAAGAAAGCTTCATAGTGCTTAATCAAGTGTACGATACAAAGAGAGCATCGAAGATATCCAATATATTCATATTTTAATCATTACGATATCGTAATGATTGTTTAACTTGAGTCTTCACCTGTTTTCCCAACAAAGATAAATTAATGCCGTTTATATCCTGCCTTCCTTCTACCCCCACACTTCCCACCATGATCTTTTCTGCCACCATAGCACTAAGTGCACTAGACCTATCAGTCCCACAATATATACCCACACCAGCCAAACTGGTATAGTCATGTCCTGCCAATACATTCCCGGCCACTGTGACAATACCGCCGTTACTCCAAGCAACCAATTGATGGACCAGTGTGTCACCCAACTCAATATCAATCCTCCACCCATCCAAAGCCAAGATAAAGCTATACTGGCTGGTGCTAAAACTAAAATAATCGGCACGACCGGTACCACCAACATGTTCGCGAGCAAACTCACTAAAGATACATTGCCAAAGTGATACATTATCAACGGCCAGGTGGTTAAAGACGCTCCCAAGGAAACAATCATCCCATTATAGAACCATATGCCAATCCCGCCCTTATTGAGTCGCGGCTGGGTTTGTTTTGTTACGAACAATATAAAAAATATGCCTATTACTGCACTCACCGACAACTGCCAGCCCACATCCAACATAACCAACGGATCAACCGTCGCATACACGACCACTGTCGTTACCAACGCTGTAGGCAAACTAACCAATTTACTTAATCGCAACAATACCACCACTACCGTAATAAAAGATCCGGCTCGCACCACCGAGACCGGTGCTCCAATAAAAACAATATACAGCCAAAGCACCAACAGCATTAGGCCGGTCTGCCACGATTTTCGCATTGGTAGCCACGATAAAATAAAATATATAATTCCAGCAATAATCGACACATTCATGCCGGATATGGCTAGTATATGGCTCACACTAGTAGCTTGAAATTGCTGTGTTATTTCTTTTGGTATCGTGCCTTTTTGCGCCAGTAACATACCCAGCACCAAACTAGCATCCGGTTCAACAAATAACGTTTGTATACGACGGCGCAGCGCGTTGGACAATAATTGTGTCTCGGTCGCTTGCGACCAACCCCCTAAACTGTTCACCCTAACTATTTCCACGTCCGGAAAAAACCATGTGGCTCCAATGCCCCGTCGTCTTAAATACTCAGCATAACCTATCGAAAAATCTTCAACCTCCTCCAATGATTGTATTCGACCATTACTAATAACTACTTGATCCTTCTGACTGATTGTTAACCAAGGTGAGCTTGATACTAATATTTGGCAATCACCAACTCTTACAACGAAACGGAGCTGCTTCTCAAGATATTCCGGTCGGCTCACTACTTCCACGACTTTACCCTCCACCCCTTCACAGCTGCTAACTACTTGATGACCAGCCAACCAGCCGTACCCCCACCCCAGAGCAAGCAATGCCGTTAAAGCAGTCACTAAGGCCCATCCCTGCTTATTCTTAATAGTTAGTATAACCGCGACAACCACCACCCCGAGCAACCACCACCCCACCCATCCTGCCACACCAGCGACTATACCAGAAACCCAAGCAATGAATATAAGCAATAAAATGCTGCGCACCTACCTAGCATAAATAATCCACCCTACATAGCACAAACCTACCCTCCTGCACCTCATGTAATATCTTGATTTTAAAATCCTCCTTGCTCCCCCTCAATTATGAAATAACCCCGCCAATTGCGAGGTTATTTCATATATATATGGTCACCAATTATCCAGCCAGTTTCAAACCTGTGGCTCTTCCCCGCGGCTCCTCGACTCCTTCTGCTCGCGCATTTTCCGGCGAATAAAAGTCGGTACATCCAAATCCTCTTCTTCTACTCGGTTATCTGTTGGCATCTGTTCCGCTACGCGGGAGGGATACATAATAGTATGAGCTTCCGTCGATGCTGGTGGCAGTGGCTCCATTGGGCGACTCATCGGTGCGGTCGATCTAACCTGCCCCATCCCTGCCGGCGGTGAAAACTGCACGGATCCACTGTATCTTTCTCGCTGCTGACGGATCAGCTCAGGCTTCTCGAAACCAGTTGCCACTACAGTAATTTTAATTTCCCCTTCTTCAACTTGTTCAGGATCTATCACCGCTCCAAATATTACCTTCGCGTTCGGATCAGCATTCTCTGTGATCACACGCGCTGCTTCTTCCACTTCAAACATTCGCAGGTCATTACCAGCTGTAATATTAAACACTATCCCGCGCGCGCCATCTATCGTCACATCCATCATCGGGCTGGCAATTGAAGCCCGGGCTGCTTCCACCGCTCGGTTCTCTCCTGTGGCTCGACCAATACCCATCAACGCTGATCCAGCATCTTGCACTATGGCTCTAATATCCGCAAAATCGACGTTAACCATTCCGTGCTGGGTTATTAAGTCAGAAATACCCTGTACGCCCTGACGCAACACATCGTCTACTACTTTAAACGCGTCTAGTAAGCTAGTCTTCTTATCTATAATTTGTAGCAGGCGGTCATTCGGAATAATCACTGAAGCATCAACCCGATCATTTAATTCAGCAATTGCCTCCTCCGCTAATGTCATCCGCTGCTGCCCTTCAAAAGAAAACGGCTTTGTTACTACCGCCACTGTCAGCGCGCCGGTCTCCTTAGCAATCTCGCTGATCAGTGGTCCTGCCCCAGAACCAGTGCCTCCGCCAAAACCACAAGTTACGAACACCATATCTGAACCCTTCAACACTTCATGTATCTCTTCGCGGCTCTCTTCCGCTGCCTGCTGACCAACCGACGGATCCATCCCCGCCCCTAAACCGCGTGTTAAGTTCTGTCCAATATGCAACTTAGTCGGCGCTCCTGAATAATGTAACGCTTGTGCATCCGTATTCACCGCCACAAACTCAACCCCCTTAATCTTAGCCTCCATCATGCGGTTCAAGGCAGCATTTCCCGATCCGCCGACACCAACTACCTTAATATTGGCGACATTTTCTATTGTGGGTTTTTTTAATGGCATGTAGCTTACGATCTATTTTGGTCAATACTTTTCTTCGTTAAACTTGTCTCACTATTATTTTTCCGCGCATAAAACAATCGTCCCTCGACAACTTTTTTCACTAATACTGAAATGGTGCTCATCAACAACAGAATAAAGCATCATTAAACTATGTCAATAAACAATATGCACACATATTGTGTACACTAAACTAAAATGATTATTTTTTACCTTCAATCTACACTACGGCATGAAAGATTTAAACCAACTGCGTACCCGGCTAACAGTCACTTTTATATCCGGCACGTGTAACCGCGACCTTCGCCGGTTGGTTGATTTTTCTTGCTCCATGGCCCATAAGATTAATCCCACTACTACCGCATAAGCTGGATCGCCGGCCTGCTCGCTAAGACCCTCCAATGGTTTAATCGTACCCACTTTTGCTGGTAACCGTAATTTGTTTTTGGCCAACTCAATAACTCCCGGTAAACTCGCTCCTCCTCCAGTAAAGATGACCCCAGCCGGTAACAGCCCCGAGCGGCCAATACTTTTCAGCTCCTTATCAACAAATGAATAAATTTCATCTAAGCGTGCACTAATAATATCCGCTACTTCCTTACGAGAGACCGAATCTTGTTCACTCTCTGAATCAATCATAATAGACTCAGATTTTTTCACTGTTTCAGCCAAAGCCGTCCCGTACTGTTTTTTAATTTGCTCAGCCACTTCGATAGAAGTTCGAAGTCCAATCGCAATATCATTGGTTACGTGCGCTGAACCAAGCGGCAAAACGGCAGTATCGAGCAACATATTCTCCTCGTAAACTATCAGACTGCTGGTTCCCGCGCCCAAATCAACCAGCACAACCCCTAATTCCTTTTGTTTCTTATCAAGCACTGCTGTAGCAGCTGCCAGCGGTGAAAACACAAAGTCTTCAATATGCACCCCCGATTGGTTAATGACTTTGGTTATGTTCTTAATAAACGGAGTCGAGCCATCCACCATATGTGTTTCCACTTCCAGCCGAACTCCCGTCATCCCCACCGGATCTTTAATATGCTCGTGCCCGTCCACTACAAAATTTTGCGGTAACACATGTAATATCTCCCGATTGCTTGGCAGCGAAACTGCCTGCGCAGCATTAATCACCCGGTCCACATCTTCCTCTGTAATCTCCCCATCCGCTCGGCTAACAGCAATGACTCCCCGTGAATTTTGTGATGATATATGCGATCCGTTAATACTCACATAAGCCCGATCAATTGGGACCCCTGCCACCCTTTCAGCCATGTCCAGCGCAGCACTAACACTTTTGACCGCATCATCTACGTCGCTGACCACCCCTTTTTGCATCCCATCCATCTCTACTTTACCCACACCAAGAATAATCGGGACATCACTGCCGCTCGCCACTTGTGCTACTACCACTCGGACCACTGACGACCCCAGATCAATCCCAGTTATATGTGCCGCTTGAGCCATCTCATCAATTCATTAACTAGTTAAATCGTTTTATCCTATATTATCACCAAAGGCTACATCGAAACAGCTAGCCCTAAGCCTTCTCTTCTGCCTCCTGCTCCAATAAAACCAAATATGCAATTTCTTATTCAGTACATGCCAATCAATCAACAGTGTTATTTCACCCCAACCATTCAACTTACCAAACGTAACACTATAGGCGGGACAATCAGCAGCAGACCAACCACTACAGCCGCAACACTGGTTAATAGTACTGCACCAGCTGTAAAGTCTTTTATCTTTCCCACTACCTTACTATACCGAGGCTCAACTACATCAGCAAAATGCTCTACGGCTGTATTAACCATCTCTAGCGCCATAACAACTGTGGCCGCTAATATGATCATGGCCATTTCCAAAAAAGACAACTGCACCAAAATAGCAACAATTAAAACCACCACATAGACGATCACCTGTATCCGCAAGTTTCTCTCCGTAGTAAAGGCGACCCAAACTCCACTCCATGCATGCCGACCCGCTTCGCCCAAAGAATTACTTTTATGGTAACCCGCCGGAAAATCATTCATGTCATTTTCTTGATTATCCATATATGACAGAGTAGCACAAAGTCAGCCCTTCAATCATATTATTTTAAACTTTTTATCCAACCACCGACTTACCGATGATCCGACAACAAACCCTGTGCTTGAATTATCTTCTCTTCCAACTCCATCATAGTCTGCGCCTCCGTCACCGAAGCCTCATGGTCCAAGCCAGCCGCATGCAAGAATGCGTGGGTAACCAAAATGATTGCATACTCTTTTATACCAATTTTTCTTTCAATGGCTTCCCTTCGCGCTACTGCCAAACAGATCGCCACATCATGCTCTCCTTCTCCATAAGAAAAAGTAAGAACATTTGTTGGCTTATCCTTCTGACGATACTGCTTATTCAAACGAACCATTTCCTCCTCTTCCACGCTCTTTATAGTCACTAAATCATCAGGACACTGACACAGCCTCACCACCTCTTGCCACAATCTGTCTGCTTCGCTCTGTCTCAATAAAAAATTATCACTCGCAATAATAACCGGCATAAATATAACGTTGATTATATAGACATCACATCATGAAATGTCACTGCAGAATAAGCGGGTGGCGGCGCGGGGGTCCCCCACCGAGCGCCAGCAGCCCTGAGCTTGTCGAAGGGCGATGCCGTCGGGTGGGGGGAGCAGCGCCGACAGGCCTGCCAGCCGAAGCCATAGCGAAGGCTGGACCCGTTTCTTGTCTGGTGACTTTTCATGATGTAACACCTATATTGTCAAAATAATCCCTAGCAACACGATTTTAATTATTTTATCCGAAGCATTCGCAACACATCGCCTCAAGTCTACTGACCTTCTCAATTATAACTTATCGCCCGGTGAAGGTATCAGCGGATTATAACCATTCTGTATCTCATCACCGTCACTGTAGCCATCACCATCGGTATCCGGATTAAACGGATCGCTGCCAAACTCCCGCTCTTCCGGATCAGCAAATCCATCACTATCTGAATCTAGTTTTCCCGGCCCCAAAGGATCATACCCGGACCTAATCTCTTCACCATCATTAAAACCATCATCGTCCGTGTCTATTTTATTTGGATCAGTACCATAAAACTTTTCTTCAACCGCCGTTAATCCATCCTGATCTACGTCTAAAACTTCCGCACCTACCCCCCCGACCTCAACATTGGCAGCGGTCGGGGAAGGTAAAATCGTTGATTCAATGGATGGAACAGCCGGCAACAACAGGTCTCCTTCACCGCCAGTTACACCTGAATTATTCTCTACTACAGCTGTCGTCGGCTCCGGCGTACTTAACTCTCCCGCACCATCCTCCGGTGCACCAAGATTAGCCATAAAAAATCGTACCCCTACATAACCAATTGCTGCCAATAAAACGACTATTACTACCACACCTATTATTAGTGCAATTCTTCTACGTCCTTTTCTGGGCATTTCCGGTTCTCTAAAGGCAGCTGGTGCGATTGGTTTTGCGTCTTCAATACTAGGTGGTGCTGCATTAAACTTTCCCGGTATCTCCGAACTGCCGCCTTGCCAAACTTGTCCACCAGGTCCATTTATACTCACCGCGGCCGACATGCCTTGTTGCCCGCTATCTACCAATGGCTTGTTTACTCCTTTTTGCTTCGCTGCGCCACTAGCCATAAATGGATCTGGGGCATCAATCCCTCCTCCTGGCGAAGCATTCGGAACAGCACGCTCTGGTGTTAATTTAGGCTGCAAGGCTATCGGTGAGATACTGCTGGTTCTTTGCGAACCTGGCAAAACGTTTGGTGCACCAGTTAATCGAGCTACTGGTTTAGGTCCCATCTTACCCTGTTCAAAACCCCTTCCACCGCTTGGTTTGCTATCACCGCTTGATGACAAAGGTAGATTGGGCGGAGGTATTACTTGCGCGGTCATAACAAACCTTTTTTACCTGCACTTACCACGTAATTCATACCAACAATTATACTATATCGCTACACCAATTCGCAATGCGGCGTAAGTAAGTAAGTCGTTCCTGCCACCTCCTCACCGTAGCCAAGTTCAGCCACCAAGCATAGACATTGCAATGCCTCCATACTATTTCCGTAAAAAAACGATCAACATTTTAAAGTTAATCGTTTCCCTACCTCTTTACATTTCTGCTGCCCTAACCTTACCTAATTCATGCAATACATCATTTCCTATCGACTTCAACAGCCAAAAATATTCCTCTGCAATTTTTAACGTCGCGGATATCGCTTCTTTTGCTGCGGATAAGCAAACTCGTCAATTTCTCCCAATTTTATCAATCGATCACGTTCCACTTTTAGACCTGCCCGACGAATAGCATCCTCACGCATCTTGCGCCGTCCTTTTTTTCGTATATGAAACCTGATCTTACGCGCTTGCAACAAGACACCGCTATGTTGCACCTTTCGACTAAAACGACGTAACAAACCATCCGTGCTTTCATTATCACGTTTTTTTACCTCTACCATATTGTTGTACCTCGGCAATCACCGAAGCTAATTTACACCTCCCACCAAATAAAAAAGAATTAAACTTCATTTTTAGCTTGCCATCACCGGCCATCACTGTCAACCCACTTTTCAACATTAAAAACATCTATGGAGCCTCCCCCGCCTGCGGCGGGGGGGTAGTAGGGGATAATCCCACGCTGCGCCCATCCGAAGCTCTGTGCGCGAAGGAGGGTAGCCCCACCGTTGGCGGGGCGCAGTGGGATAAATTCATGTCCGGGGATACAGCCAAAATTACTTCTTATCTATTAAAAGTAAATTAGGTTAAACAATAACCCCCTAATCCCCGCTCCGCTGTTCAAACCTAATATTGTCACCGCCAAGATGTTTATTATCAGTATAGCCATCGCCACTATCGCAAAACCAACTATCCCTCGCGTTAAAGTCATTTTAGCTGCTGTTAATTCCTGTTCAGGCTGCTCATTAAACCAATACATAGACATTCTCACACCAGCCCATATTATCATCGCCAGCAGAACCAAAGCCGCTCCCGATAACAAAAAATTAAAAATTCTCACCGGTACCGCCAATAAATCAATCAGCTTACAAGACCCTCCCGCATCACTAGGACTCCCAGTACAAACAACAAACGGTGCTTGCATATATGCCGTCAGGGGATATAAAACCCCCCACCCAACAATTAATCCAATTAATTTCTTAAAATAATTTATCATCTTATATCTATTATATTACACACCGCAGTGGCCCCAACCGCTCTCCCCCCAGAATGTGCCAGTGCAAATGCTGCACTTCCTGCCCAGCATTACTGCCGACATTTGTCACCACTCGATAGCCGCCTTCCGTCAAACCAAGTTTGTCCGCTACCACTGTAATATCCTTCAGCAATTGTGCCGCCAGTTCTATATTCTGCTCCACTGCCTCAGTCAATGACCTTACATGCATTTTCGTAATACCTACCACATGCACTGAAGCCTTCGGTGAGATATCATGGAAAAATATCGTCTCGTCTGTTTCGTAAACTACTTCGGCATCAGTGCTGCCATTAGCAATCGTGCAAAAAATACAATCTTCTTTCTGCCCATCACTCGCCCTCGCATTTTCTTGCTTCATGCTAATAGTATAAATTCAGTTTGCGATTAAAACAAAACCTTATTGTAAACCACAGTTTACAGTTGAATCTGCACTATCTTTATGTGCCGCATAGACTCCACCCCACGCGAGCTATCACTCCATCCCAGTACTATTCACTTATAAAGTCGCTCGATTATTCTCCATCCCTGCGGACTAATGAGTAACCACCGGTTTTAGCCTCAATCAATAATATTTAATCGTCGTTTGAGCTCACTCACCAAATCTTTCTGCGCTACCACCTCTTGCATTCCGCTATCCAAATTGCGCAGGATCACTGTATGATCCAAGACTTCTTTCTGCCCAACCACCACTACCCATTGCACATGTAAGCGATCAGCTAACTTTAGTTGCGGCTGCATGCCATCACGGTCAATGCTTTCAGCAAACCTGATTTGCGCTTCCTGTAATCCGCGCATCACCTTCAATGCAGTCAATTTAGCGGATTCACTCAACTGGGCAATAAAGACCTGTGGTCCATCTGTTAATGTTAGCTCAATATTCTCCGCCTTTATTTGATCGATGATTCGTTCTATACCATGCGCTGCCCCAACCGCTGATACTCGTTTGCCTCCGAGCTGCTTAACTAATCCGTCATATCTGCCACCTCCGCCCAAGCTACTCTGTTGCCCTTCCTCGCCTGCCTCATTAATCGTTTTCTTCGGAACTATCTCCCAAACTGTGTGTGAATAATAGTCTAAACCTCGCACTAAAGAGGGTGTCACTTCATAAGGCATCTCTAGTCCATCCAGTAAATGAGTCACTGCGTTAAAATGCGTCCTGGCTTCTTCGGATAAGTGATCAATAATATTGGGTGCTGTATGGGCCAGCTGCTGACATTTTTCTTCCTTGCAATCAAGTATCCGCAGCGGATTTGTATTCAACCGTTGTTTACAGTTTTGACATAATTTTGATCGGTTTCGTCGAAAATGTTCTTTAAGCAATTTCAGGTACACTTTTCGGTCATTCACTTCACCCAGGCTATTCACATGAAAAACGTACTCCTCTAGCCCTAGTTGCTGCAGAAAAGTATGCTCAATATACATTAATTCAACTTCGCTGATCGGTGAGTTAACTCCAAAAATCTCCAAACCAAATTGATGATGCTGGCGCCACCTTCCTTTTTGCGGTCGATCATAGCGGAAAAACGGACCAATATAAAAAATCTTCACTGGCTTAGGCCAGCTCCTCATCCCACGCTCAATATATGCCCGGACAACCGATGCTGTCCCCTCTGGCCGTAAACTATATTGTGTTCCCTTACCGCGCGATTTTACTTCAAACAACTCCTTGTCCACTAAATCGGTTTCTTCTCCCACCGCTCTTGTGAACAACCTCGTTTCCTCCATAATTGGCGTGTCCAAACGTTGAAAATCCCATCCGCGCGCCACTAATTTAGCCGCCTCCACCACATATTCCCAATACTTCTGTTCAGCCGGTAAAATATCCTGCATGCCACGCGGCGCTTGAATCGGTAGCATCTGCTCGACTTTATTTGCCTCGACCGCTTTCGGTGCTTGCTTCTTTTTCGTTTTTTCAGCCATAAAAGTTAGTGCTCATAAAATTAAACTCTACTTCGACTCTTGTCAAGTTTACCTACTACAACGAAACAAAACCCGGCCTGTTAAAATTAATCACCCCTAACCTATCTATCGGAAAAGCACGCAGCCATGCCCGACCAACAATTTCATCTTCCCCTAGAATACCCCATGACCTAGAGTCAGAACTAGCCGGCCGATTGTCACCAAGCACAAAATATTCTTTTTCCCCAAGCTCCACCACGATTTGTCCTCCCGTCCTCATATCTCCTGGAAGGTACTGCGCCTCATCCAAGACCACGCCCGCCGGAAAATCATCATTGATTATTTCTACCTGTCCATTATTGATTCTTACCGACTCACCAGGTAAACCAATAATTCTTTTTATAAAAAACTGTGATCGGTTTTGCGGAAATCGAAATACAATCACTTCACCTCGCTGCGCATCACGTAAAAAGTAAGACAATTCATCTACTACCAAATATTCACCATCGTAAAAATTGGGCTCCATACTTGCCCCACGCACAAAAAATGGTTGCACTAAAAAATACCTGATGGGCACAATGATCACCATCGCCAGTAAAAACACCTTTATCAATTCCCAAAAGAAGCGACCAACTGCACGTAATATCTGTGGTTTCTCGCCGCTATTAGTTGAATTGTCTGCTACTTCCTGCGTCATTTATCTTGCTCAAATTATTCTTAGCCCTGTCTGTCGCTATATTATTACAAAAAAAATGTACATTAACCACCTATAAATATTTATTATATCTCATCCGCTGCCTCATGTATACTTCGGCACCCTAAAAATGGTAATGTGAATGCATAATTTACTAACCTTGCTCAATCCTTCTCTTTGGCCTAGCATAGCTGCAGATATAATTCGTAAAAGAACCCCACGCTTCAACTTTATTCACATGATTAGACAACCGTCACCTAATCCGCACAAACGAGCCTTTGGGGTCATTAAACGCCGCTATGGACTTGACCAGCCTAGCTTACCACCAACCCATCCATCTAACATAACTAGACATACCAACCTGGCCCACCAGAATACGTCCACCATCCACTCTGACCGTCGACAAAACCACGTCCGACGCAGCCCCAAAAAACACTCTTGGTTCAAGCGATCAGCTATCCTAATTACGATATTGATTATCATCGGCGTCGGTATTTTTGGTTATAAGATCATTGCCGCCGGGGATAAAATAACCGTGACCGACCGATCAATCCTCGGACAGTTAAAAGACTTATTGCTTAAACAAGGCTCCATGCTAGAGGGTGAGAGTGAAGGACGAATCAATATCATGTTAATTGCTGTCGGCGGTGACGGGCATAAAGGAGAAGCATTAGCTGACACCATTATGATAGCCAGCCTGGACCCGTATACTAACCGCGCTTCTTTGATGTCCATCCCCCGCGATCTTTATGTCCAAGTACCGGGACGCGATTTTTACAGTAAGATCAACGCCGTTCACGCCTATGGCGAATCACAAAAGGTCGACGATGGTCCCATCCTTTTAAGTAAATTAGTGGAAAACATTACCGGCCAGCCTATTCACTATTATGCCCGCGTCGACTTTACTGCTTTTAAAAGCATTGTTGATGCTATTGGGGGCATCAATATCACCATCGATAATTCATTCTTTGATTATTGGCATAAAATATCTTTTCCGGCTGGTACGGAAAAAATGAACGGCGAGCGTGCTCTGGCTTATGTTCGAGCCCGCTACATTGAAGGTCCCGAAGGTGGGGACTTCAAACGCGCCGCCAGACAGCAACAAGTTCTGCTCGCCGCTCGCGACAAAGTCTTTTCGGTCCAGACAGCCCTTGATTTTACTAAACTCAACGCCATCCTTAATTCTGTTTCCGATAATATCAGAACCGACATGCAGCTTTGGGAAATGAAGCGTCTCTATGAAATAGTCCGCGCCGTCGAACCCTCCCAAGTCCACTCGGTTGTTTTAACCTCTGGCACCAAAGGGATACTGGTTGGCGGAACAGAAATACTCGGCGGCGTACCAGCCTCAATTCTTCGCACTCGCACTGGCGATTATTCTGAACTGCAAGCCATAGCCTCGAGTATCCTAGATCAAACAGCGGAACCCATTAAAGAGTCCATCCCTCCCGTTGTTTCACCAAGCCATTCTCCCAGTCCTAGCCCTAGTGCCTCCCCCACTCCATCACCCGTCGTCACATCCATCTCCTTGCCCACTATTGAGGTACGCAACGGCACAACTATTACCGGTTTAGCTAAACGAACCAGCGACAAACTCACCGCCGAGGATTACCAAGTCACCGCTATCGGAAATGCCGCCATCAAAACAGCTCCACAAACCATTGTTTACTATACCTCACCAGACCAATCCGACGCAGCGGCCAAAGTCGCAGCTATCATCAATGCTAAGACAAGCAGCCCCCTGCCAGACTCAGAAAAATCCACGGCAGCAAACTTATTAATTGTTCTTGGTCTCGACGCCGAATAAGAATTGGTCGATCAGTAATATTGCCCGCTCGCTCATAACTCCCAACAAGGCTTTTTCTTCTGGGCGAAATCGCGCTAACACAAAATCTCTTGCCGTCATTCCAGAAGTTGGACGCCCAATACCTAAGCGCAAACGAGTGATCTCTCTGTCTCCCAATGCTTGAAGTACAGACCTAACACCATTATGACCTTTAGCACTTCCGCCGACAGTTGTCTTACACTCGCCTAACGGTAACTCCATGTCATCATGAATCAATACTAAATCATCCACCTCAGATAGTGGCCGCCCCACTTCCCTTACCAGATCATCTCCGGAATTATTCATCAGTCCTAATGGATGTATCAGCCTCACCCCATCTAACCCATCCGTTGTCGCCTGTTCCTCCCATGCCCGCAACATCGCTTCACCCAAATTATGTCTAGTCCCTTTAAACTCTTTCCCAATATTACCTAATCCAAAAAGTATCTTCATACACTTATCATAGAGCCTGCCGCTTCTTTGCGACACTAGTATTTACTTATTGTTTATCCGGACAATCCCACTGACGAGCAACGCCCAGAACTATAGGAGGGGTTGTTCTGAAGCGTTACTACGCCAAGCGGGATTATCAGGACAAAAACTATTAATTTCAATGAACATAAAATCATAACAAAATACTGTTTCAAGTCAATAGAAGAGCTCATAAAAAATTAGACCAAGATCAACTGAACCAATAAATTACGGTGCAGAATTTTAAAAACTTCTAGCTTGCTATTTTGTAATACCGCTGCGGTAGCTACTGCTCTCTCTTGTTTTAATCATTATGAAAAATCATCTAACACCAAGAAAAAAGGGTTCGCTAATAGTGTCCTTTTAAATGCTTTTTTAACCAGATGGTTTTGTAAGCACAAAAGAACTTCTCAGCGAACCCAGTCGAGGTGATACCTCGGCGAATACAAATAAGAACAACCAACAAATAGTTTACCAAATGTAGGCAAATTGGCAATATAAAAAGCCGCTTTGGGTTCTGGAAGTAAGTTAGCTGAAAGACAAAAACTAATAATTCCAGTCCAGAACCCAAGCGGCAAACAGAAAGCCCCTTCCCACCATCCAATTCCATTTGGGGACACAGTAACCTCCTGTTCTCAAATTCGCCGAGGACCACAGTGGAGTGAGTTAGTGGACCATCTCATTGTCCTCCTCCTGTGAATCCTTCCTTAAGAACAAATCACACGCCATTGTCATGTGAATAGAAGCACCTTACTTCTATGCCTCAAACTTAACATCAATTTACTCTTTGTCAATCTTTTCTGCACTTTTCCAAGCCATATCAAACAGACTGCGCATAGTGTCCGCTATCACTTGGCTTTCTATTACTACCCCGCCAATTTTACCAATAAATACACCAATCGCCACACGATCTCTATATACTGTCATACCGCTTGCGCTCTTATACAGTCCAGGCGGCAAATAACGCCTCTCCACATATTTATCCTTCATTGCTAACAATTCTTTCTTCAAAGTTTCAGATTTTGTCGAAAATAGTGTTTTTGCGTGAATACCCTTAGCCACCCGTTGATCTGTATAAGTAAGCTCTCCCCCTTTGCCAAAAACCGCCTCTAAATGGTCAGTGGGTGTATAGTTGTACCACACATCACCTGATCTACTATACATAACCATCTCTTGACGGATAGCTCTCAACCCATTAATACCACTAAAATACCTAACCGATGGCCGGCCTCCCGCCGCCTTCATCAATATCTGCAATTCCGGCAAAATAAGTTCTAAATCGTGCTGCTTCTCATCAATAACCTCCCTCTCCTTTTCTAATAATCGCATTAATTGCCGCGGAGCTTCCGCTGAATATAAAGTTTTTTTGCCATCCTTATAATGGGTCACCAATCCAGCCTTTTGCAAGGACTCTAACACTACATACGTCGTCGCTCTAACCACACGAGCTTTCCTAGCAATCGCCTGAACCGGCGCCGGACCCAGTTGCAAACACGTCAAATAAACCGCTGCTTCTTTTTCTTTTAATCCCAGACTATTGAGTTCTTTTTCAAATACCATAGAATAACAAACTAATCTACACTTATCCTACACTAACGTCAATGAATATGGTGCCTGACAATCCTCTGTTAGATATGCAAAAGCTGCAGCATCAGCTTAGTAGTTTTAATCACCAAGTTGACCACCTGGCCAAGGCACACCCTCAAGATATTCTTCTCAGCCTTTCCTCAGAAAATTTGCCTCTTTTCTTAGCCACTTTTCCTGCTCCTTATAAAATAGTCGTGATTGATCAATCAATGCACCATGCCCAAGTATTTACTGCTTATCTCAACCACTTACGGCGCCTGCTTAATGTCAATGAGGATTGGCATTTTCTTTCCGGTGCATTAACTGAACAAGAGATTACTGGCGACATCTGTTCCGCCTTAAGCATAGGTGTTCACCACCTGCTGAGCAGTGCCCCGAATCACAACTTTGTTGTTCCTCTTTCTTTAATTAACATTTCACTTCCCCATCCAGACGAATACCACGCCAGCCAACTGGTCTGGCACCGTAATGTCAGAGTCTCCCTCGCCGTGCTAATAAAAGATTTAACAACTCTCGGTTACCGTCGTCACCGCACTTCAATCGAACCAGGCACATTCCTTATCCGTGGTGAACAGTTGGTCATCAAACACCCCCTGCATCAAGGACACTACACGGTCACTCTTTATGGCCCCAACCTAGAAAAGATTGAGTACGATTCCGATTTCCGCCGGCAAACCCTTGATAAATTAATCATCCCTCCTGTATCGTTTCACTTGCCATCGACCGGCTTGGACAAAATAATTGGTTCTTACACCATCATCCGTCCCTCATTTGTTCAACTATTTGGTTCAAGCAACATCGTCTATGACGCTCTGCATCCCACCATCCCCTTCCCTGCTATCACCATACCCCTTGCCCTCAAACCGCCGAACACTAATCAGCCACGTCCCATTTCCCATGCCAACGGTCTCGCATTGCTCACTCAATTACAAGAAAATAAACCAGCCGTTCACAGCGACCACGGCATCGGAATCTTTGAGGGCATGAAACAACGCACTATCAATAATTACACTAAGGATTACCTGATTCTGCGTTACGCAGCGGGTGATACACTCTCGGTTCCAGTCGAGTATGCTTATAAAGTCTCTCCTTATCTGGGCAATACCACGCCCATTATCCATCGCTTGGGCAGTCAACTTTGGCAAAAAAGCCGCCGTCACGCCCAGCGCGATGCCGCCGCTTTCGCTCGTGAACTGCTAAAAAACGAAGCTCTGCGCCAGCAGACTACTCGGCCTTATTACCATCTCGACCCATCCCTAGATGACTGGCTAAACAAATCATTCCCTTACGAACTGACACCAGACCAGGCATCAGCCTGGCAGGATATCCGCCACGACTTGACTCAAGCAACGCCCATGGACCGCTTAGTGATCGGCGATGTCGGTTTTGGTAAAACCGAACTAGCCATTCGAGCTGCCTGCCATACCATGAACAATAAACAGCAAGTTGCCATTCTGGCTCCGACCACAATCCTCGTCCAGCAACATTATGATTTATTTGCCAGCCGCCTGCCTCATTTAACTAAACAACTAGCAACTCTTTCGCGTTTCTCCACCGCTGCCGACCGCCAAGCCGTCAGAGAGAAAATCGCGACGGGGCAAGTCAGCATCGTTATTGGCACTCACGCTCTCCTGTCTAAAAGTACCCTCTGGCACAATCTGGGACTGGTTGTCATCGATGAAGAACAACGCTTTGGCGTTGCCCACAAGGAACATTTTAAAAAACTTCGCTCACGTCTCGACATTCTTTCCCTCACCGCCACTCCGATTCCCCGCACTCTTTCCATGGCTTTATCTCATCTTAAACAACTGTCTGTCATAAACACCGCTCCCCCTGGCCGCAAAAGTATTTTCACTTGGGTGGGACGAGATAGTGATATTATCATCAAGCAAGCTCTTGATCGTGAACTTAAACGCCACGGACAGATTTATGTTATTGCCCCCAAAATTCGCCAGCTCTCCGCTCTTGCCCACCGTATTGCCAGCAGCTCACCCACCGCTCGTCTCGCTCTGCTGCATGGCCAAATGTCCAGTCAACAAATCGCTTCAACCATGCAGCAGTTTGATCACCGGCAAATCGACATTCTTATTAGCTCTACTATCATCGCCAACGGACTGGACTTGCCGTGCGCCAATACTATTATCGTTACGCACGCCACTCACTTTGGTCTATCTGATTTGTATCAGCTCCGCGGCCGCATTGGTCGCCGGAAGCAGCAAGGCTATGCTCTATTTCTCTACAATCAAACTGAACTTACCTCCATCCAACGCCAGCGCCTAACCGCTTTAACCGAAGCCTCTCGCTTGGGATCCGGTTGGTCTTTAGCCCGACGCGATCTGGAAATCAGAGGAGCAGGTAATTTGCTTGGTGAGCAGCAGTCTGGCTCAGTCAACGCTGTTGGCGTCCAACTGTATTTGGATATGGTGCATGACGCCATTGACCAAACCACCGGCAGTCCGGCCATGCGGCATGACATTAATATTAATCTGCCCATCTCCGCTCACATCCCCACCTCTTACCTGCCAGAATTATCTCAACGCACCAGCTACTACCAAAAACTCTCTCGCTCACGTACCTTAGATATCCTGTCAGCCACCATAGCCGAAATTACCAACCAATTCGGCCCTCCTCCTGTCCCCCTAACTAATCTTTATTACTTGCTGCAAATCCAACATTTAGCCGCTCTTCATCAGGTTCTATTGATTGACACTCGTTCGATAACCCCCTCGCACCAGCCGCCCTTCTACCGGATTGTTTTATCTTTTCACCACCTTCCGCTCAACGACAGTCTGGCTGCTCGCTTGCCGGAAGACTGGTCGATTAATAACAATCAGCTGGTTCTAACTACCGCCGCCATCACCCCTCACACCCTGCAAGAAATTATCATCATGTTAAATATTCTCGGGGGTACATGAACCTCCACGCGGCAAGACCGCGGGGAATCATCTAGTTGAAGCAAGAAATTTCGCTGTAACTAGTAAGATGGAGTAGGCTTGCTATTTTCGCGATGATTTCTCCATGCATAATCTGATCGTATAAAATTTTGCGCCCAGTTGTTCCCGGACATAAAATATAATTGTGTCTACTATTATCGCCATTGCGCTGAACGATCCCCTCTACCCTGCTCTTCTTAAAGAAATTTTCGATCCGCCCGATCCGCTATACGTTAGCGGCAACGCAAACCTGCTCAACTTCTCTCCTTTGTTGGCCGTAGTCGGCAGCCGAAAATCATCTGCCTACGGCAAACAAGCTATCGATCGTCTGCTTACTCCCTTAGTTAAAAACGGCGTTCCTCTTGTCTCTGGATTAGCCTATGGTGTTGACTCTATTGCCCATAACTTGTGCCTGTCTTATCACACTCCCACTATCGCGGTGCTAGGCTCCGGCCTTGACGATGCTTCTATATACCCCAGGCTTCATATCAAATTAGCCAACGCTATTATTAAGGATGGCGGTGTCATTATCTCGGAATACCCGAACGGCACTGCCCCGTTGCAGTTTCATTTCCCCGCTCGCAACCGCATCATTGCCGGCTTGACTATGGCGACACTAGTCGTTCAAGCGGCTGCTCGCTCAGGCTCGCTTATCACCGCGCGTCTCGCTCTGGAGTATGGCCGAGACGTAGCAGCCGTTCCGGGCGCGATCACTGACACATTATCGGCCGGCACGAACCAACTTATTCAACAAGGCGCCACTCCTTTGCTCACCCCAGAAGATGCTTTTGCATTGCTTAATATTGATCCTATCGTCACAGCTTCAAACCACAACACTGCCGTTCTCACCGACCTGCAAAAAATTGTCTTAGGTGCAATGTCCTCTACCCCTCTTCACGTGGATCAGTTAGTGTCTATCACTAGCCTGCCCTCACCCATTCTTTCCGTCACCTTAACCGAACTAGAATTGCTCGATGTCATCGAGCACCTCGGTGGTATGAGATATACAAGAAAAGGCTAAATTTTGTTCGCCTTTCTTCGTGTCTGCCATTTACCAATAAAAAAAGCAGGGCAGATCTCTTTAAGCCACAAAAGCAACAGTTCATCCGTCCTGCTCAAATGCATGCATTATCTCTCACGTCAACCAAAGACAACGTCAACAACACATGCCAAAAGAACCATTTATGTATATACGCTTTACGTGTTTTCGTGCAAGAATATTTTACTTTTAAATTTTATCAATTTACCGGCCGTAAGCTATTAATTTTTCATCGTTATTTTCCGCGTTTCGTTTTACGTTTTGTATTTTACTGTTTGACACTCCCTACTGTTTCCATATATCAATACGCTATACTATTCAAATATTGATATTTTTTATTTCACTTCACCAGATCCCTTCTATTTTATATTATCTTTTTAATTTATGAAATTAGTCATTGTCGAGTCGCCAGCCAAAGCTAAAACCATTCAAAAATATCTTGGGTCAGACTATCACGTCACCAGCAGTTATGGTCATATCCGCGACTTGCCTAAGAGCAAGCTTGGCGTTGATACCAAACATAATTTTAAACCCGACTATGTTATCCCGGTTAAAGCCGAGAAAAATGTCACCGCGTTAAAAAAAGCCGCGAAACACGCTGAAGAGATTTACTTCGCCACTGACGAAGATCGTGAGGGAGAAGCTATCGCCTGGCATTTGGCCAATATTCTTGGTGCCGATCCGGCTACCTGCCAACGCATCACCTTTGATGAAATCACTAAATCTGCTATTCAAAAAGCCATAATCAGTCCACGCTCCATCGATCAGCATTTAGTTGATGCGCAGCAAGCCCGCCGTATCCTCGATCGCCTAGTCGGTTATGAACTATCTCCCTTGTTATGGAAGAAAATTCGCCGTGGCCTTTCCGCCGGACGAGTCCAATCCGTCGCTGTCCGATTGATCGTCGAGCGTGAAGACGAAATTAAGGCGTTTAAACCAGAAGAATACTGGTCATTGACTGCCCACTTATCAAAGGATGACTCTCCATTCACAGCTGAAATATTTATAAACAATGGTCAAAAAGTAGCCAAAAAAGATCTTAAATCCAAAGCGGAAATCGATGCTATCTTAAAGGCTCTTGATTCAGCCGCCTATACCATTAATCAAGTATCCACCACCGATAAAAAACGCTCTGCGCCACCACCATTTACTACCAGTACTTTGCAGCAAGCCGCTTTTAGTAAACTAGGTTTTTCCAGTAAAAAAACCATGATGTTAGCGCAGCAGTTATATGAAGGAATCGATCTGGGATCCAAAGGACCCGTTGGTTTAATTACCTATATGCGTACAGACTCTGTTAGCTTAGCTGATGAGGCTACCAGACAGGCCTATGATGTAATTACGAAGAATTTTGGTCCTGACTTTGCTCTGTCTGAGCCTCGTAAGTTCAAAAATAAATCGAAGGGTGCCCAGGAAGCCCATGAAGCTATCCGCCCAACTAAACCATCCCGCCTGCCAGAGCAAATCACTGCGCATCTGTCTCCCGACCAGTTAAAACTTTATCGGTTAATCTGGGAAAGAATGGTTGCCAGTCAAATGGCCGATGCCAAGCTAAAAATGGTCACCGCCCTCATCGACGCAACACCATCGACCCCCACCGCTAAAAAATCATTTCAATTCAAAGCCATCGGCACCACTATCGCCTTCCCCGGCTATACCCGCGTTTATTCTCAGGACAAAGCTTATTTCAAAGAGGCACTATTGCCCGAGCTCGCTGCTAACGATCCATTGGATTTTATCAAGCTTGCGCCAGAACAACACTTTACAGAGCCGCCAGCCCGTTATTCTGAAGCTACATTGGTCAAAGCTTTAGAACATTTTGGTATTGGCCGCCCAAGTACCTACGCTCCCACGATCGATACTGTCCAAAAAAGAGAATACGTCCAAAAGAATGACGCCAAAAGATTAGAACCGACGGAAATAGGTATCCTGGTCACCAACTTACTCAAAGATCATTTCCCCAACATTGTTGATACTGAATTTACTGCTCTCGTTGAAGCCGACCTGGATCAAATTGCCTCCGGTAAAAAGAAGTGGCAGCCGATTATCAAAGAATTTTATGGGCCATTTCATAAGACTATCAAACAGAAACAAAAAGAACTCAATAAAGACGAACTCACTCAAGAAAAAACCGGCGAGAAATGTCCTAAATGCGAAAACGAACTCGTCATCAAGCTTGGTCGCTTCGGTAAGTTCAAAGCGTGCAGCAATTACCCCGATTGCAAGTTCACCGAGAATATCGGACCGGATAAAGAGCTGGAGGACCTAGCTGCCAAAGAAAAATGTCCTGACTGTGGTAAACCATTAGCGCTTAAACGCGGCCGGTTCGGACCATTCATGGGTTGTTCTGGTTATCCCGACTGTAAATATATTAAGAAAATTGAAAAGACCGTCGGTGTAAAATGTCCTAAATGTAATGAAGGCGATATCGTCGAGAAAAAGTCTAAACGCGGCCGAGTTTTCTACGCTTGCAATCAATATCCCAAATGCGAGAACGCCTACTGGAGCAAACCTACTGGTGACAAGTGTCCAGACTGTCAAAGTTTATTAGTATTTGCTGCCAAGAACACTGTCCGCTGCTCCAACAAAGAATGCGGCCACACCGCCCCAGCTCCTGACTAAAAATAACACCTGTTTAATCGCCTAGATTGACAAAGTAGTATTTATCCGTATACTAACGAACGACTTGCACATTGAGTGAAGTCACCGGAGCTGTTCATTCTTCTTCCAGTTCAGAGCCTTGCCTAGAAAGGCAATATTGTTATGGCAATGACTGCCCTTTTCGTAAGCAAGTCTTGGACTGGAGGTTAAACGATGCAACCTACAACAGTGACACTTATCGGTGCGGGGTTCGAGCGTGTGTATGAAGTCACGAAGTACAAATGGATGATCGATACAGGAATCGAGCTCTGGCTCACAAACGGGAGGCACATATCAATGAGGAGCGGCATGTACGCTATAATCATCGAACAAGACCTTGTGGAACCGAAATGACGATCATTGGATCACATCCTTTCACCCCACCCCTATATCGCATATAGGGGATTTTTTTGGTATTGGGATTTTGTGGTTTGGACACTAAGCTTTTATTCTTGCCTTCTTTGACATTTGGATTTGAATAGACATTTGGCCTTTGACATTTTGATTTTACGCCTTACTTTTCCTTCAGACCTTTCGTCCGAGGCTTCATCCAAAAAATAAAGCATTAGCGTAGCAGGACGTTTTCAGTTTTAAATATTCAAATTTGTTTCGGATTTAAGAATTTAGGATTTGAGTATTTATATCGCTAGTCTTCATCCGCGTCAATCACGTCCCTGTCCTGGCTTTCCTCTGGCAGTGATTCTGTCCCCGTTAAACGACCTAACAGCTGGTCAATTTCCTCTTTGTTGAAACATCGGAACACTACCTCATAACGATTTTTGTGTTCATCGAACCTCACCTTCGCATCAAATCCGTATCGATCTTCGAGGACGCCGCTATATTTCATCTCAAACGCTGTCCTGCCTTTTCGCTTTCGCCGCATCGGATCATCCAGCCGCATTGTGCGCTGAATACGGCGCGCGCGCGTTTCGGCCTTTCTAACCGTCAATCCTTCTTCCACTAAGTGCCGATAGAATCGTAATTGCTTCTCCTCATCCGGAATCATCAAGATCGCTTTAGCATGTCCCGGCGAGATCTTATTATCTATCAAGCCACGCTGTATTTCTTCCGGCAATTGCAGTACTCGGATAATATTAGTGATCCCCACCCGGCTTCGTCCCACCCTCTCGCCAATTTCCTCATGGGTCATGCCATATTCCTCATTGAGCTGTTTATAAGCCAACGCTTCTTCTACCGGATTCAAATCCTCCCGCTGAATATTCTCAATTAACGCGAGCTCGAGACGCGAGGCACCTGATGTAACATCCTTCCTGATCACACATGGCACTTTTTCCCAACCCAAATCTTTAGCTGCTCGCAGTCTCCGTTCACCGGCCACTAACTCAAATCCATCATCCGTTCGTCGCACCACCAATGGCTGCAGAATGCCATGCTGAGCGATTGAACTCTTTAATTCTTCCATGTCTACCTTATCAAATCTGCGCCGCGGTTGATTCGGGTTAATGCCTATATCATCAACCTTTACATGCTGCACATCCCCTTCGTGTTTATCCCAAATGTTGCCGCTAGCGGGTTTTCCCGCGGCTACCCGAACCGGTTTAATTTCTTTGGGCTGAACCGTTCCCTCGTTAACCACAGCCTGTTCTGGGATGCTTTCACTGTCTGCCACTACTAATTTTTTCTGCCTTGGTCTTTCCTCAATTTTTACCTCCAGGTCATTTAGTCTCGCCTTTACTGATTCTTTTGGTTTTTGCTTCTTCGCTTGCTGCAATTTCAAATCAGGACCCTCATCATCATCAAAATCAATCTGTAGAGGTGTCACTTTTGGTGCCACCGGCGCTTTCCATACCTCTTCCTCCTCTTCTTCTATCATGTCCTCTACCTCTGCTCCCTTTACTTCCCCACCGGGTTCTTCCTCCTCTTCTTCCAACGCAATAGGTAATTTACGTCCGGGCTTTATTTCTTCCGTTTCCTCTTCCTGATCCAGTTCGTCATCTTCTAACTCATCCAATACATCATCAGCGTCTTGGACATTACGGTTAGGTATTAACGATCTTAACCCTCCTCTAAATACATTTTTCATTATTTGTATAGATTAATTAGTTCAGCGGATAAAAATTCATAAGCCTTAGCCCCTCGCGAATACTTCGCATAACCCAAAATAGAGCGGCCTTTACTGGGCGCCTCCGCTAACTCGGTATTTCTCGGTATGACACTTTCAAAAACATGACCAGGAAATGTCTGCCGTACCTGTCGGACAATTTTTCGTGCCATGGCCGTTCGCTTGTCATACATAGTTAGGAGCGCACCCAGCACCTGCAATCTCGGATTTAAATGAGCCCGTACCAATTCCACCGTCTCCAATAACTGACCCAGACCTTCCACGGCATAAAATTCACATTGCACTGGTATTAATAAGCGGTCAGCCGCTACCAGACCATTGATTGTCAGCAATCCCAAACTCGGCGGACAATCAATAATAATAAAATCATAATAATCTTTCAGCGCTTTAATCTCTCGTCGTAAACGATATTCCCGATAAGGCCTATCCATCAGTTCTATCGCCGCTCCAGCTAAATTGGTGCTAGATGGTATTATATTCAAATTATCATGACCAGTTGCTTGCAGAGCTTTTGTGGCACTTACCTGTCCAGTCAGCACTTCATATAAAGTCGGCGTATCCTCCCCCACTTTCACGCCCAAACCGGACGTAGCATTCGCTTGTGGATCCAAATCAATAATCGCCACCTTGGCGCCCGCTGCCGCTAAATAACTGCCCAAATTTATACTGGTGGTTGTTTTGCCTACTCCTCCTTTTTGATTAGTCACCGCCAATACTTCACTCATATGACTTTATTTACCGCCCCTTAAAATTAGAAGGACACTATAAATTTTAAAAATTCCACACTTAATATACCCTAAGTGTAGACATATCCAGTCATTAAGCACAACTTACTTACTCACAATTTACTCACATCTACACCAATAATAATATCTCCAATATGCCCCCACTGCACATCTTACCAGGTTTACGCTTAACCTAGCTGGAATTAGCCAGCAAAAACATGTACTCTATTCATCAGCCAGCCATGACCCTTTCACATCATTATAGTAGCTGATTTAGCCGCGGTGGCGGAATGGTAGACGCTCAGGTCTCAAAAACCTGTGGGAGTAATCCCATGAGAGTTCGAGTCTCTCCCGCGGCACAATTAATTACGGGTTATTTACCCAGAACCCTAAGTGGTTCATGGCGACTCCCACCCGGGCACATTGGATTAGCTCGCCAGTCCGACAAGCGGACACTGAGTTAATATGCAAATCTCCCTTCAGAACTTCATTTTGGCATGGGACTTACCGAAAATCGTGTATACTATCATCAAATGCCAACAATAACGATCAAATTAAACGAACTTAGGCAAATTAATTGTGGTACATCAAAAGCACAAAAAGTTCGGCTATTAATTCTATTGCCTGCCTCGGTTTTAATCACCAAGCATGAAGTTGCTGCTGATGACAAATCCTTATATGAAACACGCATTGCCTGGTCAACAAAAACCATTACCAAAGGAGGCAATAAATATTACCGGCAGCTGTTCACGCCAATTCTTGATGATATTGAATTAAGCAAAGCCATGCAAAATCTCACCGGTAGCAGTCCAGACCAAGAACAAATATTAAATATAAACGAAGAAGGTTTTATTAAGGTGCCCTATGAGGATATTACTAACATCAGTTTTCACTGGAAGATATTAGTAGCAGATAAATCATACGTAAGCCTGTCTTTTAAAGATAACATTGACCTCCCCCAACTAAACTGCTCACTTTGCGAATTATCACCTTGGGGTGTTAAAAATATTTTTTTTGACACCAAGCTTCTATACAAAAAAATAAAATCCAGAATGGAAAACAAACAATCCTAGCACCTGGTGTTAGAATTAGCCTTTTAAGCCAGCTTCAGGCGCTGGACATTTTAGTACACCCATGCTATCCCTGTCTTGAATCTAGGCACGGCGCCTAGATAATCTTCAACCCGTTCTTTGAAAGGATAAACCCAGTGACACAAAAACATCCCAGTCCCGAAAGTATTACCGATCAAGAGATAAAGGATGCTTTTGCCAAGGCCCCGTCGATCAGCTTTTCAGCCAGGCCATTTAACTTTATTGAATGGCGATCGGTCTCTATCCACAGTCTCTGCTGGTGGATACCATTAGTGCGACTTTTACCTCTCATCGGTATACAGCCTCAAAACTTAAGGCCAGTGTTCAATCCCCAACCAGCACTAGTCAAGCGTCAGTTCCCTTTCAACTTGCGATGGTTTGGATTAAACAAGAATCGATACAAGACTGTCCAAGTGGAATTGCCTGAACACATCGACACCTATGATATGCTCGGCATGCTCCCACTCGATGAATTACGGTTTTACCAGCTGGCATCAGTTATCGGGAAACCGATCGAAGTCTACAGGGAGGATGGCGGGACCGGAGAACACAACTATCTCTTCACTGCTTCTCCTACAGCAGCAGCATAGACCTGGTCTAATTGTATCCAAACCTCGGCTACCCCTTAGCGGCTCTTGGAATTCGTCACCAGCGAATCAACCCACCAGCCGTTTTTTTAATTGATCGAGTAAGCCCGCTACACCAAGTCTACCAATCTTGCGCTTTTCTTATATTCATATAATATGCCTCGAGTAGAGTCCGGCGTGTGCTTGGCTCACTTTGTACCTCGTCAACTGAACACTATTATAGGAGATGTAACCGTGGCAACGAACCATCGCAACTTTCGGGAACTGTTGGAGGCTCAGTGGGCTCGTAACAACTTCGTATGCGTTGGCCTCGATAGCCAACTAGACAAGATCCCCGAGTCCAGTCGTATAAGATTTAGCCCTGAAGGCCCTATTGACGTTTTAAACACAATTCTTGCCTTTAATAGGGCGATTGTTGAGGCAACAGGAGATCTTGTCTGCGCCTACAAACCTAATGCCGCATTTTACGAACCTCATGGAGTAAATGGCATCAATGCCCTGCAACGCACGATCGCCCTTATTCACGACATGGCACCCAATGTCCCGGTGATTTATGATGCCAAGCGCGGTGACATAGGCAACTCGAATCTGGGTTACATAGATGCGGCTTTTCGTTCTATGAACGCGGACGCTATCACCGTTCACCCGTATCTCGGTGCTGAGTCGCTGCAACCTTTTCTGGCCCTAGCGGATAAAGGCATCTTTGTGCTCTGCCGCACATCCAACCCGGGCGCCGGTGAGTTTCAAGACCTAGACGTCTGCGGCGATGTTGTCCCTGGCAATTACATGCCATTCTACAAATACGTCGCTCATCGGGTATCCCAGCATTGGAATAGCCACCTAAACTGCGGTTTAGTCGTCGGCGCAACCTATCCCAATGAACTTCGCGAAGTTCGCATGCTCGTCGGTGATACAATGCCAATTCTCTTACCAGGCATAGGAAAACAAGGTGCCGACGTCAAGAAATCAGTGACAGCAGGTAAGGACAGCCGCGGCGCCGGTATTATCGTCAACTCTGCGCGCGATATTATTTTCGCTTCTAACGACGCAAACTTTGCCGAAGCAGCTCGCAGCGCCACGTTCAAACTCCGTGATCAGATTAACCAATCCCTATCGAAATGAGGTGAACCCATGACCGAGCAAAAAGTCCTAGAAATCCTGGAGAAAGTTGGCGCCGTCATCACCAACAGCCACATCGTGTATACATCCGGTAAACACGGCACCGCCTACGTCAACAAGGATGCCGTTTATCCGCACGGGAAAGAGACATCAGCTTTGTGCCAGGCTATCGCCGAACACTTCGCCCAATATCCAATCGATGTGGTCGTCGCCCCAGCCCTTGGCGGAATCATGCTCTCACAATGGACGGCCCATCATTTGTCGGCATTAACCGGCCGCGAGATACTAGGCATCTATGCCCAAAAGGATGAACGATCCATCTTCAAGTGTGACGGGGAAGAACCTTGTGAGGTATCCATTAACTACGTTGCCAGACTCTTTCCAATGAAGTTTATCATCCAACCCGGTGAGGAACTCCTGGTAACATCAGGTAACTTTGTTATTCGTCGGGGCTATGATAAGGACTGTGTGGGTAAAAACGTCTTAGTCGTTGAGGACGTTCTCACCACCGGCGGCTCCGCTAAGAAGGTAATTAATGTAACTCGCCAACTTGGCGGGAAGGTCGTCGGCCTCGGTGTCCTCTGCAACCGCGGCAGTGTTACCCCGGCCGACGTAGCTGACCCACAAGAACTGTTCGCTCTGGTTAACGTCAAGCTCGACGCGTGGGATGAAGCAACGTGCCCCCTCTGTGCCAAAGGCGTCCCCATCAACACGGACGTCGGCAAAGGCCTGGAATATCTCGCCCGCCAGCAAACGAAATAGTCAACCACTGGTCCAGCAGCACCAGGTCATCACGGACGAAGCTGCTTTTTTATTGCTTCCATTCCACTAATAATAATTTCCAATCTTTTAGCGACCTGCTAAAATATTCCTTATTTTTTGCCTCTTCACTTAAACCCGTTTTACTTAAGCCTCTTTATATAAACACGAAGAAAAGACTCATCACCGCGGCAATAATAAACGTAACGCCAAGACCAATGGTCGGCGTTGTCATTGAGAACACAGCCACCAATGTTAACGCAATCAGTATCTTGTAGATACAAATCAGCATCTCCAGTACCGTGGCGTATAACAGTGGATCAACCCGCCTTGCCCGCCGATACAGCCTGTGCCACATCGGTAGTTGCACCCCGACATACGATGCTTTCATCAAAGTATCCGTTAGAAACACCCGCAATGCCCCGCCCGCTAAAGGACCCAGCAGATAACCGATAGCCATGAAGGGCAAATGGAAACGCAAAATTTTCCGCCTCGACATCCGATCGCTCGCTTCACCTACAAAAAAACCAAGCCCGGTCATGATCATCGCATTGATGGATGAGATCAAACCGAGCGTCCCGGCCGTACCCAAAACCGTAAACATCATGATTGGCCAAAAAACTAAATAAACTAAATCCGCTCCCCATCCCGCCATGCCCCATCGTACCATCCGCTGGCCATCCTGGTTCAAGATTTGCCACGGTTTATTGTACTTAAGTGTTACTGGATTAAATCGTTCCTTAGTCTTTAGCAGCGGAAATCCCGCAAACAAGGCTAGGCCTGCTGCAATAACAAATAAAACCGGAAAACCAAACATCGTCACCACCAGCCCGCCGATCAAAGGACCTAGCACACCAATTCCGCTATTAATGGCCATCAGCCAAGATATTTCCGTCCCCAAATTACCCTTGTCGCCAAACTTGCTTATTTCTGCATGGTAAGCCGGCCAATAAAAAGTTTTAAATAGCGCTAACAGTATCCAAGAGACATAAAAAAGCCCGGGTAAGGTTGGTATCGCAGCCAAAGTTAAAAAATAAACCACGAACAGGGGCATCGATATCGCCAGAGACCTTTCTAGACCAAAACGACCGGTTAAAGTCGCACCCCAGGGCAACAAAATCAGGTATAAAATGTAATGCGCCGCATAATAACTAGCTATCCAGGCAAGAGAAAAATTTTCTACGTAGAAAAATACTGGTTCAAAAATTAGAATCAGCGAAGCCGCAAAGGAATACAATAAAGAGAACCAATATAGTTCGACCAGTTCCTTCTTGGGCTTTAGCGCAAATAGATATCGCAACCCCATCATGTGCAGTATAACATCAGGCGCCCTCCGCTCCTATGTTATTCAGGCTCATCGAACCAAACATTCCTGATAACCTTATATTACTAACCCTCTTTCCTCACTGTTTGAGAATTGATACCTTGATACTTATTTGAAAATTGGAAATTGAAAATTTTAACCATTGTCATTGATTGGGCATTGGTCATTGATCATTGGTCATTCTGATTCATTCCCCTTCCTCTTGCCCCCTCCCCCTTCTTCTGCTAACTTTGACGCATGTCAGAAGACCTATAGATGTCACATTATGAAATGCCACTCTTAAATAAACGGGTGGCGGCGCGGGGGACCCCCACCGAGCGCCTGCAGGCTGCCCGCCTGGCAGGCCGAAGCCGTCGGGTGGGGGTGCAGCGCCGACAGGGCCCGTCACTATATTTGTGGCATTTCATAATGTGACTTCCATAGTTCTCTATATTGCGCTTCCTTACATTTTAAGCCCCTTATTGGTCGTTTAGCACTAGGCTAATCCGACCTTATCTAGCACCTTCCATCAAGATTTTATCAATTTTAAGCATCCTATGCCCAAAACTAAATTTAAAAAACATCAGCTAGCATTTATCGGCGCAGGCTATGTTGGTCTGGTCTCCGGTACCGCCTTAGCTGAAATTGGTCATCAAGTAATTCTCGTCGACAACAACAAAGAAAAAATCGCTAAGTTGAAAAAGGGTGTCATGCCAATCTATGAGCCCGGCTTGGACAAATTAGTCGCTAAAAACGTCAAAGCTAAACGCTTATCTTTCACTAGCAGTCTAAAAGATGCTGTCAATGATTCTGATGTTATTTTTATTGCCGTTAACACCCCACCGCTGCCGACTGGCAAAGCTGACCTGTCGTACGTCGCCGCGGCCGCCCGCGAGATTGCCGAAGTCGCCACCAGCTATAAAGTTGTCGTAGATAAGAGTACCGTCCCAGTGCAGACCGGAGAAAGGGTTGCCCAAACCATTACGCAATATACTAAACGTGGCCTCCATAACAAAGGCGCTAAAATTGACTTTGACATTGTCAGCAACCCGGAATTTCTACGAGAAGGATCGGCCATTAAAGATTTTCTGGAACCTGACCGAATTGTCGTTGGTGTATCTAACCAGCGCGCCGAAAAAATCATGCGGGAAATTTATGCCCCTATCGATGCCCCCTTCGTCGTCACAGACGTTAAGAGTGCTGAACTTATTAAACATGCCAGTAACTCATTCCTGGCCTTAAAAATCTCCTTTGCCAACGCCTTAGCGAAAATTTGTGAACTCTCTGGCGCCAATATTGACCGCGTCGCCCAGGGTATGGGCATGGACTCGCGTATTAATACCCACTTTTTAAACGCCGGCATCGGCTATGGCGGCTCTTGCTTCCCCAAAGACGTCTCGGCCTTTATAACCATCGCGGAGGAGCTAGGTTATAAGTTTGGTCTATTAGAAGAAGTGGAGAAGATCAACCAACAAGCACGTGAATCATTCCTGCTCAAAGTAGAACAAGCTCTCTGGGTTATTAAAGGTAAAAAAATCGCTGTCTGGGGACTTGCCTTTAAACCCAACACTGACGACATGCGCAATGCTCCGTCCGTACCAATTATCGAACATCTGCACGCTGATGGTGCCACTGTCCATGCATATGACCCGGAAGCTACCGCAACTGCTAAAATCGAATTGGGTAACAAACTAACTTACTGCAAAAACATGTATGAGCCGCTCAAGAATGCCGACGCCCTGGTGATTCTCACCGATTGGGATGAATTTAAAGAACCCAATTGGGACAAAGTATCCAAACTCCTCAAGAACCCAATCATAATCGATGGCCGCAATCTATTTAGTCCATCCGACATGTCCGCCAAAGGCCTTGTCTATCATTCCGTAGGCAGAGGTTGACCTGTCAGTATTACTTAACAAAATATACCAACGAGAATTGAGTACCTTCCACCCTTCCGAAGTCCGCCCATTTGACAGACGAAGGAGGGTCTACCGCTCCGTCTGTAAATCTCGTATTAAATAAATAAAAAGCCACTCAGTCTAAACTGAATGGCCATAATGCTTTCACAACGGGTCATCATCGTTATCATCGTCTGGCTAATCATCTTCCTTAGGATTAAAAGGGAAATCGCTAATGACATGATTTAGTCGACTCAAGGTTCCTAGGATTCCAGTCATTGCCTCCGTAAAATAACCCGCACTTTTACCTTGAAAGAATAGCTTAAGACCACCCCCAATTGTCAACCAGATCCCATCACCAACGACTTCAAAGGAAAAATCGCTGTCTCCATAAAGATTCATTGATACATCATCAATTTCAATTTCAACATCTTTAGCTTCACCCTCCGCTGCTACAAGTCTCTGGATATTTTCAGAGCATTCCTTAGTAGTAACTGCTCACCGGTTAAGGGTGGATTACTAGGTTAAGCCATATTTAGAGCCAGAAAAAGAAGGTTTTCTTAAAAGTGAAAAATTATAACGTCTTATCTTAGCCAATAGTCCTCCTCGACCAGTGAGCAGTTACCCTTAGTAGCCATACGAACAGAAGAAGTGATAGTTGGCATGCTGATCCCTTGCATTTCTGCAATAATCTTCTTAAAGGGTGCCTCCTTATCAAATATCGTTTTGACATCATCCGAAATCCCGCGAAACCTTAAAAACACTTTCAGCATATAGACCTCCCTTTTCCCTATGGCCAACAACACCATTCGTTTGTCAAATAACAAGAACTATTACCTTACCTTAATACCTCAATAATGTCAAGTTTTTCTTTGTTGCATGACTTAAAATTGAGACTTAAATAGGTCTATATTTTGGAAACCCTCTTTTTATAAATGGCTGATATAGGCCAACTACCTGTTAATTATGCGCCAAAACCATGCCCAACCGATCAGCATCAAAGACAATTATTATTTTATCGCAGTGTAGTACCACCCAAGACAGAAAGAAAAAACTATGCTCAATTCACAAATTAACTTATTACTGAAAACCAGTATCGTCGCTATTTTTAAACTTTGCACTGTTGCTTTACACTTTTTGCTTTACGTTTTTCACTTCCTTGATTCATTATTCTTCATCCTTGATTCCCGCGTGTTATGGTTTGTTACCGATTTATTATGGTTTGTAGAGTTTGTAGCATTATGTTTTGTTTGGACTTTGAAATTTGTGCTATTAATTTACGCGTTTTTGGACATTGGGATTTAGGATTTGATTGGACATTGGTCATTGGACATTGGTCATTTAATCAAAGTATTTAGGATTTATTTCTATTCAGCTTTCGGATTTCTTCTATTATTTTCTCCGCTTCTTCCAACTGATCTTTGTCGTTAATCGGCAGCCAGAAATCTGCTTCGACAATCTTTATTTTCCTTCCCCGTTTTATCAACTCCATCCACACATCCGGCGTTTCATATTCTCCCCGTGCGGAGGGCGCAATATCCATCTCAAAAAAAGATTGATCCATTACCATCGCGCCATTCCATACTAAGTCGGAGATGAATTCCTTAGGTTTCTCCAAGGACCTGACCAAAAACCCCTCCTCGTCTCCTACTAAAACACCAAAATTTTCCGGATGGTCCACCCGCGAGGCCAATACGGCCAAGTCATTATCAACCAGTCCTTGCATCCCTTTGGGACCAAAAATATCATCACCCACCATGCCAAGCCAGCGACCTTCCACGAGATGTGCGGCGCACTTAAACGCATGCGCTAAACCCAACTGATCCTTCTGTACCACAAACTCGATTGGCCTCCCTTGATACTCTCCCGCTGAAAAGAAATCCCTTATTTTATTCTCATGAGGGCCACCTACCACCATCACCAACCCATCAATCTCTGCCGGTAAGTTATCTAAAGCGTGTTCGATTACCGTCTTGCCCGCCACCGGCAACAAATGTTTAGGCCCCTCATAATATTTAGCCATTCTCGTCCCCTTCCCCGCCACCAATACAACTGCTTTCATAAATATTTGTAATTAATACTAGTTATTACCTTTTTAAACATCTTTGCCCCATAAAGCAACTGCTGATTATTATAATTCCAGTGTTTATAAAGTTTGTTACCGATTTGTTATATAGATGTCACATTATGAAATGCCACTCTTAAATAAACGGGTGGCGGCGCGGGGGACCCCCACCGAGCGCCTGCAGGCTGCCCGCCTGGCAGGCCGAAGCCGTCGGGTGGGGGGGCAGCGCCGACAGGGCCCGTCACTATATTTGTGGCATTTCATAATGTGACTTCCATAGTTTGCCCCTAGGGGGTTCCTTTGGGATAAAGTTTTATAGTTTTGTGTTTTGCCTACGCTTCCGACTTGTCACCCAAAACTTTATGCGAAGGAGGGACATTTGGATTTATAGACTTCTTATTTGTTGGGCCTGCCTGCCGTAGGTAGGGATTTCTTTAGTTTCTCCCGAAGACATCCATTCAGGTAGATTTCGGATTTTCGATTCTCATGCTGCTGCCATGAAAGGTCTAGCTATAGGTACCACCGGCATTAGATCAGTCTGGATCTGTAATGCTCCGCTTTGCTCACGATTTACCATCACATCATGTCTAGTAAAAGTAGCATACCCAGGCTTTGTCACCGTCACTGTGTATGTTCCCGATGGAGGCAAAGCAAAAAACTTGCCTTGCCCATTAGTTGCTCTAGTCAGTACAAGTTTACCTGTCTTTTCTTCATAAAGACGCACTACTGCTAAATCAAGCGGTACACGTGATATCGCATCACGGACAACCCCATACGATGGCGTCTGTCTCATCTCTATCCACACCTTGATAAACACGAGTGCTATGTAAATCACCTCAATTATCAAAAACTGCAGCTGCGCTACCCATAACAGCAATGTTGTATTCAAGCCTGCTCCACCAATATAAACAGGCCATGCCAAAAAATGGCTTCGTCGCTGAATGAATTGCCAACTTTTTAATAGTTTCATACGCCATGACAATACTTCATCGACCACTCGTTTTAGTGGTACTAGTATTGTCATAGGTTCATCTTGTCGATTCACTTGCAAACTACCTCCAGTATAAACAACCTCCCCTGATTGCACTGGTATTTGCAAACCAGCTTGTGCAAATGAATAAGCACCGCCTCGCAATTCCACCCTATACCGACCAACGGGCAATTGTAACGCCGCCTCGCCATTTTCCGTCGTTTCTGCCTTACCCCAAACCTTGTCGTCCATACCCTTCACTTGCAGTTTCACATTGGCTAACCGACGACCATTCTGGGAATCCAGGACGCGTAAGACATGCATTTCGCTCATCGTCTTCTGTACTGTTTTTCTTCTTATCAATTGCTTAATATTAAATTTCAGCACGTGGGGAATTCTGCCCTGAATAGCAACTCCAGTGACACAGAAGGCAAGAAACAATAGTAAATAATTAGCCGGCGCTAATAACCCACTTACTATAAAGGGAATATTATTAGTTGTTTGAGTTGGTTCAACATTTTGTTTTTTGATTGTTTGCACTAATGGTAGTCTCGTAACAATAGTAACTGAGTCTGTCGCCACCCTCCCGCCCAAATCTCTTACTGTCAACGCAAACACGTACGAATCATCATCATGTTTTGCCGTAAAAGAAGGCGTCGCAGTATTGCTCGACGATAAACTAACTGGCTTACCCACCACTTGGCGCCAGTTATAAATCAATGATGCCCCTTCCGGATCCCTAGACGCCGTACCATCCAATATCACTAATTCCCCATTATTTACTACTAAATCATCACCTGCGTCAGCCTGGGGCGGTAAGTTCGTTTCTTCTATCTCTGGTGTCAGTGATACTGTCGGCCTGATTGTCACCACCGGAGAAGCTGTCAAAGTAGCCGTTGGCATTAAAGTCGGTTCCGTGCTAGGTAAGATCGTAGTCTCTGGTAACGGTTCTGCGGAAACTGTCGCTGCTGGTGTTGTGTTTGGTGAAACTCCGGGAGTAACGACTAAACTTGTTCCATCCTTCGTTGTTCGACCCGTCACACTTGATAAGCTTGCCTCATTCCCAAACGCATCTTTCAGCACCAGCTTAAAAGTATAAAGCGTGTCAGCAGCTAAGTCGGTAATAGTTGTGCCAGTAGCACTCATCTCACTTAGAGCCGTATCATCACTGCCATCCCATACCTCCGAATCTTTAGATAATACTTTCGCCGCATCACTTCCATAATAAATTTGGAATTCGGCTCCACTATTATCAGTTATCTTCCCCCATTCCAAATCTGCCAAATCGCTTGCCAGCTGCTTCACTGTCATTCCCGTTGTCAGTGGTCCCCGGTTATCTATTTCAAAGACATCACTATCCACCGTTTCCCCATTGCCCACCGCATCACGCGGGATAATTCTAAGACGCACTGATTCTTGTTCACCGGTCACCGGTCCGCCGGTATTTTCTGCCGACTTAGTATCCCATTTCATCGTCACCGTGACTTCACTATTGCCGTTTGTATCAATCGCATTGGTCGTACCCACTTGATAACCATGGCTGTTCTTTAAATTCACTGCCCCAGCTGACGGACTAGCTGATGTTAACCAAGGTTTATACCAGTTTACGCCGTCCAGCGAGTATTGCACCCTAATACGCGTCGCATCATAGTCTCCGTCAGAAACTGTTGTAGTAAAAGTGATTATTCCTTTTCCGTCCGTGCTTTGCGTAATGCTGCCCGGTTCGGTAGCCACCGGTTTGGCTGCTACCCTTTCAAACCAATACACCGTCCCGCGCATGTGATTACCGCCAATCACATCAAAATCATTGTCATTATCAACATCAACCGCCTTGACGCCAAAAATACTTTGTAGCCCCTCTGCTAATGTCCGTTTAGTAAATGAATCACTACCGTCATTATCAAACCAGGCAATCAGATTATTATCCTGCGCCGCCGCCAGGACATCCATATCACCATCCTCGTCTAAATCAACAATTTGTACTGTTGTGGCATCGATATCCGAACCGATGTCTATCCGCTGAAACGCCCACTTATCTATATTGCGATAGTAAATTACCTGATTACCTCCCGGCTCCGCAGCGACTATGTCTGTCTTGTTATCATTATTAATATCCCCAATCGCTAAATGTCTTTGTCCGGTATGGGAGTCATCCAAATCTATCCTGGAAAAAGCAAGTCCATCCGACGTATGCCATCGTTGTAACCCTTGTGATCCACTCGTCACAACATCCCGAAAACCATTACCATCCACATCACCAATAGCTATAGCTTGTATTCCACTATCCGCCGATAGTTGGGTTGACGTGAAGCTCCCACTGCCATTATTCATCCATCGCTCCAGCACAACAAGCGATCCCTGCGTTGTGGCCGTTACCACGTCCAGCGCTCCATCCCCGTCCACATCTCCCACTGCCGCCTTGCCGTCAGACCCCGTCCCGATATTAGTTCCCGAAAACTCCACATTACCCGTGTTGCGGTACCATCGCACGCTCGGTTGTCTGCCCCACATAGTGAGCAATAAATCACTGGCTCCATCTTTGTCTAAATCGGCCACAATAACCCGTTCACAAGCTTTGTCGTCAATCAGCTTCGCCTCGAACGTCACGCCCGTCAATTGCTTGTATACTTTCAAACCATCTTTGCCGCAAGTGATAGCATCAATATCCCCATCGTCATCAATATCTGTCGCTTCGACGCTCAAAACACCAACTGCCGAAGTATCGCCGCTTAATAAATGCGTCGTAAAATCTAAAGCCCCGGCCCGTTGGCTGGTTGTTAAATACCTAATTCCCCCCGCTACTAATAGACCAAGCAAAACACAAATAGTACCCCAGTGCAATGACGACCGGACGTATCTGGTCGGGGGATCGTATTTTATTTTCATCCTGGCCTTGTGCACGGACATATTACCAGTGTACCCCATTCATCCCCCTCTTTCATTCCACCAAAGTATTTTCTGACGTTCACACGCTCCAGCGAACCTCGCTGCTGTAAGCCTCGCCTACAGTCGGTATCAGAATTTAGAAATTTCAGATTTCGGATTTGTTTCGCCTGCCTGCCGGTAGGCAGGGACTTCTTTAGTTTCGTCTTTCGGATTTTCTCCATTTTCGACTACAAAATTCAACATGCGCCCTTCCACATAAACAACCTTCTTCACGATGCTGGCCCCTAAATATTTGGCGACGTTTTTCTCCAACCGGGCCAACTCTTCTGCTTTGCTTTGCGCCATCCCTGGCACCATATCAATCTCCCCTCTCACTTTGCCATTCACTTGCACTGCTATACGCTTAACCGCTGCTGCCAGAATACTTTGATTCAACTTTGGCCAAGCGCGATATATTAAAGACTCGGGATGTCCCAGCTGCTCCCAAAGCTCCTCCGCCATATGCGGTGCCAGTGGCGCTAACATCAAAACAAAAGCTTCAAGCGTACTGCGCGATACCCCTTCTCCCTCCTCAAGTTTATTCAACATCTCCATTAATGCCGCCACCGCAGTATTAAATTTAAACTGCTCAATGCCTTCTGATACCCGCTTTATCGTGTCGTGCAACACATAACTCATGTCAGCGGAATCCTGTTCTGACAATTTATCAATCAATGAACCAACTCTTTTCCACACACGCCGCAAAAACCGGCTTACTCCAATTAAACTTGTTTCGCTCCATGGCATAGCGTTGCTAAACGGACCCATAAACATGACATAAACTCGCAGCGCATCCGCCCCCACCCGGCTAATCACAGTATCAGGATTGATAACATTCCCCCGCGACTTGCTCATCTTCTGTCCATCTTCACCTAGTAATAAACCGACGGCTCGAAAACGGGTGAACGGCTCCTCGTGCGCCACGACCCCCTGATCAAACAAAGCCATATTCCAAAAACGAGCATACAACAAATGCAAAACCGCATGCTCTGCACCCCCCACATACAAGTCAACCGGCAACCATTTGTCCATAATCTCCCGACTAGCTAACTCTTCTCGATTCGTTGGGTCCAAGTACCGCAACCAATACCAGCTAGATCCCGCCCATTGGGGCATAGTATTTGTTTCTCTTTTACCTATGCGCGGGCAATTTGGACATTTAACTTCAATCCAATCTGCCGCGGAAGCCAAAGGAGACTCTCCTGTTCCCGTCGGTTCATACTCTTTGATATCTGGCAGCCTCACTGGTAAATCTTCCTCCGGTACCGGCACCGCTCCGCATTCTTCACAATGAATAATGGGAATTGGTTCTCCCCAATATCTCTGACGAGAAAAAACCCAATCACGGAGGAAATAATTAACCTTCTTCCTCCCCTCACCCTTCAGTTGCAGTACTTTTACGAGTGTTTCTCTCGCCACCTCGCTTTTCAACCCGCTCTGTTCGTCCGCGTTTATCAACACTCCTTCACCAGTATAAGGCAGTTGGGCATTACCCTTGGCGATTTTAGGTTGTATTACCTGTAATATCGGCAACTGATGCTGTTTCGCAAACATAAAGTCCCGTTCGTCATGCGCTGGCACCGCCATTACCGCTCCCGTCCCATAACTACCCAACACATAATCAGCGACCCACACTGGTATGAGCTGGCGATTAACTGGATTACTTACCATCAAACCTTTCATTTCCACCCCCGACTTTATCTCGCTATCTGCCACCCTGTCTCGATCGCTTCTATCTTTAACCTGCATTACATAAGCTTGTACCTCATCTTTGTTACCCAATACCACCCCGTCCATTTGACCATTCACTAGCTTCAGTACTAATTCATGCTCTGGCGCTAAAACCAAATAAGTTGTGCCATAAATAGTATCCAGGCGCGTCGTAAACACTTTGATCGCTTCTCTGGTGCCTTCAACTTTAAAATCAACTTCTGCTCCCTCGCTCCGCCCAATCCAATTCCGTTGCATCTCCGGCACAGCCTTCGGCCAATCCAATCCATCCAGACCCTGTAATAAACGATCGGCATATTTTGTAATTTTCAACATCCACTGTCTGATCGGTTTCTTTACTACCACTGTCCCGCATCGCTCACAATTACCATCCTCCACCTCTTCATTAGCCAGTCCTGTTTTGCAGCTCGGGCACCAGTTTATCGGTATAGTCGCCTCGTAAGCCAAACCCATATTGAACAATTTGATGAAAATCCATTGCGTCCAACGATAGTAATCAGGATCCGAAGTATTGATCTCACGATCCCAGTCATATGAGTAACCCACCGCTTGCATCTGCTTTTTAAACCGCTCAATATTTTGTTTGGTTAAATCAGCCGGATGAACTTTCTTTTTTATGGCTGTGTTTTCTGTCGGTAACCCAAATGCGTCCCAGCCTGTCGGATGCAGAACATTCATGCCTTTCATACGCAAATATCTCGATACGACATCAGCTGCCGTATAAATCTTCACGTGCCCGACGTGCAATCCATCCCCCGACGGATATGGAAACATGTCCAACACATACATCTTCCGCCCCGTTGTTTCCTCCCGTGGCGCAAATAACCTCTCCTCTTCCCACCGTTTTTGCCATTTAGCTTCAACACTCTGGCTATCGTATTCATTCATATATCACATAATAACTACCACTCCACTATATACTAAAGCCATAATAACCCACAAAACCCCTTACTGAAGTAATTTCTTGCGTCTCTTAAAACATGTTATTTGAGATAATCAAAGATCATAAAAGAAAAAAGCCCAACGCATTGCGAAGGGCTGAGCCGCAGCGAAACTCTGAGCCGAGTCGAAGAGCTGAGCGAACTCGAAGGGTTTATCCTGAGTTTATCGAAGGACGAAGAACAAAATTTCCCAGGGACAGAGCTTAAGGATCCAGTACCAAAGACTAACTTGCGGAAGAAACAGACGACCGACCCCGGCCATCCCACCCGCTACCAAGCCAGTAGTAATCCCAATGCCAGTGATCGCCATCCCAGTACAAACACAACACATCCCGACCGCCGAACGGGCTCTGCAGAATCAGGCCGGGGAAGTCCACATAGGTAATACCTTGGGTCAGACGTAAATGCTCCAACACGCTGTTGTCGCCGTTCTGTTTATAGTCCTCCCACAAGGCTAGAAACTGGTTACCGCCGTGGCGGATGAGTTGGGGATAATCATCCTTGAGCCGGCGCAGCTTCTCTTCTCCTGCGAAGTAATCCTCTCCTTCTTTAAGACAGGTCAGGAACTGACACTTGGAGAAGTCGACCTGGGTCATGGCATACGCGCGCTCGTCTCTCTCCAATTCCTTCCAACCTTTGCCCATAAAAGAAACGGGATCAAACGGTTTGGTGCAGTCGAGAACTAATTTACATACAGCAGACATCACACTCTCCTTTAGGCTTGTTTCACCCAAAAACTCATCCCTAAACCCAAGGATCAAGGGTTTCCTCGTTAATGAGGATTTAACTAAAACGTACAAACCGAGCTAACTGAACAAAATATCCTAGCACCAATAACCTCTTCTGTCAATCATAAAATAAAAAGCTTAGTTAACCCTATTATATAATAAATGCTAAAACAAACCTCCCGGTTTCCTTAGAACGTAGCAGGGGGTTTTCAATTTTGCATTGTTGTTTTACGTTCTTCGTTTTTAGTTTTTCGTTATTCTGATTTGTTTAGGATTTAAGGTTTTAGGATTTATTTATAATTTTGACATTTGTCATTGAATTGGCATTTGGATTTTGGCATTTGGATTTTTTAACAATTCTATTTGTTTCGGATTTCTCCAGTTTAGGATTTAGGATTTCATATTTCGCTGTTTGAAAATTGAAGCATTGATATTTATTTGAAAGTTGTCCCGAAAGGATCCCTTAGGGAAAAATTGTAAATTGTAAAAATTTGACATTTGCCATTGAATTGACATTTGGATTTTGACATTTGGATTTCTTAACACTTCACTCTTTTAGGATTTAGGATTTGGTCATTCGTTGTTTTGTTTGTATTTTATGTACTGTGCTTTATTTGTGTTTTGTAATTTGTGTTTTGGCATGTTTAGCCAAAAATTATCCCCCTCGCCTTCTCCACTCTCCTCTTCACTTCTTTCTCAAATCCATTTGTTCCTGGCTCATAATACACGTGTCCTTGTATCATGTCAGGCCGATACTGCTGCTTCACTAATCCCTCCGACCAATCATGTGGATATAAATAACCAACACCTTTGCCATGCTGCTTCATTCCCTCCACAGGCGCGTTAGTGATATGTCCGGGCGGTGTTGCGTTGCCATAACGCATCACGTCTTCTTTAACCCTTTCTATGGCAATTTTAACTTTATTGCTTTTCGGTGCTGCTGCTAAATAACAAGCTGCATGCGCTAACGAATATTCGGCCTCCGGTAAACCCACCCACTGCAGTGCCTGCGCCGCACTAGCCACTACCATTAATGCATGCGGATCAGCATTGCCAATGTCCTCCGAGGCAAAAATAAACATGCGCCTCATAATAAATTTCGGATCTTCTCCCGCCATAATCATGCGAAATAAATAAAATAAAACTGCGTCTACATCTGATCCGCGCATGCTCTTTATGAAAGCGGATATTGTATCGTAGTGTGTCTCACCAGCCTTATCATATTGCACTACCGACTGTTGAGCGGCTGACTCAATATCCTTTTGGCTAATGGACGCCCCTCGTCCACTGAGCACCGCACGTTCAAGAATATTCAGTGCCCGCCTCGCGTCTCCCCCAGCCATCATCACCAGCGCCTGTTTAGCTTTAGTGCTAATTCTCATTTTCCTAGCACCTTTTTCCCCTTTCATTACCCGATCAATCACTTGACCAATATCTTCATCTGTTAATCGCTCTAACCGCACCACTTCCGCTCGCGACACCAAAGCAGCGATGACTTCAAAGTAGGGATTTTCTGTCGTTGCGCCAATTAGCGTGAGCAAGCCTTCTTCCACATATGGCAATAAAACATCTTGCTGTGCTTTATTAAAACGATGTATTTCATCCACCAACAAAACTGTCCGCTGCCCAATCTTTTGCCACTGGCTAGCCCGATCAATCACCGCTCGCAAGTCTTTAACCCCCGCCGCCACCGCACTTATCCGTTCCACCTTAGCTTGCATATACTTTGCGATAATATACGCCAAAGTAGTTTTACCAATACCGGGAGGACCCCATAGTATCAATGATCCTGCTGTCCCTTGTATAATTGCTTGTCGCAAACCAGTTCCCTGACCAATTATATGGTTATGTCCAATAAAACCGTCCCAATCATTCGGTCGGCTCCTGGCTGCCAAGGGACGCATTGTTTTTTGTCCATCCTGTCTTAACCATGTCGTCCGCAATTCATTGCCTTCCTTGCGTTCTAATCTTGTTCGCTTCATTCCTCTACTATACTATACCCCAAATTCTTCGGCTACTGACTTAAACACAGCCTACCCTTAGCAGATTTATCTCATCTGAAAACCCATCTTCTCAAAAGTTCACCCAATTAAACCTTTTGACTAACTATCAATTTTTGCCAATTGCAGTATGTGACTTTTTCCACTTCTTTAATAGTTACTTCTTTTAGCTGTGCAACCTTTTGCGCAACAAACCTCACATACGCTGGCTCATTCCGCTGTCCTCGATACGGATCAGGCGCTAAGTAAGGGCTATCCGTCTCAATTAATAAATACTCTAAGTCAATTGCTTTTACTACATCCAATAAAACTCCCGCGTTCTTAAAAGTCACCACACCCGATATACCAAGATACATCCCCAACTCCACGTATCGTTGCGCTTGCTCTACCGTCCCGCTGAAAGTATGCGCAATTCCGCGCAGGCGGCCAGGCAATGGGCAATGCCGCAAGTAATCAAGTAATAATTCGTTAGCATCTAGCTGCTGGCTGCTCCTGATGTGCCAGATGATAGGCTTGTTATGTTTAATCGCTAAATCAACAAATTTCTTCACGTACTCGATTTGTTTCTCATAAGTTCCCTCGCGATGAAAATCTAAACCAACCTCGCCAATAGCCACTACTTTTTCACTCCCCGCTAATTCGTCTAATAACTGCCAATCCTCCTCTTGCATCGCATTAATCTCTTCCGGATGCACCCCCACCGTAGCTAATGTTCCTTCCAACTGCTCTGCTAACTCCACTGCTCGTCGACTCCCAGCTGCAGTACTCGCCACTTCTAACCAACCATCCACACCAGCTACCCGCGCCCGTTCTATAACAGCTGGCCGGTCCAGATCAAACTGCCCAGACGCTACATGTGCATGAGAATCAAACATAGGTATTTTCACCATCAGACATTACTATACAAAAATTATAAAGTCCTGTTAAAATCATATATGGTCATTTCAACCATCAAATTATTACTCTGTTTATAGCTAAGTATTTATTATGCTTTCACTTGCCCATACAATTATCAGTCTTCCCTTCGGTCTATTACCTCAAAATCCCTGGTTGATCTTTCTCCTGGCCTTTTTGTTTCATCTTGTCCTAGACGGCTTATTGCATTGGAATATTTATCCGCCGCAGCATAACCGTTTCCCCTTCTTTCTGATTGGCTTAGATATCACTCTCGGTCTGTTAGCCTCTTTTATCCTGCTCGGTGACCAATTCTTCACTCTCCCCGTTCTGTCTGCCATCCTTGGTGGTAATATACCAGACATCCTGCAAAGTTTCTGGTCGTTTACCGGCAAACCTACTAAAGGCTGGTGGCGCTACATTTACCCTCTTTTTCACTTCCATGACAAAATTCAGTGGGAAACAACCAATATACCCCTAGGTCTTGTCTCCCAAATCATTCTGATTTCTATCGTAATCACCAATATTATCTAAAACGCGTTAATCCTTTCCCCCGAAACAGCTAAAATTGCTCTGCCTCTTTATCCACTCAACTCTTCCGCACCATCTGCTCGGGCAATATCAGACAAAAAAATCGCAATAATTGTCGCTGCTGGTACCGCCAGAATTATACCTAATACACCCAATAGTCTCGCCCCGATGATTACGGCAATAATTGTCACCAGGGGAGGCAAACCAACCGCCCGGCGCATCACATTAGGTATTAAGACATGACTTTCTACTTGCCCAATAATGACATATACGACAAATGCGGTTAAACCCATCGCCCAACCTTGAGTTAAAGCGACTAGCACGCCTGGTGTTGCCGCAATCAATGGACCAATGGCAGGCACAATCTCCAGCACACCAGCTAAAATTCCCAGCAATAACGCATATGGCACACCAATCAGCCACATACTAACACCCACTAATAATCCAACCATCAAGCCTAACACAATCTGCCCCACTACCCACCGCCCCACGCTTTTCTGCGCTCGCTCTATCATGCGCGCCACATACGAATAGTGCTCAGTTGGGGTCAACAATTTCGCCATTTTTTTCAGAGCATCCCGTTCTACCACCAGATACAAGGCTATCACAAACACAAACAGGAAACTAACAAAACCAGCAATCACTGACCTGGTCCCAGTAAAGACATTCCAACTGAGATTAGCAATATTATCCCCAAAATTAAGTAGTCCAGACTGAATGGAATCAATCAATGCCGCATGTTCAATCCTTGGTATCAAGGGAGTTAATTCATTTAGGCTGTTAATGACGCTCGGTACCACTGTCGCTAATTGACGCGATTGGATGACCACTGGCTCAACAATCAATGTGATTAATCCTGCCAAAATCAACAAAACCAGCACATAAAAGACGATGACCGATAACGCTCGCGGTATTTTCCATCGGTCTAGATATCGAGCAATCGGTTCCACCAACGAGGCAACAATAAAAGCCGCAAACAACATAATAACAATGTCAAATATTCGATAGATGAACCAGAAACCTAACAGTATCAACAACACTCTAAATATAGTGCTGGAGGTAATATCAATTTTTTTTATCGCACTTAATCTCATAGTTTTATTATACCCTACTCTCTTTACTTGACGCGACATTGTCCTTCGTTAATGGCTGATTGGTTAGCTAGTGCCACACTTTTTGCACTCGTTCGATAGACTTGTTTGGACCAAGCACAGCCACCGCTCGCTTACTAGGCACTAACAACTCCTGTGCCAGCTTCTTTATCTCCTCCGCACTTACTGTATTATAATTTTTCATTAGTTGCTCCGGTGTTTCAATTTTCTTTTGCAGCAATGCCTGCACCCCGGCAAACTGCGCTAACGCATTAGTCTCCTCTAGGTCCAATAACAAGCGTCCTTTAATCATCTCTTTCGCCTTTTTAAGTTCACTTTCCAGTACCGCCTCATTCATTACGCGATCATACTCCTCAAAAACCAATATTAGTGCCTGGTCAGATTTTTCACTTCTTACACCCAGTTGGGTAGCAAACCCACCTGCATCGACATACGCCTGCACCCCCGTATGCACAGCGTACGCTAGCCCATGTCTTTCTCGTATCGATATGAATAAGCGACTGCTCATCCCGCCGCCTAAAATTATAGCCAACAGATTAGCCGCGAATCTCCTGTCATCATCCAGCCGTACTCCCGGCACGCCAACAATCATATGAGTTTGGTCAATATTATCCCGTACTTCTTTAATGAATTTATGTTGCGGTAAAACTCCTGGTGCTCGTCTTGGCACAGTTTCCTTCCCGCCGGGCAGCTTAGCAAACATACCCTGTAATAACCCAACTACTTTTGCTTCATCATAATTACCAGCCACTGCCACCACAGCATTCCTCGTATGGTAATGTTGTTTTGTGTATTTAATAAAATCATTGCGCTTAAATTTTGATACCGTCTCAATCGATCCATCAATTCTTCGGCCTAATGGATGCCGGCCAAATAACACCTGCTGCCACAAATGACTAATATGATGCATCGGTGCATCAGTGTACATCCTTATCTCTTCAATAATTACTCCTCTTTCTCGCTCAATCTCTTCTGCCGGGAATAATGGATTCAATAAAATGTCAGCCACCACATCCATGCCCGTCAATAATTGCGAGGCTGCCACTTTAACATAAAAGCCCGTATATTCTTCACCCGTGAAGGCATTAAATTCCCCGCCGATGTTATCAATTGCCTCGGCAATTTCCTTCGTTGTCGGACGATTTTTTGTCCCTTTAAAAAACATGTGCTCCAGGAAATGAGACAAACCGGCCTGTCTATCTGTTTCATAACGCGATCCTGCCCCAATTAGCACCAACAGCGTCGCTGTTAACACTTCTTGCCGCGGTATCAGCACGACTTTTAATCCCTCCTGTAATTCTTTTTCCTTCACCACAAATGAGGACATATCACAAATGAAAAATTAATCGGTAAATTATAAATCCTAGCGTTATTTCAATCCGCCCTTGTTCTTTAGTCTCTCACGCAAAACACCCTCTACTCTTGTCATCACCACTCTTTCCTGCTGCATCGTATCGCGGTCTCTAATAGTTACCGCATGATCCTCCAATGAGTCAAAGTCCACCGTTACACAAAACGGAGTTCCAATTTCATCTTGTCTGCGGTAACGCTTGCCAATTGACTGCGTGGTATCAAAATCGCAATGGTTATTCTGCGTCAGGCTTTCTGCTAACCGACGTGACTTTTCTATCAATTCTGGTTTGCTGGATAGTGGCAAAACTGCCACTTGATAGGGTGCCGCCCAAGCCGGCAATCCTAAAACCACTCTCTTCTCACCTCTCACGTCTTCCTCCCGGTAAGCCGATAACAGCATGGCCAATACCGTCCGTTCTACCCCAAAGGTCGGCTCAATCACGTGCGGAATAAATTTTTGCCCAGTTTTTGTATCAGCATAATTCATTTCCCGACCTGACTGCTTCGCATGCATACTCAAATCCCAATCGCCTCGATAAGCCAAACCATACAACTCCTTCTGGCCAAACGGCCAATCCAGCTCAATATCCACTGTCCGCTTGGAATAAAAAGCCCTGTCCTCCTCCGCCACTTCCACTTCATGAACTAGCTTGCTATCAATCCCGCAATACGTTAACCAATTTCGCATCTCATTCAACCATTTATCGAATTCTGTTTCCCAGTTGGTCGGTTCAATAAAATATTCAATCTCCATCTGTTCAAATTCACGCGTCCGAAACACATAATTACCAGGCGTAATTTCATTGCGAAACGCTTTACCAATTTGTGCGATACCAAACGGCAACCGTTTTCGCGTCGATGCTAATACCGCTGGCCAATCCACAAACATTCCCTGCGCAGTTTCCGGCCGCAAGTAGGCGACAGCCGCATCATTCTCTTTTGGCCCAACAAATGTTTTAAATAAAAGATTAAAATTGGCCGGCACAGTCAAGCTGTCCTTTTCACCGCAGTCCGGACACATGTTACCCTTCTCCAATTCATCCGCCCGCGACCGGCGATGACACTTCTTACACTCCACTAACGGATCAGTAAATTCATCCACGTGCCCACTGGCTTCCCATACCTTTGGATTCATAATTATCGCTGTTTCCAAACCAACCATATCTAGCCGCCCCTGCACGAATCTCTTCCACCAAGCTTGTTTTATATTGTTTTTTAGCTCCACTCCTAACGGCCCAAAGTCCCATGAGTTTGCCCAGCCACCGTAGATTTCCGAATCAGGAAATATAAACCCTCGATTTTTCGCTAAATTAATAATCTTTTCCATCTCAATTGCTTAAAATATTTGTCGGTTAACCCTCGTACAGTAAGTCTACAGCACGCCCCTGTCCAGACCTATTTACTATTTCACCTTTTATCATCCTCACCGAATTAATTTTGTCTCCTCATTATATCTTCCATGGCGCCTGTAGTTCATCGGGCAAACCACGACTGCGCCGGTGCTCTTTCTTCATGCTTTTCGTAATCTGGCGATAACCCTTGTCTCGCTGTCTTCTCATTTTTCTAAATGATTGCAGCCATTGTCGATGATGTCGCCTCTGTTCTTTTTGTTCGTAGCGACCATATTTACGTTTTGCTTTTTGTTTCGCGGTCTCTAATCGCGGATCCGTCTGCCCCAACTCGCCAACTCTATAATAATTTTCAATTTCTCGCTTTCTTGATTCTGTCTGCCTTTTAAGCTGTTCCTCTGCCCGCCGCTCCTGCACATGCATTCTTTGCTTGTCTTTAAAATATTTGTCCCTTACCGACTGTTGTCTGTGCTGCCTCTCCACACTCCATTCATCCGTCTTAAATAGGCCCAGTTTATTCCCAAGTCCCCCTTGCCCGGCTCTATCCGCCGCTCTTTCCAGTCTTCGGCGTTTCTCCTCATTGTTCCCAGCCCCCTGACCAGGCTTAGAAAACAACTGTGCGAAAATTGGTCTGTCCATAACATTTCTATCAATAGCCTAAAATCAATTCTGGCGATTCCTAGCATCTACCAAATCCCTTAACCTCATAATCGAAACCCATCACTCTTATTCAACCGTTCCCCTGCCTACCACCGCTGTTTCTGTGGTCGGAAAATCTTTCGTCGTCTCCGTTATACTCTCATCGACAAACTGGTCAGTGGCGTCCAATGTCACACGGTTAAGGAAAGCAATTACTGCCCCCCGCAAGTCTTCGCCAGGCGTCACTGACACCTGAATATGTAATTCCTGCGGTGGTTTTGTCCGACCTACCCCTCCTTCAACTAAAGGCAATGACCACATCAGCTCACCTGTCCTATCACTGAAAGTCATCTCGCCACTCGTCTTAAAAGATTCCCCAGTATAACTGACACCATCAGGTAAAACTGCCACCAGCCTCATATCCGACACGTCGTTCAAACTGCTGCCCACTCGGAATCGCACTGTATAAGTCGTGGTTTGTCCGACCTGGGGCGGCGTCGGTCCGGCGCTTTTAATACCCAACCTGCCATCATCATAGAATGCGTCGACTCCTAAACTTAAATCTGTCCGCAACGATAAGACCGACCGACTCGACACCACTTTCTTTTCTCCACCCACTGGAGTTGGGATATCAGGACTATCAACCGTCGCTACACTGACAATTACATTATTTTTTACTCCGATCCCAGTTGCTAGATATCGCGGTGTTGGTAAAACTGTAAAACTATATTTTATGATTCCCTCTTGATTAGGTTGTAATACCGCTAATTCCGGTACCGTAGCTGCTGACCAGGTAATTGTCTGATCAGTTGAGCTATAGGCTCCTCCAGTCAACCTTAGCGATGATGGATCAAAAGCAATTCCCTCAAAACGCACTTTAACAATTACACCCTTTAAGCCAACCGTACCCACGTTACTATATTTAACCTCGCCGTCTATCGTTTGCCCCGCGGTAATGACGATTGGGCCATCTTTACCATTATATCTCTGTTCCACCAATACTTCACTGGCAGACACCGTCACTACATGCGTCAGCTTCCTTTGCGTAAACTCATCCCCGTTTTGCCTAATCCCAGCCTCTACGTCAACTACCTTTGTCTCCCCCGGCTGTCCCGTCACATAAAAAACAAAATCAAACTCTCGGCTTTCTAGAGGATTAAGTGTTGTAATCCGCCACTCTCCCGGAACCGCAAAATAACCCGCGGTAAAATCAACGTCCTCTGGATCCAATTCAACATTCTCCGCAAGTTTTAATTTTAAATAGATATCTCCCAACACATTTTTACTCAAATTCCTCACATGCATACTAGCTCTAACTCGCTCACCAGTCGCTGCATCTTTTGGTATATCCAACGCTACTTCCAAGGGCAAAGCAGTAATTATCGTCGCCGTAGCCGCAGATTTCACAAATCGTCCGCTGGGAAAATTAATCGGCGTGACAATAATATCTGTCTTAACTGTGGCTGTTTCATTCTGCTCTCCAATTAACTGGCCTCTGACATGTAATTCCCCTGTCTGACCGCTAACCAAATCTCCCTGCCGCCACACCACATTTTTTCCTGATACTTCCACCGCTTGATTACTTCCTCGGTAAATAAATCCCCGCGGCGGTGTCACGACTAACTCCACGTTCTGCCAATCTACCCGGCTATCGTTTTGATAGATAATCTTATAAATAATCTCTTCACCAGCCGTAAATTCTTGCGGTGCCTCGATTCTCACATTAACCTGCTCTTCCGTCACAGTTACCCGGGAGCGGTACCATAATAGTGCCACTATAGCCCAAACAACCAGAAAAATCACCAACAATAACGATCCACTGAAACGGATTACCTTCCCCCATTGTTTCGCTCTTTGTAGTACTAAATTTTTATATCGTGTCGAAGCCAACGTATCGCCAGTTTGCTCTAAATCGCCGCGCGGATGACGGGTAATGCCTAGTCGATGTAACTCTTGCTGTCTCGCTTTTAACTCCACTGGTTCATCCCGCACATATAAACCTCGCTGCGTCATCTGGATACCGCCTTCTTCTCCATTGGGCATACCATTATCCGCTCTATTCTTTTCTTTCTTATTCTCCCCATTCTTATTTGCTCTCTCTTCCATAATTAGCAGTCTACCGTAAATCTTTAACCAGCGCACCGCGCCATTGTGCATCCACTACCCCGCTGACATACTTTCGCATTGCTTCTTCCAATTGCTGACCTAATCCGATATCTATCGACAGCCGCAGAGCCAAATTTGGCTTTTCTGCCAAATATTTAATAACCCTTAAACCATCCATCGTGATTGAATCTATCGCCTCTGCCAAAGACGAACGACAAGAGATACAAGCCCAGCCACCTAAATTTTCATCTAGCACTATCGTTTCTCCAACTCGTAGACCACACACCCGACAACTTTTCAGCTGGGGTTGATAGCCAGCCGCTTTCAGAATCATCAGATATAACGATATCTCCAACATCGATCCTTGCCCGTCCTTACAACTAGGCCAAATCTTCCAACTATCCCTGACCGCCTCATAAATCTGCGGCTGGGGTTCTTCCTGATGGAATAGTCCGGTTACGGCCCTAGCTAAAAAGTGTGCCCTCATTAATCCATTTTGGTCCTGATGCAATTCCTGAAAATACTCCTTAGTTTCTGCAGCCGTTAACCAATACCTGCCATTAGTGCCATTCACGATAGTTAATATTTCTGTAAAAGGTTCAACGTGACTCCCTCTCCTCGATGGGACGACTCTGACCCCCTTAGCCATAACTGTTATCAGTCCTCGGTTAGCCGTAAATAACGTTAATATCCGATCTGCTTCACCAATATTTCTTCGAGACAACACCAGCCCTTCAATTTTCTCTCTTTTGATCATCTTCTTATTATATCGCGGTTTCTTAAGGTATGCCCGATCAATTCGCCATCATTTACCACTCCCTCATTGATATTAACTAGCTATCTGATACCTGCCACTATTAAAAAACTAACCTCTTTAAACTGCTCACAAAAACTAAATTTGGATATTCCCAGATCCTGTCTCTTCTATTGACAAAAGGCAGTAATTAGAAGACAATCACATGTTTCGCTAATTCCCATCAATATTAATTAGTTTTTATTATTTACCCCAAATATATGACCGGCGATAATCAAAACAAAATCAAATGGATCAATCGCCTCCTTGCGATAACTTTGATCGTAGCGATAGCAGGAACTGCATCAGCGTTTATAAATCCAAAAAGCACGGACGCTGCATGTTACTGTGACTCTCCAACACCTTCTCCCTCACCCAGCCCCTCCCCTTGCCCATCTCCATCACCCAGTCCAAGTCCTTCACCATCTCCGTCTCCAAGCCCATCTCCATCACCCAGTCCTAGTCCATCTCCATCACCCAGTCCAAGTCCCTCGCCATCTCCATCACCCAGTCCAAGTCCTTCACCATCTCCGTCTCCAAGTCCAAGTCCTTCACCATCTCCATCACCAAGTCCATCTCCATCACCCAGTCCTAGTCCAAGTCCCAGTCCTTCACCATCTCCGTCTCCAAGTCCATCTCCATCACCCAGTCCTAGTCCAAGTCCCAGTCCTTCACCATCACCCAGTCCCTCGCCATCTCCATCACCCAGTCCTAGTCCTTCCCCTGAACCAGAAGACGATAACGATAAGGCAGCTAGCTTAACAGTGACTAAAACGGATCATCGCGCTATCACTCGTCCCGGCCATGTCCTAACCTACGAAATCACTGTCAAAAATGATGGGGAAGGAACTGTTGATGATCTAGTAGTAACCGATACCATTCCTAGTTTAGTCGCTATCACTCGAGTATCTAGCGGCGGATTCATCGAAGGCCGCACAATTACCTGGTCTGATATCGCTATCAGTGGCGGCGAAACATTAACCTTCTTTGTCGAAGTTAAAGTTGATAAAGATGCCTCAGACGGCAAATCTCTAGTCAATTCCGTTAAAGCCCGTAGTGAAAACAAGGGTCTCTCCGACACCGACACAGACACCACTATCGTGTCTATACCAGGTGGTGTCAAAGCAGTAACTACGACCCAACCCACTTCACCCATCCCAGTTCCGGTGACAGCTGCCACCGGCGCCGGTGCAACCAGTGTTGCCTCAATCGTTATGGGTTCGCTTGGATTAGCTATCTCTATCAAGAAATACCTAATCTAAATTCCTCCCATCTTGACCCACGGTTAGCAAAGTAAAGACAAACATAAAAACTCTACCTTGACTGGGTAGAGTTTTTATTTACTAAGGCGCCATCCAAAAATAACTTGGCCAGATCTCGTTCAATATGCGTCGAGATACGGCTTTTCCAATTGAGCGAACCAGGAGCCGTAGCCAAGCTACGGTGAGTGGTTCGTGATTGAAGAAAAGTCGTAGATTGGCGCATAGTGGGCGAGAAATGGTTAAGTTATTTACGGATGGTGACTTATCTATTGATCATTTTCTCACACCCAAATACAACTTTTTCCCGTTTATCTCAATATCTTTTCCTGCATCAGCTTCTGCTTTTTCTCGTATTACTTCTTCTGCCTGTAAGGCTTCTAAAATATAGGCACTATTATCTTCTAGCACTTTGTCCAGTTCACGATCATCAGTCACATAAATCAGCTCAATTCGATCATCCAAAGCATAAGCCGCCTCCCGTCGTAGCACCTGACCATGCCTGACTACTTCCCGAGCCAAGCCTTCCGATTTCAGATCTTCTGTAATCTCCGTATCCAGCATAGCTTCTACGCCACCACCTTCCTCAGATTTAACATATGCTTCATGATCAACAAACTCCTTAACAAACCTTACTTCCTTAACATTTATTTCATCACACACCATTATTTGAAGATCAGCCTTCATTTCTTCCCCCTTCACTAACAACGCGCGCAGAGGTTGTCGTACCTTAATCCCCTTCTTCGCTCGCAAAGCCAAGCCTACAGCCACCGCCTCCCGCGCCTTGGCCATTTCTAGCAGTATTTTTTGCTCTGCCTCACCCAGTTCCCCAATCGTCTCGATTTTTTCCAGATGAACCGATTCACCGGCCTTAACTAAATTCCGATACATCGCTTCTGACACAAAGGGCATATAAGGTGCCATTATCTTGGTTACCTCAACTAATACTGCATACAAAGTCCCAAATGTTTCATCTCTCTCCTTGGCATCAATCGGCCTTTGGAATCTATTCCGTGACCGGCGTACATACCAATTACTTAAGTCATCAATGAATGGGATGAACTTCCGCGCCGCCTTATCCACCTGATACTTCTCCGTAGCCTCAATCACTTCACTTTTAAATTCCTTCAGCCGAGTTGTTATCCAGACATCTAAAACATTAGCTGATACGCCAGCCTTCGTGCTCGGTTGCCAATTATGCGTATTGGCATACCGCACAAAAAAGCTATACACATTCCAGAGCGTCATATATGTATTGCTTTGCACTCGCCTTAAATCTTTCTCGGCGAATCGATAAGGTTCCCCCAGACTGGCACTGCTCAACAGATACAATCTCAGCACATCAGCCCCATATTTTTCTATCGTTGGTTCCGGCTCCGGATAATTCTTCAGCTTCTTAGAAAGCTTTCTCCCATCCTCCGCAAATATCAGACCAGATCCAATCGCACTCAAAAAGGCTGGACTATCTTCCCCTAAACCAACCTGCCCGCTCACTTTTTTATCCGTCAGTGCCAACGCAAGTACGTGCATAACATAAAACCACAGCCTGGTCTGCTCCACCGCCTCAACGATAAAGTCAGCCGGAAAGCTCTTCTTCACTTGCTGCTCATTTTCAAACGGGAAATGCAGCTGGGCATAAGGCATTGATCCGGCATCAAACCAAACATCTAACACTTCTTCAACGCGCTTCAACGTCCCCTGACACGAACAAGACCACGTAATGTCATCAACATATGGCCGATGGATATCAGCCACTTGTTCTTCCGTCGCCCCCGACAGATCCTTCAGCTGCTCAATACTCGATACGCAAACTTTTTCATTGCATTGATCGCACTGCCACACCGGCATTGGGACACTCCAGTATCGGTTACGGGACACTGCCCAGTCCGGCGCCGATTCAATCCCTTTCCAAAATCTGCCTTTCTTAATATGCTCCGGTGTCCAATCAATTTTCTCCGCTGCTGATAGCATTCGCTCCTTTAATCCGCTGCCATTAATTTTCACAAACCAGCTATCCAAGGCGTAATAAATCAGCGGCGTATCGCAGCGCCAACAAAAAGGATAACTGTGCTGGTACTTCTCACTCTTCAGCAACAACCGTCTTTCTTCTAAGTCCGTGACAATTTTTTCATTCGCCTGAAAAATATTCTCGCCCGCCCACTTGGCAACATCCGCGGTGAACTTTCCGCCCGTATCCACCGTCCTTAATGTCGGCAGCCCTTGCTTTTTGCCAATCTCAGCATCTTCTTCCCCAAAAGCTGGAGCAATATGCACTAAGCCTGTACCTTCGTCTGTAACAACATGACCGGACTTCACTAGTCTATACATCTTCACCCGATCCAAGTTTTCCATTTTCTCCAAAACCTCCGGATATAATGGTTCATATCCCTCTAAATCTGCCATGTCCGCCGCTGTTAATTCCTTTACCACCTCAACTTGCTCACCAAACAGCACCACTGCCCGGCTTTTCTCTAAAATCAACTGCCTTTCCCCATCCCGGACAATCACATATTTGAAACTTGGATCCGGATTAAATGCGACCGCCACATTACCCGGCAACGTCCATGGTGTGGTGGTCCAAACTAACAAAAACAAATTATCTTCATTTACCACCGGCAACATAATATAAACTGCCGTGTCTCTGGTGTCTCGATAATTTATTGTCACTTCAAAATTCGATAACGGTGTCGCGCACCGGATGCAATATGGCGTCGACCGAAACGCCTGATACACCAAACCTTGTTCCCACAGTTTATTAAACACCCACCACTCCGTTTCCATGTAATCACGGTTCAATGTCGCATAGGCATTGTCGTAATCAGCCCAACGGCCCATCCTCTTTAAAGTACTGGTAAAATCCTCAATGTAACGAAAAACTGTATCGCGGCATCTTTTGTTAAACTGCTCAATCCCTACTTTGTCTTCAATATCCCTCTTAGACTTGATCCCCATCTCCTTTTCCACTAAGGTCTCCACCGGCAAACCGTGACAGTCCCAACCGACCCGTCTTGGCACAAAGTAACCCCTCATTGTCTTGTATCTCAAAACAGTGTCCTTTATCGTTGACTGCAATATATGACCATAGTGCGGCTTGCCCGTCGCGTATGGCGGGCCATCATAGAAGGTAAACTGTTGGTTATCTTTATTGTTATCCAACGATTTTTTAAAAATATTTTCCTTCTCCCAATACTGCAAAATTCCCTGCTCCAACTCACTAACATTCACCCTCGACGGAACATCCTCAAATTTTTGTTTCTTCTTTACCATATCATTAAGAAACCACATCAGCGCTCTTATGCCAAGTAAGTCTTACGCTGTCTGCCACTACAGCTCTCTATTATTCTACTTTTTTCCTTTAGGCTCTTTTTTTATTCCTTTTTTCCCGGCTTCTTTCGTTTTAGTTTTTTTCTTGGCCACCTCTCGGTATAAGCCCATGAGCTCTTTTACACGTTTGGACCATTCCACCTGCGCTATGTCTTCCGTTGCCATCACTATCACCTGTTTGTTATCACAACCGTGCTTGTCCAATAGCAAGGCTTTGTCTGATCCATTATTCACCACGATCTTTTTCGCTCGCTTGCACAACTGGGCAAATGCCGCGCGGGCTCCTAACATAAATGTTCTGACAAAGATGTTACTTTCGCTTTCTCCTGTAGGCACGTAATGAAATGTCGTGACAATTCGGCCTAGATACAGGTAGGGGATCAGTCCTTCCGGCGAATGAAAAACGTCCAATCTAGCCGCCGTCAAGTAAGACGACACCAGCATGTGGGAATACAGCACCGGTAAGTACTTCCGATATTGTACAAACGGAAAATGCTTGATTTCCACGTTCGGCTGTTCAAATTTCTTCAATTTCTTCGATCCCTTCATGCGCGCGTCAAAAAATAATACCCAGGCGTGCTCTAATTTCTTATCTGCGGCAATCAAATTCTTTATCAGGTTCTCGGTATATCTAGCAATCTTCGGATCATACCGTTTATGCTTTGACAATATTATATGTGCATCGATACCAATTCTCATAAGTACTTTATCTTACTTTATATCAAGCATAATGTAAAAAACCTAAATTTAATATGGTTATGTTACTGTATTATTTTACCCACTCGCTCATAGCGGGCTTTTTATCTTCTTTAACCCGGGATTTGTCACCCGTGTATATATTTGCGTCGTTCTGATATTGGCGTGCCCAAGCAATTCTTGGACGTAGCGCACATCGATGCCATTTTCCAGCAAGTGCGTCGCGAAAGAATGACGCAATGAATGGAAAGTTGCCAACTTGTTAATCCTCGCGTTTGCCAAACTTTGACGAAACATCTTTTGTAAAGATGTTGTGGTCAGGAGTCCGCCACGGTTGGAACTAAAAACATATTCTCCTTTATTCTTACCAGCTATTAAATTGCGTAGATTGTTTTGCAATTTTTCCGGTAATACGCTAATTCTGTCTTTTTTTCCCTTTCCTTTTTTTATGTGGACAACCAATTCATCAATATCCAAATCCTGCACTTTTAGACTGACCGCTTCGCTCACTCGCAAACCGCAGGCATAACCCAGCGCAATCATTAACCGATATTTTGTGTTCTTGGTACCATCAATAATCTTCTTAATTTCCGCGCGTGAAAGTACAACCGGCAATTTCTTACTTCTCTTGGCCATTTTCAAATCTATTTTTTGCGGATCTTTTAATACTTCGCGGTAAAAAAACTTCACTGCATTCAACGCAAGATTAATTGTCTGCGGCGATTGTCCTCGCTTATGTTTATCAAGTAAAAACTCTTCAATTGCTTTTTGTTTATTTCTAATACCTACTCTCTTGGAAAACGTGATAAAATCCTTTATATATAGCAAATACGCTTTACGAGTCTTTGAACTATAGTTACGCAATCGCAATATCCGTTCGGTTTTATCCAAAACATTTTCCACATCACTATTATATCAAAAGTATGCATAACATACTAAATTATGCTAAAGTACATCCGTAAGTTCATTTAATAACCAGTTAGCTGAAATAAATTTAAAAATTATTTTTGAAATCTATGGAAATAAAAAATCTATTGCAACAAAGCCGCGATATTTGGGGCGACCAGAAATTAAGCCTCAGTCAAATCATTGTCCGTATGGGCAAGGTGTTTGGTGATATTTGTCGCTGGGAACGTGACGCTGTAAAAGATAAAAGTGTGCATACCGATGATGAACTTAAAAAAGAACTGGGTAATATTATATTTTCGACGATAAGATGGTGTGAAGACCTTGGGTATGATCCGGAAGAATGTATAAAAGTTGCAATAGATTGTCAAAGGAAGTTTCAAAAATAATTTTTAAATTTACATCAGCTAACACGGCATATCTGGTTCAGAAATTTTGCACAATTATAAATCAAGGCATGCAAAATTTCTTCTCCCAAATTGCGCCGTGACATAAAAGTTTGGTGATATAATAATGATAGGTGGAAATTTGAAGTTTTAGCCTTTGAAAATGGGCGCAACTTCAGATGATGCCGATACGTTAAACGAAATTTTGTTCAAAAATATTTTTTCATTTTAAATTTAAGCCCTTTTGAAATTTTTACAAAAAAAGACCTGCCCACATTATTCATATGCAAGCAGGCCATGGCCGACTGGGCTTGATGATGAGTTGCGACTAGAAAGTTCCGGTTTCCCCAACGCACTTACCCTCGTCGTTGTAAACGTACATCTTGGTCATTTCGCCACCCTTTTTCTTGGCGACCCTCTGTGCGCCTCGGCGCGTGTAGTCGCCGACAACAGAGTCCGTGCCGTCAAATGTGTCAACCATGACGACGCGGAACTTTCCAGATGGAGCCTTTCGCGAAAACCGTTCGTCGATACCGCTGTTGCCACCCTCACTTACTGGTCTCGGATCGTATGGCATATCATTATCCTCCTTTTAATTGTCGTTGCCAGTCGAAGTTGACTGGATAGTACACTTAAGCATATCGTGACCAAAAAGTCAATCAAGCGCGGACGAAAAATTTCAGAAGGGCTTATTTAATAAGGAATATATTTTTGAACAAAACTCAAGCCCCGCTGCGCTCTGCCCGCCTTATTATTTTATATTATAATAAGGAAAGGCGGGCTCGGGTCGTTTAACAACGCGATAAGCGGAAAATGCCTCGGCTCGGCATTTTCCCAAATTTTATTTCGCTTTGCTCAATAAAACTTCGCTTATCGGTGAACGTTATACGCAATCCGTCCCGCCCTTAATTGGTACAATTTATAAAGGACATCAATTTTTCACTGCTATTATGAAAATCATGGTATTCACAGAAGGCACAATAACGATGCACAAAAACGCAGTAGGGCATTCACATGAGAAAATTGTGCAACAGGTTAAAGCCAAAGAGCCTTCTGTGAAGGAATATACTTCATATGTGCCAATCGGTGGCGCAGTGAAAAAATTGACTTCGTGGAAAAACCAAGGGGCAGAAATTTTGTATCTCACATCACGTCGAAAGTCAGATGAAATAGAAGCTGTTCGTGCGGTTTTGAAACAGTTCAATTTTCCAGACGGTCAACTTCTATTCCGCCTCGGAGATGAAGAATACAAAAATGTAGCTGAGAGAGTCATGCCAGATGTACTCATAGAAGATGATTGCGAAAGTATCGGCGGAACAGAAGAAATGACAATTACACATGTTAATCCTGAAACGAGAGCCAAAATAAAATCAATTCCGGTCAAAGAATTTGGCGGGATTGACCATCTGGAAAACAAAATTTCTGCCCTTTTGCAAACAAAGTAAGTGATGAAGTGTCGGGCGGGACGGACTCTTCGCCAGCCCTCCGCTTCGCTACGGGACGTTGCACTCTGGCTCGGCCTTCGGCGCGTATAACACAGAATATGCGGTTCCGCTCCCGCTGGTCGCTACACCCATATTTGCCAGCGGTCGCCCTTCGGGCATATTGTACCGCTGGCAAATATCGCATATTCTGAAACGTTATGCAAAATCGCTTCGCTCTTTTGCATAAAGTCGTCGGCTGCGCCGTGTTCTGCTCGTCGTTTCGCGACTTTGCCTAGCACGGTATATCTTAAATTTACTTCCTAAAACTAAAGTTTTAGTCGTAAACTTCAGATATACCGACGACTTTATCGGAAATAGCAAAAAATTTATAATCTATGTTTGAATCACCAAAACAAGAAAAAATATCCCCAAACTATGTAAACGAAGTTTCAATGTTGGCAGAGCAAAGAATGCACAAACTGATTGAAGCCGCGCGCGATCTTGGCGTTGAAATTTTCTCTCTTGAAGATGGCGAGGGAAAAATCTTAGAGCAGGTCAAACAGGGCTTTCCGCAGAGATATGAACTGGTGGTGCAAAAGTTGCGCGATGAAGGCCTAAAGCTATCTGATTTACCGAAAGATATTTTATTGGATCGTATGCTCGGCATTGACATGATGTTTACCTTCCATGGCAAAAACTACGCAGTGGATGTAACCAGCGGAAAGCATACCGTTGTTAAAAATAAAGAGAGAAAATTTCAAGCGATGGAAAGTTTATATAAACAACTCGGAATCAATCGCGCGCTCATTATACGGCTTAAAGAAGATATTACTGATGACATAGTTTTGGACCTTTTTACTAGACTTGATGAGCTGGACGATAAAGGGGATATTTTTTCTGTTATCGTAAGGTATCCTGAAACTAAAATTAAGAAGTGACCAAGCCGATTATAAATTTTTTTGCGACTCAAGCCCTTCGGGTCGCAGAACACGGGATATCTAGCTCAGAAATTTGACGCATTTAATAAATAAGGTATGTCAAATTTCTTCGACCCATATTTCAGGCTCTTTTCTACATTTATATTGAATCGAGCCAGAAACATCAGATATCCCGAAACATTGTGCGAAATTGGCTTCCATTTTCCCTTTATAAAAATATTTTAAATAAATCACCTAGCCACAGAAAAATATGAAAATTGTTATTTGCGGAAGCATGTCGTCAGCTGTTCAAATGTTAGCCGCTAAAAAAGAATTGCTTCAAAATAATCACGAAGTTGTATTACCGAAACACACCAAGAAATATGCCGAAAAAGTATTGGCCGAGGAATCTTCTCACGAATCTACCAAAAACAAGATTGAACATGATTTAATTCGTGATTATTTTGAGAAGATTAAAAACGCTGATGCTGTATTGATAGTTAATATTGATAAAAAGGGTATTCGTAATTATATCGGGGGCAATTCTTTTTTGGAAATGGGTTTTGCGCACTGTTTGAATAAAACAATTTTCATATTAAATGATATTCCAGAGATGATTTATACTGACGAACTTCTTGCAATGCAACCAGTTATACTAAACGGCGATTTATTTAAAATACAATAATAAGGAATGGAAAATGAAATCCAACATCGCCCAACACCAACTATAGATGTCACATTATGAAATGCCACTCTTAAATAAACGGGTGGCGGCGCGGGGGACCCCCACCGAGCGCCTGCAGGCTGCCCGCCTGGCAGGCCGAAGCCGTCGGGTGGGGGTGCAGCGCCGACAGGGCCCGTCACTATATTTGTGGCATTTCATAATGTGACTTCCATATCTGGCTCCAAAATTTTTCATTATTAGAATTAACAAGGAGTGAAAACTTTTCTCGACCCAAATTTTCACCCCTTAGTTTAGATGAAGATTTAGGCGGAGATAATTAAATAAAGCGTAGTCTGAAATAAAAAGTTTATCCTGCTAAGTCGGGATGAAAACTTCAGATGATGCGTAAACGTTAGCTGAAATATTCCTTTTCTTTTTTGGGCTATCGCCCAACTCTTAAATTAGAGAAAAACATATACATCAGCTAACAACAAGTATCCGGTTACGGCTTTTATACAAAAGCCTCCACCCATATTTTGCTCCGCTACGCTCCGCAGAACTTCGGATATAGCGATACGTTAGACGAAATCCACTTGCTTCGCTCTATTACCTAATATCGTTGGCTTCACCTCGCTTAGCATAGCTTCACCTTGTTCTGCTCGTCGTTTCACGACTTTGCCTAACTTGTTCTATCTTCATAAATTTACTTACAAAAACCTCATTTATATCGCTAGCTACAAGTATATTGACTTCATTATTCCCCACCAGACTACATCACATCCGGCTTGCTAACCCCAATCAAATCCAATGTCTTTCCCATTACTTCTCGAGCAGCCAACACCAACTGTAATCGATTCTTAATCAACTCCTGGTTTTCTCCCGCCAATACCGGCACGTGTTTATAAAATACATGTATGGCCTTCGCTAACTCCATGGCAAAGTAAGGCAAATCATGTACCTCAAACCGCTCTGCTACCCCCGCGATAACCTCCGGCAATCGATATAGTTGCCGTATCAAGTTCAGCTCCTGCACGTGAGTTAAGGCCGGACTATTGGATAATTCAAACACCTCGCCTACTTCATTAATGACGCCCCTCTCTTTTGCCTGCCGCAAAATTGACTGCAATCTCACATAGGCATATTGGACGTAATACACCGGATTTCTTTCACTTCTTTCCTTGGCAATGCCAATATCAAAATCCATATGCGTGTTCAACGCATGCTGAACCATAAAAAAACGCATCGCATCGTAGCCCACTTCGTCAATCAGGTCTTTGGGTGTCACAATTTGTCCTAATCTCTTCGACAATTTCACCTGTTGGCCGTCCTTGGTCATCCTCATCCACTGGCAAGTTATTTGGTGTAGCTTAGTCACGTCATTGCCTAATGCCTCCATCGCCGCTTTTACCTTTGGCAGATGCCCTTGATGGTCTGCCCCGACGAAGGTAAAAATCTCATCAAATCCCCGATCGTATTTATCTTGATGATAAGCAATATCTGGCGCGATATATGCATACTCACCGTCACTTTTTATCACCACCCGATCCTCACTGTCACCGTAAGCAGTAGTTTTCAAGTACCAAGCGCCATCTTTCTTATATACTTTGTCGCTTGCCTTCAGTTTTTCAATCACCGCAGCTACTTTCCCTTTCTGCCGCAAATCATCTTCGGACGTCCAAACATCAAACTCAATTCTCATGTCCTCCGCTATCATCTTTTTTATATCGGCCGTCAGCCGCGTAGCAGCAAGTCCCCCCACGCGCTCGATCATCTGGCTGTCCACTAGGTCTGCTTGAAATAGTTCCTTGTTTTCATTTTCCTTCAGCCCCTCCGCTATTTCCCGCCCTAATTCATTAATATAATCGCCCTGATATAACTCGTCTCCATAATCAACCGTCTCGCCCTTTTGTTGCAGTACCCTTCGGACCACCGACTCACCCAGTTTCTTTACTTGTGCACCCGTGTCATTAAAATAATACTCCCGCGTCACATTAAATCCGGCACATTCAAGCACTTTACCTAAAGTATCCACACTAAAGGCCGAACGTACGTTGCCCAAAGTCAGCGGTCCGGTCGGGTTGGCAGAAATAAACTCCAAGTTAACACTCTTCCCCTCTCCCGCCTTAACCGTATCGCATACGTTATCCTGAATTAAATTATTTAATCGCGCTGTCATCCATCCCGGATTAAGCCAAATATTTAAATATCCAGGTGCAGCCGCTTTCATCCGTCCGATGTATTCCTTCTTCGGCATATGCTCGGCAATTATTTTTACAATCTCCATCGGCGGCTTTCCTACCTGCTTAGTCATCGCCAGAGCCACCGCCGACGCATAGTCTCCCCGATGAGTTTCTGCCTCTTGTAGCTTTCCTCCTCCTTTTTCCGAAGAGGCTTCCACCACTACGTTCGTCTTATCAGCCGTCGACGCCAAAGCACCAGCTGCAATGGCTGTCTTTATGCCTTCCTCAATGTCGCTCCGAATTTCTTTATTTAAATTCAACATACTCAATATTCTACTGTATTATACCTCCGCCTAAAGAAAAACCCCCTAGGAAAAGCTTCGTACTTTTTCCCAAGGGGTGTAGTCGTTTTCATTTACTTAACCAGAAATCCGGTTCCTGGCTTCGTCGTACCTCACTTTCTGACAACGACCCAATCCGTACTGGTACAACGGGCACGGCGTTGTTCGGGAATGACGACATGATCCTTTTTTACACGTGTCCTCTAACGGCGGGTGAAACAAGTCTGTGTCTAACGCCGTTGCTACCAGTCTCAGCAACTCATCATCATTGATGACCGTTGACGGTTTCTCGTGCTGTTCAGACCCATTCAACAACATTCCGTGCTGTCTAAAGTAATACCAGATCCCGCCCGGTCCTTCTCCTTCATTCTTCAGTTCATCCCATCTCCCGGTATACGGCTCTCCCCGTAATTCGCACTCTCGGATCGTAATTAGCTTCATCAGGTCATCCAATCCGACTCCGTTCTGCTTGTTGCGGAAAATGCGGACATGCCCCAGGCTATGGCGAATTATCACGAGCCCCGCCCTGAAGAAGTATCGCGCTGCTGCGTTGATTTCCGGGTTATCAGACCGAATCAACATGACATCCAAAGGTCTTCCTTTATGCATCATAGTCCTCGTTTCTGAATTCTTCCTAATCTCCTCCTCGGCTGCAATGAAGTCCCTTTGCTGTGCCCAGAAATTATCGAGAATTTCCAACGCCCACGTCACATACTCAAGCCCCTTCTCTACTGGCACCTCCTTTTTCCCTTTGCTCAAACGCCGCCAATGACACTTGAACAAGTTGTTGATGTCGAAGGGATGGTTCCATTCCTCCGGAAAAGATCCTTCCCCGTCATCCACTCTAGGCATGGGTTCACCTTGGTCTACCCAGTAAGCGAACCGGAGCATCCGCTCCCATACCGGATCCTGATGAATTCCCAGCGCTTTACCCACTAACGTGGCCGTGCATTCACCGACCTTTCTCGGCTTACCGTTGTTCGGGTGTTCATCATACGGTCCACCCTCCACACCCAATCCGATTGTCTCTGCCTGATGATCCATCACAAACTGCCTCGTTGCTGCTTTCTGAATCATCATAATAGCTAGCAGCTCATCTGTATGCGGCCCAGGATGGACGGCAATCGATACATTCCCATGGTTCGTCGGCACTTCGAAAATCCAATTCTTGCCTGACATCTTGACCCTCTCTTTCTTGAGGTACGAAGAAACAAAATTGAAACGAACAAGCATTAAAAACACTACGTATAGTATATATCACACCACAAGCATTTTGTCAACCCATGCCCGTGTAACTGCTCACAGGTTAAGGGTGGATTACTAGGTTAAGCCATATTTAGAGCCAGAAAAAGAAGGTTTTCTTAAAAGTGAAAAATTATAACGTCTTATCTTAGCCAATAGTCTTCCTAGACCAGTGAGCAGTTACATGCCCGTTTCTCTCCCTGAAAAAGAAGAATAAATTAACTAAAAAAAGCAGTTAGCCCACTCCTCGACCCCGTATCGCCTGTTCACTAACCAACCTATAAAATTTGCGGCTGCACCGGAACTTGTTCTTCACTATATCCGTTTTTCTGCAACGACATTAATTTACGCTCTTCAATTACCTTATATTGATTCCGATAAATCTCTTTTCTCAGCGCAAACGGCCTTTTCACATGATCAAAATGCAGCTCGACACGATTGCTACCGGCAGTATTGATACCCACAATCCCGGTGCCCGTTAAAACCCTCTCCAGAAAAGATTCATCGATAGTTACATCCGTAACCGACGGTAAATCAGCCGTCACAAATGTTTTGTGTAACAGACCCTCCCTAGTCATCACCCGACGGTCAGTTATAGCATAGTGTACAAAATATCTCCGGTACAAGATAGGCAAATACACGCTCACAGCCACTATCCCCAGTAAGAAGCCTAGGATCACGTTTATAAAAACCGAATATATAGCCAGTGCTGTCATCACCATCGCCGGTATCATCCAAAACAGTATCAGATATGCTCCGCTCACCCCAAAACAAAAAACAATTGATTCTCCCGGCAACAAAAAACGCTGCCAATACTTCTGATGTCTATAGTGACTCATTATCTTTAGTATGTAACTACCCCACTACCCCGTCCAATTTATCCGCTCTCTGCCTAGCCCTAAAAAACGTTTTTAATCTTCCTTTACCTTTCTTTTAAGGAAGACGTATTATATGTTTTTCCGTTATTGTTTGCTAACGTAACGATATGAGAAAAATTATCGTTTTGATTCCCACCTATAATGAAGCCCAGAACATCCAACCGATAATTGAGCGAACGTTTTCCGTCGATCCCTCTCTATCCATCCTGGTAATTGATGACAACTCACCTGACAGTACGGCTAACATCGTCCGCTCCATGCAACCTAACTTTCCCAACCTGGACCTGCTAGTCCGTTACCAACAACGCGGCTTCGCTAAATCATATTTAGCTGGCTTCCATAAAGTTATATCCGATAATAAATTTGATACGGTTATCACCATGGATGCTGACTTTTCCCACGATCCCCAAGAGATTCCTCATTTGATTAAACTTTTAGATTCCGGCGCTGATGTCAGTCTCGGTTCCCGGCACACCACCCGTGCCACCTTCCCAGGCATCTCCCTCTGGCGACAGCTGCTCAGCCGATTTGCTCAACGCTATGTTCAGACCATTCTCGGTTTACATATCCAGGACTGTACGACCGGCTACCTGGCCATACCCATTAATGTCCTTCGTGCCATCGGCCTTAATCAGTTTCGCTCCGACGGTTATGGCTTCCTTTTTGAACTCAAGTTCAAACTGACTCAGCAAGGCTTTAAGCTGCGAGAACACCCTGTCAAATGGCCTAAACGTCATCAAGGCAAATCGAAGATGACCAATAAAATTATCCTCGACTCCGTCTTGCTCCCCTGGAAAATAAAGTTTAGCTAGTAAGACACATCAGGTTTTTTCGCCTGCCTGCAACTACCACCACCTGTCATCACCGACCAATAATTTCAAAGTGTGGCAAAGGCACAATAAATTTACCCCCCTGTGCTAACCAGGCCCGTTCCCTTTGCCTAAACTCATTCATAAAATGCCACGGCAACACCAAAAAATAATCAGGATTAGCTGCTCGCGCTTCTGCTTCCGAAACGATAGGAATGTTTGTGCCTACTGTCCGCCTACCCCACTTATCCGGATTCCGCTCCGCCGCGGCTGTAATTAAATTATGATCCAATCCAAAATATTGTAAGAGCGTATTGCCTTTGGTTGAAGCCCCATAAACATACACCTTCTTGCCTGCTGCCACCTCGCCGCTAATAAAATCAACCACTTGCTGCTTAATACTCTCTACTCGGTTAGCAAAGTCTAAATAGACTTGCTCGCTATCCAACTGCATCTCTCTTTCCTTTTGACGCATTGTCTCTAGTCTCTCTTTTGCCCCTGGATTCAAGCCCTGTAATTGACCACCCCTATGCATTATATAAGTACGAAAACTGCCGCCATTCACATCATTCAACTCGACATCTACAACCTCCAGACCATGCCGCTCCAGCAACGCCTCTATGGACAATAACGAATAGTACTCCAAATGTTCATGACAGATATTGTCAAAAATATTATCTGTTAGCATCACCGGCAGATAAGCTTGTTGTATCACGATCAATCCGTCTTCAGCCAGACAAGTTTTCATATCAGCTACAAACTTATTCGGATCCTCCAAGTCATAAAACATGGCAATAGCCGTAATTACTCTGATCCGGCCTGATAGTTGCAGCGTTACCACGCCTTCTTGCGAAAAATAATCATTCACTACCCTGGTTGCCCCTTCCGTGGCATAGGGTAGAATTGATCGCGCTGGCTCAAAACCGATCAGCTGTAAATCATTCACCGTATAAGACTTAAGCAGCGTATTGTCATTGCTGCCAATATCAATCACCACGTCACCCGGTTTGAGCTGCACTAACGACTCCGCCTTGCGCGCGACATCCCCCAAGGCTTCAATCATGGTTTGATTCACACCCGATCGATACCAATAATTGCGATACATCACTTCGCTATCAACCGTATGCTTCAATTGCAACAATCCGCAGCCGCCAGTCCCGCCATCGCATAACACGAGCTCCAATGGCGCTTTGACTACTTCCTCCTCACTCGTCGCGACAAAATTTGACACACTATGCTCCCCCAAAGATAAAACAGACCGCAAACTACCACGCCCGCACACCCGACAATTTTCCCGGGTACTAATTTTCTCTTTTGTTTTTGTCTGAAAGTGTACTTCCTGCATGCAGCAAGTTTCTCATATTCAAACCGTTCAATGCAAACAAAACTAATCCGAATAATAAACCAGCCCCGGTCAATCGCTGTGCTTGCGCCACTGCGGATGACTCATATTGGAACGAAACCACATGCTCACCAGCCGGCACACGAGTCGCTCGAAACAGTTGATCAGCAATCAGCAATGCCGCTGGCTGACCATCCACCAACACCTGCCACAAGGGAGTATAGGAATCAGTTAGCACCAACCACCCTGCTTCATTAATATCCACCTGCACGTCTACTCTGGACGGTTCATGTTTAACCACCTCTACTGACCCCGTTACTTTATCAACCACTGGCAGATCATGCGTCGTTAGCTTTCCCTGCGGATCTTCCAAATACACCATCTCACGAGGATTAAAATCATTTCGGGTCATAGCCGCTAAAGTCGCTTGCTCACTAGACTCAATAATCGCCCGCGGCACTATAAATGCCCGGGGCAGCGCCTGCTCATTTTCATACAAACGATAATTTACTCCGCGTACCCGTTCTTGTTTTACTAAGCGAAAACCATTATCTAACATCGCATCCGTTACCCCTTCTTCTAACCGCTGGGAGAAATGGGTCACCCCAGCTAAATCAAATAACTTTCTATTCTTCATCAGCACATGCTGACCGTCGCCATCAACCGTATCCCGATCATTAGCGAATAGCTCCTTCACAAAATCCCGATATCGCCTAATTGAAATTGAACCAATCCATCTCGCTCCGCTGGCTCCCACTGTCGCATTCAAATGCCTGATCAGCAGCATCTGTTCATCATTCACATCCAGGCCATATTGTAGCTGCATCGCCAGTCGCGCATTCTTCTTTGATTGTGCCATTTGTTGCTTGGTCGGCTTGGCGACTCTCACTAAATACAACCCAGTCTGCTCACTTTCCTCCAGCCAATAAAACAATTGGATGTTCCCCCCGTTATGGATTGCCTGAAACGATATCCAGTACTGCTTCCCGCCACTATCTTTTATCGGCTCAAAACAAAACGTTTGTCGGCCCGCATCCGTCACTTCGCCTGATGATATCTGTACTTGCCGCACCATCATTTGCCCGTCCATCTCCCTTATCGCCATCTCGATCATACCGCCACCAGTGCGGTCCGACTCAATCGCCAAGTTCACGCACGACCAGTCATTCTCTTCTGCCAGGACAGCTTGTTGCACCCAAAGCTCACTGCTTAATACACCGGTCCGCTTGGTTTCTAACTCTTGCCCGTCCCCTTCTTCTCCTCCTTTGCGTAATAATACTTTATCGCTGTATATACGTGCCGGCACCACATGCTGCTTATTATAGTCAAGGAGCACTTGCGTTATCGAGGTTTGCTTAATAGCCTCTTTCCGGTTCACCATCGGGTATAGCTGCCAACCAAAAGATACTAAAGTCAGAGCTACAATCCCCACTATCATTAATGACCAAAACTTTACTGATAGTGGTCTTCTTGCAATCAACCCACCCAGAACAAAAACACCTATACCGCCTGCCGACAATCCCACTTCCCACCCTTTTACACTCTGCCAATTAGTTAAGTGCTGGCTATAAACAAATGGCGCCAGCAGCAGCCCCACAAGCAGCAATCCACCAATGATTCCGACTAGCCTTTCCATTTTAATCAACAACCCATTGAACTTACTCAGTCCAAGAGCGCTTAACCACGCCAACGCAAACTCCACCAACAAAAGCCACCGGCTGGGTGCAGTAAATGGCGGCCAGAAGCCTTTTTCTACTAACAAACGATAAACAATCGAGTAACGGCCTAATATTAACACTGCCCCTATCACCAACATTGTTACCGCAGCTACATAATCTCTCTTACCTCGCGCTCTACTCCAGGCTAAACCCGCCCCTGCCAGCAGCAATGGTATTATTCCAACGTAGGATCCCAGTTCCAAATAACTGTTTGCCCCCCAGTGACTTCCTAAGTCCCCAAAATAAGTCGGCAAGATTAAGGTAATTGCCTGCCAGGGCGGATAACTAAAATTATATAGTTCCTGTGTTGTTATGCCTCCTGTCCTGTCCTGATATGGCAAGAATTCCAGCAATGGCAACCATGCCAACGAGGACAACATAGCACCCAACAACGCCGCAGTAGCTAAGCCCAGCAGTAATTTTACAGACCAGCGTTCGACCAACATCACACCAACCAACATTATAAGCAGCAGACAATATAGAGCGATCTGTGCATGCGCACTCAACACTATCACCGCCGTTATCACTCCTAAATTTATTACCCGTACTATTGTCACTTTTCTCATCAAGGCCTCCAGCGCCACCAATCCCCAAGGCAACAACATGACGCCAATAAAAAAATTTAAATGCAGGATGTGACTAACATTGTAACCATTAAAAACAAACACGATCGCCCCCAACGCCGCTGCCAACGATCGGCAGCTGCGCCACCGTAGCCACCAGTACATCCCCAGCAGTCCTGCCGCAAAATGCACCATCATCGACACTTGTATTAGAGTCAGCGCATGCAAACCCATCTCTCGCAGCATCACATGCAAAGGGGTAAAAAAACCTAACTGTCCCCAACTTAATAACGGATGACCAAAACCAAACTCCGTACTCCAAACCGGCAGCTGCCGTGCTTTCTGAAACACTCCATACACAAATTCCAGCGGATAAAAGACTACACCGATATCACCCTGCCAATAAGCCTGTCCGTTAAATATTTGCCGCCAAAAAAATCCTAGCCAGGTTATAAGCATCGCCACCAGACCAATCCCTTCCCTTTCCCACCAGGTTTGCTTCAGCTCATCGTCACTCATCATGTTTTATCCTAACTTGACCCATTCGCATAACCAAACAGGTATTACCCAACAAGCATTCTTCAACGCCCTATATTTAAATTTTCCCTTTTCTCTCAACCTTTGGCCAAGCATAGTGCATTTATACTATTACTCTCCATAGACACATGCCCTAGCACCCCATCGCAAAAATTTGTATGCTTAAATTATATTAATAATATGGGATTATTTTTTACTTCCAATAAAGACAAACTATCACGCCTGGATATTAAACATGCTTTAAACAACATTGGCATTCTTAGTGGCGAGGATAAAAAAGCCATCATGAAGCGTCTGCGACAACGCAGCGGCGGTGGCATCACAGAGCGAGATGTTATCGAAGTAGCTCGGGAATTCAAACAAGATTCATCCGACTCAGTGGACGGCGCGGAAGCCGACGCAGCCAAGCGTGAACTATTACAGAAACTGACAGACAAGGAAGAATAAAATAGATCAAAAACTAATTCTTTTATTCATTAACCAATCCCCAGCTAGAATTAGTTTCGGCAATAATAAAACACGCTTACCCGTACATTCGTTTAATAAAAAAGCTCCGTTCCCCTAACGAAGCATTCCGGCAGTTATCAAGAGTCCTCTCCATGCCATTCCCACCAGCGCCGCCTCCCTGATTAACCACCTGATAATCTTCCCAATAGGTAGTAAAGCCGTCTCCCCCAGCATCCCATTTTCACCATCCTCCATCGCTGAACACTAGTCCCTTTAGCATACATCAGCCCCGATGGCTCTAAAAATTAGCATTGGGCAGTTCGGCCAAAAGACAAAGCTTATGCCCCGTACACAGTTTCCTCCTCACTGTCCTTCCAGAATCACTCTCCCTGACCAACAAATATTAATTTAACGAGGAACGCAATAATTTCACTGCCTGTTGTAATTGTTTTTCCTTAAGTTGACCATCTAAATCAAGCTCGGAGTGATAAACACTCAATAATTTATCTATATCTCCACAGCAGAGGGATATTTTATTCATCCACTTATCAAGATTCTTGATCGGGAAAGCCAGTTTTGTGAGATACTCATCTCGCTTCATGGTATTTGTCGTATTGCCCACGCTATCAACCACAATTATTTGCTGACACTTCTCCATCACTTCTCCATAATTCCCCTCGAACATCCGAAAGCCATGACCCCAATAATAAGGCTTGTCGTAGGACAGCTCTTCGTCTGCTGACAAGACAAACAAATTATCTTTGGCCAGTTCCGGATGTTCCTGAATCAACGTCATCACCACTGCCGTACCTGAAGCATTGTCTGTCGCCCCCACTGCAATGGAATCATAATGGGCAATCACTATCTGCTGCGGTGCCACCATATTACCCACCAGAATATTTTCCGCCGGCCGGTTTACCGGTCTCACCTGAACTATTCCTTTTATTTGCTTGGCTTTAATAATCTTATTTAGATCCCGCGGCCGAACAGCCAATGCTGGCGCCCAGTAATAATAGCTGCGCGATAGGGCAGGACAGCGAGGATTGAAATTTATATTTGGTTCTATCCAATCTGAAGGAATATCAGCCAGCGAGCTAATAATGTTATTCGCATTATTTATTTCCCCGCTGACAAAAGAACAGCCCGCACACTCAAGCTCCTGGCCATCAGCCAATAGGGATGCCTGCTCAATATGCGGAATAAGCGTCGTAAATTTTTGTACTGAGAATGACAAATTCTGTTCACTAAGCCAGCTTTTAATAAACTCAGCGCACGCGGTCTCATTTTCCTCCTGCCGCGGCGAAAAAGACACTAGCTTCTTAATTAAAAGTAGTATTTGCTTAGTTCTGATGGTTTGTTTAGACATAAAAAAAGGATGTCATAAATGACACCCTGTGGCAAACAACTCTCGAGCGATTATAAATTTTCGCCTAAAGCAGTCGTTGTCTGTCTAAAAAGTACATTCAGGTCCTCTTCTCCGTTAATAGACACGGCGGCACTGTCAATCCCGTTGTCAATTATTCTTTGCGGATAATGGTTCATCTCCGTCGTACAAGGCACCTCGACAATCAAAGACCAGACACCAGTCGATCGCTTAATCTCCTCCATCGCATGACGCCAAATGCTGGGCACTTTGTCATCCAAACTGGGATCGTCAAAGCTCTCGAGCAAGGCAAACGTGCCGTCCAGAAACAAACACAAGTACAACGGGTAATACCACTTGGCCGGAGGTCGAATCTTTCCATCCAAAACCTGGTCAACAGTCTTCGGCTGATTCTTAACATTAAGGACAGTAAACTTGTCACACGTCGCCTCCGCTTGGGCTTGCCGTAACCGACAATAATTTACCTCCGACTCCAAACCATCAGTACATTGTACGAAAACTGTTTCCGGCTTACCCGTCGCTTGTTTCAGGCATGCCTGAAAAAATTTAGATGCATCCAGCCGGGGAACCAGATAATCGCCGAAAACTTGCTGATGGTATTGATGGTGAAGGCCAACCAATGAAGATCCATCATCCGTGACAATGTCCTTAAATGGTCGATGCTCCAAGGATGTTAGGGGCTGCCGTTTTTGGCACGGTTTTTTGTACTGTCTCACAATGTTGCCCTTAGCCGACCGACGCACCCATAGCTGCTTGACCAACGCCAGTTTCTCCGGATTCTTTCCCAGCTGAAATCCATCACAAACTAACTCCACAGCGGCTGGAGACATCCCGACGTTGTTGCACACGAAGTAGCAAGCCAGCGCCTCCATTGTCGGTGAAGCAATGTGCCGACACAACAATGCAGTGCATTTGTCCTCCCTGCGCAGAGTGCCTAGATACTCATCAACCAATCGCGAGAAACTTGCTATGCCGTACTTCGTACAGATATATCCGTCACGCTTTTCCGCAATTTCTCGTTGCTGCTGACGACGCTCGGAAATTTCTCTCCGTAATACAGATCTTGTTCTAACGTACATCTCATTATCTCCGTAATACAGATCTTGAAAGTGAAAAGAACGAAAAGCCCCTAGCTGTGTGCTAGGGGCTCATGTAAAGGTCTATTTATGTTAATTCTTCAGGCTCTTACATCAATACCTAGCACGCGTTCGCTCATCACGAACAGCATAATCATAAACAGAATAAACCAACCCATTTGTGCTAGTGCCAAATTCATATTTCTAACCTAGCAAAAATAGCCCTAGCACGTCAACAGAAATATCACCTTTTTTATCAAACAATTCATCATTTGCATATCCTTAATCACCCCCTTTCCTCCAAAAAAACACGAGAGTACATCTGTACTTTCGTGTTTTTTACTCCCTAATAATTCAGGCAAAAACGCCCAAACTAATAATCTTTATAAGATGTCGCCTGAATTTCCATCAGAGGAATTAAGCCATTTTCCGTTTTTACCTGCGGAATAAATCCAGCCCCACCAGTCATAGGTAAAACCATAACCAGGTTCAAAATACTGACCTGCCCAGTTTACATAACCCGGACAAGCGCCGGAGATATCGCATTCGTAATCGGTTGTGCCCACTGAACCATTAGTTCGCCAATCCGGCGTCGCCCTCAACGTTCCGGTAATTGTCGCGCGGTACCCGCCACGATATGTACCGTCCTCATCACCATCCAGTATACCGCCAACACCAGGACTGGTTTGACCAGCTTGAGCATCAAACTTTCCCTCATTGCGCATCACCACACAAAATGTTCCATCGCCATTGTCCCTTACTTGGATTTGGCGATTCATAGCATCAAATGCCCAATAATTACCACCCTCGCCCGAATCCACAGTATTAACGATATTTTCTTTAACATTAACCACCAACTTCCCTGCTTCATCACACCTTGCTGGAGTTATTTTCTCTCCTGCGGATAACTTGCTGTCATTGGCTGCAGACGCTCCACTAACCACTAGTGCTGGAACAACCATCATCACCGCTGCTGCACCTAGGAAAAAATTATTCATCTTCATAAAACTCACCTCCTTTATCTGCAGTTTATACTGGATATTCCAAAAGCAGAAAATCGAGTTATTCCTCTGATATGCTACACGATAAGCCAAGCACATTACTATGATACAGGAACAACAGAGTGCAAGCATGCGCGCCACCACGCATAAAATAATTAATATAAAAAAGCGTCAGTAAATTTTTGTAAAATCTACTGACGCGGATAACACAGAGAAGAATGATGATATTATTCTATTTGACCTTCCTCCTCCGAATTCTGGACCTTCCTGTTTTGACGTTGAATCGCATCGTATACCTCACGTCGGTGTACAGGAACCTCCTTCGGTGCTTCAACTCCCAGCCTCACCTTATCACCCCGAATCTCAACTACCACAATCACGATATCGTCATTAATTATGATCGACTCGTTTTTTTTCCTCGAGAGTACTAACATAGCCTCATCCTCCGTAATTGTTCCTACAAGGTCGGATATAAAAAGAACGCAACCGTAAAATTTATATACGATTCTCCCCTTAATGTCAAATCAAGATCACGTTCATCAAACGCTTAATGACCCCCAACGCTTCTCAATTCAAGCCATACATATCTTGCCAACAGTGAAACTCTACGGGCGCACGCCCGTAGTTTTGCGTAGGTGTAATAAAAAAGCGTCATTAATTTTTATAATTGTATGACGCTACCTAACACTACGGATCAAATTCCGACACAGGTGTTCCTATTGTTCTATCGTTCTGTCCGATGGTCCAGTTATCCGTCTACGGGTGGATCATTTAACGATACCGTATCCGTATCATTCTGATCCGCTTTCCGGTTTTCCCTCTGGATCGCATCATACACTTCTTGCCGGTGGACCGGAACGTCGGACGGGGCATCAATTCCCAACCTTACCTTATCCCCTCGAATATCGACCACCGTAACAACAATCTCATCCCCGATCATAATCGCTTCATCCCGATGTCTTGATAGAACTAACATATCGCCTCCCCTTCTGTTCCAAAAAGTGAGCTTAAAAAGAACAACAAAGCATACATGTTATATCCCAGACATAATTATAAGTCAAATTAGACTCCGGCCGAGCTTGCTTAGGCTGACAACCGCAACACACCTTGCCCACTTTACGTTATCACAAAAAACAACGAATATTAGCAGTCGTTCTTTGCCAATAAATCGCAGACTTGTACCTTAAACCGCCGGAGGATACTTCTTATGCCATGGGTAATCTTGAAACGTCTCAATGCCAAAGTCCAGAACTTATATATCATTCTGACCAAAGAAAAAGAACCCTTATCGCACTCACCCTGAGTAATGTCGAAGGGTGAAGGGGTTCTAACATGTTTTGTCCTTAAAAACAACTTCTGTGGCTTACGAATGTCCAAACACCTATAAACCAGATTTTAATCATGAGTCGTCTTTTCTCGTCCACATTTCTGGCACTGGTAGATATAAATTGAGCCTGATCCGCCCATTCCATCGCTGAACCAGCGTCGACGATCGGATTGTTCAATCCACCTATGAAATCCCCCAGCAGAACACTTGCTCATAACATACAACAGAACGATTAGCACAGCGATCAATAAAGCTACAATGCCGTAAACCATCGTTTTTACTACTCCTGCTTCAAAAAGTCCCTATAATGTCCAACGAACAATAAATTAATATATACCTACTACTAGTAATTGTCAATGGAGGCTAAAGTAATCGCTCACAGGTCAAGGAAAGCCCCCTAACTGAAAACAGCCCGCCAGGGTTGTTTTAGGTTACCTTGGTGAGTTTTGCCAACTCCGGCAGGAAG
>Ga0155205_105_pt1 | contig 122740 bp, 96 predicted proteins | sample RifCSPhighO2_02_FD_106173 | JGI IMG/M metagenome (GOLD analysis project Ga0155205, IMG submission 106173) | Candidatus Andersenbacteria bacterium RIFCSPHIGHO2_02_FULL_46_16 | reverse complement strand
GGCCGTAGCCTTGGCGAAGGCTGGAAGAAAAGTCGTAGATTGGCGCATAGTGGGCGAGAAATGGTTAAGTTATTTACGGATGGTGACTTACCTCTCCATTCCTGGCATATAATGTCAAATATGATAACATCTAAATTATGCGACCATTAACCGCAACAAAAGACGCCATCGCCAATATAATGCGCCAACACGACGTAGTTCTTGGTTATGTTTTTGGTTCATACGCCAAGCAAACAACCACTCCTCTGTCTGATGTCGATATTGCTGTTCTTTTCCGCCCTGAACTACCCAAACAAAAACATCTGCAGCAAGAACTGGACCTGGCCCGCGCCATCCGCCAGCTCTTGCGTATTAACCACGTTGATATAGTTAATTTAACCACCGCCTCTGATCCCCTGCTAAGATACCGCGCCACTATCAATGGCCAACCAGTCGTCGTCGTCAACGAGCGTCGGCGCCTTATCCTGGAAATTCAGATACTGCGGGAATACGAAGACACCAAGCGCTTGCGCCGCACCAACGCATATTACCTCAAACAACGGCTTTCCTCCGCCACCTAACGACTCCGTCCAAACCCATGACTAAACTCGATCAACAATCCATGCAAGCCAAGCTGGAAAAACTGGCAGCAGCTATTGATATTTTGGACGGACTGAAGGACACGGACCAGGAATTATTCGTCCGCGACGCTCGCACCAACAGCGCCGCCATGTTTAACCTGGTCATCTGTATTGAACTTATCGTCGACATCGGTAATCACATCCTCAACGCATCCTTCAATAAACCTCTCCATACTTACAAAGACGTCATCACTGAACTTGGCAAACAACAGGTTGTACCAGCAAAACTATCTGAGCAAAACGCAACCATGGCCGATTTTCGCAACATGCTCATTCACGCTTACCCCGAAATATCTTTAACCGAAGTATATAAGCACTTACAAAAAGCACCGGGTACATTTCGCCAATTTGCCCGTCATTTCCATCAATTCATTGACCAAGCAACCTAATAATTTTACCAAATCTGCTATTACTATTGCCACTACCACCTCACTAGACACTACGATAATTTCTAACTAAGCCCTCAATCCCGCCACCAGCATCAGTACCCCCGTCCGAGCATCCATCCTACCCTGTTTAATCGCCCAATCTGTCGCCAGGACTCTCGTCAATGCGTCTCGCCACACGACCGCCGGCCTGCGCTTAGCCACCTCCCAGTTTTTCTGTACTGAATAAGATTTGATTTTTGCTTCCCGCACTACCTCAAACTGTTTTAACCCTTGGTCTATCCCCGACCGCACTACAAACAAAGTCCGCAGCTGGTAAGCTAGCATAGCTAAGATATAAAACTCGCCATTACCTTCTTCCAGCAACACTTGGATTCCCTCGATCGCCCGGCCTTTTTCTCCCCGTGCCAAGGCGTCCAGTACAGAAAAAATCTCCGCCTGCTCCGGCTCCGGCACTACCGCCGTCACCTCAGCTACGGTAATGTTTATCACCGTTAATGCGAGCTTTTCCAGTTCCCCTATCAACCGCCAACGATCCGATCCTAACCTTTGCACCATAGTTCTTGCCGCATTCACATCCATTTTTGTTCCTAATTTTTTCGCTTCCTCCACTAGCCAACTGCTCAGCTGCTCAATCCCTAGCACTGGAAACATCCGCCCACTTTTACTCAAGCTCTTAAACAAAACTCCGTCTTTTTTAGGCTGTACCCTTTCCCATATCACATACGTTCCGGACGGAGACTTTTTCATCGCTTGCCATAATTCAGTCTGCCCCACTGACCCAAGCTTACTCAGATCCCGCGCTACTATCACTTCCCGGCCAAATAGGCTCCCGCCGCCTTGTCCGATCCATTTGCCCGGACCATCTTCAATAAGATCGTCTCTATCAAGCCACTTGATCTGCGCCTTTTCTTGTCCGGCCAGCACATCAATCGCCTCCCGTGCCGCATAAGTATCAGGACCGTAGAAATAATAAATAGACATAAGCCCCCAATTTCAAAGTTCAAATGTCAAATCAAATCCAAAACTCAAATTATAAAATACTTTATCATTGGGCATTTGTCATTGAATTGGTATTTGAACTTTGTCATTTGAGCTTATTCATTATGGTGCCGTGATTGGCATTGCGCTTCCAGCAGGACTTGCTGTAGCACTAGGTTCAACTGTCTTCGGTTCCCATGTCACCGTTATCTCCGGTTCCACCGCCATCACCCATACTTGTCCGCGTGTAAACACAATTTCCTTACCCTGTCCATCCAAGAACTTAACAGCCTCTGCTTTATACAACTCATTCTTCTGCCAAGTCCCTTTAATCACTTGCCCATCTTGGTAGACCTCGAGCACACCACTACCTTCGATTCCCATGTCATTATACCCGCCCGGGCCATCTGCAAACTGATTAGTTGCCCGTATAACTGCTACCACACTCGGTGCCACTTTTTCCTTTCCTGGTCCTCCATCAACTTGCTCCACCCCTCCCCAAAAACGCTGGTATCGATTAGTCTGCGGATCATACTCGTAGTGGACGCGAAAAGCTCCCGGCCAGGCAATACTTAGCCGTCCGCCAGCCGATCTGTTTTCCGCCGCAGCATCATCCTTAAATTCATAACCCTTGAACGTTGTCTCTGTGCGATACCCTAACTTCTGTAACGCATTCCACAAGTTCTCATAAGTGGTGAATCCATTATACGGTGCCGGCAGATGATTCTTTCTAAAGTAGGCACTGAATGGATTTGTCAAAGCATTAATCGTATCAAACTCGCCCGCGCTTATCCTGTTCAAGGCGTGGTAACTTCCGCCCCAGTGCCCCACAATTGCATCTACCCCTTCCGCCAAAAACAGATAATCATGCCTAACAGATCGGACCGAACCAATGTCAGATGGCTGACCGCACTGATATACCGCTAACAATCGTGTCACATCAGAAACTAATACCGGCAACTCCCAAACCATGTCCGCTGCCGCAAATCCAGATACCGGCCGGGTAATCACATCTGAGGACAACATCACACCAATTGGCCGACGATTCGGCTCCGCACACTCTCGCCCTGACAATCCGCTAGTCCGTTTTAGGGTCACGGCTTCTTCCAATACCTGCGGTAATTGGTCAAATAGACCCCCATTGTCATCATTGTCCACCTTAACTGCCCGCCCTGCTAACACCATAGACACTACTAATCCGGTAATCACTGCCAAAACAACTACTCCCGCTCCTCCTATTAACCACCACATACGCTTGTCCACTTTGCCCTTCACCCCTTGTAGGATAACATCAGACCGAAGCTGCACACGCCCAGTCGTACCAGTCACCTTACTAGCCACATTTTCGTCCTGCCTATTTTTACTATTATTCCGTGGCTCAATTACCTGTCCATTATTATCACTCCCCTTGTTTACTCCCCCATTTTGATCTGTCATTTGTTATAGAAAATAAATATTAACCATCCTCCCTGCGCCTATCCTACCATGACGCAATTCTTGCCTTCAAACCGCTTGCTTCTTGCCTACCTAACTCACATCAAATAAAGACTCACTAAGATAGTCCGCCCCGCTGCTAGCCGTCTTACCTTTTTTATTCTGCTCCATATTATAAATAAATCTTTGCATAATCCGCTCTTCCACCTGTTTGACTGGCCGACCGTATTTTTTGCGTGATAGTTCTTTGATTTTTTCTCTTGCTTCGGCATCTTTAGTCGCCTGCGCACGTGGCACACTCAAACTAAACGCCCGTTGGGGAGTCCCTTCCGCCAACAGCCGCACCACCGCTGTAAACCGCTTCATATTTACCAAATCATACTCAGTAAATACCGGTTCAAACTGCTTCGTTAAAATTTCCGTATCTTCCACACCTACTCGATAACACACAATCGTACCCACATTCCCCAGGACGGCTTCTCTAATCTTTTCCTCCAATTGCTGCAAAAACTGATGCGTGAGATTAAGATTTAGCCGATACTTTCTCGCTTCTGATAAAATGGTCACTATACTGTCTGTCGTAAAGTTTTGAAACTCATCCAAGTAAAGATAAAAGTCTGGCCTTTTATCCTCAACAACATCAGCTCGGCTTAGGGCGGCAATTTGCATCTTGGACACCAGCACAAAACCCAGCAGGTCCGAATTAATGTCTCCTAAGTTTCCTTTGGATAAATTGCACAATAATATCTTTTTTTCATCCATCACTTTTCTTACATCAAAACTGGACGACGCCTGTCCGATGATATTGCGCATTGTTTTGTTGCTCACAAACCGCCCCAACTTACTAATGACATAACTCAACATATCAGCCGACATCTGTCCCCGCTGACTCTGCGCAAACTCTTGTTCCCAGAACTGCTTCACTGTCGGATTTTTATTCCTCGCTAGCACAACTGATCGAAACTTTTCATCCACAAACATTCTCGGCACATCAATTAAAGTCGCCTCCGGATCCTCTACTAAAGCTAACAATGCATTGCGCAAATAGTGCTCAAACATCGGCCCAATCGACTCCGGGTTCAGCCTCGCTGCCAGTTTCTGCAAAATCTGCACGACCTCATTAACTACCAAGTCTCTTTGCGCTTCACCCCGCACCTCTAAAATATTAAAGCCTAAAGGCCTTGCTTCGTCCCGTGGATCAAGCAATATAACATCCTCCTGCCTCTCTTTCGGCACTTGTAATAAAACATCTTCAATCAAATCACCATGCGGATCTATCACTCCTACCCCGTGGCCTGCCTCCATGTCCTGCCTAATCATATTTAAAAACATCGTTGTTTTGCCCGTGCCCGTCTGCCCAACCATATAGAGGTGACGCCGCCGATCATCCCGCGCAAAATGTACCGGCGCCACAGTGCCACGGTAATCGTTATATCCCAACAACACTCCTTCATGCGGCAAATTAGGCGGCATTGGTGCAGTCCGCGATCCGCGCCATAAAATATTCGGCGTTTCTGTAGTAGGTAATGGAAAATGAAACAGCGAGGCTAGCTCCGTGGTACCAAATACACTAGCCGTTTTCTGTCGCGGCACCCTAAACACTAGATCCCTTATAAACTTGCCTGGCCGCTTCACTTTTGTAATCTTCAATTCGTTTAGATCAAGCAGATCGTATTGAGAGAAAGCCGCCGCGATACTTTCGAATACCCGGTCTGCTTCCATCGCATCCCGGGTCGACACGCCTACCCTGATATTCACAGCGAATAATTGCTGGCTGGCTTTTTGCTCCACCAGCTCAACCCTTTCTTGCGCCCGCGGTGTTAATTGCGCTTGCCGTTGTTCTGTTTTTTCCCGTTGTGCCCCAGTTTTAGTTATTGCATCCGATGCAGCCTTCATTTTAGCTCCGCCCCGTATATCGCTCTGCATCCCATGCACAGTTTTTCTTGCCGCTGCTTGGCCTTTCTTTCTCACCCTCTCCGTCGAAGGTCGACAAACAAACTGTATCACTGCGGCATCCGTTGCCTGTATTCGTGCTAAAGCCCCGGTTAACGCTTGCATAGGATCTGCTTCTAGCTCTTTATAGGTCGCGATTGGCAAGTGCAGTGCGTGCCTCAAACGTGCCCGCCCGCCCCGGATTGAATCGCCCTGCTCAAACAACGTATAAGGCGCTGCCACCTGCACTTCTGCCTCCGGATAAAGCGCATAAATCTGTTTCTCCATCAAGTCGATAAAACGCCGCTCCGTCCCTGCCTGGAAAGCAATTACTCCGTTATTAGCTGCCACTATTTCCAATACCACCACCGGCCGGCCATAAATCAATCTTTCACTAAATTTGACCGGCAATTTAGACAATGTTGATAACCACTGCTCAGCCACGCTAATCTTTTCCTTTACGTCATCTCCCACCCCTTCCTTTTTTTCCTCTGCCTTAATGTCTTTCGGCAACATCACCTGCAGCATCACAATATCCAACGTCCGCCGAAGCACAGCTTGTTCCCTTATGGTTATGATCACCAGCCACAAGATTACGCCAGCCGCCGCCAGCAGCAGAAAAGCAATCGATAGACCTAACAGAGACATCTTTGATAAAAATTCTAAATGCTAAAACAATAAATCTTAAACAAATTCAAAAAACTTGAATCTTAAACCTTAAAACACCAAACAACAACTCAAAATTCAAAATAATGCCGCCGTTCATACGAACATTGTTATTTTTAACTTTAAAATGTTGTTTTTCATTTTGCATTTTACGTTTTTATCTAAAATCATCTCCACACCGCCAACACCAATAAAGCAACAACCAAGAGTAGTAGCACCAACCCCAGCATACCCCATGCCCCTCTCCCCACCCCCTGCTTATTCAATCCCGCCTTTGTTAAAATTTCATACATCTGGTCAGTCAGCACATCATGAAATAAATCAACAATTCGCGGATAATTAGAACTTTTTCTCATCTTTTTAAGCGCTAAGATTAAATCCTCCCGAAAAGCCATCTCTACTAAGCCCTGCACTTCTCTATGTTCCTCCGGACTATGCTCCCATGGCCGACTGGTATCAATCGCTTCTTCTCCTTGTTTTTCAATCTCTCTCATTAACTCATCCGCCAACAATTCACGATCACGACGCACGCCCTGACGCGTCTCTTGTGCTTTTCTTTTTTCCACCCGTTCAATAAATTCATTCGCGCTCTCTTTGCTACCAAAAATTAGCGACTCGGGCTTTTCTTCGGTCGCCTCATCGTTCCTCGGCACCCTTTCTTTTCCTAACGCCATATTAAATACAGTGTAATCCGATTCACATAGTCTGGCATATTCAATTCACTCCCGCGACCGTATCACCAGTGGAATAGCGAATTAACATAAGTCGCGTTGTCCTGTCTTTTTACCAAATCCAATTAACCCACTCCTCTGTAAGGAACTTCATCATCTTTTCCTTCAGTGCTCTTCTGTCCACTCCCTCTTTCCGATTGCGGTGTTTGTTTGATTACTTTTTTCTTCTTCCTTTTCCCGCTTGAGCGCGTCTTTTTAACTAACCTCTTCGCCTCTCTCACGTTGAGCAGCTCATATTCCACCGCCAACCGGCGCAACAATTCCCTAACACGTCCGTCCACTGCTTCATCCTCCGCTGCTTCTTGCATCGTCTTGACCGTATCTTGTCTGGCCCTGATTACCTCCCGCCGCTTGCCTTTACCCCACGGCACAGCCGCCTGCACCTTCTTCCATCCTTTAGCCACCATAAAGCCACTAATCCACCTTTCCATCCACTGCGAACCAACCCTGCCCAACATTGATTTATCATCACGCTTCTGCGCCTCTCCAAATTCACTCCCCAGAATGTTCAGATACCGCCGCCGCCTGGCTTCTCTTTCCAGCCCGCTTATTTTATGTTCGTTTAACACTCGCATCAGGTACTTTTCTTTCCCCACTCTAGAAAAATCAGCTTTCCTCCGTAACTTTTCCATTGCCTCGTTCGCCCATCTCGTATCATTATTATCTCCACTACCCCCTTGCTCCAACTCTCGCCGCTGTCTCACCAAATCATTCTCCCGCCACTTTAGCTCCAGCCTATCCCTCATCAAAATATCCTTGCCATTACCCCCCGCCCAACCACTCCGTCCTTGAGCCTCATTAAATTCCCCAGCCCTTCTCGCAAACTTCGCTCTATGCAGATACTGTTCCGGATCAACCTCTCGACTCCTGCTGGCATCATCCGCCTCCCCGTCTTTCCCGCCGTCCGGTTGTATTGGCCGTTTCTCCTTCCTTGCGTCCGCCTCCCTGGGTTTAGGAGCCTTTGTTTGTCTCTCCCTGTGGCTTTCCTTCACTGACGGTTCTTCCTGATCTTTTTCCTGCTTTTTATTTGCTGCTCTTAGCTTCTCCTGTTCCGCTTCTAAATTAACAACAAAATCCACCGAGCTATCTCGACGAGCCACCGGTTTGCCCTCCCCCTTAATCTGCTCGTGCCGGCGAGACAAATATGCGGCATCAGCTATATATGAACTATATTCTCGCCACTTACCATCTTGCCGCGCCCGTTCGGCCGCCTCTTCTACATATTCCACTACCTTCTCCATCTCCCCTTGTCCTATTCTTTCATCGCCTCTCACATAATCAATATATGACTTTAGTTTTACATACCTCTCGCACTGACCATCCTTAAGACTCACATCAAGTTGATTATCTATTCGTTGCTGGTAATGCAATTGATCATCCGGTAATCCATACGGCACCTCAAGATATTTTCGCCTGGCCATTTCTAGTGCCACCTGTTCAGGATTTACCCTATCATTAAGCTGTTTCTTCATATCAGCCCGTAAATCATCACGCATCATATCTGCGTTCTTTATAACCCCTAAATACTTAGCATTTACGGTTAAAGAAGCCACTTTTCCTCTATTACCAATCACGCCCTCTCGCAAACCACTTCTTATAATTCCTCTATCCTGTTCCGACAACTCGCTTTCCATCCCTAAGTACTTCAAATAAACATGATATTGCGCCACCGCACTAGCTCCCCGCTCTCTCACCGCGACTACCTGCGCCCCCAGCTTATCTTTGTAATATTCCTGTCCACGGCCGGACAATTTAATCCCCGCTCGCCGTAAATGAGACAATTCCCGTGCTAATTCAAAAGCACTCTCGGCATCACCTTTCTCTGCTAATTCCCTTAACTGCTTATCGATCGCCTTAACGTCCTCTTTCTTTATCGCTTCCCGACCAAAAATTCTTTGCTTCACCGTCTCCGTCTCTGCCTTCTCTCTCGCTGGCTCAATCTTGTCTTTAGCCAAAACTCGTTCTGTCTCCACTTGGTCAGGTGTCTTCTGTACCGTTTCTGCCGGCACTATCGTCTCCCCGGCTGACGGCACCAATGTTTCTTCTGCCACCTCTCCTGCCCCTTTCACTTCATCAACCGCCCCTGCTTGCGCCGCACCCCCACGACCATTGCCTTCCGCCACCGCCGACCGCTGCCCCGGCACTTTCTTTTTCAACTTCGTCCTTAAAGTATCTTTCAAAAAAAGATTAGCCTGATTAGCCGCTAACTCAAATTCCGCTTTAATAGTTTCTGGCAACGCATCCTCTTTCCCATACGCTCTCAGCTCATCTCCCAGCGCCAACGCATGTTTAACCTTTACCTTGTCTGCCACCTCATCACTGTTATAAATATCTTCGGCTGCCATTATCTCCACCCGCCGCTTGGTAATATCCGCCACCCACACCAAATCCTTTTCCTCCTCGCTCAATTTTTCCCACTCTTCTGCCGTTTTGTGCGCCGGCTGCATTTCATTCAAAGCCAAACTAAAAACTTTTAACGCCTGCAGTATATTTGCTCTCTCCTTATCCCCCAGCTGGGGCAGCTCACGCACAACATCATTTAAGCTTTTAGCCTCTCGCCCCTCATGTCCCCGCAAATCTTTTACTAGCTCAATATAACTTTCCTCTGTATTCGAACCAAGCATCTCTGCCACCTCACGACCTAACAGGTCGTTACCTGAATCTTGTTCTTGCATCCTTTTACCTACATATTTATCAACGTCCATAACCAAATCTTCCGGTAACGGTTGTTCTAACTTCTCTACTATTCGATCAGCCTGCTCTGCCTCCCCTTTATCTGGCACAAACTCGCCCTCCGGCTGCTTCGATTGCCTCATCTGTTTTGGTTCCAGTTCTCCTATGGCCATCAACTAATTATCTCACAGTACAACTAGATAATAAAAACAATTTTTATTTACATATAACCCTAGTTTCCGTCCTCTCGCTCACCGCCTGCCGCCGGCTCAGTCCCTGCTCTTGTGCATACACCTCTGCTCTATTAATAATTCTTGCTCTGCACCTAGCCAACGCATCCACCTGATAAACCAAATCTATCTGTCTACTTTCCCCGCCTGCCAATTCCCCCATTTCACATATCACATCCCTACGGCTTACCCTGCAACTACCACTAGATTTTTCTGCCACCAAGCGCAAATCACGATCAAAGCTGTCCTTAATTATTACTCCACTTGCCACCCCCATACCCATATTCTCCACCCTCACTTGATAGTTTACTTCGTTACCTGGTGCCGTCTCCAACGCCCCTTGTCTAATCAGCCCCAACTTAAACACGCCCCCACTCACACCCGGCACCGACGTCGGTACTGGACTAACCATCGGCGTCTCCACCCCTGCTACTCCTAATACTTTCGCTGCGTCCAGATAGCCCTTATAACGCTCGTTCCATAAACTTGCCTTTTCCCCTGTAAACAAGCCGCCATTCTTGATGGCCGCTATCACCTCCATTGGACCAGCCCCAGGGTGACTCGCTAAATATAACCCTGCCACACCCGCGGCCAACGGTGCGCTCATTGATGTCCCTGACATACTCCGGTAACGATTCCCCAGTACGGTGCTAATTATTCTTTTCCCCGGCGCTGCAATGTCAACGCATCGGCCGAAGTTGCTGAACGAGGCTGGCTCCCCGTCTTCATCGATCGCCCCCACCCCTAACACCATATTAATGCCAACCGGCTCGCTGCATACCGGCGCTAGGTTCAGCAATCCCGTATCGCCACCCTGGTTACCGGCTGCCGCCACGACCACCACACCAGCCGCGTAAGCGTTTTCTATTGCTTCCTCGATTATTTGCGACCGCCCGCCGGCAATACTTAGATTAATTACTTTCGCTCCGTTGGCTGTCGCATAATCTATCCCAGCCGCAATGTCCGCCTCCCGACCTAAGCCATACCGATTCAATACCCGCACCGACATCCCCCGCGCTTGCCAATCCACCCCTGCCACACCTATCCCATTGTTTCCCTCTGCCGCCGCAATCCCTGCCACATGCGTCGCATGTGTATTCGCATATCCGGCCGGCTTATTTTCCACAAAGTCCCACCCTGCTACATCGTCAACAAATCCATTACCATCATCATCTTTGCCGTTACCTTGTGCTTCGCGGGAGTTTAACCAAATCTTGTGCTGTAAATCTTCATGCGTCAGATCAACCCCACCGTCCACTATCGCAATAACCGTACTAGCCAAGCCGGTTGTCTTATCCCATGCCAGCACCGCGTTAATATCCGCTTGCGATTGGCTAGTGTTCAATAATCCATACTGTTGATTAAAGTAAGGATCGTTCGGTACCATCGCCTCTCTATATATTTGCTCAACCCGAACCTCCGTCACTATCTTATCCTTTTTTAGCTCTTCTAGAACACTGCTCAATTCACCTGACGGCACCGTCACCACCCGCCAACGCCTCAAGTCACCAGCTATTTTACGCTTTCCGGCAGCCACATAATCACGCGGCTTCCGTCGACTAATCAATCTTACTTCTCGTGCCCCCAATACCCCCTTCTGCCATCCCGCTGTTTCGCCTTTCCAGTCACGCAGCTTCACCAACACTCTCAACTCATCTTTATTGGTCACACCAGCCCATACCTGCATCGGTAAAATTAAACTAAGGCTAGCAGCCACTATCAACCCCACCGTTAGTAAATGTATTTTTGTCATTCTTAAGCTTAACAATATATTATTGTTAAGATCATAAAATAATTAAAAGTCTTTTATTATTCAGCCCCAATCTCTTCAATTTCACCCGACCCAAATAATTTAGCAAACACATCCGGCTTAACCGCCAGCTCCTCGGCTGGTCGATCAATCGTGACTACTTTGCCATAATCCGTCAGGCTTATCTCCAGCGTGGCAAAATCAAATTCATTGCCATTACTCAGCGGCCGAACAAAATTAGCTTTAATCTGTCGTAACTGATCATTATTCTTAGACACCCACACATCCAACTGCTTTACTCTATTGGCCGCCAACAAACGCGCCACTGTATCTAGCCCTTTATTGTCCGAGTTGCTCATCCGCCAAGCCTCTTGCACTTGCTTGCTTGCCTCATCTGACACCGTGCCGGCAAAATGCCAAGTTGATTCCGCATCAATCTTTTCTGTGCCTTGATAATTCAACCCTTCTCCTAGTTTTTGCAGCACCGCAAGTGCCAGTCCGTCTTGCTTAATAGTCATCAGCCGGCTTGGTACATATGTCCACTTACCACTCAAATTGCCGCTCGGGTTCAGCAGTACTGGAAATTCGCTCAACTTAAAAGCTGTCGCATCCTCCAACACTCGCATCTCGCCTTTGGCAAAGAAAATATTTCCCGGACCCTTAGCTTCTAAATTCATGTCACCCGCCATTTCCAATGCTTGCTCGCCTTTAACTACGTCGCCATTTAAATCAATCGTCACTTTTGTCAGCGGTCTCTGTTTACTACGCATTCGCTCGGGCAAATTTATCGACAAACTCACTTCGCTATGCAATCCTCCTGCCTGCTGTAATTGTTCGGCCGCCTTTTCCATGATAGCCGTCCCTTTTTTCGCTTGGCTAGCCTGCGCCCATGCCATTACCGCTAGCAACATGAGAACTACTACTCCCGCACCAAACAAAAGTTTTTTCCTATTATCTTTCTCCCCCATAAAAATACTTTATAGATTTGCTATTACTCTACAGCCTGATCATCCTCCGGTTGTCGCCTACCATTAACTCAGCCGCGTCAGCACTCTTAGCCCGATAGCTTTCCCTTTACGCTCGAAATGCCAGGCAACTGCCAATAATAACACGCTCGCGGCAAAAAACATACCCCACAGACGATTATCTTTGTGCCCCGCCAACCAGTACGCTTGTCCTGTTTCTCCCGCCACGGGGAATCGTTTCAATAATCCATTCCCAGCCAGCTTAACCTGTCCGTTTCCGCCCCGATGATCGCTGACTACTGCCGCTACCCTGCCATTGCTTTCTTCTGTGTCCTCGCCCCCGCCGCCACCCACACCATTTGCCTCAGCAATTTCTTCCTCGTTATCCTCGCCCTGGCTAGGCTCTTCCGGTTCCTTCGGTTCTTCCACTTTGGCAATCTCTGGACAGCCAGACTGCCTCTCATCAGAAATTTCTCCTCCCGTATTTTTGTTAGTCTCATTATCACCGGTCGATGCTTTTACCCCCAAGCTATTAAATATATCTGCCCAATTGCTGCTATCTATTGACCACCCACCCACACCTGCCATTTGACTCTCATTAACCTTATTGCTTATTGACCCGTCGACACAACCAGCACCTGTTAGTATTTCCCCGCCGCCAGTGTTCTCGTTCGTTTTGTTGCCGCCAGTATTCAGTATCAGATCCACAATATTATCTATTACTCCCTTATTCGCCATTTCCGCCAACAGGTTATATAAAGCCTCCACCTCATTATCATTCTCCGATGAGGCTCCAGTTAATAGATTGCTCAACTGCACTTCTATTTGTCGGTCGTTATCTTCCCAACCGGCCGCCAACATAATCTGGTTAACTAAGTTGCCGATGCCGACATTGGCGTCGATCATTCCCGTCAAGATGCTTCCGCCAATGGTATTCTGACTGGCTTCGTTATTGCCCGTGTTAGCCAGTGCCCCGAAAATCGTGCTCACGTTAGCCTCATTATTAATTGTTAGCAATCTCTCCTCATTCAATCGAACTTTTATCTTGTTTTGCGACTCAAAACCAGTCGTGTCATTTAAGCCATTAACTATCAATCCAGCTACTGGATCCATCACGACACCCGTTAAGTTAGCCGCCGCTCTCGAGTGTAAGGCCAACACACCATCACCCGTCTCTATACCTCCACCCAACGTATTTCGGTTAGCCATGTTTCCCCCAGTTTCGATATTTGCGTCTAGTAAAGTATTAATATCTGCCTGATTATCAATACTAACTTCCTGCCGACGATTCACGTCTACCTCAATTTCATTATCAGACTCCGCTCCAGTCACTGCGTTAGACGCATCAACCGTTACTGTTGGCGCCTGGCCTCCAGTTGCTGCCAGCAGCGAAGATCCGCCATACAATAAGTCTCCAAACCAATCGCCAAATACGTTCACCACTGCAATAAACAGCGATCCATCCTTAACTGTTGTGTTAGCCACGTTGATCGCCGTGACCTCAATATTCGCATCTCCTGTCTGAATGTTCCCGGCTCCCGTGTTTTTGTTGGCACTGTTCTGTCCGGTAATCGCCTGAGCTGTTACTTCGTTGTTTATAACCGCATTATTATTCACCAAAGTATCGTCATAACTTTCCTCACTGACGTCAATATTGTTGTCTGAATTTGCGCCGGTCTGACTGTTTTGCGCCGCAATCTCACGCAGTGTCTCATCTTGCGTCAAGGCTCTGACCTGGCCTTCTTCACCCACCATAAATCCCAGCCACCTATTCAAAGCATTCACCACTACCAAGCCCCAATTGCCCCCTTCTACCGTGGTGTTGGCTAGTGAGATATTACTGGCTGTTACCTTGCCGTCGCCCGTCACAATGCTCCCACCGCCTGTGTTAGCCATTGCCTCATTCTGACCTGTGATGGCATCCGCTCTCACTTGCGTATTAATATCCGCATCATTATTTATGTCAGTCGTCTGCTCCTCTGTCACTTCCACGTCAATTCGATTGTCTGACTCCGCTCCCGTTCCATTACTGTACGCATCCACCGCCAAATTACCAAAACCAGCCGCTGCCGCTAAAGCACCAAATTCCGGCAAAACAATATTTCCGTTCAAGTTGCCAAAAATGTCCGCTACCGTCAGCCACAGGCCGCCGTTGATCACCGTTGTATTAAGTAAATTCACTAGCGTCGCCGCAATATTTGCATCGCCGGTTGCTATCGAACCCCCACTGGTATTTTTATTCGCTTCGTTTTGGCCGCTGATAGCCGCTAAATCTAAAATATTATTTATCACGCCATCATTTTGCACCTCGGTCAGCTTATCCACTATCGTGTTAATGCTAACCTGATTATCCGAGTTCGCTCCGGTCGTGTCATTTACTGCCCTCACTGATCCGCCACCGTCTCCTGTTAGACTGCCCAACATAGCGCCAAACTCTAACATTAAATCTCCATTGTAATCGCCGTCATAGCCATTAACATTTAAACCGGAAGAACCACCCAAAGTAGTAAAATTATCGTTTTTAACCTGTGTCACACCGATACTCGCATTACCCGTCGTTATGCCATCGGCCTGCGTATTTTTATTCTGACTGTTTCCGCCCGTCTTGGCCGTTGCATCCACATTAGTCGTATCATTTATGTTGTTGTTAACCGCAGTATTAGCAGTGCTAGCAACCCCTGCTGTCACATCATTATTTGATCCTTCGCCGGTATTGCTATTTGTTCCGGTAATATCGCTGCCTGACCCTTGCGTCACACCTTGCGCTGCTCCCTGGTTAGCTCCTTGTCTATTATCTGCCACACCTTCCGGCAAAGTGCCTTCCTCATCAGCGCCCAGATCGTCAGCACTCAAACCACCCTGGTCAACACCTTGGCCTGCTCCCTGGTTAGCTCCCTGGCCACAACCCGCCCCCGTACATGCTGGAGCTCCTGTATCCTCTGGGGCACCTGTCTCCTCCGGCGCTCCCGTAGCATTACCCGCCGCATCTACCGCCACTTCATCCGCCAAAGCTATCGCTGGACTTGACACGCTCATCCACAACATAACAAACACTCCTACCACTCTCTTCAATGCTATAAATTTTCTTTTCCTTTTAGACATGTAATTTGGTTTATTATTTAGGATTTTTCGGCTTCGAATTTGTTTTGCCTGCCTGCCGACAGGCAGGGATTTTTTGATGTTTCGGATTAGGGTTTAGCCCTCCTCCTCATGAGGAAGGACGGTTAAGTACCATCCCCCCCACACAAAGACAACAACTAATTAATTAGCTGTTGTTAGCGCTGTTAGTGATATTGATTTCTACATCAACATCTCCGCTTGTTTGGCTGCCTGCCTCGGTGTTTTTGTTCTGTTCATTATCACCGGTATTGGCATCGACATCTACATCGTTGTCGATTTCGGCGTCGTTATCGACGTCTACATCAACATCGTTATCGACATCTAGCGTATTCTCGTTATCAGAATCCGCGCCGGTTGTGTCGTTGGTAAAGGTACCTTCGACTTCAACATCGCTCAAGCCAGCACCTGCTACACTTGAACCGTTGTTTACGTCATTTACGAGATCAACCAAGACATCAGCTTTACCTGAAGTCTGGTTTCCACCTGTGGTATTTTTGTTCTGTTCATTACCGCCGGTGTGAATGTCAACATCAACTTTATTATCAACGTCGGCATCATTATCGATCTCGAGATCGTAATCATTGTCGATATCAAACTCGTTCTCGTTGTCTGAATCGGCACCGGTTGTCGAGTTTTCTCCTTCGACATCAACTGATACTGCATTACCAGCAGCACCATCTAAGCCGGCTTCATTGTTCGCCCAGTTCGAAATCATTGTTGTTAATGATGCCGCTCCGGACTCTTGGTCGCCAGCTTCGGTGTTCTTGTTCTGCTCGTTGTCGCCGGTCTCGGCGTCAAAATCAAGCTTATTGAAGATATCAGCTATGTTATCGAGATCCAGTTCTACGTCGTTATCAACGTCTAACTCATTCTCGTTATCAGAATCCGCACCAGTCGTGTCATTGAGGAAATCCCCAGTAACATCGAGGTCGCCTTCAGCTGCTCCCATCAAGGAAGAGCCTTCATTGACAACCGTCTCCCATTCGCCTGACACGTCAACCGCGCCCGACTCCTGGCCACCCGCTGTGGTATTCTTTTTCTGCTCATTGCCGCCTGTATCGGCGTCAACGTCAGCAATGTTATCGATATCTTCTGCGTCGTTATCTACGTCTACGTCTAGGTCATTGTCTACATCGTACTCATTCTCATTGACTGAGTCGGCACCGGTTACTAAATTGTCACCAGCTACATTTACGCTGGCGGCCAATACCGGAGATGACACAAACATTAGAGCGAGGGCAGACACGCCTAATAGTGCACGAAGAGTTTTCTTCATCTGTACTCACCTCCTTTCACAAATAATCCACACATGCGTAATATTTTCCGCCTGTTTATAACTAAAATCGTCTACCTAAATAAAAAACACCTATCGTTATTTCCTCCCACACAGACGAACATGAACCGTACTATCCAGTAGTGGTAAGGCCCCCTCCAACTCAAGTGTTTATAAAACCCCCTCTAAAAACACATTTTTTGACCTCATACCTTCGTATCACAATCAGTGGCGCCAGCAAGCAAACTTATCCACAAAAACAGTGGATAACTCAGCTTTTCCACAGGCTAGCTACCAATTTTCATCAAAGAGCCTTCCCCAAACACCGCTCAAAATATTTTCCCCTCCTTATCGCCCATCACAACCACACGCTTTCATCAGGCTTACCGCGTACTCCGCCATCCTCGCACCTTCAAGTTTCCAAAATCCATCAGCGTAAAATCAAACGCTCTCTTTTCTTCGTCCTCGCCGCACCCGGAAAGCTTCGCCTGCATTTGCACGCGTCCATCTATTTCTTCACCATTGACCAAACGCCTAGTTAAACCCGACAGGCTCACTGCCGGAAGCTGCCAGCCGCTAAAAGAATATGTATCGCCGCACTGGCCGCTAAATAATTCCTGGCTCCCAGCAAAACTAACGCCCGCTGGCACTGCTACGTCAGCTGATTCATACCCCGTCGTCCCTGTGTAAGCTAGCTGAGCTGTCCAAGCTATTCGCTCCTCCCCACGCGAGCGAATACTCACGTCAACTTTAGGTACAAATACCAACTCCCCGGATCGCCATTGCAAACTAGGCTTACTAAAAGATAATCTTGTTGTGCATCGGCAAGTTTCCTCTATAGGCGAGACAGCCAGTTCATTTTCTCCAGCTGTTCTTTCCGCTTCCCGCTCCACTCGACGCGCCTCAATCTGTGCCCGTCGTTCGGCCAGACGCTGCTCCAGCTCAGATCGGTCATAAGCAACCACCGGTGTTGCCACCAACAACAATCCTCCCACTACCAAAACCAACCACCCGTGACCACTATTAAATAATGACATAATCTCTCACCCCCTTTTTCTGCATATCTGAGTTAGTCTACAGGACACTAATGCATTCACAACGACCTCTTTGTGGATAACTTTATTTACCCCTTGTACGTTCCTGGAACGTACAAGGGGTTGATTTAGCTTTTTGAGGCAATGGACGTTCCAGGAACGTACAACGAGGTTGCGCCACTTAATTTATTTATTTACCGATTACTTATTAACTGATTACCAGCTACAACTCACACGTCTTTTCTACTTCCGCGTCGCACGTATCTGCCCCTTGTTCTCCCTTCGCCACATCCACCCCCGCCCCACCTGTTAACACGTCATCTCCCTGACCTCCCTTAAGTGAATCATCTTCCCCCTCGCCGTTCAAACTGTCATTACCTAAATCGCCACGTAGGCTATCCTTGCCCGCTCCACCAAATAAAGCATCATTCCCTTCATTCCCGCGCAGTGTGTCTGAACCCTCTCCGCCCAGCAGCACGTCGTTACCTTCCCCTCCACGCAACGAATCGCTACCCGTGCCGCCCAGCAAGCAATCATCCCCACCTAAACCGCGGATCGAATCAGAGCCTTCTAATCCAAAAATTAGGTCGTTACCAGCCGTACCGCGCAGCAGATCAGAACCCGCTGACCCCACCAGTATTTCTCCCGTCAGGTTAAAACCTGTACCGCCGCACTCGACCGGTATTTCCGTCTCCGCTCCCGCTAATCCCAGCGTGATATCAAAAGTCACGCTGTTATTATTAAAATAGTTTCCTATCTCCGGCATAAAAGTAACTGCAAAGGTTATTTCCACCGTCTCGCCAGCACTCATCTCTGCCAAATCCAACACTCCCGGCACCGCACTCTCCCCAAAAAACTGCGCCAAAGTCTTAAACCCTGTCCCGCTCCCTTCGCCATAAACTGACGCACCGTTCACTTTTACCACCACGGCCAGTACGTCAGCCAAGCCACCTACCGTAGCTGTCTGTGCCACCCTCACTCCTACTGTCCGCGTCACCGTATCGTTATTAGTCACCATCACCATCCTTGTTTCTATCTGTCCCGGCATCATATCTGATACCTCGAATATCGGGTCGCCAGTCAGCTCCCCGGCCCAGTCTATCACCAAGTCTCCAGTTTCTCCCTTCGCCATCAATGGCCACCAGCCACTTCTCACGGCCAGTCCGCTCACGGCTCCCAGAGTAACTACCCAAAGAATTAATTTAAACCAAGCTTTTTTCATAATGACTCAGTAGAACTCACACTATTTTGTGGTTCAGATTCCTCCCGCAGCACAAAATCCAACGCATTGTCACCAGAGTCAAAACCATTACCCCTCGTTACGTCAGCTCCACCAGGACCCATCGTCACAGCGTCAGCGTCCGACACAGCCTTTCGTTCAATACTCTCGTCTGCTCCGGGATTTGTCCCAAACGCCACACCCTCCACAAATTGAGTTCCGCCGCCTGTACCCCAAGCTACCTGATCAATAACCAGATTATCATTATCCCGAAGAGCAACGCTGCCACCACCAACTAAATTGCTACCGTTAAATATATCCGCCCCCACAGACGCGTCAAAACTATCATCCGAGGTAGCCCAAAGAAGATAGCCGTGAGCTTGGATTGTCCTATCAATATCCGCATATAACGACGACTCTGTACCTGCACTATTACGCATACGTAAGTCCCAATTAATCAGATTAACGTCATCACTAGTTGGGTTATACAGCTCTACAAAATCCTGATCGGCCCCACCGATTCCAGCAATCTGCACCTCGCTTATTACCACATAATTTGCCGACCCCAGCGAACGATCAACCGTCAACCGCCATGGATCACTCCATGCACTGTAATTCTCACCGTCATATGACCGCACGTGCCACCAATAAACTCCATCTGGCGTTCCTGGCGCTGCTATTTGTGACAATGACAATAAACCCGAAGAATAAGCTACCGGACTAAACTCGGCATTATGTGCCGACTGATATTGGTATTTTATAACACCGCCACATGCCGCCGTCGCCTCCATCCAGTCTAAGTACGGACTAGTCACCCAGTGTGAACCAGCACCAGCCACCATGCCATCCGGTGGATACAAATGCACCGGCGCTGTGGACTGCGTCCAACAACCGGCGGTAAAAGTATTATCCGCGCTGACTTCGCTATCCGTGTACAACGCCCATGTTGATGGCACCATGAAAATCATTGCCCCTGCAAACACGGCCAGTCTAGCCACTACGCTATCCAACGGCACCAACATTTTTTCTCTTCTTACAATTGGTTTAAGCACCATAACAACCTCCTCCTCTTTTCTTTGTCTTTTCAAAACCCGATCAGCCATCTCCGGTATCAGCCTGTTTGCCCTCCCTAATCTCGCTTGTTTTCCCGTCAACTTACCCTTTCGCATCTCCCGCCAAATCACTCTTATCTCTCCTCCAATAACCAGCAACGCTGGCAACAACACAAAAGCAACATACCCTAATTTTGTCTTCCCGAAAGCTAGTGCCTTGCCAATGTATGGCACTAAAAATATCTGTCGTCCTATTACCTGCTCTACCGCCACCAGTCCTTCATCCGGCGTATTATTCGCGTCCCCTTTTGTTACATAATTAACATTACTCTCTGTCCCCCGCACTTCCGCAATTCGGTGCGTCACAATCATTCCACTATTATCTAAACTCTTATAAGCAATCACATCACCGACAGTATAAAGCGGTCGGCCCTTAATTTCTTTATCGAAGTGTGGCCGCACCACTACTAAATCACCCACTCCGATAGCCGGCGCCATGCTACCCGAGCGGACAATTAAGCCCTGGTTGCCAAACACTGGCACCACTAAGATCAATAATCCCGTGGCTACCGTAGTCACGCCAATTAACACCATCCATCCGGCTGTTCGACCTACCGTCCGCCACCACTTATTTTTTGTCGGCTGCTTAATCATTTTTTCTTCCCACCTTACCCCTCCTGCTAGGACAAACCTACTAGTTCAAATAAAGCCCAAGTTTGTCCTAGCAAAATTCTCAACTACCGCTGTACGTTTATACGTCGGTATCGTCGTAGGCCACTAAGTTCTCTTCAAAGAGATACTCACTAGGATTCCAGCCCGTCATCTGTCCACCACTCCAGTCCGAACTCAAGACCACCCACAGCTTTGCCCCCTCGCCATTAGCATCTGTCGCTATGGGCAAATCTGCGTTAAGATCGACGTCTCCGCTAGTATTGGCGCTTCCATCATTGTCGGTCGTAAACGAGCCAAGATTAAATCCGCCCGCCCCTGGCCATGGATCAGGATAATAGATCAAAGAGTATCCCGTATTGGCATTCATCCCCCTGACCATCAAGTCGTAATCGAACGTAGCCTTTGCCGTCACGAAACTTAGGCTGCCGTACCGGCCGTCATTGACGATATTCCAGGCGGTGTCTTTGTTCTCCAGCTCCAAGAAGGTTCTCTCGCCGCAAACGAAGTTATCGTTATTCCTTGCTTGTACCGCCATAAACGACATATCGCCCATCAATTTGTCCGTCTGCGCCGCATCCGTCACTAACGATCCGTCGCACGTAAATCCCGGATCTGTCGCCGGACTATCCCCTTCATCAGTTGTCACTGCGTTCTGCGTGAGGGTCCCAAAACAAAACGCTTTGCCTATATGCACCGTTTGTTCTCCTGGCAACGGACTAGGTGTGACTCCGAACAGATTGTTCCGACTATCCACGATCGGAAATGTCTGTCCAACGTTATTAGCGCCGCTGGGCAAGTCCGCCGGCGTCCCCGACATCACCACTCGCTCATTATTCTCCAGCACATTATTTCCATTATCAGCCCAGAAAATGAAACTTAATTCATTTCTAAGATCGCCATCCCATAAGTCACTATCCGCCTCACTGCACGTTCCATCATCCTCCAGTTCCGGTTCGGTACAATCCACGTCGTCGTCCTGCGTCACCTTCAAGTTCGCACAAACCCACGATGGATTATCATTCACCTTAAGACTAATCGTGTCCTCTTCCCAATCACCCGGCTTTAAATCCGAATAATTAAAGAATAAATCATCACTATTAAGATCTTTCAGTGGCCAGCTGGAACCTGACTGTGGTTCTCCGTTATACCAGGCATCATTTCCCACCTGCAGATCAATTTCGCCCGCCGCGAATACGTTACCAGAGCTCGTCTCGCTATCGCTGAAAAAAGCAAACGTTGCTCCCACCACGAAAGCGGCGGACGCGAAGATAGACAACGCACTAAACACAATTCGTTTATTCATCACTTTTCACCTCCTTCCGGATCATAAGTTTTCCCAACTATCACGCCATACAAAAAACACAGATTATTTCTGCGTTTTGTATCGGATGTTAGTTTTTAGCTGCACTACTACTTTCCCCAGCGTGCACGCTAGTAGGGATTAATAGGAGTATCCCCCTTCCCTCCATTACTCAACTATATTATAGCACTAATTTACTCTTATCGTTATCCACCAAAATGCCCCAACGTAATTTCCCAAGTTTCTTAACAACCAAACCAGCCTTCCGGCCGGTGAAAACTTCCCTTTTGTCTATTTTTCATTTTTTACTTTCACCTTCACTTTACCGATTCCCTTGTCTGCTGCCTTAGACATAGTTACTTGCAATATCCCCTCTCCCAAGTCTGCTTCGGCCGAACCCTGCTCCACCATCATCAATGTGTTGTCTAGTAAGCTTTCCAGCTCTGCCCACGGCTCCCACCTCACCAGTCTCATCTTTTAGCGCCTCCTGTTTGTTGGATTTATGTTAAATTTATATAAACTCTTTTCCAGCATACTCAAACTTTCCTAGCTTCAATAGAACCTAAACTACCTCCACCATCTTTGCTTCTCTATTAATTATCTATGCGTATCAGCACTAAAATATTACTTGCCTTGTTAGTTCTTCTAGTTGGTGCTTCTATCTTTTTTTACCTTAGCGGCGTTATATCGAAGGACCGTGGCTTACCCGGCCCCCTCCGTGGCCCTAAAGGCTATCCCGGTAATCCGCTCACTGTGGCCGGAATACTAGCCGAAACAAATAAACATCGGCAAATCAATAACTTGGCTCCTCTGGTACTCAATTCAACCTTGAGTCAGGCAGCCGATAATAAACTTAAGGACATGTTTGCCAGACAATATTTTGATCACGACTCACCAGATGGCATCGGCCCAGCCGATATCGTCGATCGGGTCAATTACCAGTATTTGCGTATCGGCGAGAATCTCGCCTTAGGCAACTACGCTGACGATACCGACTTGGTTCAAGCCTGGATGGACAGCCCTGGTCATCGCGCCAATATTTTAAGCCAGGGATTTTCAGAAATCGGCATTGCGGCCACCGCCGGCAAATTCGACGATCGATCAACTTGGTTAGCCGTACAAACATTTGCCTTACCCGCTAACGCATGCCCCCAGCCGGATGAAACAATTCAACAATCATTCAATGAACAACAGACAACTTTGAGCCAATTAGCCGATCAGTTAAGCACTACAAAAAACGACTTGCAGCAACGCCAAGAACGTATCGACGCCTTGCTTGCTGACGCCACGCGTCTGTCTAACTCTGGTAACGAAGAAATTGCGCGGGGCAACACCATAATAAAAGAGGGCAAAGACTCCCAAGCCCCCAATACACCTAGTGATGCTGACGCCTTATATAAACAAGCCCGACAACTCCAGCAAGACGGCCAAACCTTGCAGCAGCAAGCCACCACCGCCAGCAATACCGCCTCTTTGCTCAACCAAAAACAAACCACCCAACTCGCAGATTACAATAACCAAGTTACTACTTATAACCAGCTAAACGAAAAATTAGCCAGCCTGTCTGACCAGCTCAATCAACAAATCAATACCTACAACGATTGCGCTAATCAATATTTAGAATAAATCGAAATGGCTATGCACCCACTGCCATTATACGTAGTGGTTCCTCGCTCCATAGATCATTCAACCGTCTCTCTTCTATGGTCTTTTTTATTCCTTCCGCCAACGAAAACTCACTCTTCACCCCCACCAGTTCAGCCATTTTTTTGGTGGAAGCGAGTCGACGTGCCACCTCTCTGTTTCTGGCTGGTAAAAACTTTAACGCGTCCTGGCCTTTTGTCCCGGCTACCCCATTAATCAAAACAGCCAAATCTAATATACTTGCTTCACGTCCTGAACCAACATTGATTACTTCCCCCCACGATCGCTGGCCCTCGGCCGCCGCCAATGTCATCCGCACATTATCCGCGACATATACAAAATCCCGGGTCTGTCGGCCATCGCCAAAGATTGTCAGATTTTTTCCCGCCAACGCCTGGTTGATAAAGATTGATACCACAAACCCATAGGCCGTCCCGATCTGTCTCGATCCGTAAACATTAAAGAAACGCAGACTGACCGTGGGAATACGATGTTCCTGCCACAACGATGCAAATAAATGCTCCCCGTATAGTTTTACTGCTGTATATGGCGTCCAGCCAATTATCCCATCTTGCTCCTTCTCCGGCAGCCGACGAGGATTGCCATACACTTCAGAAGATGACGCAAAAACTATCTTTTCTACCACTCCCTCTTTCGCCAACCGCGCCAAATTTCGCATACCCAATACATCATTCAGTACTCCTATCGGCGCTTCCTCTGTTCGCTGCACTCCCACCTGTGCTGCGTAATGGAACACCGCTTCAAACTTGTTCCCCAAGAGCTGCTTCATGAAACGCCAATCATTTACATCACCCTCTATACCTTGCACCCCTTTCAACTCAGCAATATTGGCCTTTTTGCCCGTACTAAAATTATCCAGACAAGTCACTTGATAACCTTCGTCCACTAAGGCAGCGCACATATGTGAGCCAATAAATCCTGCCCCACCTGTCACTAATGCTCGCTTCATAACAATAATTTCCTTAAATTGCCCTAATTAAAAATAAAAATGGAGGTGCTTCTCAAAAAGCAATCCCTCCACTCCAGCTTTTCCCCGTCGATTAAACTTATTCTCCACTATAGGATAGTTAATCAATTATGCAAGATCCCCTGCCCTGTTCCGCAAGTCTGTTCGACAAACTAGACGCATTATCCTACTCTTCCAACTTATGAAAGGTATTCTTCCGATAAGCATAAATACTATATTCTGGTGTTTTATTAGTGGCCTGCGCTATCTATCAGACCATTCCTCAAACAACAACTCTCCACGCCCCTTATCCAACGCCCAATTGTTATCTGCCGCTAAGGACGTCGCCGTGTGTTTGCCTGCGCATAACGAAGAATTGGTCCTCAAGGATGCCATTGATTCATTGCAAAGACTTGTTCCCGTTCGTCAGATCTACGTGGTTAGCGATGGTTCACATGACCAAACAGCCCAGATCGCCCGCCAAATGGGTTGCATCGTCCTAGAACAAAACCCCGGTCTTGGCAAAGCGAAAGCCCTGCAGAAAATCATTGCCTACTTTAGATTACTCGACCGTTATCACTACCTGCTGATTGCTGATGCTGACACTATTTTCGATCAAAATTTCTTACGCCATGCCTTGCCGTTATTTGATCCTGCCAAACATGTGGCCGTCGTCGCTGCTTATACTAAAACGCGCTGGCAGAAACATCCCGGTTTTTCCCGACGCATGCTTTTTGTCGCCTATCGCATGCGGTTATATGGTTTTATCCAGCCCATCATTATGTATGGCCAGACCTGGCACCACACCAATGTTAATCCGGTGATTCCCGGATTTGCCTGCCTCTATCGCACTGACATTTTGCGCCACCTCAACTTTTATGCCCCCGGCGTTATTCTCGAGGACTTTAATATGGCCTTCCAGCTGCACAAACAAAAGCTCGGCACTATCGCTCACCACCCGTCCGTTATCGCTACCACCCAAGACCCAGATAACTTTGCCGATTATCGCTCGCAAATACTGCGCTGGAACCTAGGCTTTTTCCAGACGATCAAATACTGGGGCGTCTGGCCATCCTTTTTCTGGTTATCACTTGGCGTGTCCTTAATCGAAACTTTTATTTTTGCCTTGCTGCTTTTTATTATTCCCACCCTTCTTCTTCTCGCTCTCAGTTATTACTTTGTGCCCAACCTCTTCCCCTCCGATAATTCTGCCTTGATCTGGCTAAGTACCCACTGGATTGAATTATCAACCATCTACGCCTTCCTGATACTAGCCGACTACCTTATTACTATCTTTGTCGCTTTCAAAGAACAAGAGGATAAACTATCCATCTACGGTCTTGTCTTCATCTTTTTGCGCTATGTAGATGCCGCCATTTTCCTCTATGCCTTCAAAGAAGCCATTGCCACAAAATCATCTGGTGTTTGGGTGCCTCCCGAACGCCGCTCGGAGCCATCTCCTCAACAATAAGAGATTACCACTGCCTAATTGTTTGTTTTGCCCCTCTCTACAAAGCACCAAATTTTTCCCAACCTTGATTGTAGGTAACAACTTCAATACCGCTATCGCTAATTGTCTGTAACATTTCTTCTAGATCAGACGGCGTAGTGAAATAAGCATCATCGCCCATTTCCGCAATCTTATGGTAAACAATCACGATCCACTGCCCCTTATTTTTTGCTTCATTAACCCAATCAGCAATCGTCGCGGAATCTGTTGCTGTCGTTACCCCATGTACCTTAACCTCCCAGGGCAATATACCTACCGGATTGCTTCCTTGTTCATAAGCCCGGACTGATTTGTAAGACTTGGTCCCCAAAGCCATAATCTCTGCGTTGTAAGCGCCAAACGGTAAAGCAAAATGGTTAACTACTAATCCCTTGCGTTCCAGTTGCCGCTTTGAATTATTTAGCTCTTGTTTAACCTTATTGACTGATAACGTAGTCAGGTCCTCGTGCGTTATACCATGAGAAACAACTTCCCAACCCTTTCGTTGTAACGCTTGTAGTTGTTCCCAGCCCATAAATCCATCCTCGTCAACCATTTCGGTAATTACCGCGGTTGACCCTTGCCAGCCCTGCTTTTCCATGGCCGGTAGTGCCTCTTCGTAAGTACTCAATTCTCCATCATCAAACATAATAGTGACCACTCCCACTCCCGGTTCATGCTCCTTTACAGCAATATCATCAAACCACGCTTGCCCCCTGGCGTCACCTAGAATCGGCACCAGGAAGATATGATCGATTGGCTGATTCACAGCCGCTAACGTCCCGGTATTAAAGCCAATCCATCGCCAGCCAAACGTGCCAAAATTGGGTACCGAATTCCAATAAACCACGGAACCGTCCTGTAAATATATTTCCGCGTATAAGCTAGCTCCGAACCACCCACCTGCTTGATTTACAATCCTATCACCTTTTATGTATCCAGTAATTTGCACCGGTTTTATTTCTCCTTGTTGCAAATCAATCCTCTGGTAAGCCCCGGCCGTCCCTGGATTACTGCGATCGCTCTGCAAAGTAATACCCCATGCCCCCGTATGCGCTGCCTTTACTCTTTTATATCCCTGTTCATACGGCAACCACCCGGCGGCCACTTTTTTATCAGTCCCCGTCGCTTGGTCTTCAAAGCCAGGATTTATTATCGAGCCAGCCACTTGTGCCTTTGCTCCACCCGTCGACCACACCATACTGCCCGCTATTAATAAAGTTACAAAAGTAACATTGACAGCCTTGCCAATAAAACCACTTAATATATTAGTCATGGATAATATCTTATTTATAAAATCTATCAATCCTATCACGGCCATTAACAAATACAAATACTTAGCCATTACTATTATAACAAGTGTTTTTATTGCCACTATAACTTTTTTTATTAAACCTACGCTAAATACCATCACCTCCATACCTCCTGGATCTGTTCTGCCCGCATCTACCCCAGCATCACCCCTGATAAAGTCTGTCCGCGTCGACTTATCCTCCATGGACATACCTGAAAATCAAGCTGCTTTCCGCCAACAACTTATCAGTCAATTAACCTCTGCCGGAGCCAACACAGTTTTTATTAATCCCTGGAGCGATGGGAATGCTAACTATCATAGCTCCCTTGCTCCCATAAGTCCCTTTGGACAACAGCAATGGCTTGAGAAATTTATCACCGAAGCCCACGCCGCTCATTTACAAGTATATGCTTGGTTCGTAGTCGGCAAAGACAATTTTCCCGCGCAACAACATCCCGACTGGTACGCCCGCACGATCAACAACGAACCTTATAATCAAACTGACGAGCCGGGCATTAATTTGCCTTTTGCTTCTTTAGCTCATCCCGACTTTATCAAATATCACTTACAGGTGATTAACGAAGTCAATCAATTACCCCTCGACGGCTGGGTAATATCAGAACCTTTAATTGGTTGGGGTGACAAAGACGATAGCTTCTACACTGACTTCTCTGATCCCGCCATCTTTATATATCAGCAAGCAGGCATCCACCAACCCACTCAGCTCATAAAAAATCTTAATCTTTCCGGCCAATCATCTGATCTTGAACTATACGATCGCCTAGTCAATGCCCGGGCAGGCATAGTAACAAACTTTGTCGCCCAGACAATGCAACAAGTCAGGCGACACGCTAACCGACCCATTATTATCACTATTTTTACCGAGCCGGACGCTCGAGGTAATTTACTATCGTCCAGTGCTATTAAAGAGTGGCTGGGTACGGATATTGCCGCACTGTCCTCACTGCAACCAAATATCATTGAAATTCAAAGTCTTTTCCTCGACTTCGAGCATCCCCAGCCACCCAACTGGACAGCCTCCATGGTTCGGCAATTCAAACAACAGCTCAAGAGTGATATTCCCGTAGCCGTCAGCGTGCAAGGTTTTGCCAGCGAAGACCCTCTGCCTCCCGCTCAATTTGCTGCTGCTATAACTGCCGCCACGCAAGAGTTCCCCGCCGGCGTTTCATTTTACGCCTATCACACACTCACCCCCCAACACTGGCAGCGACTATCCAGCCTTTGGAAAACAAAATAATTTTCGCAGAAGCCCCAATTTATTTCTATTCAATTTACTGCTGTCTCAGTGGAGCTTAGGCGCCATCCAAAAATAACTTGACCAGATCTCGTTCAATATGCGTCGAGATACGGCTTTTCCAATTGCCTGCCGGCCATAGCTTTCTTGACCACCGTAACTTTAGCGAAGGTGGTAGCGACGGCTGGAGCGAACCAGGAGCCGTAGCCAAGCTACGGTGAGTGGTTCGCGACTGAAGAAAAGTCGTAGATTGGCGCATAGTGGGCGAGAAATGGTTAAGTTATTTACGGATGGTGACTTACCTCGTTTGTTCTTTATCGCTTCTTAACATCTCGCCAGTTTTGGCCAACCGCCACTTCCACTTCCACTGGTACATCCAGCTTAACTGCTCCCTCCATAATTTCCTTCATTACTCGCGCAATTTTTTCCGCCTGCTCTTCTGGCACCTCGCAAACTAGTTCATCATGCACGGTTAATACCATTCTTGCTTCCACAAAATCCCGCCGCAGCACCGCTGCTAAATCTATCATCGCTTTCTTTAGTATATCCGCCGCCGTACCCTGTACCGGAAAATTAAAGGCTGCCCTCTCCGCCCCCGATCTCACCATTGGCGCTCGCGAATTTATCTCCGGGATATAACGTCGTCGTCCCAACAAAGTTTCCACAAACCCCAGCTCCCTCGCTTGCTTAACTGTGGCATCAATCCATCGCGTAATCCCTTCATACTGCTCCTTATATCTCTCAATAAATGATCGCGCTTCCTCCACTGATACGTCAGCCGAACGAGCAAATTTTTGCGCACCCATGCCGTACAACACGCCGAAATTCAGTGTCTTAGCTTGCCGCCTCTGTTCTTCGGTCACCTGACTTATTTCTACCCCATGCACCCAAGCCGCTGTTGCCCGGTGAATGTCTTCACCAGCTCTAAACGCGTCCATCATTTTTTCATCACGCGCAATATGAGCCGCCACACGCAATTCCAGCTGGGAGTAGTCCGCTTTCACTAGTCTCATCCCCGGCTCAGCAACAAATGCCGCCCGAATTTCTTTGCCTAAGTCTGTTCGCACTGGAATGTTCTGCAGGTTCGGATCAGAGGAAGATAGTCTCCCCGTGGCAGCTACTGTCTGATTAAATTTGGCGTAGATTCTGCCCGTCTGTTTATCTGCCAATCCCGGCAACGTCTCAATATAAGTATTCAGTAACTTGCTGACTTCCCGATAGTCTTCTAGCCAGGCAATAATCGGGTGCTTCCCTTTAAGTTTATCTAGCTCAGCCGCTGCTGTAGAAAATCCCGACTGCGTCCGCGTAATGCCGACTATTGGCAGCTTCAACTCTTCGTATAATACTGTTCGCAATTGCCGTGTAGAGTTAACGTTGAATTCCTTCCCCGCTGATCGCCAAATCTTCTCCTGTAGACTATTTCGTCTTTCTGCCACAATTTTACGCAGCTTCTCCAGCTCCTTGATATCAATCATCACTCCCGCCAGTTCCATCTCCGCCAATATCGGTATTAGCGGCATCTCTAATTCCTCAAATACACGCGTTAGCCCCTGCCCAGCCATCTGCTTCTCAAAAACCTCATACAATTGCCACGCTACCATCGCATCCTCGCAGGCATACGGCGCCACCTGCTCCAAAGGCACATCACTCATAGCCAGCTGCTGCTTACCAGTGCCAATCAAGTCCGTTATCGGTATGCAGCTATAACCCAGCTCTTGTTCTGCTAACATATCTAGACCGTACTGCCTTGACCCTGGATTCAATAAATAACTCGCCACCATTGTGTCAAAAATAATCGGACCTAAAGTGATTCCCGACTGCGCCAGCACCTCGACGTCATATTTCAGGTTATGACCGATCTTGCCCACCTGTGGATTTTCCAGCAGCTCTCGCCATACCATCACCTGCTTGCGATCAGTCGGTGCGTACCAAGCCTCAATCTTCTGGCCATTTTTTACCGCAAAACTTAAACCCACAATCGGGTATTCCCTCGCTCCTAATCGGTCATTCTCCGTGTCTACCGCCACGTACTTCTCCTTATTTAAACGTTTTATCAGCTCCTGCTGCTGTCTCTCACTCTCCACTAAATAAAAATCATTCATTTGCCCGCGCGCCACTTTCCGGCTCGATCTTGCCGCCAGTTGATCAGGCAAAATACGTTTTAATCCGCGCGACTTTGGATCCGCTGGCACCAAACTTGTTTTCTCGTGCAATTTAGTCAAATCTTCTGACGCCTCTTGGTTTCTAAAAAGCGTGGGCTGCACTCCGCCTCGTGCGCTCCGCGGCAATCTTCCTAATAAACTGCGAAATCCCAGCTTCTCAAATACCTGCCTTACCTGCTCCACATCAAAGTCATCAAGCTTCGCGTCATCTATATTAAACTTTATTTTCACATTTCTTTTTATTGTCGCCAGCTTTCGGCTAAACAGCGCTGCCTCCCGCTGATCCTCCAGTCGACTTTTCACCCGCGGCACTACTTCCTCCAGATGAGCATAAATTTCTTCAATCGATCCGTATTCGCTAACCAAGTCCTTAGCCGTCTTATCACCTATCCCGCGCACCCCTGGAATGTTATCTGAAGGATCGCCAGCCAACCCCTTATAATCCGGCAGCAGCAACGGCTCAAAACCATATCGCTCACGCACCAATGCTTCGTCGTACAGCACCGTGTCGCTCATCCCTCTTTTTAATGTAAAGACTGTCACGTCATCATTCACCAGCTGCAGCGTGTCCTTATCGCCAGTTACCACCACCACTTTAGCTTTCCCGACCATCTGTTTAGCCAAGGTGCCAATAATATCGTCCGCCTCAAATCCTTGTTTATCAATAATAGGAATGTTAAACGCCGTTAACACCTCCCGTACCACTACGAATTGTGCAATTAACTCATCGTCCGGTTTTTTTCGATGCGCTTTGTATTCCTGATATGCCAGATGTCGAAAGGTTGGCCCTTTTAAATCAAAAGTAGCTGCCACGTGCGTCGGCTTAACCGTCTTCAGCATTTTCAGCAGCATCGTGGTAAACCCATAAACAGCTCCAGTCGGTTGACCTTCTTTAGTTGTCATTGGCGGCAACGCATGATACGCCCGATGAATCAATGCGTGCGAATCTATTAAAGCAAGTTTTATCTTTCCCTTTTTGTTTTTCATCTCATTCTTCTCTACTCATCTTGGTTCTATTACTACAGTCCTTTCTTCTAAATTCTTACCATGGGCAAACTTTATCCGCCACATGTTCTCCTGCCCTACTATTCCCGCAATGCCGCCTTCTCCTAATCGATCAGCCCATTCAATAACAGTCAGCCGGTCTTTTTTTTCTGCCTGTTCTAAAACATCTTTGACCGCTGGATCACTAGCTACTTCGTCCATCGACAAGCGATACAAGTCAACATGCACCAACTTCCCGAAGCCCTCCCCTCCTTTACCAGGGGGAAGATTATATTCCGCCACAATGGTAAACGTGGGCGAAGTAACTGATTCCTTCACACCCAAAGTTTTCGCCAGGCCTTGAACAAACGTTGTTTTACCCGAGCCTAACTCGCCAAAAAGTAATAATATTTCTCCCCCGCGCAATTCCTTTGCCAATTCTCTGGCTAACGTCCGCATACTTGATGCACTGTGCACAACTTGCTTCATACGAAACTAACTTTACTGCTCTTAATAACCAAGCCGTTCATATTATGAATATATCATTTTAGATAAAAAACGGGGCCTCAAAACAAATAAGTACCCCGCTCGGTTCATCCTGCCCCTACCCCTTGATCTTCTTACTCTTCTCCTGATCCATTACATTCCGAGCAATCTCCCGGAACACCAGACTCTCCACCACATTCGCGGCACTCGAATAGGTTGCCGGCTGCTGCGTTCACCAGATCGTCTACCCAACTCTTCACCTCGTGGATTTCGTTCTGACAGACACCGGTTCCATTACACTGACTGCAAGCGCTCATAGTTACACACCTTTCTTAAACAAGAGAAGCCACTCAACTCACCAAGTAGACGCACCCTAATAACACGAGCATAGTAAGGACTTGCTTAGTACTCAAAATACCCGCCTCAAAGGCAAATTGCTAAAGAACTCGTTATTATAACGATTAAAGCTCTTGGTATCAAGCCCGCCTGTTGTAACTGCTCACAGGTCAAGGTAACCCTCATCTAAAAAACAGCCCGTCAGGGCTGTTTTACGTGGAGGTCGTGAGGCGCGCCAGCGCCGGGAAGAAGTCTCCGCGGTGCTCGTACCACGTACTCCAGGCCACGGACAGGAGAATCTCGAAGGCGTGAGCGCCGGCTTCAGTTTTACTGCCAAAACATTTTCTTCGTTTCTTGACCACGATCCGGATATCCCGCTCGGCCCGATTGTTGTCGCAGGGGATGCCCTCGAACCGGAGGCAGGTGAAGAGGGCGTGGTCGTACTCGGTGAGGAGGTTCTTGAGATCAGCCAGGGGCTTGGGATCGAGCGGGTCCCTCTGACGGAGGTGTTCGAGACGTTCACGGAAGTCTTTTTCTTGCCTCGCTCGACGACGCGGTTTGAGGGGTTCCGCCACCCGCCGTCCGTAGCTCAGCGTAGAGCTGCTGAAATTCATCATGCCAAGCTTGCACGCGCGGCTTCTTTTCTGGGGGTAAGTTCTCGTTGTTCAGCAGATCCCTTATTTTACGATACAAATGGGCCCAGCAGATTTGGTGTAAACCCGGCAAGTTTTTGTAGGCGGCGTAGCAGTCGGTAATGCGAATGTACGTTTCCCTGACCTCTCCCAGCAGTTCGCGGGCATGATCTTTACCTCTGGAGGTGGCCAGCTTGTAAACCCTGGCCGTGGAATTAACCGCGCTCATCACCCAGGCGTAACAGTGCTTGGCGAAGACCTGGATGGGCCAGACCGTTTCGTCCAGGTGGGCACCAGGGCCAGCTCTGACCTTCTCTCTAAGTTGCTCGTACTCTGGCTGCCAGTCAGTGGCCGTTTCTTTGAGAATGACCGTGATTTCGCCGTCGGAGAGGGTTAAGCCGTAAAGGTCGGTGGTTAGTGTTTTCACTTGCTCAAAGGAGCAATCGAGGATGGTGACGAGATAGGCCACGAGCAGCTTAACGTTCCTTCCCAGCGAAACGATGGAGCCGCGTAGATCCAGGGCGGCCGACCAGACGCCACATTTTGAGCAGTAGCCGCGCTCAATGATGTGTCTAGTCACAGTCTTGGTGAGTTGATTAAGGAGTTGGGGCAGAATAATGTCTTCCACGTAGCGGATAACTTCCTCAAATTGGGACAGCGGTCCGCCGCAGTGTTTGCAGGCGGTTACTGAGTGATGTTCGGTAGCGGTTATCTCCTCCGCTGGCGGGACGTGACGTTGGTAGGAGGACTTTGAGCGCTTCTTTGGCGGCCGGGGGATACTACCGGACGATCTTTGGTCAGAAGATGAACCGTCTTTATTCTTCTTCTCGCCAAAGACCATTTTTTCCAGATCGCCGATCCGCAGCAGCAGCTTTTCAATGAGCTGATCACGCTCGGCCAGTTGTTGCTTGAGCGTCTGATTTTCCCGCTGGAGCTGGCGGACTTGGGCGGTGAGTTGCTGAATACGTTGCTGCTGAGTGGTGTGCAGCGCCTTAAGATTGCGCCACTCTGTGAAGCGCTGACGAATGGTTGTTTCTGTTAGACGAAAGGGCATGGTTGTTTTTGTTTTGATGTGTTTGTTTGCGACGCTCTTATTTTACCATAGCCTTAACCGGTGAGCAGTTACCGCCTGTTCATCAACACAACACTCTTGCTAATTTTAACTAACAAAAAGAAGTAGCCCGGCTATTACTACTAAATAAATCGCAAATGGCCGCAAAGATATCCTCTCCACCACTTTCAGCAGTAAAAAGATTGCTGTCAGCCCGGCGCAAAACGACACCAATAACCCCAGTGCCATCTGCCCCCACGACAATGCTCCAGCGTTTAGCAAAGAAGCTAAACTTGTTAAACTGGCTCCCGCAATAATTGGCGCAGACATTAAAAAAGAAAAATTTGTCGCTTGTTTACGACCCAGCCCCCGCCACCGCCCGGCCGCGATTGTCATCCCCGACCGCGATACTCCAGGCAGCAGTGCGATAACTTGCGCCAACCCAATCATCACCGCATCTAAAAAACTAGCCCGTTTAATCGATATTTGTTGACCAGCCAACCAATCTGCCACTACTAAGATAACTGCTGTTGCCAAAAAACTAGCTGCCACACTGCTCGGATCCCGAAAATAGCCTGCTACTTGGTCCTGAAAAAGATAACCAACCACTGCCGCCGGGACAGTAGCTAATGCCAATTTAGCTGCCAGCTCCCGCTTATCTTTTCCCTCTTCATCATTTGTTATTACACTTCTGACCATCCCCCACCAGACCCGCCGGTAATATACCAATACGGCCAACAGTGTACCCAGATGTAAAAAAGCATCCACTGCATTCCCTTCAATATCCGACAAATTAATCAAGACGCGCACCGCTACTAAGTGCCCAGAAGAACTGACCGGCAAAAACTCCGTCAATCCCTGCACTAAACCTAGAATTATCACCTCGCTTAAAGACATAAGCACAGCGTATCTCTTTCTGGGATATGCGTGAAGCATTCATGGCCGCCGCCCCCACTTTTGCATAGTTTACCCACGCAAAATACGTCGGTCTGGATATGGAGCCCCATGGGCTGACACCTACCTATAGACATCACATCATGAAATGTCACTGCGAATAAGCGGGTGGCGGTGCGGGGGTCCCCCACCGAGCGCCAGCAGCCCTGAGCCTGCCTACCGGTAGGCAGGCTTGTCGAAGGGCGATGCCGTCGGGTGGGGGAGCAGCGCCGACAGGCCTGCCGGCCGCAGCCATAGCGAAGGCTGGACCCGTTTCTTGTCTGGTGACTTTTCATGATGTGACACCTATACTTGGTAGGCAAGCCTGCCGCCGTGGTCTCCCCACAATAACGTGGCATCCCGCCCCCTGGACGGGATGGCGGAATCCCGCGTAGCAGCCAACTGTCTGCCCCACTTTGTCCGCCAGATTGGCGGACTATCCTCCTTACTCAAGCTTCCACCTTCACCCCGCCGATGGCGGGGCTACGGCGGACAAGTCGGCTGGGCGCAGCGCGGGGTTATCCCATTCGCACCTTGTCGGCCATAGCCTTGGCGACCGCTGATTCAACCATGGCCTAACGGCCATGGTTTTCTGCGTAGTGGGATAAATCAACAACTTTTTTGTCAGTTCTTATTTTTCCCACCTACTTTTCCCCACCTATGCTGTTCCAAACAAAACACATTACCGGTACCATAGGAAGATTTATGAAATTAGCTATTAAACGCCATCGCCCCATCGCCAACCTAATACCCTCTTGTCCAAAAACATCTCTGCCGCCCAACCCTCTGCGATACCCCCCTAACTCAAACCTAGACTTTTTTAGATCAATAAATTTCTAGCGCATCTTTATAACGCGACCATATGTCTTTGTCCGAAATTCAACAAGCCAACACCATCCTTAACCGAGCCAGTAATGTTTTACTTACTGTTCCTGTTAAATCGTCCTTGGATGCCATCGCTTCCATGATTGCGCTTTTTCTCACCTTGCAGCAATCATCACAAGAGCCCGACAACCGGATCATCGATCAAGTTAGTGTCACACACGTTCCAACGTCTCTTCAGTTCCTGGCTGGTTCTTCCCAAGTCAAAACTGAGCCAACTCAGCAACCGGAATTAGTTATCGACATGGTCGGTCCGCATATCATTAAAAATATCCAGCAGCAAGAATTAAACGGCGGCACACGCCTGCACATTACTTTCCCCGCCGATACCGCCATCAGTAAAGACCAGCTGGAAACCACCGTCCGGCTGCTCCCCTATGACGCCATCATTGTTATTGGCGCCAGCGACCTGGAAGAGCTGGGACCCACCTTCACCAAACACGCTGATTTTTTTTACAACACGCCGCTGATCAATATCGATCACCGCGCCTCTAACGAACAGTTTGGCACCGTGAACTTAGTCGACATTACTACCGGTTCTTGCGCGGAGGTTGTTTTCGATTTCATCTCCGCTCGCTCACCCCAACTGTTAAACCAAGACGTGGCCACTGCCCTGTATACCGGTATTGTCTCCGGCACTGACTCGTTTCAAAAACCCTCTACCACTCCCCGCTCCTTTCAAGTGGCAGCCAACCTGTTTGAGCTTCATGCCAAGCGGGAGTTAGTTATTCAATATTTAGTTAAGACCAAACCGCTCAAACTGATTAAATTGGCCGGCTCCATTTACGCCCATCTTCGTTTCGAAGAACAAGTTCAGCTCTACTGGACCATCCTCGAAAAGAATGACTTTACCGAAAGCGGTGCCAGTTCAGCTGACGTTGCTGCTGTCATGCAAGAATTATCAAATAATATTGCTGGATTTAATGCTGCGTTCCTGCTCTATGAGGATCCCGCCTCCCCTTCCCTAGCCCCTTCCACAACCGCCGACCATACCTATCAAGCTTATCTCTTACTCGGCCATGGCTTGCGTCCGCGCCGTCGTGAAATCCAGGAGATGCTCTCCGCCACCAAAGAAAACGGCGCCCTCGTCTTCAAAGTCGTCGCCCCATCTATTGAAGCCGCCGAGCAAAAAGCTCATGAGAAAATAAAGCAAATACTTCCGTAAAATCCGAAATCCTAAATTCAAGAAATCCCTGCCTACCGGCAGGCAGGCTAAATAAATTCGAAATCCAAAAACAAAAAACCACAACCACAAAACCCAATCCGAAATCGGTAATATACTGGACAGATGGATACTATGCTCAGTAACGGGAAGCATTAACCTCCCACGTAGTCACCTACTTCCCGCGTAAAGTGTAATAAAAAAAGCCTAATGCAATTTTATGAAAATTACATCAGGCTCAAACCGATCCACCGAAAAGACCAAGAACAAAATCCCCAGAACTAACTTACGGGAGAAACAGACGACCACTCCCGGTCACCCAACTCGTTAGTAAGCCAGCGGTAGTGACAGCACCAGTGACCACCATCCCAGTACAAAGACAATATAAGCCGAGGGCCGTACGGGCGCTGCAGAATCAGACCGAAGAAGTCCAGGTAGGTAATATCTTGGGTTCGGCGCAAGTGTTCAAGAACACTATTGTTACCGTTCTTCATATAATCTTCCCACAGCGCCAGAAACTGGTTACCGCCGTGGCGGATGAGTTGGGGATAATCTTCCTTGAGCCGGCGCAACTTCTCTTCTCCTTTGATGTAACCATCTCCTTCTTTCAGACAGGTCAGGAATTGGCACGTGGAGAAGTCAACCTGTTTCAGTGCTAAGGCGCGCTCGTCTCCCTCCAATTCTTTCCAACCTTCGCCGATGAAAGCGACGGGATCGAATGGTTTGGAGCAATCAAGAATCAACGACGTCGCTGTAATTGCGGCAGTTTGGTTAGTGTCTTCGAAGGTCACGACGACTTTACGACAACTCAATATCCGCCGCGCGTTCTCGTCACCCATCTTGTACACCAACGCCGCCAGTTGACCCACAGTCCAACCTTTCACCATTTCCAATACAACAGACATCACACTCTCCTTTTAGGCTTTTATCGCCCAAAAACTCATCCCTAACCCCGGGATCAAGGGTTTCCTCGTTAATGAGGATTTAACTAAAACGAGCAATCAGATCTAACCGAACCAAATATACTAGGATAAATAACACCTCTTGTCAACCTATATATTAAAAGCCCTATAAAGCCTTTTTACAATATAAAATCACTCCAAATTCTGATTCTAGTAAGCTAATAGTGCTCGAGGAACTTTCAGTTTTGCGCTGTTGTTTTGCGTTCTTCGTTTTTAGTTTTTCGTTATTCTGATTTGTTTAGCCTGCCTGCCGGTAGGCAGGGATTTAAGATTTTAGGATTTCGTGTTTCTTACTCATTAGGATTTCGGCTTTCTTTCTAATTTGTTTGTAAGGTTTGTTACCGATTTGTTATGGTTTGGAAAGTTTGTAAAAAACTTGTGTTTTGTTTGGGCTTTGGTTAGTTTGTGCTTTGGATTTTCAGCTCCTAAGAGCTGCCCTATTCTTCCGATATTCTCTCCACTTCCTCCACCGTCGTAATTCCCTCAATCACTTTCAAATACGCATCTTGCGCAATCGTCGTCATCCCTTTCCGTATCGCTGCTTCTTGAAGAGCCATCATGTCTTCCTGTCGTAAAATCATTTCCTCAACCTCCCCTTTAACCGGCAATAATTCAAAAACCCCCACCCGCCCCCGATAACCCGTTTGCCCGCACTCCTTGCACCGTTTAGCCCTATAAAACTGTAACGCCGGATCCATTAATTTAGCCGGATTAAACAGGGTTTTATTCACTCGCTCCATCACATCATTAATATGTTCCCGTATCGCCCGGTCTGGTTTGTACACCTCCGCACATTCCCGGCACACTACTCGCACTAGTCGTTGCGCAATGATTAAATTAACTGCCGGTGCTAGCACATACGGCTGCACTCCCATACCGATTAATCGTAAAATCACCCCTAGTGCATCGTTGGAATGAATCGTGGAAAAAACCAAGTGGCCTGTCATCGCCGCATAAATACTTGTCTCCACTGTCTCCTCGTCTCGCATCTCTCCCACGAAGATGACATCAGGGTCTTGCCGCAATATTGACCGAAGCCCCACCGCAAAAGTATAACCAGAGTCAACGTCGATCTCTGTTTGCTCAAGCCCCGGCACCCGATATTCAATCGGGTCTTCCAGGGTGATTATTTTCAATTCCGGCCGGTTGACTTCCCGCAAACACGCGGCAATCGTCGTAGTTTTACCAGACCCCGTCGGACCAGCCGATAAAATCATCCCTGTGCTTTCCTTTAATGTGTCCAGCACTAAATCCCGATCACTGGCTTTCATTCCCAAATCCTTTAACTCCATCACTCCTTCTTTCCTGCTAAGTAGTCTAAGCACAATATATTCCCCTGTCCCCCCCGGCAGGATGGAGACTCGAATATCGTATTTAGTTTTTCCAATATGCATAACAAAACTGCCTTCCTGCGGCACCATATGCACATTGATTTTTAAATTGCTAAGCACCTTGATCCGTGGCAGCAGCTGACGCCAGCCATCCAAACCAAATGTCGCGACATCCTGCAATACTCCATCCACCCGGTACCTTAATCGCGCCTGATCTCTTTTTGGTTCAACGTGAATATCCGACGCTCTCATCTGCACCGCTCCAGCCATCACCGGCCCCAGCAATTGTGACGCTGGAATAGATGAAATCTTATCGCCCAATGCCGAAAAGCTGTCTATTGCATGCTCAAATTCTTTCAGTTGCGCTTCAGGCACCACTAATAAATCAGCATCGATTGGCACAAACTCTGCATCCTTTCGGTAACGCCCCAGGGCGATTTTAAGACTGTGGTGGGAAATCACATATACCTGAGGCAGTAAACCAAACCGCACTTTAAGTCTGTCCAATAACTCAACAAACCCTTCGATTTGCGGATTAACCGCGCCAATCTTTATGTCATTCCCCCGTTTATAAAACAGCACCGCCCCGACCACTTGCGCTTCAGTTTTGGGTACCATCTCAAGAATACTGGGCTCAAAAGGAAAAGCGAACAGATCAACATACGGCAACTGCAATAACCGCGCTCGCCGTCGCGCCAGCCGCTCCTCCTGCTGCACATTCAGAGCATCCAATCTGGCCTCCACTGTCCCATAAGCTCTCGACTGATCACCGTCCATGGATTGATTATACACTGTCTAATTACCTGTTAGTTAGCCCCTCACCAACATACCTGTTAAACCAGCCCTAACAAGTTCCCAATCAGTTTCTGTAATCTAGCGCTGTCATGCACTACCACCGCTCGCGGCACCACATCTCCCCGCTGCGCTGTTTGCAAAGACCCGCTTACCAAATTATCCTCGATCAACCGATACGATACTTTCCGTCCTTTAAACCGTACCCAGTCCTGTCCCTCTACCATCTCAATAGTCGCCTCCTGCTTGTTCGCTATTACCACATCCATTCCTCTGCCTAAATATGATTCATAAACACTAACAAAATCCTCCCCGTCCCAGCCCGCTGTCTGATGCGGTGTTGTTAACAACGTCATCACAGTTAATAGTTTTGCATGCGTTCGCTTTATCACCCGCTGTAAATCAGGCAGTGCCAGTGTCGGTAAAATTGTCCCATAAGTGTGCCCCGGTGCCACAATAATATGCGTGGCCTGTTCTAAAATTTTCTCCGCTCTCTTGTTTAATGGGACATCCCCTTCGGCAAACCGAACCTTGACATCACCGGGTTGCCAGCGAGGATCCGCCTGCATATTTACCCGATGAGAAATAGAGTGCTGCCCCTCTCCCAATAAATTACTGTCGCCATTAAAAAGAATCACCGCCTGCTCCGTCAACGAAGTAGTCGTTGTCGGCACCACCCCGGCATGCTTCGGCACCCGTAAAACCCGAGCTAGTACAGCCAGCGCTCGATCAATCGGTGCGTCACCCTCATCCACCGCCTCAGCTGCTGGTTGTGTCTTCTCTAATGCCACCAACAAAATATTACGCACCGTATGTCCCTGAAAATCCCCTTCGCTAAATCTATATTCCAAGGCTGCTAAAAATTCATTCCCACGCAAATCGCCCCTCATCGGACTTAACGCCATCAGCGACTTAGTCAGATCCCCCACTGCCGATACACCATATTGATCACGTAACCGACCGGTTGAACCTCCATCATCTGACATATGCACTATAGCATGTAGCGAGGCAATCTCTTCCTTGATCAATAAAGGCAAGAGCGCAATTAAAAGCCGCGAAGTTCCATTGCCTCCGCCTAAAATTACAATTCTAGCTTTATTTTTGTTTTTCATAATTTACTTCAGTTCAATCAATATAACTAAAAATGCCGCTAATTCCTAAACCATTTAACGACATCAATCATAAAGATACCCCAAAACAATCAATGCGCTATTACTTTTTATCCCTGACCAAGCCTAGACACAAAACTCTCACTTTTTTTGCTTGCTTGTTACCGTTTTTAAATTGACCGTAAATTACACTAGCAAGCTTGGGGTTCGTTATGGTTTGCCCCAAAGGGGTCCCGTTGGAATAAGTTTGTTTGTAAAGTTTGTTACCAATTTGTTATGGTTTGGAAAATTTGTTCTCGGTTTGTAAATTGTTTGCCTAGTTACCAATTCCTAACCAGCGGCTCCCCTTTTTGCCGCGCTCCCTTTAACAGCCACACCGCCATCCCCACTGCAATCATCAGCCAACTGCTTTCTCCACCCGTCGCCGGAAAACTTGTCATGCCAGCCACCAACCCTAGCCGCACATCTTCCTGCCATCTCGGCAACACCCGATAGCCGCTACTCGTTTCTGAAACAACTCCGGTCACCGTTACCACAGCCCCCTTTTTCATTTGCGGCTTATCTATCTTGGTTGAAGACTTAATGTATACCCTTGTCTCACCGCTGCCATCATCCATATAAAAAGTATCCCCGCTAGTCTCTGTTACCTTTCCTTGTATCGTTACCAGCCATCCTTCCGTTTCCTCCCCCACCTCACCCGTCTCCAGACGATGCGGTTGTGGCGCAGCCCCTTTGCTGGTAATTGTGATATCGCTCGCTTGTGCCAACTTAAGCCTTGTCTCTCCGCTGCTTGCCGATACTTCTCCCGTTAGCCTAATCGTGTCACCCAGGTTAATTTTTGGCCAATCTGCCTTAGATAAATATACCTGCACCCCAGAACCAGACAAATAAATTACTCTGTCCCCCAACACCCCGGGCGGTACGCTCACCACACCAACTACCTCCACCATCGCCCCTTTTTCCTCTTGCCTCACCTGCGCTAAAACGATTTTAGTTATTTTACTCCCTGCCACCACACCTTTAACTGCCAGGGCCCTCTCGTCTTCCTCCTCATCAACTTCTTCTTCGTTAACCGGCACTGTTATATTATTTGCCAACCCGGGTGTTGGCGTCGTGCTAAGTAATGGACTACCGTCCACCTTCCAGTTAAAAGAGTACCCTTCTTTAGTTGTTTCATAACCTTGCTCTGCTTTGATCCGTCCTAACGGATCCTTCAGCCGCACACTGTCACTGCTATTATTTAATGCAAGCCCAGTCTCTTCCCGCTTAAATAATTTAATTTCCCCTGCCGCAATTTTTACTCCCGCCGGAATAACATACTCAGCACTTCCTCCTTCCCCGTCATCCAGCTGCCAACCTGCTAAATCAACCAGCTTATTCCCTTTATTTTTTAATTCAATAAACTCTCCCTCGGCATCATTCCCTACCGGGTCAGGCAGCCACTCATTAACAATGATTTCGTCTGAATATTCTGGCTCTTTTATGACGACTTCACTCACCACCTTATCTTCTGCCTGCCCATCCGACACGGTTACTTCTACCGCAAACGTTCCCGCTCGATTATAGCTATGCGCTACCTCCACTCCACTCAGGACAGTATCGTCACCCATTGTCCACTCATATGTTAAATCGTCATCCTCTGCATCGCTCGCATCCTCCGCTGTGAAAATTAATTGCTCCCCTACCAATCCGCTGCTCGGCGCAGTCATTGCCGCCTCCGGCGCCTCGTTAATATGAGGCTGACTATTTATCTGTTTTGGCGTTCCGAGTCGCCCACCCGTCTCGCCGGTTGACGTATGCCAGCTGCTAGCTATTAGACCGTCGCTCCCCGCCGCCGTCCTCTCCATCGCTTTCTCTGTCTTACCGTCTCCGGCAAACCACCCACCAAGCCGGTTGGCCTGGTCCACCATATTCTTCTGCGCATCCCACAAAGTAATCAGCTCTCCTGTATTAACCAGCATGACACTCGAGTCCACCTTATCCGCTATCACCGTTGTCGCTTCTTCCTTGCTTTCCAGTAAATAATATTCACCAGCCCCTAGCTCGTCTTCCTCCTCCCATTCCACAAGTTCCTTTACCTCGCCGCCTGCCTGTTGCCGAGTTAAAGTCCACCCTGCCAAACTAATCTCCTGCCCTGTTTGATTGAACAGCTCAACATATTCTTCACCGTCCCACATCAATTCGTTAATCACCACGTCTGCCTCGCTAGCCGACACCAACAGCGGTAATCCTAACAACAAAAAAACAGCCAATGCTGCCGCTGAAGTTACTCGCGCTCCTACGCTAAAAAAATCTGGTTGTAGATTCCCCTCCATACTTTTGTTTATTTCGTCTGTTTATTTTCTATCTTTATATTATAACACTCGCACTAAATTCACTATTATTAGTTTTCCACAGCCTCAGGGGTGCTCCTCCCACTATTGCTATAAACCCGCCAAACATACTGCCCGCCCACCACCACCCCAAGCATTGCCACTCCCAACACTACCCACCAACCACCCGGTAAGTTAGCCCATACCCAAAACACCGCCAACCCCTGTCCCACTACCACCAGTTTTCCTCCTTTCCCCATACTAGGGATTACCCGCATCGACTTGAATTGTACCGTAACGCTTGGCAAAGCAGCAACGTCTTTCGCTAAAATCAAGAAAGCATAATCCGGCACTACTTGGTTCATTAATAAAACCATCAAGCCAACTATTAAAACAGTTCTATCTACCGCTTTGTCAAAAACATAACCAAACTCAGTCACTTGCCCCAACCGACGCGCCATCCAACCGTCCGCCGCATCCAACCCCCATGCCGCCAAAAACATTAAGGCCGCCCAACCCAACCGGTCAGTCTCGACCGCCCAAATAAAAACCACAAACCATATCAAGCGGCTACCCGTAATAACATTAGCGATGCTCATACCTTTTTAAACACTAGCTTACCAAACTTCCAAAAACAAACATTCAATACGACTTATGCACCGTAAATAAATAACTTGGTCAGATCTCTCGTTCAATCTGCGCCGAGATACAGCTTTTTCGATTGCCTGCCGGCCATAGCTTTCTTGACCACCGTAGCTTTAGCGAAGGTGGTAGCGACAGCTGGAGCGAAATACGAAGCGCAGTACTACGGTAAGTGTTTCGCGATTACCTGCCGGCCGTAGCCTTGGCGAAGGCTGGAGAAAAAGTCGTAGATTGCATAGTGGGCGAGAGACGGTTAAGTTATTTTGAGACGGTGACTTAGCTCACCCAGAGTCAAAAAACAAGACCCTCCTCTTGCTTCCTAGTAACTCGCCGTGGGTTAGTTAAGTTTTTAGCCGAATCATTATTGTTTGCCCTAAAAGGATCCTTTGGGATAAGTTGTTGTGCTAAATCTCTCTAAACCAACTTGCCTTGCTCATCATTTAGCCCAATATGTCTCATCCCGCTCTCTGTTAACAATCTGCCTCTTGGCGTTCTTTGTATAAAACCGCACTGCAATAAATATGGTTCAATAACTTCTTCCAAAGTTCTTTCTTCTTCCGCCATGACCGCTGCTAGTGTTTGTAAGCCTACTGGACCACCCTTGAACTGTTCCGCCAGTACCCTCATGGCTAACCGGTCCACCGAGTCAAGCCCCACCTCATCAATCTCCAGCATTTCTAACGCCATTTCCACGACGTCCTTCTCCACCATCTTGTGCTTTTTAACTTGGGCAAAATCACGGATTCTCTTTAATAATCTATTTGCCACCCGCGGTGTTCGTCGACATCGTCGGGACACCTCCACTAACGACTCTTTATCAATAGCCACTCCCAATAATTTTGCCGACCTCCTTAGAATTTTTACCACCTCATCCTCTTCATAAAAGTCCAGCCGGTAAGTCATGCCAAACCGGTCACGCAAAGGCGATCCCAACATACCCACCCGCGTCGTGGCCCCCACTAAAGTAAACCGCGGTAATTCCAACCGCAACGTTCTCGCTCCCGGACCCTGTCCTACCACTAAGTCCAAAGAATAATCCTCCATCGCTGGATATAGCACCTCTTCAATTGATCGCTGTAACCGATGCACCTCATCAATAAACAAAACATCTCCTTCCTCCAGGTTTGTTAAAACGCCCGCCAAATCAGCCACCTTAGTTAAGGCCGGCCCAGCCGTCACCTTGATATTGCTACCCAATTCGTGAGCAATAATATGCGCCAAGCTTGTCTTGCCCAAGCCGGGTGGTCCAGCCAACAACACATGATCCATCGCCTCCCCACGATCTTTCGCAGCTTGTAAAAACACCTGCAAGGACTGTTTCAATTTGGCTTGTCCAATAAACTCTGCCAAACTCTTGGGACGAAGCGCCATGTCCAATGACACATCTTCACTGCTGCGAGTCGCTGTCACCGTCACAGACGTATTTGTTGTTTCAATAGCCATCTTCTAAGTATAACAATAACTAAACCCTCTAACACTAAGTCTCTTCCGTGACAAACCTCCAGCCCGAAAGACCAGTTTACCATCTTCTCCATCGCCAACCAGTCAGTCACGCCCCCGCATTTGACCATCACCCTTCCTTTGCGTTATTATTAGTAGTTCCCTGTTGATAACTGTAGGCAATCATTAGGGGGATCTGCATCCAGTTGGGTTCAGTGGCTTCGTCTCCGACGCAGCGACTAAACGCCTCGATACTTATCTTCTACTGTCTACAGTTATCAGCCGAGGATATCCTTATTTTCCTCACTTCTCCCTTTAACCCATGCCATTTACAGCTGCTTAAATCACCAGTAAAAATTTGTATTGGTGTAATATATATATGTCTATACTATGCGTCACCTGCCCACTCTCTTAATTACTCTTGCCTTATTTTTACTCCCGCTCGCTGTCGCTATTGAACACAAATTTCCTACCGACTGGCAAAGTCGTCTCTATTTACCAGAATTTATTGTCCAGCCCGACTATCACACCCCTCTCTTTACCACCGGCATCTTCTTGCCTTCGGTGATTCGGGAAAACATAACTCTCACTGCTAGCCATAATCCGTATCTCTTAGTTAATACCACCCGCATTAATCCTTTAGTTACGGTTACCGTTGAGCCGGGTGTTAAAATATTTGCCGCCGAAAACACCGCCCTAGTTGTTGATGGTCGTTTATTTGCCCAAGGAACCAGCACCCTTCCGATCACTTTCCAGTCCAACGAAAAACATCCCCTCAACCAAACCTGGCTTGGCCTCATGGCCCAACCACAAGCCAGTATTGATCTGCAACACGTTTCCATCAACGATGCCTCCCCGGCCATCAGTTGCCTGCCCAATAGTCACGTCGCCATCAGCCAAACTAAAATCTATCGAGGGTCCGTCGGTTTATTCCAGTCCCAGACACCATGTCGTCTCACCGACAGTTTCATTAACGGACCAACCATTGGGCTCGTCTCCATCAATACTGTCCCCCAAGTTATCAACAGCCTGATTATTGCCCAGCAAGCAGAGATTATCACATCGTCCGCGCCGACTAATTAACCTGCTTGCTCTTTTACTTTCGCATCTTAAACTTGAGGCATGTCTGGACATTCTAAGTGGCATCAAATTAAACATAAAAAATCAGTCACTGACAGCAAGCGCGGTGAACAATTTACCCGCTTGGCTAAACAAATCAGTGCTGCCACTCGGTCTAACCCCAACCCCGACCAAAACCCGTCGCTCCGTGAAGCAATTGCTAAAGCCAAGCAAGCCAACATGCCCCAGGACAACATTGATAACCTTCTCCAAAAAACATCCTCCACTACCCTGCAATCGGCGACTTATGAAGCCTTTGGTCCCGGTGGCGCTGCCTTGCTGATTATTGTCGATACCAACAACACCAAACGCACCGTAGCTGAAATCCGCCATCTGCTCAACCAACACGAAGCCACTCTCAGTGAACCGCATAGTGTTTTATGGAAATTCAAGCAAACTGCTCTCGGCCAATTTGCTCCCCAGTTTATCCAGCCCAGCAATCCCGCTTACCAACAACCGCTAACCAACCTCATTAAAAACCTCCAAGACCATCCTGACGTTAGGTCAGTTTTTACCGACGTAACAATTTAACTACCAATCATTTCCTTGCATCAGCTTACTTCCTAGACCGCCTATTCTTATGATCATCCTCGGCCTCGATCCCGGCTTAGCACGCACCGGCTATGGCCTGCTCAACACCAAGCAGTCGCAAATTTTTGTTAGTTGTGGTTGCCTGACCACAAAGCCCATCCTTTCCACCGCCGACCGTTTACTGCAATTAGGTCAGGACTTATCCGTCCTCATTAAACAATACCGCCCCGATGTGGCCGTCATTGAACAAATATTCTTTAATACTAACACCAGCACTGCCATGCTAACCGCCCAGGCCCGCGGGGTGTTTTCTTATCTGCTGCGCTTTCATCACGTCCCAGTTTATTCACTCACCCCTCTGCAAATCAAGTCGCAAATTACTGGTTTCGGTCATGCTGACAAAAAACAAGTGCAACAAGCCATCCAAGGCCGCCTCCATTTAAATAACCTACCCCAACCGGACGATGCGGCTGATGCTTTAGCCGCCGCACTTTGTCTTGTTGACAATAAATACCAATTACATAACATTTCAGCGTAAAATAAAGATATCCTTATAACTATGCCAAAAAAACTTATCTTACTATTCCTGTCCCTGCCGCTTTTGTTTATATTGCCAGGTTTAGTCTTTGCCCAAGCAAACAACCAGGACGCCGACACAACCAATGAACCCTCGCTTAATATTAGCGCTGGCACAGCCCGCGACGCTATTGTCGGTCAGCCACTTAGTTTTGATAGCCAAGTAAGCAGCCTCGGCTCTGAAACCGTTGAAGGAATTGTTTGGGATTTTGGTGATGGTACCAGCGCTACTGGCAGCAAAGTAAATCACGCATACAGCAAACAAGCCTCCTACTTAGTCAAGCTTAAAGTCACCACTGATCAAAACATCTATGAAGACACCAAAGAAATCCGCGTCTTCCATCACTTGATCGTTCTTGTTTTAGACAATAACGCCTCAGACGACCAGATAGAAACAAGCCGCCAGCACGCTGCGGACGCTGGCGTGTTACTACTCACAGTTCACGCCAAAAGCGGGCAACCAGAAGTTCTCATCGAAGAGGACTTAACTAGCCAGCTGCTCGATCTGCGCCCCTCTCTTAACCAGTCTCACTTGATCATCATGTGGACCTCCGGTGGTGTGGGCGCAAATGTGCTGACCAAGTTTGCCCAACATATTAAACCAACCGAGAACCTGCCGCAGGACTCTGCCTCTTTTACTGACAAAGGTATTGTTCTTTTATCTGAAACTCCGTTTGGCGTTCTTACCCCCACCGCTCAGTCCGCCTTCGACCAACTCCAACCTAACTATATCCTGCTTACTCGTCCTCTGCTACTTGATGCCCTTTCTACCACCACCACCCCCGAGGAAGCCAAGACAGTCGTTCTCTCCTCTGCCACCGAACATCGGCTCTTAGGTCAGTTTAGTGCTCGTACGGTGTCTGACTTAGGTCTGACTAATTTCATGTCTTTTGGTATCAACTTCCTGATCAACCGCGGCATTCCTATTAATAGTATTGTCCTCATCTTGATGTTACCAGTAATTGCTACCATCTTGGCTTTTGCCCGACAGGTTGTTGGCATTAAATCGTTTGGTCTAATCACTCCCGCTATGACGACTCTCTCCTTCTTAGTTATGGGTCTAACTTACGGCCTGATTGTCTTTGTTGTCATTGTCATCTCTGGCACCCTCACCCGATCAGTGCTTCGTCGTCTGCGGCTGTTGTATCTCCCTCGTATGGCTTTAGTCCTCACCAGCGTCAGCTTGAGCTTATTGCTCCTTCTCGGGTTTGGCGTAGCTAATAATCAGAACTCTATTCTCTCCTTTTCCATCTTTCCTGCTCTCATTCTCACTATTTTGGCTGAGGAGTTTATTGCTGCTCAATTCAAACTAGGCGTCCGCTCTGCTTTAACCATCACCGCCTGGACACTCGTCCTTTCTACTATCTGTTACTTTATTGTTAGCTCAGAATTATTCCGCACCCTGATCCTGTCTTATCCAGAAATAATCTTACTGACCGTTCCAATTAATGTCGCTCTCGGACAATGGGGCGGCTTACGCATTACGGAATATTTCCGCTTCCGCGAACTACTTCGCCATGCCAAACGCCTTCCGTAAAACCTCCCGCCAACTTCTTGGCCTTAATGCACGTTCCCTCCGCTATACTGGACACAGCCTCATCTCAACCGGTTCAAAAATTGCTCAGGATAAACTTGCTACCAAAAAGTTGCTGCAGCGCTCTGGCCTACCCACCCCACGGCTCTATGCCGCCATTAAAAATCGGCAGGAGCTCGCGCGCTTCCGTTGGACTAAACTTCCCGCCTCCTTCGTTATTAAGCCCCGTTCTTCTTATGGCGGCGAAGGCATCATCGTCATTTTTGGTCGCAACAAAAAAGGTAACTGGGTTAAAGCCGATAAAACCGAAATATTTATCCCCCAGCTTCGCAAACACGTCCTTGATACGCTCGATGGAAATTTCTCCCCGTCCAACATCCCCGATGTTGCTCTTTTTGAGCAGCGGATAAAAAACCACCCCGACCTTAAACCTTACTCCAAACAAGGCGTGGCGGATTTACGTATTGTTGTTTACAACCACGTGCCGATTATGGCGATGCTTCGTCTGCCTACCTTGGAGTCTCACGGCAAAGCCAATTTACATGCAGGCGGCATCGGGATTGGCATTGACCTTGCCTGTGGCATTACCACCACCGCCATCCACCGCGGACATGTTATTGAAAACCTCCCTGGTTCACGACTCAACCTGTCGGGCCTTCACATACCGCACTGGAAGCAATCACTACTCCTCGCCACCAAATCCGCCCAAGCCCTTGGCTTAGCCTACTCCGGTGTCGATATCGCCCTCGACCGTGACGATGGTCCCACCGTCCTGGAGATTAACGCCAAGCCCGGCCTAGAAATCCAGCTCGCCAATATGGCCCCCCTACTCTCTCGCCTTAAACGCGTGGAAGACTTGACGGTGTCTACCCCTGAGCGTGGCGTTCGTCTCGGTCAAAATCTTTTTGGGGGAGAAGTTGAGCAAGAAATCGAGGATGTCTCCGGTCATCTAATTCTAGGTGTGCATGAAACCGTAGAAATCTTAGACGCCGACGGTCATTCCCACACTATCGCTGCCAAAGTAGACACTGGTGCCTGGCGTACAACTATAGATGAACTGCTGGCCCGAAAACACCACCTGCACACCCGCCTAGTCCAAGACAAAAAAGTTCCCGTCCGAGGTGCACTTGGTAAAGAAAAACGCCCCGTTATTGAACTCACCCTTCGTCTACGAGACCGCCAAATCAAGACTAAGGCTTTCATTGCCGATCGTTCGCATATGAAATACAACATGATTATTGGCCGCCGTGACCTTAAAGGCTTTCTCGTCGATCCAACCAAAAGGCTATAACAACACCTCCCTTGAATTTCTTCTGCCAATTATCTAAACTTGCTTTCTTGTCTCTTGTTGAGCATTGTTACACCGGATTATCCATTAACTAATCCTTATGGCTATTCGCCGCCTAACCAATCGAACGCCTGATAAATATCACGAGCGGCGCACCCGCCGCCCCGGTAAATTAATTGTGCCCTCCTCCTTGCGTCGCCTACGTTTTCGGCTTGTGCCAATTACTCTGGGGTTGCTTGGCCTTGGCTTACTTGCCTTTGCCACAATTGTTTTATGGTGGAGCCGCGACTTACCCGACCCCCAAAAAATAAATTCACGACAAGTTGTTCAATCCACCAAAATCTATGACCGCACTGGCACCCACCTTCTTTATGAGATCGGTGAGGTACGCCGCACGACCGTCTCGCTAGACCGTATTGCTAAACACCTCATTAATGCGACAGTCACCGCTGAAGATGATCAGTTTTTTGAACACCACGGTATTGATTTAAAAGGCATCGCTCGTGGTGTAATCCTCAAGCCCTTAAGTGGTTCACGCGCTCAAGGTGGCTCCACTATCACCCAGCAACTAATTAAAAATTCTATCTTAACCCCCGAAAGAACCATCCGCCGCAAAGTTAAAGAGGCCGTTCTGGCTATGGAGCTAGAGCAACGTCTCAGTAAAGAGGAAATATTGGCCATGTACCTCAATGAGATTCCTTACGGCAGCCAATCTTATGGAGTAGAAGCTGCCTCACAAACTTTGTTTGGCCGCTCTGCTGCAGACCTCACCTTAGCTCAAGCCACTATTGTCGCTGCTCTCCCTAAAGCACCCACCTACTACTCTCCGTACGGGTCTCACTTTGAAGACTTGAAAAGCCGCCAGGAATCTATCTTAAACCGCATGGTCAACTTAAAATTTATCAACGAACAGGAAGCTGAGCAGGCCAAACAAGAGCCGCTAGATTTTCGACCGCGGGCTGAAGCTATTTCGGCGCCTCATTTTGTCTTCTACGTCAAACAACAACTTGATCAGGAATATGGCGAACGAGTTGTTGAGCAAGGCGGCCTGGTAGTTACGACCACTCTCGACATGCGGCTGCAGACAATCGCCGAGGACACCCTCAAAAAGCAGCAGGAAAAACTCCGAGGGCAAGGCGCCTCAAACGCCGCCTTGGTTGCCATCGACCCCAAAAACGGTGACATTCTCGCCATGGCTGGTTCGGTTGATTATTTTAATGAAGAAATCGACGGAAATGTTAACGTAGCTATTCGCCATCGCTCACCTGGTTCCTCTATAAAACCATTTGTTTATGCCGCTGCCTGGAAAAAAGGCTATACCCCAGAAACTATTTTGATAGATGCTGAAACCGACTTTGGCCAAGGCTACCAACCCAAAAACTACAACCTCTCGGAACGCGGGCCTGTTTCTATGCGGTTCGCCCTATCTAACTCACTGAACATCCCCGCCGTAAAAACCCTGTACTTGGCCGGGGTCAAAGAAGCTACCGACCTTGCCCAAGCCATGGGGATGTCATCACTAAATGATCCGGACCGATACGGTTTGTCGTTAGTTCTAGGTGGCGGTGAAGTTACTTTACTAGACGAGGTTTCCGCTTATGGTGTCTTCGCCAATGACGGCGTTCGCCAGCCCCTTCGCTCCATTCTCAAAACAGCCGACCACGAAGAAACCCTCTTTGATGCCACCCAAGAAGAACTCGTGGGACAACAAGTCATCACTGCCCAATTGGCCAGAACCGTCTCTAATGTCTTGTCGGACAATTTCACTCGATCCGCCACCTTCGGTCCCAATAATTATCTTAATTTAGGTAGCCGACCGGTCGCCGCTAAAACTGGCACCACCCAAGACTTTCGCGACGGATGGACGCTTGGTTATACGCCCAGCCTAGTCGCCGGTGTTTGGACGGGCAACAACGACAACTCACCTATGGGTAAACGTTCCGACGGCTCTCTCACCGCCGCCCCCATTTGGAACACCTTCTTCAAACAAGCCCTCGAAGGCACTCCGATCGAAACCTTTGTGCCACCTGAACCGACCAAAAATGTCCCGCACGCCATTTTGCGTGGAGAGATCCCGGAAGTTAAAGGCAAATGGGACCCTGACAGTAATGTGGTTTATTCTTTAGACTGTCCTGTGGCCATTGGCCGGCCAACCACCTTCAAGGAGATTCATAGTATATTGTTTTATATTTCTCGTGCTCACCCCCTAGGCGCCGCCCCGTCTAACGCTGAAAACGACGGGCAATTCAACCGCTGGGAGGAAAGCGTCACCAGGTGGCGCCTGAAGCACAATGCGGAAAGTAAGGACAAACCAGAAGAACCCCAGTATACCGACTCCCTGCCTATCCTAGAATGCGGCACTCATAATGCCGAGGATTTGCCTAAAGTTTCTATCACCGAACCTAATACCACTGTATTGACCGATAGTCCCACCACCATTAAGGCCGAAGTGGATTCTCCTAAAAAGATCAAGGAAGTACGCTTCCTGATTGATGGTCGAGAGGTAGCCGTCAGAAAACCTGACGATCCCCTTACTGCTGACCTGACTTTCGAGTCCTCCTTCTCTGGTCGCAAAACAGTGTTAATTATGGCTATCACTGAAGACAATTTGATTGGCCGCGCCCATCGGACCTTTATTATTAACCCGGACGACAGCCCCCCGTCTGTTACCTTACATACTCCTACCAACGGCTCCACCCTTAAGGCCACCAACTTCCCTCTTACCGCCAAGGTAACCGCCAACGACAGCAGCGGCATTGATATCATCGACGTCCTCTATACCAAAGAAGGAGACCCTGGAACTAAACGAATCGGACGCACTACTAACCCACATTCCACCATCCCCAACCGCTACGAAATCATCTGGCCTGACTCACCTGGACCAGGCACTTATACGGTCTTCGCCATTGCTTATGACAAAACAGGCAACACCACCGAATCCGCCAAACACACCGTCACAATCGACTAACCCTTCTATAGATACCCAACCTCGATCTCTCTTGCTTCATATCCCGTGTTTTGCTGTACCGCTACCCGCAGATCTTCCTTCAACAAATAAAGCTCTTGGCGCAAACAGGCCGACTCAGCCACCAACACCATTCGTCCACCCTTTACTTCCCTGCAACGCACCCCTCCCCCCAACAAACCCTCCACATACCGCTGCACCCAGTACCGCACATCAAACTCATCAATCCCCACCCGGGACAGTTTCATTATCTCGGCTAGGCTCTTTGTCATATCAATTTACCGCCACTTTTTCCGGTTCTGTTTGATATTGTTTGACTCTCCCCCCTCCATCCAATAAAGGACTCACCGCCGCCTCTCCCGCCACGCCCGTTCCCACATACTTCTTCTCCCGACCCTTCTCTTGAATAATTGAACGCAAGTCCAATAAATAAACGCCCTCGCGCCGACGTAACGCTTCCGGCAAAACAGTACAGGTTATTATCGTCTGGGTATTGGGTAGATTTTCCACTAAGGCCACCTGTCTATTCTCGTCCAGCTCGCTAAACACATCATCCAGCAAAAGCAGCGGCTCTTCCTTCGTCACCTGCCGCACATAGCGGTGGGACAATATCTTTAACGCCACTACCAAGCTTTTCATTTGCCCGCCCGACAAAGCCGTTGCCACTCGCTTTTGTTTAGTTAATACAACCAAATCATCCCGGTGTGGCCCATATAGCGTGTAGCCATATCGATGCTCTAGGCGAAAAGCCTGATTAAGTTCATCCACCAGTCTTTCGCGGTCTCGCGTACCAAAAGCCAAGCTAATACTAAACTCCTTCTCTTCACCAGATAAACTATGGTACATCTCGTTAATTTTGTCGTTCCAATAAGTCACCAGATTATCCCGATGGCGCCACACGCTAGTAGCATACTCCACCAGTAAGTCAGTCCACGTCGAAATATCAGCCGCGCTACGCGCCTTCTTCAATGCTTCATTACGCTGCCGCAGTACCCGATAGTACTGCACCAGAGCAGCTATATAGTTAGGCTGACATACCAGAACATGATTGATAAAATTTCTTCGTTGTGCGGGACCGCGCGATAACAAAAACGTATCCTCTGGCACAAACATCACAAAGGGATAGTGGGCATAAAAAGCCACCACCGAAGCCGGCAAGCCATCCTCTTCAATCCTTATTTTACGTGATGGTTTATGGTAGCGAATCGCCACCCGGCTATCATTGTCCTGTTGGCGCTCAATCTCCCCTTCCAACAAAAAACTATCTTCGCCCCACTTAACGCATTCCTGAATTCTTGCCCGCCAGGTCTTCCCTCTCAGCAAAACCATAATACTCTCCAAAAAATTTGTTTTTCCCACCGCGTTCGGCGCTGCCGCCACTAACAAACCAGCCCGCGGTAGTTCAATTTCAGTTTTTGGACTAAAGTTTCTAAAGTTCGTTAAGTTTATTCTAACTAAATCCATACCTATGCCTGTATCGGCATTATTACGTACAGCTGTTTAACCGAGCTGTTGTGCGGTTTTATCAACAAGGGATCGCTTGCCCCTCCAAAGGACATCTCGCACCGATCGCTAGCCATGTGCTGGAATCCTTCCAATAAATATTGAATATTAAAGAGCACGTCAACTTCTTTGCCTGTTCCTTCTATTCCTACGTCCACCTCGCCTGAACCACTCTCCCCTCCCTCCACTTTTATATTTATTGTTTCCTTTTCCGGTTTCACCTTTAAAGACACCCGCCGAGACTCCCTCGGAATGAAAACCGACAAAACTTTCAGTGCTCGCAAAAACTCCTCCACATCAACCACGCAGTTAGAGTTGAACTTGTTTGGGATTATTTGTTGATAATTCGGATAAGTACCATCAATCAGTCTGGCTGAAAGATTACATCCCTCCGACTGAAAAGCAATGTAATTATGTTCAATTAACAGTCCCAATTCATCCTTTCCCCCGAATAACCTCACTGTCTCCTGCGCCGCATTTACTGGTAACAAAAAACTAAATTCCTTGTTCTTCTTACTCCAAGGCAAAACCTGCTCCGCCAACCTAAAACTGTCCGTCGCCACCACCCTTATCTCATCTTCTCCGCCGCTTACCATCACGCTATGTATCTCAGGTCTTGTTTCGTCCTTTGCTGCGGCAAATAAAGTATTAGAAATACTCTGACAAAACAGGCGGCTATCAACCACTACCCTGTCCTTGTCTTGCGGTATTGGGAGGATCGGAAAATCATCCACTGCCATAACTGGAAATTGGGCACTGAAATTTTTCGTTGAGACCATTAAGCTAGTCTTTTTTAACTCCAATATCACCGGCTCCAGACCAGGCAATTGTTGTATGTACTCCAACAACTGCCTTGCCGACACTGCGCCACTACCCTCCTTTTCCGCTTTACCAACCACTGTCACGTGTGCCCCCACCTCTAAATCAGTACATGTTAAATTCAAAACTCCATCACGCACTTCTAATAGCACGTTCTGCAAAATAGGCAGCTGTGGATTACGGCCAGCCAGAGCCGACACCGCACTTACCCCCTCTACTAAATTCTTTTGTGTTCCAATAAATCTCATAGGTATTTTATCTGTTTTTTATTTAACCTTTTCCTTTATCCCCACAAGGCAGTGCTTCTACGTACGTCTAGTTAATTAATATAGTAGTAGTAGTAGAGCAGGGGAAATATGTGGATATCGGTGCTATAAAGCCTTGTAAAGCAATATTTATAGTAGATAAAACGTGGATAAAATGGCGGTTTTTACTAATAAATCGGGCATAAACAGTGTGTATTAAATATTTACCCCTAGCTCTTTCAACATCTTTTCTCCTTTCTTTTAACAGTCTATCCACAGGAAATAAAACTACTGAGGTATTGACGTTATGCATAGAGACGCTCCCTGATAAAGTTAAGTTCCTGCAATAACTCTTCGTCGTGTTCGAGTAACTTCTCAATTTTTTCACAGGCATGCATCGCTGTGGTGTGGTCTCGGCCGCCAAAATAATCACCGATAGTTGGAAAAGAAACGCGATTTTCTTTGCGCAGCAGGTACATCGCAATCTGGCGCGGCCGGACAATCTCTTTCTTTCTAGACTTGCCGCACAGGTCGTCAAGCGACATGTTGTAGTACAAACTAACTACTTCCAGCACACTTTTAGAGTCGATCGTTTTTTGGTTTGACTGCTCTAATATCCCCTCCAATATCTTTTTAGTGTATTCCAAACTTGCCTTACTGTTACTTAGCTCACAGTGGGCAATAACCCGGTTTAAGGCTCCTTCCAACTCGCGCACGTTCTTTTGAATGTTCTTAGCGATGTACGCGAGTGACTCATCGTCAATCGTGCTGCCAAGCTTCTCTGCTTTACTTGAGATAATTGCCAAACGTGTTTCGTAGTCTGGTTGTTTTATATCGGCAATCATTCCTCCGGACAATCGTGAGCGCAGTCTTTCTTCTAGGGTAGGTATGGCCCGCGGTGATCGGTCGCTACTCAGGATCACTTGAATGTTCTGACTATGGAGGGCGTTGAATGTATGGAAAAGCTCTTCCTGCGTCTTCCCTTTACCCGCCATAAACTGCACATCGTCTATGATTAGTACATCAACTTCCCGGTAATATTGTTTAAAGGCCTGGGTTCTTCTTTCTTTGATTGACTGGACAAACTCATTAATAAACTTTTCTGAAGATGCGTACAACACTCTCGCTGACGGAGTGTTCTTCAGTATCTCATTACCCACCGCCTGCAATAAATGGGTTTTTCCTAAACCAACGCCGCCATAAATAAATAGCGGGTTATACGCTTCCCCTGGCTTAGACGCTACCGCGCGGCAAGCGGCGTGAGCCATTTCGTTGCTGGGGCCGACCACATAGGTATCAAAAACATATTTTGGGTTAAGGGTTTTAGCTAATCGCTGCGCCTGACTATCCGCGATTGGCGCTACTGCTGGTTTGTTGCCCTCCCCTATTATTTCCGTTGGTGCTTTTTTCGCCACTTTGTGAGCCATCACCCGAAAGTTTTTTTTGAGTACTCTTTGTCGGGCAGTTGCTGAGCTTATCGTAAAGTCGATGTTGATAATACTCGCGTCAAGCCCTTGTAAGGTTTCCAGGATCGGCATTTTATATTTCTTAGATAACCACTCGAACGTAAACGCAGAGGGTGTTTCAATAACCACTTTTCCTCCTTGTCGGTGTTGGATCTTAGTAGACTTAAACCAGGTTAAGAAGTTTCCCTGACTTACTTTAAGCTCCAACTGACCCAACGCTGCCTTCCATAGCTGTTCATCAGTCATCGATGAATAATAACATAGTTATCCACAGAGCTGTAAAGCACAAAATCATCTATTTGTGGAAATAGTGTGGACAATCTGTTGATAACATTGCATAGACAATTCTATCGCATACCATTTGACCAACGAGCGCTAGGTATGTATTGTTACTAAATAATTGTATTTACTTATTATGCCTAAAAGAACTTATCAGCCATCCAAACGCAGACGCTCTCGTCGATTCGGTTTTCTGGCCGCAAAAAAACGGAAAAAACGCACCGGTGTTGTGGCTAGCCGCCGACGGAAAAAGCGCCATCGCGTCACTCCTCGTCAGTAATGAAGGAAAAAGACATTAAGCAAACCATCTGCCACGGCCAAGCCCTGCACACTCCTTACGTTAGGATCCATATATATCTCCCACCTAACCCATCTCCCCAAGTTCAATTTGCTTGCGTTGTTAGTAAAAAAATTAGTCCGTCTGCCGTTCGTCGGCACAAATACCAGCGCTGGCTACGCGAGATAATTCGGCCGCTGACAGCGGACTTTCCGGCGGGAACCAATCTTGTGTTAATTGCTAAGCCGGCCATTGGTCAGCTCAGCTCTATTTCGCCGCTAAAAGACAGCCTGGTTGCATCGTTAAATAGCCAGTCTCAGTCCTCCATCTGACCTTACTTTAGAGTACCCGCCCTCTTAGTTTTCTCTTTCATCAATAACCGATACTCTTATTCTATGTCCACTAAGCCAAACCTCGTCCTATACTTCATCGGACGACTTATTCGTTTATACCAAATCACTGTTTCTCCTGATCATAGCCTTACTAAACTAATTTTTCCGCACGGCATATGCCGCTTCACACCTACTTGCTCCGAGTATGCAGTCCAAGCTATCAATCAACACGGCTGGCCCGGTCTATTGTTAGCCCTCCGCCGCGTCGTTCGCTGTCATCCCTTCACCGCTGGTGGCCCTGACCCTGTTCCTCAAGTAAAACCGTAGTCTTTATTAGCTCTATATATGAATCCTCTTTTTTTCGTCTATCAAGAACTGCTGTTTCGCCCCCTCTTCAATTTGTTAGTGATCATTACGGATCTGGTGCCTGGTCATGGGATTGGTATCAGTATTCTAATTGTCACTATTATTGTGCGGTTAATCCTTATCCCCCCCTCCCTTCACCAGGCCAAGCAGATGCAAAAAAACCAAACTAAAATGGCTGACCTTAAAAAGGAACTAAAGAAAATACAAAAGGACCACGCGCACGACCAGACCAAAAAAGCCGAGGCCACCATGCAGCTCTATAAGAAAGCCGGCATTAACCCAGCCAGCGGTTGTTTACCCCTTTTAATTCAGCTGCCTATCTTAATTGCGCTCTATCGGGTTTTTCTTATTGGCATCAGTCCCGACACTTTTCAATACCTCTATGCTTTTGTTCCTGCGCCATCGAGTGTTAACTTTAATTTTCTGACCATTAACCTGGCCCAAAGCAGTTTATTATTAGCCATCGTCGCGGGAGTCAGCCAGTTTATCCTCATGAAGTCTGTCTCGCCCACCACCCCACCCCCCGCCCCTAATGACGACCAAAGCGCGGCCATGATGGCCTCTATGCAAAAGAATATGGCCTTTATGTTTCCGGTCATGACGGTATTTATTTCTATGAAACTACCGGCCGCTTTAGCGCTATACTGGGTAGCCACGACAATTTTTGGTATAGTGCAGCAGTACGTATTTAAAAAACGTTTACATATAACCAGCTCTGTTGCAATGTAATGTTTATGCCCACAACTGCCACTCAAACCAACCTCAACCCCGAAACCATCGCCTTAATTGAAGAAGACGTCAGGCACCTACTTGATGTTATGAGTTTTTCCGGCTCCCGGGTTTCTTGTGCCAGCAAACTCACTAAAGACAAAGCCGGTCTGCCTCGTCAACAAATTCATATCAATATCGAAGCCAAACAGTCGGGTCGTCTGTTGATCGGGCTAAAAGGCGCCCACTTAAACGCCTTGTCATATATTTTGCGCTCCATTATGCGCCGTCAATTACGCCAGCCAGTTTATGTCACCGTTGATGTTAATGGTTATTTAGCTTCTCACGAATTAAGCATCCAGAGCCTGGCCGAGGAATCAGCGCAGAAAGCTGGACGCACTGGTCGCGCCGTCGTTCTGCCGCCGATGAACGCGACCGATCGCCACGTTGTTCACACAGCTCTGTCTGTTCGTCCCGACGTTACCACCGCTAGTTTGGGTGACGAGCCTAATAGACGCGTTGTTGTTCGGCCAGTTTTCATCTAAACCACCCGGACCCGGCATAGACTTTAGTAACTCTTGTTCAAGGCTTACTATTCTCTATCTCCGCCCTCAGCGACATGGCCCAATCTATTCTTACTAATACCACCATCGCAACTATCGGGCGACTCATCAACATACTCCTCGGTATTGTTGTTACTGCTTTAATTACTCGCCTGCTTGGACCAAGCCAGTTTGGTTCATATGTACTTCTTCTCTCTATTGGTGCTCTCGTGCAGCTGGCCGCCGACTTTGGCCTCTATCTAACCCTCACCAGAACCGTCGCCGAGCAACCCCATCAATCCCCCGTCCTCCTGTCTCAAGTCTTTTCCTTGCGCCTTCTGCTGCTTGGTGCAGTCTTTCTGCTTGCCACCGTCATTACCCTTATTATCCCCAACCTGCGTCCCTACGCCTTGCCCTTTATTATTATGTCGTTTGGCCTGTCCTGCCAATCATTCAGTCAGTTATTGCTGGGAATTTATCAACATCGTCAGGTAGTATGGCGCGCTACCTTAGGCGATCTGGTCGGGCGGCTTGCTCAGATAGCCAGTATTTTTTTGCTTAGCACATCCGCCGCCAACATCAGTTCGATGATAATGGCCTTTACTATTGGCACCGCCTTAGCCTATCTGCTGCACCACTGGCTGCTTCCAGTTACGCCCTGGCGGCTTGTTTTTGCCTGGTCGGCGTGGAAAAAAATCATCATCGTATCTTGGCCACTGGGAGCAATGTTGTTAGTTAATGCTGTTTATTTTCGTATCGATATGCTGATCCTGTCTTTTTTTCGTCCCGCCTGGGAAATTGGTTGGTATGGCGCCGCTTATCGCATTATTGAAAGTGCTCTCTTTTTCCCCGCTATGTTCGGCGGTTTATTGTTGCCCCGTATCACTGCGGCACTGTCTCAGCAAGACCTCCCCCATGTCAACCAATATCTCATCGAAGGCCTTCGAGTTTTACTCGTCCTCTCCTTATATTCCTTGCTTGTCCTGCTGTATTTTAGTCAGCCAATTCTATTATTAATTGCCGGGCCAACTTTTATCGCTGCGGCACCCCTTCTGCAAATCCTCAGCCTCGCTCTCGTTATTATGTTTTTTGGCAATCTGTTTGGTTTCGCTTTGGTCGCCTTGGGACGGCAATCCTTCCTCCTTCGGCTATACTTAGCACTAGCGGTCTTTAATACCTGTGCCAACCTGCTCCTAATACCGCGCTATGGCGCCGCCGCCGCCGCGTGGACTACTGTCGCCACTGAATTAATTGCCGCTGGTAGTGCTGCCTGGTATGTGCATCGCACTACTGGTTTATCGCTACCCTACAGCCTGGTCTTTAAAATCTTATTTACATTTATTGGCTGCAGCGTCTTTTTGTATCTTTTGCCGTCAACTGTACCGGTAGCAGTTAGGGCTATTCTTCTCACCGGTGTGTACGGTGTAGCAGTTTTTAGTGCCAATATCGTCTCGCCCGCCCATTTTCGTCTATTGCGTGCGGGTACCACTGATCCTGTCCCACCCCCATTAGGCTGACCCTCTTAGGCGCCGTAAATAAATAACTTGGCCAGATCTCGTTCAATCTGCGCCGAGATACGACTTTTTCGATTGAGCGAAATACGAAGCGCAGTACTACGTTGAATGTTTCGCGATTGAAAAAAAGTCGCAGATTGGTGCATAGTGGGCGAGAGATGGTTAAGTTATTTATTTACGGTGACTTAGGCTGTTATAATATTTAGCAATGAATAACCAAAACCAACACTGCGCTGTTATTATTCCCGTCTTCAATAATGCCCAGCAGCTCCCCCTCACCCTGCCTGCACTCTTTGGCCAGTCCATCCCCAGCCATTGGCAAATAAGCGCAGTCTTGTCAGATGACGGCTCCACCGACGAATCATTAATAACCGCTCGTCGTCTATGCCACGCAAGCTCTTGGCCTTATCAAATCATTTCCTCTCCGCATGCCGGCGCCGGCACTGCTCGTAATCATGCCATAGCCCAAAGTAGCTCAAGTCTCTTGCTGTTTCTCGGGGCTGACATTGTTTTGCGCCCAGGTTCACTAATGGCCCACTTAAATTTCCACTCCCATTATCCCGACGCTCAGATTGCCGCCTTAGGATTTGTGGTGTGGGATCCTCGTCTTCACCCTACTCCGCTCATGGAATGGATGACGCATGGTGGCAGTCAAAACAACTTTGATGCCTTGCTGGGTCAAGCAGTCGCTGATCCTAACCATTACTTTTACGGTTCCCATTTGTCTCTCAAGCGATCAGTCCTGCCCTCTCCTCCCTTCCGTCCTCAATATAATTCCTATGGTTGGGAAGATATTGATCTAGGCCGCCGTTTGGCCGCCCAAAAAAACTTGCAACTATCCGTGCTGCCAGAAGCTATCGGACACCACTACCACTACTACTCAACTCAGCGTGTATTGGATCGCCAGCAAGCCGCGGGGCATGGTTTTCGTCTTTTCCAGTCCCAGCACCCTTCTGTTGCCGTCCCCAAGACGAACTCACTTTCACATTGGTTTAAGCACGCGCTTATCTACTACAGCGGACTACTGTTTATAATTCGTCAAATAACCAAAATAATCAGCCCCAAATATAGTCTCCCATTAATATACAAAATAGCTATAAATAGCCATTTTTGGTATGGTTTTTACCATACTTATCCACAAAAATAGAGCCCTTTCCACATATTTATCCACAATGAATCCACAAATAAAAAAACATTTTGCAATTACTGTCCACTACGGTGACCCGGCCCCTACTAACCGGACCGTCCAGTCGCTTTTACAAAATAACGACCCGCCTGATTTTATTATAGTTATTAACCATGGCCCCACCGGGCTTTCCCTCAAGACTAATCCTCGGCTGGTCCAACTAAATCCGCCCAATAATGCCGGTTACGCTGCTGGAATAAATATGGGGCTGGGCGTTATCTCTACCCTCCAAGCTTCCCCCTCCGACATCATTACCTGTTTAAACAATGACGTTATTGTTCCTAGGGATACTTTTACCAAGCTGCGTCAGTGGTGGAGCGACTACCCAGACAACATTTTGCTCGGGTTAACTGTCCACCAGCCCAACCAACCGCCCCAATTAAGCGGACAAGTCAACTTGCTCACTGGTCGGTGTCGTTTGACTAATATTGCCCTACCGACCCATCAAAACCGGCATCTCTTTACTCTCCCCTACATTCATGGCGCCTGTTTCTCCGCCCCCCTTAATCTATTACTCCTCAATCATGGCTTACCCTCTGAATATTTTATGTACTGGGAAGATGTTTTGTTTAGCCAGCAGACCATGCGGCGTCATCTGCCACTCAGGACTGCCTCTAATATTACCGTCATTCATGACGAAGAGTCCTCGGATTCCGCCGCCTCAACAAAAAAAACCTATTATCTTGTTCGCAATGGCGCTTTGTTCTTGGAGCGAGAAACGTTTTGGCCATGGCGGTGTTATTGGTGGATTGCCAACCGTCTGCGCTATGCTTATCACCGCCTGCGTCGCCGACATCCGGTTGTCATCCAGGCGCTTCGCGACGCTATCAATCGAACAACTGGTCCTGCTCCAATGCCGCTTTCTAATTACTGATTATCGTTTCTTAATTTCTATTTTCTCAACCTTATGTCCATCGGCGCTGTCGTGGTAACCTTTCAAACCTCAGCCGCGCAGTTGCAGGCGTGCCTGGCCAGCTTGCAGCAAAACGGTGTCACCAATCAGCAGGTTATAAACAATAATAAGAATAATATTGGTTTTGCCGCCGCTGCCAATGTTGGCGCAAGACAACTAACCAATGAGTTTATCCTGTTCCTTAATCCCGACGCAGCTCTTCTCCCCAATTCTCTCACACTCCCGTTGGGCTACTTATCTAACCATCCTAAAGTAGGCGTTGTTGGTCCCCTCCTCTATAACCATAACAAAGTTTATGAAACAAAGTGTTATGGCCAGTCAGTCAATCTTTGGTCGCTCTTTAGCCGCCGTCTTACACCTATTTCTTTGCCCTCCAACCCACAAGCTGTCGGCTGGGTTAGCGGTGGTGCCATGCTCATTCGACGCTCTGTCTTTGAGGAATTATCCGGATTTGATCCGAGTTTTTTCCTTTACTGGGAGGACGTTGACCTATGCCGCCGCGCTTGGCTAGCCGGCTGGTCAGTTCATCTATTGCCCTCCTGGCGCGTCCTTCATCAGCGAGGTGCAAGTCTGTCCGACCAAGCAGCCAAGACACATCTCTACGACAAATCAGCTGACAACTACTTTCACAAGCACTACTCTAAACCGATATGGCTTTTTCAGCGTTATCTTCGTTGGCTTTACCGCTTGTTGTCGCCATTGGTGGACTAGGGGCCCTTCTTGCTGTTTGGTTAATTCGGTTACCGCGTTTAGCTATCGGTTTGTTATTCTTCTCTCTTTTAACCGGTCAGTTGGTTCGTCTCCCCTTACCGGGCCAAGGTGGCGGACTGTTACCCAGTGACTTGGCCGTCGCTATTCTCTTGCTCATCGTCGGTATAAAAAAAACTTATATTCGATCCGCTGATCAAAACATTCACCTTAACATCTCCCGCCCACCATGCCTATTCCGAAAACTTCCTCCAAGCATCGAGCTCCACCATCAATCAATTACTAACACAACCTCTCGCTTGGACGAACGGGCAGCACAAAAAATAAGCAGTCAGTCAGCTCAACTCAACCGAGTAATCCTCTGGCTGATCACGCCCTTTATCATCTGGTCACTTTTTACTCTTATCCTTCACGCGCCCAACCTTGGTTTAAGTAACGTTTTAGTTGCCTTTTCCTACTGGCTTCGTTTATCCGCTAATTTATTGCTTTTACCCGCCCTTATCTATTTGCTTAAGAGCCCCGCCCTCCACCATTTTGTCTGGTATGGTTTAAACCTCACTGTTTTGTTGTTAGTATCTACCGGTTTAGCGCAGCTGGCGTTTTTCCCAGACCTTTCTTTGTTAGCCCGGGCGGGTTGGGATCCGCATCAATTTCGTTTAGTTTCTACCTGGCTAGACCCCAACTTTATTGGCTTATTTCTTGTGCTGGCTCTCCCTATGATTCTTCTTTGGCAGAATAAAACATGGCGCCTACCGGGTTTTATTCTAGTAATAATAGCTCTTATTACCACCCAATCTCGCAGCACCCAAGTGGCTGCTGGCGCAGCGGCCATTCTCCTCTCCCCCCTGTTTCTTTATCAGCAAGAAGTTAAGTCTAACCGGCGCCGCCTCGTCACTATCAGCGCTGTTCTTGGTTTAGCAATAATTATCAGTACAATCATGATTTTTGCCCTTGGTCCCCGTTTGTCTGGCCTTCTCACCATCGACCCCACCGTCGAGCTTCGTCTCGCCAGCTTGGCCAACGGTTGGCAAATTGTCCGGGATAATCCATTATTGGGGGTTGGTTACAATGCCTATCAATTTGCCCCGGGCGAGGCGCAAACTGTGGCCAATTACTCTATTCACTCCCGCGCGGGAGCTGATAACAGCTTACTAACTATCTGGGCCACCACCGGCCTGATCGGTCTTTCCCTTTTCCTTCTGCCCTGGTCTTATTTGCTTCGTTTATTTATTACGCGCTCACTCCTTTACCGCGATCCCCGCGCCCTGGCCGGACTGTATAGTCTTACAGCCCTCTTCATCCACTCCCAATTTATCAATAGTTGGCTGTACTCCCACCTTCTGATCACCGTGGCAATTATTATTTCCTTAATCATCCCCCGTCCATGATCGTTTTTCTTATCGTCCCTGCTCTTCTTCTGCTGTCCCTGTTAACTTTGTCTCGCCCGTCCAGCGCGCTGGTTTTACTCACAGCCTTATTGCCCACCTATCTTATTCAGTTTTCTTTCTTCAGTCTTCCCACCAATTTACTGGAAGCGTCTATTGTAACTGTTTTCTTTTTTACCTTTATTCAACCTTCTATTCGCAGACAGTGGCCAATAATCTGGCGCGCCCTACCGTCATTCCTCCATCTGCTGATTGCTCTTTTTGTCCTTTCGGCCATCGTTAGCACGATTATCTCGCCACACATCCTTACCAGTCTGGGCATACTAAAAGGATGGATCATTGTTCCCCTTCTGCTGGGTTGGCTGATAATATCCGCCCAGTCTTTCTTCCCTTCATCTGACTCTGCCCCAGAACCTCTTCGAAGCCCCTTTGCCGAAACAAAAACTCTTCCTGCCAAAACTTTCTCACCTAATTATTATTTCTTGATTATTCAATCACTTGTTCTGTCCGGTAATATTGTCGCGTTGCTTGGGTTGTCGCAAATAAATCACCTTGCTCGTATCAAGAGTGTTTATGACGTACCAAACTCTTTAGCACTATATTTAGTCCCGCTACTTGTTATCTCCGTCTGGTTGTTCTTTAACCGCCATCAACGACTTTTCTATCTCCCCTCTTCGCTCATCCTCGCTGCCGCCCTGCTCGCTACGCAGTCAGTCGCTGGTATTTCTGCCGCTTTTATTTCCGTCTCTATCGGCTTAATCCTTTTTCAACCAACCTCAACATCTACCGCCACTCGTCGACCTCTTTACCTTCGCTGGGGGGCTGTTCTTACTCTCGTGTTTATCTCCCTTGGTTATCTATCGTCCACGGGACGCTTAACCTATCTCCTGCAGCCCCTTTCCTCCTCGGATACTCATAATTCATTGTCTGTTCGCCAACAGCTTTGGAGCATCAGCGTGGATCTGATAAAGGATCACCCCCTTCTCGGCGTCGGGCTGGGTACTTTCGAACCGGCCTACCAAAACCAACTGCACGAACGCTTTACACAATTCGCTAACTGTCAGCTTTCAACAAAAAAATGTGAATCCCCGCTACCAGAATTTGTCTTTCGAGATCCCCACAACTGGCTTCTCTCTTTCTGGCTTAACACCGGCTTGTTGGGCTTAGTCAGCTTTATCCTGCTCAATGCCTATATTCTCGTTCATGCTTGGCGTAGCGTACTAAAAATCACCGGTGGGCATAATCAACACTCAATCACACCAATACAAACCAATCATTTTTTGATCACTTACCAAACACAAACCCTTACCCTCGCCCTATTGTCTATTCTTATCTTCGGCCTAGCCGATACCATTTACTGGAAAAACGATCTCGCTGCTCTCCATTGGACAATAGTTACTTGTCTAATCGCGCAAACCTTCAGTCATCTCCTGCTTACTATAACAAAAAACCAGACTTCTAATCATCCCTCTAGAAAAATTCATCTTTAATGAAATCAAACCAGTGTTGTGCTAATTGTATTCAGCAGCACAAAAGCCGTTAAAGCGATCGTAATCCCCAGTAAAGCAGCAATTATCCAAGTTTTTGCCAGCTGCACCCGATCCGCGCTGCCCCCCGCCGTCATATATATATAACCGCCTATCACAATGCCAACCGCTGCTGCCATCATCACTAGCGCTGTCAAGCTTAACGTCACCCAACTCAACAATCTTCCAATTGCCGTTGTAGCCGTAGCACCGCTGCCACCAATAATACTGCAAATATCTCTAACGCCGTCTACATCAAGCACTTCCAAAAAGCCCCAAGGGCAAGGGACCGCGGCCTGTGCTTTAACTGAATGTGGCAACCCTAAACCATAGAATAGTATAAACGTTATAATTAAAACCTTTCCACTTCTTATTTTGCTATGTAAAAAATATTTCATTGGGTTAGCTCACTACTCAAAAAGTTAAATAATTGACGACATCAGCCTAATTATTGGTATCAACCTTTCTATATTAACTATTGCTAATACTATACCCACTGCCAAAATAACAAATGGGAACATAAAAACCGTCAACAACAACCCAAACGCGACCTCCACCGGTATACTAACAAATTTTCCTACAACCTTCCTTATTTTTCCATCCACAATGTCCATTACGCTATCTTCACCAAACTCCGCTAAAGCCTCTTCAGCTTCCCCCGCGTTTTGTTGGGCCTTTTTTACGCGTCTTTTTTGTGCGGCTATTAATGGTTTAAACGGCGCTTTGCTCAATTGGCGGGAAGCCTGCTTAGCAATTTGCCCTGTCGCTTCACTTACCCCTTTTTCCGCCACTAGTCGAGCAGCCATTATTGCGGCAGCAACAGGCGCGCCGACACCTGTCGCTGCTAATGCCTTTTCACCAACTTGGACCGGAACACCTGCCGTCTTAGCGGCTACTTTTCCCCCTGCGCGACCCGCTTGTTTCCCCACTACCCCAGTTGCTTTACTCGAAACCTTTTCTGCGGTTTTAAGCGCAGCTAATTCAGCTTTTCTTTGCAGCACTTTCCTTCTCGTGTCTGAGACTTGATTACGTAAACCTTGTTTTTCTTCTTGCCTACCTCCATCTTGGCCAGCGTCAAACACCATATAACACGTACTTACTCTATTATCAATTAGCCGCCATCTCTCTCTTCGCCGCCTCAATCGCCAGCACCTGCTGTGGATCGCTGGTTATTACCTGGTCCTCCGCATAACTGGCCACTACTTTAATCGCTACATGTTTCAGCCCGGCAAATAAAATACCTTCTCCCACATCACTTTCCAATAATCTAAACTTCTCGTGGTCGGTCAGATAAAACACATCCGCCAACAAATCGATCGCCGCTGGCGACTGGCGCAGTAGCAGCTGCAAAGAAGAGTTTGTGACAATCGGTTTACCGTACTTAGAATCCAGAAAATCCTGTATATCCTGCGTAATCGTCGTTACACCTAAGTAATATTTGCGTGCCCGTTTTGCGATGGAGAACATAAACTTAGCCGACTCCTCGTGTTGCATCATCACCCACGCCTCGTCCACTACCAGTATTCTTTTCTTTAACGAGCTACGTACTTTGTTCCAAATGAACCCCAAGACGACATACATAGCTAGCGGCCGCAGCTCCTCCTCCATATCACGCACATTGAACACTACTAGTTGATTATCCAAGTCGATGTTGGTTGGTCGGTTAAAAACCCCAGCAAAAGTCCCTTCCACAAACCGCTCAATCCGCAAGGCAATATTAGCGCCGCCTTCCATGTCGCCAACAATATTATAAAAATCCTGCAAAGTCGGCACCTCAGGCTTTGTCCATCTAATGCCTTTAGTAATATCTTTCAGCGCATATGTTTCCCACAAAGCCTTATCTACCACCGAGTTTTCCTCTGGCGAAAACCCCCCGGCCATCAGCGAAACCAAACCAATTAAACGAGTTATATTCTCCCGCAGCACCGTTTCTGGCTCGTCTTCCTCTCCCAACTCCGGCAAATCAAATGGGTTGATCCTGTGGTCGGACGCTGTGGCTATCCGCAGATAAGCCCCGCCCACCGAGTCAGACAAATAACGGTATTCCTTTTCCGGATCAATTACAATCACTTCCGTATCAAACATCAATTGCCGCAATATCTCAAGTTTAACCGCGTACGATTTACCCGCGCCAGACTTAGCGAAGATCACCATATTAGCATTGCCCAAACTAAATCGATCAAACAATATTAAGCTGTTGTTGTGCAAATTAATACCGAACAAAATTCCATTACTGCTAGAAAGGTCGGAGCTCACGAAAGGGAAGGTTGTTGATAGCGACGATGAGCTCATGTTGGTAGTTCTCGCCAGCTTGTCCTGCCCCAGCGGAATGGTCGAAAAGAATCCTTCCTTCATTTGGAATATAGCCGGCTTAATATAGACCAGGCGGCCTTCTAACAACACTTCAATCTGTCCGACAGTTTCCTCTAACTCTTCTTGACTGTCGGCATATAGCGTCAGATACAAACTTAATTGAAAAAATCGTTCCGTTCCCTGCACCAGTCTGTCCCGCAGTTCTTCAATGTCTCGGTAGGCAGTTTCTAACTGTGGATCCCTCACTTTACCTTTCTCCGTCCGCATGATTATCGAAGCGGACACTTGGGTGATCTGTTTTTTCAATTGCCTTAAAATCGTGGCGGAGTCTTGTGGATAAACGAACATCCCCATATCGAACTCCACATCAAAATTCACTATTGGTGACAGCCAATTAGTTTCCAGATAGCGCGGATAAGCCGTCACAAATAACGTCGTGGCAAACTTGCCGTCTATCTCAACATATTTAGTGGACACTGAAAAAGCCGCTGGGGCTAGAATGTCCTTCAAACGCACCACTCCCTCCTGCCATTGCTTTAACTTAGCCTGGTCTTCAGGCAAGGCTTTCTCGGGTTTCTTTTGTTGCTTAGTTTGCCTCTTAATTTTAAATCCCAGCATATCCACAGTATAACAGATATATTAAAACCAGCCCTAGCGAGCCATAAACATCCCTCTCTACCCTATTTATTCTCATTTTCAAGTTACGGATTACTGGTTACTATATTTCTATTTTCTAATGCCTAATCTATCCCGTTTGTACGGTTTTACCGATTAATGGCAGTTTATAAAACATGTACGGCTTGTGCTTTGTTTGGACTTTGTGCCTGTCTGTGCTTTGTCTACGTTTTGTACTCTACCTGCTCACCCACGGCTGCTCTGATCTGTTGCTAGACACTAAGTCTGGTGCCCCGGTTTCCTCTACGCTCAGTTTGGCTACATTGTGCAAACGTAAATTGCGTGACGTAACAGGATTTAGGATGCTGTAAAACAATTCCAGCACTTCTTGCGTCTGTAGCGGTGCCACACGTAAACCCACTCCTCTTAAACCAACAGCTACTTGCTCCACCCGTTGCATTAATTGCTTCTTGTAATGCTCAAACTCTACGTCAGTAAATGGCTTATTGCCTTTTCCAATGCCTTGCCATGTCTTGGCCAGTTTTTCCAACGTGTTCAACTGTCGGCTCTGCGCCATCGCAAACGAAACGGAGACAAAAAAAGTCTTGGTCATAATATTACCACCCTTGACCAATTCTGAAATAAAATTAATATATTCGGCCATCTGCAAGCGCAGCAGTTCATTTTTTTGCCGTTCTTTACGAGAATCCAGCTCCTCTAAATAGGATGTAATATCCAGCTTTCTCGACATCACTAAAATCTGTACCGGGAAATCCAGTGAGTTTAGAAAACCTTGAAAGGCATAAATTATTGCATCTTGCTCCTCTTCAGACTTTAAGGCGAAGTTTAATGAAGACACGATCAAAGTCGCCCGCAAGGTATTATTCCCCAATACCACCACTCCGTCGCGTACCGCCGTAATCTGCACTAGTTCCTGACTGGATTTGCCTTTTTGGTCCTTCTCTAACATCACTTAATAGTTTACCTTATCGCCCTGCCCCTTTCTATTCTTTTTGTTGCAAGCCTCCCCTTCTCCGTATTTCTACTTCTTCCCTTTCCTTCCCACGGTCCCCATCTCGTTCATTCATTGGTCCTTAAGAGGATATTTTGGAATTAAGTTTGTATAGATGTCACATTATGAAATGCCACTCTTAAATAAACGGGTGGCGGCGCGGGGGACCCCCACCGAGCGCCTGCAGGCTGCCCGCCTGGCAGACCGAAGCCGTCGGGTGGGGGTGCAGCGCCGACAGGGCCCGTCACTATATTTGTGGCATTTCATAATGTGACTTCCATACCCTGTGTTTTTATCTGTTTTTATCGTTGTTCGTAAAATTTTGTCACCGCTTTGTTATGGTTTGTTAAGTTTGCAAAGACTGTGTTTTGGATAAGTTTCGTCGATTGTTTGTAAGGTTTAGGTTGTTGTGTTTTGTTTGGGTTTTGTGCACTGTGCTTTGGGAATGTTTCTAACCTGCCCTTTGTATAAAATCAATCCTTGCTCCCCTCCGGTTCTTCGAGCAACGGGTCCTCTAAATCTGCTCCCACGACATTTCCTTCTGTGTTTAAAGTTTGGCTCATCAAGTCAATAGATGAAACCCCATATACTTCCGCTTCATCGCTAAACTCCGACCCGCTGATTTTTATCTTGTTATCCTTGTCAGTTCTTCGCCATAAATACAACTTCGACCCCATAGCATAGCTAATGCCATTAATCAGCACCTGACCGAACGGCTGCCCATAAAACCTCGCATGAGCAAACAGCAAAGCTGTCCCCGCAATCGGCAATGCCAACACGATCAGCACGCCTAAACTTACCATGACATATAAAATGCCAATGATCATGGCCGCAATCAGATAAAAAGCAAATTGCTTTAGCGTCAGCGGACCAATAATCCGATCTTCAATGTCGACGAATTGGGGAACTTGAAATCGCATATTATAAACTATATAAAAACTCAAAACACAAAGCCCAAACAAAATCCAATATTACAAACCTATCAAACACGTTCACGGGACTTAACCTCACATTTCTGAATTATAGCAGACAAGATATTTCTCAGCTCTATTGCCTCTTGTTGTAATACTGAAATTTTATCCACCAGTTCCACATTAACCTCCCGTAACAAATCAAGCCAATAGCTCGTTTCCTTTGCTTCCTTTCGTGCAATACGTAAACGATGAACAAAATCCTTCTTGCTTATAGCGTCGTTTGCCTCTCGGTAATTCGCCCCTACTGACCCGGCCGATCTAATCAGTTGATCAATCAACCTATTATTAATAGTACTTTTAGGTAAAGACTGACACATTCTTAATACCTCTTTGGCAAACAATAATGTTCGTTCCTCCAGATCACGATATGGACTTGTATGTCGTGTCATTAAATCTCATTTAGAGTCTGTCCGCGCTGTTTATTCGTGTTTGTGTACTGTGTTTTGTTTGGGCTTTGTGTACTATGTTTTGGGAATGTTTCGCCCTTACTCTCAAAAGTAATAGCAGTATAAGTGCGTCGTGTTTGTATCAGTTTGTCTTTTGTGTTTTGTTTGGGCTTTGTGCACTGTGTTTTGTGAATGTTTCATTCCCCTTCTCAACCGTAACGGTAGGATAAGTGCGTCGTGTTTGTATCAGTTTGTCTTTTGTGTTTTGTTTGGGCTTTGTGCACTGTGTTTTGTGAATGTTTTGTGTACTATCTCCACGGTGGCTTAGGCGGAGCTTTGTCCATCTTAAGATTCAGCACATTCCTTGCTCCTCCTTCTGTCGCTTTCGTCTGTGCTTGCCTTCCCGGTTCCTCTTTTTTCTGCTTCGCCCAATGCGCCTCCAGCTCCTGCCGAACTGGTTCAAATAAATCTTGTTCTATCTCGCGCGCCATCCTTTGCGCTTTATCGTTAGGAAGCCTTAGTTGGCCAGATAAATAAGCCCCCAACCCACTAAGCGGTATCTTGCCAATCCCTGTTTTTAATATTGACAATGCAATTATCGGCGCTTTAATCTGTTCCAGCCCATAAGCCTTAGTCAGGCCTCTCACAAACGCCCCTGTTCGCGTCGACACCATGGCTTGTCGAGCTATCTGGGGCAATTCAAACAATCCCGCCACATATTGCTCTCCTTCGGCTTGCGACACGGTTACCACCGATCCCGACGGTATACTATTATAATCAAGACCCATATTAAACAATCTGCACAAGATTAGGCTTTATAGTCTTTTGATTCAACGTCTCTTATTGTGTTATTCAACTCATTGATCAACCTCTGCCGTACTTTCTCATTTTCTTCTGGGGCAACACTGAAAGACGTATTAACTAATATTTGAGCTTCTAAATTAGCCCTTTGTGTATCGTCCAAATTTCTAACTAATTCTTTATTCTTAACTGCCGCATTAATTTGGCTTGCGGTACCCACTGCGCCCATATTTGCAAGCTGAGGTCCTGCCTGCCTAGCTAAATGAGCGCCAACAACGCTGTTTGCCAATCTAGATGATCCCAAAGACGGGTCATTATAATTACCAGCCCTGGCCGCCGTAACTGCCGCAGCCCGAGCTTGTCGTTCACCTTTACTTGGTAACAAGCGATCGGCCATCGGGCCACCCTTTGTCTTTGCTGCTTTGCCCGCACCAGGAATGTAAGACAACAGGTTTTTACCGGCCGTCCGGCCAAATAAACCAATCTGCGCACCAGCATACTTAGTGGCAGCTCGAGCCCCTGTGGCTGCCATGTATCCCCTACCCATTCCCCTTGCTCCCCTATACATCAAATTTCTCCCTTTTTGCCCCGTTTTTTGTGCAAAACTAATCATCGCCGCTGATCCCGCAATGCCCGCATACTTACCGGCACGAGCTGCCGCGATAAAACCGACGGTCAAAAACATTACACTTACCAAACCACTTGCAACCCCATCGGTGATTCCGGGGAGAGACATCTGACTCATCTTCCCAACTAGCAGCAATATCAACAGTGCTGCTGGCGCATAAAAAACATATTTAAAAAACGATGACCACCATAAACCAGCCAATTTAGCTGTATTTGGCAGAGCCACAAACAAATAGGCGAACGGGGAAACTATCAACAAACCAAGCAACATTATGTACCGCATTGCCAAATTGAACAAAAGCACCAACCCCGAGCTAGCCACCATCCAGACAATTAACATACCAATAAAAGCCCTAAGAGCATTAGTTGATGATGACCACGTCGGCCCCACGGTTTTCAATGCCTCATATATGGGACCGAAATTACCAGCTGGCTCTAAAAGACCAGGCAAGTCACTAGTAAGATCAGGCACCGAGAAAACAACCGCCAAGACCCTTATTAACAATCGTGTAAAATCAATTACTACGCCGGCTATCACTAAACTAAAATTTACTAACAGCGCTGCTAGCAACAAGCGTGGCAGTGACCGCCTTACTCCACCGCCAACCTCTAACCGTAAGACTGTTGTCAGTGCAATAAAAACCAAAGCTAACATAAATCCAAGATTAACTATGCCCAGAACTATCGGCCAGAGGCTTCTCACAGTACTGTTTGTTATATGCTCAGAAACAAGAAACAACGGTGTTAAAAGCAAAATAGTGTAACTAAACACGGAACCACCTATTTGAGCACCTAAAGTAAAAAGCCAACCAATCGAGCCCGTTAGAAGAAAAGAAGTGGCATCAAAACCAAAAAGACCAATTCTTCCTAATACTTCACGCCAACCAGTCGCGGCTTGTTTAACTTGTCCTCCTCTCAACGGCTGCAATTTTTCTACTGCCTGTATAGAACAGAACGTCATGCTATTCCCATTAGCATCAACCGGTATTATTAGTTGCCAGCTCTGCGCTCTGGCCGCTAGCAAAGCCTGTTTGTTTGTAAGATCCACTTCTTCGCAACCCAGAGCAATAAGCTCACTCTGCGTCTCATGCGCCAACCTAGGCACATCAAGATCAACCGGTGCTAATTCCTGCGCTAACGCTGGTCTTAAACCAACCAAACAAACCAGTATCAAAACAATTAAACCACCATACCACAGGCTAAAAAACGAGGCTTTCTTATAGGAATGAAAGAGCCCATCACCCATCACTGCCCTGACTGATGAAATTGTCTGGTATGGGGGTAGAGCAATATTGTTTCTAATAATCCTCATAATCATTAATCACACGTAAATCCGCACGTAACACCAGCAGTTGTCCCCGGCCGCCACTTGCCAGCGGTCATTACCCGCAAGGCATGGCGTGCGCCAAACTCCAGTATTGGTGAAATTATATTAGCCGACGGAGAGGTCGGATCCTTATCTTTATCAAAGAAATTCTCACTGGGCTTAAATAATAAATCCAGCGCTCCAGCCACCTGCGGGCCGGTGTTGCTCGCCGCGGCTTGCGGTCCCGACTGGCTTTCTGAAGTGTCGGTTGCACTAGCACATTCCGGATCCAGCGGGTAATCAATATAATTATCACCGTCGTCATTTACTCCATTACTGCATTCCGGCTCTCCGCTCCCCGGCGTACCGCTGCTGCCGCTTCTTTTCACTAATTGCACGCCTCCCGGATTATCCAAGCCTGTTAACGAACTGGCTTGCTGGCTGGTCGCTAGTTGCCCCAGTACGTTTGGTATGCCATAAACGCTAGCTTTCCGCGCTGCTACCGGATTATTAATCAGCAACGATAATTCCCCGTAACTTGATAACGGCGTTACGTCCGGCGACGGAGAAGGAGGTGGATTGCTTTTTAGGTTCGCGTCCGCCAACAAACCCTCATTTTCTATCAAACCTTGTTGATATTCCACTCTTTTAAATGCTTCTGAAGCTACATTGCTTAGTCTTGACGAATCGCTAAAAATGGCATCATTAACTCTTTTCACATAAGACGCTACGTCTGTGGGCAAACCAGCCTGAGACAATGCTTCGCCGTAGTTGTATTCCAAACAAGGGACAGTGCGCCTATTATTAGGCCAACAATCAGAAGCGCTAATAGGGTTCCATATAAGATGTCTATAAGAGCCACTTCCGTCCGCCTCGGTTTTAATTTCTAAAAACGGCCAAGACACTGATTTATCTGGCATATATTGCGTTGCCACTTCATCAATCATCCCTTGCAGCGTTGCCAGATGCGCTGGTCTTTCCAACTCGGGTAGTTGGTTTATTTGCTGACGCCATAACGCCACTTCGTTTGAAAAAGCATATGGTTCATTAATCTGAAATACCCATCTTAAAGCTCGTTCAGTCTCATCCTCCTCTGTTCCCGAATTCAATGCGGCTAAAACACCATTTAAAACAGGCATAGCTTGCCACTCCAACGGATCTACCACTACTGCTTCACGCCGGCGCTGCTCCATAGCCAAGACCTCGGCCTGTCTCTGCTCAGGTGTTAGCCCTGGTTTAATTTCATTATCACATTCCTTAATACCAAACCCATATGCGCACAGTGTCTGCAGCAGCTCCGCTGCCGCGTTACGCCTCGCCGATTCCGCCCCGAATTCCCGCACTAGCTGATCAGTGTACAGGTCTGCTCCATCCAAAGTCACTGCTCGGTTAAGCAATGTCGGTGTGCCGGGCTGTGTTAAGTATCCGCTATCGCTGGCCACCTCTGTTTCTTTTGTAAAGCGTCCGCCCGACTCAGTCTCTTTGGCAAAAGGCTGCTCGGCAGATACTGCTTCCCGGGCTTTTCGGCGCGCTTCTCGATCAAAGGCTGTTTCCACATAGTCGGCCTGATCCAGTGCCGCTAACACGTTAAAAAACAATTGTTGTTGCCCGATTGCTGTATAAAATATCCCATGCGGATCGGCCCAGGCATCACGTACGTCCGCCGTCATGCTTAAAGCCACTAAACCCAAAACTAGCGCCCCGACGCTTAGTTTTTTCCGATATTCTTTTTCTTGTTTCCTTATTTCCATTTTCCATTCTTCCTTAAAAATTACCGGTATATTTGTTTGGTCTGTTAGTTTTGTGCTTTGTTTGGGTTTTGTGTTCTGTGCTTTGTGCATGTTTCGTCCCCTGTGTTTTATGCATGTTTCGTTTATTCCAATCCATACTTAGTCTCCAATTCCTTAACCGATGTCGCCATCTCCTGAAACACCCCACCTAGTTCCTCGATTTTTTTCGCCGCAATCAAACCGCCGACAAAATCCTGGTCAATATTAAGTAATCCCTCGCTGTTGATTTGGAGCGCGGTTGTCGCTGCGATCATCTTTTCGTGCAAGCCTGCTACCTCGTTCGGTGCTGTGACTTTTTGCAGTATCACTACATTCTTTCGTAAAACATCAACAATCCCCTGCATTGGCTGCTTGTCTTGGGTATTAATCAGCAGCCGGAATGCCGCCTCAACATCTGCGCTCGTAACAATACGCAACTCTTTATTATGTGTGCTGGATACGGCATCCAAGTAAGCCTGCACTGCCTCTTTTCCCTCATTCGATGAAGTAGTTATAGTGACCGGTGGCAGCAATGCTCCCTTATTCGCATTGACGAACGCTTCTATTCTTACTTGATCCAGAATCTGTTCGCGCGGCACATCCTCTGGCAACGATGCCAAATATTTTTTGGTAAAGGTGTCCACTTGAGTGATTTGCTCACCCGTTGCCGGCTTACTGACATCGTTTGGACCTGGAATCAGCGGATCTCGGCCAGCCACCACCTCGTCCCGATCACCCGTTCCATCACCGTCTGTATCAGCACTATTGGGATTAGTACTATAGAAAGCTGTTTCGTACAAATCGGCCATCCCATCGCCATCGCTATCTCGCGTTTTATCGGCCAAAGACAAAGACCCGCCTGGTGTCGTTGTTTGATCACCGTCTCCTTTAAGCCATTTCTGTCCTCCCCAATATAACCCAGCTATAACTAATACAACCACTGTCGTCATCCCCACTACTCGCCACCCCATTTTATTTATCGGATTCATAGTACAAGATTATCCATCAATAAGCTCCAGTATAATCTATCGCGCATGGCAATCAAAGACTATCTGTTCACTGTCCAGCCATCGCTAAATCAACACCGCCTGACATGCACCAGGTTGAACATTGAGCCAGCCAAATTTTACCCCCACACCCAAGAAGCGCCGGCCTTTAAGGCCGGTGATGAACGGTTTTTATATTAGCTCCGCTAAAAAGCCCTGGCCTTTAGGCTAGGGTGTGGGGGTTTACAACTACTGCGGTAAAACAATATTTGCACCGGCCATATAAGGCCTCAGTCTGTCGGCAGACGCTGCCACTTCCGGAGGGTTGCCAGACAAATCTAATTTTTGCATCTTAGCCATCCAACCTAAATCTATTGGAACAGCACTAAGTTGGTTATTAGACAAGTTCAAATTCTCCATCTCTACTAACCAGCCAATTTCACTTGGTAACCAAGTGAGTTGGTTGTTCGATAAATTCCATTCCTTCAACTTGCGAAGCCACCCTATTTCTAGCGCTAAAGAAGGCAGTTTATTATTACTGGTATCAAATTTCTCTAACTTTTGTAGCCACCCTATCTCCGATGGCAGCCAAGAGATTTCATTATTACTTACATCTAGTTCTACTAAGTTTGAAAAATAGCCAATCGAAATAGGCAGTGACGGTAAATTTTGTCCGCTCAAATCTATCTTGCACACTGCTCCCGCGTTACTTAATGCCACATTAATGTCCGTATAAACAGTTGGATCACTGCATTTCGATCCCACCGAAACCTCTACGCCACCTTGCCCCCCAGGAGTCTCCTTTTCTCCTGGCATTAACAGCAATTTACCACCCCAATACAACCCAAATAGTACTAATATAACTACCGCTACTACCACCGCTATTCGAAGACCCGTTCGCTCTACCTCCTCCCCCAGCGGCGAACGCTGGTCTAATGGATCTCCTACCGGTGATTGATACGGGTTATTTCCTTCTGTTGTTTCATTCATAATGATTATTTAATTATTATATCTTATATTATTTAACTAACAAGGTGACCTCAGAAAAATTAATAATAAACAACTGTTCCGTCGGGGTTCACGCACAGCTTTGGCGAAACCACAGGGGATGGCTGCGGGCTCTGTTTTGTTGACGGCGAGGGAGGTGGTGATGAGGGAGAAATCTCCGGCGAGGGAGGTGGAGGTGGCGGTGGTGACGGCTCTTCTACACAACTACCGCTCGGATTGAAATGATGACAGCCTTGGAAATTAGCTAAGCATTCTGCCTTCGAAGTTACCCAGATATCATGCCAGACAATTGGATTAACAATTTCCGGAGATGGTGATTGGATGCTGGTGGATGGTAAAGGCAATGAGGAGGGAGAGGGGCTAATATTGGGTGACGGGTTGACACTAGGTTGCGGGCTCGCGGAGGGGCAGGGGGGCAAAGATGGCGATGGAGACATCAAAGAAGATGGGCTCGGCGACGGTGACTGGCTAATTAGTGGTGAAGGTGACCTAGATGCCATTGGACTTACCGTGGGCAGCACTGTCGGAGGAATCGGCGGTGTTGGATCAATTGGGACCGTCGGTGTAATCAGTGGAGACGGACTTGGCGATATAGCTATTGTTGGTGTAACAGCCGGAGATAATGTAGGTGCCGGACTAGCTGGAGAGGCTTCTGTCGACGGAGCTAAGCTGGGTGGCTCTAACGTTACCATTGGGGTTACAGTGGGCGGGATTGTCGGAGTAATCGGCGGTGTTGGATCAATTGGGACCGTCGGTGGAATCAGCGGAGACGGACTGGGTGTGATAGTCGGCTGTATAGAAGCTGATGCTGCTGGCGAGACCGAAGGTACTGGACTAACTGGAGACATCGCCGGAGACACTCCTTGTGTCGGAATAAACACAGGAGTTACTGACGGTGCACCCATCGTACATATACAAAGACTGCAAATGCTATCTGCAGGACATCCGTTTGGTACTGCTGCTGCGTCACAACTCTCATTTGCGTCTATTGTTCCGTCACCGCATGTGCCGGCTGGCAAAGTTTCTAGGGGATCTAGTGGCGGTGGATCGGGTGGCATCGGCGGTGAAGACAACGGAGAAGTTATCCCCACTTGAGCCATAACGGGTTGTACAAATTTTTCACCAATCCATGAAAGCACAGTTGCCTTTTTCAGCGATAAGCTTTTCGTTTCGACTCTATTAATACTAAATTCCACCAGCCCCTGTCGGCTTGAATATTTAATCGCTTGCCACCAGCCTGCCAAGCTATTAGGCACATTGTTATAGACGTATGGTTCTGGAATTCCGGGAGGTAAGTAATCTGGTCTTGGCCATCCCGGCGGTGGCGGTAAACCGCCCACCGTATAATACCCCTGTCCGGCCATGCAAAACTGTAAGCTGCCTTCGGAAACCGGGACAACCTGACCGCAATCACACGAACAATCCGCTGCCCACCAAGGGTCCCCTGGCCGGCCGGAACATGATGAACCAAAAGTCATCCGTTGGTCTATAGTAACCTGTACCTGAGTAATCAGCGGCGGGGCAATCGGCTGGCGAGAATAAATTTCATTTGTTTCTTCCCGCAAGTTTACCTCAGCGACCACTGGTTGTGATGGCGTGCCGTTTTCGCACATCGTTAATTCCACCGACCGGATGTCCGGTGTATCATATTCGTTGGGCAGTTCTTTAGCGCAAGAAGTAGCGATTTCCTTTGGTTTATTTAATTTGTCCTCATAGATACCCAAACGAATTTTATTGTCATTATTAATATCAACCAACATCTGTTCTCGATAAGCCTTCATTAGACTATTCGCGAATACTGTCACCTGATCTTCTTGCATCTTATTGATAAATTGAACCATTGCTTCTTTGTCGCCTGACTTATATTTATCAATTGCCGGGACGAATCTGCTTTCCCAGCTATCTAGCATTAGGGAATAATCATTCAAGCTCTTGTTTTGAGCTGCCGGGAAAGAGCTGCTGTTCAGGCTTTCTTCATAGGCCGCATATACTTGCGGTAACCCGGTTTCCAAACCCCCGGTTCCAAACGCTCTGGCCTTGGGACAGTCATAAGGTATAGCTGGGATAATACCCTTAGCCAGATCTGCCCGTGTTTGCAGCAAAATCTCTAAACCACAACAGGCAGCGCGAATGGTACTCTGCGCATTGGACAGCAGTTTACATGTATTTACATCAGACAAATTGGATCCACCGCACAGAATGCTTTTAAAATTATTTTTTCGTGCGTTCTGCACTACGGCATAGGCGGTATTAAGTGAGGAATGCTGTGACTGAACATTACTTTCCCATGTAGCCTTTCTCCCTTGCATGTCCGCCACGGCTGCATCGGGATCCATGCTGCCCGAGTAAACATTACGGGCTATCTTCACAAATTCTCCCCAGTTACTTATATGCACTGGCATTAAAACATCACGAACCCCGTCCAGATTCTTGATGCCTAGTAAAGAATTCTCATGCACCACTCTTTTAAAGTCATTGCCGCTCTCATATACAGCGACACCATTTAATGGGCCCATGTAATAAGCCGCCGGTTTACTTCGACGATTCAAAGCATCGTTCATACCCGGTTGAACCACACGATTATCTTCTAACGTTCGGCACTCCCCCGGTAGAATATCAGCCATCGCCTCAGCAAACATGGGGCCTAATTGCGGCAGATTATCTCTACACGGTATCACTTGGCCTTGCCGTAGTTGTTTGTCATGTAGCGAGCAGATGGTAGGTTGATTCCCCGGTTGCAAGGCTCGTCGGTAATTAGGGCCCAGCCCTACTCCTTGATAATTCGAGGAGCATCCTTGTTCTGCTGGATCACAAAGAATCGCTGGTTTAGGGGCCGCTCGGCCAGCTATAAAACTTCTAATACTGTCTGTTACCGTACAAACACCCGACAATGCCCGCTCGCCAATAGTAACTTTCATACCGTTATCCCCTCCTCCGTAATAGACTGTTAGGTTATCGAGATAACCCGCGGCTGCTTGTTCTGTTTTAACGCTGAAGTAGAAAGTAAGCGTGCCGCCGCTAGCTAATTCTTGCCCCCCCCACGTCAACAATCTTTGTGTAGAGTCATGTTCGGCTTCTGGTTCAGCCCTCAGTAAGCTAGTGTATTCCGGGTACAAATTCTGCACCGATATCGATTGAGCTGTTTCATTGCCGATATTGTGTAGTACAATCCGATAACTTTGCTCGTCTCCAATAGTGCTGCAAGTACTGCCGCTATAAATAAAAGCTGTGATGAAGGGCCCTTGCTCTCCTTTCCGTCCTTCCGCCTGACCCGCTGTCTTATATATTGATAATAAATGTTGTGGATCACTAGAAAATTCCGCCCGGGCAATTTGATTGGCTATATATTCGTCATAGCGAACCGTTTGCGGTAGGGCGAGCGGGATTGGTGCCACAGCACTTACAAATGGCGCCACAAATGTCGAAGTAAAAACACCGAGCAGCCCCCAAACTGGAATTGTCATAGCTTATCACTACTGCAAAGCCTCCAGGCGCTGCAGTTCATTTTGAATAATTGGATAATATGTTCTGTCTATCGCCTCTAATTGTCTTGATGCAACCATCGACGTCACCGGATCCTCGTTCCATAAAGCTATTTTCTCAAAAGTATTCGTCAGCAGCTCTGTATATCCTAATAGCAAAATATGGACGGGTGCTGCTATCGCCGGCACCGACGCATTTTGTAAACCTGTTCGATACGATCTTACTGTATTGGCAATATTGCTCATCGCGCCAGCGTTGTTGTTTCGATAAAGCTCAAACTGTGCGTCCGAATAAATACTGGAATTAGCTAACGCTGAGGGGTTGTTGGCAATTGTTAGGTATTGCTCAACCAATGCCGGCGTTGTTTCTTTGGTCTCAGGCAGCGCGCTATCCTGCGGTCTGGGTAATTTTGTAATGACGACTTGTCTTGCCGCAAATTCGCTCATGGTTGCCGGGGAACGATCAGTCTCCGCGTATTGGTTGTTATACTCGGTAGTTAAATTTATTGGTTCTCCGGATAAATCCACATCGTCTGCAAAGAATCGTTCAATACTGGCAGTCGTCAAATTAGTCAGCGGTGCTGGTACTTGGTTTGCGGTAAGTTGGGTAGTCTGGGTTGGCGCCAATAAATCATCCGGTGCGGGTTTATTTGGATCATGGTTTGCCACTACTTCCTCTCCGTCTAAATAACCGTCCCCATCGGTATCGGGATTATTAATGTCCGTCCCCCAAACCTGCTCCTCGCTATTTGTTAAACCGTCTTGATCGTTATCTCCCGTATCAAGTAAGGCTCCATCGGTCGGTTGGTTCTGGGTCTGTTCCGCGGACGGTAATGTGCCAAACAAAGCGCCGGTGTTATCCTGGATCGGCGTTTCTCCTGCCGTATTAGATCCACCAAATTGTTGCCACACTAAAAAAGACCCACCCAATATAATGCCCAGTACCAAAACTGCAAATATTATGATAATTATAACCTTTGGCATATTTAGTCCGTCATCACCCCAGTGTTCTTAAAACAATTTAACGATCATATTGTTACTTCCTAATCATAACACACTCGCCAATGCTCGCCATTGCTCTACAGCAACTTCCTGCGGTCTCTGTGTTCCTTTTATATTTGCTTTTTTAAGCGTCATTTCTGCCTCCTCTCGAGTCATCAGTTTATAGTTCTGTTTTAATACTCCAGCCATTTGTTTCCGCTTAGCCATGAAAAACGGTTTAGCTACTGCCATAACCTTTTCTCTTTCCTCTGTCTTTATCCTACTCTCCCCATGTGGAGATAGCATGATCAAGCACGACCCTACTTTAGGTTTAGGCCAGAAGCAATCCGCTGGAACCCTAACAATAATATCCGACTTACCCCATAAACTAACTGCTAAACCAAGCAGTCCCATCTTGGGCGGTTGGGCAACGATGCGCTCCCCTACTTCCCACTGCACCATTAACACCACCCTTTCCGGTTGTGGCTCCAATTGCACGAGACGACGAATTATCAAGCCGGATAAATTATATGGAATGTTTCCCACCAATTGAAATTTTTGCTCTATTGATCCGTCCTCACTCCAGCGCCAATCAACCTTTCGCAAATCACCTGTCTCTAATTTTAAATTAGCCCGGCCTGGGCTAGGAACTTCTTTTGTTATTGCCTTAGCCAATTGTTGCTCTCTTTCAATTGCCTTCACTGCAAAGCCAGCTGCTAACAAGGCGACGGTCAAAGTCCCCACGCCAGCTCCTAATTCTGTAATCTTTTTGGGTCCGCCTGTTATTGCCATCACCGTCGCCTCCACTACCTCCGGGCAAATTAAGAAGTTTTGTCCGGCAGATCGTTGCGGTTTAATACCGGCTCGCTTTAAACGGCTTTTTAAATAGTTGATATCGGTTAAATTACCGTAGATGTTCATATATTTCTTTATTCTAATCTAATCATATAAGTGAAATTTATTCTGATGATTTGCTTATTTCTTAACCTTTCGCACTCTCTTCTCTTCTATTTATCCACACGAACGAATGTCAAAAAAATCTGACACTTTGCCCGTTCAAGCAACTCCCGGGGCATACTGCTGCTACTCTGTATATAACATGATATTAATTTAACAATGTCAATGTTGACTCATGCATTACTCTAACTACAATACCATCTTATCCCTGCTAGCAGGGTAGTAAAACAAACACGCCGGACATACAATTTGGCTTTTTAAGCAACCGGCATTTTAAATCATCAACAATCAAAGAGAACTAGGGACCAGACATCTTCTCCCGCCCCATCTAACCTGTCCCTCACAGAGGTGTCGGAGGAACCGCCTCCAACCCTATCGAGCGGCCAGGACTCAGTTCCTCTTATTAAGAAATATATCATCCACGCGTCGTTTCTCGCGCTTATCATTGGCGCAGCGTGGCACAGTAATCAGGCTGCGGTTACAGACCGCAACTCTTTGTTATATAACGTCATCGCTGGCGAAGAAGTCATCGAAGGACCTCTTGATCCCTCTGCTTATGCCAGTACTGACTCTCCCGGCATTGGGGGGGCTAGATTAGCAGCTTTAGATGTTAATACGGGCATTGATCTAATCACCGGTGAGGATCCGGAAGTTACTTTTTCCCAAACTCTGGGCGGCAATGTTTTAGTTGCCCCATTAAATCCAGTGGTACCAGAACCGGCTAGTGAAGCACCGCCTACCTCCGTTGCCATCAAGAAATCACAGATTTATACCATCCAACCTGGCGACACTATCGCTGGCATAGCTGCTCAATTCAATGTCAGTACTAACACTATTCTCTGGGCTAACGGATTGTCTAGCTCAGACACTATTAATGTCGGCGACCACCTGACGATCTTACCTACAACCGGCGTCCTGCATACTGTTAACTCTGGTGACACGCTCCTGGCTATCGCCGATAAGTATGATGTGGATGCCAAAGATGTCGCGCAATACAACGATCTCTCTGATACTAGTAAATTATCAGTTGGTCAAAAACTAATCGTCCCTGACGGCTATATCGCTCCTCGTTCTGCGCCTCGTATCGTCGCCGACGAGACGCATGTGGCTGATGGTCCTGTACCTCCCGCTTCCAGCGACACCTCTGCTGGATTCATCTGGCCTACCTCTTCCAAGCACATTTCCCAGTATTTCCGTTGGGGACATACTGGCATCGATATCGACAACCGATCACTGCCGCCCATTTATGCCGCTGCCGCCGGTACGGTTGAGTTCACTGGCTTCTTGGGCGGTTATGGCAACCTCGTAATTATTAACCATGGTGGCGGATTAGTCACTTACTACGCTCACAATTCAGCTATCTATGTTTCTAAAGGTGCGTCCGTCAACCAAGGTCAAACTATCGCTAAGGTTGGATCAACCGGCCGATCGACTGGTCCTCATCTTCACTTCGAAGTTCGTCAGCAGGGCCGTCCCATTAACCCTCTCAGCATGTACTAAAAACAGCCCCGAGGGGCTGTTTTAATTTTTATTTCGGCCGTTGCAGTTAATGCATTTTTGGCTTTGTTTGTGTCCTGCGCTAGTTGTTAGGCTACCTCTATCACTCCAATTAAACCTCATCTTCCGTCCCTCGCCATCTCCTGCGCTTACTCCACCACCATCGCCTACGGCGATAACTATTCGGCCACACCAGTACTGCTATAGCCGCCCCCAATAATCCAATATTCCTAGCCAGCACACCATCAATCCCATTCAAAGAAAATATCCCTATTAAATGAAGCGTTGCCAACGCACCGGCTACTCTAGGCCAAGCCTTTATTATTAATAGAGTTCCAACGATCATATCAAAAAATCCGCCGATTCGTAACATTGTTTCGCTGTCCAACCCAAGCATTGTCTCGCGCGGCACATAACCAATCCACACCGTCGGATGACGCAAAATATCAACCCCGATAAATAAGAAAGTTAACCCTAACCCTACTCGTAAAAACAAATAGGGCCATCCGTATCGTCCGTATTTCATAACTTAATTATATCACGGTCTGCCCGAAATTTGTTTACCTGCCCATCTAGTCTCCCCTCTCATCACCTCTCAGCTCCGCCTAAACACTCCGCCATTTATTATTGACTTCGTGCTAAAAACACTGTACTCTTTTCTGTTCAGTACCTTACCAATCCACCTCTTATTCGAGAAAGGCCTACCATGCCAGACCAAGAATTGTTCCGCGCTGTTTTCCTGCGTCACGGTCATACCGAATATACTGACATACCGCCTGACATCACTTTTCAAGGCAAGGCCGCTCTCTATCGCAGCTCATATCCTATCCAAAATTTTTCTGCCGGGTATCCCATCCATTTGTACACCTCTCCTAAAGTACGAGCCGTCGGGTCAGGACAATACATAAATACCTTTTTAATGGGAACAAAACTGGGAGAAGAACCGGCCTTAGCTGCAGTCCAGCAGTATCAGCCAGAGCGCGCTCAACGCATTTTCGCTGGGTATCGTTCACTCACTGACCCCTTGGCTATTGAAAAAGCTTACTGGAAGGCAGCGGAATTTGATGATCCTGAAATCTTTGAGACACGCGCGCATGTTCGAGCACGTATCTTTCAGCTCCTTACGGCATTGATGAACCGGCACATCAACTCAGCGCAGCCGATTTGCTATGTATTAGTCTCCCACGTGGAAACCCTTTGCCATCTGATCGATCGCCCATTCTCTTGCGACTTTTCTGTTACTGACCCTGTAAAATGTGCTGAGCCAATTTACATAGTCGCTCTGCGTCAACGGGAATCGCCTCATCTAATGATTAATTTTCGTGGCGAACGCACCACTATTCCCTACAACATGCAAAACCCTCACAATCCTTACTGATTTTAACCAAGCCCTGCTATTATCAATGCCGGGCTTTTTTCTTCTTTAGTAGCCCCGCTGTCGACTAATGAATATTCGTATCCTTATCAAACCAGCGCTGTTTAATCCTGTTTCCCACCTTCCATGCTATCAGCAGACCAACTCCCCAGGTGGCGATCCATAATAATATTACCGGTAAGGCAAACACGAACTTTATAATTTGGTCGGCGTACGCAGCTAAGGACTTCAGCATGTCTCTAAATGCCTGACGTATTACCACCAACGGCCGCCAGTGTATCCCAAACACTTCAATGTCCCCTTCGGCTGTCAGATTGACCACTATTGATGACATCTCCACCTCAGCCTTTAATAACTTCAGCTGAGCTTCTAGTTGTTCAATTCTACCCCTCACGTCGCTTAGTCGTTGCGTAACATTCAAAACGTCTTCAATCTTCACTGCCCTTTCCATGATACTCAAGTACTGCACTTCTTCTGCTCGCATATTCTTTAAGCGGGCTTCAATATCCACGTATTGTGCTGTCACGTCCTGTGTATTTACTACTTCATTCTCGGTATTGATCGCCAAAGCTTTCAGGCTATCCATCGTTTCCCGGAATTTATTTGCCGGCACTCGGATAATGACCGACCCGCTCTTTTGGCCATCTACCACTTCATAAATCTGCAAACTCTCCACGAAACCGCCCGCCTGCTGGGCCAGCGCTTGTGCTTGCGTAGCCGCCTCCTCTGCCTTATTAACCACTAGATCAAGCGTACCGGATTGCACGACTTTCCGGGCATCGGCCGTCGGTACCTCACTCAAACTCTCCGGGACACCAGCGGCATCATATGCCAGTGGTGCTGTCAAACTATTACCCGCTGCCCCCGGCATAGCCGCACTTCCCTTCCTGGCGACAGCTGGCACCTCTGCGCTGCCCACCATGTCTTCCTGGAAGCTTTGGGACTGCATAAACGGAATTACCGGCGGGTTACTTGTTTTATATAAATACCACCCTACCGCTATTACCAGTATTATCCCCGTAATAATGATTTTTTTATTTTGTTGCCAATTTACCATATACAAAGATTTAAAATTTAACCTTATTTCCATAATATACCTAACCCTGTGTCCATCACACGCTCTTCCTGGCTAACCTGGGTAATCCTCCGATTATGTACTTTTTAACTTTTTATTGCCAAGTGTTATGATTAATATATTCCCATCCATGAAGAACCCAAGTCAAAAGTCTCCTCTATTGCTGGCCTTAATCATTATCACTCTGGCATTGTTAGTGCTGGTGCTAGTATTGATTCGTTCTCAAAGGCTTGCCGCCCCGCAGCCGATCATGGGTGAAGGCGTTATTGAGGAAACACAAGAACCTGTACCGGGACAGCTCAGCAGTGCCTGCCAAACCGAACTCCGTCAAATAAAAAGGTCTGATCCCGCGGAGCTTGTGACTTTGTATGAAGAATTGGTCGAGCAGCAGCTCATGCCCGAGATTGTGTCGGGCAGCTGTGACTTTGGTCCCGAGAGTGTTTATCAAGCATGTTTAAAAAGAGAAGAAATCCATCGCCAGAAATTAGTTTGCATGCAAGAGCTAATCGCGAAATTGGGCATAACTAAACAAGAATTGTTAACTACTCAAGCCTTCTAGAACAGCATCGCTAGGACGGGTTTAGAGCTTCATCATGGGTGACTGCGCAGTGGCTTCTTTTTCGTTCACCCTCTCCGGCACCCGATCCTATAAACCTCAGGGATTGCAGTTATCCTCACCAAGATATTCCCTTCGATCGATATCAGCGTCAATTTCGGTATCTTTTTTATATACCCTGGAAAAGAATATCCACGCCGCCGGGGGTAGACTTAGGTCTTGGACTCGGCGGTATTGCCTTTATCACATTATTCTCCTCCCCCGGTGTGGGTGGCATTAGCTGGTACACTTCTTGCCAGTGATCGTAATACTTTCCTTCCCTTAACGGCTGCAAATTTACCGCCCCTGTAGACATGTTGGCCGGTACATCAGTATAAGAACCTTGCCCTCCAAAAATTGATAGATCTAATTCGCGACTTAATAATGGTTTCATTTCATTAGCTATCGGCAGAAATAAACGGCTCAAGTCAACAGTTAGTTTTCGCAGATCACTGCCGTAAAATACAACAATCTCATTTGGGGCCATCGTCATCGCGGGCAGGGGTATTCGATTAATCTCCACATCTTTTAACACTATCGTGTTGTTGCTGATGTTTTTTAATTCAACGTATGACTGGTCGGGATTATCTGTATCCGCATACCACTCATTAATAATTAGCTTTGTCATCGCCAGCCTATATGTATTTTCACTCCACGTCATTGTTTTCTGCTGCTCCTGCAGCGTGCGACGTTGGCATTCCGCATAAGGTGTTAAACCAAGCGCCGTGTAAAATGGCACCTGCTTATCTTCTTCTGTTATTAGGCTTTCGCACGACATGCCTTCTTGGTTCAATAGACCAGGATTTCTGCCCATACAATCCTTCTCTCCCTTACACACGGCAATATCCCCAAGCAGTAACGCCAAGTCAGCCCGGCAAACATCCACCATCTCGGTGGTTTTTTCACAAAACAAAGGTTCCTCATAGATTATTGCTCCGACATACCAGCAAGAACTCGCTGCTTTGCTGCCCAAAATTCCTTGGCCTAACGACGCCCACTTTACTTTTTGGCAAACCGCACCCCACTGATCAATTGTCAATTTTTCCGCTGCTCGATGAAGGGACTCTATCTCTCGGTCACCTTGGGGAAACTGTTCGGTTCTAACAAACCGCGGGGAAAGGCGTGTGCCATACTGCTCGGGTGCTTCCTTCCAGCCCTTACCAATTACCCTCGTTTCTTTACCGCGTAGAAATTCTTTGTCTAGGGGTATGTCAGACAAGATCCATTGGGTGAAAAGGACGTGCGCGATCAATGTTGCCGCGACGATCCCGCCTAAAATTGCTAGTAATGTCAGCGTTTTGTCAGAAGCCTTCTTAGTAATTAACCGCAAGCCGGTTAAAAAAACTAGTACAACCGGCATGTAGAGCAAAACAAACGCAAAAGGCGCTGTATACGATTCATCAAGCGGACTATAGAAAAATCCTCCAGCCGGTTTACCGATCTCAACCACCCACGCAAAAATCGCTCCACCTACAATAAATAGTAAAATGCTAGCCAGTATCTTCCTTAAACGTCGGCCGCTTGTCGCCACATTCACCTTCGCCACCAGTACTAGCCAGCCGATTACCCCCGCCACGATCAATACGTGCTTCATTAACCACAGGGGCACACTGCGAACATAAGGATATTGATAATATCCCAAACCCGAATAAATAAAGACCTCATAAAGCATCACTGCTCCTAGAATCACCCAAACCAACCTAAAGAACCTCTGGTTTTTATTATTAGTTGTCCCCCACTTCATCAAATCCTGCATCATCAATAATCAATTAATTCCTTTGTTGCTAATGATAGCATAAAAAATTGTCTTCTGTGCACAAAAAAAGTAAAATCACGGACAAGTCAAAATGATCATTCGAACAAACCAAACTTATAAAAGTTGCCCGCCAACTGAAGTCACTTTGTGGGATAGGAGCAGCTAGCATTAGCGAACGATGAGAAAATGGATACCTTTCTTCCTTCATATATTGAGCTCCTTCGTGGACAGGGTTCGGACTTATTTCCAGTAGGACTTTCGCATACCACTCCACATATTCAGTTGTAGAATCCCGTTACAACACAAATGTTGTCGCCGGATTCCGCCACTGATTGACCACGAATCGTTGCAACGGCGACAATTTCTGCTGGTAGATGGTTTTGCCGGCAGCGTGGGCGGCTTGGGTGAGCACGCTCCAAGCCAACATTGCCAGGCAAATATGATTACGCTGAGAGCGGTTAATTCTGGCCTGACACTTTTCAATACCGGTCAGCTGTTTCTCCTCGCGATGAAGCTGCTCAATCTTCCACCTGGTGGCGCTCGCTTGTTGAGCATCAGCCAGGGAGTTTTGAGTTAGGTTGTTGGTAACGATGTATTCCGTCCGGTTGGTAGAGACCATGATGCGGAACAGCATCAGCTTGAAAGAGCCGGGAAAACCTTTGACTTTGACCAACTTGCCATGTTCAAGCTCATGTTCTGACCACTTGAGCTCACTGACGTTGTTGTATGGTCTAATGCCGCCACTATCGTCAACCAGGCGGTTGCTCTTGAGGGGACAGAAGAAAGTTTTGCCGAGATCGTGGATCAGCAGCATGGTTTTAGTCGTGGCTGGAAAATACGGGTAGGTTTAGTTTCGTAATTCACAGCTTAATTAATTAACCAGCTTATTGCTCAACCGCAATAATAAACCATTAGCATCACTTTTTAATATTTTTACCACTTTTGTAGTTTTTCCGACTTCCTCCCAATCGCTTCAACCCTGTCCTCCAAGTCAGTATAAGTTAGACTATAGTTACGTATTCTCTCAAAATTCTCTGGCATGAAAACTACCGTACACTCATCCTCTTCTCAATTCGCGACACCCGTTTTTCTAGTAAATCAAATTCATCCCGGCTGACTTGATCACGGCGGATCAGACGCACTTCTGTTTTAATGACATCAACGCTCGTCTCAATTTTTTCCAGCCTGGTTTCTGTTCCATGTTGTGACGCTTCAATTTTCTGCAGTTTGTTTTCGGTTCCTTGTTGCAATGCTTCAATTTGTTGCACCTTATCAATTACTAATTGCAAGGCTTCGCCAAAAGCACGGAAGTTATCCCTTATATCTTCCAATACAACCGTGTACTCGTCTCGTTTTTTCGTTGTTTTACTTCGCTTCATACGCGTCAATTATAGGACCAGGTAATAGACTGCGCAACATTAATCTAGCCACTTTTTCTCCACTAAAAATTTCTTCGCTAAAACTTAACAGAAGATAAACTACTGCACCTAAAGATTGGCTTGCTCTTCGAAGCTCCGCGCGTAGCGAGGAACGAAAAAGGGAGCTCCTTCTTAAGTGACGTCCGAACTGCGGTTATGAATATGCAGGCGACTTTCTTTGTGCCTGATTTTAGCAAATAGAGGAAATATTGTTCCCAATGGTTTACTTTGATTTCCCAACGTGTCTGTAATAATGTTAAAAAATGCGAGAAAGATTCAATCCATCTAACTACGGAAATCCCGAGGAAAATGAAGTTAACCTCCCTCAAGATCAACTGTCTGATTTCATTATCGATATTGAAAATGCGAACGACAACGCTAATGTATGGGAACGGATAGGAGAGAATGGTAATGACGATTTTGAGGCTCTTAGCTCAGTGAGTAAAAAAATGGAAGCACTTTCTGAAAAATATACTGATTTTCTGGCAAAGACTGGATTAGAACTCGATTTAAGGGAAACTCTATTTGTGCCCCTACCAGAGGAAGAAAGGGAGAAAGATACCAGCAAGCACATAATTCTTAATATAGTAGACAGTGAAAAATTCATTGGGTTGTTAAAGGGATTTGAGGATTCTGCACTAGATAAAAACAGGATAGAAGGATTATCAGACGTTGCAAATATGATACGTCTCCAGATACAACGTTTTTATAAAGTGCATGAATCCGACGATGATTTTTTAGGGGTAATCCCCGTCATAAAAACAATGGCCGAAGAATTGGAAAAATTTTCCCAAGCAACGGGAAACCATCAATTACAAGTGGATGCCGAAGCCTTCGCAGCCTATTCCGAAGCTATACAGGGGAAATATCTAAGAGAGTACTTACGTCTTGAAAATTTAGAATTTGATTGGGAGTATCATGTCACCGACGAATATTATGGCCGCACACCATCACCAGAAACACATTCAGTCGAGGGTTACGAAGAAGTTATGGGTAGATTTTTGGAAACTTTAAGAGAATGCGCTAAAAATATAAACGCGCTCGAACTTGTAAAACAAAAGATTGATTGGTTTAAAAATTGTCTCACTGATGCAGAAAAAGTTTTGGAAACTAAGAAGGAAAAAAAGAAACGAGGCTATATTGCCGTGAACACTAATTTACGCAAAAAGCTTGAACAATTGGAAAAGAGTATACAATAAATAACCCTGGACTTTCGTCAGGGTTGTTTATTACGTGAGCGGGCCGCCCAGGGCAAATCGCACTTCGGGGGGAACCTCGACCTGCTGATCGAGCCTCGCTCCATCTGCTACCGCCTTTGGCTGGGTGAAATTACTTGCCCTTCGTAGCTCCGAAGAAGTGGCTTGCCCTTCGTAGCCCGTCATAGTTAAACGAACGCAAGTTTGTGAACAGCCCATGCTTCGCTCTAAAGCTATGCAGAGCCATTCTTCGTCTGAGGGTGTAGAATGGAGCGGGATACCAGAATTGAATTTAAGTGAGGTCAGACAGGAGGATTAACTACGGCGAAGGAAGCAGAGATACATTGTTGTGCTGGTTTGTATTTCCTCCGGAAAAATGTTTTATTTTATGTAGTACAATTGTGTCATGAATCCACTGTGGCGCTACCTTCTGGGGATGTTCGATATCTTTCTTTTCTTTCTTCTATCTATATTGGCTCTTATAAGCCAGTTTGGTTTTATTGTTCACGCGTTGGTCGGAGTTATTTATTTAATCATAGGATCAATCATTTTGGCAGGAAGGATTCCGCGTAGATTGTTCTGGTTCGTTGTCTTTCCTCTAAGCATCCTAGCGGTAATTACGGCACTGCCAACGGCTTCTTCAAAAATTCCTGATACTTTCAGGACTCCACTCTACGTACAACTTGTTATAAATAGCCTAACCTTATTACTCCCCTTTTTGTGCAATTGGGCATATTTAAAAAAGGCGATGCTGCATTTTCCTAATCAAAATATCTGAAAGATAGCCGAAGATGCCAGCACAAGCATACACAGAATAATTTCGTGGAGCGGGTAACGGGAGTCGAACCCGTGTTCACAGATTGGAAATCTGTTGTAATAGCCATTATACGATACCCGCTTGTACGTACTGTTTAAACAATTTGCAGCATGCCGTCAACTGTTTCAAATGTAACGATCCGCAATCATTATTGTTGATAAAATAACATTTCTGTCCTCGCCCTACATAGCTCCGCCATCCGCCAACTGGCGGAGGCGGAAGCAACGGCTTAGTTCTTGAGCATTCCTTATTACCCAATCTTCCTTATTTAGTTAAATCAGTTTCAAATTTCGTCAGTTTAGAATTTCGAATTTATTTAGAATTTCTCCAGTTTAGGATTTAGGATTTCTAAACTTTAACATTTGGATTTTGTCCGTGATTGGTTATTATTTGAGCCTTGAAAATTGACCTTTGAAAATTAATAATCACCAGCTCCCTCCTCCCCCGCCTCCAAACCCTCCTCCCGATCCCCCGCCGGAAAAGCCGCTGCCCCCACCTGATGCGGAAGATGGTCTGCTCGTGAGCGTGCTTTGCGCCGTCGTTGAAAAATCACCCAAACTGGAGGCTAATATCGCCGCATTAAAATGTGTACCCGCCAGACCTTCGTACCAGCTGGGCGATTGCTTATAAATATCGGCAAACTGTTTCGCCCATTCCTTCTCCACGCCCAGCATCATGGCGAAGGGCAATAGTCTATCGAACAGCTCCGGATTTTTCTCCGGCGCGTTATGGAATTTTATCCTTTCCTTCTCTGCAATAGAGATGTAGCGCTTCAATCCTAAAATATATTCCTTAGTTAATACCCCTTTGATAGTTTTAACTGGCATCAGCAATCCAAAAATCACTATTACCAAACCAGATATTATTGCACTGACGACACCGATCGATCCCAGCAATGATGCGCTCAAAAAGCTAACTCCCCCGCCCAGCACAATACCTATCAATATATAAATTGCCCGGACTGTGTTCGGATTACGGGGGAAATAACCCAGCTCCACCACCGATTCATATGTCACTTTTTTTACCTTCTCCCAATCCTTATAAAACTTATTTTTTAAGTCAGAAACTTTTACCCGCTCCTTATTTTCCCCGAATAAACTTTTATATAACTCCTTCTCCGGTGAAGTCAAAAGCCTATCTGCTTCTTTCACCTTGATTAACTCATAATCAATATTCTTGCCGAACAATTTGTCTACTTCTATTCGCCTGATCTTTAAATATCCATTCACTGCCATATGGACAATATCAGCGGTTAGGTCTGTCTGATCGGTTCGTTCATCTAGAATTGTTCCTGCCTGGGCCGGTGAAAGACCTTCTGGCGGATCATATTGCGCCGGGATAGCCCCGCGCCCTTTCGGATCACGGCCGTATTTACGCCAAATCGAGTACAAAATTCCCAGCGAAATAAAGGGCAGAACAACTATCCAATTATCACGTGTTACTTTAACCATCTTATCCGCCCAGGTCGGTGCAATTATCAACCCTTTTGGCACACCTACGACTATCGTCAATCCCTCTCCTTGGCTAAGACTATCCTGCGAAAATAAAGCCTCGCCCGACCTAACGTTATCCTCCGCATAAAATAAATCGTTACACGATGCAGTGGAGCCTACCGTTCCGGCAAAGCACGCCAGCCGCAGATTATCCTGGCTCACCTCGGCTGGTAATTTGATGCGGGCTATTATGTTTTGCATCGGTACCACCCAGCCGTTGCCTGTGACGTTCCAGTACAACTCGTCATGGCTTTCAAAAAAGTTCATCGCTCCTGCCACCTTGTAGTTTATGGTGTAAGTATTCACTCCCGTTACATAAGCGTCGGGATCGCCGATCTTGATTACCAGATTTCCTCCAGCCCGGGACACCTCGAATGGCACATAATCCTGTTCGTCACCAATCGTTACATCAAGATCAGATATATCCAACGAATAATTTCCTCCCCTCGCCTGGTATTTATATGGAATCTCCCGGTAAATTCCGTGTCTTTCGTCAGTGCCAAAGTCATACCGGATCGTTTCTTCCACATCAATCGTCGCATCTTCATTAATCGCTATATTAACTGTAAAATTATCAATCTTCTCACTCGCAAAAACTTCTTTACTGTTTACAGCGCCGAGGTATAAAATTCCTAAAAACAACAATAAGGCAACGTATTTGGAAATTGGGGCTTGGGCATTCATTGGTTATTGGTCATTGAGCATTGGTCATTTAGTTCTCCATCCACACGCCTTGGCCACACACGCACACTCAAACTTTATTTCGCTTGGAAAATCCTCACTATATTCACAGGTCGTTCCCATCCCCTCTTCATTTCCGCATACTTCTCCCGAGCATCCACCAACATAACAGTCGCTGTCTTTCACGCATATTCCCCGGCTAAACCTAGACTTACCCGAAACATAGTCCTCAGGTAGGCTTGATGGCAGCTTGGCACCGTCGTCTATTGGTAATTTGGATTTTGGCATTTGGATTTGATCAATCTTTATTCCTACTCTTTCCATCAGTCTTGGCAGCTCGCCCCATCCTCCTTCGGCCTGCACAATATAATAAAAACTACCTATCAGCACCGCTAATAAAATCAACGCCAATGCCATCGTTGAGGTCATCATAGATCAAGCGTATAATAACCATGTAAATTAACCAATTTAACTCATCCTATGAAGTATCACTACCTTTCCAAGGGATTTTCTTGGCACACGTTTTTTATTTCAGCCACGGTTATTATAACTGGGCTGCTTTTATATCAGCCGGTTAGCGCCAGCTATTCGCAATTAACCAATTATTACGACTGGGGACCTTATTATAACAACCTTCCTACAGCCATTCCTGGCGCTGGAAAAGTTTTACAAGCGACCACTACTGCCGAGGAAGTAAATCCAGACCTGGTCATCACCGGCTGGATCGAAGCATATCCCAACCCCGACGCGCCCACCCAAACGCAGTATTTCATCGGCGTTGAAGGACAAGGATTAGTGGAAATAGGACCGGATCAAATCCCTACTGGTCTAGACATTAGCCAGCTCGTCGGTCAATACACCGCTTTGGGTACTGTCGAAGACGAGCGGATTCTAGCCCCCGTCCCTCCTCCAACCGACGCTGCCTTACAGCAAAAAGCCTCCGACTCTTCCGCTGACGTTCAGCCCCCCCCTTTGCCATCTCCAGGCACCAGTCGTGGTTTTCTTCATAGTCTGGAAATTTTCGGTGAGAACATATGGGACGGCTCTCTCAATCTCATTACTCCCGGTCGGGCACCGGAACGTACTTATCGCCGGGTTACCGAACGCGCCGCTGAAGCCCAACAATTAATCCAGGACCAGCACCCTGCTGCTAATGCGGCGGTGCAGCGCGTGGAGGATACACTGCATGAACTATTTGACCGCGACCTAGATGAGGAAGTCACCCGCCAGTTTGAAGAACAAATCGCCGGCCTGCAGATCACTATCGATCAAAACAGCGCCACTATTCCAGAAGACGCCGAAACTGATTTTAACGCCTTAAGCCAAGCCGCAGCCAGCGGCGTCGATCAAGCCGCCGACAAACTTGATAAACCAGCCGTTACTGCCGGTGTCGTACAGGGCTTGCAATCCCTCAAAAGCATCGGTGTGCTGCAGCAGGAACAGGCCGACCACATTTACAGCCTAGACACCCGGCAAGCTGTTCGAGATGTTTTTGAAGAGTTTGCGGCCAATGGCTATATCACTCCAGCCGATATCAAAGGCGCCCTTGATGAAACAGCCGCCACTATTTATCCGCAGCAAATCAGATCCATTATTGAATTAGACAAAGTTAATTCGCTTAGCCGCTTTGAAGGGGTCAGGCCAGATGATGCCACATTAGCCAAACTAGAATCATTCAGCGCTACCTTTGTCCCTGGTGTCACCATGGTCCCTCCTGACTTGCTGCCCTATTGGGTTGCCACCGTCAATCTAGACCGTCTGCAACAAACCATGCGGCCTGATTACATTCCGCCCGAAACATTAAGCGCTATGGAGCAACATCGTCCCAATGCGTTCGCGAAGTATAAAGAATTAGAATATCGTTTTAAGCCTTCGCCTAATGACATTGCTGCGCTTGAGCAATACAAAGCCCAACTGCGCGACCAATTCAAGGACGATGCCACGGCCTTAGCCAATATCGATAACTACTTACCACCGCAAATGCAGCGCATTGCCGGTTTTCACGAACGATTCGGCTTAAAAGATCCTGAAGGCTGGCAAAAGCCTGAAGGCCTAAAGGAACTGCCGTTCGCTGGCCCGGGGGGACTTCGGGACATTAATGCCATTGAAAAATATTGCAGTTCCAATGATTGCAGTAACTATACTTCACCCAGCGGTTATGCTCTCAAGCCACCCGTCAACGTGGGCTTTAAACCCGAAGAAAAGGGACGGCCGCCAGTTTTTCCAGGTATGACTTCCTTCCGTCCGCCGGTGCCTGTGTATAATATTTTGCCCCAGACACCCGCCCAGTATGTTGGGCACAACGGTTGTACCAACCCTGCCGACTGCTTAAAAGCCTTCCGCGAAATCCCACCCGCCGAAAGGGCTAGCAACTTCTTTCTCTTCCAAGCACCACCGCCAGGACTGGCGGTTGAGCGTCGCTTTGATCCTGCCAAGATGACTGGTGAAGAGAAAAAAGAATATGAAGCAGCCCTGCAGCGCGGTGAGATAAATTCTGACGGCACCCCCAAAATATTCCAAGGTAATGCTGTACCGGTAAATCCTCAAGGACAGCCTGTGCCCGGTCCCGGCGCCATGTATAATCCAGACGGTTCTTTTAACACGAATTTCCGTGCCTCGTCTTATATACCCAATCAAAATAATTACAGTACAGGACAACCTGGCGCTTACATGCCGGGAGCCCCGTACCGCCCCGATGGCGCTATGGATTCCGGTTATCGTCCCCCATCATCCACCGGTGGTGTTTATAATCCTGGCGTCTACCAGTCCATGCCGACTCAAAATTCGTCAGGACCGTATTACCCTTCCTACACACAACCCATGAACCAGCCCCCACCTAACAGCGGCACTGGATCTTATTACACCCCCCCGACCAACGAAGCACCCGGTGGAGACGTATATAATCCCCCGCCAGCTGGCCAACAAGCCCCACCCCCTCCCGATAATGGTGGTAATTTTGCCCCGCCACCGAATGATGGTGAAGGCAATCCACCTCCCCCGCCTGCTGATAGTGGTGAAGGTGATGGCGGTGGTGGTGATTTCGCCCCACCCCCTGGTGGTGACGGTGGTGGCGGTGAACCTGCTCCAGCGCCTGACGGCGGCGGTGATGGCGGTTATGCTCCACCTCCTACATAATCAATTCTCATTAATAAATAATCCCCGGCATCCAGCCGGGGATTTGCCTTTCCCTTTTTTCTTATTCCCATCTTAATGCACCAGGTAAACAAAGATTAGATCCCGGTGGGTAAAGATGGGGTCACGCTTTCAAGCAGTGCTTGCACTTCGAAGCTCGAAGCGTAAGCGAAAAGAGAAGTCACTAGCCAACCAGGGTCAACGCATCTAATTTAGCCTCTATAGAGCAGACAGGATTTTTTGCAGGACTCTGGAGAATGAAGTAATTGTTCTTCAAAACGATGAGCTGTTTTTTATCTTCACTTAGTTAAGTCAAATTAAGATGCGTTGTCCCTGACTAGCCAACACTTCGCCCCATCGGGCTTCGCAGGGCATTTCTTCGTATCTGGTCTGCCGAATTAATGTTTGCTCTCCAAAAAAAGTGCTTGCACTTCGAAGCTCGAAGCAATAGTGAAGAGCGAAGAAGTGTCGGGGTGCCGAGATTTGAACTCGGACTAAATCCTCCCAAAGGACTCGTGCTACCGTTACACTACACCCCGCGCTGCACCTGCGTTGCAGAAATTTACCAGAAATAACAAACTTTTACAAACTGGATAAACAAAGTATCGCAGATCAGTGCTAATGTAAATAAGTTTGGTCGGTTTACTATTTTACGTTTTGATTTTTTCGCTTTTCGTTTATTTCACGCTTTCCTTTAATGTCTTGCCAGCTCGAAACTTAGCCACACGAACCGTCGGTATCTCCATCGGTTGCAATGATCTCGGGTCTACCCCTTTTCTGCCTTTCCTGTCTTTAACCTCGAATGCACCAAAACCAGTTAAATTTACCTTCTCCCCCATCGACAAAATCTCTATAATTTGTTCCAACAAAGCATTCACCACTTCTTCCACATCTTTGTGTGTTAAGCGGGTTCTGTTAGTTACCTTCTCAATTAGGTCGTCTTTATTTACCATCTAACCTCACCTCCTCATATAAATAGCTCAAATAAGCTATTATCTGTCTGTATCATTCATTATTTTCCTAATCTGCGCAATACGACTTGTCTGGCCAGTTTTCGGATCGATATCAAGTAGCAACGCGCCAATCTCATACACCCCCTCATCTAGGTATGTGAAGCGCTCTTTTGTTTGGTTCAGGAATGTCTTCAAGGGCCCGGCTTTATCTGCCCCAATAATCGAATTATGATTTCCTACCATCCCTACATCTGTAATGTAACCAGTGCCAGCCGCTAATATTTGCTCGTCTGCAGTGGGAACGTGGGTATGGCTGCCCCACACCGCTGACACTCGTCCGTCTGCATACCATCCAAATCCGCGCGCTTCAGAAGTAGCTTCCGCGTGAAAATCAATCAACACAATATTGGCTCGCTTTATGTCTGGTAAAACCAATAATTCGTCCAGCGCATGGAAAGGATTCTTAGGATGATTCTTGAAAAAGACTTGACCTTGCAGATTAATAACTGCTACCTCAAAAGCTCCCAGCGTAAAAAGATAATAACCGCTGCCTGGCACTTGTCCCGGGTAATTGGCCGGTCGCACAATCGGTAATTTCTTATTCTCTAACAAAGGTATGCTCGCTTCATTGTCCCACGCATGGTCGCCTAATGTATAAACATTCGCCTGCCATTTTTTCGCCTCTAACCAAGTCTCCGGAGAAAAACCGGCTCCGTGCGCAATATTTTCGATATTTATTATCACAGCGTCAGGTTGGAACTCATCGCGCAGTAACGGGAGGGTGTAATTCAAAGCTTCTCTCCCCGGCCGACCCACCACGTCACCAAACACTAAAAAGCGTAGTGTGTTTGCCGGTTTATCCTTCACTGCTGCCTTAGGCATATTATTTTTCTTTCTGTTAATTAAGCTTTATTTATGGCGCGACCACTCGCCACTGGCCATCACTCTCTACTAAATGACCGACTACTTCAAACCCGGCTGCTAGTTTATGGCCTCCCCCGCCGAATTTCTTGGCTATGGCGCTCACATCAACGCCCTTATGCGGCTCAGATCTTAAACTGCCTTTAATCTTTCCCTTTTCATATTCTGTTAACAATAAGGCAAACTTTGTTTCCGGCAGTGTGTTCAGCATATTAACTACCCCTGATAAATCATCCAGCGTTGCACCGCATTCCGCCAGATCATCTGCGGTAATTATTGAAACAGTAGCGCCAGTCTTCTCATTCATCATTATGCGCGACAAAGCCCTCCCCCATATCTTTAGTCCCGGCAACTCTTTCTTCTGGTAAGTTTCGTGAGCAATATGGGAAAGCCTTGCCCCTTTACCCATCAATGCTGCGGCTAATTTCAAAATCTCCGGTGAGGTTGAATCATGCATAAAGGAACCGGTGTCCGTAAATATCCCCGTTAACAAACATGTGGCTACGTCCTTCGTAATCGGTGTATTTGTTTTATTAAAAAATTCTGTCAGGATATGCGCCGTGGCCGCTGCCTCAGGCACAATTAAATTCAGCTTGCATTGATAAGCATCGTGTACGTGATGATCGATACAAATAGTCAGCGGATGAGATTCAATCAAGCCGTCCAGGCGCACTCTCTCCGTGGTTGTTGAATCCAGTAGCACCACCACGTCAAATAGGCTCGGATCAGGCGGTACCCCATACACCACCTGCTCAATCCCGGGTAGAAACTTAAACATCTCTGGTGCTGGATCAGGAGCAAATACTGCCACTTCCTTCCCCTGCAACCGTAAAACATGCATTAGCGCCAAGGCTGAACCTAACGCATCCCCATCCGGATGTTCGTGAGTGCCAATTAAAACACTCCTGGCCATTTTTAGGCTCACATGAATGTCATGCACCACTAGGTCCAAATTTCCCAGCAAGCCAGACTGCCCCTCCCAGTCTTCTCGTCGTTTAACTAAGTTCGTCCAGCTTGCGCTGAATCTTTTCTGCGTGTTCTGCTCCATGGTCAATTAATAATTTAATTCTTGGTAACGGGTGCATATCAAGTGCCCGGTTCAATGATCCCTGTAAATCGTACATTTGCGGTTTTATCTTTTTTTTTATTTCGACTGCCCTGCTAGATGGCAAAACTGACAGCCAAACTTGTGTCGAACGCAAATTAGGGGTTGTGTCCACATCTGTCACTGTGACCAACACACCCTCCGGCAAATCCGCCTCTGTCAGGAGAATCTCCCCAAACAGTTTCTTGATGTTGGCATTCACCTGATCCATACGATGAGAAGGTTTAGCTAACGGCAGGCCACCGATGAGTTGTGACTGGTCTAGTCTTCCTCGGCTATTCATAGCTTCATTAATGAATATTAAGTAGTTTGTCTTTTAGGCTTGTCCGCTTCCATCTGGCGTCTGACTTTCTCCTCTATGTAGATATCCAAAATATCACCTTCTTTAATCTTACCTTTTCCTTCAATCGTCAATCCGATTTGATCGCCCTGCTGCGCTGCTGTAATCGCCGTTTTCTCACGCTGCATTTCCTTGATTTCCCCCTCGCCAATCAAGCTCTCATCTTTCCCTCTCGCGGCCACGAGGGATTTTTTATTGCTCAGCGATGGACGCCGAATAATTGCCCTCGCTCCTACTTTGACTTTTCCTTGCGTGACTTCGCCCCCCACTATCTTCTTTTTTGGTGTCGAGAAAAATACTCGTAACACTTTGAGTTTACCTAAATCATTTCTCACGATATCAACCGGCAGCCGCTTTTCAATCTCTAAACGCACATCCTCCGACAAATGATAAATCACATCAAACATTTTTATCTCCACGCCCTCTTTGTCCGCCAGTTTTCGTGACATCCCGCTGACCGTGGTATTAAATGCATAAACAATGGCATCACCCGCGGCCGCAGTCAGCACGTCAGAATCGGTGACCGTACCCACGTCAGCCCTGACAATCGATAATTTTACATCCGGCGGCATCATTGCCTCCACCGTTTGAGTGATCGCTTCTAATGATCCGTGCGCATCTGCAATTATCACTAAGGCCAAGACCTGTCGCCCGTCATCCTCTCCGCTAGTCAATTTCTTTACCGGTGCCCGGCGTGAAGCTACTTTAGTTCTGGCCTCACTTGTTTCCTCCACCACCTGTACGACATCCCCTGCGCTGGGTACGTCGCTTAAACCAATTATCGTCACCGGCGTAGACGGTCCAGCGCTGCTGATGGATTTATTGCGCCAGTCCATCAGTTTTCTTACGCGCCCGGTAGTCTTGCCGGCCACCACATAATCACCGGTCTGCAAAGTACCAGTGTGGATTAAGACAGTCGCCAGTGGTCCGAGGTTCTTGTCTAAACGACTTTCAATGACCGTGCCCAGAGCCGGTCGATCCACCACAGCCTTCGGTTGGTCAATGTCAGCTGTCAGTAGCACCATCTCCAGCAACTCATCAATCCCTTTTTTCTTCAAAGCGGATACGGGCACCACTACTGTCTTACCACCCCATTCTTCGGGCTGCAGGCCTAAGTCAGACAACTCCTTCTTCACTTTTTCTAAATTGGCGCTTTCCTTATCTATCTTATTGATGGCTACTAATATCGGTACATCAGCTTCCCGGGCATGACTAACTGCTTCTTTAGTTTGTGGCTTCACGCCGTCATCAGCCGCTACCACCAAGATAGCAATGTCAGCCAGTGACGCTCCGCGCTTACGCATGAATTTGAACGTCTCGTGGCCTGGTGTGTCAACAAAAGTAATCGTGCGATCTTTATAATCCGTCTGATAGCTGCTAATCGCTTGAGTAATTCCGCCGGCTTCTCCTTTAGCCACATGGGTAGATCTAATCGCATCAAGCAGTGTGGTTTTACCGTGGTCCACGTGGCCCATAATTGTTACCACCGGCGGCCGTGCCACCTGTTCTTCCGTCTTTTCCTTCTTCAAAATTTCATCCAGTTTTTCTGGTGTTAAAAAGTCCTTCTCCAGTTCTTCCACGTCTTCCTTTGTGCTATAGCCTAAATCAGCCGCAATAATCGCTGCGGTGTCATAATCCAAATCATCGTTCAGTGTGGCCATGACCCCGTTCCGCAGCAAGATTGATAACACTTCGCCGACCGGCAATTCTAACCTTTTCGCTAACGCTTGCACCTTGATGATCGATGGCAGACCAATCTGCAGACTTTTTAATTCGGCTCTGCGTCTTTGTTCGTTCAAAAACCGTCTGACACTCGCTGCCTCTTGCTGATCTAAGTTCTTCTGTCCCTCCTCCATTCGGACATTAATTTCTTTCAGTATCCGGAAAAGCTCACTCTCCGATAGCCGCAAATCCTGCAATAAATCGACTATCTTAATGTTGTTTTTTGATCTGATCTTAAGCTTTCCCATAAGTGATTGAATATAACGCAATTAAACCATTTTGTCCAATATTAACACTTTCCGGCTGATTAAACTATCGCCAAATCATTAAATAAAGCCGAATAGTGGCGTTTTATAAAGAAATGACTGTATTACTATAGCTCAATATTTACTATGTCTTTGTAGTCTGAACTATAAAATTATAGACAACAGAAGTCTTACCCGCCTGCCCCGCCTCCCATACCACCACCTACTGATCCTCCTTCCATTCCGCCCCCTCCACCCGCTGGTGATGAAGGAGTCTCTGGACCGACAGAGGGAGAACCATCTCCAGTATCTGAAGATGGTATGTTTGGTTCATAAGTTAAGCGTTTGGGCTCACCTGGCGCTGCTTCAGGAATAGTATATTCATCACCAATGGGTTCATAAGCACCCGTTTCTGAATTAAACTTGGTGTCAATTACGTCTTCGTCTACTGCTGCATCAGGACGGGTAGTGTTAGCTGGTTGTTCGTGTTCTTGTCCCTTTCTCTTCATCATTTCTTTGAGCACTTCTTCCATTTGCTTCTGTTGCTGTGGAGTGGGACGTTTTTTCTGCTGCTCTGGTTCTCGTTCTTTATTAAATATTTTTAGCGCAGGGTCAATCACCCTTTCTTTATAATTCTGCGGCACATCATTGCTCTCCCGATACCGTTGAAGTTTGTTAATAAGCCCAACAGCTGATTTTGGATTGCCTTTACCAGCTTCAACATCCCGTTCTAGCTTTCGGGTATCTATCATCAAGATGGTCATTTCAGCCATACGCACATACTGTTTATTTTCCTCAGGCAATTCATTCCATCCCTCGCTGCCTTTTTCGCTACCATAGCGTTCTAACACCGCCTTGCATAAATCCTGCATTTTATGGAGGTGGCCTGTCTCACCTCGCGCGTAGGTATTATTAATGATGTCTGGTATATCCTCGCTAAACGGAAACTGCTCAATAAACTCTTTATATTCTGGCAGGTCAGATTTCCAGTCTTCCAACATCTGCCTCTGGTTTTGACCATCTTCATAGTCATCAACATCCCAAACACCAGCCAGCCAGTCTGCTCTCTCTGCAACTGTGGTACCAACATCCCGATCTATCGCTATTTCGTGTTTTTGTAATGGCTCAGCTTCGTTAGCCTCCCAGCTACTTGATGCAAAGCCTGCTGTTTCGGGAGTATCACGCATTATTTCCGGTTTTTATCGGGTGTCCCCAAGAAATGGAAGTACACAACGCCGGGATCATCAACGTGGCCAAGCTGCTCATAATGTCCCCGAACGGTTGTAGTGGCTGTACTAAAATGTTCTTTTTTTGCCACAGAAGGTCGCTCAATACCTAGGCTTTTCAATAAAATTCGCTGTGCTTCAGTGCTGGGCTTGTAGTTGGGAAGGACGATATGGTCTGTAAGGTCATCTTCTTTTTGAGGCTTAACAAGCTCTTTTGGTTTGAGGTATCGAAGCACATCCTCACCTTCTGTGTTAAATATCCTGCCGCCACCACTCTTAAACCGTTTATCAAAGTACCATAGGGACATCCGTGATATAGGCTTTTTTGTTTTCCGAATTTGTTTAGTTAGATTTCTGAAATAGTCAGCATCCTCGGTAAGTCCAGCATCTTCCATTTGGGCAGTAGCTGATTCTATTTTCCCTACAACCTGCTCCTTAATCCCTTCATAACCTGCTAGCGTTGCTTCAGGCGCTCGGTAGCCGATAAAAGGTTTCTGTTCGTATTTTGCCGCTTCTGAGGGTTTTTCGGATGATTCACGCTTTCCCAAAATATCAGATTCGATTTGCTTGTGGAGTTGTCCAAGCTTCTCGTCAACTGCCTGCTTCTCTGCCTTCAACTTTGGGTCCATTGCGGAGGATGGAGTACTACTTAACTGGCGCAATAAATCCATTTGTTTCTCTTGAAGATGTTTAAAATCTGAAAAGGAGGAATGATTTTCAAAGTGTTGGCGGTAATTATTAAAAGTGTTTTCTGTGTTCTGACGAAAAATATCAGGATCCCCATTAGTATCCTCAACCGGTAAAGCTTCAGGAATACTCTCGTCCACAACGTTGCCCGCCTGCTCAGGTGTTGGACGAAAAGGCATGTTGTCCGAAGCAGAGGCGCCGTCAGTATTGGACGTTTCCTCGGGGTCTTCATCGGGTGGAAACGTAAAACGATTTTCGAAGGGATTACCCATAGCAATAAATATATTGTCTTAGACTAAGTATTAACAGTCAAAACTTTTCTATTATGTGCTCGTTCAGTACCTTAATGCTCCATAACAAGACTATCGTAAAATAAACGAAGCAGCATTATGTCCACCGATGCCCAGCTACGGCGCAACGAAGGCGGAGACGGGAGGATTCGAACCTCCGAAGCCCGTTAAGACTTACCGCATTTCGAGTGCAGTGGAATAAACCAGGCTATCCGATAAATACGTTTGGGCAATGAAAGCCACGAGATGAACTCATTTCAAAAACCGGATTTTCAATAGATGCTTCATTGTTTCCAGGCATCCTTTAGTATTTTTTACTTGGAAAGTATCAAACCTAATGTTTATATAAACCCCACTATTATCTATATGGTCATCAAATACAAGCGCGTCAGTGTTGGGTAAATACATTACGTTACTTATTTTTCCATGACCAGATTATATCTCGTGTATTTTTCTCGATATTCTAATCCACGGATAATCATGTTGGGCAAATGATTAAGGACGCCTGTACTGCGCGTACCGTCACAACGCACCACCGGAATATTCTGTTCCCTTAATGCTGTTTCAATGTTTTCGATATAAATAGAATTATTTGGATCAGCTCCTGCCCTAAGGTGTTCCTCAGCAGCCCTATTAAACCTATGCTCTCTGGCTTCGTGCGAGTCATACTTTGCATCGTAGTTAAGATTATTGGGAGAGTTTTGTTCATCGTCCAGTAAGTTCTCGTAGTAAGGATCCTCTAGTAAAATACTGGCAATATTTTCTTTGGTTAGAGATTGTGAGCCGTGGCGATATAACATCCTAAATTTCAAATAAGGGTCATCTCCTTCGCGGGAAGGATTAAAAAGAATATTCACCCCTTCTAAATCTTCCGGCTTTATGAAATTAATTTCACCACAAATCGTCACACCAATGTTAGTGTTAGGAATTTTGTGTAATGGCCGATGAACCTGCTCTAAATGCCATGTTTTGGGAAAAGCATACGTATTACCTGTTTTGCTAACATACAGACCGACAGTTTCAGGAATGTGATCATCGGGCATATCAGTTTTCTCGACGGCAATGCCATGGGCTTGTAATTCTTTCTTTAACTCGCCCCAGGGCATTCTTTTGCCGGATTGATTATCAGGAGCTATTATAATGTCGGTACTTCTTTGCTGTGCAGCTACTTTGATTTGGTCTAAGCCAGCCAGTGTATCCTCAACTCTTAAATCATATTCACCAAGCATGACGGCGTCTACTTTACCCTCACTGGCCGCCTCATTAATGCGTGATAGGGCATTGTCTATCGTTTCGCAGTGGTTCAAAGAGACGATATTGAGATCCAATATTTTCTCTTTTTCAACTTTTGATTCCTGAAAAGGAGGGTGTTCCATCGACATGGTTCTATTGTACACCATGAATTTTCTAATGAGCGCATATTGAAGCCTCGCGGTCTGGCGATAACAACACTCAATATAGCTATATATTGAGGTATACCGATAAAAACATTCGCTGCGGAGACGGGAGGATTCGAACCTCCGAAGCCCGTTAAGACTTACCGCATTTCGAGTGCGGCGCATTCGTCCGCTCTGCCACGTCTCCTAATCCCCTATTTTATTATAGGGCCTTGCTGTTAAAGGTCAGCATCGTCGCTGCACCAGTATTCATCAGTTCCGGCAGCGTACCAATCTTAAAGGATTTTGTAAATATTAGCACTACATCGCACAGACCTTTTACCAACACAAAAAAGCAGATCGTCATGCCTAACTACTAGGGATTGATTCTGCTTATAAAAACCGGCGCGTATCTTGTCGCTCGCGGCCTTTTGTTTATACAGCTCAGAAAGCTTGGCACTGGCCTACTCTTGCCAGGGTATCACTCCTAACTACCATCGGCGCTGATGGGCTTAACTTCTGTGTTCGGAATGGGAACAGGTGTATCCCCATCGCTAAAGCACCAAGCTTACTGGGCTGTAAAAGAATTACCTCAAACGATCACACATCACTAGTCAAACACGCTCGTGTCTCAAAAGAAACACAAGCATTAATAAGTTTATACAACTGGACTAATTAGTATGGCTCGGCTAAACACGTTACCGTGCGTACACCTACCACCTATCAACCATGTCCTTGCGGACATAGTTCGCCCTAATGGGCGACCTGGTAATCTTCCAGGAGTCTCTTATCGAAACGTAATCTCGGAGTGGGCTTCGCGCTTAGATGCTTTCAGCGCTTATCACCAGCCCAACTTAGCTACCCAGCGATGCCCAAGAACTGGACAACTGGTACACCAGAGGTTGGTCCCTTCCGGTCCTCTCGTCACATGTTTCGCACATTTCTGTGTGTGTAGACTATATCTTCACCCCGCCATCGGCGGGGGTCGGCGTCTTATGGTGCTAGCGTGTCAGTCAAAACCTGCACACCATATCATATACCCATATAAATATGAGTATACTCAGTCGTTACGGGGTCATAACCGCGCCTTTGGCGCGGAAATCCCAATGTCCAAATCCCAAATCCCAATCAAATCTCGCCTTCAGGCGAAGCTCGCCCTAATGGGCGGCCCAATTACTTAAGATGTCCAACACGACGTCTCGTCGTCATTGGTCATTAAGAAAATGGTCATTAAATGGTCATTGGTCATTGGTGCTTGGTCATTCCAGCGCTTAGCGCTGGTTCAGACTTCCCACGATATTGCCCATGCTCATAATTATATCACTTTTAGAGAACAAATTATGAACAAGAGGGTTTCATCGTTATTAGCCGAATTTTCAACAGGGATTACTCCCTGAAGTAGCAATGCCCTTATACGGGCTTACTAGGAAGGACGCTCCTCACGTTTCCACGCCTGCGACAGATAGGGTCCAACCTGTCTTGCGCTGTTATTTCCTTCTATTACTAGAAGCATGGACTATATAATCACCCGACGATTTGTCGGGGGCCAACGTATGATAGCAATTCAAGATTTTATTCTACAAACCTTGCTATCTCTCTCACTTGTTATAAGTGGAGTAAGTCTCTACGGGGTTAATTTGCCTTCAGCTTTTAAGGCTCTTCCAACAGAAGTGCCTATATTTACTCTTCGCTTCGAATAGTTTAGTTGCCCAAACTGGTCGATCAAAAACGCCAACTCAATAAATTGAGCTGCAGTTTTGATAGACTGCTTCTTGCGAAGAATTTTTAGCATAAGCTTTGCTTGACGCTTTTTGAGATACAAATATGGAAGAGTTGCTTTAATCAGTGATTTGATAGACTCGACATCACCGATTGTGTACTCAACAATATTGTCTTTTCTGTCTCTTAAATAACCTGCACCAGTTATGCGTTGTAGGTATTCAAGGACTCTTCTTTCCTTCTTTGACTGAAAGAAAACAATATTCGGGGCAACTTGATAAAAGTAATGATATGTCTTATTCGGTTTCAACCGAACATAGATACTACCATCACCATCAAGAAACCCAGCTATATATGCTCTCTGAGCGATTGACAGTTTATGCATAAAGCTCTATTAGCAAACCAACTTCCCTCGATATTATCCTAACACACGACAGGTTAAGTGCATATTATTAGGATTTCATCGATATTAGTTAGCTTTTTCCAAGTTGATTGCTCAACTAGGCCGCCGCGGTCAGCTTGACCGTACGGTTTGAACCCAGCTCACGTACCTCTTTAATTGGCGAACAGCCAAACCCTTGGGACCTGCTTCAGCCCCAGGATGAGATGAGCCGACATCGTTTTGTGTTAGCTTACTGTTACCAGTAAGAACAGACTATTCCTTCATCGCCGACACTAATAATTAGTGTGGCGCGTCAGCGTATTATTGTTGTTAAGATCAACAATCTTCCCTTTCGGGTCAGTCGTTACGGGGTCATCACCGCGCCTTAGGCGCGGAAATCCCAATGTCCAAATCCCAAATCCCAATCAAATCCCAATTATCAAATGTCCAAAACGACGTCTCGTCGTCATTGGTCATTAAGAAATTGGTCATTAAATGGTCATTGGTCATTGGTGTTTGGTCATTCCAGCGCTTAGCGCTGGTTCAGACTTCCCACGGCGTCGCCCATGTGCCTGCAAAAATACTAAATAAATAGCATTCAAGCGCACTCATGGGTATTCACCGTTATGAGCTGAATTTCTTATGTATATTATTTATTGACGGTTACACAACCAGGCCATGTGTTAAATCTGTATTTAACACGCACCCCGAATTAAGGTGCCAAACAGCGCCGTCTATGTGGACTATTGGGCGCTATAAGCCTGTTATCCCCGGCGTAACTTTTATCCGATAATCTTCCGCTCTACTACTAAAGAACGGTCGGTTCATTAAGCTCCACTTTCGTGACTGCGCGACATGTCCGTCTTGCAGTAAAGCCGACTTATGCCTTTACACTATCGGTCCGATTTCCATCCGGACCTAGTCGACCTTTAGGCTCCTCCGTTACAATTTGGGAGGAATCCGCCCCAGATAAACTACCCGCCAGGCACTGTCCGGGTTAGGGGTTCACCTAACGCCGTTAGATGCGTTAACTCATTAGGGTGGTATCTCACTGTCGACTCCACCTCGGCCAAAGCCAAGGCTTCAAAGTCTCCCACCTATGCTGAGCGAATGACTCAACACATCAATACCAAGCTATAGTGAAGCTGCACGGGGTCTTTCCGTCTTGCCGCAGGGTGGCGGCATCTTTACCGACATTGCAATTTCACCGGGTCCCTCGTTGAGACAGTCCCCCAGTCGTGACGCCATTCGTGCGGGTCTGAACTTCATGTTCATTACCCACTTCTTATCGAAGTGGCATAGACTATATCTTCATCCTCACTTTTAAAAGTGAGGGGCCGGCGTATTATAGAGATTTTAGTATCATATCATCCTCTCTATCAGTCCAAATCTTTAGACAAGTCGTTACGGGGTCAATCCACCGAAGTAGATGGATAACTTCCCACGGTATTGCCCGTCGCTGCCAAGCAGCTGTCAGGGTTTCACCGTTATAAGCCGGATTCGTTTCCAGCACTCACGTGCTAGAGCTGGCGAGTTCTCACCAGACACATTCTGTTACTTTTTCTACATATGCTTTTGTCAGTCACAAGTAGATGACTCCACTTAATTTCACAAATGGAGTGGCTTGTATGTTTCAAGCTCTCTATGTCGCCATAGAGTTCAGACTATATCACCCGCGCAATCACGATAGTGATTGTCGCGGCTCCGCGTATAGTCGTTGAGGATCCGTTGAACTTGCTGCAATCTCTCACGCTGCCTCTTATGGCATAACGGATATTTTGTGAGAAATAACGAGCAAGCAACTTGAAGAACTTTTTGGTGGTTTATTTCGTAATGGTACATACCATCTCCTCTCCGTCGAATATTTCCATACTGGATAAAATCTCTTAATAGCTCGATTATTTTCTGGTCTTTCATAGCTATAGCGAGAAAAGGCTGCTGGCGATCTCCACTCTTTTTAAATCCAAAAGAGCCGTCACCATCCAGCACACCAGCGAGAAAATATCCGATGATATCCTTACGGGCATGTAATCGACGATACGACTTTGAAGCTATTCCAGTTTCTTTTATAACTCTTAGTTTCATTCGTATGTCGTCCATCGCTTCAATTTTTGCCTGGTGCTCGCTTGGACCACGATGCATCTCTAGATATGTGAGTGCTTCTTGCATAAGTGCAATGCGGTCTCTTGCTAAATCACCAGCAATAATTGGATACCGATCAATGAAATCTAAAACATTTCGCACACGCTTCTTTCCACGTGCGCTAAGATTAAATCCCCCTTTAATCGGACTAATTATTCCACCACCTTGCATCACTACTAAGTTAATGGTCTCAAGCAGAGATTTATCTGCATTTGAAACAGTAATATCAACTGCAAAGTAGTAATGTCCCACCGGATTATAATTTGCGGCTTTAATGACAGAGCATGACATTTCAGCCGCGAAGAATCCGGAGTAATAGTAGTTCTCCTCGTTTAACGTTTCCTGCGGATTGTCCGGCTTCCAATTTTCATTGAAATCACTGGAAGCATTTTTACTCATACACTCATTATATCATTTACCAGACAAGGAAGAAATGAATAGATGCGTGCAGTAAGTAGCTCCAGATTCTACCGGATTTTCCCGCATACAGCGGAATTTTCCATTATTCTCCAGCACTTAAGCTGTAGTTAATGGTCCCAGTCTTCTAGGAATTTCGCTACCATAGGACGATTCACTTTTGTTACTTTCCCTTACTTACACACCAGGTGTGTAAGTAATTGGGATGAGTGGGTTATTTCTACCCACTTCCCTGTGTCGCCACAGGGGTCGGACTATATCATCCGTGAATCCAACAGGAATTCACGATTTGGCGTATAGTCTCTGAGGATTTCGACTGCGAAATAAACTAAGTATTTGTTTTGAAGTATATTTGCGCTTACGTGCTACATGGATTGTTTCTCGCAATTCAAGACTATTTTTCAATCCACTATGAGTAAAGTGGGCCTTATTTTTCATCAAATAAGCAACTTTACTAAACACCTCAAATTGTTTTCTCTTAGATGCTGAACGAAGTGAAAAACGCTCAAAAAATGGAATAACAATATTAACTATTTCATCTAGGCGACGAACATCATAATATCCCACTCCATCACCGCGGTCCCTAAGGGTACCGCAGCATAGTGTTTCTTGGAATAATCGTAAGATTGTGTGATCGCGCTGACACACATTAAATGTCAGCACAATTTTCCAACCAGTCTTAAAGTCATGATTACGATTTACAGTCGAAACATTGAAGCTTCCTTCACCGTCAGCAAAACCCGCCAGGTACCATCCGGTATCAAGGGGGATTATTTCTACAGTCGAACTTTCCTGCTGATTGCCTGCACCTAGTACATTGTTACGCATAAAGAATGTAACACGAACAATCTATTGATAACTGTTCGTATTATATCATTATTTGCGTAGTCTAGGATACTTCAGGTTTTCCAGCATATGGCCAAATTTTACAACTACTAATCTTAATAGTTATCGCCGGCGTTCACTGGCGCTTGGGTTCACCGCTTTCACGGCGAACATTAACGTTCCAGCACTGGCCAGGCGTCAGCCCCTATACATCCTCTTGCGAGTTAGCAGGGACCTGTGTTTTTGGTAAACAGTCGCCAGGGGTCGTTTGCTGTGGCCCACACACCTATTAGGCATCACATTTTCTCTTAAAGAGAAAATGTGCACAGCCACTTCGTGGCTATGCCTAGTGTATGGGCAGTCCTTATTGCGAACGTACGGACACTGTATTGCCGAGTTCCTTAACGAGGGTTATCCCGATCACCTTAGTGCGTTTACACCTACCCACCTGTGTTGGTTTGCGGTACGGACGGCTAAATAGACAATGATATGATGCTTTTCCGGGAAACGTCGTTCTCTGCAGAGGTTTGGCCTTGCGGCCGCACGCTCCCGCAGTAATTCGCTGTTGTCCCGCAGAGCGGGACGAACCTCCGGATTTGCCTAGAAGTTTCAACTACATTTACTGCGCAGGGAAAGTCATATCCCCTGGCAAATTCAGACATTCCGTCACACCCTATCAACTATCTAACCGGCGCAGGAATATCAACCTGCTGTCCATCGACTACGCCTTTCGGCCTCGCCTTAGGCCCGGCTAACCCTGGGATGATCGACATTGCCCAGGAAACCTCGGGTTTTCGGTGACAAGGGTTCTCACCTTGTTTCGTGCTACTCATGCCACCATTCTCACTTTCGTCCGCTCCACCTTACCTTACAGTAAAGCTTCAATGCCAATGTCACGCCCTTTTACGGGCGGACGGACGAAACGCTCCTCTACCACGCCGACGCTTTGCGTCGGAAATACCAATTTCCAAATCCCAAATCCCAAACAAACTTGCCTGCCGTCAGGCAGGTCCCAATTACCAAATGTCCAAAACGACTACATGTCGTCATTGGTCATTGGTGCTTGGTCATTGATTGGTCATTGGTCATTGGTGCTTGGTCATTCCCAACGCAAGGCATCAGCATCCGCGCTTTCGGTATCTATCTTGAGCCCCGTTGAATCTTCGGCGCAGCGTCGCTTGACGAGTGAGCTGTTACGCTTTCTTTAACAGATGGCTGCTTCTAAGCCAACTGCCTCGCTGTTTAAGCAACGCCACCACCTTTACCACTAAGATAGAATTTTGGGACCTTAAGCTGCGATCTGGGCTGTTTCCCTTTTGAGCGTGGAGCTTAGCCCCCACGTTCTGACTCCTGTGTTTCTGCGTCAAGCATTCGGAGTTTGCGAGGGTCTCGAGCGTAAAGCCCGAAGAGCCCTAGCAGTGCTCTACCACTCAACGTTAATACACAAGGCTAGCCCTAAAGCTATTTCGAGGAGAACCAGCTATTTCCAGGTTCGATTGGAATTTCACCTCTACCCACAAGTCATCCCACGGTATTGCACAGCCGACGGGTTCGGGCTTCCACGACCTGTTACAGTCGCTTCACCCTGCTCATAGGTAGATCACCTGGTTTCGGGTCTCGTGCACGCTACAGACATCATCACAGAAGTGATGATGTACGCATTATTCATACTCGCTTTCGCTATGCCTCCGTCCGGTATCGGACTTAAGCTTAAAGCAACGTACATCGAACTCGGTGGCTCGTTCTGCAAAAAGCACGCAGTCACCCAGCCGCGTCTCGCTACGCTCGATACGAAAAATCAAATCCAAAATCCAAATGACCAATCAAGTCCAAAAATCCAAATAACAAAAATTTATCGTAATAATTTAGTCATTGGATATCTTTCATTGAATTGACATTTGAGCTTTGAAATTTGAACTTCCGTATCGAACACAGTGAGACACGGCTAGGCTCCTACTCTTTGTAAGTATATAGTTTCAGGTCTATTTCATTCCCCTCACCGGGGTGCTTTTCACCTTTCCCTCACGGTACTAGTTCACTATCGGTCAATGGTCGTATTTAGTCTTGGGAGATACCAGTGCAAGCACTGGTACTTTTGTAGTCCTCCCGGGTTCAAACAGGATTTCACGTGTCCTGCCCTACTCAGGTCTCTTACCAACATAATGCGTGAATCTTTTGTTTACGCGACTTTTACGCTCTTTGGTGGGGCATTCCAGCCGCCTTCTACTAGACAACGCATATTATGTTCCGGATAAACCGACGTAAGAAACCTACAACCCCCAGCCGCATCTCGCTATGCTCGATACGAAAAATCCAAATGACAAAATCCCAATGACCAATCAATTCCTAAATCCAAATGACCAAAATTAATCGAAGTAATTTAGTCATTGGACATTTGTCATTGATTTGACATTTGAGCTTTGAAATTTGACATTTCGTGTTCGAACACAGTGAGACACGGCTAGGTTTGGACTGGTCCCCTTTCGCTCGCCACTACTAGGGGAATATGCACACTATCTTCGATAACCTAAAACCCAAATATCCAAATCCCAAAGCCATATAGACATTGAAATTTGAATTTTGGATTTGTTAGTTATGAAATAATGCACCTTCTTTTCTTTTCCTCTGGTTACTAAGATGTTTCAGTTCACCAGGTTAACCTCCAAACGTAAAACGTTGGATCTACCGCTATGATACGGTAGGGGTTTCCCCATTCGGACATCCCCGGATCAAAGGTTGCTCAGCACCTCCCCGAGGCTTATCGCAGCCGGCCGCGTCCTTCTTCGTCGTCCATTGCCAAGGCATCCACTATATACTCTTAACGGTGTATAAACACTTAACTAGTGCAAGCACTAGTGTTTGACTAGCGATGCATGATCGCTAATCGATTCATGCTTGCGTTCAAGCATGAAGTTCTCCCTCTTAACTATTTAGTTAAGCGGGATTGCAATGTGTGATTTCATGAACTCGTTATAGTTCATGGAAGTGCACTTTATCTAAAGTGCACTCGGTAATTCTCTTATTCCGTTGTCAAAGTCCATACCATATCAACCAAACCAATCCACCTTAACCATCTAAGTGGACGGACAACGGTAATCACATCAACCCAAAACCGCTCCAGAGGAAGCGGTTATGTGGGCTAAAGCTTCATGCTCTAGCGCACCGCTTCGTGGGTTCTTGCAGATATTTGACTCTGCATCATCGTTTACGAGTATAAGAATAACTCAAAAGCTTGTCAACCGTGATTAATCTAACGCCGTGATTAATCTAACCGCTCTCCGGCCTCTAAGCATCGTCATCGGGGCTCATGCTTTGCTCCCTCTATCAAAAACGACTCCCTACTGCTTGGAGTCGTTTTTGGCTATTATTAACCGTTATTATTTGATTCTTCCGGTTAAGTCGACTTCCATCTTCTTTAGCCACTTTGCGGCTAAGTCGCGTCCTCCTAAGCCAAAGGCTAAACCGCCAGCTAGTGCTAGCATTGCGAATAATGCTGTCACTATTGTCTGTATTAAGGTGGTCGCTACATTCAGTTGCGTTAATGCTGCCAGGATAGCGAATACTATGATGGCCCATTTGCTCACTGCTGCGATCATATGCGCGCTGCCAAATCCGGCCGCTGTAATACTTGCTACCACTGTCCGATAGACAAAGTTTGCCAGCACCACCGCGATGATCAAAATCAACGCTGCTACTACCACGTTCGGGATGTAAAGCAACACCGACGTTAAGAAGCTTGATATCTCATTCAGGCCTAGAATATCGGTTGCCGCCAGGAGCGTAACAATGATCAGGAACCATTTCACTATCTCGCCTAACAGCAACGGCACATTAATTTTCAAGCCAGCTCTTTGTACTGCACTGTTTAATCCTTTGATATTTTCAAAGGCAGCATTAATTCGTAATACTACGAGCAGCTTCTCCACAATTCGCCCGGCTGCTACGGCAATTGCCCAGCCGACAAAGAAAACGATCAATGCGGCAATCAGATTGGGTAAAAAGATCGCAAACTGCGACCACAAACCTAGCAACGAACCAAAAATTGCGTCACTGTAAGACAATGGACTCACAGTATCACTCACCCCAAGTACAGGGCCGGGTGCTTGCGCCAAGAGAGTTGTTAACATAATTTAAGCTGCTCACCTCCTCTCACAAAATACCTTATCATCTCTCTTATTATATCGTTTTTAGCTGCCCTCTGTCAAAAATATACCGCTGCCTCATCGTCGTTATCACTGTTTTTTTCGCCGCCAAAAGTATTGTCCGTTTGTCCGGTAATATCCATTTACTTGCCCGCCGTCCTTGCGTCTGTAACCACCTACCCACATCCCCTTTCGTGAATGTTTGGCCGGCTTGCCTTTAGTGTCTTGCTTTGAATATTTATTGCTTCGCTTTCTTTGTTTTCCGGAAAGCCATACACTCGCTCTTTCCATCTTCCAGGATCTTTTACGGTTTACCATATTTGAAGCTGAAGCAGGTGCCATCATCAATTTAATTATATTCTTTATTATAACCAATATTAATCAATAAAAAACCTTAGCGAAATTTCACTAAGGTGAGGTTATAGATCACGCCATGCGTCAGGGTTGGCAAGGGCAATGTCCGTCCCTAGATGGGAACCGATGTTTTCGACTATTCATCATCAACAAATGAATAGAAAATCCCGGTTGATGTCTAATTAACTGATGCTCTTGGTTGGGTAAAATATCGCGCCGCGTCTGCAATGGTTGAAGCTTTTGTCCGTTCACCCGCAGCATCGTATATCCATCATTTATTACTGGCCAATATGTCTCTGCTATCGCAATGCCTTCCTCTGGCTCGTGATAATGGTAGGAAGAACAGCCTTGCGGATGTATCTGACAAATTAGATCCACGCCAGCCAGCGGTATATTTTCCCACCATGGATACAAGCTTTCCGACTCTGGCGATGTTGATTTCCAGTCTTTCGTCATTTCCATTACATGCAGCCGTCCCTTCAGCATTCTTGGTATGACGAAAAATAAATCGTGGACTTGATTCTCAAATCGCCATTTTGACTGATAAACTTTTCTTCCCCATGCCAGATGCATGACATCAAGCAAGCTTGTCGGATCCACTGCCACAATAATTGTTTGTCTGCGTTCCACCGGAAATTCTGTGGTTATCTCCAGCTTGCTCTTGTTGTCTCCCGATATGCCAAAAACCTCGATTACAGCCATTGTCCAACTCCCCTATTCTTAATAAAAAGAACTATGTCGCACCTCGACCAACGCTCCAGCCTACCCACCTATTCTATAGACACTGTCACTTATGTTAAGAGAAACACCCCCGCATCACTATGTACCCCAAACAATCTTGTCGGACTACATGATAAACAATTGGAACTTTTTACTCAAGGGATCGACAGGGATTGCAGGAGTAGCAGACGTCTTAAATAAGTCGCTTATTCCTAAAAGCTTTACCCGAAGAGCTTTTAGGTACTTCTCGAATTGCCTCGCATTTTCGTCTGTTTCGAAAGCAGCGTATAAAACTAGCCGCACCGGACGATTGTTTTGTGTTGCCGACACTCCACCCCTATTATGTTCAGCTAGGCTCTTTTGCAGGTCGTATGTATGGCCAGCGTACAGCTTGTTATTTTCCATTCTGAGGATGTAGATGTAGTACATAAACATTATTGTAGCCCAACTTCGCCGCGCCCTTCGGGCAGGCTTCGCTGGGTACACTCCGCTTTTCTTTCTCAAAAGTCAGAATGTTTGTTATATAGTGGCCTGCCACGCGAAGCTCACTGCGTAAGCAGGGAGCGGAGTGTGGACCTGAGGAGAATCGAACTCCTATATCCCGGATGCAAACCGGGTGCTCTACCACTAAGCTACAGGCCCAGGATTTATCATCTACTAATCATCCTGGCTAAACCCAGAACAAATTATAAAATACGTAATCCCATTAGTAACTATCCCACCCTTCTTTGTCAAACTGTTAGGATTTCATCATCCGAGTTAACCCGCTGGTACCAGTGAAATATTCCGGGTAAACAAGCAATAATGAAGTCTTACTTACATTCCGATTGTCGGGAAGAAAAATCCTTGCAGCAACTTTGTCACAAACGCTTGAAATAAACCGACTCCATACATAAATCCCGCGAACATCAGCACTGACCCGACCATTTCCCAAGTCAGCCAGCTCGATCCCGGTTTATCAAAATACATACCTAAGTCCCCCAAATACTCATGCCACATTTGGCGTTTCCACAACATGGTAAAACCAATCCCAAATAAAACTAATCCAATTATGAAACTTCCGAATGTCATAACAATCTTACTCTACCATAAACAGCCAAGCGTTAGGTTATCGTCCTTGCCCCCAAAGATATCGAGCCAAGCAGCTCTTATACGTGATACTTCCGCTTGATATCATCCTCTCGTTTCTTTTCCGCCTCGTCTTTAGCCGCCTCCCCCATTGCTTTCAACTCGTCCGGGTTTTTATTTTTTAGTATCTTAGCTTCCGCCATTAAGTACTCTGCTTTATTTTTCGACGCATCATCCAGCACTTGTGCCAGCAGTGCATTCAAGACCCCGCCAATCTTCGGTCCGGGCTTCATGCCTAACTTCTCAATCAAATCATTCCCATTGATTGCCAACTGACTTGTCGTAATTGGTTCTTGCGCGGCTTTTTCCACTAAAAACTGCAAGTGACGCAAACGGTATGGCTCGGCTTTTGGCACACCAGATCCTTTCCGTTCAGCGATTCTCAATTTAATTAAATCATCAAAATGCTCCTTGCCGACCCGGCGCAGCAGTCGCCTCGCTCCGGCTTCCGTCACCTTGCCCACATCGTAATAAAACATGTGGCGTCGCACCAAATGTGTCACCTTTTCTCTACTCTCGTTTCTAAATTTTAGTCGTCGCAGAATCTGATCTGTCATTTTGGCTCCGACAACCTCATGCCCATAAAAAGTATAGTCATCATCTTTGCGGCGGCGTGTTCTGGGTTTGCCGATATCGTGCAGCAATGCGGCTAGCCGAATAGTCAGCTCGTAATCATACTTAGCCGCATATTGTAGTGATTTCAGGTTATGCTCATACACCGTTAATGTATGGTGTTTATTCTGATCAACCCCAACCCCTTCACACAATTCCGGCATAGTAAGAGCCAACAACCCGGTCTCTTCCATGAGTCTGATTCCCCGCTCCGGACTATCGCTCATAACAATCTTTACTATCTCATCCCTTATTCTTTCCTTCGCCACCATATCAATCGCCGTCGCGTAAGCCTTCAAGTCCCGCAGCGTTTCCTCTTCAATATCAAAATCAAGTTGCGCGGCTAGTCTAACCGTCCGCATCAGTCGCAAAGCATCTTCCGCAAACCGCTCGCTGGGCTTGCCGACTGCTCGAATTAATTTCGCATCCAAATCTTTCAGCCCTCCAAACGGATCGATAATGTTCATTCCCTCCACAGTCACTTTGTCTTTGTGATTATCAGCCGTATCCTTTTCTTCCGTCAAAGCTAAGGCATTAACTGTAAAATCCCGTCTGGCCAAATCCTCTTCAATCGTTTTGGCGCGGCCAATTTTATCCGGATGACGCTGATCGCTATACCCCGCTTCTGTCCGGTAAGTCGTAATCTCAATTTCTTTAACCGTTTCGTCCTCGGCGTTAGTTATAACCGTTACCGTGCCAAAGTCGTTGTTATAAAAATTTTTGGGAAATATCTTTTGAATATCCTGCGGGTTAGCATTAGTCGCTATATCCCAGTCCTTCGGCTTCTTCTTCAACAATAAATCCCGCACACTCCCGCCCACCACAAAAGCTGCAAATTGCGCTTCGCGTAATTTTCTTAGCACTCCTTGTATTTCCGGTGGTGTTGTCATATTTTCAACTGTAGCTCGGATTCGCCCATTTCTCTAGTATTCACTGCTCTTTTCACAAAGGAACGTGTTATGTATGAAAGATTTACCGAACGTGCTCAAAGAGTTATGTACTTGGCCAACCAAGAGGCTAAGCGATTACATCAAGACTTTATCGAACCTGCCCACATCCTGCTCGGAATACTTAAGCTCAATGATGGTAGTTCTTGTGCTGTGTTGCGCCGCTTAAACATTGATCCCCAAGCAGCTATCCCCGACCTGGAAAAAATACTTGCCATCGATAATCAATCGGTAACCGTCAAGTATAAAAAATTACCTCAAACCCCGCGCGCCAAAAAAGTCATTGAACGTGCCATGGAAGAAGCTAGAATCATGAATCACAACTATGTCGGTACTGAACATCTCTTGCTTAGTTTGTTGCGGGAAGAAGATGCCGTCGTCACTACGTTTCTTGCCTCGCGTCTTGGTCTTCGCCTCGACATGGTCCGCCAGGCCGTTTATGAATTCACTAGCCCAAATGTCACGCTAACCGCCGATTCCACTAAGCGTTCAGCCGCCGGACAAATCCTATTAGACCTTCTGACAGATGCTAGCGCTACCGCAGATGAAG
>Ga0155205_125_pt1 | contig 186480 bp, 156 predicted proteins | sample RifCSPhighO2_02_FD_106173 | JGI IMG/M metagenome (GOLD analysis project Ga0155205, IMG submission 106173) | Candidatus Andersenbacteria bacterium RIFCSPHIGHO2_02_FULL_46_16 | reverse complement strand
GGGAAACTTTCTGCCGGCGCTGGCTAGACTGTGGCGTTGAAAAGCCCGCTTACCTTAACCGGTGAGCGGTTACTTGACTGGGAGTTGACATAACGGTATGGTGATGTTGCTGAGATAGGTGGACGGCTGCTCCGTCAAAAACGGAGAGGAAAGTCCGGACACCATGTTATTTAATAACATATGAGTGGCAGATAACGTCTGCCCAGCGTAACTTTCGCTTCGGCGAAATGAAGCTGAGGGACCGAAAATAGGGATGGGAACGGTAAGCACACGTGTGTATCGTTCGCTACCTTAAGTAGGCGAAGAGCGCAACAGAAACATACCGCCTGGACCCTATGTGGGTCTGTGGGTAAGGGTGAAATCGCGGTGTAAGAGACCACGCGGCTGGTTAGTAATAATTGGCCGGGGCAAGCCCCTCTCGGTGCAACTCCAAGCAACTATCAATTTTTATTGATGGTAGGTGGGAGGCAAAATTCACGGAGGTGAATTTGAGGTGTGCTGCGAAGCATGCCACAGATAGATGGTCGTCGCGGTTGGCGTTAAGTTGACCGTACAGAATCCGGCTTATAGCCTGTCTCAGTAATAAAATAATCCGCCAAGGCGGATTATTTGTAAAAAATAGTGGTAAAAGAGGAGTCTTGAGAACGAAAGTTTTTCAGCAATAGACGAAGCAAAGAATGACGGTTGTGGTTAATAGGAGAAAAGACGTACAATAAAAAACGAATGTCACCAGATATTGACATATCTATAGTCCAGCGGTAGGGTGGTGACTTATGTTTATAAGACAGGTTCATAAGGATGGATTGGCTAAGGATTGGTTGACAGAAAAGCGTAAAGAAACGGCTGTGCAGAGAATTTGGGTGGGTAGTTTTGGCGTAAGTTAAAGAGGTGAGAGGTTTAGTTCTTGGGAAATTGTATGAAGAGATCTGAGTTATTTTTTGCAGCAATATTAGTACCGATAGACTGGGCAGCCATAATGCTAGCAGGCGCAGGCGCTTATTTTTTGCGGATGAGCGAATTTATCCAGGAAGTGCGGCCAGCTGTGTTTGTGCTTGATTTGCCGCTGCAGGAGTACATGCAGCTTACCGCAGTGGTGGCGGCTGTAGTCGTCGTGATTTTTGCCGTTCATGGTTTGTATGCCATCAGAGTAACGCACCGTTTATATGATGAATTTATGAAAATATTTTCGGGTATATCGATTGGCGTGATGGGTGTGATCGGAGCCATCTTTTTAAGCGCTGAATTATTTCAGTCCCGTTTTATTCTGTTAGCAGCTTATGTGTTGGCTATCGTGCTGGTATCAGCAGGACGTTGGGGCGTGCGGGAAATACAGTTATGGCTTCTCACGCATGGTTTTGGCGTATATCGAGTGGCTTTAGTGGGAAACGGACGGTTTGCCGCTTACTTGGCGGGAAAGTTCGAAAAGAAATCGGCGTTGGGTTATCAAGTAGTAGCTATGATAGAGAAACCGAGTAGGCAGTGGCTGGAGGAGGTCTATAAAGAAAAAGGGATCGATGAGATGATTAAAACAGATCCGACTTTACCGGAAAGCGATAATCTGATGCTGCTGGAATTTTGTGATAAATATAAGATCGACTACAAATATATTCCTGACTTATATGAAACTTATGCCTCGCACATAAGATTTAGGCAGATTGAAGGTGTACCGCTAATGGAGCTGATGCGGACTCCGTTGGATGGTTGGGGACGAGTAGCGAAGCGAATCATGGATTTAATCGGAGCCATTATGGGATTAGTTCTTTTGTCGCCGGTATTTTTGGTTACAGCCTTACTGATTAAGTTGGAAGGTAACGGGCCAGTATTTTATAGACAAAATCGGGTTGGGCGTAACCAGGCGGAATTTGAAATATTTAAATTTAGAACAATGTGGTCACGCTATTGTACTGGTAAACGATACGGGGGCGAGCAGGCGGAAAAGTATGAAGCAGAACTGAGGGCTGGGCACAATGAAAGGAGCGGTCCGCTATTTAAGATGAAGAATGATCCGCGTATTACTAAAGTGGGCCGAGTTTTAAGGAAAAGCAGAATTGATGAGTTGCCGCAATTGATCAATGTATTAAAAGGAGAAATGAGCTTAGTCGGCCCAAGGCCACATTTGCCGAAAGAGATCGAAAAATATGAAAAGTGGCACAACAAGCTATTTACGATTAAGCCAGGGATGACAGGGATGGCTCAGGTGAATGGCAATGCCGGGTTACCTTTCGAACAGGAGGCTAAACTGGATATCGGCTATATTGAAGACTGGTCATTGAAGTTGGATATATTGTTGTTGTTTAAGACGGTAAGAATTTTGTTTACGGACAGGAATGCAGTTTAATGGAAAATGATAATCGAAATAGGAAGTTCAGCTGTGCAAAAGGTAAAACGTAAAAATAAAAACGAAAAATAACAATGCAAAATTTAAAATACTACCAACGTTATCAGACTTAACAGAAAGATCGTGAGCAGGTAGAATAGATCGATGGCTGACAGGGGGACAATATGCGAATTGCATTAGTGCACGATTATTTAACGCATCTAGGCGGGGCAGAGCGAGTTTTAGAAGCGCTGATGCAGCTGTACCCTAATGCACCGGTCTACACAACAGTTTATGACAGCTCTTCGGTAGGGAGAATTATCAATGAGCAGCGAGTACGTTATTCTTTTTTGCAGAATATGCCGGGAGCAAAGAAACCCCATCGCTATTTTCCGCTGGCCTTGATGCCGCTTGCCGTAGAGCAATTTGATTTAAGGCAGTATGACATTGTATTATCGGCTAGTCACAGTTTTGGTAAAGGAATTATTGCGGGGCCGCGGACGATGCATGTCTCTTATTGCTTTACACCTACTAGATACGCATGGGATGACAGTCACCGTTACGTGAGGGAGTTTGCCCCGGGACGGATGCTGCAGCGCTTGGCACCGCTGGGTTTGTCTTATATCAGACTATGGGATTACTATGCGGCGCAGCGGGTACATGCGTATATAACTTTGTCAGAATATGTGGCTAAGAGAATCAAAAAGTATTATCGTCGTGCAGCATATGTGGTGGCACCGCCCGTTAATTTGGACACATTCAGCATTAATGGTGTGTACGGCGACGAGTATTTTTTGGTCGTTTCCAGATTGGTGCCATATAAAAGAATTGAATTAGCCATTGATGCTTGCGAAGACTTGGGATATCCCTTGAAGATAGTAGGAGTTGGGCCGGAAGAAAGCCTGCTGCGTCGGCGCGCTAAGAGATGGACAAGCTTTTTAGGATTTGTGCCGGATGATAAATTGGCATTGGTTTATCGGGGAGCGAAGGCGTTGTTGTTTCCTCAAGAGGAAGACTTTGGCATAACACCGCTAGAAGCGGCCGCAAGTGGCCGACCAACTATAGCTTATGGAGCGGGTGGCGCTTTAGAAACTATAGTGCCTGGTAAAACAGGAGTTTTTTTTTCAGAGCAAACAGTGCAAAGTATAAAAGGTGGCATTTTAGAATGGCAAAAAATTACGTTTGATCCGTCAGTAATCAGACGGCACGCGGAGAAGTTTAGTAAACAAGCTTTTATGAGTGGTATAGAGGAGAAAGTGAATAACGAGTATTGCATCTGGAAACGGCGTGGGCAACAATAAAAAGTTAAATTTATGACGGCATATAATTATTATCTAGAAGCCATAAAGAAAGCTTCACTTGGGCTTATCTTAATTAGTGCATCAGCGGCAGTCTTGGCTTTTGTCTGGGCAGAAAGGAGTAAGCCAGATTATGAAGTGCATTATTCTTACTTGGTCTCACTAAGCGAAAGAGAAACAAGCAGCAGTTTTCGGTACGATGGCTATTATGCATTATCAGCGACAGATTTATTTACGACGACTTTAGCCTCGTGGGTAAAAACACCAGAGGTCATTGCCGCGGCCTATAGACAAGCTAACTTGACCGCGCCGAGTGAAGAACCGCGAGCATTGTTTCGGGCAGTGCAAGCTAATAAGACGGGACCTCAATTGGTGGAGATAGTTGTGCGGCATAAAGACAAGGAGAAGGCCTTGAGGTTAACAGAGGGGCTGCAGGAGGTAATGAAGGAAAATGTAGAGAAATATCATAAGGAGGGTATACCAGCGCTAATATTTAAAGTAATACCGACTGAATCTTGGGTGGGAGTAGGTCGGGTGGCCGCAGCAGTAATCTCGGTCAGTGTCTTCCTGTTAGTATTGTTTGGTGGGGTTAATGTAGTTCTATTAAGAGCTAGTTTGAGCGCTGAGGCAAAGCAGTCGGAGGATTAATGGTTTGATAACATAAAATTAGGGCATGATTATGGAAGAGACAAATTAAAGCCTATTAAGTGAAGAAAATGATTATTGGTGTAGACGTGCGATCTTTAATGGAAGGCAGGCATAGCGGCGTAGAGGAATATGCGATAAAGATAATTCGGGCCATGATGAAGCAGGCGCCGAATAACGAATGGGTGTTATTTTATAATTCCTGGCGGAATATTATGCTGCCAGATTTTGGTTCGGCTGTTAAAGTGGTGGCTTTTTGTTATCCCAACAAGATATTTAATCTGTGGCAATATGTGATCAATCAACCTCGCTGGGACAAGATGATCCAGCGGAAGATTGGGCTAAAACCAGCGGTAATATTTGTACCTAATGCACGGTTAATACCCCTGGTTGACACGCCATATGTCGTGACAGCGCATGATTTATCATATGAAATGTTTCCGGAATTTTATTCGTGGCGCAGGCGTCTTTGGCATAAACTGATGCGTCCGCGGCAATTATTAAAGAGCGCAGTACAGGTGATTGCTGTATCGCAAGCCACTAAAGATGACCTAGTAAGGTTATATGATATAAAGCCAGAGAAGGTAACGGTGGTATATTCTGGGATTGGCAATGGAGCGGAAAAAAGTTTTTCAGAAAAAATGGCAAGTCAGATTGAGAAATTAATAGACAGACGGTCTGGTATAAACAACAACCTCGACGGCTTGCCGGACCGATTCATTTTGTATCTTGGTACATTGGAGCCGAGGAAAAATATAGTCAGCATTATTGAGGCATTTACGGCTATTGCGCCAGATGTCCCTCATCATTTAGTGATAGCCGGGGAGAGTGGTTGGTTAGGGGGTAATATTAAGCGTGCGGTGTCTAAGTCGATGGCCCGTCAGAAAATACACCAGATAGGGCAGGTGACTGAAGCAGAAAAAGAACGATTGTACCAGGCAGCGGAATTATTTATCTACCCCAGTTTTTATGAGGGGTTTGGTTTTCCGCCGCTGGAAGCACTGCTGGCGGGAACACCAGTTATAACTTCAAATAATTCATCGCTGCCGGAGGTGGCTGGTGATTTTGCGACGATGGTAAACCCTTACGACGTGGCGGAGTTAGCGCAGGTGATGGGAGAACAATTACGTGACCGGCCGAAAGTGACAACAGCGACAATCGAGAAGATCAAGCAGAAATTTTCCTGGGATAGGGCGGCCAGACAAACATTGGAAGTTTTAGAGCAAGCAGCAGGGAAAAAGCTGCGGTGATGAAGGAGGGGCGATCACAGAAAGAGTTAAAAGCACAAACTGCCAAAATCGATGCGCTTGCACGAAGCTGAGGCGGGATTAATCTAAAGAAATGATTATTGCCATAGATGCTAGGGCTTGGGCTTGGGCTGGGGTGGGAAGGTACGTAAGGAATTTGATTACTGGCTTAGCTCAGATTGATCGGAAAAATACGTATATAATCTTGATTGGTCCAGAGGACTTGCCTCTTTGGCAAGAGAATGCATTTGTTCAGCGAACAGATAATTTTTCCGTCAAGACGGTAGATAGTTCGTATTATACGTGGCGGGAGCAGGTGATATTTTGGCAACAAGCAAAGAGGGTCAGGGCGGACTTATGGCATTTCCCTAATTTCAATGTCCCGGTCATGTTTCGACAGCCTTACGTGGTTACTGTTCATGATATAACTCGATTTATCTTTCCTGGGCAGAGGCAACAGGGTTTGCTGAAGCAAATTGTCTACGAGCAGGTTTTTAAGAGGGCAGTTGAGCAAGCAGTAGGGGCCATTTTTGTTTCTAATGCAACGTGCAATGAGTTGAACGCTTTACCCATTAATGCCCCTGTGAACACCAAGGTTATCTACGAAGGAGTGGAAGGGCAATTTTACCAGAAAATTTCCGACACAAGCCGTCAGGAGATAGAAAAGATGCTAAACAAAAGAAATTATTTATTGTATGTGGGGGTCTGGATGAACCACAAGAACTTGCCTCGTTTGTTAGAAGCTTATGCAAACATTGCTATTAAGCATAAAAAGATTGATCTGGTGTTAACAGGTAATGCGATGCCAGGATTTGTTGATGCTAAAAAACTAGCGCAAAGGCTGAGGATTGATGCTGGTCGGATTAAGTTCGTTGGTCATATTAAGGATCAATTGTTACCGGCACTGTACGCTGGGGCAACGATGCTGGTTTTTCCGAGTTTATATGAAGGATTTGGTTTGCCAGCAATTGAAGCGGCGGCTTGTGGAACACCAGTGATTACCGCGAACGTGACGAGCCTACCGGAAGTGATGGGGAAGGGCGCAGCTTTTGTGAATCCGGAAAATACAGCGGACATCGAACGGGCAATAGAATTAGTGTTAACGGATAATATATATCGGCAAAAGTTAATAATGTTCGGCAGAAACCAGGCAAAAAGGTATTTATGGGAAAATTGTGCTAAACAAACATTAGAATTTTATCAAGAAGTGGTAAAAAGTTAGAGGAGAGACTGGGTCTATGAAGAAATGAACAGAGATGTGTTAAAATTGATTTATGCAAGACATTGTGCCGTCGGATGGCAGTATTCGGAAAACAAAAAAAACAGCGCCGCGTGATCAGGTGCTGCGATTGCAGTATAGGTTGCCGGCTCGCTTAAGACGGCCGATTGGTCAGGAGTTAAGAAGGAATCGTGAATTAGCTCGTAATAACCAGGCAGGGATAGAATTTGAGCGACGGACGATAAGAACAGAACCGCACGATCGTCGGCCGCTATTATATCGCAGGAATATTGGAGCTGAGCATCATACTGGTGATGTTTATATGAGATCTCGGCCAGAAATTCAAGTTTCGGCACCACCATATATAAGCGCTGTAGCCAAGCGAGAGCGGATGAGTGAAAAGAGAATGGGGTTGTCTGGCAAACATCAACCAATCAAAAAGTTGGTCTCAGAACAAAATGGCCATAAGATTCAGAGCAATAGATTACCGCAATCGAAAAAATATCGTGCCGGGCAGGAGAATAAGGACAAGCTGCTACCGGCAGTGCGGGATTTGCCGTATGAGTTTAAACCTAAGGGAAGTGACGCGGACAATAAGCAGAGTGAGTCGAGCAGAAATTTTGGCAATACTAAGCAAAGTAGTTGGCATCAGGACAGCAAATTGGTGACGCTGGCAACTAATAGGCCAGCTGGTTTGTATGATTCGTTGAGAGAAACGGAAAGGCAGATGATGGTGCCGGTAAACCGGAGCAGCCAATTGGTTAGTGGGTTTGGGTTAGGCAGGATACCGAAGCAAGGCAAAACAGATGAGTTGCTGAACGAGAGATCGTCGACAGATGATGTTCGGTCAAAGCGTGGTTTAATTCAGCAACCGAACAGATATTTACGGCGTGGAGCAGTTGAGGTAGCGCAAACAGGCCGTAATTTATTGAGTTGGGTAGGCGCAGTATTTAATTGGCAAGTAGCGGTAAATGCAGTTATTTTGGTGGTCGGATGCGGACTAGTGTATGGAGTAATTTGGAATTTAAATGGGTTGGGCCGGGGGTGGCAGGTTATGGGGAATGTGCAGGAAAGGGTGGTTGAGGCATACAGTAGCTTAATGTCTGCTTCATCAGCGTTGGCAGAGACGGATTTTGTTGCCAGCGAGGCAGGATTTAGTGATGCGACTCGATTGATTCAAGAAGCACAGGCAGAACTGGGAGGCGCTATGGCATCGTCACAAAATGTATTACGATGGGCGGACGTAACGGGTACTGTACGATCAGGGCAGGAGATACTCTCAGCTGGGGAGCAATTATCAGTAGCCGGAGGGTATATTGCACAAGCTGCCAATCAATTGTTAGGCGGACAAGGTGAAGCATCTTTTGTGGCAGCAGTAACTGAAGCAAAAGGTGAATTAGCACTAGCCGAGGAAGCATTAGGCAAAGCCGAGAAATCACTTAGCAAGGTAGACAGTTTATTGGTGCCTGTGGAAATTCGTTCTCAATTGGAGAAGATAACAGATAGTACCAAGAAGATCAGGTTAACACTGAGCGGTTTCATTGAGCGCAGTGATGTTGTCCTAGCAATGCTGGGTGCGGAGAGTGACAAACAGTATTTATTATTGTTTCAAAATAATCATGAAATCAGACCGACTGGCGGTTTTATTGGGAGTATTGGCTTAGTGCACATCGATCGGGGAGCGGTAGAGGCCATAGACATAAACAGTGTTTATGATCCAGACGGCCAGTTGAAAGAATATATTGAACCGCCGCAACCATTGAAAGTGGTGAGTAATCGGTGGTATCTAAGGGACGCCAATTGGTTTGTTGATTTTTCGGCTAGCGCGCGCAAAGTAATAGAGTTTTTTGAAAAAGAAGGCGGTCCTACTGTAGATGGTGTGATTGCTATGACGCCAGAAGTCATTCGCGAATTGTTGAAAGTGACAGGTCCAATTCTAATGCCTGGGTATGACATGGAAGTAAACTATGATAACTTCTGGCTGGTGACGCAGGACCAGGTAAGTTACTCCTATGATAAGCAGCTGAATAAGCCTAAGAAATTCTTAGCAGATCTGGCGCCAGTATTGCTTAATCGGCTGCTGTCCGGCAATGCCAATAATTCATTGGAAGCATTGGCAGGTATTATTAAAATGATTGAAGAAAAGCAGTTGTTAGTTTATCTAAACAATGATAATTGGCAGACAAAATTAACTGAGATTGGCTGGTCAGGCGACCTGCCGGCTAATCAACCAGCGCTACTGGCTGTTAATAATGCTAATATTGCGGGACATAAGAGCGATCAATTTATTGAACAGGAAATCGATTACCGGCTGGAGATTATGGGGGATGGGACGGCCGAGGCGGTCGTGATGATAAAACGTGAACACCGTGGTAATGTTGAGCAACCTGCCTTTGTCTATCCAGAGGACGAAAATCCGGCACAAAAGGATAATATTGTTTACCAGCGAGTGCTGGTGCCCAAGGGGGCAAAGTTGCTGGAAGCGGATGGTTTTTCAGCGGCGGCTGATATAAGACAAATGGTAGTACCAGAAACTTATGAACATACTAAAGCAGATGAAGATGTGGTGGACTGGCAGACAGGCCAATATGTCCACGAGAGTGGCACGGTGGTAGGAGAAGAAGCAGGTTATACTTTTTTTGCCAATTGGATAGTGACGAAACCGGGTAAAACGAGCGTGGCTTTTTATCGCTATCGATTGCCGGATAAAGCAGAGTGGCCGGGGATTATAAATCCGGCGGGAAGATTTGATACATATGTGGTTAAGCAGCCTGGTGATATGCGGACAACAATTCGGGTGCAGATTGATTTACCAGAAAACGTACAGATGGTTCATACTGTACCGGAGTCCGGTGTGACCAAAGATAACGATCGGACGCTGATTTATCGTGGGTTACTTAGGAAAGACTTGCTGACTGGGATGGTTTTTGCCAGAACGACAGATTAAGTCACCGTAAATAAATAACTTAACCATCTCTCGCCCACTATGCAATCTACGACTTTTTCTCCAGCCTTCGCCAAGGCTACGGCCGGCAGGCAATCGCGAAACACTTACCGTAGTACTGCGCTTCGTATTTCGCTCCAGCTGTCGCTACCACCTTCGCTAAAGCTACGGTGGTCAAGAAAGCTACGGCCGGCAGGCAATTGGAAAAGCCGTATCTCGACGCAGATTGAACGAGATCTGGTCAAGTTATTTATTTACGGTGCCTAAGATTCGTCTATGCCGCAAAATTTTGGGAATGGCCGGGTTATCCCGGCAGCCATAATATTAGGGACGGCCTCTTTGCTAAGCCGCTTTGTTGGACTAGTTAGAGAAAGAGTGCTCACCACCACTTTTGGCGCCGGGGATGTGTTCGATGCATTCGTGGCCGCTTTTCGTGTACCCGATTTAATATTTAATCTGATAGTTCTAGGAGCGTTATCGGCGGCGTTTATACCAATATTTACGGAAAAATTGGTTCAAGGTAAGAAAGGTGAGAAGCAGGCGTTTGATTTTGCTACCTCGGTGCTCAATGCGATCGTTATAGTAGTAGGTCTTATGTCGGGGGTATATTTTTTACTGGCGGACAAGATTGTGCCGGTTATAACACCTGGTTTCGGCGGGGAAAAATTAGCGCTGACTATCATGCTGTCTAAAGCCATGGCTTTGCAACCGGTGCTACTTTGCATTAGCTTTGTTTTTTCAGGCATGCTCAATTCCTATAAACGTTTCGTGGTTTATGCGCTAGCCCCAATATTATACAACCTGGGTATCATCATTGGCGTGTTTCTGTTCGTGCCGATAATGGGTATTGTTGGTATTGCTTGGGGCGTGGTGCTGGGAGCAGCAGCCCATATGCTGGTGCAGCTACCTAGTATATGGCAGGTGGGATACCGCTGGAAACCTATTGTCGGCTGGTCGACGGATGATTTCCATAAATTGTGGCGAATGATGTTACCGCGAATTGTGGGGTTAGCGGCGATGCAAGTGAACTTGGTGACTGTGACGGTGATTGGGTCATCAATGTTAGCGGGCAGTATAGCGGTATTTCACTTAGCCAACAATGTGCAGTATTTACCGGTAGGAATATTTGGTATATCTTTTGCGCAAGCAGCTTTTCCGACTCTAGCCGAACAAATAGCCAGACGGCAAAAGGCTGAATTTAGCAGAACATTGACCAGAATATTTCGCTATATTATGTTTTTGGTGGTACCAACATCGCTCTTTTTCTTTTTACTGCGAGCGCAAATTATCCGGGTATTATTTGGCGATGGTGCGTTCGACTGGGAGGATACGATTTTGACTTTTGATACGTTCGGGTGGCTGGTCATAAGCATCTTTGCCCAAGCAACCATACCGCTCTTGGTGCGAGCTTTTTATGTGCAGCAAGATACTAAGACACCCGTGGTAATATCGATCATTAGTATGGTCGTAAATATTGGTTTGGCTTTGTATCTTGCACCAATAATGGGAGTGCAAGGGTTAGCTTTAGCATTTTCAGCGTCAGCGATTGTGAACTTAATGCTGCTGTTAGGGGTGCTGCATTGGCAGCTCAAGGGATTTGATGACAAAGCGGTGATATTAAGCTTAGTCAAAATTGTTTTAGCCGCTTTGGGAGGCGGGATGATGGTGCAGGTATTGAAATATCCTGTGGCAGCGGTGGTTGACATGCAACGGTTTTGGGGAGTATTGATGCAGTTAGTGGTTGCAGGCAGTGGCGGAGTGGCAGTTTATTTACTGTTAACTTGGTTACTGAAGAGCGAAGAAATCATTGTGCTTAGGAAATATTTGCCGCAAAAACCGGCTTTGAAAAAAATACCGGCTGGGACGGATACACCGAGGTGGGAAGGATTGGCGGAATAGGAGGCAGACAGATAGTCACAAAAACACAAACAAGACAGAAATCTTTACAAACTTTCCGAATTATAATAAATCAGCAACATACATTACAGACACACGCGACGGTAATTTTAAATTCCAGGGACTAAAGTTAGAAAACAGAAGTGAGAAAAGAGGAAAAGTAAAAGTGAATAAGAAAATTGGGTTTAGTTGACAGATATATCGAGTGATATAAATTCAAATGTTGTAGAAGTCCCTGGTTCTTTAAGCGTTAATAGGAGACCCCAGAGTATGATTGGGATTTTGTAGACAGCTTGCGTCGTGCCCAATCCCCAGCAAAAGGAACCGAACATGAGATACTTTGGTGTACCCCCGTAGCTATAAAGTGAGCTCCTGTCGACGCTGTTCTTGTGGCCACTTGCGTAAAAGCAGATCAGTAAGGTTAGCCTAGTTAAGGCTGATCTATACTTTTCACACAAGTGGCCTTTTTCTTTGCTTTAAGAGGAAGGCCGTGATATGTTCCTGTCATGATGAAAGGGAAAAATATCCATAATTTTTGCATTGTAGCGCATATTGACCACGGTAAATCTACCTTGGCAGACCGGCTGCTGGAATTAACCCATACCGTGGAAGCGCGAAAAATGCGCGACCAGCTGCTGGATCAGATGGACCTGGAGCGCGAGAAGGGAATTACCATCAAATTACAGCCGGTAACAATGCTTTGGGATGAGGTGCTGGATAGCACTGAGACACCAATGATACCCGCTGAGAATGTGGCGGATGCAGATTCGCGAAATCATGAGCATATATTGAATTTAATTGATACGCCGGGACACGTAGATTTTCAGTATGAGGTGTCGCGCAGTTTACAAGCCGTCGAGGGAGCAGTGCTGCTGGTAGATGCAACGCAGGGCGTGCAGGCACAAACAATCAGCAATTTATATCTGGCAGTTGAGGCTGGCTTAGAGATTATACCGGTAATAAATAAGATTGATTTGCCGGCAGCGCAGGTTGATGAAGTAAAACAAGAGATCGTCGATTTAATTGGCGGCAGGGGTGATGATATTTTAACAATCTCGGCGAAGACAGGCCAGGGGGTAGAAAAGGTTATTAAAGAAATAGTCAAACGTGTGCCGGTTGCTAAACAGGACAAGGAGAAACCGTTGCGCGCTTTGATTTTTGATTCGATCTATGATGAATATAAGGGCGTCGTGGCTTATGTGCGCGTGGTGGAGGGATCAATAAAAGGTGGTGATCAAATATCTTTCATGGGAACGGATATGAAAGATAATGCAGTAGAAGTAGGTGTGATGAAACCGCAGTGGCAGAAGGCGGAAAGTTTAATGGCCGGAGACATTGGTTATATTGCTACCGGATTGAAAGATGTCAGACAAGCTCGGGTAGGCGATACGGTGGTACGAGCAGAAGATAAGGCTAAGCTTACAGCATTGCCTGGTTTTGATGTCCCCCAGCCTAAGTTATTTGCCGGTATTTATCCGGCGGACGGAGATAATTTTCCAGAGTTACGGGAGGCGATAGAGGAATTGCAGTTAAATGATGCCAGTTTGCAAGTGCAAGCCGAGCAAAGTGAGGCGTTAGGGCGAGGCTTTCGCTGTGGCTTTTTGGGAATGCTGCATTTAGAGATTGTGCAGGAGAGACTACAGCGTGAGTGGGGCGTGGAGCTGGTGGTGACTACGCCGAGCGTTTTGTATCGGGTACAAATATCTGATGGAACGGTCCGGGAGGTACAAACACCGGCGGAGTGGCCGGATGGATCAAGTATTGTACAAGTGGAGGAACAGTTTGTGCTGACGGAAGTTATTGTGCCCAAGAAATTTATGGGGGCAGTGTTTGAATTGTTTAAACAAAATGAAGGAGAACTGGTTAGTCAGGATTATATTGGTTCCGAAAGAGTAATGCTGAAATATACTATGCCGCTTAGGGAATTGGTCGTAGACCTGTATGACCAATTGAAGTCGGTGACCGCTGGTTATGGCTCGCTGAGCTATGAGATGGGGGATTGGCACGTTGCGGAGGTGGTTAAATTGAAGATGCTGGTGAACAAGGATGTGGTGGAAGCGTTATCTGTGATTGTGCCGCGTGAGGCAGCAGCGAGAACAGGCCGGCGGATGGTAGCAAGATTGAAAAAGGTTTTACCGAAGCAGCAGTTTGCTGTTCCCCTGCAAGCGGCGGTGGGTGGCGACGTGGTGGCACGAGAGACGTTATCGGCGATGCGTAAGGATGTCACCGGGCATTTGTATGGGGGAGATGTTACCAGAAAGAGAAAGCTACTGGACAAACAAAAGAAAGGGAAGAAGAAAATGGCTGGCATGGCAACCATTAAAATTCCAGCTAAAGTATATATAGAAGTGCTCAAGAATGATAATAATTAGTCAAGTATTGCATTAGACGCAGAATAAGGTTAGATTAGGCAGCTAAACAATATGCAATTTAAAGCTAAAACATACCGAATATTAGCAATCGTTTTGTGGGGGGTGGTGTGTAGTGTGATAGGTTGGAGCATTGGTTATACCTTGGGATGGGGAGAGCGAAAATTGGTATTTGCGGTGGTAGTAGCAGCGGGTATTTATGCTTTGTTTATTTTGCAGAAAACGGCCAATGCTTCTTTGGCAGACAGTGACGAACAGATGGGGCAAAGCAGAGTAGTTGGCGAGAGTAAGTTGGGGGCAGATGTGGTTAGAGATATGATGGGAGTGGAAGAGTCAGGCGAAGGAGATAGGCAGGGATGGTCATTAGAAGATCATAAAGAGCTGGCCAGACAACGACTAGACGAATTTTTATTAATACAGCAAGATAAATAAGTAAGCAGGAATATATTATGGCAAATAGCACAACTAGAGAGGGCAAGGAAAAGAGACGGAAGGAGGCTCCTAAAATGGGTGAAATTGAAGGTGTAGTGGTGGAAGGAATAAAGACTATGCCTGATGACAGAGGCTTTTTTCGAGAAATCTTTCGAACTAAGGAAAGTGTTTTAGAGAGTGTTTCGCAGTTATCGACGACCATGAGTTATCCGGGAGTTATAAAGGCTTTCCACTACCACGAAAAGCAGGACGATTTATGGTATTGTATGAAAGGGATGATTCAGGCGGTGTTGTTTGATCAGCGAGCGGCGGCAACAACTAAAGGTATAACGCAAGTAATAACCATGGGAGAACATAAGCCGGTTACTTTATTTATACCGCACGGAGTGGTGCATGGTTATAAAGTATTGGGCAACGAGCCGGCTTGGCTAGTGTATGCCACGACACGGGTTTACGATCCGCAGGATGAGTTTAGATTGGCGCATGATGATGCAAATATTAGTTTTGACTGGACGGTAAAGCCAAGATGATTAATTGATTGGGGATATTTGGGGGGAGAGGGCCAGGCGTGGTGGTGTGACCTTGAAAAAGCAAATGTTCATAGTAGGATGGTTGATAAAGTATAATGTTTACATATGGACGTTAAACATTTAGAAGAAAAGGCTCGAGGGCTGCGGAAGCAGGTAATTGAAATGTTGTATGCAGCGCAGTCTGGGCATCCGGGTAGCTCTTTGTCTGGCATGGATTTGTTAGTCACATTATTTTTTAGCGGCTTACTGAGGCACGATCCGGTAAAATCAGATATGGAAAACAGAGATTATTTTATATTAAGCAATGGCCACGCTTGTCCAGCTTTGTACGCTGTTTTAGCAGAGCGGGGTTATTTTCCGAAAGCAGAGCTGAAGAAGCTGAGGCAACTAGGCGCTGGTGCACAGGGGCATCCACATCGGGGGTCTTTACCTGGGGTGGAAATATCGTCAGGCAGTTTGGGCCAAGGGTTGTCGGTGGGGCTTGGTTTAGCTTTGGCAAGTAAATTAAGAAAGAACGATAAGAGATCGGTGTATGTGATGATGAGTGATGGCGAGCAAGAGGAGGGGTCAACATGGGAGGCGGTCATGTATGCGCCGAAAGAGAAACTAGATAATCTGGTTGCCCTGGTGGATAAGAACGGGATGCAAATTGATGGTTTTACTAAAAAAGTTATGCCAACATTGGATCCGTTAGCCGCCAAGTACCGGGCTTTTGGGTGGCAGGTACAGGAGATTGATGGACATAATTTGAAGGCAATATGGAAAGCGTTAGTAAAGGCGCAGCGGATAAAGAAACCGGCGGTGATTATTGCACACACCGTTCGAGGCAAAGGAGTGTCGTTCATGGAAAACAGCGAACATTGGCACGCCGGAGCAATAACACTAGAACAATACGAGATGGCGATGGAAGAGTTGGGCAGCTAATGAAAAAGCTAAAACTAAACACTTAAAATAACAATGCAAAATTTAAAACCACTAAAACAACCAATAAAGCATGCGCTTATTGCTACTAGACAAGCGTTTGGGGAAACGCTTTACGAGGTGATGAAGGAAAATAAAAGCGTGGTGGCTTTAACGGCTGATTTGGGTGAAAGTCTGCGGATGCTAAAAATCCAAGAGGAAATGCCCGAAAGATTTTTTGATATCGGTGTTGCAGAAGCTAATATGGTGGGAATAGCGGCCGGTTTAGCACTGGGAGGATTTGTGCCGGTCGCGGGAACCTTTGCCGTCTTTATGACCAGGGCGTTTGATCATATCCGGATGCAAATTTGCCAGAATAATTTGCATGCAGTAATGGTCGGGTCGCATGGCGGCGTATCTAATGCATTGGATGGTGGATCAGCGCATGCTTTAGAAGACATCGCCTATATGCGGGCGTTGCCAAACATGACGATTATATATCCGGTTGATGCTAATCAGACCGAGTGGGCGTTTAGGGCAGCCGCTACGCTCGATGGTCCGGTATACTTGCGTTTATACCGTGAAGCCACGGCTGTCTTTACTGGTAAGGATGACGTTTTTAAAATAGGGCAGGCGAATATCCATCGGACAGGCAATGATGTTACTATTGTTGCAGCCGGGCCTAGTACGGTGATGGCACTAACGGCCCGCGAGCAATTGAAAATAGCCGGCATTAATGCTGAAGTAATCGGAGTGCATACCATTAAGCCATTAGATAAAGAAACGATTATAAAATCGGCGCAGAAGACAAAAAGAGTGGTAACTGTTGAGGACCATAATATTAATGGCGGTTTAGGGTCGGCAGTGGCGGAAGTGCTGGGTGAGGAACAGCCGACATTACTGAGGCGAGTCGGAGTAACACAATTTGGCGAATCGGGTACATACCCCCAACTGACAGCCAGACTTGGTATTGACGCGGCGGGGATAGTGAGGGCAGTCCAGCAAATCGTTAACAATTAATACTTGTATTAGTTATTATGAAAAGATTAATCAAAGCAAAATTATTAGTTGATACGGGTGATCCCAACGAGGCGCAAGCAATCCAGGATTTATTGCAGAAGGAGGATTATGCGGGATTGGATGGGGCTACCACCAACCCCTCGTATTTTGCAATGAATCCGGCAGTGAAGAAAAAAATCGCTACCGGAGAGAAATACTTCGAGCAAGATTTATTGGCGGTCTATCAGCAAACAGTGCGAGAGTTGGAGAAGATAATACCGGGAGGAGATATTTCAGTAGAGGTGTTTGCTGATAAAAACACCTCCGCTGGTGCGATGGTCAAGCAGGCGGAAATTATGAGCCAATGGATACCTACAGCCAGAATAAAATTACCGATAATTGCAGAGGGATTGAAAGCGGCAGAGCAGCTTAAAGATCGAGTGCGATTAAATATGACGCTGTGTTTTTCACAGCAGCAAGCAGCAGCGGTTTATGAAGCAACCCTCGGTGCAACAGAACCTGTTTATATATCACCGTTTATCGGGCGTTTTGAGGACAGGGGACAGAATGGAGCTGAGCTGGTGGGAAATATTGTGAAGATGATGGAAGATACTGATGGACACGTTAAGGTGCTGGCGGCGAGTTTTCGCACCTTGGAGAATATTTACGAGATAATCAGGGTGGGCGCTGATGTGGTCACGATAAATAAAGAGCGGTTTGAACTGTGGGCACAAAATGGTTTTGAAGTGCCAGGAAAGGAATTTGTTTATGAATTTAAAGGACAAAGCATTCCTTATGAGCAGGTGGAGATGGGGAAGGAGTGGCAGGACTATAACATTCAGCATGAATTAACGGAGGCCGGCTTGAAGAAGTTTGTTGAGGATTGGAACGCGTTGCTGGAGAAATAATATTCTAAGTTCGCTAGCAGTAAAAGGCTAAGAGCGCTTGGAGATAAAGCTGTTTAAACGCGATAGAAAGGCGTAATTTTGGAATGTCTGGAGTTTTGCAGAGTTGGCCGGTTGGGAATAGTTATGGTTTGCGCAGAGCAGGCTTTGGTATGCTAAAATTGTTTCATGGTTAATTGACGCTGAGGCTGGCATTAAATAGAAACAAGAATTTATGAGGATAGTTATATTGGGAGCAAAAGGGATGCTAGGTGGTGCGCTACAAAAAGAATTTATTAGGTTGGGTGAGGTGACGGCACTGGACAGTGAAGAGATTGATATTATCGATGAGGATATGGTGCGCAAGACAATATTTGGCTTGAAGCCTAACTTGGTTATAAATGCGGCGGCTTATACAAACGTTGATGGGGCGGAGAACAATCGTGCAGTTGCGTTGGCAGTGAATGCAGACGGCGTTGGAAACGTGGCGCGTGCCGTAAAAGACTTGGGAGCTATATTAATCCATTACAGTACTGATTATGTATTTGCTGGAACGAACCAAAAAGGATATCGGGAAGATGATTTACCGGGACCGGCAGTTAATTGTTATGGCGAGACAAAGTTGGCTGGTGAGCGATTACTGAAAGAGATTAGTCCAAATTTTTACCTAATCAGGACAGCCTGGTTATATGGGGTGGGCGGAAGAAATTTTGTGGATACTATGATAAAGCTGGGCGAAAAGATCATAAGGGCGGAAGAAGGCAAGCGAGAAATTCGGGTGGTCAATGATCAGTGGGGGAGTCCGACATATACGGTCGATCTGGCAGAGGCAACCAGGAAAATTGTGGAGGACAAGTTGGCTTTAGGTATTTATCACTTGGTCAATGAGGGAGTCACTAATTGGTCTTCGCTGGCAGAAGAAATATTTAATAGTTTAAAGTGGGGTGTATCAGTAATACCAGTGCCATCAACAGAATCCTCGCGACCGGCTAAGCGACCGACATGGAGCGTGTTACTTAACGAGAAAGGTCCGCAGTTACGATCATGGCAAAATGCGCTGGCAGACTATTTAGGTGCGGGTATGATGGGTAACAGGCAGGCCGATAGTGGCTCGATAGTGTAGTGATCGGAAGTATGTTTATCATTAGATAAGGTAAAAAGACATGACTAAGAAGACTCATAATAAATTTATTAAGCATTCTGATGAATTGCGAGAAGTCTTGAATGACTTAGATGAATATCACGAGCAGATCGAGAACGTTGTTAGGCACTTAAAGGAAGTGTTTGCGAAAGGGCGTAAGGTGTTAGTGGCTGGGAATGGCGGGTCAGCCGCAGAGGCTCAGCATTTATCAGACGAGATGGTTGGCCGGTACAAGAAGGATAGAACGGCTTACCCTGTCATTGCATTGACGGCGGATAGCGCAGTTATAACATGCATCGGCAACGACTATGGCTATGATCAGATTTTTTCGCGGCAGATTGAAGCACTGGGGCAAGAAGGGGATGTTTTTATTGGCTTGACCACATCTGGAACATCGAAGAATATATTGAGAGCGGCAGAAAAAGCTAGAGAGCGAGGGATGACAATCATAGCGTTAACTGGCACACAGGGCAGTTTTAAGGACATGGCTGATTTAGCGATAATATCACCGAGTGCGATCGGGGCCCGGATACAAGAGCTGCATTTGCATGCCATCCACCTCTTATGTGAGGAGTTTGAAGAAGAAAGTAAGTAATATTGACATTTATTTATAAATGATTTAATATGCATTTTCCAAATTCATTTATGGAACTATCTAGGGCTAAAGAATTAATTAAAAAATTTGACCAGCATAAGGTGTTGGTGGTGGGGGACATTGTGCTGGATCACTATATCCATGGCGTAGTAGAACGAATTAATCCAGAGGCACCGGTGCCAATTTTAAGAGCAACAAGGGAGCGGGAAGAGACAGGCGGAGCTGGCAATACAGCAAAAAACTTAGCAAGGTTAGGGGCAGAGACAATTTTAGTTAGCGTAGTGGGAGATGATGAAACAGCCACCCTGATTGAGGAAACGGCTAATCAGGAAGGCTATCGGGCAATTCTAATTAGAGACAAGGAAAGGCCGTCGATCAGAAAGGAAAGATATCTGGTGGGTAATCAGCATATGCTCAGAGTAGACTTTGAAGAGGTTAAAGATATCAATAGCGAGATTGAGAAAAAAGTGATAGCTGAAATCAGGAAAGTCATGGCGGAAGGTGTCGATGCAGTTATTGTGTCTGATTATGCGAAAGGATTAGTCACAAAAAAGATTGCAGAAGTGGTGTTAGATGAAGCAGGCCAAAGAGACATCTTAGTTGGTGCTGATGTGAAACCATCACGAGCGAGTTATTTTACAGGGGCAACTTTTATTTCACCCAACGTTAGAGAAGCGCATGAATTTCTCGGCTTGAACTATCATGAGCAGCAAGTCCCGCCGGCAGAATTAGCAAAAATGGTCTACGTGAAAATGTGCGCTAACGTGTTCCTAACATTGGGCAAAGAGGGGATATATGTTTATTGTGGCGGCGAGCATGGTCATTATATTCCGCAAAGCAATGTGATTGAGGTAGCAGATGAGTCGGGGGCGGGTGATACGGCAGCGGCAGTTTTATTATTAAGCATGCTATCTGGCGCGTGTGAAAATGAAGCGGCCGAATTGTCTAACGCAGGAGGTGCGGTGGTAGTCAGCAAAGTTGGGAGTGTGGGTATTAGCACAGATGAGATATATGAGATGCTGACTAAAAATGGCGTAAAGGACGAACAGACAGAAATAAAAATGGTTGACGAAGCTATTTAGCAAGCACGCTTGAAGCTGTTTTGCGTCCACCCCTAATCAATATGGAGACAGATAAAAATAAAGCGATTTTTTTAGATCGTGATGGAACGATTAATTTTGATTTAGGGTATGTTTATCGTGTGGAGGATTGGAAGTGGGCTGACGAGAAAGTGCCACAGGCTTTGCGGATGTTTCAGGAGGAAGGGTACAAATTAATTGTGGTGACGAACCAATCCGGCATCGGACAGGGTTATTATACTTTGCATGACATGCAAGTTTTGCATCAACACATGGAACAAGAGTTGAAGAAGGAAAGGGTAATAATAGATTTGATTATGTATTGTCCGCACGCCCGAGATAGCAGATGCGCTTGCCGTAAACCAAGAACAGGAATGATGATTGATGCGGAACGTAGAATGGGCGGGATTGATTTTACGACGAGTTGGACGATCGGTGATAAGTTGTTGGACATGGAAATGGGACAAAGCGTCGGAACAAAAACAGGGTTGCTTCAAAGTAAATACTGGGCTAATACAGATATTGTAAATAGAACCAAGCAACCAGACATGATTGCCGAATCGTTATATGAGGCAGCAAAGTGGATACTTAAGGCAAGACAATAATAGACATGTTGCGAAATGATTTATTTAGGGCTCTAGGAGCATTATATACTGTCCCCAGAGGGTGTTTTGAGACTTTCGCAACATGTCTAATGTGATTAATAGACATTTATGGATGAAACATTAGACCAGACAAATTGGCGAATGAACAAAATTATTTCGTTAGCGGAAGCTAAGAAAAACGCGGCTAAATTTAAAAAAGATGGCAGAAAGCTGGTTACGGTAAATGGTGCGTTTGATATATTGCACGTGGGTCATTTGGATCAGTTGGAAGCAGCGAAGAAGCAAGGAGACGTGTTATTTGTGGGTATTAATTCGGATCGATCGATCCGAGGGTATAAGGGAAAGGAGCGCCCTTTCTTTACTGAGGAGGCGCGGGCGGCAATGCTGGCGGCACTTAGTTGTGTAGACTATGTAATAATAATCGACGCAGATGAGATTGAGGTGCCCAAATTATTGCTGCGAACAGTGCAACCGCACGTACATGCTAATGGCGGGGAATATGGTAAGGCGGAGCAATGGATAGAATGGTCGGTGATGCAGGAAATTGGTACCGTGGGATATGAGATCCAGAAAAGAAATAAATTTTCGACATCAGGCCTGATTGATAAAATTCGCAGGGACAGGTAGAAATAACTAGTAGCGACAGCTTGGTTCTTTTGAAAGGAGATGAAAATTGTCACGTCAAGATGGGGAACGACAGCGGAAGCCGGACTGGTCAAAATTATCGCGAAGGAGTGTAAACAGAAGGAAAAGTAAGCAGGAAACTAAAGTAGTAATGACGGATGGTGTCAGTGATCAAGGGGTGCGATTTATATTTGTCGTAGCAGTAGTTGCAGCAGTGTTTGGAGGACTGTCTTCATTAATAAAACTACTGCTTGGTCTGTAAGCTGGAAAGCCAGCTTTTTTTATCCCATGGCGCAGAAAACCACCCCGCCGGTGGCGGGGGGGTGGATGAATCAACCGTCGCCAAGGCTTTGGCCGACAAGGAATGGGATAACCCCGCGCTGCCATTCAAAGCTTCGTGAGTAAGGAGGGTTGTGGAGCAAGTGGGGCAGATATAGGTGTCACATCATGAAATGTCACTGCAGAATAAGCGGGTGGCGGCGCGGGGGTCCCCCACCGAGCGCCAGCAGCCCTGAGCTTGTCGAAGGGCGATGCCGTCGGGTGGGGGAGCAGCGCCGACAGGCCTGCCAGCCGCAGCCATAGCGAAGGCTGGACCCGTTTTTTGTCTGGTGACTTTTCATGATGTGATGTCTATAGTTGGCTGCTACGCGGGATTTCGCTAGCCCACCCAGGGGGCGGGATGGGGCTCCATTTACGGGAGGGAGGGATATGTTAATATGGCTTTGGGGTGTTGATTGGCAAAATATTTATTTATGATTATTATCACGGGTGGAGCAGGTTTTATTGGCAGTGCATTAGTGGGCACTTTGAATAAAAGAGGAAGATCAGATTTGCTGGTGGTCGATAAATTGGACCATGACGAAAAGGAACATAATTTATCAGCGCTTAAGTATGAGCAGTTAATAGACGGTGCGGGTTTTAGAAAGGGTCTTAAGGAAGGCTTGTTTGATCAAGAAAAAGTTGAAGCGGTTTTTCATCTGGCAGCCATTACGTCAACAATCGAACGAGACTGGGCGTTGTTTGAGGACATTAATATTGATTTTACGCAGGAAGTCGTCCGGTGGTGTGTTGATCGAGCGGTGCGATGTGTTTATATATCAAGCGGTGCAACATATGGTGATGGAAGTGAGGGATATAGTGATGATCACGATTTGTTTGATCGGTTAAAGCCGCTTAATGACTATGGCCGGTCAAAGTTGCTGGTAGATATTTGGGCGCGAGACGGAGGTTATCTAGACCAAGTAGTAGGAATCAGGTATTTCAATGTGTTTGGTCCCAATGAATATCATAAAGGTGCTATGCGCAGCGTAATTGCCAAGAAGTTCGAGCAAATGCAAAAAGACGGAGTGATTGAGTTGTATAAATCAAATAATGAAAAGTTTGGTGACGGAGAGCAAAAGAGAGACTTTATTTATGTGAAGGATGCGGTGGATGCAACCGTGCATTTTTTGGATAATAAACAAGCCTGCGGGGTGTTCAATGTGGGCACCGGTGTGGCAAGGACATGGAATGATGTGGCGAGAGCGATGTTTAAAGCTGCCGGGAGAAAGGTTGAGATCAAATACATTGATTTGCCGGAAGAGTTAAAAGACCAATACCAGGATTTTACGCAGGCAGAAATTACTAAATTGCGAGGTGTTGGGTTCCAAAAGCCCTTTATGACTATAGAGGAAGCCATCAGTGATTACGTCAAAAACTACTTAATGAAACATATCCATTATAGTTAAAAGGGAGCAATGGCGCAGAGTTTTGACAGGTAAGGCTCTTAATCTAACAGACTTACTGGTTTACTACGGTTTTATTTAGTCAGTTGTGTGGGCTAGCATTGTTTAGGTTGATATTTTAAGAATACTGACTTAAGCGGTCTTAGTAACTGTTCACAGGTTAAGGGTGGATTACTAGGTTAAGCCATATTTAGAGCCAGAAAAAGAAGGTTTTCTTAAAAGTGAAAAATTATAACGTCTTATCTTAGCCAATAGTCTTTCTCGACCAGTGAGCAGTTACCGGTCTTAGGCTTGACTGGTTTATGGTTATAGTGTATTAGTAGCGTATGAAAGGAATTATATTAGCAGGTGGGTCGGGGACCAGGTTGCACCCATTAACAATAAGTGTCAGCAAACAATTGCTGCCAGTGCATGATAAACCAATGGTTTACTATCCGCTATCGACCTTGATGTTTGGTGGGATCAGGGAGGTTTTAATAATTTCCACGCCACACGATTTACCGTTCTATAAAAAGTTATTTGGAGACGGATCGCAGTTAGGCATGAGAATCAAATACGCCAAACAGCCGAAACCAGAGGGGCTGGCGCAGGCGTTTGTTATCGGGCGCAGATTTATTGGAGATGGGCCAGCGGCATTAATATTGGGCGATAATATTTTTTATGGCAATGATATCCCGATTATTTTGCGGAACGCGCGGCAACAGGTTGAAGATAACGGCGGAGGGATAGTATTTGCCTATCACGTGTCCGATCCGGAACGCTATGGTGTTACAGAATTTGATCAGGAAGGTAATGTGATCTCAATTGAGGAAAAGCCAAAGAAACCTAAATCTTCATATGCGGTGCCCGGGTTATATTTTTACGATAATGAGGTGTTAAATATTGCCAGCAGGATAAAACCTTCACAACGAGGCGAATTGGAGATTACTGATGTAAATAAGGAATACTTAAAACGCGGGAAGCTGAAAGTGTCTGTGCTGAGTCGCGGGACAGCCTGGCTTGATTCCGGAACGCACCATTCCCTGTTACAGGCAGGTATGTTTGTGCAGACCGTAGAGGAGCGACAAGGGTTGAAGGTTGGCTGTATTGAAGAAGTAGCTTTCCGGATGGGATTTATCGGTAAAAGACAATTAAAAAAACTGGCCAAGCCCTTAATGAAAAGCGGCTATGGCGATTATTTAAGAAAGATTAGTCTGTAAGGGATGTCGATTGGTGACAGAAATATTAAGTAATTAATGGTAAGGTATTAGTTTGGTGGAGTGCGTTCTTTTTTAAATCAGCCGAACAAAATTAGTGGAGAAACAGCATGGCTATAGTCGGACATACTAAGGAGGAGTTAACGGAATTACTGCAAATGTCGGTGACTGATTTACAGTTTAAGAGTAAATACCTAGCGGGGAGAATCTTAGGTTTATTGGAACGACTGCATATTTATACGATCGGCGATTTACTGAATACCAAGATACACGTAATAACCATGACAAAGGGATTTGGGCCAGAAATGAAAGGCGAGCTTTTTGCAGCATTAGGGAAAATGTCCATTTACCGGGATGGAAAGGAACCCAAATAGTACAAGATGTTGTTGGTCACGAATTTTTTTCAGGGCGCATTGTGCTCCTTAATAGATTTAATTCTACGAGGAGTTTTTTTTAAGCAATAATTACTATTACTATAGGTGTCACATCATGAAAAGTCACCAGACAAAAAACGGGTCCAGCCTTCGCTATGGCTGCGGCTGGCAGGCCTGTCGGCGCTGCTCCCCCACCCGACGGCATCGCCCTTCGACAAGCTCAGGGCTGCTGGCGCTCGGTGGGGGACCCCCGCGCCGCCACCCGCTTATTCTGCAGTGACATTTCATGATGTGATGTTTTTATATTACGTAAAATTGTAAATAAGTATGAACGTACGATCTCACAAGACTACAGGGCAATCGCACTGCAATTAATGGCTTAGGGACCAATCGGAGCAAGTTTGCTTATTTTCTGAGCAGGACGAAAATCACCCCTTTGCTTTCGCAGCCCTATTTGAGCCCTCAATTCAATGCGATTGCCCTGCACAAGACTATGGCTTGACATGGCTATTAATAAGGTTTACAGTGTGTCCTTAATCTATTTTTAGTAGTGTATACTGCAGATAATATGAAATATTCATTAGTGATTCCTGCCCATAACGAACAGGATAATTTGCGGTCGTTGTATCAAGCGACTAAAGAAGTCATGGATCAGATGGATGGCGGGTGGGAGATCATCTTTATTGATGACGGCAGCGATGACGATACTAATAAAATAATGAGGGAGCTCGTGCAGAAGGACCAGTGTGTAAAGATGATTGAATTCAGACGAAACTTTGGACAGACAGCAGCGTGGTCGGCTGGATTTGATCGTGTCCAGGGCGAATTTGTCATTGTGATGGATGCTGATTTACAGAATGATCCTAAGGATATCCCAGCGATGATGAAGCATCTGCTTGGCAAGGATTTAGATGTGGTATCAGGCTGGCGCCGGCATCGTCAGGATAATGGCGGTATGGTGTTGCTGAGCAAAATTGGCAACGTGGTGCACCGATGGATGACGGCCGAAAAAATCCATGATCATGGATGCAGCTTGAAAATATATCGGCGGGAGGTGCTGATAGACCTAGAGTTGTATGGTGAGATGCATCGTTATATAACAGCGTTACTGTCTTGGAAAGGATTTAGGGTTGGAGAATTAGAGGTTAACCATTATCCGAGGGAACATGGTCGAACAAATTACTCGGTGAAGAAGAAGTTGAAAGGATTTCTTGATTTAATCGTGGTTAAATTCTGGGTGCAGTACGCAGCGCGGCCGATGCATTTTTTCGGGGCAATCGGGATAGGCTTTATCTTCGCTGGTTTTATATTGGGCAGTTCAATATTAATCATCTGGTTACTGAAGATTACCGGTTTTGCAAATAGCTCCTTGCCGTTGTTAGCGGTGTTGCTCGTGCTACTAGGTTTTCAGTTTTTATTGACTGGTGTGCTGGCTGACGTGGTGGCCAAAACGTATTATGCGCAGAAGAAAGCTTACAGTATAAAGGAGACAATAGGGTGGGATAAAATATAGCATTCTGGGGAGTGATTATAAAGCAAACATGTTTTGAATAGCAGAAATATTTATGGTTTGTTTTAGAATAATTGTAGCAACTAGGCATGAAACTGCTGCTGATAAACAATGAATTTCCGCCGATCGGCGGGGGTGGGTCTACAGTCACTAAATACGCGATAAGATATTTGGTGCAGGCGGGCCACGAGGTGACATTAATTACTTCGCAGTATCGCGATTTACCGAAACGGGAGCAGGTGGAAGGGGCGCTCGTAATTCGCATACCGGCCATCAGGCGTTATAAGGATTTTTGTGCGCAATGGGAGCTGGTGACGTTTGGTTTGTCTGCACTGATATACAGTTTAATTTTTACTGGTCGTCACCGGGTTGATTTTGTCCAAGCATATTTTGCTGTACCGGCTGGCTGGGTGGCCTGGATGCTGAACATGGTGCGAGGCATACCGTACGCCGTCTATTTCGGCGGGTCTGATTTACCCGGCGCTAATTTGTCGCGGTATAAAAGGATTTATCCCTTGATAACGCCGCTGCTCCGAGCAATTTGGCAAAGGGCAAAGTTTAGAACGGTTTGTTCGGAAGAGTTAGCAAGGCTAGGTAAGATAGTGGATCCCACGAGCGAGTTCGTGGTTATCCCAAATGGGGTTGAATGGGATCGGTTTAAGCCCGTAGAGCGGCCTAGAAACAAAAAGGTAAAAGTATTATTCATAGGCCGTTTAATCCCGCGTAAAGGTTTTGAAAGGGTGATCCGATCTTTACCGGAAGTGCAAAAGAAAGTACATGAGGCGTTCGAGGTTGAGGTGGTGGGCAGCGGTGAGCATCGTAAAAAGTTGGATGATGTCGCTCAGGCATTAGGGGTAGCTGAGCAAATAAAGTATGTCGGAACTGTGCCATATGACGAACTGGAAAAATCCTATCAGCAAGCAGATATATTTGTGTTGACCTCGTTGTCAGAAGGGATGCCATCAGTCATTCTGGAGGCGATGGGTTGTGGTTTACCGGTAGTGGCCAGTGATGTGGGAGGAAATAATGAGTTGGTAAGTGATGGCTGGAACGGTTATTTAATCAGGGGGGACGATAGCAGTAAATTAGCGAATGACCTAGTTCAATTGATCGATGATGAGAATTTGCGCAGCGAGATGGGCCAGAGGAGCAGGGAAATGGCCAAGCAATACAATTGGGCAGAGATTATGCGACAGTATAATGAGCTGTATTTGAAATATGACAAGGGCTTAAAGCAATGAAAATTTAGCAACACCTCTGATTGTAAAAGCAGGGGCGAAGTTTTACTCTTAGAGCATGTTTAAAAGAGATTTTGGTGGTAAGAAAGTTCTTGTCACGGGCGGCTTGGGGTTTATAGGCAGTACATTAACACATCGGCTGGTGGAGGTAGGAGCGCGGGTGAGTATATTAGATGCATTACTGACACCCTACGGAGGCAATAAATTTAATATCAAAGAGATCGAAGATCGGGTTGAATTAGTGAACGGCAATATTACGGACGAGGAGACAGTGACTGAAACAGTGCGAGGAAAGGACTTTATTTTTCATTTAGCAGGTCAGGTGGGTTATTTAGATGCCAAGGAAAAACCTTTTGTTGATTTGGACTTTAATGGGCGGGGAAATTTGATTGTACTGGAGGCAGTCAAAGAGCAAGCCCCTGGAGCGCGAATCTTATTTTCTTCATCGCGCATGGTATACGGAAAAATTAAGGAAGTGCCGGTTAAAGAAAGTCATGAGACGCAACCATTGTCGTTGTATGGAATTCACAAATTATTAGGGGAAAAATATTACGCTTATTACGCGCATAACTTCGGGGTGCATGGCATGTCGCTGCGGATACCTAATCCATACGGACCGAGACAGCAAATGAAACACAGCAAATATGCGATTGTCGGATGGTTCATCCGGCAAGCGATGGAAGGAAAGAAGATTCAGATTTACGGTGATGGCAATCAGCTAAGAGATTACATTTATATTGATGATATTGTTGAGGCGATGATGCGACTAATAGTAGCAGGCCAAGATGGTGAGGCATATAACATCGGCAGCGGTCGGGGAATTACTTTTACGGAGATGGTAGATGCGGTAATTGAGGCGGTGGGTCAGGGAGAAAAAGAGTCTGTGCCATGGCCGGAGGATTATGAAAAAAATGAAACGGGTGATTATGTGGCCGATACTGCTAAAATCAAACAGGTGACTCATTGGGAACCGGGGGTATCTCTGGAAGAAGGGTTAAGACGAACAGTAGCTTTTTATCGGCAGAATAAGAACGAATATTGGTAGAATGAAAGAGTCTACTGGGGGCAGAACATAGTATAATAATTATTATGAAAATTGGTTTCATCAGCCTGATGATCGGTGTGCTGGCGGTGCTGGGGATGGTGGTATGGCTGGGTACTACGGAATTAGAAGGATATCAGGCGGAGAGATATACCGCGAATGCGGGGGAAATGTTGGGTGGAGTGGTGGTGGGGCAAACTTTTGTGGGCGAGCGTGATAATTTATCCAGTGTCTTGGTAATGTTCGCTACTTATTCTGGGCGGGGGAATACCGGACAAGTAAAGTTTACTTTGCGTCGGTTGGATAAGCTGTCAGAAATTTTACGTGAAGTGGAGGTAAGTACTAGAGAGCTTGGAGATAATCAAATGTACCAGTTTAATTTTGATCCGGTGGAGCAAGCCAAGGATATAACATTTATTGTTTTACTAGAATTACCAGACGGGATGCCTGGAAAAGCGGTGACAGTGGACGTTGATAACAGGGATCCTTATCATCGCGGCTCCGCTTATATTTGGCGGGGAATGACAGGGGAAATATCTGATACAGAGCTGGCCAGAGGAGGTAAAGTGAAAATGGACCTAGCTTTTGGCACAGCATATAAGGTGCCATTGTATGTGGCATGGGGAAGTGAAGGCTGGCGGGCAGTGCAGTATTTTAGAGAGACCTGGTATGAAGCCAGGGCGACTTATGGTTTGTGGGGACGGGTGGCTATGCAGTCCCTGCTCCTGGTGGGGATTTGTTTGGCAGTGACCGTAGGCATTAAGAGTAAAGCGGTAAGCGCTAAATCGCGTTGGCAGGTGGCGAGATGGTTGGTGACATTGTTTGTGCTGGCACTAGTCGCTAGAATTTTATATGCGATGGAGCTGCCGCTGACTAATGATGAGGGAAATTATTTATACGATGCGGCTACGCTGCTTAAAGGTAAATTGGCGGGCGGAGATGGGTATGTTAAAGCACCGTTAGTAGTTTTGTGGATTGCGCTATGGGAATGGTTGGGCGGCACATCAATTTTTGTGGGACGCTTGTCGTCGGTGGTGATTGGCGCAATGACGATGTGGCCGATGTATATTATTGGCCGAGAATTATGGAGTAAAAAAGTCGGACTATCGGTTGCTACGACCTGGGCGCTGCTGGGTGTAACGGTAGTGTTTAATATATACGTGCATACACAGTCGCTAGCGATTTTCTTTGCCGTGTCTGGAATAGCTGCTTTGCTGCTGGGAACTAGGGATATGTACGTGAGCCAGGTGAGTATGGAAAGAAAATACAGGGTAACAGGCAAGGCGTGGTTAATAGCGGCGGGGGCATTGTTGGGATTAGGGGTGGTATCGCGCAAAAGCATTCTAGCCACAGGTTTAGTGCCATTATTGGTAATATTGATTGGCAGTAAGACGGGACGACAAAAAATCCAGAGTTTATTATTAGTCGGTGCGGGGTTTGTGATCGTATTAGCAGTTTTTTTAGGCGTTGCAATGTTAATTTATGGTCAGGCTGGGTTATGGGAAGCAACTGGATTTAATTCAGTGGAGGATAGTATTACCGCCGTAGAAGAATCCGAACGGGAACAAGTGCGAGCCTATTCGATACGAGGAATGACGCCATTTTTCCGGGAGTCCCTGCCTTTAATCATGTTAGCTGTGCTAGGTTTGGGTTTCGCGGGAGAGCGATTGGCAAGTTCTCTAGTTGGTCAAATGGAATGGTGGCAGGGTGGATTAGGCTGGCGACAGAACGTCGTGCAAAAACTATTCTGGATTATACCGGTAATGGTATATAGCTGGGCGTGGTCGTTTTTTCAAGAGTATGAAGGCAGCAGCATAATGGTGTTCGGCATGTATCGCTTATGGTGGGCGATGTTATTAGTAATTGTATTTATGGCTGCCTGGCCGTCTGGAGTTAGAGAGAATAAAAATGAAAAAATAAGAAATAATAAAGATGACACGGAGAGGTTGGGCAAGGAAGAATTATTAGAATATCGAGGTACCCTGGCGGACGGATTGGCGGCGGGGAAGATCGATAGGCTTGGTAACCAGCTAAAATCAGAGGGACGCTGGAATCTCCTGGGCTGGTTATTGCCATTCGTATGGGTGGTTGGACTAGTCTTTTTCTATCATAACTGGATAAAATTTCATGCTAATTATATCGGCGAGTTTCTGCCGCCGTTGGTGATTATCGCAGGTTTAGCAATACCGGAAGGATGGCGAAGATTAACACAAGGACAAGGCAGCCATAGTGCAATAGTTAATAAAGTAAGCCAGAGGACATTAGCACTGGGATTTATCGGGGTACTGGGATGGTCATTATTTGTGGCGAATTATGTAACTTACGTGCATGAACATACGGGAACATTCCAGCTGACATCTCTACAAGAGGCGGCAAATTGGGCAAAACAGAATATACCAATAGATGAGCCGATATTTACTGGTGCAGCGGCTATACCATTTTTATCAGGACATGAGGTATCGCTCGATATCGCTCATCCGCGTTGGTATGCGTACGGATTTACGCGTACAGATACGGCCAGGCTGAATGCATTTTTGCCGACGGTAGAAGAAATGCTGCAAGCATACCGCGATGCTGAATGGTTATTACTAGAGCAGCAAACAGGATTCTCGTTTTTGATGGAATATGAGGAAATTGAGGCGGGGTTAGCCAGGAATTGGCAGGCCGTTAAAGGTATAGAGAACGGATCAAACACTATGACTTACTACCGGCGTAAGAGATAACGAGGGATGAACACAATTCGTGCGATAAGCAGTGGTAATCGGGGGAATGAGCAGAAGTTGGCCGCAAAAAAGCCGGTCAGGATAGTTTGGGGAGTAGTATTTTTAACAGTGGTATTGCGCCTTTATGGCGTGGGATCATTTATGACGGTAGACGAGGAGCTATGGATGACGAGGAGCGGTGAATTTTATCATAAGTTATTGGAAAAAAATGATCCGGGCGGAACATTTACCACGACTCATCCGGGGGCAACAACACAGTGGCTGGCTGGGGCTGGTATTTACGCGCAAGAAAAGAGAATGGGGACGGGAGTAGATACGTCTAATTTGGCTGCATTTCGCATGGCTAGTACTTGGCCGATGGTCTTAGGCGTATCTTTATTGATTGGTCTGATAACTTATTTAGTGACGAGATTGATGGGCAGTTTCGTAGGAACGTGGGCGGGCGTGTTATTGGCCGTGGAGCCGTATCTAGTCGGTATGAGTCAAATAGTTCATGTCGATATGCTGCTGGCGTTATTTATGTTATCCGCCATGCTGGGATTACTGATTTTTACAGAAAATTTGAAATGGCGCTGGTTAGTGATAGCTGGAATAATGACCGGGTTTGCATGGGGGACTAAATTATTACCAGGTCTTTGGTTATTACTTGTCAGTGCCGGGATTATAAAAGGACAGTATGGTTGGTTTGTTCCTGCTATAAGGCACATTGATTGGCGTATACTAGGTGAGCAAATTAAAACGGTCAGTCGCCAATTTTTATTCTACGTAGGGATCGCCGTACTAACTTTTTACTTGGTCTGGCCGGCACTGTGGGTAAAGACAAATTTGGCTGATTATTATGCACGGGATGTTGTGTCGGTGGCAACACAGGAGCACGTGACGCTAGAGCAGTCGGAGGAGCCGATTGAGGCACTGGGTTTCTATGTCCGCGTGGTATTAGGGCGAACATCGCCATTTGTTTTGTTGATTGGCTTGGGAATGATAGTAGGTTGGATCAGGTTTTATGGACAGGAGTTAATTTGGCGTCATGTGGTCGGACGGCTGGGCAGGCATGATGGAGTAAAAGGGTCTGATAGTGTTGTGTTTATCCGAGTGCTGGGATGGCTGATAGCATATATTATCGGTTACCTTGTGGTAATTTCCTTGATGGCCAAAAAAGCGGATAGATATGCATTGCCGGCATTGGTGGTGTTGCCAGTATTGGCTGCCCTGGGGCTTAGTGTAGCTGATCAGGCTATAAAGAAAACGATTGCAACTTGGCAGAAAATTATGTGGCGAAGAACGGTGATGGGTTTGGTGGTAGTAGCGTTGCTGATTCAGGTGGTCGGTTGGATACCCTATAGTATTGCTTACAATAGTCCAATGTTTGATATTAGAGCGTTAAGTTCGCAAGGATGGGGAGAGGGTTTGGATGCGGCAGCGTTATGGTTAAACGAACGGACGTTGGGGAATCGGCTGACGGTTGCTTCTTGGTATCCGGGAGTTATGAGGACTTATTTCCAAGGAAAAACGATGAGTTTAAGCTCCCGGCATGATGACCGGGTGGGCTATGTTGTAACATATCGCAACATGTATGGAAGAGGCGAGGATGAGCTAGCTTCTAATGTATTGAAAGAGTTGGCGGATAAAGTGCCGGAACATGTGATAAGAATAACCGGGAAAGAATACGTGTGGATTTATAACGTGATCGGGCTTAAATATTTTACTAATAATACCGGAGAGCTTTATGGTGATATGGAAGTGGGTCAGTTAATCACGGCACCAGCCAATTGGCAAAGTATTGAGATTGGCCTAGCAAATTTCAGCGGCCGGAATAACACACAGGACGTTATGCTACATATCCGGAAGGATATTAATGACAATACCGATATTAGAACAATGAAAGTGGCGGCTGATCAGATTGAGGACATGGAGTGGCACCGGTTTGATTTTGCGTCACTTAATAATAGCGACGGGGAAGAATACTTTATTTCTCTGACCAGTCCGATGGCAAAACCGGGTGATGCAATAACCGTGCTATTCTCGCCAGTGGACATATTGGTGGGACAGATGGCGTGGCGCCACGAGGCATTGGGAGAGAGGGCGAGTAATAGTCAATTTCGCCGCGAAGGTTATGATATAGCTTATCGATTTACACAATCGCAGTAAGTCATTTGGCGGGATTGTTTTTCCGAGACATAATGAAAGTATGAGAAAGTTAATAACAGTGCTAATCAGCGGAGGGTTAATAGCTGGTCTTGCAGTATGGGCGAATGAAGATTTTGATGTACATGATGCAATTGAGCCTGGGGCTGATCAGCAAACGGTGGCGGTACCGGGCGAAGAAGCGGGGACGAGTGCTGATTTGATGGAGAGTTATCAAAGAGCATTAGAGGAAGCGCAGCGAGCAGGGAATCCTAACTTAGTGCAGCAATTAATGGAGAGTAGAAATGTGGTTGAGTCGGTGTTGCCGCAAGTCTCAGCCTTGCCCAGTGTTAACACCGCTGACTTGCCTTTTCCACTGCTAGAAGCGAGCCTAGATCGAGATCAGGACGGTTTGAGCGATAGTGATGAGATTATGTTGATTACGAATGCCAGTAATCCTGATACCGATGGTGATACATATGCGGATGGTATTGAGGTGGTGCGAGGTTATAATCCGCTGCTGGCATCTCCGAACGACAAAATTGAGTACACAGAACCGACCCAAGCAAATGATAATCGTTATCAGATAACGGGTATGAGGTTGGGGGACAGCGGAGAAAATGAACAGTTAACGATTACTGGCACCGGACCTAATTATAGTTTGATAGCTTTATTGGTCATGGGCAATCAGCCAAAGTTATGGGTGACCAGGACAGACAAAACAGGGCGCTTTACTTATGTGAGCGGTGACACGCTTGACATAGGTGATTACAAAATTTATGCTGCAGCAGTTAGTACTGATGGTAGAACATTAGCAGCTAGCCAAGCACTCATGTTTACTAGAACAGAAAACGCCTTGGTGAAAATTGAGCCCACACCGGCACCAGTTACAAATGATGAAGAAAAACAGTATAAATTTAAAGCAACAACAATCATTCGAATGGCAGCAGTGGGCGTGTTTGGTCTGGTATTAGTGGCTTTGATATGGTTTTTGATGCGCAGAAGGTGGAAAATAAAGGCCGACCGATTGCCGTCGACCTGGACGGCACGCTAGTAAAAACAGATACCTTATTCGAGCTGTGGCTGAGACTGGCCAAGCGCGATGCGAGTGGGGTATTCAAGAGCGCTTGGTGGCTGAGAAAAGGCTTAGCTTATTTTAAAGGACGGCTGGTCGGACAAGCGCAGATTAATGTCGCGACGTTGCCATATCACTTGGCTGTACTGGATTACTTGACGACGCAAAGAATCGCTGGCAGAAAGCTATGGTTGGTGACAGCTAGCGATAGTCGCATAGCTAGGCAAGTGGCCGAACATTTACAAATATTTGAAGGAGTGATGGGGACGGAAGAAGGGGTCAATCTGTCCGGCAGGAATAAAGCAACAGCGCTGGTAAATAAATTCGGGCTAAGAGGTTTCGATTATATTGGCAACAGCCGAAAGGACCTGGCGGTGTGGGAAAAAGCCGGCACCGCACATGCGGTAACGAACAGCGATCGGCTAAGGCGGATAGTCGCGAAGACAACGTTAGTGGGAAAGGTGTGGCGAAGTAAGAGGTCGGCGCTGAAAGCGATGTGGGCGGCTATACGTCCCCACCAGTGGGTAAAAAATTTATTACTGTTGATTCCTATGCTAGCGGATCATCAGCTGAATTGGATAGTCGGTGTGAAAGCGGGCAGGGCGTTTGTGGTGTTCTGCTTGATTGCATCAGCCATCTATCTAATCAATGACATGTTGGATCTGGAGGCGGATAGGCGTCATCCGACTAAAAGATATCGGCCATTAGCCTCAGGCGAGCTGTCGCTTTGGCAAGGCACAGCAATGGTAATAGTGTTGTTAGGAACTGGAGCAATCATTGCGGCGGGTCTAGATGGACTATTTGTAAAAATGGTGATAACTTATTTCTTGCTTAATTTAATATACTCACTAGGGGCAAAGCAGATTGTCTTGTTGGATGTAATTATATTGGCCGTTTTATACGGTTTGCGTATTATGGCGGGAGGCGCGGCGGCCAATATTGCTGTATCCGATTGGTTAATGGCCTTAATATTATTTTTAGCTTTAAGTGGAGCTTTGATGAAGCGATATGTTGAGCTTAGTCGAGTGAAGGAACTAGCGGTAAAAGGTAATTTGTCGGGCCGAGGATACGCGAGAGCTGATATGGCATTGGTGGGACAGATGGGCATAATGAGCGGATTTTTGGCGGTATTGGTGATGGCTTTATACATAAATAGTACACAGGTCGCCAGACTCTATAGGCATTCGGAATACTGGTGGTTAGTAGCTTTGCTATTGCTATATGGAGTAAGCCGGGGCTGGTTGAATGCCTATCGTGGCAAGATAGGTGATGATCCAGTCATGTATATTATAAGAGACCCTATTTATTACTGGATAATTGGGTTAACGATAGTGCTGGCTTTATTAGCAATATAGTATGAATGAATATCAGTCCTGGGGAAGATATCCTAAAGCTTTTAAGCAAAAGGTTAAGCAGGTGTATTGGCCGGAGGAGGCGAGGAATCTGTTGCAGCACGAAGGAGTTTTTTTACCGCGCGGGGCTGGGCGCAGCCAGGGAGATGTATGTCTTAATGACCAGGGAACTTTGTTGGATGTACAAATGCTCAATCGTTTCGTGGACTGGAATGTGTTGGCAGGGACAGTAACTTGTGAAGCTGGTGTTACGCTGGCGGACATATTGAAGCTAGCATTGCCCGACGGATGGTTTTTACCAGTCACACCGGGAACTAAGCATGTAACGGTGGGCGGTGCTATTGCTAATGATGTGCACGGGAAGAACCATCATTGGGCTGGAACATTCGGATGTCACGTTCCGCGATTGGGATTATTACGCTCAACGGGCGAAGAATTAATTTGTTCACAGGAAGAAAACACAGAGTTATACCAGGCGACGATTGGCGGACTGGGATTAACGGGGGTGATATTATGGGCAGATATTAAGTTGGTAAAGGTAGTCAGTCCCCTGATTGATGAGGAGGTTATTAAGATGAATAGCATAGATGATTTTTTCATTTTGGCAGAGGAGTCAGATAAGAACTTCGACTACACGGTGGCCTGGCTGGATTGCCAAGCGCAGGGGAAAAAATTGGGACGTGGATTGTTTCTGCGAGGAAACCACTCGGTAAAGCCGGTGGATTTATCGGAGTGGCATAGCTGGTACCGGGCTAAAGCCCAGTGGCCGTTAGCTGGTCCACCAGGCCTGATGAACAAATGGAGCGTGCGCGCTTTTAATGAAGTGTTCTATCGGAAAAGTATGGGCGATAAAGTTAGCCGTTGTGTACATTTCAACAAATTCTTTTATCCGCTAGATGTGGTGAATAATTGGAATCTGGTTTATGGCCGATCAGGATTTTTACAATATCAGGTAGTGATAGCACGAGATCGGTGCGAAGCAGCCATTAAAGAAATTCTAACTAAAGTGGCGCAATCCGGCAGAGCATCGTTTTTATCAACACTGAAATATTTTGGCGATATTAAATCGCCAGGACTGATGTCTTTTCCCCGACCGGGCTTAGTATTGGCCATTGATTTTATTAATGCCAGCGCAGAGACTTTGCAGCTGCTGGATACACTGGATGAAGTAGTATGGAAAAGCGGAGGAGCGGTCAATCCGTCTAAAGACGGACGGATGTCGGCACAGGCGTTTAAATCTTCTTTTTCTAACTGGGAGTTATTTGAGGAATATATTGATCCAAAAATTAGCTCAAGTTTTTGGCGACGGGTGACGGGTGTATTAAAGTAAAAATATAAAATAAGTCAGAGTGGCATATGCGTAAGAATGTATTAATTACCGGAGGCGGATCGGCGATCGCGCAACAAGCAGCGATTATTTGGGCTAATCGCGGCTATAGTATTTTTGTTGTTGATAAAGAAGAGAAAAAAGCACAGGCGGTAGCTAATGACTTAAGGGTTAAAGGAGCAAAAGCGGTATGGAGTTTAGGGATTGATCTAACTGACATAGAGGCTATTGGGATCATGCAGGAGAAAGTGCAGAACAAAATGGGACACGTAGATATTTTATTGGTAGCACAGGGTTATTTAGGGGAACAAAAATTAGCGGAGAGCAGTACTGATGAGGCGGAAAAAATAATTACGACAAATTTTACCGGAGCAGCTGTGATTATGGAATTGGTAGCCAAAGGCATGGCGGAAAGGAAGCAGGGCGTGATTGTCGCGATAAGCTCAGTGGCAGGAGACCGGGGGCGTAAAACTATCTATGCTTATGGTGCAGCTAAGGGAGCACTAGCCATATGGGCAGCAGGTATGCGACATCGTTTGGCAGGCCAGGGCGTAGTAGTAGTAACGGTCAAACCGGGCTATGTAATAACACCAATGACAGCGGCGATTGAGCAGAAGGGCATGATGTGGGCAACACCGGAAAAAGTAGCAGGAGACATCATTCGGGCGGTTGATAAAAGAAAAACAGTGATCTATACGCCGTGGTTTTGGCGGTGGATTATGCTGGTGATTGTTTGTATACCGAACAGATTGTTGAATAAACTGTCGATCTAGGCTTTAGACACTGACATGTGCGGAATTGTCGGAATTATTAATTGGTACGGACAGCCGGTGGACGCTGATGTCTTGAGGCAAATGAGCAGTAAAATTAGGCACCGTGGTCCCGACGACAACAAAATATGGGTGAAAGGAGCGGCTGGCCTGGGACATCAGCGGCTGGCAATCATTGACTTAACGGCCGCAGGAGCGCAACCCATGGTGTCAGAGGACGGACGATATCAAATAGTATTTAACGGGGAAATATATAATTATCGCGAATTACGCGAAAAATATTGCCGTGGGCAGGTTTTTAGATCTGCGTCGGATACAGAAGTGTTGCTGAGTTTATTGACAAGGCGAGGCACAGAAATTTTGCAGGAAGTGAAAGGCATGTTTGCCTTGGCTTTATGGGATAATACCATGCAACAGTTATTGCTGGCGCGAGACCCCTTTGGCAAAAAACCACTTTATTATTGGCAAAATAAACGAGTGTTTTTGTTCGCTTCGGAGATTAAAGCGTTAATAGAACATCCGTTGGTTAAGAGGGCGGCGGATAAGAGAGCACTAGTACGTTATTTGATATATGAGTATGTGCCGGAGCCGGCGACGGGTTGGCAAGATATAAAACAATTACCGATGGGCTGTTGGGGTGAAGTTAATGCTCAGGGGATGCGAATCAAGCAATGGTGGAGGTTAAGTTTTCTACCGAAAAAGTCAATGACTGAGGATGAGGCGGCAGAGGAGTTTGACCACTTGATGATGCAGGCGGTGAAACGGCGATTGGTGGCGGATGTGCCGGTAGGATTACTGCTGAGCGGAGGCATTGATTCGACGGCGGTAGGTTGGTATATGAGAATGATTCAGGGGACAGAACTGCATTCTTTTTCCATTGGTTTTATAGAGAATACGTTTAACGAGGCTGGCTATGCTCAGCAGGCGGCCAGTGTTTTAGGTACTAAACATAACCATCGGGAATTTGGAATTAAGGAATTCAAGCGCTACCTTGCGCACTTAAGCGATATGGATATTCCGCTGGGCGATTCATCGTTGCTGCCGACCTGGGCGGTGAGCGAATTGGCCAGCCAACAAGTAAAAGTTGTTTTAGACGGAGATGGGAGCGATGAACTGCTAGGCGGTTATGGCGTGTTTGAAGCGGCGGTGTGGGCGGAGAGACTGCCAAAGTTGCCAAAAGTCCTGGGAAACTTTGCTTCAATACTGAGCCGGCAATTACCTACTAGCTATGAATATTTTACGATTGATTTCAAAATAAAATCATTCTTACGTGGGATTGGTTTAGAGAGGGCAGCGCGGCAACAAGCCTGGTTAGGATCATTTAATAGCAGCGAACTTCGGAGTTTACTGACTGATGAGTATGTGGTATTGAGTGAAGAAGCGTGGAGTCAGGTTAGTGAACGTGCTCATATATTTAGCGACCTAAACTGGTTTGATGGTATGTCTGGACAAATAATCGCAGACTACATGCAAAATGATATTCTAGTTAAACTGGATCGGGCAGCGATGACGTTTGGTTTGGAGGCTAGGACACCTTTTCTGGATGTCGATTTGGCAGAATTTATCATGCGTTTGCCGATGGAACATAAGCAGGGTAAGCGGCTGTTGAAACGAGTAATGCGGGGCAGGATACCAGATAGTATAATTGACCGGCGCAAGCAAGGGTTTGCTATGCCGCTGGGACATTGGTTAAGAGGGGAATTATACGGATGGGCTAGCGATCTATTAATCAAAAGTGAGCCAGGCGAACAAGAAATTATTAAAACAGAGGCAGTTATGAAGTTATTAGCGGAGCATCGAAGTGGCCGGGCAGATAATCGCAAGAAACTATGGACGCTGATTGCCCTGAAGATGTGGCAAAAACAATTAGTGAGGTAAAATAAGATAGAGTTAAAATGAGTTTCTTCCACAGACAATCAAAGTGGGTGTGGGTTTTGTTTATACTATTTGTAGCGGTTAATTTAGCTTACTTGGGATCGGTGCCGGGATTAATGGGAGACGAAGGGTCAGAAGGAGAAAATTCGTATCAGATACAGCAGGCGGGAAGATTGGTGCTAATTGGAGAGCGGTCATATATCGGGCCGTTAATTGATTACTTGAGGATCCCGTTTGTGCTGATATTTGGTTATGATGCGCTGGCGTTGAGGGTGGTGATGTTTATCTTTTCAGTAATACTGTTTTGGCTGGCGGTCGGCTTAGCGGGAAAAGCCGGCGATGATCACGGCGGGATGATAGCGGTGGCGGCCGGTTTGTTCTCACCAGCATACATTTTATATCAACGATTAGGTTGGGCGATAACCTTGATCCCCTTTTTTACGTTGTTGATTATCGCGATAGTCGCTACTAGAGGCCGATTTAAATGGTGGTGGGTCGGAATAGTCGGTGGGTTAGGGTTAAGTAACCATATTCTATTTACCGGAGCGGCAGCTGGTATCGCGGTGGGGGTAGTGGTAATGGGGGTGGCACGTATTAAAGAGAGGAAAATTAAAGCGAAGGAATTTGTGTTAGGAGCAATAATGGTACTAGTTGGTGGTACGTTTGGATTTGGCAGTCAAGCGTTAGTGCTAATGAATATGAAGGAAGACCAGGGCGATCTGACAATGGTGGCGAGCGCGGCGGAAGAGAGATGGAAAGCCTTACCCCAACTAATGCCAATGGTAGTGTCTGGTTCGTCTTATATAGCGGCTTATACCGGCGCTGAATTGAAACGTCGCGATACGTTATTAATAACAGGCATAGTGATGATCTTGGCTGGCATAGCGTGGTTGATGAATTGGCGAAAACCATTAACTTGGGCTTGGGTTCTGGGTATGGGAGGACAGCTGATAGTATTAATGTTTATGATTGACCGATTTACACTGCGTTATTTTGTGCCTCTAGTATTATCACTATGGGCGATGGCTGGTTGGGGATGGTGGTCAATAGTCAGGTCATGGCTTGAAGACAGACAATGGTCGTACCGAATGGCCGTAGTGATCGCTGGTTTATTAACAGGGTGGATGGTCTGGCAGGTTGGCTGGGTGTATCGGGAAACAGGTGGAAGCAATAATGATTTTTCTATAGGCAATCGAACAAACAAGGCAACTGATTTAGTGCAGACAAAGGAGCTAGAGAATTGTGTGACTGGAGCTGGTACGGTTTATGCCGATGACATTCATATCAGGAATAGATTGATCTATTTAAGCCGGGGTAATAGAGGGTTTGATGTGGCGAGCGAAGAAGACCCTAGCCAGGCTGATTATTTAGTTAGTTATCGGATGATACAAGAAGGTACATGCAACGACCTGGAAGTTCCGCAGGGATGTCGTGGTTTGAAATTCTTTTGTGTGAATGGGAATAGTGAAATCCGAAATCCTTCCGCCTCGGGCGGGACTCTGCCTGAGGGTGGTGATAAATTCTTAAATCCGAAATAAATGCAAAAGATAAAACGTAAAGCGAAAAACGTAAAAACAACAAGGCTTAAAATGATGACGTTACACACGTTATAGTTGATTATGGAAAGAAGGAGCAAGCTTGAATAAACCATCATTCCTTCCACCAAACACATGGGTTTGTGAGGCTGACCTAGTATTGCGATAAGAAATGGACCCTCAGCTTCGCTCTTCGAATTCGCTCAGGGTTACGGCGGATTGTTTTTCTGTCAAAATGCGTGTCCCGCCAAGGGCGGGATCACTTATTTTGGAGAAAAACAAAAAGAAAAGAGCCTAGGAGGAAGAGAGTAAAAAGAGGAAAAGTGAAGGGTAAGGCTCTAAGAGAGAAATAAAGAACGAATTGATAATTTAATAGTAGCAGCGCCAATGATTATGTCAAATGATTTTGACAGAATTTGGTGGATAACTTTGTTTAGGGCTTATGCTAAGCCCATAAAAAGAGATAAATGGACTGATTTAATTAAAATACGTGGGGTGAACTGATATTTAATGCATTCGCTTTAGTGTTCTGTCGACAAAAGTAATAAACATTGTAAGGAACGTTGACGCACTGTGCGGATATAGAAAGGGACTTAGATTTTGCCGAATGCAGTTTGATATAATAGTACAAGATCGGACGAGGTAAAGGAGTGGCTCATGAAGCCCGCGCATAGCGCTAGCGGTTACTTAATTTGATGGTTCCTTTGAGTAATGTTTGACTGAGAAGGTAATGTTAGTGCGGGGTTATTATTTCGCTCAGAATTCATGGTGCGCCGAAGGCGCTCTTATTTGTTTAGTTGATGAGTTTATTAAGAATTAGGCGGGAAGTTTTAAGATATAGCACGTGACATTCATGGTATCCATCTTCGTTTGCCAATATGGCGGACTCCGGCGGATTATTTTTCACTCAAAATGTGCGTCGTGCCAAGGGCGGGATCACTAATTTTGGTGAAAAATAAAAAATAACCCCGGTACACTTAGCGAGTACAGGGGCGGAAGAAAGAACTAGCGAAAATATTGACTTATGCGATTGGTCAGAATAGATGGCTGGATTGGGTGAGGTCTAAGACACAGATGCATAGTGTAAGCATCCTCTCCTGTGTCTCTGGGCTTATCATAGAAATTACGCAATACGTTCCTGGCTTCGAAACCCAAGCCGCTAAAGAAGTATATCGCAAGCATGTTTGTTTCTCGCAAATATAAGTCGATGCCGCTACAGAGTTGACTAGCCATCCGGTATCTGATATTGCTGATTGCTCTAGAGTCGCTCTTATCTTCTGTGTATCCATCACGCACGGAAGTGATTAGGGAAATGAGTCTTTGTATCATTTGCGTACCGACTCCTTTTCCTCGTTTATCGTGGAGCACTACAATGTCGTCGAGAAAGGCGCGATTACCATAAAGGCGAAATATCATATACCCTGCCACGTGGCCTCGATAGTCAGCCAACAGAATATAATTATCCTTCTTGAATATTTCAGTTTTTGAACGGGCAAGTATATGGGAGGCTTGTTCGACAGCAACGATTTCCCTCATATCTTGCCTAGTAATTGGCTCTCGCACAATCACACGAATGTCAGATAGCATGGCATAATCCTCCTGATAGCTACGACAAAAACACGAATTGGTAAGCTTGCTTTGGTGACCAAAGGTTGGCGTGTATTTATTAGCGATGAGAAGAACAAGCGAGAGTTTTGCTTATGCATTAAATAACTTATCATATTCGTTGTCAATCTTTAATGCTTAGACGGTAGCCGATGCGAAAATTAATACACTACTTGTGATATATAGATGTCACATTATGAAATGCCACTCTTAAATAAACGGGTGGCGGCGCGGGGGACCCCCACCGAGCGCCTGCAGGCTGCCCGCCTGGCAGGCCGAAGCCGTCGGGTGGGGGTGCAGCGCCGACAGGGCCCGTCACTATATTTGTGGCATTTCATAATGTGACTTCCATAGGCAGGAAGGTTCTTTAGTAATAGAAAACCCGGCAAAGTGTGTTGTGCCGGGAATGGGGAATAGTAATGTGCAGTTGAACTTAAGCAGTTGAACTTGGGCTTGACAGAAGAAGTTAGCGCGCAAATCGGGAAATACGACTCACGGGGATGAATGAGTCGTCCTTGAAATCGTGAGGGAATTGAAATTGCATCAGGTAGGCGTCCTCGGTAGTTTCAATATAGAAATCTCGCAATACCGCTATAGCTCGAAAACCCAAGGTCCTGAAGAAGACCTGTGCTGCCAGGTTCGTTTCGCGGACTTTTAACATGATATGACTGAGATGTTGATCCAATAGCTTATAGATGAGCTCTTCAACCATTTGTCGTCCAACACCTCTTCGCCTGAATTCAGTGGAAACGGCAAAGTTGAGAAGATGAAGACGGTTTTTATGATACTTGTAGATCATGAATCCAACAACGAGTTCGTTGAACTCGGCCGCCATGCCGAAGCACTTGCGTTGGCGAAAGCAACGGTTAAAATCGTCTTCAGACCATGGAAACTCAAAATTCTCATTTTCAGTTTCCAGAACTTCAACCATATCGCGTCGAATCATTGGGCGAATGTGCACACATATCTCAGATTTAGCCGTAAACATAACGAATCCTCCTTAAACGATGTTTGCGCGGACATTCTGACTGGGGAAACTAGTCCCTAAAGTGGCCTAGATACCTTGTGTATTGATGGTGAAGAGGGCAACCTGTTAATTAAAGAACGATATATTATCCTCTTTATAAGCTGTACTGTCAAGTTGTATAAAGTTAATATATATAGTCTGGAAATACGGCTGTTTATTACTGTATTACCAATTTGGTAATTTGGCTAATAAAAGAGGCTAGACTGAAAAAGAGGCTGGACGTAGCAAGGAGAGGTCAGTAGAGACAGAAGAAGAAGGCCGGCTGAATTTAGCGAGATGTTATTTTTGATAAATCCAAGCCATGGGAACGGATGCGATTATAATTATTTTTTGAGGAGTTTGTGGACGATAAATATTTACCACATCAGTTTCCCAAGCTGATTGTCCTCGTTCAAACATAGCCCGATATATGATGACATAATCGACGCCGGGAGAATCGTGTTGATGGATAGGCACGGTATGGCCGACAAAATTTGACTGGAATTCGTTGGGGTAATAAGAAGCGATGGTAAGGCTATCGGCTTGGGGCAGATTATTGAGGAAAGCTGCGGCAAGATCCAAGCCTTCACCCCAGCCAAGACGCCTTTCTCCGAGCCAAGGTCTGGTTATTGGGTTGATGTAGGATAGCTCGTGTGGGTGTAAAGAGGCCACGTGATATGTTTGCATAATTAGTAGAGCCAAGATGGAAAGACAGGCTACCTTTACAGATATACGGCGTATATTTTGTGTGAAAAGCCAGGAGACTATTAAGCCGGTGATAATATCCAGCGCGAGAAAATCCGGCAGAATATAGCGGTCGCCCTTTTTAGCTCCGAGTGACATCATAACAAGGAATGTCAGACTGAAAAGAAGAAGAGCAATGAGTAGCTTCTTGGACGGATGGTTAAAGTACTTTTTGTAGAGCAATACTGGCAAGAGCAGGACAGCGAATAAATGAAGAGGAGTGGAAAGAAAGGCAAGCGTGCCTAAGTAAAACACGGGGCCGATTTGATGCAGTTGGTAATCGTCGGATTTGAACCAGGAAACCATGTCGGATATGACTAGCGAGGGGTTAAAGGCTAGGGATGGCAAAATGAGCACGAGACTGATTAAGAATAAAAGTGTCCAAATGAGCAGAGGACGCCAGGGGAATGCAGCGGGGCGATCAGAGTTAGGATGGTGGTTGGTATAAGAAAGATAAAAAATAAGTAATATACTAAAAGGGACGATGAGAAGACCGGATAGCTTAGAGAGAACTGCGGCAGCGGCAGTGAAAGCAGCGAAGGCAATGTAACGGCGGCTATTAGTTTTAGACCACAAGAATAGCAATAGGATGGACAACAATAAAAAAAGAGAAAGCAAGGAGTCCATCGCATAGATGCGGGTATGGGCGATGAGAAGCGGGTTAAGGGCGAGAAGTAAAGTAGATATATAGGCAGTTCGCTGATCCAGTAGCCGCAGAAGAGAATAACCGATAAGCAGCACGAGCAGAGATTGCGCCAGTACCAGAGGCAGTTTACGAATAGCCCACGAGGAGGAAAAGACGGTGGCAGAGCCAAGCCACTGCGTGGTAATACCGGGATGCGGCTGCTGCATTAAGTGAGACAGGTCGCCATGTGCTAGATTGGTGATGAAGCCGACGGTGTTAGATACCCATCGTTTTTCGTCGGCAGTTTGGAAGGCAGACAAATTTAAAACGCGGGGAAGAAATAGACTGAGTAACAGGATGAGCACAAGGCCGCCCTGAATAAATTTAGTCATAATAGAAACGTAGAACGAAAAGAGTAAAATGCAAAATAAGAGAAAAATGATTTTACATGATGTCGGAAGATTATAAGAATAGCAAGGAAGTAGATAGTAAAATTGCCAAACGGGAATTTATCGTGATTATACTGGCCTTGTTGGTATTAATAATTGGCACTGTTTACGGCGGTGCATACGCCAGAAGGGAAAGAAGAGACGGACAGACAAGAGAGACACTACGACAGTTAAAAACAGCTCTCGAAATGTATTACAATGAGCACGAGCAATATCCATTGGAATGGGACGGGGGAAAGTACAAATACACCGTTACGAATAGAGAAGGAGATGTGGCTACGGGATGGTACGTGAGCGGCAATCTGGAGAATGCACCTTTGCCTACCGGAGGGTTTGACGAAGAATATAATATTGATTGGCGAGTGACGAAGCGGGGGAGATACGAGATATGCGGAGGTATAAAGCAGTGTGCAGACAAGGATGAATAGGTGCCTTAAAATTAACGAGACAACGTGGTAGACGGAAGTGAAAGGAAAGGTTTCAAGTAAAATTAGAGTGTTGGTTAAGTGAATAAAATTATTGACAGACGGCCAAATAAGAGTCATTTTAAGCTATCTTGTATGATAGATGCTATATAAGGAGTACATATGCAGCAATTTTGGCGGGATAAAAAATGGGAGGTATTAATGGCGGTCATGATTCTGGCGGTCGCGTTGGTGCCGCGCGTGGTTGATCTGGGGGTGTTTTTAACGGCCGATGAAAAAAATTGGATTGGCCGGTCATATGAATTTATACGAGCTTTTAAAGAATGGCGGTTTAATGAGATGCTGCAAACCACTCATCCGGGAGTAACAACTTTATGGCTGGGGGGATTAGTGGTGACAGTAAAAATGTTAGCGGCGCACGTGCCTTTTACCTTCAGTAATTTAATACATTTTGTAAGGGCGGCACAGCTGTCAATCGCCGTTACGAATGCAGGGTTAGTATTGATAGTTTTTATTTTGCTACGGAAATTATGGCCGAAAAGGCGGATGGTAGCTGTGTTAGCGGCTTTGATGATTGCCTTGGATCCGTTTCTTGTCGGTTATTCAAGGGTAGTACATGTTGACGCTATGCTCGGCGGTTTCATGATGGCAGCAGGAATAGCAATTTTACTCTGGGCGAAGCGGGGCTTTGGCCGGAAATGGTTGGTTTTGTCAGCGGTATTCACAGCGTTGGCGGGACTAACTAAAGCCCCAGCGGTGTTTTTGCTGCCGTATTTTGTTCTAGTAGCGCTGGTGTTCGGGCGTAAGCAATGGGAAAATAAGAGGTTTTGGGTGGATCGATTCAGAGATTTAATCGTTTGGATGTTATTAATCGGCATTATAGTGGTGATCGTGTGGCCAGCTATTTTATGGGTACCGAACCCGGAGGGAAATGTACTTGTCTTGAAAAGAGATTTTAGCGTGGCGGCAGCTACTCCACATAATATGAACAGTGAATATAAGCTAAATAGCAGTTTTTATTGGTATACACTGGTTAGCCGCGCAACACCACTTACATTGTTCTTGGTAGCAGTGGCATTGATAAATCTGTTGTTAGCGAAGGGGCTGCGAGGACGTCAGGTTGCGACATTGGGCAGGGTGACAGGGGCAGATGAAACGGCAGCGTCAAAGCCGGAAACGACTAATACTTTGTGGCTGCTGGTCGAATATATTTTTTTCTTTATCGTAATGATGTCGCTGGGAGCTAAAAAGGGCGACCGCTATATTTTGCCGGTCTTTTACACATTAGATATTTTAGCGGCGTGGGGAGCGTGGTATCTCACGGTGGGTACAGTAAATTTGGTAGCCAGATTTACGAAGTTCATAAGAACAACGAGGACGATTGTTATGGCGGCGCTGATGCTGGTTATTGCTGCGCAAATGGGCATAGTGCTGTATCAATACCATCCCTACGCTATTGCCTACAGCAATCCGCTGTTACCGGACAACCTGAGTCAGGAGTTGGGGTGGGGGGAAGGTTTAGAGCAGGTAGGGAAATGGCTCAACGAGCATGATCCAGAAGTGATAGTAGCATCCTGGTATCCGGAGGAGCTGGGGGTATATACATCGGCTCATGTAGCCCATATTAATGCGCATGAACAAAGCAGAGTGAAGTATGTCGTGTTGTATCGAAATATGTTTGGACGCGAACCGGATCATTACGCCAATGATTTTATTGATGAATATTATAAGAAAAAAGTGCCGGTATATGTGGTAGAGGTGGCTGGGAAGCAAGCAGCCTGGGTGTATGAGAAAAAAGTATATGACCGGGTGCTAAATGAGCTAAAAGCAGGACAAGCGGTTAGCCAGGCGGTGGAGGTTAAACAAGCAGGCTTGGTAGGGTTGGATATTATGGCAGCTACATTTTCTGGTCAGGCTAAAGAGGGGTATCTGGAGGTTGAGGTAGATAGTCAAAGTGGGCAAAAAATCGGATCATGGCGGTTACCCGTAACGGAAATAAATGATCGGGGATGGACAAGTTTCATGTTGGAGCAACCTATTGTCAATTTCGGTATATATAAAGTTATAGTAAAGGCGACTGAAACGGGGGAGAAGGCACCGACAGTCAGGTATCGCGATGGAAGGGAATACCGGTCAGCTAGCATGGTGGTAAATGGTCAGGACAAGCCGGGTAATTTGGCAGTACGGTTGAGATACAAGGTGGGGAATGAAATTGTAACTGAAGACGATAAAAAGTTGCTGGATTGAATAGCATTTCGAATGAGATTGCTGTTGGCGTATCTCAACGGTGTTGTTAATGGGGATGAGTGGTGTTGAGTAAGATAGGGCAAGCATTTTATAGTTAGGCCGTTGGTGCGAAAGGGAGATAGCGTATACTAACATAATATGACTGAGGGAAGTGAGATTAGAATACGCTGGGCCAGAATGTGGCTGCCCATATTGCTAATAGTATTGGGAGTGTTGATTGTTTATAGCAATACTTGGCGGGCGCCATTTGTATTGGATGACATACACACGATTGTAGAAGAGGAGGCGCGTCGCACATTATATTTTACAGCAGAGAGGTTGTTTGGTAACAGGTCGCTTCCCATATTCTCCTTCGATCTAAATTATTATTTTAACGGATTAAATGTTAGTGGCTACCGCGCGGTAAATATAGGCATTCATATTATAAGTTCAATTGGTGTATTTTGGTTGGCTTATTGGTTGTCGGTAAGGGTTTATAAGACAAGAATAATCACGCTGGGACAGGTACAAATTAGCAACCACTTATTTTTAGCCGAGCTGGCGGGGCTGTTTTTTGCAGTTCATCCGATACAAACGCAAGCAGTTACGTATATCGTGCAGCGCTTAGCCTCTATGGCAGCAATGTTCTATATACTAGCATTGTGCGCGTATGTGAAATATAGGCTAAGCTTAGATGCGCGCAGTCAAAAAATTTGGGCAGGATTATCGTTGGCAGCAACTATTGCAGCTATGCATAGTAAGGAGACAGCGATAACATTACCAATTATCATTTTAATGATTGAAATGCTGTTTTTTACCCCGAGTGGAAAGAATAAAAAGTGGTGGAGATTGAACTTAGATTGGCGAAGCTTGGTCAGGCGAATACCGCTGGTAACGCCATGGCTGATAATGATTTTGATTATACCGGCATATTCATTAGAGGTGCGGGATTTGTTCTGGCACTTGGAGAGTGAGCCAAGCTCTATGGCGGGTGACACCTTTTTGGATAAAGTTAATATCAAAAAAATAGCCAGTGTTTCGGCAGAGACGACGCAAATATCCAGAAAAACTTATTTTTTGACACAAATTAACGTGGTGAGAACTTATCTGCGGTTGGTGGTATGGCCTGAGGGTCAAAACATTGACCATGATTATCCTTTAACCGTAAGGATCGGGGACAAGGCGACAATCGAATCGCTTGTCCTGCATGTGGTGATGATGCTCGCAGCGTTGATCTTCTGGAAGAAAGGACGAAAGATTGCGGCGTTGGGCATATTATTTTTTTACGTGGCCTTGCTGCCGGAATCAAGTTTCATTCCGATTGTGGACGTGATGTTTGAGCACAGGCTTTACTTACCGATGGTGGGCGCTGCATTATTTGTTGGAGATATGGCACAGCTAATGATGGAGAAAGCGGGTTCTATCGTAAAACGGAGAGTATGGGCAGACGCGGTGGTTGTGGGGATCGTTTTAATATTAATTTTTAGCTTAGCTGGGGTGAGTTATGCCAGGAATTTAACATGGAAAGACGAGATAAGTTTATGGACCGACGCCACACAAAAATCGCCGAACAAGGCAAGGCCACACAATAATTTAGCAAAAGCCTACCTGGATAGGCAGATGTTTGATCGAGCCGAGGAGTTGTATAAAAGAGAGCTGGAGATAGACCCGAATAGTGTATCGGGGCACAATAACCTTGGTTCGATATATGGAGTGCAAGGCAAGTATGAGGAGGCAATTAAGGAGATACAACAGGCTTTGGCCAAGAATCCTAATCATGATGCAGCCTATAATAATTTGGGCAACGTTCTAATGCTGCAGGGAAAACTTGTTGAGGCAGAAGAAGCTTATGAGAAATCTATTGCGCTAAATACGAAAGATGCCGGAGTATACCGAAATTTGGGGGATGTGTTAGTGAAGCAAGGAAAATTCGAGGAGGCGGTGAGTGCTTATCAGCGAGCCGTTAAAATGGTTCCGGATCAGTCGTTATGGCACAGTAAATTAGGGGCCGCATTAGGGGCATTACATCGCACAAAGGAAGCGAAAGCGGAGTTAGAGATAGCGATTCATTTGAATCCTGGGTTAGCTAGTGCCTATAGTAATTTGGGTAATGTATTAGCGGATGAGGGGGAATATAATGGTGCGGCCAAGGCGTACGCAACTTACTTGCAAATGACGCCGAATGATACGGTCGTAATGAATAATCTGGCTAAAATATTTATTGGATTAGAGAATCCTCAGAAAGCGCAGGAAGTCTGGCGGGCCATACTAAAAATTGATCCGGATAATACTGAGGCAAAAAAGTACACTGATCAACCAGCAGGAAGGTAGGTATATGTTCACATTTGTAGGCAGGCTAGGGGTGAAAGAAATATTAGTTGGATTGTTGATGATTATGTGTTTGGGTGTGGTTGTTTATAGCAATACCTGGCATGCGCCTTTTGTGCTGGATGATATACACTCGATAGTGCAAAATGAGGCTAGACATGCCATCAAGTGGTCATTACCTGCCTTTCTTGGTACTCGTGCTATAGCTTACTTTACGCTCGATCTGAATTACGGCTGGGGGGGGTTGAGGGTGGAAGGATATCATGCGGTGAATATAGTAATTCATATAATAACAAGCGCATTATTAGCTATTTTGATTTATTTGGTAGCGCGACGAACTTATCCGCAGATGATTTGGCGTAATCAGTCGTTGGTTATGGATAACCATTGGGTGCTGGCGATCACGGGCGGATTATTTTTTTTAGCGCATCCCATTCAGACGCAGAGTGTGAATTATATAGTGCAGAGGATGGTGTTAATGACCACCATGTTTTATGTAGCAGCAATTTTGGCGTGGTGGTTTTATCGGGAGAGCCAGAATAGACGCAGGGCGACAGGATGGGCGATGATGTCATTAATTAGCACCGTGTTAGCCATGCATACAAAAGAGATTGCGATCACGTTACCGATCGCAATCATATTAGTAGAATACCTTTTCTTCAGTACAAGCTGGCGGGTGTTAAGACGACGATGGTGGAAATTGTTACCGTGGTTAATCACAATTTTGATAATTCCGGCTTACTTGTTGGAAGTTAGGGGTGTCTTCATTCATGATCTTGAGGTACCACCTTATGCCTATAGCGAAAATGTTTTAGATAAAATTAGTTTGGCGAGAATCAGCAACGTATCTGCGGAAACGCCAGACATTGCAAGGTGGACGTATTTTGTTACCCAGTGGAGTGTCATAACAAGATATATGCGTTTGATTGTGTGGCCGGTAGAATTGAATATTGACCACGATATTCCATGGCAAGACCGCTGGTTTGATATCAGGGCTTTAAGCTCATTGGTATTGATCTTGGGTGTGGTCGGGGCTGGCGTGTGGTTAAAGTTGCATCGGAGAGTAATGGGAGCAGCGGGTATAGCTTTGTTTTTTATAGCCTTGTCAGTGGAATCAAGTGTAATACCGATTAAAGATAATATTTTTGAGCACAGACTTTATTTACCGATGGTAGGAGTGGCACTGATGGCAGTAGAGGGATTGGCCTGGTGTATAGCAAAGGCTAATAAACAAGGAGAACTTACTGGGGAATGGCTACGACGGTTAGGGATGGCAATAATATTAATGATCATAGTATTAAGCGGATTATCATATGCACGCAACAGAGTATGGGTGAGTGCGTTAACTTTATGGTCCGATGCGGCAGTTAAGTCGCCGCAAAAAGCGAGACCATTAAATAATTTAGGATTGGCTTGGGAAGAACTAGGTCGGAGAGAGGAAGCAGAAAAGGTTTACAGGCAAGCACTAGATAGTAGTCCAGACAATATTGAGGTGAAGGTTAATCTGGGCGCTTTGTTAGGTAAAGCGAATCGCACTGGTGAAGCACTGAAAATCTTAAAAGAAGCGATTGAAATCAAGCCAGAGCTTATGAGTAGTTATGTAAATTTAGGCAATGTCTATTTAGTGAGAAAGGAATATCAGGAAGCGGAAGAGATGTATCGGCAGGTATTGGATGCGCAAAGTAATAATGCTAGTGCATGGGCTAGTTTAGGGGATGCCTTGCTGGGACAAGCGAAAAATGTGGAGGCTATAGAAGCGTTAGAAAAAGCGGTTGAGATTGATCAGTCAGAAGCGTCTTGGTTTAATCGTCTGGGTGCGCTGCAAGCTATGGAAGGACGTTATGATAAAGCCGAGACAGCATTCAATCAGGCACTGATAGTTGATCCAAAGTTAACGGTGGCGCGCAATAATCTACTGAAATTGCAGCGCGATAAGGCAGCGCAAGGCAAGAACCGGTAAGCAAACATTAATTATTTTTTCCGAAAGTATCGGTACCGGATAAGGCAAAGAGAACGATGATAATGAGCAAAGATGCGGCAGCCAGGTTGACGGACATATTTGTGGCGTCTGATTCGTAGCGGAAAGATACGGTATGTTGGCCGGCTGGCACTTGAGCGGCTTTAAACAGAGAAAAGGCAGTGTAATGAGGTACAGGTTGATCGTCAATGTAGGTATGCCAGGCAGGCGTAGTAGAGTCATTGAACACTAGCCAAGCTGATTGGTTGGTGGTTACCTTTAGGTCAATGATGGTATCTTCATAGCGAGTGATAGAAATTTGACTATCGAGCGGTGCAGGATTTGCAGCAGCCATTGTTTGAGGGGGGGTGGGTCCATAAATATAGACTAGCTCCAAAGGCGAAAAATCAGGCCGGCGCATGGCACTGATTGTTTCGTCGTCGACGGGCGAGAAGACAGCTTGTTTGACCAGCCAGGCTTTTGGAAAAGCAGCTGAGTTTTGATGGAGGCGAAGAACAGTGTTGTCTATCGTGGAAGTAGAAACGAGACGGAAAGCGTAGGAGCTGAGATAGCTGTAGTCTGTGTCAGTGATGGCTTGCTCAACTACATGGGTAACGCCGGCTAAATTGATGAATTGCCGCCGATCAGTAATGATCGACTGACTGTCATAGTGAACTGGATCAATGTCGTCATCCAGCAAAGAGGTAACAAAACTACGGTAAGCTTTTATAGACAAGGCGCCAATCCAGTTAGCCGAACTGGCAGAAGTAGTAGCATTGATGTGGCGGTCAAGTCGCAAGGCTGACAAGTCAGCCGATTGGTTGTTGGAGGGGGAGGCTAAAATGCTGATGGGTTTTTTGGATTGGGCGAGCTGAGCGGCCGTGGGATTGGGGACACGAATTACGAAGGCTTGCTGATCAGTAAAGCTGGATGGCTGGTAAATTAAATGGAAACCGCTATCTTCGGCGCTAGTAAACTGTAGCAAAAAATTTTCACCTGGTTTGGTATCGATTGGTTTAAAACAAAGGGTAAACTGAGTGCCGTTCAGGGTGCTGGGGTCAATGGTTACGGAGGACAAAGGAGTTGGGTCGGGTACTCTAGTTAACGAGGCCTCCACCAATGAACCGGCTATAAAATTATTGCTGAGCTGATAGGGGACGGTGAAGCACGATAAGGAGGAACTAGGGGCAATAATTGGCTGAATAACAGTGAATAAGGGGGCGATAGATTCCGTGTGGCGGCGAGCGGAAATAGAGGGGTGGTCAACGTGGTAAATACGGGGCGGGGAATTATGTTCACGGAAAAAAGATTGCAGCGCGTCATTAAACGGTGATGGCTGGTAAGCGATAGAAGTACTCGTGAGCGGATTGTATGCCCAGCCATAAATAATAAGAGTGAGAGCAACGAAGAAAGAAAGTATCCATGGCAGCAAATTGAGTTTATGTCGGCGAAGTGGCAAAAAGAAAACAAGTAGAAAGAGGAAAAAACCAATGATAATGAGAAGCGGCTCAGGCTGGGAGAAATTCCACAATGATAAGAAATGCCGATAAATATTCTGGTTACTATAAAGCAGAGCAACAAATGGCGTAAAGAGCAGACTAACTACGGAAAGGCTCACTAGAAGCGTGATAATTTTTTTCCAGCCTATAATATGGCGCAAGGTGTCTAAACCCAGGGGTGCTAGAATAGCCACACCAACGACGAAAAAGAGGGTAAATCGACCAGGGATGGATAAAGATTTAATGACACCAGAATTAACCAGCCATAGATACAGCGGAGAATATTGGCCTAAGGCAAACAATATGCCAACAATCAAGGCGGATATGCCAAATAACTGTAAAGCGCGGTGCCGAGAGAAAAAGGCAGCTCCGATCAGAAGTAAAGGAATGATGCCGGTATAAGCAGCGAGTTCCTGAAAATTCTTCGCGCCCCAGTAATAGCTGTGATCACCATAGAAATAGGGAAAAAGTAAGGTGATAGCGTGAGTGGGCGGATAGCTAAACTCAAGAATTTCTGCGCGACTGATGCCATAAGCGCGTTCGGTAATAGGTAAAAATTCAGCAAGTGGGAGGACGGCTGGTGCAGCTAAGGCTAACGATAACAGTCCTAATAATATAGTGAAGAGAAATGCGCGGATCGGGTGTTTTGATTTTAGGATTAATATTACAAACCAAATAGCAGCAAGCAGAAAAGTATAGAGAACAACTTGGGGTTGGCCGCTGAGGGCGATGGTAGCCGCAACAAGGGTAGTAAGTAAGGTGTGGCGGATCCCAGGTCGCGTTATGTGAGAATGTAAGGAAAGGAGCAGCCATGGCAGTAGCATTGTAGCGGTATAGAAATTGACGTGGTTTAGGTGGCCGACATGAAAACCGGCGTACGTGAACACAAATGCGCCCAGGCTGGCGGAGGCAGCAGAAAGCTTTTGTTGACGTAGAAAAATATACATGCCAGCACAACCTAAAGCGAAATAAGCGAGGATGGAGATTTGTAGGAGCGTGATTGGTGGGACATGAAAAGCACGCAACAGTAGATGGAGGGGGTTAAAAAATCCCAGCTGCCCCCAGGCTAACAGCGGCTGGCCGAAACCAAAAAAACGACTCCAGAGCGGAAGCTGGTTCGCGTGTTGAAAAGAAGCATAAATTGATTCCAGGGGGTAATAAATAATTTTTAAGTCATCTAAGAGGTAGACCAGTTGGGCGGAGAGGGTGCGGCTGAAGAAAGCTAACCAAGCGGTAAGGAGTGACAATATAGCGAATTGATCGGAGCGAGGTAACTTTTTAAGCATGGCGCCAGTTAAAAAAGATGGGGAATATTAAGTAGATAAAGTGACTAATCATAAGAATGGCGAGGGCACAAAATGTAATTAGCAATATTTGCTGGGAACGGATAGTCGCTGATTGATATTGTAATTGAATTGAGGGAAGGCTGTTAGCGGGAGTAATTAGCTGTATCGACTGGTCGGGAGCTGCAATGAGTGTGCCGGCGCTGGGTTGCCAGGAGGAAACAAAGCGCGAGCGTATGTTGACGTTAGCGTGGGTGGGCGGTTGATAGATAGTAATTTTGTTGGGAGATATAATGGTCGGATAATCAGTGAGCGTGGCCGAATCAGTAATTTTGGACAAAAATTCTGGTGGATTATTTTGATCGCCACAGAGGTGAGGCAGCAGAAAACCTGCTTGCAGCAAAGTGGAGGCGTGTTTTTGGTTGCCGGGGGAACTATTTAAATGTGCCACGAGGGTGGGAGTAGTGGGAGGAGGCAAGACGGTAAAACTTCGCTGTGATAAGTATTGTTGTAGGATTGATGAAGTGACGCGAGATAAATCATAGGCAGGAAAAACAAGGAAAATAAGGCAGATCAGCAGCCAGGTAAAACGTGCTCGCGCAACATTTTGACGATGACTAGTAGCCTGAAGTAGTCGGTCGAATCCTAATCCAGCAAGTAAGGCGATGACCAGAACGGAGATAGTCAGTAAACGGCTAGGCATACGCAGCAGCGAAGAGAGAGGGCCGAGGTACCTAAGGACATGCTCGTATAAGAAACCGTCAGCGAGTAATAAAGAAATTAGAAGGAGCAACCAGCCGAGACGGCGCCAAGGGTGGCGGGAAAATAAGCTCAGCAAGACCAGAAACAGGGGGATTATTCCTACATAAGCGCCGAAGTAACCAAAATGTTCTGGTAAGCCGTGGAGAACTGGAATTTTGTGCGAGCGGTCATAAGCGTGAAGAAAAATGTCCGACCATAATCTTTGCTGAGTGATTTGTGCGCTATGAGGATCCACTTGGGCGTTGATCAGTGGTATTTGCTCAAGATATGGCAGTGCCTTAATGCTGGCACCCAGGAAAGTGATCAACAGAATGGTCAGCAGAACAAGTAGAGGCATGAGGAGTCGCTGCCTCAAGGCGCTTGCGATTGACCACAACAGCATTATAGTTATCACCCCGATAATAATATGGACATCACCGCGCCAAAAAATAGCAGATAAGGTTATCCCGCCCAATAAAAGCCAGGCAGGAGACGGTGATTTGATGGACTGGTGCAAAGACAATAAAACCCACGGCGTGAATGCTACGGGACCGGCAACCATAACGATGCCCTCAACAATTTTGTAAGGGAGCACAGCGGATAAGGAGACGATCACCGCAGAGAGCAGGCTGGCAGGTGTAGAAAGACGAAGAGCACGGGCTAAAAGAAAAGTGCCGAGGCTAGCAATACTGGCTTCCAAGGCTAAAGTTAACCAAAGGGAAAGCTCAGGGCGAGAAGTGATGAGAGCTAATAACGTACTAAGACTGAGGGTGGTGCTCTCGGGATTACCCAAGAGGCTCATGCCACCGCAGGTGTAGTGGCTCCAAACAGGCCAAGAAAAGGACCGTAGAGCCTCGGCAGAGGCAGTGACATAACTTAATTCCTTGCTAAAATCGGAGGGGCCAATCCAAGTGCCGGGTCGAATCAACAGAAAAGAATAAAAAAGAAAGACGCTGAAGGTTAGTAGGCAAGGCACAAGCGATTTCCGCCAGGCTAGCGGGATAGGGGATGTTTGGTGGGGAGAGGAAAGGTGGCTAGAGGCGAGATGACTTGGTTCTCGTGTAACGGAACTATCTGTGGTATGAGGGGAGCGGGAAATATAAATTAGAATGAGAGCAGATGCTAACCCGGCCAATATTAGAATGATTATGTATAACCATTGAATTAGGGAAGTGCTGAGGGCGGGGCGCTGGTAGCGAATTTGCCAAGCCAGGTCGCCGACTTTAGTTGGGTTGGGCGAATAATATAACTGGCCTTCGGGATATTTTGTCGCATCTATTTGATAGGTCAAAAAAAGACGCGATGAAGTATTGGTAGCGGATATACGAATCGTGCCTGGTTGGTCGATGCGAGCAGGGATGGCTGGAGAGAAGATGAAGATAGCCAGCCCATCTGGGGACATATCAGTGATTGGTAAGTTGGACGTGTAATTACCAGATTTAGTGAAAATGGTTAAGTTGAGAGTCCCCTCTTCCGGCAAGGGTGAAGTGGGATGGAACCAAATGGCCACACCGTCGAGCAAGGGCTGTTCAAAAAGGAAAGTTTGTTCAACAGTTTGCTCGGGAACCAGCGGGAGGTATTTTGGTTCATTGTGCGGGGTATGCCGAATACCCCATTCAGGCAAAGATGGCGACAATAAAAGAAACAGGGCAGCCAGCCCAGAGCCAACGATAAGTAGTAAGCCTGTTATATATGCAAAATTAAAGCGTGCTATCATAAATAAGCTTAAGTCACCGTCTCAAAATAACTTGACCATCTCTCGTTCACTATGCACCAATTTACGATTTTTCTTCAATCACGAACCACTCACCGTAGCTTGGCTACGGTGAGTGGTTCGCTCCAGCCGTCGCTACCACCTTCGCTAAAGCTACGGTGGTCAAGAAAGCTATGGCCGGCAGGCAATTGGAAAAGCCGTATCTCGACGCATATTGAACGAGATCTGGCCAAGTTATTTTTGGATGGCGCCTAAGTAATTGTACCGTTATTGTGGGAAGTATGAAGAAAGAAATCATTTTTGTGATAATAAGATATTTATTATCGGTAGTGATATTAATTGTCGTAATAGGCAGTGGGTGGTTGATGGCAACGAAGTATGAAGAATATAAAATAATTGATATTTTAGCATATCGAGACCCGGGATTTGCTTTAAAGATATATGCGCAGTTTAATGTCTCGCAGGAATTTGTTATAAACGAGCGAACGCCAGTGACGAGACTGATAATTCCGATGTTTATACCACAAGAAGCGGGGGCAGTAGAAATTAGTTTGAGGCAAGAAGGAAATGTTTTAGAACAATGGCGGTTGAGCGAATATCACGAAGCGGGAAAAAACGAGGGAATTTACGAAATAGCATTGCCGCTGGATAGTGAAACTGCTTGGGAAGGTAAGTATGTATTAACCATGGACGGCAGAGAAATTAGCAGTAACGAACAAGGCAAGGCACCGCGGATATTTATCGAAAAGGATGATGGCAGATACCCAGCGGGAAACTATTGGATAGCCAGCAATAAGAAAAATGGCGATATTAGTATGCAGGTGTTCGGTCGACGGCAAAAGTGGCAACGATATAAGCAAGGAGCAATAGAGAATCCAACCCGAGCTATAATTACTGGGATGGCATATTTATTAGCCGTGGTTATAATCGCCGCAGCGCCGCATGCTTTGTGGCGGCAGAAGGAAGGGAGTGGACAGGGCGAAAGCTAAAGGGAATTGGTTAAATCCGGAAGAAAGTTAGGAATGTACCACTCTTTATACCACTGGGTGAATTTAGCTATGCCGTCCTCTATTTTAGTGACAGGTTGGTAGGACAGCATGGCTTGCGCTAGGGAAATATCAGCTAGAGTACGTGGCACATCGCCAGGCGGTAAGGGAACCTCTTGAATGAGAGCTGGCTTATTAAAAGAGTGCTCCAGGGCGGAAATAAGACGAGGCAGAGGCACGGCGTCTGATTCACCTAAATTGAAAATTGAGAATTGGTGCGGATGGTCCAAGGCACTAATGACTCCCTGTACACAATCATCGATAAAGGTAAAGTCACGCATAGTTTGATGACCGCGCATTAACAAGGGCTGGCCACGCAGGATAGCTTCAGAGAATTTAAAAATGGCCATTTCAGGTCGACCCCAGGGGCCATAAACCGTAAAAAAGCGCAGGGCGCTGATCGGGATTTGATACAGGTTATACCAGGTGGCGCACATAATTTCACCGGCTGCCTTGGTAGCGGCATAAGGTGAGATCGGACGAGAAACATCGTCTTTTTCTTGGAACGGAACTTTATCACGACCGCCATAAACGGAAGAGCTGGAAGCAAAAACGATGTTTTTGACGTCGTTGTGACGAGCGGCCTCAAAGACATTAACGGTACCATCCACGTTCACAGAAGTGTATATGTAGGGATTATCGATGCTGGTTTGAACGGCTGCCCAAGCAGCTAAATGAATGACATGATTGAATTTTTCTTGGTCAAAAAGTTTCGTGATAAGATCATTGTCGCGAATATCACCAGTGACTAACTTGGGCTTGAGGCTGCCGGAAAAAAAGTGTTCAAAGCGTAAATGTTTTAATCGCGGGTCATAGCGGTCATTAAAATCATCAATAATAACCACATCGTCGCCACGCTCCAGCAGTTTGGTAGCGACGTGGGCACCAATAAATCCGGCACCGCCAGTGACGAGTATTTTACTCATATAACTAAAATACTAGAAAGTGGGAGGTAGATACAAATCGGAAATTTTCAAGTGTCAGGTGTGGTATGGCAAAAAGGTGATAATAATCAAAGAAGGAAAAACGTAAAAAGGAAAGCGTAAAATATCAATTCAACTAGATGATTCCCCGCGGTCTTGCCGCGGGGAGGTTCATAGTGTAAAACTTTCGCTATGCAATGACAGTCTTAATTATTTTGATTTTAATTTGTTGTTTTGCCTTTCTAGCGTTACCTTTTTTACAGCTTCATCGTATGCGTAAAGCTTCGGACGACAAGACGGAAAGACACAATAAGGAGCTTGCGGGAATGAGGGATCGTCGCTTAAGGTGATAAGATGAAAACAATAATTTTATGTGGCGGCCGTGGTTGGCGCATGAACGAAGAAACTGAATTTAAACCGAAAGCAATGGTGAGAGTGGGTGAATGGCCGATATTGATTCATATTATGAACCTCTATGGTCAGTATGACTATAAAGAATTCCTGTTATGTTTAGGTTATCGCGGTGATTTAATAAGAGAGTATTTTTTTAATCTGGTAAAAACAGCTAATGATGTTGAAGTGGACTTAGTGGGCGGCGAGATAAAATTGTTGACTGATAAAATGCCCTGGGATTATAAGGTAGGACTAATTGAAACGGGAGAGCTGGCAGATACAGCGGAAAGAGTACTGATAGCGGCTAAATATATTAAGGATAAACAGTTTCTAGTGTCGTACGGAGATGATGTGAGTGATGTAAATTTAGATAGGTTGATCAGCTATCATAATAAACAAAAAAAGCGTTTGGGTATTAAGGCAACAATTACGGTAGCCCATCCGTCATCACATTACGGTAAGGTCTGGGCGGATAAGAGGGATGTAGTGAAAAAGTTTGCGGAAAAACCGAAGGTGAAGGAATATATTAATGGCGGATTCATGGTGTTCGAGCAAGAAGCATTAAAGTATTTACGAGTGGGCGAGGCTTTAGAAGACGGATTAGCTAGAATGGCAGATAGGAAGAAGCTCGGACAATATCGGCATGATGGATTCTGGCATGCGATGAATACGGTAAAGGATGTGCAATACTTAAATAATCTATGGCAGCAAAAGAAAACTTGGGAGCAGAGCGGAAGAGAAAAATAGCGGTCACAGGTAACCAAGGTTACATAGGATCGGTGTTGACAAGGTTGCTGATCGAGGCGGGATATAAGGTTGTGGGAATTGATGCTGGCATTTTTGAAGATGTGCAAATGGTGCCTCGACTGCCGGCCACCGTCCAAATAAAAAAGGACATCCGTGACATAGAGAAAGACGACTTGGCAGGGTGTGAAGCGGTGATTCATTTGGCGGGCTTATCCAACGATCCACTGGGAGAATTGGATCAGCAGCTGACTTACGATATTAACTTTAAGGCGGGGGTCAGATTAGCAGAAATTGCTAAGAAGGCTAAGATCGAGCGATTTTTATTTTCATCATCCTGCAGTACTTATGGAGCGAGCGGACCGAAAGTGGTGACTGAAAAAGACAAAGTAAATCCGAGAACGGCCTATGCTAAGTCCAAAGTGATGATGGAAAAAGAGCTAGTTCGAATGGCCAGCCATGGATTCGTGCCAGTAATTTTACGCAATGCCACAGTTTTTGGCTTTTCGCCTCGGTTGCGTCTAGATTTAGTCGTAAACGATTTGACGGCCAATGGTTATTTAAATGGCCGTATAGAGGTCTTAAGCGATGGAACGCCATGGCGGCCTAATTTGCATGTAATGGATTGTGCTAAGGCGTTTATGTTTTTAATGGAAGCGCCTGCCGAGCAAGTGTGCCGAGAAGCGTTTAATATCGGTCAGGCAGCGAATAACCGGCAAGTCCGGGATATTGCCGCGAAAGTACAGCAAGTGATAGCAGGCAGTAAAATAATCATTAAAAGTGAAAGCACACGAGACGAGAGGACGTATCGAGTAAGCTTTGACAAGATAGAGCAAGCTGGCTGGCAAGCCAAATGGTCAATTAATCAAGGGGTGCAGGACTTGGTGCAAATTTTTAGGAAGCGCGGTTTTGATAACGAGGATAGCAAATTTAATGGCTACTATACATTAAGGCGTTACCGGGCCATGATGCAGGCAGGATTGATGTCGAATACGCTACGAATGATCGATGATATAAAAGTGAAGGTATGATAGAGGGAGTAATTTATAAAACATTAAAAAAAATCCCAGATGATCGGGGTGTAGTTTGGCAGTTGATGAAAAAGTCAGATGAATCATATAGCCAGTTCGGTGAAATTTACTTTACCTCGTTATATCACGGGGTGATAAAAGCTTGGCATAAACACAAACAGATGGACTTGAATTATGCTTGCATAACGGGTGCAGTCAAGGTGGTGCTATATGATGGAAGGGAAAAGTCGTCTACTGGTGGACAGATTGAAGAATACTATCTTAGTACAGATTGCTATGGTTTGTTACATATTCCCCATGGAGTGACCAACGGAATGATAGGCCTTTGCCAGCAACTATCGATTGTCGCCAACTTAGCTACTTTGGAGCATGATCCGACCGAGATGGAACGGTTTGACCTAAGCGTAATCGAATATAACTGGTAGACAAGGAAAGGATTGAAACAAGCAGGCTGATTAGCGTGCCCCACAGGGCGGTGGCGATTGCCAATTGGTGCAAGGGAGGCAATGTTGCAGGGATAAAAGTGGGCACTTGGAAGGCAACCAAGGGGATAATGATGAAGACAAGGAAAATTAGAACGGTCGATGGATGAGTGATGGCTGTATTAACTAAGTAAAGTAGTAAACTAACTAGAAGAATGGTAGCCAGATAAACTTTAGGGATAGGCAATAAAAGACCGCCAAAAGTGAGGAGGAGAAGGTAGGCAGCGAGACGTGAGATAAAGTTATTACTCATAGGTGTAGGGCGGTACATGATAAACGGCTACAGATTGATTAGAAAAGACCAGAGGATATCGGCCCGGAGACTCTAAGACTGGAGTGGGGATGTTTTCGCGCTGGGTAAAATAAGCAACGTACTTTTGTTTGCGATAAGTCAATGAATCAATCTGATCGTTGGTGGGGTTAATTAGGGATTCATCATCGGGTGAGACAGCGAGCCACTGCAGGGAAGTAATGACAGGCAGCCACTCTGTATGGCGGTTTTTATCAGAGGTAGTGATATAACTATTCTTGGTTAAATGGTCACGAAGCCAATACATGGCGGCCAGTTCATCCGGGTGCAGCCTGGCATAGTTAGCAGGGTTTTCGTAATAACGGTAGACGCGACTGTTGCTTATCCAGGCAGCGGTACAGAAATAGGCTACGATAACTAAACTAAATAGAACACGAGAAAAATTACTTTTATAGACGGTTTGAATGATGTGCGATAGCGATAAAGAGGCTAAAATAGAAACAAAAAAAATAAAAAGAGGCAGGAGGCGTTGTGTCCAGACGGCAATCTCCAGTAAATCATTACCGGCTAGCATAACGGAAAGGCTAAAGAGAATAGCAATGATGTATTTAGCGGTGGTCGGAGCAGCAGATCTTAATAAGAGGAGCAGTCCCAGGGGAGCCAGGGTAACAAAGGGGGCATAACTAGAAACCAGGACATTGATGAAGGGGTCCTTAGCTACACCAATTATATATTTGGACGTAGAAAAGACAGATTTACCGGTGAACAGCACTAATAGAAGCAGAAGAAAATTGATCGGGCAGATCAGGAGTAACTGTTTTTTATGTGGTGCGGTTAGTGATGACCAGGCAGAAAAAAGCGCGGGAGTCGTAACAAGCAGGCTGACTAGCAGTGCTAATCCAGTTATGGGGTGAGTTAATGGCGTGGCAATGAGTGCGAGGAGGGCGGACCACTTAGCGCCAGCGGTAAAGCGTTCCAAAAAAAGAGCGAGGAAGGAAAAGCTGATTAATTGCGCGAGTGTACCGTCTTCAAAATTGCTGTTAATGCTGGTAGTTGTTACAGCCCAAATAATCATCACTAGGGCGGCCGAAGGCCATCCTCCGATGCGTCGTAGGAGCAAAGCTAAGCAGATTCCTACGGAGACATGGGCGATGACCATTGACCAAGTAAAGCGGCTAGGCCAATCCAACGGCAATATGTTGGTGGCGGAAAAAATGGCCAGAGAAAGCGGATACCACGAATTTTTAAGGGCTTGGATGGATGCGGTGGGATCGTCAAAGAACTGTAGAGCGACCTGAGCGCGACGGGCATAAAAAGCAGCGTCACCACCGATGGGGAATGTGGTACTGAGGGGATATTGTAGGGAGAGAATCAGCAGAATCAAGAAGGAGGTGATTAGAGCGGCAGGCATAAAAAAAGATCGGTGTGGCATAGGATAGGATAATCATAGCTTTTTTTTCGTATTTCGGGCACTCTGAACGGATGCGTAAATATTGGGGAATAGGCAAATAATTGGAGAAAAGGCATAGTGGACGAACAATATTACATAGGGAATGGACTATGAAAAAGAAAATCATCATAATTGGAGCGGGCATAGCCGGGCGGTTATTGGAAGCAGACATTAAACATAGCTATCACAATTGTGAGGTGGTGGGATTCATTGATGATATCAGCCGCGCTAATGTTAAAATTTTAGGAAAAATTGAAGAAATAGAAGGTGTGCTTGGCCGGTACAAGGTAGATGAAGTGGTGATAGCTATTCCGTCAGCCGAGGGATCACTAGTCAGACGAATATTGATGCTTAATTTAAATAATCGAGTGCCGATTAGAATTGTGCCGCGGGAACAGCGGGTGATTAGGCATAATGATGTGCAGTATCAGGCTGTGAGAGAGCTGACGGATGAGGATTGGCTGGGTAGACCGCCAGTGCGAAGAAGTATAAACGGTTTGGAGAAATATTATAAAAATAAAATTGTGCTTGTAACAGGTGGAGCAGGGTCAATTGGGTCGGAAATTGTCAGGCAATTATTAGAACTTAAAGTTAAGAAGGTAGTGGTAATGGATAATTCGGAGTGGCTTGTTTATGGGCTGGAACAAGAATTAAAGGAAGCGAAAGTTAAAAAGTCAAAATATGAATTGATGATGGGTAGTGTGGTTGACCGGACACGGACAGAAGAGATAATGAAAAAAGTTAAACCCAGGATAGTCTTTCATGCCGCGGCGTATAAGCATGTACATCTCATGGAGAAATATGTGGGCGAGGCGATCAAGACAAACGTACTGGGAACTAAGAATGTGGCAGATGCAGCTACGCGGAATGGGGTGGAGAAGTTCGTGCAAGTATCAACGGATAAAGCGGTTAATCCGGCCAGTGTCATGGGAGCAACAAAGAAGATAGCGGAAATGTATGTGAGGCAACGACGATCGGAGGTGACCAGTTTTAGTATTGTAAGATTCGGCAATGTGATTAATTCTCAGGGATCGGTATTGCCCATGTTTAGCAGGCAGGTATTAGAAAGACGCGAGGTGACAATAACGGATAAGAGAATGGAAAGGTACTTCATGTCAATTCGTGAGGCTGCGCAGTTAGTGATAATGAGTGCGACTAGGATGACGCAGGGTGCTATTTATGTGCTGAATATGGGAGACTTAATCTCAGTGAATGAAGTGGCGCAGTGTGCGATACGGAGCCACAATCTAATTCCGGATAAAGATGTGAAGATTAAGGTGGTGGGGCGACGGCCAGGAGAAAAAATGGTGGAGGAACTATTTGCGAAAGAGGAAAAAAGGCAGGTGAGAAAGACGAGTTTACCCAACATATGGCAACTGCAGAATGGGTCCTCCGGCAGTAGGCAAAATGATGAGGTGGTAAATAATTTGCAGCAGATGGTGGAGAAGCCGCAACAAAATTCCAAAATAATTGTCTACTTACGGACGATGTTTTCGACTTTGCGATAGGATAGTTTTTATTAGAGGTTGTAACTGGAGCAAAGTATAGGTGTCACATTATGAAAAGTCACCAGACAAGAAACGGGTCCAGCCTTCGCTATGGCTTCGGCTGGCAGGTCTGTCGGCGCTGCTCCCCCATCCGACGGCATCGCCCTTCGACAAGCCTGCCTACCGGTAGGCAAGCCTGCCTACCGGTAGGCAGGCTCAGGGCTGCTGGCGCTCGGTGGGGGACCCCCGCGCCGCCACCCGCTTATTCTGCAGTGACATTTCATGATGTGATGTCTATATTTGTATGGTCTTGGTGGAGCAACGGATAGGAAAAATAGCAGGGAATGAAGTTAGTATATAATTGAGGCTATGAGCAAATGTTATGTGGGGTAGCCATATGCTAAATAAATGGCTGGGTGTTGATACGAATTTTTTAATAAAAAGCAGTTTTTGGCTGAACTTGGAAAAGGCGGCGAGAATGGTTAGCGAATTAGGCATCATTGTAATGCTTACCAGGCTCACTGATTTAAAAGTGGTGGGACAATACGAACTCCTGTTATCGATTTATAGTTTAGTGGCGGTCTTAGCTATTACAGGTTTTAACAGTTCATTGCTCAGGGCACTATCGACTGGTTATGATGGAACCTTGCGGGAAGTTATGCGGCTGAGCTGGAGATGGAGCGTGGTGGGAGCAGGTGCGTTAGTGCTCGGCGGCTGGTGGTCATATGAAACATATCCAGCGGTCGGGCTTAGCCTCATAGCTGCTGCGCCAATCTTCCCGTGGTATACAGTTCTGCGGCGATGGGATGTGGTGCTGCAGGCTAAAGAAAGATTTGCGGAGAGGTCAGCTTATTATGGCATTTCGTCAGTTGGATTACTAATGTCAGTGGGGGCGGCTATTTGGTGGAACAGGGATAATGTAGTAGTGCCATTTATAGTTTTGGTGGCGGTACAAGCGATGTTTAATATTATCTTTTTCAGGCGTGTGAGTCGGCTGCTGGTTAATGATTTGGTTGAAGAGAATTGGATGAAGTCGGGCTACAAATTATTTATATCGGAAATATTTAATGTACTGTATTCAAGACTAGATCGGCTGATTTTAGTTGGTTGGCTTGGACTGGAAGCATTGGCTATATATGCTATTGCTACGAAAATTGGTGAGGGTGTGAAGTTGGTTATAGGCGGAGTGATCTCGACCTATGTGCCCCGACTTTACAAGAATGGCACGTTGGTAGTCATTCGGTGGTACCGGGCACAAGGATGGAAGATAGTGGCAATAGTGGTGGGCGGTTTGTCGGTTGGCTGGCTGGTGACGCCGATTATGATAGTAAGTCTATTCGGCGAGCAGTATCGTGAATCGGTGGTTTTTGCCCAATGGTATCTGTTGGTAATACCTTTTCATCTGTTAGCTTCGATATGGAGTTATTTGCTTATTAAGGACAGACGAGAAGGTCTGTTTGTGGGAATTGGTGCAATAGCTGGAGTTGCAAATATAATAGCTTATATAATATTGATACCCAAGTGGGGTATTAGCGGTGCAGTGGCGGGATCGATTGTTTATTATGTTGTGCTAGGGGGTTTATATTTTGGGAGCGTGAATTGGGTATTGAGAAAGAATTTAGTTAAGCAAGGATTAAAAATATGAGTATATATATTGGCAGCAACAGGACAGTCTTAGAGGGAGAAGATGCACGGAAAAAACTAGAGCAAGACAATGATTTAAAATGGCTAACTGGCAAAGCTGGCGTCCTGCAAATTGACCAGGCAAGATGGCAAAAAGCACAAGAGTTTGAACTGAAAACGTGGATGGTAGATGGACGTTGGACGCATGAGGATAATAACAATTTCCATAAAAAAGCGTTTGGAGATTATGAGGTGCTGCGTGGTATGTCATTCAAAAATGGCATTGAGCTAGGGTGCGGGCCATTTACTAATTTAAGACATGTCGGTGGCGTGACAAAAGTAGGGGAGATTTATTTGCTAGACCCGTTAATTAAAAAATATCTCAAACATCCTTTTTGTCGTTATAAAGGCGGGCAAATGTGGATATGGGAACGTCTGGTGACCAATGTTAATTGGCCAAGACGAAAAAGCGTACAAGTAATAGAAGGCTCCATTGAGGATTTTCAAACAGAGAAGAAGTTTGATTTAATTTTGCTGATTAATGTGTTGGAGCATTGCCAAAATGTTGAGGCAGTTTGGCAGAAAGTACTAGATATTGCAGCCCCGGGAGCGGTTTTGGTGTTTGCGGATAAATATTATGATGGTGTACATTTGACAGAAGTGTTAAAGGACAGATATGATGCCGGACATCCGATAAAAGTTGATCAGTCAGTGATTGATGATTTCTTGGCCAAACACTGGGAGGTTTTATACCGACAAGTCGTGGAAAAGAAGGGTCGAGCCGGCAGAACGTCCTGGGATGATTATAAGGCGGTATATTATATTGGTCGTAAAAAGGACGATTAATAGAACGCGGATAGTCGAGGAATTTGTTCAGAAGGCAGACAGGACGCAGATAGGGTTTAAACGCAAATTTAGACGGAAATGGATTGCTGGATAAGGTCAGCAGGTTGCGGTTCGGATTGAGAGAGATACCAATCAATAAATTTTTGCAGGCCTTGGCGAAGTGATACTTTAGCGGAAAACGACAGCTCTCGTGTTGCTTTTGATGTGTCCGAGAATGCAGTTAGTACATCACCGGGTCGCTTAGGTGAATGTAATGGCACAAGGTTGGTATGCAGAATGTTTTGGAGAGTGGCTAGTAGTTCATTGATTGATGTCGTATGGCCGGAACCAATATTATAAGCGGAACCGAAGGGAAGGTTGGGGAGTGTTGCGGCCAAATAATTAGCACGTGCAATGTCACTGACATAGATGAAATCTTTGTTTTGCTGACCGTGCCAATGGATTGTAGGGGGAGTTCCTTTTAATAAATTGTCGACAAAGATCGGTATAACATTGGAGTAAGAGGAATCGGCCGGCGAGAATGGTCCATAGGCATTGAAATAACGTAGGGAAATAGTGGGTAAGTTAAATTGCTCGTAAAAAACGGTTGCATATTGTTCCCCTGCAAGCTTAGCGACTGCGTAAGGTGAGGCGGGTCGGGGTAGGGCGGTCTCTTGGTTAGATAGTGATCCATTATCTCCATAAATGGCCGACGATGAGGCTAGGACGACTCGTTTAACCTTTGCATCACGGGCAGCCATCAAGACATTAAGAGTGCCCGTAACGTTATTGTGGTGTGCTTCAATGGGGTGGTCCATGGATTTTTCAACGGCACGCCAGGCAGCTTGATGCAGAACAAAGTCAACATTATGGACTGCTTCTTGAACAGTTGACAGGTCACAAATGTCTCCTTGAATAAAGGTCAGTCGATCCATGACAGGAGCCAAGTTGGCAAGATAGCCTGTGGAGAGGTTGTCTAAAACAGTGACCTGATGATGTTTAGCTAATAAAAAATGTACAATATTAGTGCCGATGAACCCGGCGCCGCCAGTAACGAGAAAATGTGACATGATAATATAGTACGCAATTGCAGTCTAAGCGACAACGGGCCGTGATAAGCAGGCTAATAATTAATGCAACTAAGTTACCATCCGTAAATAACTTAACCATTTCTCGCCCACTATGCGCCAATCTACGACTTTTCCTCCAGCCTTCGCCAAGGCTACGGCCGGCAGGCAATCACGAATCACTCACCGTAGCTTGGCTACGGCTGCTGGTTCGCTCCAGCCGTCGCTACCACCTTCGCTAAACCTGCCTGACGGCAGGCAGGGCTACGGCGGTCAAGGAAAGCTATGGCCGGCAGGCAATTGGGAAAGCCGTATCTCGACGCATATTGAACGAGATCTAGCCAAGTTATTTTTGGATGGCGCCTAAGTTGTTTTAAGGATGCTCAGCAGTGCTTGGGTGAAGCTAACAGAGAAAGCCCGCTGGGTATATTGGGCAGAGGCCTGATAAGAAAGAGCCACACGTTCGCGCAGCTGGGTGGAATTAACAGTGGCCAGCTGGGATATTTGCGTGGACAGACCAGGAATAGAGATATCGTCAATGTAGTGACCAAAATTTTCAACATCAATGCCGCATTGGCGGGTAACCACTGGGACTAGACCGCGACGCATAGACGAGGTGACGGAGGTAGCGCAGCCCTCCGTGCAGGATGGTAAGATGACGTAGCCGCAAATATTAGTTAAGTAGCGAAAACGTTCACTGTGGATGCGGACGAAGTTTTCGATATGAATATTGGGTGTTTGAGCGAGCAAGCGGCTATAATGTTGAACAAATGCGCTCTCCAGCGCAGTACAAACATACAAATTTAAATGAGGCAGTTTGGCAAAAGTTTCCAGCAATAGATCAAGACCCTTTAGAATATTTCCAGCACCAGAGAGAAAAAGAAAATTATGAGATTTTTTTTCTTGATAGGCAGCATAGTCTAAAACAAGTCGGGGTGAGGTGGAAAGAAATATCTTGTGGATCGGGCGGTTAAAACTTTTAAAAGTGTGATTTGTGACGTGGTTGCCAACACAAATAATATGATCTGTTATCTGGGCGGTTTGGCTAGTGTTGATATTCTCTGCAGTACGATAAATTGGTAGGGCGTGGCCGGTGCGCTGCTCGAAGTCTGAGTAGCGTTGTTTGACAAATTGATTACGCTCATCTGGATTGGAGCTAGTGGCGTAGAGAACTTTAATAGCTGAAGGAACTTGTTTGGCTAAACGAAGATAGTGATGTCCGGAGCCATCAATGCCAATACCAATAAAAAGTTGGTATATATCGTCGGGCTGCCAATTGGTGGAAGCGCCCCGATCGATAATGTCTACCCAATAACCCAGTTGATTGAGAATTCTAACTTTTTCAGCTATTTCCCACTGGTTCGTATGTAAGTACTCATGCCAATAGCCAGACGTTAAAGAGTCAGTTTTATAATAAAGCATAGCGTGACCAAGACGATGTGGGCAGTATTTATGGTAATTGAGTATGACGGTCTTTTTAGCTAGAGACAGAAGCAAATGATTGTAGATCGTCGCAGGCGATAAAGTAAGTGGCATAATAAAGGGCTTATCAATCAGCAAACGGTGTGTGTATAGCCAGGGATGTTATGGTTAAAAGGATTGGCAGTTATAAGAAAGTAGAAGGCGTTGTTAATCATCGCACAAAAGCGTGGTGATATTATATGGATAGCTAAGAAGATTTAGCGTCCTGCTAGACGGGCATGACAACGGCTGATAATACTGTTTGACCGAGACACAACTGATGAAGCAGGTCAATTTCCATGGCGGTCAGGCCGGAGTTATTGCCGAAGTAAAAGCCACCTTGGTCAATGATGCGGGCATTGGTTAAGTGCTTGGTCTCGCCATAAGCTTGGCGATAAAAGGGCTGCTCGGGAATTGAGCCGCCTAAAATCGGACGAATTTCAACATCAGCGGCTTTGAAACGGTTAATATATTGGTCGGCAATTGTCTTGGTGTGACACACGATCGGTACGGCAAAATTAGAGACGAGGCTCAAGTGACTAGTTGTTTGGTGGATAAGGTCCGGATTGCGTGAAAGATCGGCGTTGAACTTTTGCCATTGGCGGTGGCGCAGTTGAATGGTTTGTGGTAAATAGCGCAGCTGATTGGAGCCAAGAAAGCCGGTAATTTCGGTCGGCCGCAGATTATAGCCAAGGGTGTAAAAAGTAAAATTTGCAAAGAAGGTGTCGTCTACCTGGAATTCCTGACGGATTTGCACTTTGTCCTCATCGGATAAATTACGGTCCCACCCATGCGCTCTTACCAAGCGCAGCATACGATCAAGCGTGGGGTCATCAGTGCAAACAGCACCGCCTTCGATGGTCGACATGTGATGACCGACAAAAAAAGAAAACGTGCTGGCCAGGCCCCAGTTGCCTAGTTTTCGGCCTAAATATTCAGTACCTAATGATTCGCAGTTGTCCTCAATGAGCAAGATATTGCGCTCTGCACAGAGGCTGGTAATCTGCTCTAAATCGCTGCAGAAGCCAAGTAAGTTAGTCAAAAATAGCATCTTGATGTTAGGGTGCTGATCGAGAACAGATTGGAAAGTTTGGCTAGATACATTGAGCGTGGTTAGCTCAACGTCGACGGGGATTGGTTCTAACCCGAGCTGAATAATAGGCATGACATTGGTCGCCCAAGTGAGAGCAGAGAAAGCGACTAAATGATCACGCTCCAGCAATTGGAGATTAAGCAAGGCTTGAATAAGGGCTAGATTAGCAGAACTGCCGCTGCTAAATAGAACACAATGGCGGCGCCCCTGCCAGGCGGCAAAGGATTGCTCAAAATTGGAGCATTGCTGTCCAATACTTAGCTGGTTAGTGTGCAGGATAAAATCGCAGAGTTCCTGTTTGGTTTGTTGCTCGTTGTGGAAAAGTCCTGGAACTAATTTAATCATCGCTTTATTTTACTCCGTACCTGAGCGTCGTGCACGTCTGTAAACTGGTCTTGATTACTTAATATTGAGGCAAAGATCAAGAAGAAAGTCATTGAGCTGCCGGAAATTATGGTTGATAGAAAAATTCTCATTGATGTTCTGACGAAGATTATCACTATAAATTTGTCGTAGTTGATGGCTAGTGGTTAGTTTGACTAGTGCGTCATACCAGCCAGCCGGGGAATTCACGATTAAACCGCTATGATTGTCGCGGATAACCTGACTCATGGAGGGGGCAAAGTCGGATATAACTGGAATACCAAGTTGACTGAAGACATAGACGCGGCCGGGATTAGTGCCGTATTTAAATCTAATTTGGGTATCATGGGCACGGTAGGGACGTAAATTTAGGTGGAAATAGCGTGTCAGGGGCTGATTGAATAGATGGAGATAGTTGCGAGGAGTAGGAATAATGTTGTTTACTAAACCGATATCGCTTTGTGATAAGAACCGATGGTAATTATCTGGTGACCACTGGATATGACGAATTTTTATGAGATGAGGCAAACGCTTAGTGACCTGACCTAATTTGCTTATGTTGTACATTAACCAAAGTTCTACGGGATAATGTTTTGCCAGTTTGTCTAAGGCAAAGTTGACATGGGGAGAGAAATTGATGAGATGTTCTTTATTGCCGTGATAGCCAATAATAATGGGCTCTTTGGGGGTATGACGCTTGAGCAATGGCTTGATGTCGGGAAACATGTAGTAGATGAAAATATTATGGTTGTATTTTAGTTGCTCGTCCCGCTGCTCCAGTGATCCAACAATCAGTGCATCGGCGGCGCGGGCGTTTCGTTGCAAGGCGGGATAGTCAGTCATTGGATTCATGATGCATATTTTGATGGCGAAGTTTTGTGACTTAGCCTTTGTGATGGCCGCGTCCGGCGACATAAAAATGGCCAGTTGGTAATTGCTGTAGTGATCCCAGTCGTTATAAACAAGGTGGTGCCCGGCTTTTTTAAGGAGAGGAGAAAGATCATCAACGCAGACTTTTGTTCCGGATGAATCGTAATGCGTATTAATGACTATTTTAAGCTGACGCTGTTTGGGCATAAAAGGTTACTTGGTTGTTTATTGAGAATGAAGGGGTTTAGGTGAAATATCAATCATAGGTGGATTTGATACCTTCGACTAAGATGGTGCGGTGAAAAAATGCGAGCTCGTGTAGCCGCGAGACATTAAGCAGTCGGCGCGGCATGCCGTCTGGTTTAGTAGAGTCAATAATTAAGTCACCAGAAAAACCAACTACATCGGCAATTAGGTGGGCTAGATCAGCAATACTAATATCCTCTCCAGTGCCAACGTTAATAATTTCATCGTTGTCGTAATTCTGCATAAGAAAAATAAGATTACGATAGCTCCGTTTATCAAGAGCACGGACGAGAGCTGAGCCAACGAGCCCGGTGTGCCCCTCAATAAATATTTTGGCATTAAGGCGCATGGTCATATAATCAGTTTGGTATTAGGGATGGTGCGTTAGATGATGGAGTTGATGAAATAGTCGGATAATTGGATGGATAGGAGGGTGTGGATACCAAAGCGGGGTGACAGATAGCATAGAGTTCACCAAAGGCGATATGCCAGGAGGAAATGGAAAGTCCGGCAGTGGAGATCTCGGAACGAAAAGAATCAACCGAGTATTCGATGAAATGGGTATCGTCTAAGCGATACTCAAACCCATGTTGTTGTTTATAGACAGTGATCCAATCACGAGTAAGCAGAGGCACGCGGATCAGAATTGTATTGGTGTAAGTTTGGATAACTTTGAGCAACGCAATGCGCTGCTCGATATGTTCTAAGACATTGGACAACACTGCCACGTCATAATGCTGTTGGGTAGGCGGCGTAGTTATGTTCCCGATAGAGAACACTAGGTTAGGGAGACGATATGACTGCTGGGCTTTAGTAATAGACCGGACACTTGAGTCTAGGCCTATGACAGAGCGGGCTTTTTTAGCTAAATCGTAAGCCAGTTCCCCCAGGCCACAACCAAGATCAATGACTTGGTCACTAGTTTTGATGTTATCAATAAAAAACTGATGATAATTAGTTATAGCGTGTTTGGGATGAGGTCCATCCCCTGCGGCAAAGAAAGAAAACCAATGATAGGACGAATTATGTAACTGACTGAGAAGGCTTAGGATAGGGCGGTGAAGAACAGATTGTCTGACGCGACAGAGCAAACGATAAACGATTGAGCGAGAGGTTGACGGCATAACTTAATGGGGTTTTTTGGCTAGCATAATTAAGTTAATAGTTAGAGAAGAGAAAATAAAGTAATTGAATTTGCGAGCATGCGGCAATTTCAGATTGATGTAAGTATGGGCTGCTTGGTCGCAAGTTTTTCCAGCAAGATTGTTCAAAAAATAGAGGGGGGAAAGTAAATGAGGCTGATCAGTCAACGATGCAAAAAAATAGTTGATTAGTTGAAAAATGGAGGCAAAATAGCCAGTTGTTTCATAAATATCGGTTATGGAAAACTGATGGAAAAGAGCGATCAGGCCATATTTGGTAAAGCGGAAGAAGTCATTTTGCCAGTAAGGCTGATTGAGCAGATTAAAATTTTTGAAAGGAGCCTCTGCTGAAGGGATAGCAACACTATGATTCTTCATGGTTTGGGGAGTGGTAACGATCAAGCGACCACCTGGTTTGAGCACCCGATAGATTTCTTTGGCAGTAGCATTTGGTCGCAGGATATGCTCAAGGGATTGATTAAGGATAATTCCGTCAAAGGAATGGTCTGGGTAGGGAACCTGCCAAGCGTCACAAACAATATCTGGCTGGACGGCCGGCAGAGGGTCGGCACCGATATAATGGCAGGAAAAGAACTTTTTATAAGGCATATAACCGCACCCAATATCTAAAACTTGTTGAGACGAGGAAAAAAGCCGCGCAAACTTTTGCATAGCTAGTTCAATTGGACGATTGGCAAGGTAATTATTGGAGAAAATATTGGACATGAAGCAGTTTAAGAAAAATTAATTTGATACGATGATGAATGCTCAACCAATGGCGTTATGGCGGATAAATAGCGGCGGATCATCTGTTGCAGCGTAAATTGTTGGGAGGCGATCCGACGGCTATGGCTGGCATATTCTTTACGATGGAGCATGATTTTATTAAGGTTAGCAGCGAATGCGTGAAGATCAAGACGGCGGGATTGGTTAAAACCGCTGCCGGGTGCTGGTATCAGTGCACTATTCAGGTCTGGTGTTGTTATTTCAGCCATGGCTCCGTCAGCGATACCGCAAATTGGCAAGCCGCACGCCATCGCCTCAATGATATTATTTGGACAAGGCGGATTAAGGTGGGTAAACAAAAACACATCAGCACCGCGATAATATTCGGGGAGTTGGCCGTTAGGAATAGGTCCTAGGAAACTTATTAGGGAGTCGTTAGTATATTGCTGCGGAAAATTGGTCACTGCATGAGAAAAATCGCCCACAATAATGAGCTTAGCTCTGGCCTGATAGTTTTTTTGATATAAGCGGAAGGCGTCGATGAGAGGCAAAATCTGATCAGACCGACGGAAGCGGGAGGCTGTTATGAAGATAGGCTGCTCAGGCACATCGCGAAGTTGTCGGGTGGAGCCATGGTGGGAAAATAACTGGGTGTCTACTCCGTTATAGACCAGGTGATTCGGAATATAATGATTGGTGCCTAAAAATTTATCGCAGCAGTCTTTGGAGTATTGGCTTTGATAGATAACTGCATTAGCAAAGAAGTGCAGAATAATTTGCATTGGCAGGTTATAAAAAATATATTTCCAGCGGGCAACAGACATGGGATAATAAACGCCATCAAGACGATGAACGATCGGCCGGCGGGTCAGTTTGGCAAAGAGCAAGTAGCGAATAGGGCAGGTGGCATTGACTAAGAGAAGATCGAAGCGGGGAGTAAATTTAAAAACAACCAGATGTTTTTTGGGCCGCAGTCCACGCTGCAGTTTCAGGGCAAAGTTGGAAGACCCGCCGGTGGGTCGAATATTTGCAGGCAAAAATATTATCATTGTGGAGAATGGATAGTGGAGACGATGTAGCGGGCAAAAGAGAACCAGAGTTCCTGCTCGGATTGTTTGGCGGATGAGTCAAAGTGACGGTTAGGCTTAGCCAGAACGTCGCTGTACATATTTATCGGGAAGGAGAGACTGATGACAGTCGCAATGTGATTAAGAAGATCAGTCTCACGGTAGTGATACTGGTTAATGGCACGACTAATATCAGCAGACAGTTGAGAATAGGACGTGTTCTTAACAACCATGGAAGTTGGCAAACAATTATAGGTGCATTCGCCCAGGGTGACAACCGGTTTTTTAGCGATAATGGCTTCAAAGCCAACCCAGCTGGAAATAGTAACAATTGCTTGAGCTGATTCAATCACATCCCAGGATGATAAGTATGGATTGACCAGTCTGACATTAGGTATCTGCAGCAGTTTCTTGTAGTACTGCAGGGTACGAAATCCTAAGGAGCGTGGGTGGTCTTTGACTACGAGCGACCAAGTAACAGGCAGACTTTGAGCAATATTACGGATTACTTCAATTTGATTTTGATGATAGCGGCCGTAAATAGATAAAGCAATTTCTGGTTCGGTATGCAGTGGGAAGAACACATAAGAAGTCGTGGGCAAGTGGTGCGGCGACATGTAATGAAGAGATAGGTAGCGGTGGTGTTTTATAGCATTAATCGGTTTAACCACATTAAATTGCCAGACGGCGGATAGACCGGCTGATTGGTGGTCCGCGGGATAATGAGCAGACTTGAGCAAAGAAAAAATTGTTGATTTGATGAGTTTGGAGGCTATGGTTGGAGAAAAAAGTGAGGTAAGTGAGGGAGGTTTTAGAATAATATGGCCTTCATAAGTGCTGTTTCTAGCTTGGGCGCGCTGCAAATATTGACGGGCTTGGTTCAATGAAGAGGCCGAGATGGTTGGTTGACGGGGGCGATCTAAGTAGCTGGCTATGCGCAAAGGATCAGGGAAAAGAGTAATAAGGTTATTAATCTTGGCATTTTTCATTTGCCAATAAGGGATACCTTTTTGTCGGGCAATAAGGTAAAAAATAAATTCATCCAGCGTAACCATATTAAAACCAATAATCGCATGGGGTTTAACTTGATTGATAAACTGCTCGATACGCTCGATAGATGCCTGCAAGCGCTGTAGCATTCGCGGATAGGACAGGCGTGGAGAATAGTCTTGTTTATATTTAGTGAGGGGGCCTAAGAAGATACGGCGGTCGGCGATCAGGGCAGGCCACAGATTAGGCTGTCCATAAAGTTCGTCGTAAGTTTGAAGTTTGACGCGATCAATTTTGATTTGATTGGCTTGCTGGTTAATTTCCCATTCCTTTAACCAGGACACAGGGAAATCCGAAAAGTTGTGAGGACCAGCTAATTGACGGTCATAAAAGACCTGATCAGCGACATAGATGCCAATTTGTCCGAGAGGGATTATTTGGTTAAGAGGCGGCAGCAAGTGATCGAATATCCGCAGTGCTGAGCCTTGGGCGCAAAATATCAAGTTGAAGCGTTTGGGATTTGTCGCCATAGTAAATTGATGAACAAGAGAAACATTTGTGTCGTGATAACTGACAAGGCTCATCTTAGTCGACTTATGACATTATTAAAAGAGATTAAGAGGACGCCGATGTTCAACCTGCAGATTATAGTCGGAGGCGGCGCATTGACGTACCGCTATGGCAACGTGATTGAAGAACTGCGTTTAAACGGATTTGTCCCGGACATGCAAATTCCGACGGCCATAGAGGGAGGCGAGCATTTGGGGATGGCCAAGACAGCGGCGATCGGCATGCTGGAATTCGCTACGGCGATGGAAAACATGCAGTCTGATATTGTAGTGGTACGAGGCGATCGTTTTGAGATTTTACCGATTGCAGCGGCAGCGGCATATTTAAACAAAGTCCTGATCCATTTAGAAGGCGGGGATGTCAGCGGGTCGATTGATGAAAGCGTGCGTCATGCCGTGACGAAACTAGCGCACGGACATTTTGTAACTAATAATGAGGCCAAGCAAAGGTTAATTAAGCTCGGAGAGCGACGAGACCGGATATGGAATGCAGGGAGTTTAGATGTCGATTTCTTGAACCGCCTTAAGTTTCATAAGCGGTTGCCAAATAGTATAGTAAATAACCATGGAGTGGGAGCGCAGCTAAACCTAGGCCAACCTTATTTAGTGGTAATGCTGAATCCAGTTACGACGGAAGCCCAGTATGCTCGTGAGCAAGCGGAACACCTGCTTAGCGCAATTTTAAGCTGTGACATACAGGCTGTTTGGGTATGGCCAAATTTGGGGGCGGGGTCTGACGCAATAGCAAAACGAATCAGGGAATGGCAGATTGAACATGAGGGTAGGCATAAAATACGTTTTATCAGGTATCTGAAACCGGCAGATTTTGCCAACGTTTTGAACTTAGCCCAAGCAGTGGTGGGTAATTCATCAACTGGCATAAAGGAGTGCGGCTGGTTGGGGGTACCGACAATCAATATCGGAACGAGGCAACACGGCCGATTGATGGGCAAGAATGTAATGAACATACCATTTGAAGCGACGAAAATCAGACAGGCAATCATTAAGCAAGTAAAACATGGCAGATATAAATCATCGAAGTTGTATGGCGATGGGAAGACAGCTAAAAAGATCATGGCCGTGCTGAAATTGGTGAAGATTGAGAAGCAGAAGACAATTACCTATTAGCGTGAGTAAGGATGTAGTAGTTTTAAGGGAATGCATGAGAGCACACAAGATATTTGGCAGAGGATAAGCGAGGGAAAGGTATTTTTTATTGCCGAGGTTGGGAAGAATTTCATTCAAACAAAGAAGGAGCAAAGCAGAGGGCAATACTTACAGAACGCAAAAAGGTTAGTCGATAAAGCCAAAGAGGCGGGAGCGGATGCGGTTAAGTTCCAAACCCACCATTATCAAGATGAGCAGTGGCCAGTTAAGGTGGTGTCACCTCATTTTAATGGGGCAGATCGATATGCTTGGGTGAAAAGAAACAGCCAAATCACAGATGTAAGTTGGTGGAAAGAGCTGAAGAGGTATTGTGAGGAAGTCAGAATAACCTTTTTTTCCACGCCGATGAGCCGAGGAGCAGCGCAGGTGCTCAATAAGGTAGGTGTAAAGTTATGGAAGGTTGGTTCAGGCGATATTTTGGATTTTGTGTTGCTAGATTACCTGCGGCAGTTGCCGCAACCAATTATTGTTTCGACTGGCATGAGCAGCACATTGGAAGTAGATCGGGCGGTTAAATTTATTAGCGCCAGAAACAAACGATTGGCTATCTTGCATTGTGTGTCGAAATACCCCTGCCCGAGCGAGGAGTTAAATGTTAGAACGGTTGAATTCTTACGAACCAGATACAAGCAGCCGGTGGGTTTTTCTGACCATTCACGGGGCTTCGTGGGGGTATTGCAGGCGGTGAAGATTGGGGCGACTATAATTGAAAAACATTTTTCCTTAGACCGAGACTTGTGGGGATCAGACCATAAAGTGTCTATGTTGCCGGACGAATACGCTGAAATGGTAAAAAGAGTACATACGGGGGTGGATGATATTACTGATGATAAAATTATCTTGGGGGCAGAAACAATTAAGTTGGTAGATAGCCGATCAAAGTTTAGGGGACTATTCAGAAAAAGTTTGGTTTGTGCACAAGATATTAAAAAGGGTGAAATAATTCAGCCCGAGGCTGTGTTTGCTATGCGGCCACAGGTTTATCTAAAAGGAGTTGGGTCGGAGCATTATGAGACCATAGTTAATAAAGTTGTCTGGCGGGATTTTAAAGCGGGGGAAGTATTTACTGAAAAAGATGTGAAACAGATGAGGACCAAAGTTCAGTCTGAACAAAGAGAGCAAGTAAATAGCGTGGGTTGATATGACTAATAAAGTGAATAGAAATACAAAGCAGGAGGCTGAGATATCGGTACTGGGTATTGTGCCGGCGAGGGAAGGATCGAAAGGGATAAAACATAAGAATGTAACACCGCTGAACGGCAAGCCCTTATTGGCTTATACACTGGAAGCAATACAACACGCGCGACACAAATTTGATTATATTGTGTCAACGGACGATGAGAAGATAAGGAATGTAGCTTTAGAATATGGAGGGAACGTACCATACTTAAGGCCGAAAGAATTGGCGCGGGATGACACTAACATACGTGCGGTGATAGAGGATATATTGAAGAAGGCGGAAAAAACATACGATTATATCTTGTTGTTGCAGCCAACAACGCCGCTGCGTATAAGTGCCGATATCGACGCAGCTTTAAATTTGGCCATTAAATACCGGGTAAATAGCGTTTGTAGTTTTGCGCGGGTGGAAAGCTATCATCCGTGGTATATGTATTATTTAGCTGATGGAGACAAACTGCAGCAGGTAGTGCCGACGCAGGCGGGAAAACCGCGCCAGGAATTTCCCGCAACTTTATGGCGGAACGGGGCAATATATTTAGTGAAGACGGAATATTTACTAAAAGAGAAAAAGTTTGTGTCGAAGGACTGCCGACCCTACATCATGCCGCTTGATCGCTCGGTGAATATCGACTCGATAGATGACTTAGAGCGGGCGGAATACTACTTACATAAAACCCAACGACAAAACTTGGTGTTTAGTAATCAGAAACTAGGACGAAGATACTTATGAAAATATTAATTACTGAAGCTAGGGATTTTAGCCAAACGGCAATAGAAAACCTAGAGCGCGCGGGGTGCGAGGTTGTTGCTAGGCAGTATGATTATGAAGAATTAAAAAATAATATTCATGATTTTGAAGGGATTATTGTTCGATTAGGAATAAAGGTGGACAAGTTGCTTATAAACAGCGCTCCCCGACTTAAGTTTATTGCGACGCCCACGACTGGCATTGACCACATAGACTTGTTAGCGGCAAAGGAGAGGAGAATTAAAATTATTTCGCTGCAGGGAGAGTCAATGTTCTTGAAAACAATTACGCCAACAGCAGAATTGTCGATAAGCTTAATGCTTAATTTAATGCGTCATATTCTGCCGGCGAGCCAAGCGGTGTTGGCAGGAAAATGGGAGAGGGATCGATGGATAGGAAGATCAATGCGAGGAAAAACCGTGGGAATTATCGGTATGGGACGGTTGGGTAAAATGACCGCTAAGTTAACTAAAAACTTCGGGTGCCAGATTGTATACTATGATCCCTATGTTAAAAGGACTAAATATACAAAAGCGGAAACCTTGGCAGAGCTGGCAAAGACGGCAGATATTGTATCGATACATGTACCACTGAATGGCGAGACGGCCGGATTGATAGGAGCGGAATATTTTAGGCAAGCTAAGATGGGCCAGCTGATGGTTAATACCAGCCGGGGCGCGGTCGTTCGAGAGCAGGATTTAATCAAGGCGCTAGAGGCTGGCCGGATTGGCGGTGCCGGGCTGGATGTGATAACCGACGAGATGAATGGCGAGATAAGCAAATGTCCAATAGTGAAATATGCCAAGAAACATCGCAATGTCATTATTACGCCGCATATAGGGGGGGCAACAGGGGAGGAAATGAGGAAGGTGGAAGAGTTTATAGTGGAAAAAATAATCAGAAGGCAAGAAGAGGCGCCAGTGGTAAAAATAAAATAGCGAGGAAGGCAGTCATGTTGTTAGCTAAGAGGGACAAATCATTAGCGTAGGAGTTTGTTTTTACGGGAGCATTTGGTAGTTTAGATAAATAACTATGGAAGTCACATTATGAAATGCCACAAATATAGTGACGGGCCCTGTCGGCGCTGCACCCCCACCCGACGGCTTCGGCCTGCCAGGCGGGCAGCCTGCAGGCGCTCGGTGGGGGTCCCCCGCGCCGCCACCCGTTTATTTAAGAGTGGCATTTCATAATGTGACATCTATATATGTACTACGTTGCAACCACCACTATAAATAAGCCGACTTTTATTGAGGAATATATTAACGATTTTAAAATGCACGGACATGAGTACATGTTCGTGATTGCGGGTGATTTAAAAACGCCGGAAGAAGTCAAGGAATATTGCAGCCAGTTTGCAGGAGTGACGTATTTAGATGTAAAGGCGCAGTTAAAAGAGTTCAAGGAGTTGGCTATAACTAAATATATTCCCTTTAATTCGATTGACCGGCGTAATTTTGCCTACTTGTTTTGTATTAAACAAGGGTTGCGATCAGACGACGTTCTAATCACTTTGGATGACGATAACCTATTAAAAGAAACTGATTTTTTAAGCAAACATAGCAGCGGCGTCTATCGCGGAAAAGTGGTGGAAGCTGGTAGCCCTACTTGGTATAACGCCTTAGAACCATTTTATGATGAGCCAATATTCATGAGAGGCTTCTCGCCGTTCGACCGTGAGAAAAATAAGGAGAGAAAGGTTAGAAGAAAGCAAAAAAAGGTAAAAATCGCAATGAACCAAGGATTGTGGGAACAGAACCCGGACGTGGATGCGATTGAGAGAATAAAAGGATTGCGGGGAGATTATAAAGTGCGGCGTAAAGAACGGCTGGTGTTAGGTAAAAATATGATCTGCCCCCTTGATACACAGAATACGGCTTATCTTAATAGTTTTTGGTTGACAGCGTTTTTGTGCCCGTTTATTGGCAGGTTTGATGACATTTATTCTTCATATATTAGTAAGTTCTTGGCGGATCAATTTGGATTGGCGGTGGCGTATGGGTCGCCAGTAGTAACACAACACCGTAATGACCATCATAATTACCAAGACTTTTTACTGGAGCTGCAAGGCATGGCACTAACCGAAACGTTGGTTGATTTCTTGTGGTCGCTTGATCTAAAAGCAAAGTCTTTACTTGGCGGATATGAAGAAATTGCCGTACGAATAGACGAAGAATATTCGGAATTTAACCTGTGCGCTGGCAAGCGGGGAAAGGTTAAAAATATTTGGAGCTTAGCGCAGATGTCGGTCGGTATGAAACTTTGGTTAGAGGCGTTAGATAAGTTGGGTGTGGGTGATTCAGGGATAGTGAGGGTATCAAAGCAACGTCAACCCAGTAAAATCAATGCAAGGAAGTCACCTTATGAAATGCCACAAATATAGTGACGGGGACTGTCGGCGCTGCACCCCCGCCCGACCGCATCGGCCCTGCGGGCAGCCTGCTGGGGCTCGGCGGGGGTCCCCCGCGCCGCCACCCGTTTTATTTTAAGGTGGCATTTAATAAGGTGATATCTATATAAAGAAATGACCATTGATAAGATTTTACTTGTGCCTTCCAGACGGTTGCTTTTTAATTATTTTGAATTTATTAAAAGCAAGGTTTATCGTCAGGAGCTGCCTCATCACGCCGAAATACAATATGCTGGAGATTTGCCAAGTGTCTTAGGACCAGACAATGTTTTTGTTATCGGCCAATATTATCCATCGGTATTTGCCGCTAATTTCCCGCTGTCTTGCCCATATCCTTCTTGTCATGGTGCTACCAGGCCAACATTTATTAAGAGAAAGCAGATTGACAAGACCTTGCGTCAGATTGACGCGGTGATTATTTCGGCTATCGGGGAGCCTGATCTGATTGCGCAGGTAATCAAAAGAGCTAGACGATTCAATTTACCAGTAGCAATATTGGATATTCCTGACTATGACACCCTCTATGGTGATCCGGATATAGATGAGCACTTAACACTTGATTTCAAAGAGGGAAGGGATTACGACATATATTTTAAAAAGGACTTGCCCATTGGCTTGGGAACGGATCAGATATTACCATTTGGACCAATTCCGGTCAGGCCATCATCATACCAATTTATAAAAAAACGAAAGACTAAGTCGGTATTTTATAATGGGCGAAAGCGTGAAGACCAATCGTCACCGGAACGGGCTCAAATAGTAGAGGCAGTGCAGGAAAAGATACCAGACACGAATATTATGACGCATGACGATCGGTCGACCTTTATCACCAACCGTCAATATTGGGACTTTTTGTCGCAAGCCAGGGTAGCATTATCTCCATCTGGCCGCTGTTGGGATTCGTTTAGACATTGTGAGGTTGGTCTAGCACACAATGTTGCCATTATGTTGCCGAAACCATTTATTGAAACCTGTGGGCCGCCGATTAGGGATGGACGTAATGCAATTGTGTATGATGTTGTATTACGAAACCGTCGCTATTATTTAGCTGATGCAAATGTGACGTTGCAAAAACTAAAGAATTACTTGCAAAAACCAGCAGAACTGGAACGGCTAGCCAAGAATTGGCGACAAGATGTTTTGAGTGGACATACTATTGAAGCCCGCAGCCGATACTTAATTAACGCGATGCAGGAAAAATTATAAGATATGCTACCGACCGTATTAACAAAGGAAGTTGGCAGTCATCCGCTGACATTTTTACTGATTGGCGCGAGCGGTGGATTGCCAGAACATTGGCGGCCGTACGCTGATCTGTTAAACGTAATTGGTTTTGAACCAGATCCTAATTCTTATCTCAATTTACCACAGTTGGATAATCAACATTATATTAATATAGGTTTGTTGGACCACCGCGACTCGGTTACCTTTTACCAAACTAAAAATCCAGCTGTCTCTTCAATTTATAAACCAAACCAGGATTTTTTAGACCGGTTTGCAGTTGCCGACTACTTTCAATTAACAGGTCAATCGGAAGTAAAAGTCGACACACTGGATAATCTTAATCAGGAAGGTTTGGTAACGAGTGGTGACTTTTTGCAACTAGATACGCAAGGTTCTGAACTGCTAATTCTGCAGGGTGGGAATAAATTTTTGCAAAAATACGGGTTTGGCGTGGAAGTTGAGATCGAGTTCGCGCCACTTTACCAGAAACAGCCGCTATTTTCCCAGGTCGACCAGTATTTGCAGTCTCTTGGTTTCTATCTTTTTGATATACGGCCACAATACTTCAAGCGCCAGATTGGTTTAAACTATGGGAACCGAAAAGGACAATTATTAGCTGGGGATGCCTTATATCTTAGAAATATGAATAGCTACTTCCAGCTATTAAATAACTGGTCACCCGATCAGCAAAAACTGAAAATATATTATGCGGTGCTGATTTGCCTACACTATGGGTATCTTGACTATGCCTTGGAGCTAACAAATAATTCTTATGGTTGGCTGTCCAACAAGGAGATCGACCGGCTGTCAAATTCAATTAAAGCTATTCGTTCGGTAGAACGAATACTGCCTGATTTCCCGGGTCGAGGACGTTTGTCAAAATATTTTCAAACGCTAGCGGACTGGCTGCGAGCACCAAACTCCCGCGGGCGTCTGCGCGGTACTCTTGGCAATGTAAAAATAGATCATTGATGTATTCAGTTAAGCTCTCCCACCGTTAATTGTCGCCAGTTGATTTTTAACAACCAAATGGGGACAATAACCCAAACTAAACCCATAATGGCATAGACTAGCGCGAAGCCTGTTTCATGCCATTGGCTGCCTAACCATAAGAGCAATGTTAATCGGACAATCGGACAAATTAAATTACATTTAACGAGCGCGTCTTTCCGGTTATTCATATTGGCAAAATTGACCAGATAAAGGGCAATGGGATGGAAAATCATGGCCGTGGCTGCGATATAAGCCAGCGGAAGGGCTGGTTGATATGATTCGCCAAAGAATCTGATTAGCAAAAGCTTTACTGCGACGACGGTAATTAAGGCAAAAACCAGACCAAAAAACCCCGTAATCGCTAATTCGTGCCAGTAGATTTGTTTACGTCCGCTTAAGCGGGGACTCGTGGTTTGAAAAAACCCCTTAACTGCTAATTGCAAATAATTCGGGATAATCAGGGCGATTGAATAAACCGCCAAAGCGGAGGGCGAAATAATTATTCCTACTAGTACCTTATCTAAATTAGCCACAATGGTCTTAAGCCAACTTAATTTCGACAAGAACATTCCATAAGACTTCCAGTCGGCGTTGACGTTATCGTTCTTTACGCTTCGTTTGTAAAACCAGATTAAGCCTTGGTTCAAGATTAGGTTGATGAGCAAATACATCGAAAAAACAACGAGCAGATTTCCCTGGCTAAGCCAAATCGATAAACCAACAAAGCAGAGAACAGCACCGGATCTTAGTGATGTAAACAACGAGTATTGTTTCCACAGCTGACGACCTTTAACGAAATCTTCCCAGGTTGGTGCCAAGTAATTCCAGGGGGCGAGTAGACCGGATAAAACAAGAGCGAAACCGATTCGGGCTTGGCCAAGTTGCCAATAATACCAGCCTAGTCCGCTCAGGACAGGTAAGGCGAGCCAACTCCACTGCCAACGTAGTCTTGACGCCCGACGCAAGATACCTTCTTTGCCTTGAGCTGCGTCACGAACAATGACAGTATCTAATCCTTTCAATGAGATGACGGCCGTCATGGAAATGATTGAGATGACCAATTGGAATTCACCAAATACTTCTTTGGATGCTAAATGGGCAAAAAGAATGGCGAGCGTTAAACCGCTGGCAGCCTGCACTATATTGCTGAACACTGACCACCAACCACTTCTTAAATAATGCGCGACATCAAATTTAAATTGTGCTTGTAAAAAGTCCTCGACGGCTGGCCAATGAATTGCTTTCATCGGTTAATTTTACCCTATTGCTGGTTATACAACATACTCCGTGGACGGACACCGGCCTCGCAAGAGTAAGGATGGGCGAGAAGCAACGGCGATACTAGCTATCTGGTGTGGGCTGCACATTGTTTGGGGCATATTCTATTGATGGCAGTGAGGCTTGTCAGTTATGATTCACGTAATGAAGGTAAACCTAAAAGCTTATACTAGAGAGTTGATCTCACTTCCCTGCAATTTGTGTGGTGGGGTGGAGGTAACACCTTTTTGTCATAGTGAAAAATATGGTTTGCCGCTGAAGGCCGTGATGTGCAAAAACTGCGGTGTAATGTTTATCAATCCTCGTCCGACTGATGATAAATATGCCGAATTAAATAAAGCAGATTATCGGAGAGCGGCGATCGGTACGGATAGCGGACTTAACCATATTTTCAATAAGCAATATCAGCATGCTGAAAAGACTATGATTCCCCTGATCAGGGAGCAAATTAAGCTTCCAGTAAAGTCGTTACTGGATATTGGCTGCTGCAACGGCGGTACGATGGCGGCTTGGATGAAGTATTATCCTAAAATTGTAACCCACGGAGTGGAACCGGTGATTCGGGTAGCGGAAGACGCAACGCGCCGTACCGGTAGTCAAATTTTTCAGGGGCTATTTGAGGACTTTGTGACTGATAAAAAATTTGATTTGATCATCTGTGCCCAAACCCTTAATCACACACTCGATCCCAAAGGAAACCTACTGAAAATAAAATCTATGCTGTCGCCTAAGGGCCTTCTGTTTTTAAGTTTGTATGATGCGGTCAGTACTGTCTTAAATCGTCCAATAAATCAAATGGTTGAGATAATGCATCCATTTATGTTTAATGATGAAAGTGTTCGTTACTTATTAGCAAAAACAGGGTTTGAAATCGTCAGTATCAAAAGTCCCCGCTTTGACGGTAAGAAAATGAAAGCCGGGGATATTAGGCGGATAATGACGGCTAGAATTCTAGTACTAGCGCGGCCAGAGTTAACGCAACCCGGTATAGCGCCGCAACCGGTCACGAGTGAAATATTAAAGCGTTTGCGTCACAACCAAGAATTTTATCAGCGGTGGGCACCGAGGATTGAAGCGTGGAGACATCCTAATATATGGCGAAGAATTTATCGAAAGATTAATATATAATCAGGACAAAAAACTAAATGACTGTAAAAAGGATGGTTGATATATAAATAAGACGTTTATATACTGAGCATAATAATTTGTAAATGAACAAAACAGACAAAATATATATTGCCGGACATAGTGGATTAGTCGGATCGGCTGTAGTAAGATTGTTAAGGAAGAAGGGGTATACTAACCTGGTATATCAAACGAGAGAGGATCTGGATCTGACTGACAAAACTGCCGTAGACCATTGGTTTGTGCGACAGAGGCCGCAATTTGTCATAATAGCTGCCGCTAGAGTGGGTGGAATATTAGACAATGATACGCACCCGGTAGATTTTTTGTACCAAAATTTACAAATAGCGACGAATATAATTCATGCTTCGCATGAACATAAGGTTGAAAAACTATTAAACCTAGGCAGTGCTTGCATTTATCCGAAAGATAGCCAGCAGCCAATTAGAGAGGAGTATTTCATGACTGGTAAGCTGGAGCCGACTAACGAAGCATATGCTATCGCGAAAATCGCGGCGATTAAATTGTGTCAGGCATACCACCGCCAGTATGGCGACAATTTTATTTCAGCTATGCCCACTAATTTATATGGTCCGGGTGATACTTTTAACGATAGTTTCGCCCATGTGTTACCGGCATTATTGCATAAGTTAGTTGTCGCGAAGGAGACGAACCAGCCGTTTATAAAAGTCTGGGGCTCGGGCAAGCCGAGAAGGGAATTTATGTTTGTGGACGATCTGGCGCGTGCTTTATTGCTGTTGATGGATAAATATAATAGTCCAGAAATAATTAATGTAGGAACTGGTGAGGATATTAATATCTTAGATTTAGTAGAAATGTTAAAGACGGTTGTAGGATATTCTGGAGAAATTGTGTTAGATGGCACGAAGCCAGACGGGATGCCTTTGCGTCGATTAGATGTGTCGAAACTAAGAAAGTTGGGTTATAAGCACGAATATACGCTGCTGCAAGGGCTAACCGAAACACATCGGTGGTATATGGCTCATGCAGGGAAGGCTATCAAGGAAAAGCAGAGAGCATAAAAGAACATTGACTAATCTATGGATGGAGGTGGGCTCTGCGTTTTCAGGTTAGGGAAAGTATCGATGCTCATAGGGGTCAATAAAGGATAAAAATCAAGCATTGAAGCAACAAAGAGAGAAGAAGAATTGGCTAAATTTGAGGCGGAGCAAGAGGAACATAATATGACCAAAAAAGTTGCGATTATAATTCCGACATTAAACGAAAGGAAGAATATCTTAGAAATTATTCAAGCCCTTAGATCGGTGGTATTGGATATTAAGATTATCATAGCGGATAGTTCTGCAGATGGTACTGATGAACTGGTTAGGCAAACCTATTTGGGTGACAAAAAGGTCGTCGTGCTTAAGTGCGGTCGATTAGGGCGAGGAGGTGCAGTGAAGAAAGGCTATGAGTGGGTGAGAAAGCATTCCCAGGCGGAATTGATTGCCGTAGCTGACGCGGATGGATCGCATAACCCAAAGGAACTGCCGAGACTATTAGTGAGAAGCGAGGAGGCGGGATTGGTCATCGGATCGAGATATGTCGTCGGTAGCCGGATTGTTGGGTGGCCGTGGTACCGGCAGGTGTTTAGCAGAGCTGCTAATTTATCGGCCAGCCTAATTTTAAGGGCGGGGATTAAAGATTATACGAATGGTTACCGGGTGTTTCACCGCACATTAATTGATCAGTTTAACTTAGATAGTCTGAATGCTGACGGATATATCATGTTGAGTCAGGAACTGTACCAAGTTCAATTATTAGGCGGACGTGTAGCCGAGGTGCCGACAACTTTCGTAAATCGGCAGAGAGGGAAATCAAATTTTCATCTTGGCTTGATAGTCGAGTCGGGCATCATTATGGCTCGTTTGTGGAAGGAGATGCAAAAGACCAGACGAAGGCTGGCGCAAGTTACACAAGATCAGAATGGGCAGGAGAACATCTTGCTGAGATAAGTGGAGGCACAAAAGAGGGTGGAATAGTGTGGTATTGGTTTAAGCATGCTCCAATAATACGGCGCGGGTACGCGGATAAAGTTTGAGCAAGGATGATAAAGGAACCTGGGTGGCGATATAGCGGACTGTCCCGTCGGTGGGCAGTTTAGCGATGTAGGTTAAACCTTCTTGCGCTAGCAAGGACGGGCTAGACGTAGCAAGATAAGAAGCCCGATAGCCTAGGGTATAAAGATCTGACAGGAGTTTCGGAAAATCGTCGGTGTATTTAGGGGGATGCAATTCGAACAGAATTTTTGGTAGCCATGGCTTGCTAGTGTTGATTTGGATTAGTGAGCGCAAGATTTCTTGCTCATAACCTTCGATATCCATACGGATGAGATGAATATTCGGATAACGATCGGCAATGGTGGATAGCGAGATAGTCTGCACAGAAATAGATTGTCCGGTATACTGGTTTGTTTGTTTTTCTTTCAAGCTGTGGACATTGCCTAATTTAGATAAGAATAGCGGGGCAGAGCCGTCATGATCGCTTACAGCAGCATTGATTGCAGTTGTTCGGCTGGTAAAAAAGTTGAGATCAATGTTTCGCTGCAGCAAAGCGAAATTTTTTGGTTCTGGTTCAATGGCAATAACGTGGCCTGAGGGGCCAATGATTTTTTGTTCCATTAAAACGTAGTAGCCAATATTAGCGCCGAGGTCCAAAATTGTGTTGCCCGATTGAACAGCCTTCTTTAGAATGAAACGATGTTCGCGTTCACGGTCTCCGACCAATAACAGGGAGCGGGAGATACCGGGATCAGATAAATCAAAGCACATGCGATAGTCGTGGATATTTTTTTGCAGATAGGGCTGTCGCAAAAGATACTTATGGAAAAACCAGGTAATGGTGTTATTAAGAAGAATAAAAATAAACCAGGGCGGCTCATGTCGTAAAACACGAAAGAATTGCTGGTAAGTATTAGGAGTGGCGGTAGTATCCATAAGTAGTGAGATGGCGCGGATAGGACGTTTCCGCGTATAAGCCAGATTGCCGCAACAATTTTTCGACATATGGGGCTGTGGGACGACCATTAACACGATGATAGGAGGCAATGGCAATATTTATGTCACGATTATTAACTAGGGTCTGGCGAGCGCCTTTGAGTGCTTCGATTTCAGCACCCTCAATATCCATGGTGAGGAGATTAATCGTCGATACACGGAGTTTGGCTAGGGCGGTATCAAGGGTACATACCGATATGGTTTGTTTGTCCCAAGATGTATCTGGCTGAAGACGACTGCCTGAGCCCATTGATATTAAAGGCAAGCGAGTGTCAGCACTCCAAAGGCCGGCGGGAATAACAGTTATATTAGGTAGTGAATTAAGCGAAATATTTTGGACTAATAATCGACGATTATTTGGTTCTGGCTCAAAGCAGATAACGCGGCCACTGGGGCCGACTTTATGCGCGGCATAAATGGCAAAATAGCCATGATAAGAGCCGGCATTAACTACAACATCCCCTGTTTTTAGCTGGTAGTGCTGCAGATAGCCTTCGTTCTCACGTGTACCAAGACTTTCGTGGGTTAGTACCAAGCGGGATATTTTAGCTGGTACTTTATCGTGATTAGTACCCAAGAGAACTTGTTTAGTGCCAACTGTTGTGAATAAAACTTTAAAGCCAATTAAACGAAGGCTGTTTTTAAGATTACCTTCAGGCAATATTTGACCAACACGTGATGCTAATGAAGCCATGGGAAAAGGTTATTGTCCTAATGTTAGAACATGATGGGGGTATTTACCTAATCAAAATTATTTAGGAAGATCAAGCTCGAAGTGATTCCGACGACGCTGAACTATAGATGTCACATTATGAAATGCCACTCTTAAATAAACGGGTGGCGGCGCGGGGGACCCCCACCGAGCGCCTGCAGGCTGCCCGCCTGGCAGGCCGAAGCCGTCGGGTGGGGGTGCAGCGCCGACAGGGCCCGTCACTATATTTGTGGCATTTCATAATGTGACTTCCATAGATAAAGCGAGCGAGAGTGAGTTGCTCAATAAATCAGCAATATGGCTAACGAATGATTGGCGTCCTTTCTTGGACCAGACGAAGCGGTAACGTGCTTGGCCGGATTGGGCAAGGTTGAGGCGAAGGGAGGAATCGTTAATGAGGCGCTGGTAAGCTGAGGAAAGATCAGACAGGTCCCATTTGATGGGTAGATAGGTTTGACCGGGAATATGTGTTACCGGATAGGTGACCAGGTGAGATGTGTCGGGCGCAATCAATGCGGCGCCGGCGATCCAGGCCTGGAAATCACGTGAGCAAATCTCTCCCCAACCAAACAGGCTTAGCACGATTTTGACTTGACGGCGATAAGATAGCTCTTCGGACAAAGTAAGTTCAGAGCGAGAAATGATGAATGGATCGTTTAATTGATGAAGAAGCTGCAGCGCATGGCGGCGCTGCCACGACACGGTGCGACGTTGGTAATTAATATTAAAGCGAGCAAGCATATGGTATGGACGAGGAGCGAGAGGATTTTGCCAGGTGATGTGATGGTCATTTGGAAATCGGGTTTCCCAGTGATCAATGATTTGCTGCTTTACCAAGTGCCGGTTTAAGCCGCCGCGAAAATCGAGTAAGCCTGGATTCCAGGATATGGTTAGTTTGGAATGAAACTGAGGCAACAAAGGGACGCAGGATTCAGTGTAGTCATCCGATACTCCTTGGGTACGATGAATAAAGTCGGTATAAATGCGATTACCGTAAAAGGCGCTGGTGTAGAGAGATAAGTTACGCAGCAATTGTTTTTTAAGATAAAGATCAACATAGGGAAGAACTTCAAATTGGGTATTGCCAGTACTGTCACGAAAATCAAACCAAAATATCTTATTGGTGCTGGTTTTTAGAGAGGCAATGTAGGACAAGTGATGCGCGCGTTCGGTAGTACTTTTTGTTTGTAAAGCAAAGTAGCGTGATGATAAAAAAACAACATCACAGTTGTTTAAGCCGGGGTCGGGTGCAGAAAAGAAACGAAAAGTAATGCCGAGATCGTGAAAATATCGCTGGTTGATATAAAGCGGGTACCAATCAGACGGCACCGGCAAAAAATGGTGGGAGGGAGGCAGGTCTAAAATGTGAACGCGCGTCATGCCGGTGACTGGACGGGAATTGTCTTCATGGCTAATAAGTCTTCGGCGACTGGCTGCGGAGAGAAGAATAGTTCGGAGGTCATTTTAGCGGTAGAAAACGAGGTATCAATAGCGCGTGGGGCCGCTGGGACATCTTTGATGGAGACAGGGATTAATAAGGATGGATCAAGCTGGAAAATCTGCGCGGTTAATTTGGATAGATCAAATAACGTCATACGCTGACTGCCGCCAATATTGAAGAGACCTGATATTCGGTCAAGGGCACAGTACCAGATGACTCGTGACATGAAATTAGCTGAGACGGGCGAAAACCAAGTATCGAAAAGAATTTTAATTGGGGAGGATTGACGCAAGGAATTTATGACACGTGTGACTTGATTGTCGCGTCCGCCTGGATATGGCCAACCATACATCAAGTTAGGGCGAATAATTGTGGAGGAAACCGAATCAGAGGCTAGTGCCTGCTCGACCGCTAGTTTTGATGCACCGTAAAAATTTACCGGATGAGGAACGTCGGTTTCCTTGGCATAGGAAGAATGACCATCATAAACAGCGTTAGTGGAAAGAAAAATGAAATGGGTATGATGGCGGCGGCAAAGATCAATCAGGTGAAAGGTCGCATCGATATTTACAGAACGAGCTAATGGTTTGTGATCTTCACACCAATCGATGCTGCCTTGTGCTGCTGTATGAATAACAATGTCCGGTGAAAATTTGGTGAAGAGATTGGTTACTCTGGAGAAATCAGTGATATCGAGCGGCTGAGCGGGGAAAGGTAAAGGATAGGGCAGTGGTTCCTCGGAGGGCAAATAGCACGAAATTATATTGGCTTGAGGTGGTGCGAGCAGCTGCAGGTGGTAACCGAGCAATCCAGTTCCGCCAGTAATGAGTACTTTCATATAAAAATAATGCGACAGGGCTTGAAGGGGCGCAAGCGCAGAAGATGTCCGGCAATCAAATATAGATGTCACATTATGAAATGCCACTCTTAAATAAACGGGTGGCGGCGCGGGGGACCCCCACCGAGCGCCTGCAGGCTGCCCGCCTGGCAGGCCGAAGCCGTCGGGTGGGGGTGCAGCGCCGACAGGGCCCGTCACTATATTTGTGGCATTTCATAATGTGACTTCCATAGCTTTGAATGAGCAGGTTGGAGTTTACTCAGAATTAAGCGACAGTGTGTTGACTTAGGTGTATAATTAACGGAAAAGATGTGACTGATTGCGGTGGCGATAATAACGCCAGTAAGATTTGCCGAACATATAGGATTTACTGAGAAGCTGAGGCAAATAGTAAAACCAGGTAAATGGCCAGCGGTCCGAGTGATCAAGAATGGCATGGCCGTGCGGAGCCAGGAGGATGTGCTGGTGATTGATTGATTGACGCAAGAGGAGCTTGGTTAAACCAATAAATATATTAACTGCTCGAGTTTGGCTAGCTGGGATGCCCTCATACAGATTGAAATGGTATTTAGTGTAAGAAATAGTATTGAATTGCTGGGTGATATGACGAGACAGTGAATCAGGCCACATGGCAAGTTTACCAAAACGATAAAAGCCGCGTGACTGTTTGATTAAGTATCGATCCATCTGCTTAACGATATGTTTGGTGAAAGCACCACGGTAAGCAATGGTGTCTTTTAGATAAGGCATGGGGTGGCGATGGTATTGATGGACGTAGGAGTGGAAGTCCAAGTAGAGGAGAGGCGGGGGATTTAAAATATAGCGCCATAGATAAAACGCTTCGGGGCATTTCTTCTGATCGTCTTTCATAAAATTCCAGTAGAGGTTGATGCCATTACTGGTGAGGCAACTGCGATTTGCAAATCCGTCGGGATTAGATAAAGGCAAGACGTCGACTTGGTAACGGGTAAGAAGTTTAAGGCCGGGCGGGGACACTAACCAATCTATTATAGCCTGACTGGCGATAACATCTGGTTCAGCAGGATGACAGCCGGTGGTGAGTAGAATTCGATCGAGAGGATTGGCATTGTTAGAGAGCGTGAGGAGGCGGAGAGGACGGTTTTGCAAAGATGTGCCAATGGTTGTTTTCTGACAATAGGCCGTGTGGCGGGCCACAAAGGAAGCGAAATAGTCATCGAGGTATGAATAATCATAAAAGATAGTGTTGGAAATATAGCAGGTACCGGTCACTGGCAAGATAAAAGTGGCGTATTGCTTCAAACCAGCGCTATCGGTTAAAACCGGTACAGCGAGGCGGCGCCAATTGATTTGATCGGTCGAGTAGAAGAGCAGACTATTGTTCCGAGTGAGGGTGGGAATATCTGCTTGGGACATGTTCGCTAGCAGGGTAATCGATTCATTTTTGGTACCAGACAGAGCAAGGAGAAAAAACCAACTATACTCATCGGCTTTATTAACGCCAGTCGAGAAACCGGTGTGGTGACGGCGCTGTATATAGATGGTGTTGCGGTCAGCACGAAGATTGGAGGCAACTGATTGATCGGGCAAGAGTTTCATCAGGGGTGGGTGAGATGGAATAACTGACGAGCGGCGGCCGGGTAGCTTGGCACAACCAACCAAAGCAAAGGAAGTATAGGAACCATATAGCGGGAACCGCTGAAAGCAAAAAAAGAGGTGATGAACCAAAAATATAGGAGAAAAATAAAAATCACCTTACTTGAGGAAGGCAAAAACGGAAAGAGAACCAGACCAATTAAAGGCAAGACAGAAACAAATATACCGAATATATTATTAACGACAAAGTAAAGGTGGTACATGGGATTAATGGAAAAGCGCGGGCTAAAAATATTCCATGACGAAAGCAATCGTTGCCAGAGGGGCGGGCTAAGCGGCGCATGATAACCTCCAGGATCGGTTTGCGTATGATCAAGGTAACGAAGATAAGTATCAGCAAAGCCCATCGACCATAAGCGGTAAGTGAAATTCGCCAAGGTGTTTTTAACCCAAATGGTAGGATTGTTTTTGATTCGCTTCAACGCCTCCGTCGTGAGTGCTCGATCAAGCGCTAACTCAGTCGTGTTTGTGGTGTCTAATAGTTCATGTATGTCCACTGAGCCCCAATGACCGCCGGGGACGGTGGCATGAATTAGATTGCCTGTGTCTTGCTGCAAAACAAGCGAGCCAGAAAGCAGATAATTATGATAGAGCCATGGAGCAAGAGGTAGGATATAAGCAGCCAGGATTATTAAAAGACGAATAAATAGCAGGCGCAAGGAGAGATAGGATTTTGCGAAATAAATTGTTATACCGAGCAGAGGAAAGATAGATAGCGCGGCGACGGGGCGAGTCAGAGTCGCCAGCGACAAAAATATGGCGGAGACAAAGAACCAGATAGTTGAATTAGTGGAAAGAGCACGCAGCAAAAATAAGCACGCAGTCAGAACAAAGGCGGTGAACAATACTTCCGGACGTATCAGAAAACCATAAATAGCAAAATCGTAAAAAAGAATGAGCCCAGTAGAGGCTAACAAGGCGATACGGCCGGAGTAAAAGTAACGCAAATAAAAATAAACTGTAATAATAATGATGAGTTGCAACACTTGCTGGATCGTAAAAAGTAGAATATATCGCGCGGGGAGCATGATGGAGGAAAAGAAAGCCAAAGCTTGCGGATAGACAGGGACCCTAGTGAAAGGGCTTCGATCGACAGAGTCATAGGTTTGCAGGCCAGCGTACACTGAAGCTAAGTCGAGGTAGGTCGGTGCGTCATCCTGCTGCGGTAAACGAAAAAGAAAATCGGTTTCTTCCAAGAAATAGAAAGTCAACCGGGTGACAATAAATAAGCCGATTACGATTATTAGTCCAAAATGGTGGAGTGACTGAGTGGGCGAGAGTGGTGTTGAGGTGTTTGAGGCGATTGGAGGTTGCGGTGCGGTGGTGGACGGAAACAAAGTCATAACTGGCGATAAAATTCTATATATTGAGGGATGATTGCTTTAATGCTGAAGTGGTCTTTCACTTGCTGATAGGCATTAGCCGCCAGGGTGTGACGCAGTGGCGGATCATCAATCAAGCGGACTAGAGCATTGGCAATCGTGCGTATATCGTGAACTGGAACTAAAACACCGGTTTGGTCGTTGGTGATGAGTTCGCGATTTTCTGGAATATTGGTGGTCAAAATTGGCAAGCGGGCGGACATGGCTTCCATCAAACTATTACTCATGCCTTCATAGAGAGTGGTGAAAGCAAAAATATCAAAGGTCTGTAGTATCTCAGGTACGTCATGTCTATTGCCTAACATAATGACATGATTTTCCAGGCCATATTTTTTAATAGCCTCCATGATATCGGGTTTCTCCTCCCCATCTCCAACTAGCACTAAAGTGGTGTTGGGACGAGCCGAGTGGACTGAGTGGAAAGCAGCAATCAGGTCGTTATGTCCTTTTTGCTTACGTAAGCGAGCAACACAGCCAATGATTATTTTATCAGCGGGCAAGCCCAGTTCTTTTTTCTTGGCCTCACGGTCGATAGTCAGGTGATAAAGATCAACATCGATAGTGTTTGGTATGACGGTAATCTTACGGCGAGGTACGCGTAAAATTAGGCGATGGAGATTAGCAATAGTACGGGAATTAAAGTGGTATTTATTGACGAGCGGTGAGGTCAGGCCATCAATAATGAAGTACGGCAGATATTTAGAGCGGGTAAGGCGGACACGTACGGAGCAGACTATGGTAGGAACATGAGTAAGTTTGCCGATGATTCTGCCTAATAAATCGGCGTGTGGTAAGTAGGTTATTAAGACATCAGGCTGTAAGTCAACGATTAATTTTTTAAGTTTCGGTATAATCGATAAGTCGAGCGTATTACTTAAATCAAGATAATAGACAGGGATACCGGCGGCGACTAATTTGTCACCAATTGGGCCTACGCCGATAATGGAACAGACAGAGTGGTCACAGGTATCGGCGGTACGAGGGAGGATTTTTAGCAACATGTTTTCTGCTCCGCCTACTTCAAGACCGGTTATAAGATGCATGATCTTTTTCTTCATAAGAGGACATGGTTAAGGATGCGATCGACGCGTGCAGACCAGGTTAAAAAAGCAGAGGGTGAAGAAGGTGATGCAGCAGAAGAAGATAAAGCCTGGGATATTTTTTGGATAAAGTCAGTGAGATTGTCTGGTTCATAAAAAGTGATTTGGCGAGGCGATGAAGATAGCCGCAAGCGGGCAAAGTCTGCCGCTAGAACAGGAGTACCGCTGGATAAGGCTTCGTAGAATTTGAGAGGGCTCATAGTATTGATGGTAGGGCAGTGTTTAGAATACGTCACGAGGATTAAATCAGCTGCAGATAATAGCGGCATAACGTCATGATGCGGCAGTAAACCCAACAGAGATACATTATGTTGCGATGGCCAGTGGGATTGCAGGAAGCGGCGATAAAAACGAATATCTTCAGGAGTTCCGCCGGCGATAGCGAAGTGCAATGGTTGATGCTGCAGCTGATGAGCGGCTTGTATAATTAATTCAATTCCCCGATCACGATACAAGTTACCGCTGTAAACGATTAGCGATTGATTGATAGGTAGGTGATATTTCTTCCTTATCTCGTTTTTAGCAGTAGTAGTCAAGGGGGAGGAGCGGGTTGATCCACTGGGCAGCTCAATGATGTTTTTCTGCTTGGCACCTAACGCTAGCCATGTTTGCGTGGTAATCGGATCGATGGTGATGAGTAAGTCGCAGCGTTTAGCTGCCAGACGATAAAGCAAGACAGCCGGTAGAGATAATTGGGGAAGAGATAAATTGTGTACTTCTAACAGAATCAGATGTGACGAATACCAATGGCGCAAGCAGACACTGGCAGCAGCACTGGCACCGCAACGCAAGTAGAGCAATTGGGGTTGAGGTAGTTTAAGAAAAAATGCGCGATAGGGGATAATATTAATGACAGAGACATGCTGGAGGAGAGGATGGGAAGCAAAGGCTGTGGCCATGGCACGTCGGGCGATAGTTTCACCGCGGTGAGGAAGCAGCGGTCGATCATTGAGAACACAAAGCTGCAGCTTTTTGTCAGAAGATAGGCGGTGGGCTGGAGCAGCGAAGTGTGTATAAAAATGACTAGCTAGGTTTAACTTTTTGATAAAGGAGGGCTGCAGCCAGATAAAAAAAGGTAAGATAAGGAATAAGTAATTGATTAACGAGGCATGATAGAGACGAGAATAATGCCAACGAATTTTGATGCTCTGCCACATTTGTCGCTGATATTTTGTTTGCGAAATACTACCAGTGACCTGACGATGGCAAAGCGTAAACGGTAAGTTGTAGAAAGATGTGAGGGGAAGCAGGCGAAACCAAAGCTCCCGATCTTGGCTATAGACAGCAGTTGGCGCATACCCGTCAACTGTTTCTAATAGCTTGCGTCGGATGACGATACAGCTATGACCAAAGGGATTAATCCGAAAAATATTGCGCTTGATAGATGAGTCCGTTACGGGTAAGCGGAAAATACGTTGTGTCTGGTGATGAATATTTGCGTACCAGCAGCCAACGACTCCATAGTCGGGATGACGCTGCAAAAAATCAATTTGCAGTGCCAGCTTGTCCGGTAACCAGCTGTCATCGGCGTCCAGACGTGCCACATATGGGGTCGAGCAAACTTTTATACCGATATTTAACGATGCGGTTAGACCTAAGTTTTTAGGATTGTTAATGATGCGAAAACGATTAACGCCAAATTTCTGTCGCCAACTGCGGAGCAGCTCGCTGGTATTGTCCTGGGATCCATCGTTGACAGCTACGACAATAAAATTTTGAAAGGTTTGGCGGTAAACGCTAGCCAGGGCCAGGTCCAGGGTAGATGATCCGTTATGGACGGATAATAATATTGAGACTTGTGGGGAGGGTGGCGAAATGAGCGACGACGATGAAAGGGAAGGTTGGTTAGACACGCATAAAGAATCAGGCGGGGCAGGTCTTTTACGAGGGGGCGTTAATGACATCGATCCATTGTTTAATGTTAGTAGAAATATCGAATAGGTTAGAGCGACGGTTATTAATGTGGCTATATTTTTGACGCAACAGGGGATCTTCTACCAGCTGGAGCAAATGCTCGGTAAATTGTTTCTCTGAGTCAGCCAGGAGATTATTGATGCCAACCACTTCCTCATAGGCAGCATAGCGGTTAACGACAATGGGTAAACCACAAGCAGTAGCTTCGATTAAAACATTAGGCATGTTATCGAAGGTAGACCAATAAATGAAAACATCATTGCCCGGCAAAACGTCGATAGCATTCTTAAAATAACCGTGAAAGAAAACAGGATACTTTTTATAGTTGTGCAAATCGAATTGTTGTTTAGCATGATCCAACCAACGACCCCCGCCATAGATGTGAATGGACAGATTAATGGAGGTTTCTAATTGGTTAACGATATTGATAAGTTTGTTGATGCCTTGAGCCTTAGGCCGAAAGTCAAAATTAGTAATAGTAGCTAAGCGTACTGTATTGTCGGTACGAACGGGCGGCGGATTAGTCTGTCGGAGGTGTATGTCTGTCGAGGTTGGTATAACAGTTGCATCGTGAAGTTTAAGTTCGTGCTTTAGATAATGGGAGGGCACAACGGTCTTAGAAGCTAGCTTGAGGTTACGGTCATAAAGATACGACAGCGGGTTGGTTAGTCTTTTTTCTTTACGATAATTGCCGCGAATATTAAGGATGAGATTATGTCTGTTGCGGACGAAGAGGAAGGGCACGACAGAGATAATCTGATCGTGTTGGTTGAAATGCAAACGCAACCAATCTTTAAGCCTAAAACAATGCCGGGCTGGATAGTTATTGGCATTGAGAGTGGCGGCGATCAATTGAAGCTGTTTAAAAGGACCGCCACTGCGGGGTGATAGAAGGTAGATCATGATGGTAAAAAAGTATTAACCTTTACTTGCCAAATTATCACGTTATTATCGTCCGTGTATACTCGAGAAAAGTATTGGGGGTAATGGTCGAGAGCGGGAAAGTCATTAATATTTTGGTTCGCAGTAAAGGAAGATTTGTAGGGGCGTGAAGCCAGGGGATTTTTAGGGTGAGTGGTAGAGTAAAAAATATATAAAGGTGGCAGTTTTTGCATGAATTGAACATGAGTTTGATGGTAGATGTTGGTGGCGTTGTTGTCACCGGCAATTTCAGCCAGAGCCGTTTGGAGGGTGGTAACAGTAGTGTCGATAGTTTGGTATGTGTCAGGCGAAAGATGACGTAATTGAATCGCTTGGTCGAGTGATGTTTTAGCGACGGCAGCAATGTCTCTAATCTCAGATAATTTGGTGGAAATACGCGTTAAATTGGCAGATACATCGGGGGTTAGGGGTAGCTGTTCATATAAATGGTCTAGAATGATGGCAGGGTTGGATTCGCTATAAATAGCGTCATTAAGGCCAATAAAATTTTTGTTGGCATGGTAGCGGATAATATTTTTCGACGAACTGGAGTAGACAAGGCTAGAAGCGTCCAAGTGGTTGGCCATCCAGCGTGCCGCTTTGAATTCATAGTCAGGCAGAGAATATTGGTTGAGGTAGTTGATGTATGATGCACCGTAAAAAGAAATAATCGCAAATAAAATTAGTAGAACGGGGGGAAGGTAGGATCGTAAAGGGCCAGAAAAGCGTATAGGTGGTTGGTCTTTGATTAAGAAGAAAAGGAAGAATATGGATAAGATATTTAGATATTGCCAGGCACGCTCGGGCAAGAAGGCGATATGGCCAAAGCGTGGAGCGATCTCAGCAATAAAAAAGAATAATACGTATGGTAAAGCGATAGAAGCAGCAGAGACGTCGCGTATTTGTGAAATGAATGATTGCCGAAAGCGCTGATGGGTGAAAAGCCAGAGGGTAAAGATAATAAGGACAGTAAGGGAGACGGGGCCGGCATAATAAGCGTAATATTTTATGACGCCAAAAAATCCTGGCCAGCTCATTTCATAACCATCGCTATTAATATAGTGGGAGGGAAAATTGAGATTCCAATGGCCAATTAACGCGTTAACTAGAGAAGCTCTGGCTTGCTCATATATTCTGATGAACATATTAATAATGGTGGCTTTTTGGGCTAGGGGAAATAATATGATGATGCCCAGCAATGTAAGCAACTGATAGCGGCGGGTGAGTGTCTGATGAGTAAATAACCATGCGACAAAATTAGTCAAAATGATAATCAGAAATGCTGGATGGATAGTGGTACCAAACAGGGCGAGTATGAATAACAGATAGAATATGGTTTTGTCTTTCGCGTGAATAGCATGGAGGTGCAGTCCAACCATGAAATAAAGAAATATCAGGAAAATTACCTGCTGGCGAATATAAGTAACTTCAAGAATTATGGTGGGGGAAATAAAGATGGCGGTGAAAAGAAAAATAAACTGCCAAAAACGGCCGGATAACAATCGGGCAGCCAGCCATAACGGAGGTAAAATCAGTAGAGATAGAAATGGTAAAAAGTATTTAAAAGTAAAATAGGGGTCTAAGTGGCCCAGGTAAAAGAAAGCAGCCAGTAAAGCGGAAAAAGACCGGCGGGCATAATCGGTGGCGAGAGATAGTTGGTTAATAGAAAAATTTTGGGAAAAATCAATTAACCAGGAGTAGGTATCAGGAACTGGCAGGAACGAATAACGAGTTAGATTAAAAAACAAAGCAGCGATGGATAACAGGAAAACAAGAGAAAAAGGATGGAGTAGGGTTGAGGGAAAAACTACCTTGGGAAAGACAAGTAATTTTTCTGATTCAGGTTGGTACCAGCGGCGAAGTATGAAGCTGATAGATGAATATAATGATGGAACGAGCAAGAACGAGGTGTAAACAGATAAGACAAGGGACGCATCAATAAAACTTAGGCGCTGATAAACGGTAGCTAAGAAAAATGGTGGGATCGTCAATGAAGAGATAATGGCTAGTGAAACGAAAATTGAAAATTGGTAGTTTTGACGAGTAATCTTTTCAACCAAATAGACGATATTAGCGCCGGGTACAAAAAGGACGAAAAAGGCGACTAGAATAACAAAACCTGGTTTGATGGAGAGAAAGAAGGATGCTGATGGAAGAAACCAAATTGCTGAAGTTAATACTAGCGAAAAGGAATTGAATAAGTTGATTTGCTGCTTAGTCATGATTTATCACTACTTAATACGCCATAAATAGACGAGATTGAGTTTAGAGTAGACTAATTCAAATTTATCTGGGTGGGATGTCAGGGCGGGAAATAGCGATGGCGGACGAGCTTGAGTAAAGCTACTGACATATTGACGTTCAACGAAAGGATTGCGAGGATCAGTGACAGCGTAGTAGATATATGTTTTGGTTGGATCAATTATGTCGTGATATTCACCGACACGTGACAGGATTGCCTCGGAATTGTCGGAGGTAATAACACGTGGATCCATCCATAGAAGCTTAACACGAGCATAATAACGCAGGATATTTTTAGAGGAGCTAGTAAAAACATGAGCGTTGGAGGGTAAATTATCTTTCATCCAAGCAGCAGCGGTTAGTTCGTAATCAGGAATGCTAAAAGCTAAGGCATGATTAATGTATATAGTTCCCGTAACACTGATTAGCAAAGCGACAGAATAGAGGGAAAGAAGAAGGACTTGCAGACGTTGTGAAGAAGTAAAGTTGAACAGAAAAGGAATAAAAATAATTGTCGGTATGCCAATAAGAAGCCAGGCGCGGTCCGGTAAGTAAGCAATACCGGCGAAGCGAGGTAATATTTCAGCAAGAAAAAGCAGTATAAGTAAAAAAGAGGAGATCGGTACCAAGAAGGGGGTGCAAAGGACTTGAAAAATGCGGCGGCGAAAGGCGGGAAAGAAATAAATAAAGAGAAAAGTGGTCAATAGGATAGCAAGGGTCAAGGGACCGGCGTAATAACCATAATATTTCAATACTCCCGTTAATCCGGGCCATCCCATCGACATGCCCTCACCGATGAAAGCAGCGGGGTATCGTAAGTTCCAGCGGAAATTAATAAAATTAGAGGTAGCAGCACTTAGGCGGATAAAAATGTTAGTAAAGAGAGAAGTGATATTAAGAAAATGAGCGACTATAAAAAACAGAAAAGCAGCGGAGATGGTAATTAAGGGGTGTTGGTTGATAAATGGGCGATGGATCATCAAAGCGGAGAATAACCAAAATATAATAAGGATAAGAAAAAGGGGATGATAGAGGAGGCCAATGAAAGAGGCTAGGAAGGTTAAGTGAAATAAAATCGGTTGTTGATAACGGTGAGCAGTAAATAATAGGCCTAATGATAGATAAAGAAATAGCAATAGTACCACATGATGGCGGGTGGTTTCCCAGTCTAGGATAAGGGCTGGCGAAGCTAGGGGAGATAACAGGAGAAGTAATTGATGTAATGGGCTTTTAAAAGTGCGGGCAATAAGCCAGAGAGGAAAGAGGGGGAGCAGCGATAAGAGAGGAAACCAGTACTTAAATATAGAGAAGAAGGGTGCGTGGGAAAGTTGATGGAAAACAGCAACTAAAGTGGAAAACAAAATGCGATTGGGACCGGCGGAGAGATCATAGATTTGCGAAGATAAGCTGACTTCATATTTTAACAGCCACGTATAGGCATCTAGACCGGGCAGGAAACTGTATTGGTTGAGGCAAACTAAATGCGTGGTAAGGATTAATGCAAAGGAGAGGAATACAGGGTGACGAATAATTTTAAGAATGTAGGAATGGCGTAATGGCGGAAGCGCAAGGAACGGTAGGGGTGCACGGAGTAAGGGCAGCAGGAGAAAGGCGATATAAATAAAGCTAAGGATTAAAGGGTGGTTGATGGGCAGTACTAAGTCAGTTAAGAAGAGAACTAACGGAATAAAGAAAATGCTGAAAATAAGGCCAACACTGGTGAGTAATACGGCATCGTTAATGATGAATTGGTGACGGTAAAAAAGTGAGTAGTACAAACTTACTCCAGACATAATAAAGACAATAATAAAGGTTAATATGGTAAAAATGATGGACCATAAAGGCGAGGTGACCAACTGGGTTAAACTACCGGTAATGGTCCAGAGCAGCAGAAGCAGAATGTTAAGTTTTTGCAGGGTCATGGGTGATGTATTGATGAAAGAGATTTAAGTAGTGGCTATAAGTAGTGGACCAGTTAAAGCGGCGGATAATGGAGTTTTTAGCGGTCGAGGCTAGGTGTTGCCGCAGGAGCGGCTTCTCCAATAACAATGATAGGCAAGCATTTAAGGCTTTGTTATCACCAGGCTGGTAAAGTAATCCGGAATATTGATGGCTGATTATTTCTGAAGTACCGCCTACGTTACTGGCAACAAGAGCGCAGCCGGCTAGGCCAGCCTCTAGCAGAATGGTCGGCAGACCTTCGTTGTAGCTGGGATTTATACAAACATCGGCAGATTTTAGGATACTGATGGTTTTGTGGTGGGAAAGCTGGCCGAGAAAATGAATATTGGACGTTAAATTTAGCCGGGATACTTGGGAGGTTAAGAGCGGCTGCATGGGACCTGCGCCGATGATGGCGAGACGATAGCGGGAACGGGGAAGTCTACTGCATGCCTGAATAAGGTCAGGTATTCCCTTGGCATCAATTAAACGACCAGCAAATACTAGCAATAATTGTTCTGCTTTAAGCGAAAAAGGTGTAGATGAAGGAATATTGTCAATCAAGCTAGCGTTGACTCCACGATAAACAATAGGCGATGGGCGAGAATCGAAACGATAGACAAAATGCTGAGCGGAGCGAGAAGGTGAGATGTTGCAGGTAGAATGGCGCAGAACAAAACGGCCGATGGTTTCATCGTAGAGGCGGGCCAGGAGAGAGACAATTTTATTGTCCGTTTGCACGTAGTCACTACCGTGTTCGATGTGCAGATGCGGCAATTGTTTCATTCGGGCAAAAATCAAAGCTAGTAAGGAAGACAAAAAGAAACGCGTTGAGGATAAAACTATGTCGTAGGGAGTATTAAATAGACTATGCCAATCCCGCCAAAATGTAATTGTCCAGAATTTAGGCACTGGATACCCAAAGATAATATCGAAAGCCGGGTAATGGATAACTGAAAGGTTGGAGGTAGAAAGTGAAGCAGTTGTTGGCGAAGGTATGGCGGAGGTAAAAATAGTCACTCGGTGGCCATAATTTACAAATAATTGGTGCAGTTCCTCGGTAGATTTTTCTAGACCGCCGACGTGGGGCGGATAATATGGACAGAATGATAAGATCCGATAGACAGTACTGTTGGAGAGTGGTGCTGATGACTGAGAAGCTGATGAACAAGAAGAGGATGAGCTGGTCCGCGTGGTAGGTACGGACGAAATCATTTTTTTTTAAAGTTATCGAGAGCGTCCTGACGAATAAGGGTGGATATTTGCTGCTCTAAGCGTTCGACGACAGATAAAATTTTGAAGATCAGCAAGAATACCAGCAAAAAACCAAGCATAATGACGGCGTTGACGTTTTCTGCAATGCCAATGAAGGAGGCAATTTGATCGGTCAAGCGAGGGAAAAGAGCGACTAAGGACATACCACCCCAGACAACAATGCGGACTAGAAGCTTAAAAAAAGTTTGGGTGGCTTGACGCTGAAAGTATTTCTCCAAGCCAAAATAAATCATGACCAGTGAAATGAGCAGGACGGCAATCTGATAAAATTGAAGGTCTCCAATACGCATTAGTTAGAATGATATTACTTTCCAGATAATTTTATAAAGAGTCTTGAGACCATTCGAAAAGTCCTGGCGAGTTGGTTTGGACATAGAATAGTCTGTGTAATGTACGCCAATTGGCACTTCCTTGTAAATTAGTCGATGGCGACGGATCTCTCGGATAACTTCGCTTTCATAGTCATAGGCGTCAGCTGAAGTGGAGATTAGGCGTAAGGCTTTATTAGTATAGGCACGAAAACCAGACTGACTATCTTGCACGTAGAGTCCAAAGAAAGTCCATGTTACAAAATTAGCGATGTGGTTAGAGAGGATACGTGTCACCGGCATGGCGGCTGTATTTTTTGGTCGAGTGCCAAGCGTGACATCACAAAGATTGAGTTTAAGAGGGGCGATGAGAGCGTCTATATCCTGAGGATGATGCTGCCCGTCAGCATCCATAGTGACAACAATCGCAGAGGATAAGAGCCGAGCGGCTTCTAGCCCAGTCTTAGTTGCTGCACCTTTGCCCCGGTTGATGCGGTGGGTAACAACTATAGCGCCAGACTGTACGGCCATCTGAGAAGTCTGGTCGGTGGAGCCATCATCGACGACAATGATCGATGAATAACCATGATTTATTGTCGACTCAATAACAGAACTGATGACAGAGGCTTCATTATAGGCTGGAATTACAATAACAACATTAGCGTTTTGTCCGTTTAGTGTTTCCATCTATTTAGACTACATTAGACAAGGAGACGAGCAATTGCCACGGGTGTGGATATTGCGAGATAATTTAGTTTGACGAGAGGGCTGATTATTGATTCAATATGCTACCGTTACTAAAGAGAATGAAAAATCAGATTGTAAAACATATCGGTGTGGTGGTCATCTATACGGGGTTGGTCATTATCTTAACCTGGCCGGTCGCAGTTAATGTGGGAACGCATATAGCTGGATCGGGTGGAGATCCATGGCAGACCATGTGGCGGATGGAGGAGAAAGTAGAGATGTTGAGCCAGTCTTGGGAAGAAGGTCACACGATAGACATAATCAAACGGGAGTTCCTGGGGCAAGGTGAAGCCAGGCTGGTAAATTTATCGGTTTGGCCGTGGCTACCAATAGTAGGCTTATTTGGAGTAGTGGTCGGTTACAATATTATTTGGCTCTGCAGTTTCGTTTTAGCCGGATATGGAATGTACTTGTTAGTCAGCTGGCTGATTAAGACATATGGCAGCGTCAGAGTAGATTCCGTCAGTGAGACAAAAAGCAGTTGGAATAAATTAGTGGAAGAAGCGCCAGGTTTCTTAGCAGGATTGGCTTATATGCTGTTGCCTTATCACGTGGCGCATGCCAGAGGACATTTTGGTGCGATGCAAATTCAGTGGCTGCCGTTAATTATATTGACAGGCTGGGCGTTAGTCAGAAAGCCAAGCTTAGTCAAGACATTAATATTGATCAGCTTGGTCACCTTGCAGGCTTGGACGGAACACCATTATTTATTGTGGCTAATAGTCTTTGGTATATGGTATGTCGTTTATTTTAGAGCAGAAGTGAGAGAATTTAGCCGAGATGAGATGGGCCGTTGGTATTTATGGCTGCTGGTGATTGGAGTGACAATAACCGTGGGGCTGTCTTTGGGGCCAACGATCAAATTAGCCGGACAAGAAAATAGCCAATTGTATCTGGGACAAGAACAAATAATCAGGTATTCCGCTGATCCGTTTGCATATGTAGTGCCGGCGTCGTTCCATTCGCTTTGGGGAACAGCGGCGAGCAAGGTATGGGGAAATTATTTTACGGGTAATGTGGAGGAAGCAACTTTGTTTGTCGGTTTATTGCCCATATTAATGGTTGGCTTCTTTTGGCAAAGAGTACCAAGTAAGCAGCTAAAGTTTTGGTTAATCACAGCCGGTTTGTTTGGAGTAATTAGCCTCGGTCCGAAATTGCATTTGTTGGGATACATAACTGGTATACCATTGCCATGGGAATTAGTTAATCAGTGGCCGGTGATGAACGCTGTGCGTACGGTGGCTAGAGCAGGTGTGATGGTAAACCTGGCCTGGATGGTCTTATTTGGCTGGGTACTGGCGACGCAAGTGAAGAGAATTGGCATTGCCAGCATAATAGCACTGTTTATTATCCTGGAGTTTGTATTTATTCCAATGCCAATGATGTCTGCGTATATACCAAGAGTCTATAGTGTGATTAAAGATCGGCCAGGCGTGGCTATTATTGAGATTCCCACAGCAACGAACTATACAGTAGCATCGAGAGCACTGTTTGGTAGTTTGACACATGGTAAAAAGGTATTAAACAATATCGCTCTCGAGAGGGCGGAAGGAGCGCAGGCCTATGATGAAGTCAGGTCGATGCCGGCTTTGCGGCAGTTATTGTACTTAAGGACAGGACATTTATTGGACGGGCGAGATGAATTTATGGAACAGGACATGACGGAGACTTTGGCGGACGTAGCCAGATGGTTAGACGTCCGTCAGATATTAGTGCATCCAGATTCATTATCCGACCTGCAAAAAGAAGCTGTAATTAATTTTTTAGAGAGGACTAGCGGCCTAAAACGGGAAGTAGTCGATGATGTGTGGCTGTATGATATTAGTCAATTGCCGGCAGGCGATGGCGTGTTTGTCGCCCGCGATAATGGTTGGGGGGAAGTTGGAAGAGAGCCAAACAGCAACGAGGTGGTAGCCGGCATTAAGGATGTAGCTACTTTAATGATCTACAATATTAACGAGGGACCAGCGCATGTTCAATTAGGCTGGAAAATGGGGCAGACAGAAGCAGACCTACTGCAAATAGAGGGTCAGGTTAATATGGCAGTAAATTGGAATGAAAAAATTGGCGGGCAGACATTAGACATAGTCGCTTTACCGGGACAGAATAAAATATTATTTAGAAATAGCCGCTCACAAGCAGTCATTATCAGGGAGCCGGTTATGCAGGTACTAAAAGGTTTATGAAAATATTAATTTTCAATTTTGAGTATCCGCCACTAGGGGGCGGCGGAGGCATTGCTACCAAATACATTGCGGAAGAATTAGCACCAAACCATGAAGTGCATGTGATTACTAGCCGGCCAAGCAGAAAGTTCAAAGATTGGAATGATAGAGGGGAAAGCACGGCGCCAGTTGTTAATAGGGTACATATCCATCGGGTGGCTGTATGGGGAAGAACTAGTTTGGCGGTGGCGTCGTTGATGTCAATGATAACATTTGTACCAAGTGCTTGGTGGAAGGCGAGAAAATTGGTGAAACAATATCATTTTGATGTAGTAAATGCACAGTTTGTGATTCCGTCTGGTGTGCCAGCGGTCTGGATCGCTAGTCGCTTTAATATACCAATGGTACTTAGTTTTATTGGCGGAGATTTATTTGATCCGACAAAGGGAGTGTCTCCTCACCGACATTGGTTATTACGGAAAATTGTAAAAGTGATATCTAACCAGGCTACGGTATGCACGGCTATTTCGCATGATACGAAGAGACGGGCAGTTGATATTCATAAGGTAACCAAGGAAATTGTCGTCATTAACTTAGGGATAGTCGCCAAGGCGCACACGGGCCAGAAGACGCGCCGAGAATTGGGATTACCGGAAGGAGTACCCCTGTTTGTATCTCTGGGCAGGTTAATCCCCCGAAAAGGATACGGCTGCCTGCTGGAGGCTTTGGCTAAGACGACGAAGGCACATCTGGCAATCATGGGGGATGGTCCGTTATTAGATAATCTAAAAAAGAAAGCCTATGACTTAGGAGTGAGCGAGCGAATGCATTGGCTGGGATACGTGAGTGAAGAAGACAAAATAAATATTTTGGATGTCGCAGATGGGTTTATTTCCGCTAGCGAGCACGAAGGGTTTGGTATTGTATTTTTGGAAGCAATGGAGTCAGGACTGCCGATAATTGGTACGTGGGAAGGGGGACAGACAGATTTCCTCGTGCATGAGAGGAACGCGTTGTTAGTACCACCCAAAAACGCACAGGTAATGGCTGAGGGGATGAACAGATTGATGGGTGACCATAAGTTAGGGCAGAAAATGGGAGAAATTAATAGGCAGGAGGTACAAGGTTTTTACTGGTCTAGGGTAGGCAAAAGATATGAGGAAGTATTGCAAAGTTGCTTGCAGGAACACAGGGCGTCAACAGTAGGTGAAACCATATGAAAGTAGCGATTGAAGCCAGAGCTTTAGCAAATCAGGGGGGTGGAGTGAATCGTTACGTCAAGAACCTGTTAAGGAAGTTGATGCAAAAGAGCGATCTAAGTTGTTATCCGATAGTTGATTTCCCGGTACCAATCGAGACGGATATACACAAAGCTGTAGTAGTGAAAAGATATGGAGCAATCGGGCTAAATTATTGGTTAAACCGACAGGTAGAGAAGAAATTGCAAGAAATTCATCCGGACGTTGTTCACTACACCAAAGCAGATGTACCAAGTCATAAAGTGCGGCCGACGGTGGTGACGATTTATGATGTAATTCCGCTACTAATGCCGAGCAGCCAAAAATTATCGCGACGATGGTATTGGCCACAAGCGTTGCAAAGAGCGGCGGATAAAAGCGACCATATCTTAACAATTTCAGAAGCAAGCAAGCGGGATATTTGCGAGAGATTACGGGTGGAGCCTGACAAAATCAGTGTCACAACGCTCTGTGTTGATGATAGGTTTAGGGATTTGCCTGAAAAGTCGACTGGGGAGGCTAATATATTATTTGTTGGTACTCTTGAACCGCGGAAGAATATCGGTGCACTGCTAAAAGCCTTTGCACGGATACATCAACAGATACCTCATCGTTTAATAATTGCCGGAAAGGCCTATAAAGGGTCAGCCGTATGGCTGACATTAGCGCGCAAACTAAAAATAGAAGATAGGGTCAGCTGGCGAGGGTTTGTATTTGAGAAGGAACTGCGTGGATTATATAGTCAGGCTGATTTATTTGTTTGGCCATCCGTCTACGAGGGGTGGGGATTCCCACCGCAGGAAGCGATGGCATATGGAGTACCGGTTATAGTGAGCAACGGCGGTGCTTTACCGGAAGTAGTAGGAGATAGCGGCGAGATAGTTAATTTTTATAAAGACCGATTGAGTGATCGGCTGCTAGATGAGTCGTTTATTGATGATTTGAGTAGTCGTATGTTGTCCGTATTGCAAGATGAAAACAGACTCGCGGCGATGGCGGAAAAGGGGAAAAAGAGAGCCATGATAAATAGTTGGGATGAGGTAGTGGATAAAACCATTGACGTTTATAAAAAGGTAGCGGGATAAAGATATGCGCATTGCTTATTTAACAAATAGCTCAGATCGATCGGGTGTCGGATATAGAGCTCTCGAGATAAAGAAACATATTAGAGCGGGCAAAGAAGGCGTAACGATATGTGACTTCCATCTGGATGGCGGGCGAGGTTTGTTGAGCAAGGAAGGGCGACCGGCTGATTGGGTTAGCACTAAATTTGGCTTTAAGAACAAATCAATTAATTGGATTAGATTAGGAAATAGGTGGAAAAAATACATTAGGCAGCGGGACAAGCGACAGTACGACTTATGGCATATCACTAATCAGTCTTTAAGCTGGCTGACCAGAAGCGCCGTGCAGCCGACAGTGGTGACTGTACATGACTTAATTGAATTAACGGATCCGCAGCATAAATTATCGAAATATGTGAATCGGTATTTATTAAGCGGCATTAAAGATGCCACGCAAATAATTGCTGTGTCAAAATACACGGCGGGTGAAGTTAAGAAGTATTATGGAATATCAGGTGATAAGATCACGGTTATTTATAATGGTGTTGGAAATGAGTGGCAGCACATCGAACATTATCGGGATACGATTGGTTATCAAGCCGCGAAAAAAAAGTGGGGCATTGGAAATGACACTAAAATAATATTATTTGTCGGATCTGATCACCCGAGAAAGAACGCGGGCGCGGCTATTCATGTGCTGGGCGAATTAATCAAGCAAGGGCAAAATGTCATGTTACTCAAGGCAGGCGCGGCCGGCATTTTAGCGGAAAGAGAAAAGTTACTGGCTAAGATTGACCAGGCAGGTTTACGGTCTCGGGTAAAATTTATTGGTGATGTCAGTAATGAAGAATTAAACGAGCTATACAATATGTGTGATATGCTGTTGTTTCCATCAACCAATGAGGGGTTTGGCTTGCCGCTGGTACAGGCTATGGCTACGCAATTGCCGATTGTAACGGTTAAAGCCACTGCTATACCGGAAGTAGTGGGCAACGCTAGCATAATGTGCCAGGCAGGCGATGAAAAAGCGATGGTTCAAGGAGTGCGGGACGTGCTGGTAAACGAAAGATTACGGGATCAACTAAAGGCGCTAGGGAAAAAGCAAGTAGAGCATTTCAGCTGGGAAAAGTCGGCGCGGCAGGTAATCGACGTATATAAAAAAGTACTATGGGCAAAGGATTAAAGGTTGTATTAGTGACTGCTTATTTCCCGCCGGAGACAAAGGGGGGAGCAGAGATATCGACTTATTTGCTGGCTAGGGGTTTGCATGAGAAAGGAAATGAAGTGAGTGTAATTACGGAGGGTCAAGTAGGTACTGAAGAATTTGATGGTTTAAAAGTTTATAAAGTAGCGGCGGGTCTACGCGACAAACCCTTGGATGAAAAGAGAAAAAGTCGAGCGATAGCTAGGGCGTTAAATAGCCAAAAAGATTTATTAGAAGCGGCTGATATAGTCCACGCTAATGATTTTCGGTCAGTGCTGGGATTAATGGAATGGCGACGAATGTTTCAGGGCAGTGGCGCGCCAATTATAGCAACTATCAGAGACTATGCTGTGTGCAGCGGATCAACGAATTTTATCACCGCTAGCGGTGACTTACCGGCCGATAGTATTCAAGACGCTTATTTGTCTCATCGGATAGCAGAGGTAAATGGGCCGAGACGATGGGCCAGATTATGGCAGTACAGAATGAACATTAATTACCGTAAAAGTAAATTTTCTGAACTGGATGGAGAAGTCTACATTTCCCGCCAACAAATGGAAATAATTAGTCAGCAAAGAGAGGAAAGCCATGTACCGAGGAAAGTTATTTATAATCCGATTGCGGATAACTTTTTAAGCAACAATATTAGCGACGGTTATACAGGCAAGGTTTTATATGTGGGAACAGTGGAAAACTATAAAGGGGTCGGGTTATTATTAGAGAGCTGGAGGCAGGTAGCCAAGATGGCACCGCAAGCGACATTAAAAATTGTCGGGGAAGGCACAAATAGACAGGAATACGAAACAGTAGTAGGGCGAGCAGGCATGCAATATTCCGTACAAATTGTGGGTAAAATTGCGTGGGACCAGATAATTAGGGAATACGATCAGGCACGGATTGTCGTCGCTCCGCATCTTTGGTACGAGCCGTTCGGGCGAACAGTAGCGGAAGGTATGGCGCGGGGCAAAGTGGTGGTAGCAGCTAATGTAGGCGGACCAAGCGAGATGATAAGACCAGGAGAAACAGGCTTGTTGTTTGAACGTAGATCAGCAAAGGCTTTGAGTCACGTGCTAATGAGAGCGCTGCAAATGAATGATCTGGAACGGCAGAAAATGGGTAAATTAGGCTGCGAGTGGACGAAAATTAATTTAAATAAAAATAACATTGCTTCTTTGTACGAAGATTTCTATAAAGAAGTAATAACAACTTATGCAAATAAAGGAAAAAATTAAGCGCACAAAACAGCAGGAGGAAGCCTGGCGATTTTTTAATAACAAAGCGCAGGAATGGGACAGCAAAGCCTCTGGACAGATAACTAATAAGGTTAATGTGATTAAGCAGCGCAATGATTATGTGTTGGGCATATTAAAGAGACTGCCAGAAGCAAAGTATCTGCTGGATATAGGCAGCGGCGTGGGTGATTTGGTGTGTGAAGCGGCTAAAATGGGCATTAAGGCAACAGGTATAGACATCGCAGGGGGTATGGTGGATCTGGCGCACAAAAGAGCGATTGATGATAAGTTGAACTTGGCGGAATTTATCTTAGCTGATTATTTTGACTGGCATGTCGATGATGCCAGTTACGACGTGGTGGTTGCGAATGGTTTTATCGAGTATGTGTCCTATGAGCAAAGGGATGATTTTTTCAACGATGCCTATCGGATCCTAAAGCCGGGAGGGTCGCTGATTGTCAGCGCCAGAAATCGGTTATTTAATGTCATGTCGGCGAATGACTATACCAGGGAAGAAATCGAAAGCGGGACGATAGAGCAATTAGTGAATGAAATGGTGGCTTTAGGTAATCGGACAAAGATTAGCGAGCTTTTGAACATGGAATCAGTGCCGCTGCAAAAAGAAGACATGAAGCATGCGGCAACTGGTATTGACGTTAATTGCCGTTACCAATATACGCCGATCCAGCTAATGAAAATGATGGATCGCGAGAGTTTTAAGGTAGCTGGCGTATCACCAATCCATATACATATTGGACCGCCAAGTTTTAAGGAGGAGCAGCCGCAAGTACATTACGAGATCGCAAAACTAATGCAGAAGTATGCGGTAAATAACTTGCGACTGATCGGCGCGGCATCAGCCTTTATGATTCATGGAGTTAAGGAATAATACGCCAGCGTTTCCAGAGCATGCGAATAGTCACCTACCATTATGTGCGCGAACAAGCCCCCGAGGGAAAACCGCAGTTGAAAGTGTTGCCGGTAAAAACGTTTCATGACCAGGTTAAGTATTTGAAGAGTACAGGAAGGATTGTCACGACGGCGGAAGTGTTAGATAAAATTGCGAGCAGCGGAGTGATGGAGGATTCAGACATCTTGCTCACGTTTGATGATGGATATATCGACCACTGGCAAAATGTGTGGCCGGTGTTAGTTAGCGAGAATGTAACCGGACTGTTTTTTATTTCAACCCGTGCAGTGTGGGAGAGGAAATTGACTGAAACCAATCAGGTGCAATTAATTTTAGGAAGCGTAGATAGTAAGGAGATTATTAGCCGACTGCATCAAGTGATCGACGAGCAGCGGATAAGGCATGATCTATTAGCACCAACGGAGTATCGGCGTTTATATGCCAAGGCCGGGCGGTTTGATAGACTGGACGTGAAGTACATAAAGAATATGCTGCAATTCGCTTTACCGGATGATTTCAGGACAACGATAATTAATCAATTGTTTACAGAATATGTCAGTGCGGACGAAAAAAGTGTAGCGGACGCCTTGTACATGACGGTTGATCAAGTTAAGGAGCTACGCGAAGCTGGCATGTATATTGGCAATCATGGCTATAACCATAAATGGTTTGATAAGTTAACGGCGGTTGACCAAAGACAGGAGATTGATCAGTCGCGACAACAACTAGCGAGTATTGGTTTGGCAAATGACGGGTGGACTATGTGCTATCCTTATGGCGCTTATAATCAAGAGACGATCAGATTGTTAGTGGAAACAGGTTGTGCGGCCGGTTTTACGACCAAAGGAGGCGAAACTAAAAACCGGCTGGCAGATATGCGATATGAAATTAACCGCCTGGACACGAATGATTTGATGGGCGATAAGCAAATGCAAAAACAAACGCTGGGCGCAAGGGTTAGATAAACCCTCACACCCTGGCCTAAAAGCCAGGGCTTTTCAGCGGAGCTAATATAAAAACCATTCATCACCGGCCTTAAAGGCCGGCGCTTTCTGGGTGTGGGGGTAAAGGACAGATGATAAGGCCGGCTAGCTGATGGGAGAAGCTAGTTAAGGTTTGGCAATTATACTTGATGGGAGGGGATATTTTTAGACAGCAGAGAAGAAGCGGCGTCGCGCACTTGTTCTGGGTTCAGGGCGAGTAAGCTGGAGTGAGGCTCGGTGCCAAGAGAAAAGTTGGTAGTCACATCATAGACAGGGGTAGTGCCCGCTGCACGCAAAGCCAGACTATTGAGTCCGCGCGGACCAGTCCGGTGCTCATCGGTGGGACCGAAGAGACCAATGGTCGGAACTGATACGGCAGATGCTAAGTGCATCAAACCAGAATCGTTGGCGATGAAGAGGTTACATTGTTTAATAACGGCAGCGGCGGTTAATAGATGGGTGGATATGATCGATGCGTGCTGTTGACCGATCAGACGGCGTAGTTTTTTCATCATGGGTAGTTCCATCCCGCCGCCAAAAATAATAATATGGGCATTGTGTTGTTTAACTAATTGTTTGGCTAGCCGAGAATAATGATCTAGCGGCCAGCGTTTCCAGGAAAAGTCTGGGGCACAGCCAGGATGAAGGCCGACGAGAATTTTATCCGGTGCTGAGGAACGATTAAGACGATTGAGCAAAGCTTCGGCCTGTTGCTGATAATGAGTAGGTATATGGGCATAATAAGGCAGCAGCGATGAGGGCACAGGAATGTTTAGAGGTGCGAGCAACGCAAGATTTTGCTCAATATCGTGTTTAGCGGGATTGACCGCGACGGATTCTGTAAGTAATAAGGAACTGTCTGGATTACTCAGATGTAAATAACGATGACCGAGGCGGGTATCCAGACCAGCTAAAAACATATAGAGCGCACTTTTCCAATGCTGTCCCGGATAGAGGACAAGGCCGGTGTCAGCGGATAAGCGGTGTAATTTCCTAATTTGCTGCAGGTGTCCGATGAGGGTGCGTTTAATGGGTGCCTTGATGACGTGATCAATATCTGGATTAGCTTTAGCCAGCACGGCGGTATTGCGAGGCGCAACCCAAACCGTAAGAGACGAAGAAGGCTGATGAATTTTGATGGCGCGAAAAATAGAGGAGTGCATTAGATAATTACCAATGCCGGAGAGGGAAAGTATTAAATAGTGGCTGGAGTTTGACATGAATGTATATTAGTTTGATAGTTAATATAAGGTATATTATAAAGTTTTTTTGTTCTCTCACCAACTCAAAAAGGGCAGGACAATGAGCGGAAAAGATGTGTTTGTTGTTTCTGACCGACCAGATGGAATAGTGAAATATCTAAAAATGGCCGGTTTTGATGATGTTTTGATTAGATCTTTCACGAATTGGACAGAAGGTTATAAGGAATATTTTGGAGCTCATGCAGTCGCGTTAGATGAAGTTAATAGAGATGGTCGGGCATTTAAAGAGGAGATGAGCGATGCAGAGGATGCGTTAAGACATGGGGAACAAGGACCTTTTCTGATTATTTTAATCAGTGATTCTGACCATCATCTTGATAACCTATTTGAACGTCCGAAATATCATCGACGTCAAATCGTGCATCGGGAATCGCAGAATCTTTTGGTCCTAGCACAAGAAATTCAAGCAGCCAGACGGATTGATGCATTAGATGTCAGTGATTAATCTTTGCAGAAAACTCTGTATAAAGATCGATCACTTTTTTTTGGGCAATATCCCATGTGAAGTTTGTAATCAGCCGTTCATAAGCCCTATCAGCCAGCTCGCGTGCTAATTCGTTATGCTTTATCAAGGATAAAATGTGCTGGGTAAGTTCATGGTTATTATGGAAAAGAAGAGCGGAGTGGTTATGCGGAGCAACATAGGGGATGGCGGCAGCATCCCGCGCGATGACTGGTAGGTGGGCTGCAACAGCTTCGGCAATGACGATACCGAAGGCTTCGTATTTAGACGGGTGGATAAAGAGATCAGCATGTTGATAGGCACCGATTAGCTCGCGACGGCTGAGATGTCCTAGTAATCGGACATGGGCTGCTAAACCCAACCTTTCAACCTGGGCGGATAGTTCAGATACATAGCCAAAATCCTCACCGACAATAAATAAACGAGCGGTGGGAGCGGCGTGAAGAATGTCCGGAAGAACAGATATAATATCCTGTAGGCTTTTGTCGGCAGACAGGCGGGACACACAAAGAAGGGTGGGGGTGCCTGGGGGGGAAGACTGGAAAGGATTTGGGGCAGCAGATTGAAATTCGGACAGATCTACACCTGGCGGAATCAGATGAAAACGTTTAACCGGGAAACCGGCTCGGGTAATCAGTGATTGTTCAAAAGGAGAGATTACCACAACAGCGTCGGCGGCAGCGAAAGTGCGATAGCCAATAGTTTTTTTATAGATTTGCCAAGATAGCTTGCGGCGGTTAGCTGATTCGTAATACATCGGATGGAAAATGAAAGGCCGGTGATGTTTGGCACACCAGCGAGCGGTCGTATCGGCTGGTTGATACCAGAAGCTGTAAGCATGAACCAAATCTGGTTGGTGATGGCCTAGATAATAGTTAAGAGCCTGCAGACGAGGGTAAGAGACAAGGGGAGTGGCCAGGTGATGCAATCTTTGCACATATGGAGGATCATAAAGCAAGCGATCGGGACTAAGCTCGGTAATCGGGCCGTGCGTGCGCATTTTACTGGTTAAGACGCGGACATCAATATTTTGAGCAATACTGCGGGTTCTTTTAACTAATTCACGCACATAGGTTTCTACTCCACCGGTAGCTGGAGGGTAACGTAAGCAGGTATGAACGATGCGCATAAGCAGAAGAGGTTGATTTAACTTAATGGTTTATCTGGTGAGGATGGATTAAAGGGGATTTGTGGCTCTATACGACTAAGACGAACGTATTTCTTGCTCATGTCATATTCGTAATAAGCAGATAAAACACACCAAACGTAACCGGCTAGACCATCGAGAAAACCACGGCGATAGAACAGCAACTTAACCAGCTGCCGTAAAAAAAGACGATAAGGCAACAGGATGGATGGCTGATATGAGCGACCAGAGCGATGCTGGCCAGTCGTATACATCTGGTTAGCATCAAGGGTGGTGTAATGGTGCATTTTTTTAAGGTAAGAACTGCTGGTGTGATGGGAATAATGGAAAAGAGGAGGGAAGAGACGGCCGGATAGCGGATCACCTAGCTTGATGGTTTGGTTGTTTCCGGCAACGACTTGTTCATGGACTGGTGCGTCGTTCCAATGGCCGGCCGATTTTTTGAATAAGCGGAGATTATTACCGTAAAGATGAGTGAGCGGACGATGCAAAAAAATCGTAATAATACGCAGCCAATAATAATCGTAGGTGTTAGCTGCGGGGGTATTGATTAAACTAGTAATAGTGTCATCTAATGCGGGAGAAACCTTTTCGTCAGCATCAATAAAAAGCAGCCACTGCCCCATAGCCTTCGCTGCTCCAAAGTTTTTTTGCTCACCATAACCTGCCCAGGCATGGGTAAAAACCTTTGCGCCGCAACGCTTGGCTAATAACATGGTCTGATCAGTACTGCCGGAATCAATGACAATTACTTCATCGGCAAAGGACAGGCTAGCAATACAGCCCTCAATCGAGGATGCTTCGTTGCGGGTGATAATAATAGCAGACAGCATAAGTCGTAATCTAAGCTTTGGATAAATTGATAATGTCTTTGATGGTTTTAACTTGAACGGGCAAGCGAGCCAGGAAAGACATGTGCCGATTGAAGTCGCTAGTTTTTACATTGTGCATGGTGGTTTGGTCATGCTCGTCAATAAGATGATAGGTTTCAATCAGCCAAGAGTTGGTAAGCCAAACCCAAAGGGCTAACAGGTTGGCTTTGATAACAGAAAAGTTGCGGCGAGAAAAATTGTAGGAACGAAGGCGCATTGGCTCGCGCGGAGGTACGGTTTCGAAACCATAGTGGATAGTGCGGCCAGCTTGATAAGTTTGCGAAGCTAAACTTATCACAGTGTCATTAATGGCACCACCTGGATAGACTAGCGTTACAGCATTCAGTTTTTTGGCAGATTCAGTCAATTCAAAGTTAAGATCCGGCAGGGAAAGCTTAGTCAGATTGTGGTGATTAACGGAATGAGAGGCAATTTCAAAACCCTCCGGCACTAAGGAGAGCCACTCGGACCATGGCCGGACAGCACGCTTTTCTGTCTTGGCTAGTTTATCTCCATTAAGCGGCAAAGCAATTACTGCCGGTAGATGGTGACGGCGCAAAATAGGAATGGCATTGCGATAGACCGCCTCATATCCGTCATCAAAAACAATGGAAATATATCCGCGTTTAAACATGGGTTTTCGCTTCGTCCTGCAGAAAGTTGACTAGCAGGCTGGCTATATCTATGTTGGTGGCGGCAGCGGCACGGGCAAAATTGCAGGGGAAATTCATTTCCGTAATGTAAGGCTGACCTTTAGCGTCAATTAAGATATCGACACCACCAAATAAATTTCCCATGGTGGCAACGGCTTGCACAGCTAATTTATTAATGTCAGCCGAGAATTGCTTGGCCTTGACGATAGGATTGTGGCCAATGTTGGTGCGGAAATCGTGGGCAGGGGTACTATATTCGATGGCGGCAATTACTTGGTCGGCTAAAACAATTAAGCGCGCTGAGTGCCGAGCCGTTATAAATTGCCGCATAATAGTCTGGGTACAGGTGCCATGCAGATAATCTATTAATGAATAAAGGGAAGCGGGGGAGTCAACTTTTATAACACCAACGCCATGGCTTCCGCCAGTAACCTTGATTATCACCGGATATCCGTGGACAAACTCCACATAACGATCAATCAACTGGCGATCGCGCGGTACGTTCCAAATGGTGATCGGTTGGGGCAAACTATGTTTGGCATGAATGACATAGGATTGTGGCCATTGGCTGAGAGCGCGTTCATAGGAGGAGTAAAGCGTAGCGACCTGCCGATGGATCAACCATCTTTCTACAGTACGAGATAAGCCATTGTGAGCAGTAGTAGCTAGTGAGCGATAAATAGCATCACCAGGGGCCGGTATTTGCGAAAAATCCGTAAAATCAAAGTGAAATGGATTCACCTGGATAAACTCGATGCTGCGGCTTAAACAAGCTTTCTGCAAAGAGGCAGTAATAGCAGGATTACGCCGGGGGTGAGAGATATAATGAAATTTCATAGCAGATGAATAGTGAACAGTCATTAAAGGGATACTCTGTTAATTTGTCAAACCAGACTTTTTGCCAAATCAATCAAGCGACGGCCGCAGCGGCCGTCGGAATTAGTGATAATTTCTTGTACGGTGTACGCACGCTCAAAGCTTTTATACGCCGGGTTGTTAAGGCAGACATTAATGGCGGGTAATAGTGAGCGGCGGTGTTTAACTAAAGAAGTGCCTTTGTTGTCGGTGATATATCGATAATGTTGATTAAAGTCGCGATAAACCATGGAGTGGCGCCAGCGCCACCAGTCTAAAGACCGGCCATACATAACATTAATGACCGGTACGTTTGCGCGCATTGATTCAATGGCGACGGTTGATGATTGATTAACTAATAATGAAGAGTGCTGAAACAAAGCGACGAGATAATACATTTCTGTGGTTGTAGGCAAAAAGAGAAAATCTGGATGAGGAGCGGAGTCCCGACGACCAAATGAATAACGGGTAGTCACACCATACTTGGCATAACCTTGGTGTTTGGACATATTTCCACCAGGATGGACGGAAGCATATAGTTCGATAGGGGTGGTCAAGCGGCGAGAGACGACCGCGCTATGGATCTGTTTAATAATATAATTAAACGGATAAAGCTCAGTGGTGGCACAATGGACTAGGCTGGTTACTGCCGGGTCTGATTTAATGTTGAGGTAACGATATACATCAGCCTTGGATGGTATTCGATCGGTGTGAGTAAAATAATCGAAACGGGGTGGCCCAGTAATAACGACTTGAGCAGGTTTGAGTTGAGGAAGAAGGCGAAAAAGATGATCGGAATTATATTGGTTCCAAACGGCAAAATAATCAGGTAATGCATAAGCAACACTGACATTAGAGATATGTTTGGCGTGGCCATGACGGATGAGGCGGGCTATCTTGAATACATTGTCCCAGCTGGAAACAAAAGTTAAGGTGGGGATATTCAGCCGACGGGCAGCAAGAATGAGAGGGGTGTCTTTGAGATCAAGGCCCATGGTAGGAGTTAAGACCAAGTCGGGCTTAAGGTCAGAGAGCAAATGCTCATGACCCTCAGGGGTGAAGGCATTTGGGTGGAAGGAAAACTTAGAGGCAAAATCAGGGAATAATTGTTGGTGCCACTCGGCCGCTGGAGTTATCACAAAGACTGATGAGATGGACGGGTCGTCGGTTAACAAAGACTGCAGCGGAAAGAGGATTTCTCGGGCATGATAGCCGCTGGGAACAGAGATGCTGATTTTCATAAATAATAGTTACTGGTAAAAACGATGATAAAAGAGGGTGAAAAATAACCAAATGATGATAAGGCTAAGAGTTAGGGAAGTAATGATGAGACCAACATATAGGTAAGCGGGATAATAAGAAAAAGTTACTTGGTGGCGACCGGCCGGAACTGAGATTTGGCGGAAGATGTCTTGATAGACTGAAATAGTCGTTGGTCTGGCATCAATTGTAGCACGCCAGCCTGGATAATATGAGTCACGCACCACTAAAGTGGACAGCTGCGGTACATCCAAGTCAATCGAAAATGATCCGTTGGTACTTTTGGGATAAGCCAGAGGCGTGCTGATACTATTGGACGAGATAAGTTCTAAACGCGGTGCATAATCGGTAGTGCTAACTGAGATGGATTGGTCGGATGATTTGAGGACAGCGCCGATATTTAATTGTTTGGCGAGAGAGGTATTCGTCAGCTCGTAGCTATCATCAGTACGAAGCTTAGAGAAAATAGCGGAGTGGGCACCTAGATCAAGGGAGGCAGGCCATTCAATACCCGGTAAGTTAAACTGTGTGTGGATAAGGGGAACAAATAGTTGGCGCTGCTGCTGACGTAATGTGGCATTGGCCCGCGAGTTTGGGTTAGTAAAGTAAGCACCAGTGTCGCCACCTTCCCGGATCGAATATAGCCGGGCTTGTCCGCTCCGCACGGATAAAGGCAAGCTAGATAGAGTAGCGGGAGGGGAAATAATGTCTGCCCAAGGCAAAGTCGGCGTGGTGGTAATAAAGAGCAGAGACAATTCCAGCGCGGTTAATGACAATACCCAGCGTACGGGGTGGCGTAAAACAAAGCGACAAGAGATGACAAAAATAATCAGGAGAGGCAGCCACGTGTAGAGCGATGCTAAACTTACGCTGGACTGACTGGCACTGGAGATTAGTGATGATATTTTCTGTTGATGGGCTGATGACAAATAAGGGTAGAGCCAGACTGATGAATAGTTGACGAGAAACCATAAGATCAATTGGCAAACGATCAAAAAGGGCAGAAGGATAAGGAATAATCTACGAAATAATTGTCGGTAAGAGGCTGGCTGCTTAAAATAGCGATCAGCTCCCGTAGCGGCAAAAAAAGAAAAAGAAAAACTAGTAAAAAGCAGCCAGCGTGCCGGAGCGGAAAAAACCCATAGCGACGGTTCAATTTTAAGCAGGCGAAATGGTGAGAGGGAACCCAGGGCCAACAAAAATGAGGTGATCAACAAGATAAGAAAGAAAGGCGTGACATCATATAAATTAGTTGGCAATGATGGCTGGTCTTTAGAGCGAGGACGAAAGAGAAAAAGTAAGGCAGCGATGAGAGGAAATGTGCCTATATAAACGCCATACTCGATTTGCAGACGACGCCCCCAATACATGTCATCGTTGGCAAAGAAACGGGGGAAAAGGAGAGTGGGCAAATGATAGACAGGGAAACTGTGCTGGTTGGCACGCATGATATCAAAGGAAGCAGAAGAAATATCGCGAGTAGACTGTGTCATTAGTTCATAGGTGGGCAGCAGCTGTACAGAACTCATCAATACGACCAAAGCAGCCACTACGACTAAGACAACAAAAGAGCAAGTCCAGGAAAAAGCAAAGTGATGGCGAAGGTATAAGAACCAGACAGAAGAAATGATGAACATAAGGAGGGGTATTTGTATTTGTCCCACCAGAAAGGGGATGGCTAGTAATAGCCCCAGATAAAGGATCGTACGATGTGCTAGGGGACGCGAGGCGAGGCGGTAAATTAATAAGAATTGCCAAGGTAACCAGGCTAGAGAAAATATGATATTGAGGTGAGTAAGGTGTAAGACAATATAACCCCCTAAGGAAAACGAGAGTGCACCAACAGCGGCGGATGAGGGTGCGCAAAAACGCCGGTAAAACAAAAAAGTTCCTAGTCCTAGCCACAGAAAATGAGCCAACAGCAAAATAGGCAAATAGACAGACAGGGGCAGTTGCCGTAGTGCCAGCAAGGGCGGATAAAAAAAGCCGATTTGGGCTGACGCGATAACCGGGAATCCCCAGGCCGCATCAGCCAGCCACGCCGGCAGATGGCCTTGCACAACCTGCGTATGAAAGAATTGCTCAATCGGAATATAGACATCACGGATATCACCGATAGCAAAAAAGCGGCCAATTAGCAGAGGATAAAAGGAGGCGGAGATAACAAGTAATACAAACAGCAGCGGATAATAAGCGGCGGCTAATTTGACGAGAAAAGACTTCACGAAGCAGGAGCGGCTATGGAGTTAGCCAAATAAGCGCAGTTTCCAGACCAAGATCATTGCCTCAGCAATTATACTATTGGTCATTTTGGATTGACCTTCACGACGTTCAGTGAAGATGATAGGTACCTCAATAATGCGACTGGGCTGTCGCCAAGTGCGGTAGAGCATAATTATCTGAAAACCATAACCGTCAACTTGGATATCGGAAAAATTGATTGCGGTTAAAGTAGATGCACGCCAAGCACGAAAACCACCGGTACAGTCTTTGAATGGCATGCCGGTGACAAAACCAGCATAGATATTGGCACTAGTACTAAGCAGTAAACGATGCAGCGGCCAGTTAATAACGCTAATGCCGTGCGCATATCGTGAACCGATAACGACGTCTTGATCAGTTAGTGCCTGAAGAAGACGCGGAATGTCAGCTGGATTATGTGAGAAATCAGCGTCCATTTGTACGATAGTATTCGCGCCCTGTTTAATGGCATAATCAAATCCATCAACATAAGCCCGTCCTAAACCATTTTTTTTGGGGCGCGACAGAAGAAAAAGTTTAGGGTATTGGCTTTGGAGTTGGGTTACTAAGGCACCAGTGCCGTCTGGTGAGTTATCATCGACGACTAATAGACTTAGATGAGGCAAAGGAAGCGAGAATATTTCGGCAATCAGACGAACAATATTTAGTTTTTCATTGTAAGTGGGAATAACCACCCAAACCGAACCAGCATCAAACGGGCGATTTTTGTGTGCAATAGGATCCGGGGCAGGGGATGGGATGGTCATAATTGAATTTAAAAAATAATATTAGTTAAGGCAGCCCTATATGTAAATTATGACAGGCGACAAAGAGGAGCAAGGCGAGTTATTTAAGCATATCATTCAGTACAGTCATTACTTCATCCACAGTGATAACGGCCAGGCCGCTTTTAGTGGACTGGCGGCCAGGGTTAGACCAATGAGTGAAGTTTTGTGTGGCCAGTTCAGCGGGTGTTAATGAGAGAGAGGCGGTGCCACCCTTCAATATGGTCATAGGAAACCGGTGCGGCCCTAAGATAGTGCGATGTTTTACAGCTGTATCAGGTAGCGTAGGATTCTGAAAGAAGGCGGGAGCCGCTCGCCGCAATGGATGATCACAATAAAGAGTTATCGTGGGCAGTCCGGCAGCCGCAGCAAAGTGCAAAGGACCGGATAATACACCAATTCCGACGGTGCAAAATCGCAAGGTCGCAATATTTTCGCGCAGCGATAATGGCTGACCAAGAAAAAAATGGTTGAATTTAGCTCCGAACCAGATCGGCTCAACATCATATTCTTTGACGATAGCTGCAGTTAGTTGTTTCCCTTTAGCGGGATCCCAACCACGAGTGGATGGGTGAGCCAAGCTCTCCAGTAAAACAATACGGGGCTGAGGAAATTTCGCTGTAAGAGCCTCGGCCTTTTGCAGATCGGAATCAGTAAAATATATTTGGTAGTTGAGCGGATTGTTAAGGCTTAAGCCGGACAACTGGAAAGCACGCGTAATGGGGTTGTCGGTTGCGGATAGACCAAAGTCTAGCTCGATAACTTTGTCATAAGTACCGGATTTAACTTGTTGCTCATAATAAGCCTTGCTCCAGGTAGGAAAGGAGCGCTCGTCCTCGCGGCACAAGCGATTATTTAGCGACAGTTTTTTATCATGCCAATGAACCAGTTGATCGATGTGGGGATTCGTCATGATGAGATGAAGGCTATGACCGCTTTGATTGCGCTGGCCCCAGATCGTTTGGTTAAAAGGCGGGAGTAATCCAGCAGTGTGCTTGTAACCCCAGGAAGTGACAAAAGTTATGTGACAGTGGGGGTAGGTTTTCTTTAGGGCAGACAAGACTGGCGGGACAATAAAAATCATATCTCCCATGTTGCCGACGTGTCGAAGAAGAAATTTGGGGGAAGCAGATTTGGCGGGAGCAGCTGAAGTGGTCATAACGAATTTACTATTAATTGATTAATGAATATAGGTGATTGAGACGCTGAGCACTTTGATCGTAGTTATAGAAGGGAAGTTTTGCCTGGGCAAAATTTACTGTCTCTTGATATTTGTGGTCGTTGGCTAACAGGTGACCTGCGGCAGTGGTGATGTCTGCGACAGAACTCTGGAGGCTGGCTGCTTGCTGGGGAAAAAGGTCGCTTTGAGCGTCTGAATCAGCACCAACAGAGGGGGTGCCGATTGCCGCACAATCCATTTGGACACGGCCGCGGGTTTGCGTGAAGTCGGTATTAATAACTAGCTTAACTGAAGACAAATAGCGCAGATGGTCGTGCCACGGCAGAAATGGCTGCACTTGATAATTTGCACCGGCTAAGACTGATAGGTCCAGAGGTGTGTTGGGCGTGGCAGTCACATGAATAACATGATCAGGAAATTGATTTTGCAGGGCGATCGCGGCTTGATGACCCAGGATGATTTTAGGCCGATCAGTTATGCCAGAAACAAAAATAATTGGTTTTTTTTCAGCTTGTGACCGCCAATATTTTATAGCAAATTCGACGGGATAGGGCTGGGGCAGGTAATAAACAGGGCGATGGGTAATGTTTTGCCAAGACTGTGTAGTACTTTTGGCAATGGTGATGAAGGCATCACAGGCCTGACTAAACTCTTGCAGGTTAGTCAAAATTTGGTGATCATGCTGCCATTGCATCTGCAGGAGGCCATAGGGCTGGGTGGGAACGCCAAGAATTTTCAAGTGCGGGTATCGGGACTTAAGTCGGCGAATAAAGGAGGTAATTGTACCACTGTTGGCAGCTTCATGAATCACCAGCAAACGGTCAAATTTGCCAAAATAGTCCAATGAATACTGATTTGGCCAGTGACCGTTTATTTGGCGATAGAGACGATTTACAAAACTGGCAGTATTAATAATTTTGGTAAGAGGAATATGTTCACCCAACATAGCAGAAACATAGCAACCAAAACTGGTCGGATCCATTTCGAGAGATGGATCACAGAGGTAATTGGGCCGCTCCTTGGTGTGCTGCCAAATATCGCCCGATTTACTGGAATATTCAACGACGGCAAATGTCATAGTCAATAAAATATGAGGTAAAGATTAAGATGGGCGATGAAAAATAGTGGACAGTTTTGACCAGCGAGTACGAAATAGCTTGAGCAGTTGGATAAGTTCAGGGATGCGCCAGAGATAGGCACCGACTAGAAAGAAGGTAGCGCCAATAATACTGGGCAGTAATATTTGTAGGAATAGGGAAATTTGTTGATGGTCGGTGACTAAAGTAGACCAAGGACTGACTAGAAAAACCAGAATACCCATAACCAGAGCGAGGATGGCGGTTTTGGTATATGTAGCATGATAAAATATGACGGATAAATGAGGGATGAATCGGGTCAGGTAGAGGAAATAGAGCAGGGCGATAGCCAGGGGCACCAATGAGGAAGCTAGGGCTAGACCAGCATGGGCAAGTTTGGGCACCAACAGGACAAACAGGGAGATGGCGATGGCTTGAGAGGCGATAGTAACTGCTACCGCCGCACGCGTTTCCTGGAGGGCTAGAGTAGCATGTCCAAGGACAGAGCTTATGCCATTAGTCGTTAAGCCAATAACTAGAAAGAGCAGAGCCACGCTGGTAAGGGCAGCGTCGGTAGCTGAGAAAGAACCACGCTGGTAAATAAACGAGACAATGGGTAAGCGTAGTAACGCAACACCGGTGATAATGGGCATAGTCACGAAAAATATTAGACGAATACTGCTGGAGATTGTATCACGCATCCCGATCATGTCGTGACGTGCCGCCTTAGTGGACATGATAGGATAGATGACCATGGTGACGGAATTAAGAAAGATGATGGTCAGTAATTGAGTAATTTTTTCGGCAAACTTAATGGCGGCCAGGCTGCCAGGGGCGAGATCAGAAACTAGGATGCGATAGGTTATGCCGGCTCCCTGAGTTACGAGAACAGACAATAAGAACGGATAGGTTAAATAAAGAAGTTTTTTTATGGCTGGATCGAATGGCTGGAAAACAAAATGATAGGAAAAACCCTGCCGATGTAAGGCTGTGAGTAATATGCCAAGCTGAATAAATGATCCGACAACCACACCCACGGCTAAGGCATAAATGCCAACAAACTTCACTAACATTAAAATGGCAATAATGGAAACACACGGCGAAACAATGCGCAGGAGCGACGGAATTAAAAAATGATGCAAGGCCTGCAGCATGGCAGTAGTTAATTCAACCAGGTAAAGCAAGGCGAAGGAGGGCAACAGGACAAGCAGCAGACGAGTCGTCAGCTCATGGGTTGATGAATCGAAACCGGGTGAAATGAATGAAATGAAAGGACTAGCGAAGATGACTAGAATAGACAGTAAGACAATGAAGGCAAGAAAAGTTAAGTGCAATAAATTTAACGCCATTTGCCAAGCCTGCTGAGATTGACCCTGCGCTAGACGATTAACAAACATCGGCAGAAAAACCGCCGTAATGGAACCTCCCAACAGCAACTTAGACAACAGCTCGGAGGTTGAAAGAGCCATAAAGTAAGCATCTGTTTGATTGGATGCGCCAAAGTAAAAGGCAACTAACAGCTGCAAGAAGAAGCCTATGAAGGAACCGGCAAAAGCAGCCAGGCCAATCATTCCCGCCGAGGCAGCTGTTTGCGAAAATTCAGATTCGATATTAGTAGATGACGACGGGTTTTTCATAGCAAACCGAACTGAAGGGTTTTGCTTGTCACATTAAGTAAGTCAAACAAGGCGAAAATGGTAATTGAGTAGATGATGAATGAAGTAACACGGCTGGGACCGAGAAAGCGGTAGAGTTTGAATAAACCAAAGGCCGAGAAAAAGGCTAACGCAAACGTGAGTAATATGATTAGATACTGCGCCGGCAGGAAGAAGCGGTCAATCAGCAAAAGTGTGATGGGCGTGGCAGCCAGCAACAAACCGAACAGACCGAGGAGGGTGATAAACCAATATCGCTTGGCGCTCGCAGCTAACCCAATCAGAGCCAAGCTTAAATTAATGATACCAATATAGCTGCCGAAATTATCCCAACCGCCAGACTGCAAGATAGTGGACGGGTCGCCCTGTGGTATTTGCAGGGCAAGGTAAGCGGCTTGAAATTTATCAGCCGTAGCTATTTGGTTTGGGTCGAGCAGGATGTCTTTTAAGTTGGCCACCAAAGCGGGACTTGGCGACGGCGGCTGATACGGAGCTAAAAACAAAGAGGCTAAAAGCGCCAGCAGCACTAAGGCAAGCGCCCATCGATAATTGGGTCTTATTTTAATATGAATAAACCATAAAACTAAGGGAATAAACGAAAATACTAAGAGTTGATCCCGTCCAGCTTGAGCATGCAAAGCGAAATAGGTTGAAAAGGCAAACGCATTGGCACCTAAAAAGATGGCTGATGGCGTCAAGCTATATGATTGTAAAAGCAAAATTGTGCCGCTAAGCGAGGCGATAAAAGCTAATGTTAATGACCATGAGTAATAACCAAGCATGGCCGCCGGACTGAGAAAAGCAACGGTGCTAAAGACAACGTAAGCCATGAGAACCGACGGGTGCAGTAATGAACGACGAGAGGCGAGTAGAAAAACCAGAAAAAGTAAATAAATAGCCAATTGGTAGGCTAGGGGCGGGCGATAATTATAATAAAGCTGAAAAGCTAGCGGAGTTGGCTGTGCGGCAGCGGCCGCCATAAAAGAAATGTCTGATAGATCGGGATCATTTGCCAAGTCGATAGTTTGCGCTCGAAGCAGGCCGGACAACTTAGGCGGGATTAATAAAACAAAAGTAATTGGATCACCGGGCTCTGTGGCTAAGGCAGGAGTGAAATTGATTTGGGTGACGCCGTCGCGATTTAAAAAAGAAACCGGGATAATCTTCTTAGTTAATATGGCATGGGGTGAAGATACGGTAATCTCAAGGACGTCAGCCGGAAGGGGCTGGTCAGTGACGGGTCGTAAAAAGAGGGATAAGCGGCTAATAGAATGACGGTCGATGGTAAGTGTTTGCTGATAGGCTGTATCAGAGCGCAGAATAACGCCGGCTGGCTCTCCTTCTAGAGGCGGGAAGCTGACGAACTCCCGATCAGAATTTACAAAGAACAGAGCGACAGCCGCTAATAAAAAAACAGCGATTAGAAATAGGCGGTAGATTGTTTTCATAAGGCCCGTTCTCGAGTTAAGGTCGAACGGAGATAATCGCGCATGCTGGCCAGGTCGGGCACAGCAGGATGACTGACGATGGATAGTTCGTTTAACAGCCACTTAGTACGGTCGTTAACACCCTCATCTTCAGTGGTTTGGTTAGTTGGGTTGGTAGCAAAAAACATTAGATCTAGGGAACCGTCTTGATCGGCTAATTTATCTGTAATAGGAATAGCGATTGTTTTAGTGACGGGAGTGGATGGATTGGCTAATTCTTCAGATGAACAGCAAATATTTACTTTATTATAGCTGAGCCAGAATGAATTTTCCCGCACTCCAATGTCTAGGGCTGTAATAGCCATGGGCGTGAAAGTAATTGTGAGCGACAAGCTTCGGGCAAGACGAGAATGTTTAAGATAGAGATCGGTATGAGCTAACTTTTCCGTGACGAGAGGTTGGTTAGCAACTAGCGGGAAGGGGATGCCATCAATATTTTCAAGTGACCCAATGGCGACTTGGGTAGGGCGAAAAGAACTAGCTAGTAGCAAGAGAACAATGAAGAGGCAGACTAGATAGATTGTTAATATAAGTCGATTCATCATTGCGAAATCCATTTAAGAATGGGATGTAAACCGGCTATCAGCTGCCGATCGCGCAGCTTAATTTCCCGTAAGATGAACAAGGTGAGCAAGTAGACACATAGCAAGGCAACATATTGCAGAGGTAATATCAAAGACGAGACACGCCAGAAATAGGTAGGCAGTACCGCGATTACTGATGCGATAATAATGTTAAGAATACTTTGGTACGGCACGGGCAGCCGAAAAGTCCGAAAAGTATAAACAGCTAAACCGACTAAACCGATCAAGCCAGCAATGGTGGTTTGCCATGCAGCACCGATCAGGCCGTAGGTCGGTATTAACGCTAAACCGAGCAAAGGACTTATTACCAACATAACCATAGTGGCAAACAGAGCTACTTTTGCACGGCCGGCACCGGAGACGATATTGGCCAATAAAAGAAAAAATGCAATAGCGGCCAAGCCAATCATGAGGATCGATAATGGCGCAGCGGCTTGATCGTACTGTGCTGAATAAAAGAGACGCAGTAGAGAGCGGCTGGTGGTGGCAGCTAAGGCGGCACCCGGAAGTATCAGCATGATTAAGTAGCGCAGACTGTCACTAATAAAGGCGGCGGCTTGGGCGCGATCAGCGCTGGGTTTAGTCAAAGCCGAAACACTAGGCAACAAAACGAAAGTCAAACTTTGGAGCAGCATAAATGAAATACGAGATAGGGTCACGGCAGCATTGTAGTAGCCAGCGATAATATTGTCCTTGAGAATGGCTTTGACCATAAACAGGTCGAGGCTAATTAATAATTGCAGGCCGACAGAGATCAGCACATAAATACCAGCGAAGGACAGGAAGTTTCTTAGAGGTAATTTTATATGATTGCTGAGACCAATATTCTTGGTCCAATGCCAGCCTAGTAGAGCTGCTGCTAGGCCGCCGATGGCAAAGCCGGCAAAAGCGCCATAAACATGCCAAACAAAAATTAGGGAAAGCGCACCAGTTAGTTTAATAACGGCATAGAAGGCAGTCAGCAAAGCTTGACGATTAAAGAGGTGTAAGCCACTGAGGAATTGGACAAATATAGGATAACCAGCTTGGAGAAAGAGGACAATCGCCACGAAGCGCAAGTAAGAAGTAAGCGATGCGTCGTTTAAGGAATAAGCAATCAAGGGACTGACCAAAAAAGTGATCACGCCTAATGAAACGGCAATGATTAATTGGATACGCAAGGCTTGCATTAATATACTGCGCGCATGCTGGGGGTCTTGAGCCACGAAACGGGAGATGGCCATAGGAACACCCAAGGCGAGAAACAAACCAAAAATTGTCTGGATAGATAAAACCACACCATAAATTCCATAAGGTCCTGGTCCAAGAATACGACCGATTAAAGGGTGGGCAATCCAGCCAAGCAACAGAACAACAGCTTGGGCGATAAAAAGAGAGACTGCTCCGCTAAAACGTGATTGGCTCATATCGTAAAAAGACAAATTTGTGAACGGCTGGTTGAATATTTAACATATTAAGGAGTGCGAGACAAACCCAGAGCTACAAGATCAAGATCGATCGGCTGCTCAGCAGGATTATCGATCGTAATGACTACGTAGGCGGCAGACAGGGGAAGCTCTGGCGCAGGGATAGTCACCTGAGTGCCATCGGCCAGGATCTGGCGAGAATGGTTATCACCGTAGGAGATATTAAGTTGGCCGATAGAATCAATGGTCTTAATGGATAATTGAATCGAGTTATCGGCATAACCATCGTCATCCTGATCCCACAGGACAGAGACATAGTCGCGGACATTAAAGAAGAGAGGAATAAGAGGAGCGGTGGTTGTGCGGTAAGTAGCGTTATTGTTAGTTTGAGCAGGAGATAGTCTGGTCGAGCGTAGACTAGCGGGCAAATGTAAAAATGTATCTTCGGAATCGCCAATATCATTTACGAGGGTAGTAGGTCGAATGAGCCAATGAGAATGATCGGATAAATTTGATATTGTTTCCGAGGACGCTAAAGGAACAGTGAAGAGCGTCAGATCAGAACCGGGTAAAACAGGCTGCAAGACGGGATTTTTCGTTAAACCTCCAGCCGAACTATTGTTGACGCCAATTAACCATTTAATATTATGTTTGGCGAGCAAGGCAGCGATGGCGGGGTGACTACCAAGCATATAAATTTTTTCAAAATCAAGCTGTTTTAAATATAGATCTTGTCGGACTCTAGACTGTTTAGCTTCCTGCATTTGTACTTTTAAGTCAGAAGATAAACGAGCGAAGGCGGGATGCTTAGACATGATAAGCCAGGAAGATGATCGACGATTATAATCGTCATATAGAACAGCCGCTCCGTCAGTCTGTGTCTGCAGAAAAGATATAAGAGGCCAGTGCTCGGGCAATAAAGTAGAATTGGTGCGAACAGAATGGGATAAGGTAAATGCTCGATCTATGGAGAAGAACATGGGTAATCCAACCAATAAAATCAGAAGTGTCGCGGTGGTCAGGGAGAGGCTAGTGTGAAGGCGATATAGACGCTGCATCACCCAGGCGAAAAGAAGGGCGAAGGCGATACTGAGAGGCACGATAGCGTAAAAGAGAGTACGCACCGGAGGAATATCAATAAATAAACGAGGTGCTTGCGATAAAAACAGCAGCAGTAGAGTAGAAACAACAAATGATTTAGCGATTATCGTCCGGCTGGAGTAATAGACATAGACGAGGCCAAGCAAACCGCTGGTTAACCAAATGAAGCCCATTAAGTTAAAGTAGTCCGAGATCTGCGGGGTGAGAGAGAGTAAATGCGGCTCGGCATTGAATAGGTGGGGTATTTTTTGCAACAGTTTTAGCGCCCAGCCGAGAATGAATATACTTAGGGCAAGCAAAAAAAACAACGAGGATGAATGCCGTAAATGCATGGAGGATTTTATTTTCCCCCAATTACTGTAGACGAGGGCAACGGACGGCGGGAGGAGAACAAAAGCTGCTAAGAAAGCCGAGAATTGGTGCGTTAAAAATAAGGTCGTTAGCACTAAAATCAACAAGAAAAAATCGCTATGACGCGGTTTACGTAAAAGCGAGAGGAGCAGAAATAAACCACCAAAGATCAGTAGTTCGCCGGCCACGTTCTGTAAATGATAACCGGGCTCGCGTAAATACCGCAGAAATCGCAGATGGGTCAGCAGAATGACGGGAGTAATAAACAAGGCGAGAGGGAGAACTGGTTTAGTGGCTATGGTAGTGACAGTGGCTTGGGCGATGATGACGACAGACAGTGATAAGGCGATTGCCAAAAAACCCACACTAATATAAGCGGTCAGCGGATCAGAAAAGGAGAGGGTTGTTTGCATGACAGCTGCTGTCAGCGCATGTAATGCGGGCGTATAAAAATCAACCGGATCACGGTTAAGCTGAGCGATCGAGCTGGCGTAATCAGGTAAGGCCTGGTGTGCCAAAATAGAGGTAGCCCAATAAATGGATTTTTGTGAATCACCGGTAGGAAGGCCGCTATGAAAAGTTAGAAACGGTAGGCTGAAGGCGCCATAAGCTACTAAAAATAAAAGCAGCGAAGTAAGGACTATCATAGTCGTTCGTTGATCGAATTGGCCAAGTCTTCGGGGAATAAAAAGAAAAAATATTAAAGGGCTAATCAGAAAAGTTAAAGCGGGCGGCAGCGACAAGGCAGATAAAAGCAAGGCAAACATGGAGTTAATAGCGATGCTCCATAAAATGGCTCGCGCGAGCTGCGGAATAAATGTGGTTGCTTGCTTCGTCCAGCGGACCATAAATAAGCCGGGCAGGAGTGTGGCGGCCAATGGGATGAGGGCAGGCAATGTGGCGGCAAATAAATTCATGAGGTAATGATAGATTGATAATCGGCGGCCAGCTTTGACCAATAAAAGCGGCGGGCATGGGAGATCAGGCTGAGCCGGTCAGCGGATGATAATGGACGGGCTAATAAAGCAGTGATGGTCTTGGCTAGTTCTGTGGAATCGGGCTGAGCAAAAAAACGATGATGTAATTGGGGAGGAATTAACCAGGGACGCAAACCAATATTGCTGGTGACTACTGGCAGGCCAACACTAACCGCTAAAGCCACTCGAAAACTGCTTTTAGCACGATTGGCAATGGAGGAATCGATTGGATCAATAATGATGGAAGTATTCGTTAGGAGCATAGCCAGATCATCGTTTGTAAAGCGGCCGTGCCAAACTACCGAGCAGGATAAATGGCGGGCGGCAAATGCTTGCTTGAGTTTGTTTTCGTCATCGCCGGTGCCAGCGATAATAAGTTTAGCATGGGGGTAGGATTTAATTAGATGAGCCATAACGGAAGGCAAAAAATCAACCCGATGACCGGAGGAAACTGAAACACTGCCTAGATAAGTCAGGGTAGGCGCAGTGGAATATTGAGGAATGGGATGAGGATAGATACCAGTAGGGATTAGCGAGACTTTAGACTGAGGACGCAGATTGGAAAAATAATCGAACAAAAAAGGAGTGGCGGTAATAATATGGCTAGCTATGCGTGCGGAGCAGCGTTGTGCCCAGTGAATCGCCGCTCTTTGCCATAAAGATGTCAACTGATTGGCGGTTAATTCAAAGTCATCAACGTCCACAATGATCTTGCGGCTGGGATGGAATAAGTGCCAAAGACGAACGCCTAGAACGTTATGCGGCATGGTTTTAACAATAACCACTAAGTCGGGGTTAATGCGCCAGAGATGCCAGTTGATAATGAATGCGGAATTTAGCATATTAGCCAGAAGAGAAAACGAGCGCAGACGTTTTTTGCCGGACGGGGTGCGAATAAAAGGATTGTGACCTGATGGGTGGCAAGTTATCCGGGTGATTTTCGGCAAAGGGGTGAAGGCTAGAAGGTGTACATCATGCTTCTTGGCTAAATGCTTAGCAATCGGTATAGTGCGGCCAATGAGCGTGGAGCCGCTAGCTGATTGTGTTGTAGCAAAAGCGATGGTCATAAATTGAAGATGGGAACGGATGTAACTTAAATGGATACGTTAATATGAAGTATGACATATAGCGCAATATTTGGCTGTATGCAAGTTAGTATCTGAAGAAAAATTCGGGATACTAATTTGTTAGCATGTCGGACAAAAATCTTATGGATCCTTTAAGTAATACCAAGTCCACTTAATTCGTGACAAGCTAGTAATCCGGCTGACCAGGAGGAAACAGGGGGTTTGGCGTCAGCTACGTTTAAACCCACCCTAACTCTCCCTTATCCCCACTTCGCCCTCGCGCTGATGGCGGGGCTTCGAGAGGGCAGGCAGGGAGAGGAACTGCACGAATCAGATGGACTTGGTATAAGTAGGTTTAAAATACTAAATTCACCCGCCTCGGGCGGGACCCCGCCTGATGGCGGTGGTAAATTATTAAATCCTAATTAAATTTAAAAATCACAAATTTATGGAGCCCTATCCCGCCCCCTGAACGGGATGGCGGAATCCCGTGTAGCAGCCAACTTGTCAACCCCACTTTGCTCCGCTATCGGTGGAGCTACGCTCCCTTGCTCACGGAGCTTTGAATGGCAGCGGATGGTTATCCTATTCGCACCTGGTCGACCAAAGCCTTGGCGACGGCTGATTCAACCACCCCCGCCACCGGCGGGGTGGTTTTCTGCGCAGTGGGATAAAGATAGACAGAACCTGGTTATTAAAGAAGCTAATTAATTCAATTGCGAGGATTTTTTAATTTTTGCTATCAGCGGATAGATACCGAGAGCGGATTTAAAGAGAGTGAACGTACTGAGTTTGCTGCCGTCTTTCGACTCCCAATGAATGGGAAAATTAGTAATTTTGTAACCAGCCCGCACGGCCTTGAACACGACTTCAGTATCGAACAACCACCGCGGCTCAATAAGTTCGGTGAAAAGAGTTTGTGCGACTGGCTGCCGATATCCTTTAAATCCGCACATAGTGTCAATTTGTCCTAGCCCAAACAAACTCATATAGCGCCGGTAAGCCCAGCCAGAAAGTCGACGTAGGAGAGAGTGGCGCTCGGTGTGGGAGCCAGGCAACCACCGATTGCCAATAGCAATATCAGAGCTTTGTAGGGCAGAGATCATTTTTGGCAATTCAGAGATATCAGTCGCACCATCGGCATCTATAAAAACTATGTAATCACCGCCGGCCTGCTTGACTCCGGCTTGAACAGCGGCCCCTTTGCCCTGATTGACTGATAATCTGTTTAATTTTAACGGCAGCTGAGCAGCATATTGGCGAGCTATATCAGAAGTGGCATCAGTGCTGCCATCGTCCACTAAAATAATTTCATTCATGAGTAAAGGATGCTCTCGATGAAACGCAACTATACTGGCAAAGAAAGCAGGTAATCGTGCTGCTTCGTTATAAGCAGGGATGACTAGACTCAAAGAAGATGATTGGGTAGGCATAGTTATTAAATTAATGGAATTTTAGGCAAGAAACAAACAAAGGACAAAATTGACGCATTAATATTTAAGAGGCAAGAGCTGGAAATTTAACAGTAGATGATAGATGATGGATCTTATGATACCCGCAATGGTAGTGCTGACAATAAGTTCGTTATTAATGGCCGGTATATTATTTCGGCAGCAAAGGTTGCTGACATTCATCGCATGTGCCGGAACATTTTGGGAAGCACAGTGGTTAGTGTTGACGCTGATCAATCGTACAGTCTGGCCAAATGGCAACACAGAATTAATTTTCCTGGCCGGTGCTTTGATTGGCTTGGTGCCGTGGTTGATCGGGATAAAAGAATGGTCGTGGCCTTATCGATCACCCGGTAGCGGGAGAAGTGATTTAGCAGTCTTAGTATTACTGATAGGAGTAATCAGTGCGGCGTGGTTAGTGCAGCTGCGGAACGGATTTCACAATAGCGAATGGGTGATGCATGGGTTTTATAACGGAGACACGATGATCATGATCACGCTCGTGCAAAGATCAATGCTGGATAAAGGGTTGGTTAGCGAGAATCCTTTTAGTGCGAATGAGTATCTGGAATATCCATCTTTATGGCATGGTGGTCTGGCCACACTGTTAAACGCGTTCGGGATAAATATGGACTGGATGCATTTCTTGCCGACATTAACCTATCTGCAAATTATTTTTACTATACCGATGTTTTTCTTGTTGATGGACGCTTGGTGGCCGGAGCCGACTAATAAGGAAATCATGTGGTTAGGAATAAGTTCGCGATGGGGTATTTTGCTTGTTCAAGCGGGAATTATCGGATATGTTTTAGCGGTTTCTTGGGATAGTTATATTTATCCGCAAACACATTTTTTTATCATGGGCATGTGGCTGCTCGCCGCAAGCTTGCTGGTCAGGGCAGGGCAGGAAACAAGCAGTCGGGAATATTGGTGGGTGGGAACTAGCGCCTTAGTGACGCTGGTGCTACTACTAGTTAACGCCGTGACTGGAGCGGCTGTTGTGGCAGTCACAATTGTGTACTACACAAAACGATTGATGGAAACCAGGCAGGGAGTTATGGGTAGAATGTTATGGTTAGCTGGAATTATTGGCTGGGTTTCTTTGTTCCAGTCCTTCTCGGCGGGCGATGTGTTGTTAGGCTGGCCGCACTTTTCGTATACAGCGGCCGAGTCGATCATGCGGCTGGCACCGGTGATAATTATTTTGGGATTGGCCGTCTTAAAGCAGCAAGAAAATAGCGATTGGGTGGAGCTTTGTATCGTCGGTTTAATGGGTATGGCGCTGTTGATATTTTTAGTATCACAAAGAAGCATTATCGTGGCCAACAGCGAAAGATTCATTTACCATGCTTTAATGGTTGGCTTCCCGCTATTATTAGCGCCGATCATCAGCTGGTATTTCGATTGGCAAAGACTATGGCATGAATCAGGCAGTGCCTTGCGCTGGTTAGCCCGTAGTGGAGCAAGCCTAGCCTTGGTGCTGATAGTGCTGTTGCCAGTTTTGATCAGCGGAGCCAGGACGCATGACCATTTAATGAGGCAAGATGAACAACGAGTCGATCTAGCGGAGCAAGAGGCATTAGATTTTATCCGAGATAACACCATTGCTTCCGATGTTATATTAACGCGCAGCGAAGCGCCATGGAATGTACCGATGTTTACGGGACGAGCGCAGGTTAGGGCAGATTACTGGTTGGCGCCCCAGGATGACCTATTAGAAGACGTTAAGAAGGCGTTTGCTGGAGATACAGATGCTCAGATGAAAACTTTACAGCAAGCAGAATATTTGTTAATTAGGCAGGATGAGATTGATAATTGGAAACTAGATGATTATGAAAAGGTATTTCACAATGGAAAAATGGCCCTCTATAAAACAGGAGGCAGGAAAGACTGAGCATCAAGAGGAAAACGGCAAGGATTTTGGAAAATGGCGGATTGACGAGATAATTAGTCCGACAATTAAAGAGAAAATATTAACCGTTAAGCAGATACATGGGGGCAATATTGGTAAAGCGGAGCAAGTTGTGCCCGGAGAGACAGAGGCAGACGGGATTTTGATAACTAACGAAAGCGGCATAATTGCCGGCATTAGTACGGCCGACTGCGCGCCAGTTATTATTTTGACGGAAAATAAGGCAATCGCTTTGCACGTCAGCCGTAAGACACTGGTAAATGGTCAGATGGATAATGTCCTTAATTATCTGGAACCGAAAGAAATCGACTATATATATGTCGGGCCGCATATATGTGAGTATCATTTTAGTTTCTTACGCGAAGAGTATATGTTACGGCGATTTCGGTTACGTTTTGGCCGGGCGACGCATTGGCACCACGGGTCAATTTATCTCTCGCTCAAGGTGGCCTTACAATATTTTTTTAATGATTGGGATATACACCCCAATAAAATATATTATGACGGACGATGCACCTATGAGATGTTAATGTTGCCCTCTTATCGGCGAAGATTAGATACCGGACGAGCGGAAGAGGTAAAGGATTTTTTAACGACGGTGCGGCGTCGCGGTGTTACTTAACGTGTCCAGCCAGGATCGCAGATATGCCGACCAGGTATAGTGCCGCAGAGTAAACTTACGGGCAAGGGGGGATGGCTGGGGGCTAGCAATCAGGGGCTGCAAAGCGGCCTGCCAAGCAGTGGCATTGTTGGGTGGTAACAACTGACCGTTTTTCCCAGGTATGATAGCGTCTGGCAAACCATCAACCGCAGCAGAAAATACTGGCAACTGACAGGCGGCAGCTTCTATCACGACTAAACCAAATCCCTCGAGGTCATTTTTTACCGGGACGTTGGGTTGGACATACGCGTCTACGGTATTGTACAGAATGCGCAGGGCGTCATCGGATACACGACCTAAGAGATGGACGCGGTCATTTAAATGGTGGGTTTGGATAAGGTGGCGTAAAGAAGATTCCGCGGGGCCAGTGCCGGCCACTAAATAATGAACATGAGAAGGCAGTAAGGGCATAACATGGCTAATGAACCAGGCGTGGCCTTTTCGGGTTACCAAGCGACCGGTAGTTAATAAATACGCCGGGGCAAGTAAGGCCGGCGGACTAGCTTGGTTTAGGTTGTAACGACCCAGCAGCTGGTAAAGTTGCTCGCGCTTTATGGAGGGGTCGAAATAGTCGACGGACAAGGGAGGGTTAATGACTTTAGCTTGGCCGGAAACGCGAAACGGCTGCAGGCAATTGGCAACAGCAGCACTAATCGGGAAGTAGTAATCAAAAGAGCGAAGGAACAGGCGGAGATAAATCTGGTAGAAGGCATTAGGATAGGTGATATCTAGTCCGTGGACTGTAACCGCAATTTTTTTCCGCCAGATTGTCTTAATTAACCAGCCAGCTAAGGACAGCATGGGGTCGCCGAGATGAACAACATCAACTTGCCGGGACTGCCAAAAAGCGCGCGGTATAACTAACAACGAGAAAAGAGGGGAAGTTGAGCGGGATCCACGATGACAGATTGTTTCCACCAAAAGCGCGGGATGCTGTTGGAATGCCTGGATAAAATCATGACCGAATCGTTCCATCCCGCCACCGGATAGTCGGCAGGCGCGCGAGATTATTAAAACTTTGAGCGGGGCTTGAGGACGGTCTGACACAGGAGACGAGTTAGGAATTATAAGGAGGCAAAAATAGTTAAGACTGGGGACGATTATTGTAGGAAGCTTTACGGGCGTGATAAACGGCCTCTTCAACAATAATGCGATTGCGATACATCATGTCAGCAAGCAGGGAGAGAAATAGCAGCAGAATGCCGACAATAATCAGCACGCCAGAAAGCTGAACCAAGGAGCGGTAAGGAAAGGTTTGGCCGGTACGCAAAAAATGCTGCAACAAGAATAAGCCGCTGCCGATGCCGCTGCCGAAAATGAGCAAGCCGGGCAAACCGAAGAAATAGTGCGGTCGATAGTCACGCGCCGCGCGAAAAATAATGGTGGACGTTTTTAAACCATAACGCCAAAGGTTATCAGCCACGCGGGAATGGCCATGCTGCCTGACACCGCGTATAGCCAGCGGCATTTCAACCATTCTAATTTGCTTGAATGCTAAGTCGATAAAAGTTTCTTGGGTATAGGTGAAGTAACCAAACAGCGTTAAGCGCAAGGCGGCCTCGCGAGAATAGGCGCGAAAACCGCATGAAACGTCGGTGAACTTTTTCTTAGTAATGAAATTGATCATGCTAGTCATTAGACGGTTGCCGAGAAGCTTGATGGCAGGCATTTGAGGAGTGAGAGCTGGATCGGCGAAACGGCTAGCCGTAACAAAGTCGGCCTTACCTAATTGAATGGGCTTAATCAGGTGGGTTATATCAGTCGGATTGAACTGGCCGTCCGCGTCTATGTTAACGATTATATCGGCACCAGAGGCTAAGGCAGAACGCAAGCCAGTATGAAAGGCCGCGCCGACTCCCTTGTTAGAATCATGAGAAACAACATGCGCACCACTGGCGCGAGCAATGGATGCCGTGTCATCGGTTGATCCGTCATTAATGACAAAAATATCTATATCAGTAATACCGGAAATGGCCTGCGGTATGCCACGGATAACAACGCTAATGGTTTTGGCTTCATTTAAGGCCGGAAGGATGATAGCTAACCGGCACTTAACATCCGTCTGAAGAGCATCTTGGTGGATTTGAGACAGCATAACATTATGGGTAAGTATAGAGGGGGCGTTAGGGTGTTGATTGGCTGGCATTTAATTGATCAAACAAGGGGATATAATGCTTGTAAATTGCAAATATGTCAAATTTAATTATTTTCCCGTCAGATTTAGTATATCATGGTCAAGTAGGTAATCGGCAGTAATGTTTATCCCACGGCGCAGAAAACCACCCCGCCGGTGGCGGGGGTGGATGAATCAGTCGTCACCAAGGCTTTGGTCGACAAGGTGCGAATGGGATAACCGCTCGTAGCTCCGCCGATAGCGGAACAAAGCGGGGTAGACAGTTGGCTGCTACGCGGGATTCCGCCACCCCGTTCAGGGGGTGAGGAGGGGCTCTATAACGTTAAAATTGGAGCGGTTATACTGTATTGATTAGTTAACAAACGATGCAATGTAGGGTAGGATAAAATGGCATGATAAATGTAAAACAATTGTTAATAATTGGGCTAATTATTGGGGCTAATGTCGCGGTAGTAAGACCCGTACATGCTCAGGATTTGGTAAGTCGCGTGAATGCAGCATTTAGAGTTGTTTACGGTAGAAATCCGAATGTTAACGAGAATAGTTATTGGGCAGGCAGGGTCACCAGTGGAGAAAAAAAGGATTGGAACGCATTATTAGGAGCCATGTTCTACCAAAAGGGTCAGGGATTGTCGGTTGGAACGAGAAAGACAAGCACTAAAGCTGGCAGTAAGGCTGTGACTAAAACGGATAATAAGCAGCAAATAATAAAGGATGTGCTGCCATTGTTCATTAAGATATTCGGTAATAATCCCAGTAATGCGGAAAAAGCATGGTGGCGCAAACGCATTAGCTGTAATGAAATTAAGACAGAAAATGCGTTGATTAGTTCTATGCAGTTTCATCGGCAAAAAAAGGTTAGAATGGGAAGGGATACAATATGTGGTCAGACAAGCAGAAGTGCCGCTGCTACAGGAGTAACTACTAAAACAGTGGCGGGGCTTAGTAATCATCCGATGGGAGATCAGGTTAGGATTGGTATCTATGGTACAAATGGATCTGCTATAAGCGTAACCAGCAGCGGTAGTTATCAGATCAGAGAAGGGGGCAGCAAGATACTTGGCACACTAGGCAAGGACGATGTTGTCCAAGTAAGTTGGTCGGATAGTAAGTATCACGTGCGGGGCAGCGGGGTGAGTTTTGACACCACCAATAAGATCAGATTGGTGCCTTTAGACCAGGCAGTGATGCAAATAAAGAGTTATTCTGATCCATCCGCCACAATACCTGGTAAAAACTATAATAAGTTCAGAGGAATAATTGAGATACGTAAATGTGACGGATGCGGTGAATTATGGGCGATAAATGAGCTTCGGACTGAATATTACTTAAGAGGTCTCGCTGAAACGTCAGGAGAGGGACCAGAGGAATATCTGAAGGCATTAAGCATCGCAGCGCGAACATATGTCCTGTATCACAAAGCAGTAACTGGCGGAAGAAGTATTAATAAGGGGTATGACATAGGAAAAACGGCTGATGACCAATTGTACAGGGGTTATGAATATGAAATTATAACTCCAAGAATGGCAAGCGTATTTAATAAAGTAAAAGGTATTATTGTTGCGGACGGTGAGGGAGACAGTCCAGTATCGACCGTATACTTCTCCGATTCAGATGGAAGAACTAGATCGGCCAAGGAGGCATGGAATACGGATCGTTTTCCGCATTTACAGAAGTCAGTGGCGGATCCCCACCACATAGCTAGTTCATGCCGTGGGCATTGTGTGGGAATGAGTGCGCAAGGGGCGTATGGTTTTGCCAATAAAGACGGGTGGAGTTACCAGAAGATACTAAAGTATTTTTATCAGGGCGTGAAACTGGTTAAAGCATATTAAACGAAATCCAAAATCATAAATCCTAAAAAAATCCGAAATAACAAAAACGCCAAATATGACAGGGTGCTTCAGTTGGATTTTAAGTTGTGACCAGACAGCAGTAATGAATTGAGTATTAAGGAAAGCAGCGTGATAGAATGGAAGTATAGGTATGAAGTTGTTGTTGTTAGCAGAAAATTGGGCGCCGCAAGTGGGAGGGATTGAAAACTATCTTTGGCATATAGCGCATTTTTTAGCGCTGAAAGGACATGAGGTAACTGTTATCGCACCCAAAGGAGGCAGGAAAGAAAGGGCTAATCGGGATAAAGCGGAAGCTGCGGGACAGATAGACAGCTCTTGGTCGAGCGTAACTTTCCAGAAAAGCACTGGCGGTAAAGGGGTGAAAGTTATAAAAAAGAGATTTTATAGACATTTATTGCGGCCACGATGGTGGGGATTGTACCGACGGATTAGCAAGCTGGCAGGTAAAGAAAGATATGATGCTGTGCTTTGCGGTAAAGGGTTGTTTGAAGGGCTGGTTGGATACTTGCTTAAAAGAAAATGGGGTATTCCGTATGCCATATTCACGTATGGCATGGAAATTGAGAGCTGGAAGAAGAGCTGGCGCGAGAAGAGGAAGCTATACAAAGTAACCCAGGGAGCTAGTATTGTTTTTTGCATAAACGACCTGACGAAAGATAGTTTGGTTAGTTTAGGGATAGACGAAAAGAAAATTATTAAAGCGTGGCCGGGAGTAGACGAGGCGATGTTTAAACAGATAACTGAGGAAGACATTTTAGGAGTATTAAAGAAATACGAGATAAGACGGCCGTATGTAATCAGCGTCGGGAGATTAATTGCCCGCAAAGGATTTGATGTATTGATTGAGGCATTCGCTAAGCTAGACCAAACGCAGTTTGGCAACCAGCAATTAGTTATTGTCGGCGATGGCCCACAATTAGCCGCATTGCAAAATGGCGTGGAAAGCGAATTGATTGATTTGTCAGTTTTGTTTTTACCCGAGGTGCCCAATGAGGATCTGCCTGCTTTGTATGCAGGGGCAATGGTATTTGCGATGACACCGCGGGAGTTAGCTGGGGACATTGAGGGTTTTGGTTTGGTTTACCTGGAGGCAGCCGCCCAAGGAACACCGGCAGTGGGGACGAAAACCGGCGGAGTGCCTGAGGCGGTGGTAGATGGAGGAACAGGAATCTTGGTTGAGCCAGAGGATGCAGGGGCAGTCAAGAATGCGATGGCTAAAATTATTCTGGATAAAAAGTTTAGGGAAAAATTAGGTGAAGCAGCGAAGAGCAGAGCCAGACAAAAGTTTGCCTGGGGTGAGCGAATTTTGGTGATTGAAAAGGGAATACAAAGGATGGCTAAAAAGGCATAAACATTAGTTGATGATGGCAATAGTAATCTGCCGAGTAGCCGAAAAAAGAGAAATGAAGAGTATTATCAGAAACATATAATTCAAGACATCGCACAAGAATGAGTATGGGAGCGGGCAATGTTGTTGCTAGCCTACGTCCTTCGACAAGCTCAGGACTACGGCGGGCAAGGCGGGCCTGCCTGCCGGTAGGCAGGGTTATTATTTCGCTCAGAATTCATGGCGCGCTAGAGGCGCGCTCATTCATTCGGGCGAAATAGTGAAACTCTACGGGCTTACGCCCGTAGCATCTTTTAACACAAGCACAGCTTGGCCGCTGTCTTCTCTGCCTTGTAATTCAATGTACTTTCTGATCACCGACTCATTGATTCCGACAGTTGATACAAAGTACCCAATCGACCAAATTGATCTGTTATCGAAGTATCCTTGTTCTAAGAAAGGGAATTTTCTCTTCATCTGACGGGCGGTATTAGCTTTGATGCTTCGAACAGCGTCTGCAATTGCCAGCTTAGGTGCTATCGACAACAGTATGTGCACATGATCTTGGTCTGTATTAATATCAATGATCTGTATCTCTGGACAATGACGCTGAACTCCTCGTATTAAGTATGTTAGGTATGCGCCCATACCGCCCTTGAGTAGCTTGCGACGAAATTTGGTCGTGAATATGAGGTGGTACCTGGTGTAATACACCGCGTGGTTCTGTCTTCGATAGTCCATGCTCTAAACATACCAGAGAAGACAGCAGCTGGTCTCCATCTACGGGCTTACGCCCGCAGTTTTGCGTAGGTGTAATAAAAAATCCCTCAAGAAGATCGTGGTCTTCAGGAGGGAGAAGGAGCAATTGAGTCGGGGACTTGGCTGGTAAATTTTCTGCTCAGCCGGTGAGATGAGCGTTCACGGAGTTTTATTAAGCAGGAAGGTCGATTAGAGAGGGCAAGCCATGCTCGTAACAGATTACAGTTCTGTTTTTAAACAGCTGAAGTTGAAGTGGCGGCTGCGGGAGATTGAGTGGCTGACCTTTTCTCGACGAGCAGAAAGGTACTGGAGCTGGACCATACCCGGTTAAAGATAGCAAAGTCGAGCCATATTCTACCATTTAGGTCAATGAGACGTGGCGCACACTTTTTTCCCTCGTGAATGATTGGGGAGGCCAAACTGATTACTTCTCCTTGACAGACAACATGCTTAAATTTTGGATGCATGCCTACTGCCATCAGGTCCTCCACTTGCGCGAGCTCAACGCTGTCTTCTTTGGATAGAGCCTGCAGCGCTTCGCTGGTATCCATGCGGGTGATCGGTTGAACTAAGTGCAGCCGGCGAGAACCGCGTACTGTGACTTTGTGCCGGCAGATAGCATCAATGTGCGTCTGAAATCCACCGTAGTCTGCCGTTAGAGCCATGCTGGCAAGCGTTTCGTGGTCAGCGATTGTCACCTCGCCGAGATGGGTAATTCTGTATTCGCATGACTGGCTGGGAAGACTAAATTTAGCGCGCAATGTTTCCCGATCGAGCCTGGCAAATTCTGGTGCATCGGCGATCTCTAAAAATGTTTCTAGAATGCCGCTGTCTAATAAGCGGTCCACTTGCTGTGAGGTACATCTTAACCTCGCGAAAAGTTCCAAGATTCGAGCGCCTTGAAGTAGGGCGGACTTGGTCATAACAAGTCCTTTCGTTATTGCGGGAATATGTTGAGTATGTGACAAACGTACGACACATAAACCCAAGTGAAGAGAACTATGGAAGTCACATTATGAAATGCCACAAATATAGTGACGGGCCCTGTCGGCGCTGCACCCCCACCCGACGGCTTCGGCCTGCCAGGCGGGCAGCCTGCAGGCGCTCGGTGGGGGTCCCCCGCGCCGCCACCCGTTTATTTAAGAGTGGCATTTCATAATGTGACATCTATAGTTGTGTAGTACTATCAAGAGTTATTGCTGTCAAGTTGAGTCTATGTAAATCGTGTACCATGACGATTGACGAGTGCAGGGAAAGCGTGGATCATGATGTACTATTTAATAAAATAAGTGGCATGCCAACAAAATTAGGCAGAATTCAAATAATTTCGATCGGGGCTAAGGCAGTCACCACGGTGTTGGGTATTGTGCAGAGTATTATTGTCATTAGGCTGTTTTCACCGGCCGAGTACGGTTTGGTAGGACTAGTCATGTCCATTGGAGGAGTAATTGGTGTTTCGCAGCATCTGGGCATCGTGGATGGAGCAATTAGAGAAATCGCGGTGCTCGATAATAAACGAGAAATCGGCAAGGTGTTTTGGGTATCTCATTTGGTACGGCAAATGGTGACGATACCTTTATCGGTTGGTTTATTGCTGACCGCCGGATTGATAGCGGGCCGAGTTTATGGCCGGCCGGAAATACAGACATTCCTGGAAGTTTTTACGGGTGTGCTGGTATTACAAGGATTACAGGACGTAATGGGTGCAACTCTGACAGGCATGAAAAAGTTTGTCGAGCTATACGTGGTGCAAATTATAACAGCAGCGATAAATGTAGCGGTGTTTGGTTGGATGGTGTGGCGCTTTGGCGTAGCCGGCTTCTTCTGGGCGATTGTGTTAACTACCTTATTAATGGTGGCATTATTATTTCTCTTAATAATGCGCATGCTGAAGGAAAATCTAGAATTGCCCAATTGGTCGGATATAAAGAAATACGGCTGGCGAGTGATGCGAATAGGAGCCTACATGTATGCGGCGAGGATATTTTTTATTCTTTGGCAACGATTACCAATATTAATGCTAGGTGGTGTCTTGTCGGCCGATCAGCTAGGTTACCTTAATGTATCACAAACCTTCGGCTCAAAATTGACCATTATCGCTATGGCACTATCGGAGGTGAATCTGTCCTGGATGAGCTCCTTGTACACTAAGCAAAGGGACGAGTTCGCTAGAATTGTAACACGGAATATGCAGCGCGTGCTGATACTGATGATGGGTATTGCGCTGATACTATTGTTCTTTACTCCAGAAATTTTGAACTATGTTATTGGAGTAGAATACCTGGCAGCCCATAAAATAATATTAGTGATGACTCTGGGTTTCTTCTTGTATACCTTAGTTGATATCGGGACGAGCAGTGTGTTTGTGCCGGCTGACGCACCAAGACTGCGTGCTTATACTTATCTGTCGATGACGGGCGTAACCGGAATTATCATGCTGGGGTTGTTGTTCTTGAATCCCAATCCATTGCTATCCGCTTGGGCAGTGTTAGCCGGAGCTATAATAGCCTATATATTAATGGTGGCGATAGCCAAGATTAAGTTTGGCGTGAGTGTGTTAACTAGGCAATTGTTCGTGTTTTTGCTGCTCCTTGGGGGCAGCTTTGGCTGGTTGCTATTTGATCCGTCTTTGATTTGGCGATTAATAATATTTGTCTTGCTTGGCGGCTTTGTCTGGTGGGGAGCGAGAAAAAGTCAGTTAATCCCAAGCGTAAAGGAATTCAGTCTGGTTAGTCGAGGTAAGGAGATCGGGCGAGTGTCTGATGGACCAATAAAGATTATCTGTTTTGCCGGGGCAGAATATAAATCAAATACATGGACAAACCGCCAAAATGTTATGTCCAGAATAAGTGAGAAAATGCCAGTATTTTATATTGAGCCTAGGGTGTGGATTGTAAAATATATTGGAAGAAATATAGGCAGGCCATTAAAACTTATGTCTTATGCCAAGCGTTTATTTTGGTACGAAAAAATAAATGAGAATATATGGGTTAAAGCACAATTTAACTTAATTCCCGGATCACGGGAATTTAGCGCGATTGCGAAGATCAACCATTTGTTAAATAGATATAATGTTTTAGGTTGGGCTGCAGTGCTGGGTTGGCGCCCAGGCGAGAGGATTATATGGATTTATGATACTGAAGCAGTGGAATTTTTATCGGCGTTTAAAAATGACAGCGTGGTTTATGATTGTGTGGATGACCACGCAGCCCAAGCCGGTGTAGACAGAAATGCAGAACGGGTAGAAGACGAAGAGGAGCAGATCATGGCACGAGCTGATTTAATTACAGTGACATCAAAACGTCTATTCAATACTAAAAGAAAGCCAGGCCGCAACGTAAGATTGGTGCTAAATGCCGGAAATACAAAACTATTCAGCCATCCGTCAACGATTTGTCCAAAGGAATTAATGAGTATACGTAAACCGATCATCGGATCGGTCGGAGCGTTGGACGAATATAAGGTTGATTTTGAATTGTTGTACAAAGTTGCGCAAAAAAAACCTGGCTGGAATTTTGTGTTTATCGGTGCGCCGGTCGTAGATCGAAAGAAGAAACTGTTAAAAAAATTCGCGCAATTAAAGAATGTGCATTTGCTGGGCACAATCGCCAAGGCGCAAGTACCACAGTATGTGTATTGTTTTGATGTGTGCCTGATACCATACCGGTCCAATAAATATAATGCAGCTAGCTTTCCCTTAAAATTCTGGGAATTTATGGCCACAGGGAAGCCGACCGTGGTGACGGGAGTGCCGGAGCTCAGGGAATATAATAAATTAATCGGTTATGCAAAAAGCGAGCGGGATTTTATCGGTAAAATTGAGAAGGGTTTACGAGCACCAGATAAAGGGCGTGCAGAAAGAATCAAGGAAGCCAGCTATCACGACTGGGATAATCGAGTGGCCAAGCTGATTAAATTGATCAACGACTTATAGACATGAAACGAGAGCGAACTATGGGGCGAGGCGCGGGAGAACTATGGCCAGAAAGAAGACAAGGGGCAGCCCGATACCAGAGCAAAGTTTTGTTACGCTAACACTATGAAAATTGGTTTTGATGTATCTGATTTAGCTAGCAATCGTGCGGACGGTACGACTAGATACACAATGGAGTTAGCTAAGCGGTTACCTAAATTAGGCAGGCAACATGAATGGCTGTACTTTTGTCCGTCATTGTCGAAAGAAATTGAGCAAGAAATAACAGCTAGCAACGTTAAAATTTTAAGGTCGCCGTGGCCTAAGTATTGGACACAGTGCCGGTTGCCCTGGGAACTATATCGATACCGGCCAGACCGTTTATTCATGCCTATTCAACAATTGCCAATATGGCGGCCGAAAAGAATGCAAACGATCGCTGTGATACATGATTTAGCCGTGCATAAATTTCCCCGACAATTTACCTATAAGGATTGGCTGCTGCTGCATATTTTTAGCGCACAAGTCAGCCAACAGGCAACTAAAATTATAGCCGTATCGAAGGCTACCGCTGCGGACATAGCTAGGTACTACGGAAGAACAAAGAATGTCGTAGTTGTCGGACACGGTTTAGATAAAGATAAGTTTCGGCTACCAAGAGATACGCATGAGGCAGAAGATGGGCGTGATGTGGTTCGTCAACGTTTTGATAATAGCCAGCCTTATATTTTATATGTCGGACAGATTCAACCCCGTAAAAACTTAGTTAGGCTGATTAATGCTTTTGATTTAATCGCGGCAGAAAATAAAACATGTCAGTTAATACTAGCTGGTAGCCATGGGTGGATGAGAAAATCAATTGATGACGCCATTAATGAATCGCCAGTAAAGGAGCGGATTCAACAACTCGGTAGAGTAGATGATCATACGCTGCGGGCTTTATATTGGGGAGCAGCTGTATTTGTCCTACCTAGCTTGTATGAAGGGTTTGGTATGCCGATTTTAGAAGCGATGAGCTGCGGATGCCCTGTAGTCACAAGTGATAATTCATCACTGCCTGAAGTGGCAGGCGACGCAGCGATCTTGGTAAAGGCCACAGAGGTGAGCAATATTAAGCAAGGCATTTTGGAAGCAATGGAAAGGCGCGAAGCATTGCGGCAAAAAGGGTTAGAGCGCATAAAGGATATCAGTTGGGAAAGCACAGCTGCGCAAACCCTAGCGATAATTGAGGATTGAGGAGTTTAGTTTATTATGTGATTAGAGAAGCGCAGTTAAAAAAGTTCTTTTTATCAAGTGGAGGATGGTGATGAGTAATGTGTTGATTCCCTTTATTTTGTTCGGAGAAGATGACGGGATAATGTGGCCGAAGGGGAACAGGGAAGGCAAACCGGATCTACTGGACACAGTTGGCTGGGACCCCCTTGCTGCACTGCCATGCAATAATCTTCGCAATACTGGTTATTGCCGCTGCGGGAAAGGAATCATGGTGTTTCATTGGCCGGAAAACATAATGCTTCATATACAGGCGAAAACTATTTTGAGATGTCATGATCAACATGGAGCGTGCTGTAAATTCAGAGTAAGCTTGCTCAAGAACATTCAGACATATGGCGGCCTGTTGCTTGCCGTAAGTGATGAAAGTATTCTGCTACAGAGAGATTTGATGGATCGGTTAGATGAAGGTTGGATCGAGAAAATATTGCAGAGGGAAAAGGAGTTGAATGATCAGTTCATTAAGGAATCAATTTTAGCATCTATCGCCGGCAGCTGATCTATCTGATCGGCTTTTTTTTGGAGTATCTTGAGTTGAAAACCGATGCCTTGGGGACGAACCGACCAGGCGGAGGTATGTTTTTGACAGCTGGGAACCTATTGTTTTAGTATAGGGCAGTTGTACATTTGATCTTTGCATAAACAAGATTGGAGGTTGTTATGAACGAGACGATGTTAACGGTTTCGCCCGCAATGTATCATGCTTATTTTGAACCTGTTGTTTATATGACCTCGGAGCAGCTATTCTGTTATCAAGTAAAAAGGCTGCGGTATATGGGGTTTGTGTTAATGTCCAATGAGGTCGACGAGCTATGCCGATGGATTCCGAATGAGCAGGGAAGCTTTTTCCTGATTGTGCCGAGGCTGCCGTCGAAAATTCACATTGCGGGGAACATGCCGCGGATGGAAATATTTGGTGACAGAAATGTGTGCACCGTTAGTGGGAAGTGGCTGCGAGCGAGTATGGATGCACCTATTTGTGACGCGCACTTATTGTTAGACGTAGAAGATGGACGGGCGAGATTGGGACTAGACCCGGCTACCGCAGATGAGCAGATACGAAAGGAAGGAAGGATCGGTTATAACAGTTGGGAAGCAATAGTCCATTGCTGTGTATTCCCATTTGTTCTGTGGCACCACAGCCTGGACATTGTCAGGTCATGTGACAGTCTCGGCAATATGATTTCTTTGCAAGGAAATAATGACACAATAATGATTGCCAGTCGTAGTAAGATTGCTCGTTATCCTGGTTTCGGCGCTCCATCAGCGAATGTTGTCATCCAAGCGATTTGATATAGCACTAAGTCTAATGGGAAGCACACATGGAAGGTAGATTATCTATAATTTGCCTTCTGTTTTTTATTTCAGCCGGATATTAGGCAGATATGATCCGGCGAAATTAATTAATAGGCGGCAAGTCAATAAAGATATGCTCAAGCGAATATTGCTGTGACAGGTGCGCTGCTAAGGCTTGTACGCCAAGTGTTTCAGTAGCATAGTGTCCGGCAAATATGACATTCATCTTGGCTTCCTGTGCAGTGGGATCGATATAAACTGGATCACCGCTAATGTAGAGGTCCACGCCAGCGGCTAATGCTGAAAAGAAACCAGCGTAGGATCCGCCACCGGAACAGACGGCTATGGTTGTCACAAGTTTTTTGCCGAATGGCAAGACCCGACAGGCCGTCGCTAGACTTCGGCTTAATTGGTCGGCGATAGACGATAAAGGAGTGGGTTTAATGCGACCAATCCAGCCGATATTAATATTGGCATGAGGATAAAACCCACGAGTCGGTTTAGCTTTAAGCAAGTTAAGAATCTGGGCATTGTTACTAACAACGGGATGTTGATCGAGGGGTAAATGAGCCGCATAAAGGGATAAATTATGGTTACTGAGCAAGGAAAGACGATCTCTTTGCCAATCTACCAATGATGGATTGGCCTGCCGCCAAAAGTGTCCATGATGGACGAGCAGAAAGTTCGCGCCATGACTTGCCGCGGCAGCAAACGACTTGGCGCTCGCGTCAACCGCGGAAGCAATTTTGCTTACTTGAGGAGATCCGGCATACTGCAAACCATTCCAAGAGTCATCCGCAAACTCGGCGAGCGCCAGATATTCATCCAAATAAGTTTTAATTTGTTGTAAATCGGTCATTAGATATAAAGTAGGAGAAAGACTAAGTTTTTACTAGTTTAAATCATTGACTGTGCAGGAGCAAAAAATTGCGATTATTATTGTGAATTGGAATACCGGCCAATGCTTGGCGGATTGTTTGCACTCGTTGGCGGATTTGCCGGAGAAAGATTTAATTGAAGAAGTGACAGTAATCGACAATGCCTCTAGCGACCGTTCAATCGCAGTGGCCAAACTAGCAGTGTCAGATACGGGCAATCAGCCAGCTGTGCGCTTTATTATGAATAAAAGGAATGCAGGGTTTGCTGCCGCGAATAATATTGGGTTACGGCGTCTGGAGCAGCGAGGCTCGCAGGCGCATGCGTTGCTGCTTAATCCTGACACAGTAGCGTTGCCGGGGTTGTTATTAGGGATGCTGGAAGTATTTAAAAAATCGGAGCGAATTGGTATTGTGGGGCCAAGGATATTAAACGCTGACCAGACTTTGCAGCCATCAGTACGGAACTTTCCCGGGGGGAAAGAAATAGCATTATACATGCTCAAGCTGGGATCGCAGGTTAAGGAGGCAAAAATTGATTATGGCCAAGAGCAAGTTGTACCACAAGTGATGGGAGCGTTTTTCCTCATCAGACGGGAGTGTTGGCAGCAAGTCGGCCAACTAGATGAAGGATATTTTGTCTGGTTTGAGGAAGTGGATTATTGCAGACACGCCTACGACCTCGGCTGGCAGGTGTGGTACACGCCTAGAGCATGTGGAATTCATTTGGGCGGGGTAAGTTTTCGGCAAGTGGTGGGTATACGAAAAAATTGGCCGTGGCTAAAGAGTATACTGCACTACGCACGCAAGCATCTAAGCACACCGGTAGTGATGGGCTTATACATAATGAGCGTAATCAATGTATTACTGTGGATACCGGCCTCGGTTAAGCAATGGCAGCATAAAATAAAAACAGAGCAGCTATGAGTATAAAGTCTTGGTGGCAAAGGGAAGTGCAAGCAAGCTTGGCTTGGATAATAATTGGCGGGTTGGTCGCGGCCTTTATCGCGCTGTTTTTTAGCTGGCAGCTAGGATTTTTTTGCTTGTTGTTTATGGCGACAGCGTGGTGGGTGTGGGATAATCCCGAGCCAGGATTTTGGCTCTTAATCGTGCTGGCGCCATTATTGCCGATGTTAAAAATTACACAGACCATCGGGACGGCTACATTAATTAAGGATGTGATTATTTTAACTCTGTTTATGAGGCAATTTCTGTGGCCGTTGATTAAACAAACTTTGCCTTATCGGCGGGCAGCTTTAACAGCTCCAATCGTTTGGTTAGTAATATGGACAATAATCGAGATGGTGAGGGCGGACAATGGGCTGCTGCTAGGAGTGCTGAGAGCGCGGGATATTATTTTATATGTTTTATTATATTTTGGCGTGCTGTATCTGCCCCATAGTAAAAAACTAATGAAGCAACGTTTATATTGGCTGCTAGCGACCTCCTTAGTAGTTTATTTGCAAGGCGTTTATCAGTGGTGGTGGGCAATGGATAGTGCGGTACTAAGATTTGATCCGGTACGGCAGATATGGATCCCGAGGATTTCAAGTACACTGGCTCATCCCAGCATTTTTGGACAGTATGCGGTAAGTATTAGTTTATTGGTGGCAGCGTTGGCTGCCTATAGCAAACCGGCGGGGAAGAGGGCGGGTTGGTTACTACTTTGGCTGATGAGCTTGCCGTTTATCTGGCTAACCTATTCTCGGGCAGTTTGGATAGGATTGGTAGTTGGTATTGGTGTAATGGTGACTAACTGGGGGGCAACAGGGGTGGCTAAAAAAATATCGAAAAGAACAATGCTTAAAATCGTGATCGGTTTGGGAGTAGTTGGCGTGGTAGGGGTTATTGGTGCAAGCCGCTTTACGCCGATTGGTCTGTATGTGCGCTCGTTTGTTGATCCCCGCTACGCTAGTAATCGGGAGCGGCTTGAGTTTATGGCGCGCTTGATTGCACCAATGACTAACTGGGAAGCAATGGTTGGCCAGGGTTTAGGAGATGTGTTGGTACAAAATTTCCGACAAAATGACATTGAGCTATACGATATAGCCGTGGGCAATAGCCGCGATGTGCAGTTAACTAAAAATCGTACTTTGGTGGATAACCAGTACCTAAAGACTGGGGTAGAGATGGGTTTAACGGGATTGCTGCTTTATGGCTGGATATATTGGCGTTTTTTGCGGACGGGTGCAGTTGATATGAAAAAGATGGGGCGCGAAGGAAAGATAATAAGTTTGTGGGGTGTGGGTTTTTTGGCAGCTTTTGTGGTACAGGCATTTTTTATCGATATCTGGGACATCTGGCCGACCAATGCAATGTTTTGGATTGTGGCTGGTTTGGTAGGGGCAAGCTCGCAAATGGTTTTGATAAATGAAAAGAAATAAGCTATCAAGAGGAATATTCGTAACTTAGCAAAATGCTCTTTTCACACACAAACCAGGAATAAGGGGTATAGAATGGTTTACGTTGATATAGAAACTGTCATTAATCCGCAAGATTTACTGTCAAATAAAGAAACAGCGATCAGTTTCAAATGGTGGTTAGCCAGGATAAGGTCCCGGGCAGAAAAAGCAGTGGCAAAAGAGTTAACGAGTAAGGGAGAAAAATTTTTCTTGCCTATTATGGTCATTGAAAAGAAGATCCGAGGAAGAAAAATAACCTGCAACATACCGCTTTATCCGGGTTACATATTTATCGCCGGTGATGAAGATACCCCACACTATGTATTTCCCAGCTCGCATGTAGTCTGTATGAATCCAGTTATTGATAAAGGGACGCTGCTGGGACGGCTTTGTATGACCTGGCAATTTATGCAAAGCCAACGGTCAATAAGACTAGAGAGTAATACTCGATTGGGGCAGCTGGTGAAAGTATCGTCAGGGCCATTATGCGGGATATGCGGACGATTAATCGATGAAGAACCAACGTCGCGACGATTAGTGGTATCGGGAATACTGACCAGCGGAGATATTTCGATAGATCTCCAAAGAGACAAAGTATTAGTAGAAGCGTAAGGACTGTTGCCGGTCCTTTTTTTAAAATCCTTTTTTCAGTTGCCGATACTTCTCCACACTCCAAAGGGGCCAGTAGCGCCAATTAAGGGGAAGGTCTTGAGCGTGCGCATAATTGATCGAGCGTCCGCCGAATCCTTTCTTAAAGGTTGTGATCCCGGAAAAAGGGTGATGAGGCTGATCATCCGGGGCAATTCCCCAAAAATTATAGAGGGTGGCTTGCCGTGCCCGCGCAGCCTGAATCGCACGCCATTGAATCAACTGACTGGCCGGAATGGAGCTGGGTAACTTGACTGAGGCGCCGTGATAATAATAAACGGTTGAGCCGAAGTGGATGAGTATGGCCGCGGCCACAGTGCGGTTTTGGTGCTGGGCGGTGATAGTGAAAACACTGTTGGTGGAGGAGAAGGTTTTAAGTTGGGCGGCGAGCATGTCATATGACCAGGGAATAAAGTGATGGCGCTGTTTGGTTTGTTGATATAGCTGCCAGAAATTGGACAGGGCGGAATCATTGGTGACGATGGAGGTGGTAACGTTTTGCGCTTGGGCTTTGCGAATCGACTGACGAGTGGTTTTACGCATGCCAGCTAGCAGCGCTTCATCAGAATGATTAATGTCTAAAACCAAAGTTAGTTCAGCATGGACATGCAAGGGAGCAGAGATGAAGCTGTGACGCGGAAAGAAATCGTCGGTAACTGGTGAGGAAACTAACAAGGGAGCGATGCGAATGGCGGCAATCCGATGAGGGACTTGATGTTGCAAGTGGTGAATTAAGGCGGGAATAATACGATAAATAGTGGCGTCATCCGCGGCTAATGGACCGTGAGGAATTAAATAATGCCAGCCACGACGCGCCTGAACGGTGATTACCAAAGCGGCACCAATTAATTGATCATGGGAAAATATTCCCAAGTACTGCACTGGCTCGCCCATTTGCTGCTGTACCTGACCCCATTGCCAGGAGTGCAGGAAAGTCTGCACGGGACAGGAGGTGACGAAGTTGTTCCATCGCGTCTGGTTCGTAATCGGTCGAATAGTTAGAGCCATATTTTATAGAATAAATATTTAGATGCGTGCCCAGCGAGCCGTAGACATAATGGAGGCAATTTGGTCAACTTGTTCATCGGTGAGATTGGGATGAGTGGGCAAGTTAATGGTCCTGGCGGCAGCTAATTCAGCTTGTGGACAAGACCCGACTACATAACCAATGAAGTTAGACGACTTAGCTGTGACAGGAGTTATTGGATGGTCATACCAATTACCTAATAAGACGTGCTGTTGCTTGGCACGCGATAACAACGATGAACGATTTTTCACGCGGACAGGTACGCGCAACCAATTTGGTTTATTGAGGGGACTTATTTGCTTGCTAATAGGCAGGCGATTGAAATAACGTTGGGCAATGGTTTGGCGCCGGGTGGTAAACTGGCTTAGTTTACGCAGCTGATTGAGCAACAAAAAACCTAAGGCGGAAGAAAATTGCCAATCAATAAAAGGCGGCTGGTGTCCTTGCTTTTCCGCTTTAGTCACTGCCATGCTTAATAATTTCATTTTTTGGGCGGCAACCAATAATACTTTACCGAGGCTGCCGACAAAATAGAGAGGGATAATAATGGCCATTAATAGGGGATGCAATAGTTGCTGGACAACCCACCAGGCAGGCGGACTGGGCAGTTGCGCTTGCTTTTGTTCGACTCGTTGGATAAAAGCGGCATCGAAACTTGCCACCGCTCCACCAAAGACACAGGAGATAGTCTTATCCCGACCAAAACTTAAGATAGCCACATGGCCGAACGTGCCCAGGGCTTGATCCTTTAAGCTGGCACCAAAACAGTGAGAGAGATCTTCTATTAAAGTAAGGTGATGCTGGTCAGCCAGCTGGCGCAATTCTTTGACCGGTCCAGCGAGTCCGAAAGTATGTTGCACAATAATGGCTTTGGTACGGGGGCTAATTTTTTTTGCCACATCGACCAGATTAAAATTATAAGTGGAAAGATTAATATCAGCAAAGATAGGCTTTGCTTTACGCCAAATAATTGGAGCCGGTACGGCTAAACAAGTAAACGCTTGCACAATAACTTCATCGCCTGGACCAATGTTCAGTGCTTCCAACGTACGATAGATAGCGGTACGGCCGGAACTAACCAGGGCCGTAGGGCGATTAGCTAAACGAGAAGAAATGAGGCGGACAATTTTACGATTAATTAGTCCATCGGACCAGCGCCAGGGCGAAAACAATGTCTTAAAGACAATGAAAAGATCGTCTGGCTGCATGTTGGGCGAAAGAGAAATAGTGATGGGCATGTGTCTACTTAAATAAATTTGGATCTTTGTTTATTAGCGCATGACGGATCGCGTGCGGAATGCGTCCCTCCAGTAAAATGACGGTATTGGCCGTTAAGTTCTGACAAGCGAGTTTAATAATTAAATCAGGATTAGTAAAGTAGGGCTGCTTAAGATCATTGTGCCGAGCCTGGCCGTAGACGAAAACTTGCGCCCCCGAATCTTTTAGAGCTTGTCCCAGGCGCTGATGGACTGCTCGGGAGCTTCCGCCTAGTTCAATTAAAGGAACCATGATTATCCGTCGGTCAGTCTGGGGAAATCGCTGCAAGTGGCGGATGGCATTTAGCACTGATTGCTCATTGGCCGAATAACTGTCATCAATGATTGAGGCACCGCTTCGGCCGGCGACTAATTCCATAGTACGAGGGTAGGGAGTGATGGAGGAAAGGCGGCTAACAATGTCATCAGCTGATAGACCGATAGCACTGGCGGTGGCAAGGGCTGCCAGGACACTGGAAAGGTAAGCTTCGCTAAGCAATGGTATAGAAACCGGGAAGGAATGAGATGATAAATGCAGACAGAAGTTTATTTTGTCTGGCAGGATAGATATCTGATCGGCGTAGACATCGGCCGGCTGAGAGGTGGAGTACCAACGCGTTAATCCTTTAAAGGACCTTGCTTGCGCCACTTGCCGGGGATCATCCGCATTGAGAACGGCAATACCATTCTTAGGCAAAGCAGTGATTAGTTCCCATTTAGTTCTAACTAAGCTAGTCACTGATCCGAATAAAGCTAAATGTTGGTTGCCTAAATGCGTGATGGTGCCAAGGGTGGGTTTAGTTAAAGCAGCTAGTTTTGCTATCTCGCCTGGTCGGTAGGCACTCATTTCCACGATATAAATTTTAGTGGCGCTAGTTAATTGCTGCAGCATATCTAGCGCTATAACGTACGCGGAATTGCGATGTTCAAGAGAAACGGTGGCTGATGGTATTAAGTGAGACAGAATATGTTTGGTAGTAGTTTTTCCATAACTGCCGGTGATGCCGATGACAGTCAGCTGGCCGAGCGACTGACGCAAGTCTTTACTGCGTGCTATCGTCCGCTGCTTGAGGGAATGGGTCAGTAGATTAACTAAGCCAACACTTAAAGCAGTTAACGGAACAACCAAAACGATTAATAGGGCTAGTTTGACAGATGGACTGTGGGCCGACAAAAGGGTGAATGCCCAGAGGAGGAGCAAATAAACCGCATCCACGAGTCCAATCAGACGGGCTTTAGTCGTCCACTGCGGACGATAAATACCAAGCGTAAAAGTACGCCAGAGGTAGAGGAGGAAAAATTGCATGATAGCAACCAATGCCAAGAGAGGCAGATCAAACAACCAAGCGGCTAGAGTTAATGCATAAGCGGAATACAAGAAAACCAGAGGCAAGGAAAGGGGGCGATCACCTAGCGCGACGCGCAGGCGATCCCAGCGATATTCTTTAAGTTGCCATAAGTAGATTTGCGACAAACACGAAAATATAATCGTCGGAGTGGCAAATAAAAAACTGAATGGGGTAATCACGTCCATAATTGTATTTTAGGGATAGATGGGGTATATACGTTACGTTGGATTAAACAAGTTATGACTTATAAGTAGTGAAGTGACGTAATTTTAGCAAGGTCATATAGTATTAAGAAGTGGCTCAAGAAACTAATATGGATCAATCACTAACAGTTCAAATAGTCGGTTGGAATAGTGCAGCTGCTTTGCCCGCAGCGCTAGACCGATTAAAGCTGTGCCCAAAAGAAATAATTATTAGATATATCGATAATAACTCGGCTGACCGATCAGTGGAAACGGTAAAGAAGATGTTACCTGCCGCACAGGTTATTGAATTGGATCGTAATACCGGTTTTGCAGCCGCACACAATCTTGGGTTTAAGCATTGCACCACGTCGTTGGTGATGCTGCATAATCCAGACCTGGTATTGGATCTCGATAGTTTACCCCAGTTAACTGGGGTGTTTGAAGAAGCAAGGGTGGGAGCAGTGCAGGGCAAGATTTTAAAAGGACGAAATAGTCAGGGAAAAGATATTATTGATTCCACGGGGGTGGTCATGACCTTAGCGCTGAACGGAGCAGATCGCGGCGAGGGAGAAATTGACGTAAGGCAGTATAATCAGAGCATTGAGGTGGCGGCTGTCACTGGGGCGGCGGGGTGCTATCGGATGGCAGCATTGCATAATATCAGAGATATAAACGGGCAAATCTTTGATGAGGATTTTTTCGCTTACAAAGAAGATGTGGATTTGGGCTGGCGGCTGCGCCATGCAGGGTGGGTATGCAAGTATATTCCCGTCCTACAAGGCATTCATCCGCGCGGTTTTGGCCAAAAAAGAACAGACAGTTTACCCGAGAAAATGGTTTATTTAGTAGTAAAGGTTACTGACCAAAGAACTAGGTATAGCTTGCGTAACTGGATTTGGATGATACTGAAGAACTCATCCGTTAAAGACGCGTTAAAACATGAGCTGTTTGTTGATATGCGCATATTTGGTTTTGTGCTACTCGGCACGGTATACTGGCCGTTGCTGGGGTTATGGATAGAAATTATTAAGGGCGTACCGAAAATAATGAGAAAAAGGGTCGACCAAACAGGAGGCCGACAATAAGTGAAGATAGAAGCTAGACAGTAAAGAGATGAAAAATAAATTATCAATAATTATAGTTAACTACAATACTGGGCAGCTGACGCGGGCGTGTGTAAAGTCTATCTTTGGGCAGTCGCTTCCCTGGTCATTCGAAATCGTGGTGGTGGATAATGCATCATCAGATGAGAGTGTGGAATTATTACAATCTGAGTGGCCGGAAATTAAAATAATTAGCAATGCGACTAACGTCGGACTAGCCGGGGGAGTGAATATTGGATTAAAAGAAACAACTGGACAATTTAGATTAGTATTAAATCCAGACATTATAGTACTAGACGGCGCAATTACGACGATGGTCAACTATATGGAAGCTAATCCCCCTGTCGGCATAGCAGGCGGCAAGTTGTTGTCACCTAATGGCCGGTTGCAATATTCCTGTTATGAATTCTATCGACCGATGACGATAGTTTATCGGCGCACGTGGTTAGGCAAAACGAAACAAGGGAGGAAAGCGGTGCGAAAATTTTTGATGAAGGATTATGACCATAAAGTTGCTGCCGAAGTTGATTGGTTGATGGGAGCGTGTTTGATGGTGAACGAAAAGGCATTGGAGCAAGTCGGCGGAATGGATGAAAGGTTTTTCTTATACTTCGAGGACGTAGATTGGTGCCGAAGGTTTTGGTTGAGGGGTTGGAAGGTATTATATTTACCAGCCGTCAAATTTTCGCATTACCACCAAAGGACCAGCGAGCATGGCGGTTTTTGGGGCCTCGCGACCAACTGGGTGATGCGGGAACACATTTGGTCAGCAGTGAAATATTTCTACAAGTACCGCAACCAGGCCACTGGGCGGACCGCAATAAATCAGCACAACTATGTCGATAATTAGCCTAGCTGCCATTTTTGTGGGTTGTCTTTTGGCGAGCAACCAAAGTGATGATTGCTTGAAGGAAAAAATGGTGCTAGCCAATGCGGGTGCGGTGGCCGGAATAGCTGGTGAACGAATATATCCGATCAAAACAGGAGAATCAATTGACGTCTTGCTTTCCGCCAAGGCGGCGCTGGTATGGGACGAGGAAACAGGTACCATACTTTACGAAAAGAATCCGGACGATAGCCGTCCGGTAGCTAGTTTGAGTAAACTGGTATCCGCCTTAACGGTGAGGAAATATTTACCGCTCGATACATTGGTGATAATACCACTAGAGGTGCTTAGGGCACAAAGGTTGGGTGCTAATATTAAACTGCCAGCAGGAGATGCGGCAACGGCATATGATTTGTTGGCAGCGGGACTTATTTCGTCGGCTAATGATGCGATGGTGAGTTTAGCGATAGGTTTATCGGGGTCAGAAGATGAATTTGTCCGGACAGCGAATGATTTTATTAAACGGAACGGAATCTATTCAACGAAGATTAGCAATGCTACGGGTTTGGCAGGCGGTGAACAATATTCCACGGCCCGAGACATTAAGGAGTTGTTCAGGCTGGCTTATCGTGATAAGGTGTTACGTAATTTTTTAGTATCGGAAGATAGTGTATTAACTACACAGGGCGGCAGCAGCCGTAAATATAAATCTACTAATAAGCTACTCGGGACTTATTTCCCAGTGTTAGCGGCAAAAACAGGGTATACGAATGAGGCAGGTGAAAACCTGGTCGTTATGACATATGGGGATAAGGGACAAAGGATAGGTGCGGTGGTGCTCGGGAGTGAGGATCGGTTTCAAGATATTAAAACAGTAGTGGAATGGGTACAGCGAAGCTATGTGTGGCCGTAAACCAATGGCAGCTGGTTATGTTTAAGAGAAAAGATGTGGATGGAATTTTGTATTAAGATATGTATATGCATGAGTTTGAAAATTTGGAGTTAGTAATCAACGTTGGCCGTATCGTCATCGTGGGAACCATTACTTTTATAGTGGCTTTTGGTATGACGCCTCTGCTGACGCATTATTTATATAAATATCATTTTGGAAAAAACATCCGGGCTACCGGCCAAACACCAATTTATTCCAAACTTCACGCTGGTAAGGCAGGCACACCGGTTGGCGGAGGGATCATAGTGTGGGGATCGGTGGTAATTATGGCAGGATTCTTTTGGCTGATCCATATAATCTGGCCCTCCTGGATTACAACGCAACTAAATTTTTTAAGTCGAGCACAAACGTTGTTACCGTTAGGTGCTTTGTTGGGATCAGCGATGGTTGGCTTAGTGGATGACTACTTAAACGTAAAAAAAATTGGGCCAGCCGGCGGGGGACTGAACATGAAGCACCGGTTATTGTTATACACGGCGGTGGCAGCAATTGGGGCTTGGTGGTTTTATTTCAAATTGAATTGGAGCGTATTGCACGTGCCCTATTTTGGAGACTATGAAATAGGTTTATGGTATATCCCGCTGTTTTTGTTTGTCATTGTGGCTACCGCTTTTTCAGTAAATGAATCAGATGGATTAGACGGTTTGGCGGGCGGGATATTATTGTTCTGCTACAGCGCTTACGCCGCCTTATCTTTTGGGATGGAGAGAATGGAGTTGGCCGTGTTCTGTTCAGCAATCGGGGGAGGACTGTTAGCCTTTTTATGGTTTAACGTGCATCCAGCGCGATTTTTTATGGGCGATACAGGGGCAATGAGCCTGGGAACAACGCTGGGTATTATTGCAATGCTGACAAACTCGGCCTTAGTTTTGCCGATTATTGCTTTTCCGTTGGTGTTGGAGTCAGCGTCAGTTATTATTCAGGTCGCTTCTAAGAAATGGCGAGGCAAGAAAGTGTTTTTATCGGCCCCCTTACACCATCACTTTGAAGCGGTGGGCTGGCCGGAAACAAAAGTAACCATGCGTTTTTGGATAATCGCCGCAGTAAGTGCAGCAATCGGCCTACTGGTCGGTTTGCTAGGCATGTAGATATCGCGTAAAGGCTACGACTAAATAAGAATTGCGCTTGTGAGAATGAATAACGACGAGCAACATAAAGCAGTGCGGGAAGTGGCAGACTTGAAGGGAACAAGGATTACCGTGATGGGCTTAGGAGAACACGGTGGGGCACTGGGTAATATCAAATGGTTACGCGAGCATGGGGCGCAGCTAATCGTGACCGACCTGAAGAGCCGAGTAGATTTACAGGGGAGTATAGAACAGCTTGGCGGTGACCCAGGCATTGAATGGGTACTGGGCAAACATCGCGAGAAAGATTTTACAGAGACAGATTTAGTGATTATGAATCCGGCCGTGAGCCGCCGCTCGCCATATTTAGAATTAGCTAGAGGCAGGGGTGTTAAGATTGAGATGGATAGCAGTTTGTTCTTTCAATGGTTTGATAAAAAAAGAATTATTGGAGTCACTGGATCAAAGGGTAAATCTACAACTACAGCGGCTATAGGACAGGTACTAGATGTAAAAATTATTGGTGTAGAGGGAACAGCACCACTAGCTGGTTTAGATCAATTGGGCAATGATGAGCAGGTGGTATTTGAGCTATCCAGCTGGCGCTTGGAGCCGCTAGACAGGCGAGAAATGAGCCCCGGAATAGCAGTGGTTACCTCAATTTATCGCGACCATTTGAACACCTATGATTCTTGGGCACAATACATTGACACAAAAAAAACGCTGGTAAAATACCAAGGGGCGGATGATCTTGCTTTATTAAACTTCGACGATAAAATTTTGCGGGATTGGGCTAAGGATTTAGTTGGTCGAGTAGGCAGTTATTCCTTGAAGGATTATCAAACCAAGGGGATATTTATCGAGAACGATCAGGTGGTCGTGCGTTGGTCAGACAAGGAAGAAATTGTTATGGCCGTTCAAGACCTGCCGGTACGACATGCGCATGAGGTACGCAATCTGCTCCCGGCTATCTTGTTAGCCTGGCAGCAAGGAATGTCGAAAGAACTAATTAGAGCAAGGGTGCAAAAAGTCCGATTGCTCCCGCATCGCATGGAGAAAGTAGCGGTTATCGACGCCGTCGAGTATATCAACGATTCAGCGGCGACTATGCCGGACGCAACCATAGCAGCATTGGATGCGCTAAGCTCAAAACAGCTGATTCATATATTAGGAGGTAATGACAAGGATCTGGAGTTTGGGCAGTGGGCGGAAAGAGAAACCCAAGCCAATATCAAAGCGATGATTTGGTTGCCTGGAAATGCGTCGGATAAAATGAGACAGGCTTATCAGGCAGCTGGCGGAACGCAGACAAGTGAAAAGGTTAAAGATATGACGGAAGCGGTGAAACGGGCGGCAGCAATAGCACAAGCAGGCGAAGTGGTGTTATTGTCGCCCGGTGCAACTAGTTTTGGATCATTTAAAAATGAATTTGATAGAGGCAATCGGTTCAAGGCTGCAGTCCATGATTTGTCAGGAAATTAGCAACTGCGTTTAAGTACACCTATGCCTAATCAGCTAAAACAATTACAAAAGCACGCCGGAGATCACCTGCTGCTGCTGGCGATAGCAGGGATAACTTTATTCGGCTGGTTAATGCTGGCATCAGCGTCTTCTGTTTTGGCCCAAAGGTATTTTAATGATGCCTTTTATTTTGTGAAGCATCAGATGCTATACGGTGGTTTAATCGGTTTTAGTTTATTCTTATTAGGCTATTTTGTACCCTATCGATATTGGCGGAAATTAGCCTTTCCCGCAATTGCCCTAGCGCTGTTCTTGCTGATATTAGTATTTGTGCCAGGTTTGCAGGTTTCATCGGGTGGAGCATCACGCTGGATCGGTATAGGTCCTATTACCTTACAGCCTTCCGAGGTGGCAAAATTAGCGTTTATTTTATATTTAGCTGCCTTGTTAGAAAAGAAAGGTGAAGATGTAAAGGATTTTAAAAAAAGTGTCATTCCGTTTTTAATAATTCTGGCGATAATTGGTACGCTAATCATGATGCAACCTGACATGGGCACGTTGCTGCTCATTACGTTAGTTGCAGCCAGCATGATTTTTGTGGCCGGTTTTAAATTAAGGCACTTAATGATAATTGGCTTAGGCAGCTTAGCTGTTTTTGGTTTATTTTTAAACACAGCACGTTATCGCTTAGAACGCATTATGGTTTATTTGCATCCAGAGCTAGATCCACAAGGCATTGGTTATCAAATTAATCAAGCGTTATTGGCGGTGGGCACGGGAGGATTGTGGGGACTGGGATTTGGACGCAGCCGGCAGAAATACTATTACTTACCGGAACCAGCGGGCGATGCAATTTTTGCTGTTATTGCGGAGGAGTTCGGATTGGTCCGGTCTGTGTTGGTGATACTGGTATTTGCGCTAATCGGTTGGCGGGGCTGGCAAATAGCCAGGCAGGCACCTGATGTATTCGGCAGACTATTAGCGACTGGTATTACAGCGTGGATTTTATTACAGGCATTTATAAATATCGGGTCTATTTTAGCGATCACACCTTTAACTGGTATTCCACTACCGTTTATTAGTTACGGCGGCTCAGCGCTTGCGACACTACTATTCGCATCAGGCGTACTGCTGAATATCAGCCAATACAGCCGTGATTAAAGTTACCCCAGCACCAGAAGGCCCCAGAATTTATTCCGGGGATGAATGGTCGTCGTTGGGCTTTCGGTGCGGGGTTTCGCCTCCGCTAGAAGCCGCGGACTTTAGTCCGCGGAGGCTCACTTTAGAAGAATACGCAGCGAGATGGCAATGGTTCGTTTTTAATCTGTGAAGATATATGGAAGCGAGTAAAGCGATAAAATGTTATATTTAGAGTTAAGTTTTATAGATATATTATTATGCGTATAGTATTGACAGGTGCCGGGACGGGAGGGCACATGATTCCCTTTGAACCCTTAGTAGAAATGTTGAGACGAGTGCACCTGGAAACAAAAGATAATTTGCCGGTTTGGATTGAACGAAACAAATTAGATTTATATTTTCTGGGAGTAATGGATAGCCAAAGTAAAGAGTTTTGTGAACGATTGGGGTTGAAAACCACTAATATACTAGCTGGTAAATTACGACGTTACCTAGCGATGCAAACAGTGACAGACGTGCTGTGGCGTATGCCTGTAGGTATTATTATGGCAATGTGGCACATGTGGCGAATAATGCCAGACGTCGTGATTAGCAAGGGTGGTTATGGCAGCGTGCCGGTTGGTTTGGCAGCCTTTATTTTTCGGGTACCTCTATTACTACATGAATCAGATGCGGTAATGGGCTTAGCCAATAAATTGATGGCCAACTGGGCGCAAGTTATTACGGTGGGTTTTGCGGCAACCCGGCATGGAATGGGATACCACAAGCGAAAAACTATTGTCACCGGTACACCGGTCCGCCAAGGACTGGCTAGGGAAAACAGCTCCGGAGCCAAGAGATTGTTCGGTTTTGGCGAGAATGAACCGGTAGTTTTGATTATGGGAGGCAGTCAAGGAGCCGAGAAGGTAAATGAATTAACATTGCAGATTTTACCGGAGTTAATAAAGAAAGCCGGGATTATACATTTGGCCGGTGTAAATAATTTGGCTACGGTTAAATCGGGAGCGGATCGAATAATCCAATCAGCTGGCCGACAGCATGCTTATAAACTGTTTGGGACATTAACAGATCATATGGGGGCAGCGCTGATGGCAGCGGACTTAGTAGTGTCACGGGCTGGGGCGACATCTTTAGCGGAGCTAGCACGATTGAGAAAGCCCGCCATAATTATTCCGTTGGCACTGGCAGCTCAAGACCATCAAAGAGCCAACGCTCAGTTGATGGAGGTGGCGGAAGCGGTGCGAGTGATCAGCCAAGAAAACTTAGGACGTAATATTTTGTTACAAAATATCTATAATCTTTTAAATGATCAAGAGATTCGGGAAGTACTAAAGCAAAATATTGCACGTTTTGATTACCCCAATGCCGCCAGAGAGATTGCACAGTTAACATTCAAGCTAGCCCGCGGTATGGTGCCATTTCAATCGATACAACAGGACGAAAAAGATATTAATGCGGGAAAGATTAGCAGCGCGGAGCATGAAAATAGATAATTCAGGCAAAAAGGTAGGGATGGTAGGAATCGGCGGAAGCGGAATGAGAGGTTTAGCATACCTCTTAAGCCAGACAGGTGTAAGTGTCTATGGTACTGATGCGGAGCTAGAAGCAACGCAAAAAATACTAAAGGATGAGCCTTTTGTGCTACTTAATGAAGAGCTGCTGCTGGAGCAACTTAACAGTTACGATGAGGTGATTTTTTCTGATGCGGTGCCCGACAATCACCTTGTCCGTCTAGCAGCACGAAAAAACTCAAGGGAAATTAATTACCAAACAGCAGTAGGTAATTTTGCGCGCGGATATCACGTGTTCGCGATCACCGGCACACACGGGAAATCTTCAACGTGTGCGATGGCAGCACACATTATGGTGGCGGCAGGGTTAGATCCGACCGTTTTAATCGGTGCAGCCATGCGGGAATGGGGAGGAGGGCACGCCAGAATGGGGAAAAGCGATATACTACTGCTGGAGGCAGATGAATACCGGGAGCATTTCTTGACCCTAAATCCGGACGTTATCGCCATAACGTCCATTGATTTCGACCACCCAGATTATTTTACCTCGCTTGAGCACATGGAGTCAGCCTACAGCAAATTTATCAGGAGAAGAAACGGGCGGGGCTGCGTCATTACGTTGAAATCAGTGCAAGATCAGCATGCCGCCATCGACTGGCCAGAGGAGACAGTTGCCCTAGAGGATCAAACGGCCAACAATTTGTTTCTTAGTGTACCGGGAGATCACATGAAGACTAATGGTTTAATTGCCATGAGAGTAGCAATGGAAGCGGGGGCTGGAGAAAAAAAGGTGGCTGGTTGGTTAGCGTCCTATTCTGGAATCAAACGACGATTTGAGAAACTGGGAGAGTGGCGTGGGATGGATGTGATTAGTGATTATGGGCACCATCCCACGGAGATTAGCAGCACTATACAAGGGGCGAGAGAGAAATACCCAACAAAAAAGATCGTTGTTTTGTTTGAACCACACACTCAGGAAAGACTAAAAAGGTTTTTACCGGGGTTTATTGACGCCTTGAAAAAGGCTGACGGCGTAATATTGTTACCTGTTTTTATACCGCGAGGGAGAGAAAAGAGCCCGGAGAAGGGAAATGAGATCTGTGCGGAACTGCTAGCCGGGTTACGGGATGAGAAAAAGTTCATTAAGCAGTTGAGCAAAGACGATGATATTATGAATATCTTAACAAAAGCCGCCGATAAGTTTGCTGTTGCAATCGCTTTCAGCGCGGGTGATTTGGATCGAGCGCTAAGAAGCTTATGGCACATATAGATAACTGTCAGAACGCTTTGACATAATATCAGTAAGTGCTACTGGACAATTTATTAGGCGTTCACTATAGTGTGAGGTTGTGCAGGAAACTACCGGCACAAAAACTTGACATATGGTCAAGTAAGGTCTATATTGTAAGCATAGGGTAAAAAACGCGATTTATATTTAATGTTATAGGCAATTTTTTAACTTATGGAGCAAGAAAGAAGAATAAGCAAGGCGAGTGAACTCAACGAGATTGTGCGAGTGCTTTTAAGCATATTAGATTTGAGATCCCAGGATATTATAAGACGACGTTACGGCTTGGAATCAGGTCAAATTGAGACATTAGATAGTATTGGTCAAGAATACGGCATAACCAGGGAACGCGTAAGGCAGATAGAGGCCCAAGCGAAAAAGATGCTAGCGCGACGCGAAGACGCATTGCGGAATATTGCCAGCATGCTAGAAGAGGTGTTTGCTCAGCACGGAGGAATTTTAACGGACGACTTTTTAATGTTAGTCCTTCGCAAACGATTTACCGATGCTCCGGGAGCGACGATGGTCATGTTTTTCTTGGATATATTGCCGGACTACGAACGGGTGACACGGTCTGAGAAGTTCAGACCGCATTGGTCGCATCCCCAGTTGCATCACGAATACGTTGAGCAAGTAGTGACAACGGCTGATAGTATATTACGCAAAACAAAAAATCCAATCATGGAGAAGGAGATGTTATTAAAAATACGTGAACAAGTTGCCGTAGCGGAGGAAATACTGCCTGATGCTTGTGTTAAGGCATTATTGGAGGCCAGTAAAGAACTTAAACGAACGGTCTTTGGAGAATGGGGATTGCGTGATTGGGTGGAAACCTCTCCACGCGGGGTGGGCGACAAAGCTTATATCGTCCTGCGCCGCAATGGTGAGCCAATGCACTTCCGTGACATTGCGGCACAAATCAATGAAGTAAAGTTCGATCACAAGAAAGCTCATGAACAGACGGTACATAATGAGTTGATCAAAGATAATCGGTTCGTATTGGTGGGACGAGGCATGTATGGCTTAAGTGATTGGGGATTTTTACCTGGTACCGTGGCCGATGTACTGGAAGCGATTTTGAGTAAGGCCGGCAAGCCCATGAAAAAAGATGAATTATTAGCCGAGGTAATGAAGCAAAGAATGGTCAAACGGACAACCATCATCCTTGGGCTGCAAAATAATGATAAGTTTGCCAGGGTAGAAGATGATCAGTACACATTAAAAAACGCTAACTTGTCAGACATCAAATAAGGTAAAGGAATAATCTACGAGAGGAAAGCAGCCCTTAAGTAAGGGCTGCTTTATTGGGGTGGCTCTTGTTGCGGTACAGTCAGGTACAAAAATAGCTTGGTCGAGGAATAGACCTGGAGACAGAACACAGAGGAAAGCCGGAAAAAGCTGGAAACTCATTTATGTGGTTGAGATTACATCCTTTGGAGACACACATTGTTTGTCTGCCCAGGATAATATTTATGCTTTAATGAACACTTTGTATTGGACAGAGGATGATCTAAAGACAGAAAGATGACGAATTCATCGTAAAGGTTCGCGGTTAAGGTGAGCTTTACGTATAATAAGATTATGAAACGGTTAAAATTTGATGAGATCAAATCCGGTATGATGGCGGTTGGTTTTGCGTCGACTTTTAAAGCGGGCACTAATTTAATATTCGGATGGGGTTGGCTAGTGGTTGTATATTTGATGCTCTGGGTGATATGGAAAGTTTATCTATATATCAAAATGGTTGATTATGTGTCGGCAATTAGTTGGACATTCTTACAAGTCACGATACCGGAGGATTCAGAACAAACTCCTAAAGCTATGGAGAATATTTTCGCGGTGCTGGACGGTATTCATAAAAACCCGGATTTAGTAGAAAGATATTTCGAAGGCTATTTAGAGGCGTGGTACAGTTGCGAACTCGTCTGCAGTAAAGGGCGAGCCAAATATGTATTGGTGGTGCCGACGGTGCATAAAACTTTCTTCGAGGGAGTAGTTTATGGGCAATACCCGGAAGCAGAGGTGGTAGAAACGCAAGATTACACGCAAGTTTATGATTACAAGGAGATTGATAAGACGTTCGACTTGTATGGCTCAGAAATAGTATTAACTGAGGACGATATCTATCCAGTGAAGACATACCATAATTACGAGGATGTTTTTGCGGAGGAAGAAAAGTTTATCGACCCGCATCAAGCCCTAGTGGAAGCCTATACTAATGTCAATGAAAATGAGCAATTCTGGATACAAATACTCATCAGGCCAATTGATGGAAAAGACATCAGGAAGTGGGCAGATAAGGGTGGAGAACAAATAGATAAATTGGCGGGCAAAGAAACCAAGAAAAGCCGCGGTATTTTTAGCAAATTCATCGAGGTAATAAGCCAACTGCCAGCCGATGCAATAAAAGCCAGCGTGAATGGTCCGCTAGAAGCGGGCAAGGCAGTAACTAGATCTAGCCTAGATTTCCCTAAAATTAGCGCCGGGGATACAGCTAAGATGGATGGTATCCTGCGAAAAATTTCTATGGGTGGGTATCGCGTAAAAATTCGCGTCTTGTATGTCGCTCCGCTAGGGCAACTGACCAAACCTAATATATCGCGGGCAATTGGCGGCTTTAAACAATTCAACACATATAATTTGAATAGTTTCAAGCCCGACCCTACTACAAAAACTAACGGACCAAATTATGTAATGAAGCAAACGCGCCGGTATCGACGTAAAAGAGAAATTTTTCTGGCATACCAATGGCGTGATTTTTGGGGATACGATGAAGGATACATGATGAGCGACGAGGAATTGGCGACGCTATATCACTTCCCGACCAAGTATTCAAAGGCACCAGCTTTCGAACGTGCGAAGGCGGGGGTAGGCGGAGCACCAGAGAATGTGCCTTATGTATAAGGGCTGGAATAGCAACATTAAGAGTAAGACAAGTTTATGACTGAGGACCAAGACATAACAGTAATGGGAGTAACGAAGTTTCGCGGCCAAGAACGTCAGTTTGGTATTTATAGTGATGACCGCCGACAGCACGTCTACATTATTGGAAAAACTGGCGTGGGAAAAACTACCTTAATGGAAGGCATGATCAAACAGGACATATTGCGAGGCAAGGGAGTGGCCTTGGTTGATCCACATGGCGATATGGCCGAAGGATTACTAGATTTTATTCCACCGGAAAGAATTAATGATGTGATTTATTTTGATCCGTCTGATGTGGAATATCCCGTCGGTTTTAATGTGCTGGAAGCCGTTGATCCGCAGTATAAGTACCTAGTGTCATCAGGGTTGATTGGTTCACTAAAAAAAATCTGGGCTGACTCGTGGGGACCACGGTTAGAGTACATCTTGCGTAATACAATTTTAGCTTTGCTGGATTATCCCTCCAGCACGATGCTGGGGATCTTGAGGATGTTGGGGGATAATCAGTATCGAAAGAAAGTAATTGAAAAAATACAGGATCCAGTAGTCAAGTCATTCTGGCTTAATGAGTTTTCTAATTATAATGAGCGATTCCGAGCAGAGGCCATATCACCTATTCAAAATAAAGTAGGGCAGTTTTTGACCTCATCGATCATCCGTAACATTGTCGCCCAACCAAAGAGCACGATCGATATGAGTGATGTGATGGATAATCAGAAGATTTTATTGATCAACGCGAGCAAAGGTCGGATTGGTGAGGATAACTCCTCGCTACTAGGCGCTATGTTAATTACACGACTACAGCTGGCCGCTATGGATCGGGCAAAAATAGCCGAGGAAAAACGAAAGGACTTTTATTTATATGTTGATGAATTCCAAAACTTTGCTACCGAATCGTTTGCAAGCATATTGTCAGAGGCGCGCAAGTATCGGCTGAACCTGACGATGGCGCATCAATACATTGAACAAATGGAAGATGAGATGGTGAGGGGAGCAGTGTTTGGTAACGCTGGTACAATCGTGTGTTTCAGAGTAGGGGCAGAGGATGCTGAATTTCTCGAGAAGGAGTTTGAGCCGACATTTATGGAAACAGACTTGGTGAACTTAGATAAACACAATGCATATATCAAACTGATGATTGATGGTGTAACTAGCAAGGCGTTTAGCATGCAAACTGTGGCTCCCACCAAAGAGGGTTACGGCAAGAAGGAAACGGTTATTAGCGTATCAAGGGAAAGATATGGTCGACCGCGGGCTATTGTAGAAGATAAAATTGCCCGATGGAGTGGTGTAGTATTTAATGCAGCGGCTACCCAAAAGACCGCCCGTCGCCAGCCGCCCAGCAGCCAGCCACGCGAACGACAAGCGAGGCGGCCGGCACTTCCCGCCCCGAGCAAAGCAGAAAAAGAATTTGAGGAAATGAAGATGGAAAAGAGCAAAGAAGAAATTACAGACTTATCTAGTTTGTTACGACCCAAATTAGTCCATGTGAAATGTGATCGTTGCGGGCGGGACACAGACGTGCCATTTGAACCGAAGGCAGGGCAGCCGGTTTATTGCCGGGAATGCTACGAAAAAGTAAAAGCCGACCGACAAGTAGAGAGCAGGAAACTGCTAGGCGCAGCAGAAAAGGTAAGCGCTATGCCGACGATTACTAATAAAAAAGTGGATAGACCACTGCCACCGCAAATTAGGTAATGGAGTTTCTATTTAGTTTTAGCTTGATATAATTAAAGGAATGAAGGACACAGCAAAAGAAGGACAAAAGGTTAGCATAGATAAACCGTTTGATTTTGCGGAAGATGCGAATTGGCGAATTTTTAGAATCATGGCGGAGTTCGTCGATGGATTTGAGTTTTTATATCCACTGCGTCGAGAAGTAACCGTATTTGGATCAGCATTAATGAGTCCTGGTTCCCAGTGGTATGAGGAAGCGAGAAAAATGGCCAAGCGGCTAGCAGAGCAAGGATTCACTATTATTACTGGCGGGGGGTCAGGCATTATGGAGGCGGCAAATCGGGGGGCAGTAGAAGGCAATGGTATGTCGGTCGGTTTGGATATCGAGCTGCCCACGAAGCAGCGACGTAATATGTACGTCAATAAAGGAATTGGATTCCATTATTTTTTTACGCGCAAGGTAATGTTGTCGGCTTCGGCACAAGCTTATATTTTTTTTCCTGGGGGATTTGGCACGCTAGATGAATTCTTTGAAATGGTGACGCTGGTGCAAACCAAGAAGATGGAAGATGTACCGATTATTTGCGTCGGGAGAGAATACTGGGAAGAGTTGGATAACTGGATCAGGACCAAATTATTGGAACAGTACAGAACCATTCATAGCGAGGATTTACAGGTTTATAGCATCGTTAACAGTGCGGCAGAAGCGGTGGCTATTGTCCAGAAATCAAGAGAAAGAAAATATTTTTAGGTAACGGGGTAGATAGTTGCGGCAGGGTAGAGTCGGTGGCAGGATAAGGTTATGGAAAAAATAACCAGTAATGAGTTAAGGGAAAAGTACCAAGCTTTCTTTGTAAAGCATGGTCACAAGCAAATTATAGGCAGTTCATTAGTGCCGGAAAACGATCCGTCTGTCTTATTCACAACAGCCGGAATGCACCCTTTAGTGCCTTACCTGCAAGGTCAGCCTCATCCTCAGGGCAAGAAACTAACGAACGTACAACGTTGTTTGCGAACAACTGATATTGAAGAGGTGGGAGACGCCACGCATGCCACTGTCTTTGAGATGTTAGGCAATTGGTCGCTTGGAGATTATGGCAAGGAAGAAGCAATAAAATTAAGTTGGCAATTCTTAACAGAAAAAAAATGGTTGAGCCTCTCGCCGGCAAGAATCGCCGTGAGCGTGTTCGCAGGCGATAATAATTCGCCCCGAGACGAGACCGCGGCGCAAGTATGGCAAATGATGGGACTTCCGCTGGAGCGAATCGCCTACTTAGATAACCAGGAGAACTGGTGGCCGGCAGGAGGGAATGATAGCGGACCGCAAGGCCCAGATACAGAAATATTTTATTGGACGGGTGAAGACGCGGCCCCGGTAACTTTTGACCCAAAGAATAAACGATGGATGGAAATATGGAATAACGTCTTCATGGAATTTATCCACGCGGAATCAGGCAATTTAACGCCACTGCAGCAAAAGAATGTGGATACTGGCATGGGCTTAGAGAGGATAGTGATGGCGTTAAACGGGATGAACAGTATTTATGACATCGATACGTATCTGCCTTTAATGAAATGGTTAAGGACTGATTATTTTCAGGATAAAGATATTGAAGATAAGAAATTGAGAATCATCGCAGACCATATTAAGGCCGTAACTTTTGTAATGACGGATGAAAATAACGTTACACCGAGTAACGCTGAGCAAGGGTATGTGATACGCCGCTTGATCAGACGAACGGTCGTGACGGCCCAGGGCCTTGGAGCGAGAGACTTTGCGAGATTATTCCGGGAAGGAATGGAGACGGTGGTGTTACAATATGAATCGGTCTACGAGCTGATGAGAGGCAATTTGCCGGCAGCCCAAACGGCCGTTGAGCAAGAAATTATTAAATTTGAAGGATCGTTAAATCGGGGGATGAAAAAGTTTGCGGAGATAGAGCAAAAAAGTTCGGAAAAGATTAGCGGGGGTGATTTATTGTTATTGCTACAAAGCTTTGGTTTTCCCGTAGAGATTACGACTGAGATGGCTCGGGAAAAAGGGAAGGGAGTGGACTTACCGGGATTTCGACGCAAGTTTGCTGAGCACCAGACGAGGTCACGAGCAGGATCGATAAAAAAGTTTAAAGGGGGACTGATGGATCAAAGCGTAACAGCACAGCAATATCATACGGCAACGCATTTATTACACGCAGCATTGCGCAAACTCTTGGGAGAACAGGTGAGTCAAAAAGGCAGCAATATTACAACCGAGCGATTACGGTTCGATTTTAATTATGACCGCAAGCTGACGAAGGGTGAAATCAGTAAGCTTGAAGAGATGGTAAACAGGGCCATTGAAGATAGACTTGATGTGGAGCGGACAGAAACGACAGTAGATCATGCTCGACAAATAGGAGCGGTGGGATTATTCAAGGAAAAGTATGGAGACAAGGTTAGCGTATATAAGATAGGCAACTTTTCTATGGAAATATGTGGCGGACCACACGTGAAGAATACTGGTGATTTGGGCCGGTTTAAGATAATAAAAGAGGAAGCGACGGCCGCTGGGACAAGACGGATCAAGGCGATACTAGAACCTGGCAGGAGGGGTTATGAAACCAAGCAGGTGGAGCAGTAAAGCCAGAAGAGCGATGTTATTGGAGTTTAGAACATTCTAAGCTATATTTGTTGGACAAGAGGACTTAAGAGAGGTCCAAATAGAATAAACCAGGCGATGTCGGGGACGTAGTATATATTAAACGGTCTGGTTTGGTTTGCGGGAGTAATGAGGCAGACAGAGGCGCTGGGGAAAACTGAATTTGTTTAAAATTTGAGGTAGAATATTGAGAGGTAAATACAATAAGGCAAAGTGAGAATGATGCGAGATATTAAGCGTAGCAGTGGTAATAATAAGAAGGCTAGCTTACCCCCACTGGACATGGGTCAGGTGGAGGAAATCGAATTATTTGAGGCAAGCCAGGCAAGCAAAGAAAGGATTAAGCAGATTAACACAAATCAGGCTAAGGCAGGTAGGTCTGAGCGGAAAAAAGTCATGGATCTGGGCGGTAAAACTGTGCCACTGGCAAACGTAAAAACTGAGGAACCAGTATCAGACATTAAAGAATCCGAGGAGGTCAAAAAAGAGGAAAGTAGGCCGCTGTTTGCCAAGTCTCCGCTAGTTAAGAAACAGCATGTTTGGATGGGAAAAGGGGAACGTAAAATAATGATCGGCCTAATCGGGTTAGTAATTATTGCGGCGCTGATATCGAGTATTATTTTTTTACCGACGACCACTATCAGTTTGAAGCTTAGAACGGCTCCGCTACTGGCCGATGAGGAAGTCTTGATCGGTCAGGCTAATGATAATAATAAGGTGATACCAGGTACTAGTTTTTATCGGGAAATTGCAACGAAGGGGAGTTGGCAAGTCCAAAATCGTGAAGTAATTGGCAGTAAAAGCAGCGGGATAGTGGAAGTTGTGAACAATACGTCAACCGAACAAAAGATTAAGGAATTTAGCCGCCTAGAGACTAAAGACGGAATTTTATTTTACATGCAAAAACACGCTATAGTGTCACCGAATGGGCGGATGCAGGTGGAGGTACTAGCGGCCGAGGAAGGAGATGCTGGGAACATTGAGCCGCAACGACTTGATTTCGTTGTTTTTGATGAGCAATCGAAACAGGTGGTTTGGGCCGACGCTAAACAAAAACTGACCGGCGGGAGTGGAGAATCAGTGGCAGTGGTGGGCGCGGCAGACTTAACAGCAGCCAGACAAGAGGCAGGTAATCAAGCTCGTCAGCAAGCAGAGCAGCAGATTAAAGATGAACTACCAGAAGGATGGGAGCTATTAGAAGAAAGCTGGAATACAGAAATCGTAAGCTTTGAGGCGGCCAGCAAGGAAGGGGAGAAACTTCCGGTATTTGATTGGCAAAGTCAGGTGGTCGTGCGGGTTATTGGTTTTGAAAAAGAGATATTTGACAAGGAGATGAAGAAAAAACTGGAAGAACGGCTCGATAAGGATTATATGCTTTTCCCAGGACCGATTTCTTTTAGCGTTACAGTAAAAGAAATTAATTGGGACGATGCACAGGCAACTGTGGCAGTACGGGTAATACACAGTACCGTACCTAACTTGTCCGTCGATACACTAAGACAAAAATTAGCCGGACGATCCTTGGAGGAAGCTAGGGAATACCTGGAAGGGCTGCCAGGAGTAAGATCGACAGACATACAGCTTTGGCCCTTCTGGGTTAAATCGATACCTCGCATAGAGAAACGGGTGGATATTCAACTAGAATCAGAAAAGAAAATATAAAATAATTATACCCTAAATGACAACATCCAAATTTCCACTCGCTACCCAAGTCAAAGGATTGAATTGAGATAAAGATCAAGAACGGTAAAAATTGGCAATTTATACGCTATGAGCCTTGTATAGTCTAAGCGTATCTAATCACCAGCCCGAGTAACCTAGCTAGCCCAGCATCGCACAGCCAGTGCTAGGAGCGAATTGTGAGGTCTTTTCGGCCTGGTCCCCGCCGAAGCCTGCCTGCCGGACGGTAGGCTGTATGCGCAGGCGTGGCAACCAGGCCGAACTCCTCTCAACGAGCCGCTGGGGCGAGAGAGAAGAGAGAATGAGCGAATAGGGCCGGCTGTGCCAGGCGTCATTTCAGTCTTGTGAGCTCGTACAAGCATGCGTGGTTGACAGAAATGGTATGTTTATACTAAGATATGGAAATCGCACGACAGGACTTTGGGTAAGCAGGTGCAGTATAGAAGAGCAGCTGATAGTCCCAAGTTTTATCGAGCGAGGGATTATTTTTTAAATAAAGCAAATTGTCTAAACAAGATTCTGTGAGCGTGGAGGGAGAGGTGGAGAAAAGTCTTCCGAATACGCAATTCCAGGTAACATTGGATAGCGGTCAAGAAATCATGGCTCACCTAAGCGGTAGAATGAGAGTCCATCGAATAAGGATATTACCAGGCGATAGGGTTAGGGTAGAAATGTCACCTTACGACCTGACCAAAGGACGCATTGTTCAGCGAATGGAATAAATATGAAAGTAAAATCATCGGTAAAAAAAATATGTGCTAAGTGCACTGTGGTGAGGCGAAAGGGACGAGTGCGGGTATTGTGCGAGAACCCTCGTCACAAGCAAAGACAGGGCTAAGGAAGTATAGTTAATGATTTATTAATTTATATGCCAATTCGTATTAGTGGAGTAAATTTGCCGGATAATAAGAGAATCGTCATTAGCCTAATGAGTATTTATGGCATTGGTAAATCGCTAAGCAGCAAGATTCTTGGTCAACTTAGGATTAATGAAAGCTTAAAGACCAAAGAGCTAGGTCCAGAAGAAGAAAAGATGTTGCGGGATTATATAGAAGAGCATGTCCAAGTAGAAGGAGACTTGAGACGGTCTGTTATGCAGGACATCAAACACCAGAAGGATGTAGGAACTTACCGGGGTCTGCGGCATAGCAAAAATTTACCAGTGCGAGGCCAGCGAACAAAAACAAATTCAAGAACAGTCAGGGGCAACGTCAGGAAGACGGCGGGCAGCGGTCGCAAAGCCTCAGCGGAAAAGACCTAATATAGTTAGTCTGGCATGTTTAACATAGAGAAAAATAATTAGCATTATATGAGCGGTAATAAAGCAAAACCAAGCAAAAAGAATAAAAAAGTAGCGACGGTGAGACAAGCCAGGATATATATAAAATCCAGCTATAACAATACATTGATTTCAGCTACCGATGTGCAGGGAAATGTTTTGGCACAAAGCAGCGCCGGGCATGTTGGTTTTAGCGGGACAAGGAAAGCCACGCCTTATGCTGCCCAACAAGCAGTATCTGATGTAATGAATAAATTGAAGCCATACAACGTGCAGGAAGCATCGGTTTTCGTTAAAGGAATTGGCAGCGCCCGTGAAGCAGCGATTAGATCACTGAACGTAGCGGGGTTAACATTGACTTTAATTAAAGACATAACCCCTATTCCTCACAATGGTGTGAGAGCGCCTAAAAAACGCCGGGTTTAAACTACGACCATGACAGCAGGAGCACAACAACAATCTAGGGGTCGACGTAAGCCAAAAAGTCGTTTCGGAGCGCAGCTAGAAGAAAAGCAGAATCTGAAGGAAATTTATGGCATTGCAGAAGCGCAACTAAAGAATTATTACAAGGCCGCGAAGAAATCCACCGACGAGACAGGAGCAGCACTGATCGAACGATTAGAACGACGATTAGACAACGCGATCTATCGGGCAAGTTTTGCTACTACGAGAGCGCAAGCGAGACAAATGGCCAGTCATGGATTATTTAGTGTCAACGGACGATCAGTCAATATTGCGTCTATTATATTAAGCCAAGGCGATGAAGTGCAGGTGAAGAAAAGCAAACGCAAAAAGTCATACTTCACAAATTTTGATAAGCGGATGCAAAATGCGCAGGTAGCGGATTGGTTAGTATTAGATGTAGAAAATTATGGTTTTAAAGTGATTGGCAAACCATCAGTTGATCGGGCGGGGATTGGCGTGGCCATTCAGGAGATCGTCGAATTTTTGTCTAGATAAGAACTTAAATTTTAAATTACATTATGGAACCCATTTACCTACCAGAACAAATAAACACCGAGGAAGAAGATAAGAATAGCGCGACTTTCAGTATTTATCCTTATTATCCTGGATACGGTCCGACGGTAGGCAATGCGTTGCGACGGGTGCTATTATCATCTCTGCCCGGAGCGGCTATCACGAAGGTAAAAATTGAAGGGGTGGACCATGAATTCACGACTTTGCCAGGCATTAAGGAAGATATGATCGGCCTGACGTTGAATTTAAAGAGAGTTCGACTATCCTCGACTAGCGCAGAACCGATTGTTATTAGACTGAAGGTGCAAGGAGATAAGAAAGTTACCGCCAGTGACTTTGAATTACCCCCGGAGGTTAGTATCGGGAACGAGACAGCACCGATCGCCACCTTAACGGATAAAAAAGCCTTATTGGAACTGCGTTGTACGGTGGAACAAGGACGAGGATATAAGCCGCTGGAGTTGCAGAATACGGAGCAAGAACCAATTGGCACGATAGTACTTGATGCGATCTTTACACCAGTGGTACGAGTTAGTTTTAAAGTGGAAAATGTGCGGGTGGGTCAAGCAACGGACTATCATAAATTACTATTGCACATCGAAACTGACGGGACGATCACACCAAAGGATGCTCTTAATCAGGCTGCGTCAATTCTAACTGATCATTTCAAGGAATTAACGGGTGATTTTGCAGATAAACTGACGGGCGAGAGGCCAGAAGTTGTGGAAGAGAAAGCAGAAGAAAGCGAAGAGGAAATGCAGACTGAAAATACGCTGAACTTACTGCAGTTGCCATCGCGCGTCCACAATGCCCTCGAAAGAGTTGGCATTACGGCAGTCGAGCAGGTAATTGATTTGTCGGAAGAACAGATTCAGGATATACCGGGGCTGGGCGAAAAGGCGGTACATGACATTATTGAAGCTAGCGATAAGTACGCGAAGACTCACCCAGAGGCAGAAGATAACAAGTAAAGCAAAGGGGGATATTCGTATGCGGCATAAGAAAAGATTTAGGACATTGAGTCGAAATAAGAGCGCGCGAAAGTCGATGTTTCGGAACATGTGCGTGAGTTTAGTGAAGAGCGGTTATGTAGTAACCAGCGAGGCGAAAGGAAAAGAACTTAGAAAGTACTTTGAACCACTAGTAACCAAGGCCAAACAAAAAATGACATTGGCGGTACGACGGGATTTAATCAGCGAATTAGGAAGTAATGCCAGGGCTGAGGAATTAATCACGCGGGCAACTAAGCAGACTAAGCGCCAGAGCGGGTTTTTGCGTTTAGCCAAATTACCAGTAACTAGCAGCGATGGTGCTAAAAAAGTTCGGGTAGAGATAATTGAATAGACCGTTATGAAAACAGCAGAAAAAATCAGCTCGAAATCAAGCAAGTACGTCGTGATTGATGCACAGGATAAGATATTGGGCAGATTGGCCACACAGGTAGCCAGCCTACTGATGGGTAAAGGAGTCGTAGGGAATAGGAATAACAAGTTAATGGATATCAAGGTCGTGGTGATGAATACGGACGGCGTGGCGCTAACAGGAAATAAAGAGATGACAAAAGTGTATCGGCACTATAGCGGTTATCCGAGCGGCATCAAATCAAGGAACGTAGCCGAGCAGAGAAAGCGAGATTCAAGAGTCATCATCGAACAAGCTGTATTCGGGATGCTGCCCAAGAATAAGTTGCGAGCGCGCATGATGACTAATTTATTGCTTTTTAAAGGGAAAGAACATCCTTATTAGACTAGAGAGAAATTTATTAATATATATTATGGAAGATAAACAAAAAGAAGCAGCGGCGAGAAGTAAATTGTTTGGTGTGGGCCGACGTAAATCAGCGGTAGCGCAGGTAAAGCTGACTGATAAAGCAGCGGAAAAGATTGTTAATGGAGAAAAATTCGAAGAGTATTTTACGACGGTTGATATGCAGAAGATTGCATTGGCTCCGATGGATTTAACTTCGACGGCAGAACAATATGGCATGACCGTGAAGGTTAAAGGTGGAGGGAAGCACGCGCAAGCGGATGCGGTAAGGCATGGATTAGCACGAGCATTACTGGCTGCAAACGCGGAATGGAGGATTCAATTAAAAAGTAACGGGATGCTGACAAGGGATGCTAGAGTAAAAGAACGAAAAAAGCCAGGTTTGAAAAGAGCCAGACGAGCACCGCAGTTCTCCAAGCGATAAAGTAATAGCAAACATGAAGCATAAGCAGACAAGTTAAAGTAATTAGTAGTGATTTATAACTTATTTTATTTATTTATCAAATTAATATGAGTCCACTTATAGTTTCGTTTGGCATATCTATCTTAGGTTTAGCGTATGCGGCCTGGTTAGTAGATTGGATATTGAAAAAAGACCAGGGTACGTCCGAAATGAAAAAGGTAGCACAGGCTATTCAAGAGGGGGCGCGTGCTTTCTTAAAGCGTCAGTATCGGACAATTGGCGTAATTACTTTTTTGGTAGCGGCTGGTTTAGTGGTGATGTATGGCATGATCGGGGAGGTTACCCTGGGATGGCAAACGGCAGTGGCATTTATTTTTGGTGCTGTGTCCTCTGCCCTGTCTGGCATCATTGGCATGTCTATTGCTGTACGAACAAATGTGCGTTCTGCGGCAGCCGCCAGGGAAAGTTTTAATCAGGCATTAACGGTAGCGCTGCGCGGTGGAGCAGTATCAGGCATGACAATTGTATCGTTGAGTCTGGTGGGAATCGTGGTGTTGTTCGCAATCTATGGTTTATTGGGCTATACCCCTCAGGAGATACCAGCCCTAATTGTCGGATACGGCTTTGGGGCGTCACTGGTAGCGCTATTCGCGCAACTGGGTGGCGGTATTTATACTAAAGCGGCTGATGTAGGTGCAGACTTGGTGGGTAAAATCGAAGCGGGAATTCCGGAAGACGATCCACGCAATCCTGCAGTCATAGCGGATTTAGTGGGAGATAACGTTGGGGATTGTGCCGGGCGCGGAGCCGACTTATTTGAATCAACTGCCGCAGAAAACATTGGGGCAATGATTTTAGGGGTGGCTCTATTTCCTGTTTTTGGGGTATCCGGCATTTTCTTTCCTTTGGTGCTGCGTGCTTTTGGACTACTAGCTTCAATGGTTGGAATATTATTTGCGAACGCTAAGGAGAGTGATGATCCGATGACAGCTCTCAACCGTGGATATTTCGTGACAGCAGGCTTGGCTACAGTAGCTTTCTATTTTGTCACACAACAGATGTTGGGAAATATGTGGTTTTTTTGGTGTGGTCTGGTTGGCATCATTACCAGCATCATCTTCATTTACATTACGCAATACTATACTGAGGCTAAGTATCGCCCGGTGAGAGAGATTGCCGAAGCGTCACAGACTGGTCATGCGACTAATATTATTAGCGGCTATGCGGTAGGCCTAGAATCAACTGGAGCAACAGTGGCAGTAATTTGTGGAGCGTTACTTGTTTCGTACTATTTAGGAGGACTTGCTAATGTTCCGGGCGGAGGACTTTACGGCACAGCTGTGGCTACGATGGGTATGTTGGCGACGGCGGCTTATATTTTGGCGATGGATACTTTTGGACCGATTGTGGATAATGGAGCCGGTATCGTGGAGATGGCAGGTGAAAGTGGCAAAACACGCGAAATCATGGACAAATTAGATTCGGCAGGAAACACCACTAAAGCGTTAACCAAGGGTTATGCGATTGGTTCGGCTGCCTTAGCGGCATTCTTGCTGTTTTCAGCATATTTAGAAGAAGTACATCTTGAAGTAGTGGATCTGGCTAAAGTGGAAGTATTTGTGGGGGCTTTAATTGGCGCTACTCTAGTTTTCGTATTTTCGTCACTGGCTATCCGAGCGGTCAGTAAAGCTGCCTATTCGATTATTAATGAAGTGCGACGACAGTTCAAAGAGCATCCTGGAATTATGCAGGGAACAGAAAAGCCAGATTATTCGAGAGCAGTGGACATCACTACGCAAGGAGCACTGCGACAAATGGTTTTGCCCGGCTTACTGGCTGTAGTCGTACCTGTAGTCGTAGGTATGACACTTAAGGCAGAAGCTGAAGCAGGTTTGATAATGGTCGGCACAATTGCGGGTATCCTAATGGCAACTCTAATGAATAACAGCGGCGGAGCATGGGATAATGCTAAGAAATGGATTGAATCTGGCAATCTTGGCGGAAAGAAATCACCAGCTCACCAGGCAGCGGTTACTGGCGACACTGTGGGGGATCCATTCAAAGATACGGCAGGTCCTTCTCTGCACGTTCTGATTAAACTTCTATCTACACTTACTTTGGCTCTAGCTCCGCTGTTCCTCTAAATTATTAAGGCTAGTTGAGATCAAAATACTGCATAGTAGCCCAGATTGACTCGGCGAAAACCTGCCGTAAGTGCTGGAGGGTTTTTTGATCGAGCTGATCGCTGGTGATATATAAGCTTTCATCGGTTTCCTGATGGATAACTGGAACTCGATGCTTTTTGAGCGACAAACCATCCCAGCTTAATGTTGCGCAAAGGTGGTCATAAACGGATAAATAGACCGAGTTCTTCCCGATATTAAAGCCAGGCATTTTTTTATTAATTTCATCGGCATATAGATCTATGTAACGAGCTGGCGCAAACCTAATTAATTGTCTCTTTAAGCAAGCCTGTTGGTATACACTTGTAGTGGCCGAAAGAGTGTATATGTGCGCGGCATAATGCTCGAAAAATTGTAATCGCTCACAGGTCAAGGAAAGCCCCCTAACTGAAAACAGCCCGCCAGGGTTGTTTTAGGTTACCTTGG